>SAMEA104404100__coassemble_71_pt1 | contig 181846 bp, 162 predicted proteins | sample SAMEA104404100__metabat2_low_PE_102 | metagenome-assembled genome bin SAMEA104404100 (sample SAMEA104404100) | Balaenoptera acutorostrata | reverse complement strand
CGTAATCCAAATCGTCACCGGGCTTGCCCAATGGCCTGCCGGTTTCTGACCAGCTTCGGGCGAAATCGCCTGTCGGTGCTTACCAACCCGAACTTACGAATCCGTAATCCAAATCGTCACCGGGCTTGCCCAATGGCCTGCCGGTTTCTGACCAGCTCCAAGCGAAATTGCCTGTCGGTGCTTACCGACTTAAATCATGCTGGGCTCCCAGCAGTCGGGCGTCTCGATGGACAGCATCTTGCAGACGGTGGGCGCCACATTGGCCAGACCGTATGCGCCCTCCTTGATTTCCCACTTCTGGTCGGGGTCGTAGATGATGAAGGGAACCGGATTCAGGGAATGGGCCGTCCGGATGGACTCCTTGCCCTTCTTGCACTCGATCATCTGGTCTGCATTGCCGTGGTCGGCGGTGATGCAGACGATGTAGCCGTACTTGTCTGCTGCCTCGATGACCGCCTTCACGCTCTCGTCCACAGCCTCCATGGCGGTGACCACAGCGGGGATCACGCCGGTGTGACCCACCATATCGCCGTTGGGATAGTTGCAGCGCAGGAACTGGAACTTCTTGGAGGCCATGGCCTCCACCAGCTTCTCGGTGATCTCCTTGGACTTCATGGCCGGAGCCTGATCGAAGGGGATGTTGTCGGAGGGGATCTCCTCATAGACCTCCAGCTCGGGATCCACATAGCCGGAGCGGTTGCCGTTCCAGAAATAGGTCACATGACCGTACTTCTGGGTCTCGGAAATGGCATACTCATGGATGCCGGCCTTGCACATGACCTCGGTCATGGTGTTCTGGATCTTGGGGGGCTGCACCAGATAGTCGGTGGGGATCTTCAAGTCCCCGTCATACTGGAGCATACCAGCAAACAGGACGCCCTCGTAGTCTCCCCGGTCGAACTTGTCAAAGTCCTTGCGGTCAAAGGCCAGAGAGATCTCCTGCGCCCGGTCGCCCCGGAAGTTGAACAGGATCACGCTGTCGCCGTTGGCGATCTTGGCCACCGGCTCGCCGTTCCGCTCCACCACAAATCCGGGCAGATCCTGATCGATGCAGCCCGTCTCGGCCCGGAAGGTCTCAATGGCCTCCTTGGCAGAGGCAAACTGACGGCCCTTGCCCTCCACATGGATGCGCCAGCCGGCTTCCACCATGGGCCAGTTGGCCTCATAGCGATCCATGGTGATCTGCATCCGTCCGCCGCCGGAGGCAATGGCATAATCACAGCCCTCGGTGTTCAGCTCGGCCAGAACCGTCTCCAGCTGCTCCACATACTCCAAAGCGGAGGTGGCAGGCACATCCCGGCCATCCAGCAGGATGTGGCAGTAGGCCTTCTTGACCCCCTGTGCCTTGGCCTGACGGAGCATGGCGATCAGGTGGGAGATGTTGGAATGCACATTGCCGTCGGACAGCAGACCCATGAAGTGCAGAGCCTTGTCCTGAGCATTGGCGATCAGCTTCTTCCATGTCTCGCTCTCATAGAGGGAGCCGGTCTCGATGGACTCCTGCACCAGCTTTGCGCCCTGAGAGTAGATCTGACCGCAGCCCAGTGCGTTGTGACCCACCTCGGAGTTGCCCATATCCTCGTCGGAGGACAGACCGACTGCGGTGCCGTGGGCCTTGAGATACGTATGGGGGCAGGTTGCCCAGAGATGATCCAGCGTGGGGGTGCCGGCATTTTTGACCGCATCACCGGGGCCGCCGTCCCCCTTGCCGACGCCGTCCATAACCACCAGAACGATAGGTTTGTTCATGATAAATACCTCCAATTTTCAAGGTCTTCGGGAAAATCCCGACCCGAAATTTGCATTTTTTCACTTATACTATTTTACACCATTTTGGATACAGTTACAACACCTTTTTGAAATTTTCCGTTTCCATACAAAAAGCCCCGCCTCCCGGCAGGGCTTTTTAGCACGATTGCGGAGGGAATGTGAACAAACAATGTCCGGATTCCCGGTCTTTTCCCAAAAATCAGTTCATACCCAGCTGACTGCGCTCAAAAAGCGCTCCGATGCGCCGCCGCAGGGCCTTGGACTCCGGTCGGTCGGAGGCCCCCCAGCGCTCGATCCATTCCTTGGAGGCCTGCTGGGCCAGCGTCAGCGTCTCCAGATCCGTTCCCAGCCCCGCCATGCGGAAGGCCGGCAGTCCCGACTGCCGGGAGCCGAAGAAATCCCCCGGCCCCCGGAGCTTGAGATCCTCCTGCGCAATGCGGAAGCCGTCGGTGGTGCGGCACAGGGCCTTGAGCCGTGCGATGGTCTGGGCATTGCGGTTGTGGGTGGTCAGGATGCAGTAGCTCTTGGCCCCGCCCCGGCCCACCCGGCCCCGGAGCTGATGGAGCTGGCTCAGACCGAAGCGGTCGGCGTCCTCTATGACCATCAGCGTGGCATTGGGGACGTCCACCCCCACCTCGATCACCGTGGTGGCCACCAGCACATCCGCCTCCCCTGCGGCAAAGGAGGCCATGATCCGCTCCTTTTCGGCCCCCTTCATCTGGCCGTGGAGCAGGGCGATCCGCAGATCGGGGAACACGGAATGTTGCAGGGTGTCAGCCCATTCCGTAGCCGCCTTCAGGCTCAGGCCCTCGCTCTCCTCCACCGCCGGACAGACCACAAAGCACTGATGCCCCTCTGCCACCTGCTTGCGGATGAAGGCATTGATCCTGGCCCGGTAGCTCTCCCCCACCAGAAAGGAATCCACCCTCTGCCGCCCGGGGGGCAGCTCGTCCAGCACGGAAACCTCCAGATCCCCGTACAGCAGCAGCGCCAGCGTCCGGGGAATGGGCGTGGCCGACATGACCAGCAGATGGGGATCCCGGCCCTTGGCGGAGAGGGCCGAGCGCTGGCCCACGCCGAAGCGGTGCTGTTCGTCGGTGATGACCAGCCCCAGCTCCCGGAACCGGGTCTGCTCCGACACCAGCGCATGGGTTCCCACCACAAAGTCCAGCTCCCCCCGCTCCAGCCGCTCCCGGACGAGGGCCTTGTGCTTCGGGGTCAGAGAGCCGGTGAGCAGCCCCATCCGAACGCCCAGCGGCTCCATGAGCCGGGACAGGGATTCATAATGCTGCTCCGCCAGAATCTCCGTGGGAACCATCAGCGCCGCCTGCGTTCCGTTTTCCACGGCGCAGTAGGCCGCAGCCGCCGCCACCATGGTCTTTCCGCTGCCCACATCGCCCTGAACCAGTCGGTTCATGGGGATGCCCCGGGCCACATCCTGCAAGATCTCCCCGATGACCCGCATTTGGGCGCCGGTGAGGGAAAAGGGCAGGCAGGCATAAAAGGCGCTCAGATCCCGTTTTTCCCAAATCGGCACGGTTTTTTCCGCTCTGGCCGCCCGGATCAGGCTCAATCCGGCGGAAAAGACGAAAAATTCCTCAAAAATCATCCGCTTTCGAGCCTGAGCCGCCTCCTCCATGGACTGGGGCTCGTGAATGGCCTCGTAGGCCCGGCGGGCCGGAAGGATGTCATATTCCCGGCGCAGCTCCTGAGGGATGATCTCCTCCGGAGGCTCGCAGACGGCCAGCGCCTGCCGCACCGCCTTCAAAACAGCGCCGTTGTGCAGTCCTGCGGTCAGGGGATAGATGGGCAGCACCCGCCGGGTGGAAACCGCCGGATCCTGAGGCCGCTCGAAGCAGGGATTCACCATCTGGCTGCCCATGGCGTCGCCGCTGAGGCTGCCATAGAAAATATATTCCTCCCCATAGTGGAGCTGCTCCGCCGCATATTTCGCATTGAAAAAGGTCAGCTGGAGCCGTGCGGAATGATCCGCCACCGTGACCCGGGTCAGATCCAGTCCCTTGCGGATGTGGCTGGTTCTGGGCGTTCCCATGACCACCGCCCGGAAGCAGGCCGGGGCCTCCGGCTCCAGAAACCGGATGGGGACCAGCCGGGTGCGATCCTCATAGCTCCGGGGAAAATGGCAGATGAGATCCCCCAGCGTCTGGATGCCCAGCTGTAAAAATTGCTTGGCCCGGGCCGGGCCGACGCCCTTGAGAACCGTGACCGGATCGGAAAGCAGCGCCATGATGCGTCCCCCTTTCGTTTTGTTCTTTTCTCCTATTATAAAAACCAGACCGTGGAAATGCAATCGGAAAAAATGCCCATAAAACCGAAAAAACTCCATCCGAATGGTCGGATGGAGATATTTTCAGAGAACATTCATTAGGCCAGCTTGTTCAGCTTCAGGGTCATGCTGCTCTTTTTGCGAGCGCCGTTATTCTTGTGCAGAATCCCGTGCAGGACAGCCTGATCCACCAGCTTGACAGCCTGCTTGTAAGCAGTCTCAGCCTCGGCCTTATTGCCGGACTCCAGAGCGATCTCATACTTCTTCAGCATGGTTCTCAGCTCGGACTTTTCAGCCTTGTTCTTCTCATAAGCGATCTTGGAGCGGATAACATCCTTCTTGGAAGACTTAATGTTGGGCATGGAATACACCTCCTGTTCCATTTACTCGCAGGGTCAGAAAACCCCTTATGCAGAAACACATTATAGCCTACCCGGCGCACAAAATCAATCCCTATTTTCAATTTTGTCAGAATTTTTTTGCATTTCCCGGAGAAGATCTGCCCTTCCCCCCGAAAAAAGGGCGGCAGGGCGGGGATTTGGGGAACGAGGGGATTTCCTGTCAAGGGGAATTTTTTCAAAACCGCCGTTTTGTTTTGCTTCTGCCGGAGCAGGCTTGCGATATTGCACAATGGAACTGGAATTTTTCGGTAATTTTCCGTGGACGGCCCGGCTCTCCCCAACTTTTCCACATCCCCGCCGGCTTTGGCGGCCCCATGTGGATAACTCTGTGGAGAATGTGGAAAACACCGAGTTATCCACAGTTATCCCCCATTTCTATGGGCTTATCTTTCCCTGTTTCTGACCGTTCTCCCTTTTTTACCAATTCCGAGCAGGACTTTTCCACAGCCTTGTGCAGATCCATCCTCCGGCCCGCACTTCGATAAAATCCCCGAAAACCTTTCTTTTTTTCAGAGAAGCCCCGGAATTTTTTCCGTCCGCTCTCCCTCGTTCCCACATTTTTTGTGAAAAATATCCAAAGCCCTTCGGTATCAAACATTTGTTTCTGGGAATCCTAGGCTTACACCAATTTTGACAGGGAGGAAGGCCAATCGTGCAGGGAAAGGTTGAGATCTGCGGACGCAGCACCAGTGAGCTTCCCGTGCTGGGACCGGAGGAAATGGAAGCTTTGCTGCAAAAAAGCCGACAGGGGGACGAAAATGCCCGAACGGCATTGATCGAGGGGAATCTGCGGCTGGTGCTGGCGGTCATCCAGCGCTTCGACCGCCGGGGGGAGCCTCCCGACGATCTGTTTCAGGTGGGCTGCATCGGACTGATGAAGGCCATTTCCAACTTTGACCCCGACAAATGCGTGCGTTTTTCCACCTACGGCGTCCCCATGATCGCCGGGGAGATCCGCCGATACCTCCGGGACAACTCTGTGATCCGGGTCAGCCGCTCCCTCCGGGACACGGCCTATCAGGTCTTGCAGGCCAAGGAGGAGCTGGTGCGCCGGCTGGGCCGGGATCCCAGCCTCGGGGAGCTGTCCGCCCACACCCACATCCCCGAGACCCAGATCTCCACGGCGCTGGAGGCGGTCTGCGCCCCGGTGAGCCTCTACGACCCGGTCTGCACCGACGGCGGCGACCCTCTGACCCTCATGGATCAGCTCCGGGATCAGAGCTGCACCGAGCTGCGCTGGATGGAGCATATCGCTCTGCGGGAGGGCTTCCGCCACCTCCCCGGCCGGGAAAAACAGATCATCAAGCTCCGCTTCTATGACGGCTGCACCCAGACCGCCGTGGCCCAGACCATGCACATCTCTCAGGCTCAGGTGTCCCGGCTGGAAAAGGGGGCGCTCTGCGCCCTGCGGAAATTCATTTCCCCGTCCCCCGGGCTGTCATAATCCCCCGGCCCCGGCCATAGGCTGAGGCAGAAGGGATGGGATTTCATGCGGATCACGGATTTCGACTGTAAGGAGGTCATCTGCGTCCGGGACGGCAGCCGTCTGGGCTTCGTGGGGGATGTGGAGGTCTGTCTGCCCGACGGACGGGTGTCCGCCATCGTGGTGCCGGGAAAATGCCGGTTTCTGGGGCTTTGGGGCCGGGAGGAGGACTATGTGATCCCCTGGGGCTGCATCTGCCGCATCGGGGATGACATCATCCTTGCCGACTGCTGCCCCGAGGACTGCCGATGCCCCCGGAAAAAACATTCTTGGTTCTCCTGACCAAAAGCCGGCGGCCCTCCGCCGGTTTTTTATATTTTCCGTCTGAAATGCGAAAAAGATCAAAATAACACTTGAAAAATCCGGGAAGTTTTACTATAATGATTCAGCATGGGATCACCCATGGAGAAAACGCCACACACCCGGGGATCGCCTGCCCAAGTGTCCGCCCTGCGGACGGGGATGCGAGATGATCGGGGTGGAGGAAAAACAAAATCAAAGGAGATTATTAAAATGGCTGTCGTATCTATGAAGCAACTGCTGGAAGCCGGCGTGCATTTCGGTCATCAGACCCGCCGCTGGAACCCCAAAATGGCCCCCTACATCTACACCGAGCGCAATGGTATCTATATCATTGACCTGCAGAAGACCGTGAAGAAGCTGGAGGAGGCTTATTCCTTCGTTCGTGAGACCTCTGCCAACGGCGGCAACATCCTGTTCGTCGGCACCAAGAAGCAGGCTCAGGACGCCATCAAGGAAGAGGCTGCCCGCTGCGGCGGTTACTATGTCAACGCAAGATGGCTCGGCGGTATGCTGACCAACTTCCGTACCATGCGTACCCGGATCGACCGTCTGGCTCAGCTGAGAAAGATGGAAGAGGACGGCACCTTCGCCATGCTGCCCAAGAAGGAAGTCATCCAGCATCAGGCCGAAATCGCCAAGCTGGAGAAGTATCTGGGCGGCGTCAAGGAAATGAAGAAGCTGCCCGGCTGCCTGTTCATCGTTGACCCCCGCAAGGAGCGCAATGCCATTGCCGAGGCCCGCAAGCTGAACATCCCCATTGTTGCCATCGTTGACACCAACTGCGATCCCGATGAGATCGACTATGTCATCCCCGGCAACGACGACGCCATCCGTGCCATCCGCCTGATCGCTGCCACCATGGCCAACGCTGCCATCGAGGGCCGTCAGGGTGAGGACAACACCGAGGCTGCCGAGGCTCCTGTCGAGGAGTAATTCTTAAAAAATCCGAAATGCCCACAGACCCCTGTGGGCATTTTCCAAAAAATGTATTTCTAGGAGGAACCCAAAATGGCATTTACTGCTCAGGATGTTAAGAAACTGCGTGAAATGACCAATGTCGGCATGATGGACTGCAAGAAGGCTCTGTCCGCTACCGATGGTGATATGGACGCCGCCATTGACTGGCTGCGTGAGAAGGGCCTGGCCAAGGCCGCTAAGAAGGCTGACCGCATCGCCGCTGAGGGCGTTGCCTTCGCCGGTGTGTTTAACGGTGTTGGCGTGGTCATCGAAGTCAACTCCGAGACCGACTTCGCCGCTAAGACCGACGCTTTCCAGAATCTGGTCAAGGGTCTGGCCGAGACTGTCGCTGTGGAGAACCCCGCTGATGTGGAGGCTCTGAAGGCCTGCAAGTTCATCGGCTCCGAGCTGACCGTTGCCGAGATCATGCAGGAGAAGGTCATGTCCATCGGCGAGAATATGCAGATCCGCCGCTTCGCCCGTTTCCCCGAGAACACCTCCGTCGCCTATGTCCATGCCGGCGGCTCCCACGGCGTTCTGGTCAATCTGGCTGTCGAGGGCGACATCGATGTGACCGAGGTCGGTAAGAATGTGGCCATGCAGATCGCTGCCATGGGCGCTAAGTACTGGGACAAGGCTCTGGTTCCCGCTGATGTGGCTGCCCACGAGCAGGAAGTCCAGATCGCTCTGATGGACAACGACCCCAAGATGGCTTCCAAGCCCGCTCAGGTCAAGGCCAAGATCGCCGAGGGCAAGATGAACGCCTTCTACAAGGAGATCTGCCTGATGCAGCAGGAGTTCGTCCGTTCCGATCTGTTCCAGGGTTCTGTCGAGGGCTATCTGGCCGACGCCGGCAAGAAGCTGGGCGGCAAGATCACCTTCGTGGACGCCTGCCACTTCATCAAGGGCGAGGGCATCGAGAAGAAGGAAGAGGACTTCGCTGCCGAGGTCGCTGCTCAGATCAACGGCGCAAAGTAAGCTTCTGCCCATCCGTTTTTTCAGGGGGCCGGATCCACGGCCCCTTCAGCAATGCCCCGCTGTGCAGACCTGCACAGCGGGGCAAAATAATATCAAAACCCTCTGGATTTTCACAAATCCAGAGGGTTTTCAGCGTTATATCCATTTTTAACGGGATATTTTAGCATGATCGGCGGGGCTGTTTGATACAGCCCCCTTTTTCTATCCACTTCCGTCGGCCAGAGCGATCAGCGCCTCGGCCAGCTGCTGGGCAGCCAGCTCCGCCTCGTGGAGCGTGTTCCCGGCGGCCCCCACCTCGATCAGCAGGGCATTTTTCCCCAGATGCTGATTATAGCGCTGATCCGTCAGGATCAGCCGCCGACAGATCCCCGGATGCTCCCGCTCCAGCAGGGCTTGCAGCTTGAGGGCCGCCGAGAGATTTTCCTGCCATTGGGGCAGCTCCAGCCCACATTCGCCGGTTCCCACCACCATCATCAGCTGGGCGGCGGTCTGCCCCTCGATGCTGCAAGCCGTCACCAGCTGTCCCGCCGGGGTATCTGCCGCATCCCGGTGGAGGTCAATGACCAACTCCAAGGTGGGATATTCCTGCAAAAGCCTTGCCGTGGAGGCGGCGGTGTTGGGATAGGCCTGATTGTAGGAGGGGTAGTCATGGTATTCCCGGTCGTGGATGACCCCGATCCCGGCCTCCTCCAGCCGCTGGGCCACCAGCGCCCCGATCCGAACCACGCTGTAATCCCGATCCAGCGTCCGATAATTTCCGCTGCTCTCATAGGCCCCCGGCTCCTCCGGGGTGTAGCTTTCGCAGGTATGGGTGTGGACGATCAAGACCTTGGGCCCGTTTTCCCCCAGCTTCCAGTCCAGCGGCTGGGTGAGCAGCTGGGAAATGGGGGGCCGGTAGGAGCATCGGTAATAGATGGGCAGCTCCTCCGCCTCCTCCTCGGAGAAGGTAAGCGCCGCCGGCTCCGGGGCGGTCGGCGGCGCTGTGGGCGGCTCCGGGGCTTCGGTGGGGGCAGAGGGCGGAGCCGTCGGCTCCGGACAGGCCCGAACCACCCGGCCCGTTTCCAGATACAATAAAAAGGAGGCGGTAGCGGGCTGGCGCAGCCAGACCCCAACGGGCCGGAAGGCTCCCACCGCCGCCAGACGAAACAGGATCGCACTCACCAGCACCCCGGCACACAGCCGCAGGCATCGCCGGTCATGGTCCATTGGCAGCCTCCTTTCCCGATGCTATTGGGGTCTTTTCCACTTTTTCCGCTGGGGCAGCCGCACCCGCAGCTCCCGGAAAAAGTCCCGCAGCACCTGCGCACATTCCTCCTCCAGCACCCCGGCAGTCACGGCGGGATGGTGGTTATAGTCCATGGTGAACAGATTGCAGACCGAGCCGCAGGAGCCGGCCTTCTGATCGCCGGCCCCGTAGATCACCCGGGGGATCCGGGCATTGAGAATGGCGCCGGCGCACATGGGACACGGCTCCAGCGTCACATACAGGCTGCACTGCCACAGCCGCCAGCCCCCCAGTGTACGGCAGGCCTCGTTGATGGCCTCCAGCTCCGCATGACACAGGGCGTTCCTCTGCTTTTCCCGGCGGTTGCGGCCCCGGCCTACGATTTCTCCGTCCTTGACGATGACACAGCCCACCGGCACCTCGCCGTCGGCTGCCGCCTCCCTCGCAAGGCACAGGGCCTGCTCCATAAATGCTTCATCTTCCATTTGCTGCCTCCTGAAAGCCAGATTGATGCCTTTAGGATAGCGGAAAACAGCCGTCCCGTCAACCATCCTGAAGCAGAACGGCCACCAGCATCTCCAGCTCGTCGTGGCTCAGGGGCTTGTTTTTCCGATGGGAGAGGGCGCTGCGGGCTTGGGTGACGGCGGATCGGAACACCCGTCCGGCAGCCTGCCGATCCGGCTCGTCCAGAAGCCTTCCGGTGAGCAGATAGTCGGTGGACACCTCGAAAATATCCGCCAGCGCCACCAGCGTTTCGGCAGCCGGCTCCCGGCGGCCCTGCTCATACATCCCCACGGCGCTGGTGCTGACCCGGAGCCGCTGGGCCAGCTCGGCCTGACTCCAGCCTGCGTCCCGGCGCAGGGCGGCAATTCTTGCTCCCAGCATACGGTCACTTCCTTTCTGATTTCTGGCTTTACCATACCACGCAGCGGGTAAAAAAAGGAAAGAATCGTGGCGCACTACACATTCCGACTGTATTCCCACAAAGAGTGTGATATGGTCGATTCCGAACAGAGTACCCGGGGAAAGTCCCTTTCTCCCGGGAAAAATCGACGAAATTCGGAATCCACGGAGAATTTGGAAAGGAGATGATGCCGGTGGAAACACAGCGGGAGCTTCTGCCCATGCGTGACCCCCAGCAGCAGGCCCGGTGGCGGCCCTGCCCCGTCTGCGGACGGGAAATTTACGGCCCGGAGGGGATCTGTATCTACTGCATCCGGTTTCGGCCATGACGCTCAAGGAGATGAGCGCAAGCTATCGGGAGGCGGCCCAGCTGCTCCGGGAACGGCTGCATCTGCTGCGTAAAATGCAGGCCCGGGCCACAGACCCGGAGGAAATCTGGCATATCCAGCGGCGGATTGCGGAGCTGACCCCCATGCTGACCCAGATGAATGAGCTGGCGGAGCTGACGGAGCATTATTACGAGAGGGGATATTACCGCAATGAAAAATATACGCTTTGAGGAATACTACGGCCCCCGGCTGGATCGGCAGGCCCAGATGAAGCGGCTGCGCCGGGTGATCGAACGGGAGCTGACCCCCTGCCAGCGGGAGATCCTGCTGGCCTATTATTTTGAAGATCTGTCCATGCCCGAGATCGCCCGGCAGCGGGGGATCTGCTGCAGCACGGTCAGCCGGACGCTGGCCAGAGCGGAACAGCGGGTCCGCAGGTGCCTGCGGTACTGACGAAGGAACAGACGGATTTCGTCGAACGATTTGCCCGGTGGCTTCACCGGGTTTTTCTTTTATTTTCCCGCCGGATGGGGAAACTGGATCGGGAGGGCTTGTTCAAAAATTATTTATAAACCTGCCCTTGACAAGTGGGGGGAGAGGTTGTATAGTATGTTTAGCACTCAGAGAGTGAGAGTGCTAATACCTCGAAGGGAGAACCCCATGGAACTGACCGAACGAAAAAAGAAGGTTCTGCGCAGCGTGGTAGACCTTTATATCCGGACGGCGGAGCCGGTGGGTTCCAAGGCCATTACCGCCCTTCCCGATATGCAGTATTCCTCTGCCACCATCCGAAACGAAATGGCAGAGCTGACCGCCATGGGCTATCTGGAGCAGCCCCATACCTCCGCCGGACGCATCCCGTCGGCAGCCGGTTATCGGCTGTATGTGGACGAGCTGATGCTGGACTATCGGCTCAGTATGGACGAGACTCGCTCCATGAGCATGGCCATCGAAGAAAAAATGCAGAAGGTGGACAAGGTCATGGATCAGGTGGCCAAGATGGTCTCTCAGGTCACAGACCTGCCTGCCATTACCGTCTCCTCCCCTCAGAAGAGCTGCACCGTGAAGCGCTTCGACCTGATCCTCGCCGGAGCAGGCAGCTTCATTCTGGTGCTGATGCTCTCCAACGAGCAAGTCCTCAACAAGCTCATCAAGCTCCCCATCTCCGTGGGAGAGTCCGAGCTGAAGCTGCTGGGGGCGGTGCTCAATGCCTCCATGACGGATCTGACGCTGGAGCAGTTCAGCGCAGAGCAGATGGATAAGGTCATGCGCTCCGCCGGAGCGGCAGCCACCTTGGTTCCCGTGATCGTGGAATTTACGGTGGAAAGCCTCCATCAGCAGCAGGAGGCCGATGTGGCCGTCGCCGGACATATGCGCCTGCTGGGCCAGCCCGAATACCACGATGTGGAGAAGGCACAGAAGGTGCTTTCCAATCTGGACGATGTGGTGGCCTCCAATCTCCCGGCGGTTCTGGGCGGCGACAACGGCACACAGGTGCTGGTCGGCCCCGAAAATGTGGCCGAAGAGCTGAAGGATACCAGCGTGGTCATGACAAAGTTCGACATCGGCGACGGAATGCAGGGTATGATCGGTGTGGTCGGCCCCACCCGGATGGATTACGCCAAGGTCACTGCCCGCCTGAGCTATTTCGCCGAGAACCTCAGCAAGATGTTTGCAAAACCCGACCATATGACACTGCCCAGCGGCAGTGCGGATGATAACGCACCCAGCGTGCAACCCCATAAGGAGGCATAACCATTGTCTAAGAAAACAGAAAAGCAGACCCCCGAGGAGGAAGTCAAGGCAGAGGAACAGGAGGCCGCTGCGGCCCAGCTGGATGAAACCTCGGCAGAGGTTCCTCAGGAGGACTGGGAAGCCAAATATAATAAGGAGCATGATTCCTTCCTGCGGCTGGCCGCCGAATACGACAACTACCGCAAGCGCAGCATGAAGGAAAAGGACGCTTCCTACACCCACGGCAAGGCCGATACGGTGGCAAAGCTCCTGCCGGTCTATGACAATCTGGAGCGGGCCATGAATCAGCCCACCGAGGATGCCGCCTACAAAAAGGGCGTGGAAATGACCATGCAGGGCCTGGTCAAGATCTTTGCGGATCTGGATGTGGAGATCTACGGCACCGTGGGCGACGCCTTCGACCCCAACCTCCACAACGCCGTGATGCACACGGAAAACGAGGAGCTGGGAGAGAATGTGATCTCTCAGGTGTTCCAGAAGGGCTTCAAGACCGGCGAAAAGGTGATCCGCTTCGCCATGGTTCAGGTTGCCAACTAAATTTTGTATAAACTTATCTTTTCTATATAGGAGGAACTTTATTATGTCTAAGATTATCGGTATTGACCTCGGTACGACCAATTCCTGCGTCAGCGTTCTGGAAGGCGGCGAGCCTGTCGTCATCGCAAACGCAGAGGGTACCCGGACCACCCCCTCCGTGGTGGCCTTCTCCAAGACCGGTGAGCGTATGGTCGGTCAGGTGGCCAAGCGTCAGGCTGTCACCAATGCAGACCGCACCGTTTCTTCCATCAAGCGCCACATGGGCGAGGATTTCAAGGTCACCATCGACCAGAAGGGCTACACCCCTCAGGAAGTTTCCGCAATGATCCTGCAAAAGCTCAAGGCCGATGCAGAGGCATATCTGGGCCAGAGCGTCAGCGCCGCCGTCATCACCGTACCCGCTTACTTCTCCGACGCCCAGCGTCAGGCCACCAAGGATGCCGGTAAGATCGCCGGTCTGGATGTCCAGAGAATCGTCAACGAGCCTACCGCAGCCGCTCTGGCCTATGGTCTGGACAAGGGCGAAAGCCAGAAGATCATGGTTTACGATCTGGGCGGCGGCACCTTCGATGTGTCCATTCTGGACATCGGCGACGGCATCATCGAGGTTCTGGCAACCTCCGGCGATACCCGTCTGGGCGGCGACGACTTCGACCAGAGAATTATGAACTATCTGGTCGAGGAGTTCAAGAAGGCCGAGGGCATCGACCTGTCCAATGACCGGGTTGCCATGCAGCGCCTGAAGGAAGCCGCTGAGAAGGCCAAGATCGAGCTGTCCGGCATGACCTCCACCAATGTGAACCTGCCCTATATCACCGCTGACGCCACCGGCCCCAAGCATCTGGATGTGACCCTCAGCCGTGCCAAGTTCAACGAAATGACCGCCGATCTGGTGGAGCGCACCATGAAGCCCGTCCGCCAGTCCATGAGCGACGCCGGCCTCAGCGCAGGTCAGCTGGACAAAGTCCTGCTGGTGGGCGGCTCCACCCGGATCCCCGCCGTTCAGGACGCTGTCAAGTCCATCACCGGCAAGGAAGGCTTCAAGGGCATCAACCCCGATGAGTGCGTGGCCATGGGCGCTGCCATTCAGGGCGGCGTGCTGACCGGCGACGTCAAGGACATCCTCCTGCTGGATGTCACTCCCCTGTCTCTGGGCATCGAGACCATGGGCGGCGTGTTCACCAGACTCATCGACCGCAACACCACCATCCCCACCAAGAAGAGCCAGATCTTCTCCACCGCCGCTGACAACCAGACCTCCGTTGAGGTTCATGTCCTTCAGGGCGAACGGGAAATGGCTGCCTACAATAAGACTCTGGGCCGCTTCCAGCTCAACGGCATTGCTCCCGCTCCCCGTGGCGTTCCTCAGATCGAGGTTTCCTTCGACATCGACGCCAACGGCATCGTGAAGGTCAGCGCCAAGGATCTGGGTACCGGCAAGGAGCAGAACATCTCCATCACCGCTTCCACCAATCTGAGCCAGTCCGACATCGACAAGGCCGTGAAGGAAGCCGAGCAGTATGCCGAAGAGGATAAGGCCCGCAAGGACGAGGTGGACACCCACAATGCCGCCGATCAGACCGTCTATCAGACCGAAAAGACCCTGACCGATCTGGAGGGCAAGATCTCCGCCGAGGACAAGGCCTCCGTGGTCAGCGCTGTGGAGAAGCTCAAGGAAGTCAACAAGGGCACCGATCTGCAGGCCATCAAGGATGCAACCGAGGCCGTCCAGAAGGCTTTCTACGCAGTTTCCGAAAAGCTCTATGCCCAGCAGGGCGCTCAGGGCGGTGCTGAGGCAAACCCCGGCGCACAGCAGGGCGGCAATGACGATGTGGTTGACGCCGACTACGAGACTGTGGACTAATCGATGTTTCATCTGCAATCAAAGGGACGGCTGTGCGCCGCCCCTTTGTTGTGGGTTTCAGGGAGAAAATTCCAGACAATGCGAAATCCTCGGATTTCGCCATAGGAGAGCATGAAAATGGCTGAAAACAAGCGTGATTATTACGAGGTGCTGGGCGTTGACAAGAGCGCCGGTGCCGATGAGATCAAACGGGCCTACCGAAAGCTGGCCATGAAATACCACCCCGACCGCAATCCCGACGATCCCAGCGCCGAGGCAAAGTTCAAAGAGGTGGGCGAGGCTTACGAGATCCTGTCCGATGCGGACAAGCGCAGCCGCTACGACCAGTTCGGCCACGCCGGTGTGGATCCCAATTTTAACCCCGGCTACGGCGGAGCGGGCTTCGGCGGCTTTGGCGGTTTCGGGGATCTGGGAGATATTTTCGGAGATATTTTCGGCGGCGGCGGCGCCCGGTACAGCAGCGGCGCAAAGGCCCCCCGTCAGGGCGAAAACATCGTCGCCTATCTGGAGCTGACCTTCGAGGAGGCGGCCTTCGGAACGGAGAAGGAGGTCATGGCCACCCGGATCGAGGAGTGTACCGCCTGCCACGGCTCCGGCTCCTCCGACGGCGTGGTGGAGACCTGCTCCCGCTGCCACGGCTCCGGTCAGATCCATACCACCCAGAATTTCATGGGCATGGCCATGCAGTCCACCACCACCTGCCCGGTCTGCGGCGGCAAGGGCAAGACCATCAAAAATCCCTGCTCCACCTGTAAGGGCAAGGGCAAGGTTCGCCGCCATGCCAAGGTCAAGGTGAAGGTGCCGGCTGGCATCGACGCCGACCAGACCCTCCGGGTCCGGGGCGAGGGCAGCGTTGGCTCCAACGGCGGCCCCAACGGCGATCTGCTGGTGAAAATCGGCATCAAGTCCCACAAGATCTTCCAGCGGGAGGGGGCGGACGTCCTCTGCGAGCTGCCCATTTCCTTTGCGCAGGCGGCGCTGGGTGCGGAGATCGAGGTTCCCACGCTGGACGGAAAGGTTTCCTACACCATCCCCGAGGGAACCCAGACCGGCACCACCTTCCGCATGGCCGGAAAGGGAATCCCCTATGTGGGCAATAAGAACCGCCGGGGCGATCAGCTGCTGACGGTGGTGGTGGAAACGCCCACCAAGCTCAACAAGGAGCAGAAGGAGCTGCTGCGGAAGCTGGATTCCGGCCTCGGCGAAAGCCCCAGACGAAAGAAATTTTTCGACACCCTGAAAGACCTGTTCGACTAGGCCGACGGAACTGCCGTTTGTGGGAGGCTCCTCCCATTTTCGGGCGGCTGGCGGCTCGGAGGTGACAGGCCGGGTCCGGACAGACCGTACTGCCGGAGACCCAATCGGGACTCCAAAGGCAGCAGAACGGTTTTGGCAGTCCGGATCAGTCATCCCGGGCCGTTGGCCCTTGCCCCATATAAAAATCCACGGACGGCTCTTGCAGCCGTCCGTTTCTCATGTTATACTGAAAAAAACGACTGGGAGGCTTTCAGATGAAGCGCAAGGATTATATCAGCTGGGACGAGTATTTTATGGGGGTCGCCATGCTGGCGGCAAAACGGAGCAAGGATCCCAACACACAGGTGGGGGCCTGCATCGTTTCCCCGGACAATATCATCATTTCCACCGGCTACAACGGGATGCCCAAGGGCTGCTCCGACGACGAATTCCCATGGGATCGGGAGGGCGAGGAGACGAAGTACCCCTATGTGGTTCATGCGGAGCTGAATGCCATCCTCAACGCCAACGGACGGGATCTGCGGGGCAGTCGGCTGTATGTGGCGCTGTTTCCCTGCAACGAGTGCGCCAAGGCCATCATCCAGTGCGGCGTGAAGAAGGTCATTTATCTGTCGGACAAGTATGCCGATTCCATGTCCACGCTGGCCTCCAAGCGGATGATGGATGCCGCCGGGGTGGAATATCAGCGGCTCAACCCTCAGGTGCAGGAGCTGGTGCTGGACTTTGTTCCCTCCGAATGGAAATAATGGCGCCGGGGGTCGGGAAGTCCCGACGGCCAAAGTCGCTTTGAGGTGGGAGGTAGTCTTTTTGCCATTGGGTACCGCCCGGTAACTTTCTATGTAGCGTTACCGGGCACGGCTCTGCCCATAGATCACAGACCATCCCCGTGCGAATTCGTTGCAGGCCGGTGCCTACCGGAGAGGGGATGAAAAGCCATCCCATTACAGCTCATGTATCGTAAGGCGTGGTATCCCCTCTCAGTCAGCTGCGCTGACAGCTCCCCCGTAGGGGGAGCCTAGGACGCAGTAGCGTCACCGGGCACGGCTCTGCCCATAGATCACAGACCATCCCCGTGCGAATTCGTTGCAGGCCGGTGCCTACCGGAGAGGGGATGAAAAGCCATCCCATTACAGCTCATGTATCGTAAGGCGTGGTATCCCCTCTCAGTCAGCTGCGCTGACAGCTCCCCCGTAGGGGGAGCCTAGGACGCAGTAGCGTCACCGGGCACGGCTCTGCCCATAGATACCAGACCATCCCCGTGCGAAATTTGCTTTCCCCTTGGGGGAAAGTACCCCGAAGGGGGGATAGAGGGTAGGGCAGTTCGTTATTCTGCATGGATAAAAAATTTAGTGCAGAACCCTCTTCCGCCTCGTTACACTCGGCACCTTCCCCCAAGGGGAAGGCGATGTCGCTTTGGGGTGGGAGGTAGTCTGAGGGCAGACCATCCCCGTGCGAATTCGGTGCAGGCCGGGGCCTGCCGTGCGAATTGCCCCACTGCGAAATTTGCCTCCCCTTTCCCGGCGAGGCAAGAGATTTGACAGTTTGCCTGAGATTGTGGTATGATAGAAGCGGCATTTGTGGGAAATACACGAAAGCCAAATGTGTACCGGAAGAATCTGCCCATATATTGCATTTTCTCCGGGCCGTCTGTATAATTCAATTTGTGAAATGTCCGGGCCTTGTCCCGGTAATAGGAGGTAAATACTATGAACGAACCCTTTGTTCCCGAGCAGGATCCCATGGTGGCTGAGGTCCTCAAGGCTTACGACTTCCCCCAGACCCTGCTGGGCGCTGTCCGCTATGGTCAGGGACATATCAATGACACCTTCTGCGTCATCTGCCAGCCTCAGGAGGGCGACGCCATCCGCTACATCCTTCAGGGCCTGAGCCTTGCCGCCTTCCCCCATCCCGAGGAGCTGATGGAAAACTTCATCGGCATCACTTCCTTCCTCCGGGAGAAGATCGTGGCCGCCGGCGGCGATCCCATGCGGGAGACGCTCTCCCTCATCAAGACCAGAGACGGCAAGGATTACTACACCGCCGCCGATGGGAAGGTCTGGAGACTGACCCCCTTCATCGAAAATACCGACTGCTTCCAGAAGGCCACCCCCGAGCTGTTCGAGGCCTCTGCCCGAACCTTTGGCCGTTTCCAGAAGATGCTGGACGGCTTCCCTGCCGAAACCCTCCACGAGACCATCTACAAGTTCCATGACACCGAGAACCGGTACCACAACTTCGAGAAGGCGCTGGAGGCCGATAAGCTGGGCCGTGCCGCCGAGATCGCCGACGAGATCAAGTTCGTGCAGGATCGCAAGGCCGATTGCTCCGTGTGTCTGCAAGCTCTGCGGGAGGGCAAGCTCCCCCTGCGTGTCACCCACAACGACACCAAGCTCAATAACATTCTGGTGGATCGCACCACCCACGAGGGCATCTGCGTCATCGATCTGGACACCACCATGCCCGGTCTGAGCTGCAACGACTTCGGCGATTCCATCCGCTTCGGCGCCAACCACAGCGCCGAGGACGAGAAGGATCTGTCCAAGGTCAACTTCGATCTGGAGCTGTACGAGGCCTTCACCAGAGGCTTCCTCGAGGGCGCAGACGGCGGCCTCACCGAGACGGAGCTGGAGTACCTGCCCTGGGGCGCACGGCTGATGACTCTGGAGTGCGGCATCCGCTTCCTGACCGACTACCTCGAGGGCGATACCTACTTCCGCATCCACTACCCCGAGCAGAATCTGGATCGCTGCCGGACTCAGTTCAAGCTGGTCTCCGATATGGAGCAGCAGTTCGACGCCATGCACGCCGTGGTGGCCAAGTACGCCAAGTAAGGCCCGATTTTGAAAACACCCTGCTTCGGCAGGGTGTTTTTTTCTCCGATGGGGAACAACGGAGCGGAATCTATTGATTTTTTTCGGAAAATTCGGTATGATAAGTACCAGTCGATTGATATAATTCTATGAAAAGGGGGAAAAAGGATGCAGAATCAGCTGATGGAGCTGCGCCAGATGCACCTCATCAACCGGGGCCGGAAAAGCCTCATCAAAATCATATTCAGCCGCACCGGCCTCATCACCCTGCTGCTTTTGCTGCAATTCGGTCTGCTGTTCGGGATCTTTGCCAAGTTCCAGCAGTGGATCCCCCATGTCTACGGCCTGTCCGCCATTTTGTCCGGGGCCATGGTGGTCTATCTCATCTATACCCGTCCGGAGCCAAGCGCCACCCTGTCATGGATGGCCCTCATCATGGCGCTGCCGGTGTTTGGAACCCTGTTCTATCTCTATGCCCATCTGGATCTGGGCCATCGGATGCTGAAAAACCGGGTGGCGCAGATCTGCGAGGAAAGCCGGGGGCAGCTGAAGCAGGACGAGGCGGTGCTGGAGGAATTCCGGCAGGTTCATCCCCAAGGGGCGCAGCTGGCCCAATATCTCAACCGCAACGGCTGTCATCCCGTCTGGAAAAATACCGATGTGACCTACTTCCCCTCGGGGGAGGAAAAATTCCAGCAGCTCATCTGCCAGCTGGAGCAGGCCCGGAAGTTCATTTTTCTGGAATACTTCATCGTGGAGGAGGGTATCATGTGGGGAGAGGTGCTGTCCATTCTGGCCCGGAAGGCCCGGGAGGGACTGGATGTGCGGATCATGTATGACGGCACCTGTGAATTTGCCCTGCTGCCCAAGAGCTACCCCATCCAGCTGGAAAGTCTGGGCATCCAGTGCAAGGTCTTTTCCCCGGTGGCCCCCCTTGTGTCCACCCACTATAACTACCGGGATCACCGCAAGATCGTGGTCATCGACGGCGAGGTGGCCTTCACCGGCGGCGTCAATCTGGCCGACGAGTATATCAATGTGAAGGAGCGCTTCGGTCACTGGAAGGATACCGCCGTGATGCTCCGGGGGGATGCGGTGCGGAATTTCACCCTCATGTTCCTGCAAATGTGGGGCATCGACCAGCGCTGCCCGGAATATCGGCGGTTTCTGGCCCATCCCGTGGCAAAATGCCCCGAGGCCCCGGGCTTCGTGATCCCCTACGGGGACAGCCCCATGGGCGCAGAGCGGCTGGGCGAGCAGGTCTATCTGGATCTGCTCCATCGGGCCAGATCCTATGTGCATATCATGACCCCCTATCTGATTCTGGGGCAGGAGATGGAAAATGCCCTGTGCTATGCCGCCAAGCGGGGGGTGGAGGTGGAGCTGATCCTGCCGGGAATTCCCGACAAAAAGATCCCCTATACGCTGGCCAAGACCCATTTCGAGCGGCTGCTGCAAGCCGGGGTCCGCATCTATCTCTATACCCCGGGTTTCATCCACGCCAAGAGCTTCGTCTGCGACGATGTGGAGGCGGTGGTGGGAACCATCAATCTGGACTATCGGAGCCTGTACCACCATTTCGAGTGCGCCGCCTATTTCTACGGATGCAGCGCCGTCGCCGAGGTGGAGCAGGATTTCCGGCAGACCCGGGAGCGCTGCACCCCGGTGGAACGGGGATATTTTGCCCGGGAGCCGCTGTATGTGCGGATCTGCGGCTACCTGCTGAAATTTTTGGCGCCGCTTCTATAACAACCTGCGGAGATCCCGGTGGATCTCCGCTGTTTTTCCAAAAGGAGGAGGATATTCATGGCGGAATTGTTTGATTATCTGGAATGGAGAGGCGATCTGACCTTTTTACAGGATCCGCTGAATCAGGTGGACGGACTGATCTTTGCGGCCCTGAGCTATGCGGATTTTTCCGATGTGGTATGCGAGGACTTCCAGACCCCCATCTCTCTGGAGGAGGCCGCCTGCCGGATGCGGATGACGCAGGATCCGTCGAAACGGGTTCGGGTGAAAAATGACCTGCGTCTGCTGGAGGCCGCCGCAGACACGGCCCGGTTTTCCGGGGTGCGGATGCTCTACTACCGCAGCGAATTCCTGCCCCAGCAGCAGAGCCAGTTTGCGGCGGTCACCTTCCTGCTGCCGGAGGGAACGGCGGTTCTGAGCTTCCGGGGGACTGACGATACGCTGGTGGGCTGGAAGGAGGATTTCAACATGAGCTTCCAGAGCCGGGTCCCGGCGCAGGAAAAGGCCCTCTACTATACCGAGGCCTTTGCCGCCGTCCATCCCAATCCGCTGGTGCTGTGCGGCCATTCCAAGGGCGGGAATCTGGCGGTCTATGCCGCCGCCCAGTGCCGCAGCAGCTTGCAGGAGCGGATCCTCCGCATCTATAACTACGACGGCCCGGGCTTTGCCCCGTCCATGATGCAGGATTTCGGCTATCGGGAAATCGTGCCGAAGATCGCCACCTTCATCCCGGAATCCTCCATCATCGGGATGCTTCTGGAGCATGAGGAGCCGGTGCAGGTGGTGCGGAGCCGTCAGGTGAGCCTCATGCAGCACGAGCTGTATTCGTGGGAGGTGCAAGGCCCCCGGCTGTGCAAGGCCCCCCAGCTGGATCGGGAGGCGTGGCATCTGAGCCTTGCCATCAAGCAATGGCTGGCCCAGCGGAGCTTGCAGGAGCGCAACGAATTTGTGGACGCTGTCTACGAGCTTCTGACCGCCGGGGCGGTGGAAAAGACCAAGGAGCTGATCCTGCCCAAAAATGTGCTGGGCTACCTCAAGACCATCGGCGGCGACGAGCAGCTCAAGGGACTGATTCGGTCGGAGCTGGGGGCCTTTTTGCAGGCCGTGCGCAGCGTCCGGCGGGAACGGGAGGCCCCGGGGCTGGAGGAGGGCCGGGAGGAATCCTAACAGGCAGAAAAAACATCCCCTGAACGGCAGTTCAGGGGATGCGGTCTATTTTGGGGTCTATTTGGGGTCTATTGGGGGCCTAGAGCTTGGAAAAATCGCTGGCGCCGTGCTTGCACAGGGGGCAGATGAAGTCCTCGGGCAGCTCCTCGCCCTCGTAGATATAGCCGCAGATGTCGCAGACCCAGCCCTTCTTGTCGGTCTGGGGCTTGGGCTTGACCTCCTTCTGGTAGTGGGTGTAGGTCATGGTTTCCTTGTCGGAAAGCACGGCACTCTCACAGACTTCGCAGAGGAACATGATATGGGTGTCCAGATCGATGGTGGAGATCACCTTGGCGGAGATATAGGCGTTGGCATATTTGGTCAGGCAGAGCAGACCGTTGGAGGTGCGGTGGATATTTTCCTCCCCCTCGAACTTGTCCACATCCCGGCCGGACTGGAAGCCGAACTGCTGGAACAGGGAGAAGGGGGCATCCTTGCTCAGGGTGCAGACATTGAGCAGGCCGGTTTTCCGGATGGTCTGGGCGGAGTAGTTGCGCTTGTTGATGTTGACGGCGATCCGCAGGGGCTGGTCGGTGAGCTGGGTCACGGTGTTGCAGATGAAGCCGTTGTCCCGGCTGCCGTCGTTGGAGGTGACCACATACAGGCCGTAGCCGATCTTGAACAGGGCGCTGGGATCCACCCGGTTGGCCACCACGCTGTCGGCGGCCACATAGCTCTCGCACAGCTCCTGCGCCAGCTCCAGAATCTGCTGGGTGTTCTCCTTGGAGAGGGAGGAGGTGATGGTGATGGGGTGCTTGGCAAAGAGGATGTCCTTGCAGCCCTCCAGCGTGCGGCGCATGATCTTGGCGGCCTGAGGCGCCCAGGAGCCGTTTTCCATCAGGGCCACGGTGCGGTTCTGGAAGCCCCGCTCCAGCAGGTGGTCGAGGAAGGTTTTCATCACCGGGAAGATGTCGCCGTTATAGGTGGTGGTGGCCAGCACCAGCTTGTCGCAGGCGAAGGCCCATGCCACGGCCTCGGACAGATCGCACCGGGCCAGATCGAAGCATTTGACCAGAGGAGCGCCGGCCTCCTTGAGCTGGTCGCAGAGGAGCTTCACGGCGGCGGCGGTGTTGCCGTAGACCGAGGAATAGCAGACGCAGACCCCGTCCCGCTCCGGGCGGTAGGCAGACCAGGTATCATAGAGCTTCAGATAGTAGGACAGATTCTCGCTGAGTACCGGGCCGTGGAGGGGGCAGATGGTGCGGATGTCCAGATCGGCGGCCTTTTTCAGCACATTCTGCACCTGCTTGCCGTACTTGCCCACAATGCCGATGTAATAGCGGCGGGCCTCGTCGATCCAGTTTTCCTCCCGGTTGAGGGCGCCGAACTTGCCGAAGGCGTCGGCGGTAAAGAGGATGCCGCTCTGAGTCTCATAGGTCATGATGACCTCGGGCCAGTGAACCATGGGGGCAAAGACGAACCGGAGGGTATGGCGTCCCAGCTCCAGCGTATCGCCCTCCTTGACGGTGAGGGTGTTCGCAGGCTCCAGCGTACGGAAGAAGTTGCGGAGCATGGGGAAGGTCTTGCCCTGCCCCACCACGGTCACATCGGGATAGCGATCCAGCAGGGCCTTGATGGAGCCGCAGTGATCCGGCTCCATATGCTGCACCACCAGATAGTCGGGCTGGCGGCCATCCAGCACCTCGATGACATTACTGAGCCATGCGTCGGTGCGGCGGCGGTCGATGGTGTCCATGATGCAGATCTTGTCATCCATGATGACATAGGAATTGTAGGACATTCCGTTGGGAACGGGGTACTGTCCCTCGAACAGGTCGATGTCGTGGTCATTGGCCCCGACATAATAGACGGAATCGGTGACTAATTTTTTCATACGAGAGCCTCCAAAGGAAAACGGTAAATTTATATTGTTTCTTATCTTGTAGTGTACCACGAAGCGGCCCGGAATCCAACAATCGGAATAGCAATTCACGGATTTTTTACATTTTGCACAAAGAGGGCGAAAAAAAGCCCCCGTTTCCGAGGGCTTTTTGTATCAGGCCAGCAGTTCCAGCAGCTTTTCTGCTTTTTGGGAATCCTGCCGGAAGAAAATTTTTTCTTTTGGGGGAAGCAGCCATGAGAATACCCTCATTTTCCTTATTTTACCATGAAAAGCCGCCGGGAGCAATCTGTTTTCAGCCTAGCCGGAAAAAATCGATTCTGCCAGAAACTGACAGCGAATCCGGTACATAGCTGGACGAAATCGGGGAAAAGTAGGGTTACAGAAAGGGATCGCTTCTCAGGAAGTGGTTTCTTCCTGAGAAATAAAAGGAGAGATATGTCATGAAGAGCAACAATCAGATCAATGTTCCCGCAGCGAAGGAAGCCATGGACAAGTTCAAGATGCAGGCCGCCAGCGAGGTAGGCGTGAATCTGACCAACGGCTACAACGGCGACCTGACCTCCCGGCAGGCCGGTTCCGTGGGCGGCCAGATGGTCAAGAAGATGGTGGAGGCCTACGAGCAGGGTCTCCAGTAAAACAGGAGGCGCCCAGCCGGGTGCCTCGGGACAGAGAAAGGCCCCTGCTGACGCAGGGGCCTTTCCGGCATAAAACGAATAAAGAGAGAGGTAAGGGATCAATCAAATGAAACAACAGAAGAATCCGGCGGCTCACGGCTTCCGCCTGTTCTTCATGCCTACATATTACCCAAGGACTTTGAACGCCCTGTGAATAATCTGACAATAAAATGTATCATTTGCGTGAAAAAAGCACCGCCCCAAAGGGAGCGGTGCCAGAGCTTATTCTTCCCAGTTGTGCCAGACATTCTGCACATCGTCGTCATCTTCCATGGCGTCGATGAGCTTTTCCATGTTGGCGGCCTGATCGGCGTCGTCCAGCTTCTGATAGTTCTGGGGAACCATCTCGATCTGAGCGGAGGCGAAGCTGTACCCCTTGGCGGTGAGGGCATCGGCCACGGCGTTGAAGTCGTCGGGAGCGGTGTAGATGGTGAAGCACTCCTCCTCGGCCTCGATGTCATCGGCGCCGCAGTCCATGGCGTCCATCATCACGGCGTCCTCCTCGTAGTCCTCCTCGCTGTTGTCGATGACCAGCACACCCTTCTGATCGAAAGACCAGCTGACACAGCCGTTGGTACCCAGATTGCCGCCGAACTTGTCGAAGTGGTGGCGCATATTACCGGCAGTCCGGTTGCGGTTGTCGGTCATGGTCTCCACCAGCACGGCAACGCCGCCGGGGCCGTAGCCCTCATAGGTGATGGTTTCGTAATTGTCGGCACTGCCTGCACCGGCAGCCTTTTCCAGACAGCGCTTGATGTTGTCATTGGGCATATTGGCGGCCTTGGCCTTGGTGATGACGGTAGCCAGCCGGGAGTTGTTGGCAGGATCGATGATCCCGCCGCCTTCCTTGACGGCGACGATCAGCTCCTTGGCGATCTTGGTGAAGGCGGCGGCACGCTTTGCGTCCTGTGCGCCCTTGGTTTTCTGGATGTTATGCCATTTGGAATGTCCGGACATAGTTAAAATCTTCCCTTCTATGGTATCCCGGGGTGAAGCCCCCGCAAAAATCTCTGACTATTTTATCACATCTGACCCGGTGAATCAACCGTTTTTCAGAAGAATTTCATACAATCCTGATGTTTTTGGGAAATTTCCACCTGAATTTCCGGGAATCGGCCCTGCAATTTTTCCCCGAGGGCCTGACAGACGGGGTTTTCCGTGGAGAAATGGCCTGCGTCGATCAGGTTCATCCCCAGATCCCGGGCGTCCCAGAACTGGTTGTAGCGCACATCGGCGGTGACGAAGGTATCGCACCCGGCCCGGAAGGCATCCGTCAGTTCCGAGGCGCAGGCGCCGCCGCCCACAGCCACCCGGCGGACGGTGGGACTGCCCTGCACATAGCGCAGACCCGGGCAGTCCAGCGCCTGCTTGACGGTCTGGAGAAAGGCCTCCAGCGGCTGAGGCTCCACGATCCCGGCTCGGAGCAGGCCCCACGGGGTTCCGTCCTCGGTCTGACCGGAGGGTGCAAGTACCTCCACCCTTTGCAGACCCAGCCGCCGGGCCAGAACATCGTTGACCCCGCCGGGGGCGCAGTCCAGATTGGTGTGGGCGTTGATGGCGGAAATATCGTGCCGGATCAGGAACCGAATGGCACGGCCCACGGCGGTTTCCGTGGTGACGGCCTTGGCAGGCCGGAAAATCAGGGGATGGTGGGTGACGATCAGCTGTGCGCCCCGCTGGGCGGCCTCGGCGCAGACATCCTCAAAGGGATCCAGCGCCACCAGAATTTTTTCCACGGGCTGATCCGGGTCGCCGCAGAGCAGGCCGCCGTTGTCCCAGTCCATCATCATAGACCGGGGGGCCAGCGTTTCGATGTATTGCAGGACTTCCTTAACCGTTACCATGGATCTTTCCCTCCAGTTTCTCCAGATCGGACAGAATTTCCTCGAATTGCGCCAGCTGTTCGCCGCCGCTGCGGCGCAGACCCTCCACGGTTTTGGTCAGGCCGCCCAGCACCCGGTCATAGAACTGCGGCAGCAGGGGATGGTTGTCCGCCAGCAGCTGGGGGGAGAGATAGGTCTGGGCGGGGGTCAGCACCTGACCGGGGGCCCAGCGCACCTCCATGACGGTGTAAAGGAATTTCCCGTCCCGGGCCAGGGTTTCCCGGGCGATGGCATAGCCCCTCCGGCAGAGCCACCGGCGCAGCTCGGGGCGCTTGGACTGGCATTGGAGGATGAGCCGATAGCGGCTGTCCTGAAGCCAAGGCGCTCCCTCCAGAATGGAGATGATGGTGTCGGCCCCCATGCCGGCGCAGACCATGGAATCGAAGTCCCGGGGGATGTCCCGGGCGCCGTCGCAGAGGCAGAAGGTCATGGCCTGCTCCACCTGAAATTTCCGACCGTTTTTCCGGGCGGAGTCCAGAGGCTGGGGGTTGATGTCGGCCTCGATGGTGGAGGCCGCAATGCCGTTGGTCAGCAGATAGATGCCCAGATAGCCGTGGTCGCAGCCGATGTCTGCCACCCGGTCGCCGGGGTGAACGAAGGAACAGCAGGCCAGCAGGCGGCTGCTCATGGGAATTTTCATAGAGCCTCCTTCAAAGAGAATGGCTCCCTCATGGGAGGGAGCCGGAATGGGATCTGTTTACTCCTGCGCCTGTCTTTCCTTCTCCGCCTCGACAGCTTCCATGAAGATGTTGAGCTGGGTCACGAAAGAATCGCAGTCAATGCCATGGACCATACAGGCCTCTTCCACGGTTTCACCGAGGGAGGAGGGTCAGCCAAGGCAGTGCATACCGATGGCCATGAACAGGGGCGTGGCCTCGGGGGCAATGTCCAGAATGGTACCGATGATGGTATCCTTTTCAATTCTAACAGCCATAAAAATGACCTCCTATTAAATCTGGGCTTATTATATCCGAAAACCCGGGATATTACAAGAGGAAAGAAAAATTTTCAGGAAAAAGGCCGCCGGGGAAGGCCCCGGAGCCAATGTCGCACGAAGATGTTGCGAATCTGAGGGCAGAGCCGTGCCCGGTAACGCTTTTGCGGAGCGCATCCTAGCCTCCCCCTGCGGGGGAGCCTTAGGGCGGCTATGACGCCGCCTCCAGCATATTCTCCATGAAAATTCCAAAGCCCTTTGTCGGGTCATTGACCAGAACATGAGTCAGTCCATGATGCTTACACAGAAATTTTCCTCAATACTTAATCAATCTCACGATCCAGGCGAATATTCGGAACCTGAAGGGAGCGTATTGTCAGAACAATACGCTCCTCTTCGTCTGTCGTTCGCTGTTTATTGTAATATCACACGCAGAATATGATTGAATATACCTGTATTTTGTGCTAGAATTTAACTTATTGATACTGTTCATTTCAATGATCAGTATCTGATGGGAGGGACGAAGAATGTATTTCTTTGATTTTGATCATACTTCTGAAGATGAAGAATACTACGAAACCCTGAATGTTCTGATGGAACGGTGGGAGTACGAAATTGTGGAATTCAAAGAAGCCAAGGGGCAGTATTCCAACGACAAGATCGGTCAGTATTTTTCTGCGATCAGTAACGAAGCAAACCTCCGGGAAAATCAGTATGGCTGGCTGATTCTTGGTGTCAGTGAAAAGGGTGACCGACATCCCGTGGGAACTTCTTATAAAAAAGGCAGTGCCACTTTACTGGAAAAACTCAAGTACGAAATTGCCCAGAATACCACAGACGGAATCTCTTTTCTGGAAATCAAGGAATTGTATCCGACAGTAAACGGAAATCCCTGCCGTGTCCTCATGTTCAAGATTCCCGCAGCTGCAGCCGGTATCCCCACTGCATGGAATAACCGCTACTACGCTCGTTCCGGTGAGAGTCTGGTTCCTCTGCAGCAATATAAAATCGACCAGATCCGAGGCCAGGAACGCCGGGACTGGTCCAAGCAGTTCGTCAAAGGCGCCACGATTGAATGTCTGGACCCTGCTGCCATACAGATGGCCCGGGAACGATACAAGGATAAGATGCGCAAAGAGCACATCTCCAATGAAGTAGATTCCATGACGGATCTGCAGTTTCTGGAAAAGCGGAAGCTGATCATTCACGGGAATGTTACCAATGCAGCTATGGTATTGCTTGGCAGCTCTGACTATGACTATTTGCTGAACAGCGCTCCCTGTATGATGTGGCGTCTGTATGCTACTGATGGCTCCAATAAGGACTACGAGATTTTTAAAATTCCTTTTATAAAGGTTACCGACCAGGTTTTCTCTAAAATCCGAAATCTCACATACCGATATCTTCCCAATCAGCTGTCCCTGTTTCCTCGCGAAACACAGCAATACGATTCATGGCTGCTCAGAGAGCTTCTCAATAACTGCATTGCCCACTCCAACTATCAGCTGGGCGGCAGAATTTATGTAAATGAATTTGATGACCATATCAAAATTACCAACCCCGGAGATTTTTTACCGAAATCCATCGAGAATGTTCTGCAGATCAGCTATAATCCTCCTTTTTACCGCAATCAGCTGCTGGCAGAGGCTATGGTTGCCTTCAATCTGATCGATACTGCCACTATGGGAATTCGGAAAGTTTATAAAATCCAGAAGGACCGTTTCTTCCCCATGCCGGACTACGACTTTTCTGTCAGCAATCAGGTAGCCGTTACGGTTTACGGAAAAATTCTGGATGAAAAGTACACATACATTCTCTACAATCACCCCGACATGGATCTGGAAACCGCATATCTGCTGGACCAGATACAGAAAGGAAATGGAAGAAGTCTGGCCCCCGACGCTGTAAAGTATCTGCGTCAGCATAAGCTTGTAGAAGGCCGGGTAACCCATCTTTTTCTATCCGCAGAGGTCGCCCAGAGCATTTCTGAAGAAGCGCAGTATATTAAAAACAAAGGCTTTGATGACCAATATTACCGGGATATGATTCTTGATTATCTTGCCAAATTCGGAAAAGCAAAGCGTTCTGACATACGGGGGCTCCTGTGGGACAAGCTTCCCGACGTATTGGATGATAAGCAAAAAGATCGGAAAATCCTTACACTTCTGACCTCCCTCAAACGTTCCGGGAAAATTACAACAGACTCCGAAAACAAACAGAAGTCCCATTGGATTTTGACCGACAAACTGGGTTGAGCTGGGTTGAGATTGGGTTAAGCAGCCTTTTTAGAAGCAAATAAAGATGGCCATAAAGCAGGAAAACCTTAGCTTTATGGCCATCTTTCGTACTTTTATCATTTGCTGCTTCAAATAATTGGGTTAAGAATTACAGTGTTCTGGGTTGAGATTATTTCTGATCCACATTGGATACACGGCTGATCTGCCGGACAAATGGTACACCCCCCGCACATAAAACAACGTTCGCAAGCAAATATTTGTGATAAAGCGAAACGAGTTGGACAGATTTGTAGCAAGCAATGTTTTGGGGAGCCAAAAAACAGAAAATGGGCGAACAAGACGTTCACCCATCTTCGCTTGTTGGGGAAATCTCCCCAAACCCCATCGACAATTTTTTCAAATTGGCTGCGCACCGTTGGCGCTTAGTTTCTTCTGCCTTCCATTCGGAAACTATAAAAATTATAAAGAGGTAGTCCAAATCGGAACACCTTCTGGTCTGCAAGAAATGGCCATCAGCAACAAAGCCATCCCCTGAACCCCGGTAATACAGCTTCTACTACACCGAATACTATTACAGAGGAAACTTTCTTATCAGTATCACGATACTAGGTTTTCTCCTGAAGAAAGTTCAGCACTTCACTTCTTAGCGGAATGGACGGAGCTGCACCCGGCCTAGACACTGCAATCGCAGCCGCAGCAGTAGCCTCATACATCGCAGATTCTGGACTATCCCCCCGAACCAGTGCTCCCAAAAGGAAGCCCGTAAATGTATCTCCAGCGCCAGTGGTATCTACTGTCGAAACCTGAAACGATGGCTGAAAAAACATTTTTTCTCTATTAAAATACCAAGCTCCTTTTTTTCCCAGTGTCAACACCAAGGTACACTCAGGAAATTTCTTCTGCAACGCATACAACTGCTTTTCCGGATTTCCAACAGAACCCGGGCAAATTTCTGTTGCTTCAATCTCATTCAATACCAAAAGGTCAACATATTCTATAGGATATTCTGAAATTTTTTCATTCATTGGCGATGGATTCAAAGCGATATGAAGTCCTTTGCGATGTGCTTCGGTCATAATTTCCCCTACGCAGCTAATTTCATTTTGGAGAATCAGCCAATCTCCGGGATCAAAATGCTCTATAACATTGTGTACCTGTTCTTCTGTTACCATTTGATTTGCTCCACCATAAAGCAAAATACAATTTTGTCCGCTCGGCTCGCGTTGTATGACCGCATGTCCCGTAGACCCATCGACCCTCGAAATATACTCCGTATGAATTCCTGCATTCTGCATCAGTTCCAACAGAAATCCACCATCAGTTTTTCCGATGGCACCTGCATGCCAAACTTCAGCACCACTCCGGCTTGCTGCCACAGATTGATTTAAGCCCTTTCCTCCGGTAAAGGTCTCCATTTTCAAAGAGGATATCGTTTCACCACTTTGGACAAAATGATCTACATCATAAATATAATCGATATTAAGAGAACCAAAGTTCAATATTTTCATAGTATACTCCTTCTTGCCGTACTCTTACGGATTACAAGGCTCGGATTAAATACAATTGGCTCTGTAAGGGGTCCTTGTCCGTTAACCATCTCATCAAGATATTTTGCAGCCGCACGCCCCATTTCCTCAATAGGTTGGCGGATTGTTGTCAACGGAACCTCTATCATATTTGCATAAATAGCGTCATCATAGCCAACCACTGAAACATCTTCCGGTACTCTGGTTCCCTCTGAAATCAGCATTCGATAAACACCCAATGCTGACGCATCATTACAGGCAAAAACCGCAGTATATTCCATCCCTTTCCATTTTCGGACTGCTGCTTCTCCGCATTCTTCAGTATAGTCGCCGTAATAGATTGGCTGTTTTTCAGAATCAATTCCATATTCTAGCAAGGCCTTACAATAACCTTCATAACGCTGTCTGGCATCCATCAGAAGCATTGGACCTGTAACACAAGCAATTTTCCGGTGTCCCAGTTCCAGCAAGTGCTTTGTTGCCAGGTACCCACCTTGAATATGGTCATTCTGGATTCCTGCACAGCCCGGCGCATCAATGATACGGTCTACCAGAACATAGGGAATTTCCAAATCCTCAAGAAGCTTGACTTCCTGTTGGCCCTGTTCCGTGCTGGTATCTGCAGAAAGAATATCTACGATTCCATCAACACCCATCTCAGCCAATTGGTTGATATATTCGATATTACGGACATGTTGATCATTTGTATTGCACAGAAACATCATTCGTCCATACTCCCGGCATCCACTTTCGATTCCTGTGGCCAGCTTTGCAAAGTAATGGTTGCTTATATCCGGGACAATCAGGCCGAAGGTCTTGCTCTGCTGCTTGACAAGGCTGACCGCGTGACGGTTGGGACGGTAGTTGAGGCTGCGGGCAGTCGCGAGGATCCGCTCCGTGGTCTCGGAGGAAATTTTATTTCCCTTATTGTTGAGAACGAGGGAAACCGTCGTGATGGAATATCCAGTTATTTTTGCAATATCTTTGATGGACGCTCTCATAAACAACCCCCCTTTTCTCAAATTTTACAGCAAATCGCGGTAAACTTCAATAGCTTGGAAATACTTTTCGATGACTAGCGCCTCGTTAGGTTTATGTGCAAGCTCCGGCGCACCGGGCCCGAACAGCATTACTGCGGTTGCGGGATGGTCCCGGACCAACACGGAGGCATCGGTGAAGAAATTGATACCGATGGATTGGCCATCGCCGCAGTGGCGCTGGGTCGCCGCCTGTACCTTTTTAAAAAGCGGATGGTCCTCGGAGAGCCCAAAGGCTCTGCGGGCATTGCAGAAGGTCACGCTGACCCTGAAATCGCCGCCATTTCGGATCTCGGCACTCTGCTTTGCCGCCAGTTCTAGCACCATGGCCTCCAAGTCATCTGCCGTAACACCCTCCACCGTACGGATGTCCATAAGGATCGTGCAACGGTCGGGGGTCATATTGGGCGCAACGCCGCCTTCAATCTTGGTGATCTGTGCAGTGGTGCCGCCCAGCACCGGGTGATGCTGGCTGCACAGGCGCTCCTTAATGGCATTGGCCAGGACCACTCCCTGCTCCACTGCGTTGCAGCCCTGCTCGGGATAGGCACCGTGGCAGGTCTTGCCCTCCACGTGCAGCTCCATCCAGAAGCAACCCTTGTGGGCAACGCCGAAGTTATTGAAGGTAGGCTCGCCGATGAGCAGGGTCTCGCAGGGCGGCAGCAGACCGTCCCGCAGGATTGCCTCGCCGCCAAGGCCGCCCTTCTCCTCGTCGCAGGTACCGAGATACAGCAGCGGTCTCTGAGGCTTTTTTCCGGTCCGCGCAAAGGAAACCATTGCGTAGGCCATGGCCGTCAGTCCGCTTTTCATATCGCTGGCGCCGCGGCAGTAGAGCATCCCGTCCCGTTCCACCGGCTCGGCCGGGTCTGTATCCCAAGAGCTCAAGTCGCCGTAGGGCACCGTATCCAGATGTCCGTTCCAGACGTCCAGAGGTCCCTCGTGCTCACCTTCCAGGCTGGCGATCACGTTGCTGTGGGTCTCGTCGATCTTCTGAACGAAGGCCTCGACGCCGTTTGCGAGGAAGAACTCGCACAGATACCGGGCCACAGCCCCTTCGTCGTCCCGGCCATTCACACTGTGAATTGCAAGGACGTCTTTAAGCAGCTGAAGGGCTTCACTTCGTTCTGACTCGGTCATTTCTTATTTCTCCGTCAGCCAGTTGACGATGTTCTGGAACAGCTGGTTGTAGTATTCCCACTCGCAGAAGACGGGAGGTGCCCAGTGAGGTGCGCAGTCGGAGGTGAACACGGCGCTGCGGCCCTTGCCGTAGGTGCCGAAGGCCACCAAAGGATCGCCCTCGATGGTGACGGGGACCTCTGAGCCGGGCAGCGCAACGGTCTTGTTGTAGCCCAGCAGCATGGGCCACTCGGTGGGCAGGCCCTTGAGGGCTTCATGCTCGCCGACGACTTTGGCGTAGACACCCTCGCAGTGCTCCATGCGGTCGTCACGGGTCAGAACCTCAACAGGCAGGACCTGCTGAACAGCAGTGTCGTGCCACTTGCCCTTGCCGTCGATGCCGGCGAAGGTCATGTAACCGCCGACCATCAGCAGACCGCCGCCCTGCAGGACGTAGTCACGCAGCAGGTTGCAGCGGTTGGGACAGGGAATACTGTGGTTGAAGGTCTGGGGAGGCAGCAGCAGGGTGTTGGCACCGATGTCGGAGAGGATAACGGCACTGTACTGACTCAGCTCTTCCATGGTGAAGGGGAACTTTGCATCTGCCAGATGGTTGGGCAGGAAGGTGACTTCATAGCCGGCCTTCTCCAGGGCCTCGACCAGCCACTTTTCGCCGGTCTCATAAACAGATGTAAAGAAGGTATCAAAACCTTTGACATGAGTGGTATGGCTCATCCAGGACTCGCCAGCCAGCAAAATTTTCTTACTCATAACAGTGTTCCTTTCTGTCGTCAAGACTTAAACGTTTTTATTTCTGCCGCACCAATCCAGGATCAGCTGGGCATAGATCTCAATGGCCTGGAAGAAGGATTCCACTTCCAGATATTCGTTGACCGCATGACACTGCTCCAGACGTCCGGGGCCGAACTGGACCACGGGCATCTGGGCGATATTTCTCCACAGACGGGAGTCGCAGCCAGCGGGGCTGCCGACCAGATTCAGCTTCTTGCCCCGGCAGGTCTCAAAGGCGCTGCGCATAGAAGCAACGAAGGGATGTTCCAGATCCATCTCAAACGGGCCGCCGCACTGGTACATGGTAATCTCGGGATGGTGATCCTTGAGCCACAGATCTCCGGCGCAGACCCGATCGATGGCGTCGTTGAACTCGGCTATAACCTGCTTGAGGTTCATGACGCCGGGCAGGAAGTGGATACAAGTCTCAAAAGTGCAGTTTCCCGCCACGGTGGAACCGGCGGTGCCGCCGTGGATGGTTCCGACATTGAGGTTCGGGCAGGGCAGCAGGGGGTGCTTGTAGGTCAGCAGCCACCGATGCTCCACCTCATCCAGCTCGCGGATGATCTTCATGGCCTTTTCGATGGCGCTGACACCCTTCCACTTGGCGCCGGAGTGATTGGCCCGGCCCTCGATGGAAACGCGGAAGAAGACAAAGCCCATATGGGCCACGATGGTCTCGTCGTCGGTGCCCTCGCATACGACGCAGGCGTCGGCCCGCTGGCCGCTCATGATGGCCTGCATGGAACCGTTTCCGCCGCCCTCCTCGTCACAGACGGAGGTGATCTTCACGTCGCCGGGCAGCTCGATGCCGGCGTCCTGCAGAAGCTTGACGCCAAGCAGCGCACCCAGCAAACCGCCCTTCATATCTGCGGAGCCTAGGCCGTACAGGCGACCGTCCTCGACGGTAGGGTTGTGGGGGCCGAATTTCCAGGCATCCACGGGGCCAGCAGGCATGGTGTCCATATGGCCGTTGAACATGAGGCTGGGGCCATCGCCACCCTTGAAGGTGGCATAGACGTTGAACCGGCGGTCATAATTGTGGCCCGGATTACCCTCCTGGTGGTCCCGCAGGCAGGTGGAAATGGCCTCCTCGGTCATCTGATCCCGGACGGCCTCGCCACCCATTTTGTGAACCAGCGCCTCAAAGTATTCCTGGCCCTTCTCCTCCAAACCGCCGTCAATACCGTGGCCCAGATCGTGGGTATCGATGGCAACCAGATCCTTGAGATACTGAAGATATTCTTCCCGGTGCTCCCCGAGCACCTCGTGCAAAGATTTCATGATAAGAGCCTCCAATTTCTACGCTATGCGTAATTGCGGATGCCGGCCTCGACGATGTCCCAGAACCGGTCCACATCGAGGTCGGTTGCCACGTCCACGTTTGGTTCCAGATGGAGATAACCGAAGACGTCTGCGTTGGTACGGCCGTAGCTTTGAATGCTGCGGTGCTCGATCTCCACGTGCATGGGCTTCGTGGTTAGCAGCTGGGGATCTAGGATGGATGCTACAGTGACGGGATCATGCAACGGGCCGCCCTCCCAGCCGAAGACCTCCTTCTGAGTCCTGTTGAAAAAGCGCATCAGATCTACAAAAAGATGGCCTGCAGGGGTATCAATCTTCGCCATGCGGTCCACAATGGTGGGAACGCACAGCACCTTGCGGGTCACGTCCAGCCCCACCATGGTGATGGGACAGCCGCAGGAGAATACCACATGGGCAGCGTCGCCGTCGGCCATAATATTGAATTCTGCTGCGGGAGAGACGTTGCCGTAGCTGTAGGAGCCACCCATAAGGACGATCCGCTTGATCTTCGGCACAATCCGGGGTTCCATACGCATGGCCATGGCGATGTTCGTCAAGGGGCCAGTGGGAACCAGTGTGATATTGCCGTCGGATTCCATCAGAGTCTTGACCAGATAATTAACGGCGTGCATGGGCTCGAGCTTGCGGTCCAGAGGAGCAAAGTCGGGGCCGTCTAGGCCGGTGGAGCCGTGGATGTCTCCGGCGGTCAGCTTGTCACGGACCATGGGCCGGTCGCAGCCGGCGTACACGGGGACGTCAATACCCAAATACTGACATACCTGCATGGCGTTGATGGCGGTGCGGTCCAGGGTCTGGTTGCCCGCCACAACGGTAATGCCCAGCAGCTCGATTCTGGGATCTCTGCCGGCCAGCAGAATAGCGATGGCGTCATCGTGGCCGGGATCACAGTCCAAAATGATTTTTGTACGTTCCATGAAGGAAACCCCTTTCTTATTTTGCGGTCTGCAGAGAACTCTTACGTTTCTTCTCTGCGTGCTTCTTGGACATCATAGAGATCGCAAGCACCACGACGGTCACAATGTAAGGCATCATCAGCACGATCTCGGATGGCATACCATAAGCCTGAAGGCGGGCGCCAACAGAATCTGCAAATCCGAAGACAAGACAACCAATGGCGGTGTAAACGGGATGAGCGCCACCGAAGAACATGGCTGCAACACCCATGAAACCACGGTTGTTAGTCATATTTTCGGTGAACATCTGGCTATAGCCCAGAGAGAGGTGGGCACCGGCCAGTCCGCCCAGCAGGCCAGAGATTGCCATGGCCTGATACTTGACAGCGTTGACATTGATGCCAGCAACCTGAGCGGCATCGGGGAACTGACCCACAGCGCGCAGATGCAGACCCCAACGGGTCTTATACAGCATGAACCAAATGAAAATGATCAGAACGATGACCAGCCACTCCATGATACACCAGTCATTGAAGACTGTGTCCAGGAAGGGGATGTTCTCGAGGAATGCCAAATACACACGGGGAATGGGTACAATCTTGGGATCCATAAAGGTGCCACTCTTGCCGAGCCAGGAGTTCAGCAGAAACTTCGTGATTGCGATGGCGAAGAGGTTGACACCCATACCGATGGCACATATCTCGGATTTGTACTTGAGGTGACCGACGGCCATGATCATGGCGATCATGAGGCCCGCAATCATTGCGACTAGAACGCCAAGGATCCAGCTGCCGGTCAGATAGCTGATGGCAACTGCCATGAATGCGCCGGTCAGCATAATACCTTCGGTACCGATATTCAGGATATTCGCCTGCTGGGTAATGGTCGCACACAGTGCCGCATAGATAATAGGAGTTGCAGAGCGGAATGTGGCATAGATCAAAGAAGAATTAAAGATACTGCCCACGTTAAGCACCTGCCTTTCCGTTATCAGTCTTTACATCCCCATTGGGCTTGCCGGGAGCAGCATTCTTGCGCTTACGCTCCTTGAACTGGAACAACAGTTCCATGGTGGCAATGATAATGAACACAGAAGTAATGGTATCGACAATGGACTTGGGGACACCGGTGGACTGCTGCATGCCCATAGCGCCAGATTTAAGCACAGCCAGGAAGAAGGCCATGATGGGGGTCAACAGGACGTTACTCTTGACAATCAGGGCTGCCAGCATACCGTTGGTGCCGAGACCAAAGGCAAAGTTATTGAGGAAGTAGCCGTGGACGCCCAGGACCTCGATGCAGCCGGCGATGCCGCCGATGGCGCCGCTGAGCATCATGGATCGGATGAAGACCTTCTTGGGATTGATGCCAACGTACTCAGCATGCTGGGGATTGAGGCCGACAGTCTTGATCTTGTAGCCGAGGGTGGTCCTGCGCAGCATGATGATGACCAGGATCTCAACGGCGATTGCGATGAAGATACCGGCATTGAAGTTGCTGGGAGGCAGGATCTTGGGCAGGGTCACGAGCACGGGCAGGGACTGGGCGTTTGCAACACCGGCACTCATGGGGCCGTTGACGAAGTAGGAGGTGATGTAGAGCGCCACGCTGTTCATCAGAATGGTAACACATACTTCACTCACATTATAATAGACCTTGAGCAGTGCGGGGATGAGGGCCCACAGGGAAGCCACCAGGATGGCACCGGCGAAGCAGGCCACCAACAGGATGGGCTTGGGAAGGAAACCCCAGTAGACGCCGATGTAAGCGGCGACCAGACCGCCGAGGAAGCACTCGCCCTCGACGCCGACATTGAACGCTCCGGCCTGCGCTGCCACTGCAAATGCGCAGGAGGTCAGCAGCAGCGGGGTAAAGGTCGCAAGGGTGGTGCCGATCTTGAGCTTGCCGTCAAATGCACCGCGCAGTAACGCACCATAGGCTGTAAAAGGATTCTCGCCGATGGCCATAATAAAAATAGCACCGACGCCCAGGGCAAGCAGCATGGTCAGTAGGATCTTGCGAGTATTCTTTAAGGACTGTTTCATAACCCTTATGCCTCCTTACTCTGATCCACGTCACCCATCATCAGAAGACCCAGATTCTCTTCCGTTGCCTCGTTCGCATGCAGGCGCCCAGTAATACGGCCCTCGTACATGACAACGATCCGATCGGACAGGGAGAGGATCTCCTCCAGGTCCGCGGACACCAGCAGAACACCGATGTTGTGAGACTTGACTTCCTCAAGGGTAGATCGAATGGATTCAATTGCACCAATATCGACGCCTCGGGTGGGCTGGGATGCCACCAGCAGCTTCGTTGCGCTGCTGACTTCCCGGGCCACGACCACCTTCTGGGCGTTGCCGCCGGAAAGTGCAGCGGTCAGCGCCTTGGTGTTTCTGGGACGGATATCGAACTTTTCTGCCATTTCGTTGCCGAATTTCTCCGCAGCACCTTTCGCCAGGAAGAAATGGGAGCTGAAGGGCAACTTGTCAATTTTATCTGCGATCAGATTCTCCTCGATGCTGAGTCCCCGGTTGAGGCCGCGGGTGTTGCGGTCTTCGGGGATGTGGGTCATACCGTGGTCCCGAATCTGGCGGGGGGATTTGTTCGTAATATCCTCGCCGGCCAGAAGAACACTGCCCTTCTCCACCTCGCGCAGGCCAGTGATGGCCTCGATCAGCTCGCTTTGGCCGTTGCCGTCGATGCCGGCAATGCCGACAATTTCGCCGGCCTTGACGTCCAGGGACACGCCGCGGATCTTGGAGATCTCCTTTTCGCCGGAGGTCCAGAGGTCCTTGACTTCCAGCATGGTCTTGCCGGTGTTGACCTCAGTTTTTTCGATATTCAGGAAGACTTCCCGGCCGATCATCATCTTGGCCAGTTCTGCGGGGGAAGTCTCTTCTTTGTTCACGGTGCCGATGTACTGTCCCTGCCGCATGACACTGATGCGGTCGGAGATCTCCATGACCTCGTTGAGCTTGTGGGAAATAAAGACGATGGATTTTCCGCTTTTGCGGAGGTTGCCCAGGATCTCAAATAGCTGTTTGGTCTCCTGGGGCGTCAGGACAGCGGTAGGCTCGTCCAGAATGATGATGTTAGCGCCGCGGCAGAGCGTTTTTATGATCTCAACGCGCTGTGCCTCGCCGACGGAGATCTGTGCGATCTTCTTGTTGAGCTGCACATCCATACCGTAGCGGTCAATATACTCTTGAACCATTTTGCGGGCGGCATCAAAGTCGATGACCAACCCCTTTCGGGGTTCAAAGCCGAGAATGATATTTTCAAGGACTGTCAGTTCCTTGACCAGCATGAATTCCTGATGGACCATGCCGATACCCATTGCAATTGCCTTCTTGGGATCGATGGATTTGATCAAATCGCCGTTCACACAGATTTCGCCACTGTCATAGGGATAGAGACCGTACAGCAGTTTCATCATGGTGGACTTGCCTGCGCCGTTTTCACCGATCAGGGAATGAATTTCACCCTGTCTGAGTGTAAACTGACCGTTTTTAACAGCCCGCACAGGGCCGAACGATTTGATGATGTCCTTCATTTCGATGGTATACTCGCTCAAGTCGTCACCCTCCTCCTTCGTTTATCATTGTTTTTCATGGTATTTTTTTAAAAAAGAGGCTCCTCCGGAAAAACCGAAGAAGCCTCCCGTGCATTTCATCCGCAAATGGTTACAGAATGGTGGGTCCTGCCTTCATTAGATATCCGGATTTTCTATTAGGAAGCGCTGGGACCGAAGCCCTCATAGTTTTCGACAACAATCTCACCGGAAGCGATTTTCTCTTCCAATTCGGCAATCTTCTCGACAATATCCTCGGGGAACTTGTCTCCGAGAGCCTTTCTCATGACGCTGAAGTCGGTCAGAGAAACGCCATCGTGGGCGATATCCAAATAGGAGACGGAGTTGCCCTGGAAGGTGCCGTCAACAACGGACTTGATGACCATGTAGCAAGCGGAGTCGACGCGCTTGAGCTGAGAGGTCAGAACGTGACCGGGCTGATAATCATCCTGGTCCAGGTCGACGCCGATAGCATACTTGCCAGCCTCTGCTGCAGCCTCAAGGATGCCCGGGCCAGTACCGGAGGCGACGTTCATGACGATGTCAGCACCCTGGTCGAACTGAGCAAGAGTCAGCTCCTTGCCCTTCAGAGGATCGTTCCATGCACCTGCAAAGGACTGCAGAATCTGGATATCGGGGTCGATGTACTTTGCGCCCTGCTCGTAGCCGACGAAGAAGTCGTGCAGAACAGGGATGTCCATGCCACCGACCCAGCCGATGACCTTGTCTTCATTGATGCCGTCGATATCGGTCTTGGTGGTGAACATAGCAGCAGCAGCGCCGGCCAGGAAAGAGCCCTGGTTCTGAGCGAAGCTGATGGAGACGACGTTATCACCGGCGACAGTGGTGTCGATGATAGCGAACTTCACATTGGGATATGCGGGAGCGATTTCCTTCAGATACTCTTCAAAGTTAGAAGAAGAGCAGATGACCAGATCATAGCCATCTTCTGCAGCGGACAGCAGGTTTGCCTTCCACTCTGCAGCATCAGCGGTAGCTTCCAGGTTCTTGACCTCAACGCCCAGTTCCTTGACGGCGCGCTGTGCACCCTCGTTGCAGGAGTCGTTGTAGGACTTGTCTCCCAGAGAGCCGGAGTAAACGATGCAGACCTTGACGGGATCGTCGGTTGCAGGAGCGTTTACAGATTCGCCGGTTTCGCCGGCAGTCTTGCTTTCCTGAGGTGCCGTGGTCTCCTCACCGCCGCCGCAGGCGACGAGGCCGAGAAGCAGCAGTGCAGACAGAAAAACGCACAAAAACTTCTTTTTCATTGTTGTTCCTCCTAAATTTTTATGGTTTATATTTTCCAGAGCCCACCTTGTTATTTGGCTCTGGGAACCATCGGGATGATATACAATTTCCCTTCGTATTACTTCACTATTTTTGTCTGTTTTCCCGAAATCCATCTTGAAAAATTTGCCCGATTACTTTCAGTAACGATATCAAAGATTTCAGTCCTAGGGATTGCCCTTAAGATGGTAAAACGTTTTACCAAGCAAAAATAAACACAAAGTGATTCACATATCATTTAGATTTTGTGCAAAATCACTTTGTGCGCTTATTATAACTTACATTTTTTCCCTTGTCAACGACCGAATGTCCACGTATGTGTTTTTTGTAGACTCTTATAAATCATAATCAGAAATTTTGGTGAATATTTTGTTTAATTATATAAATATGTTTGAATCTGAGATTAACACTAATACTCCAACAACGACCTTTCATGCCAGTGTTATGAGCGTCAAGTAAGATGTCCTGAGGGATATTTTCCCTATCCATAAGAACATATCTCACTAACAGATGTCTATTGATTACCTGAATTTCTTTTTCATGAATTCTCTACGTACAGTTTGAATACACTGTCTTCCGGTAGGATTAACGCAGAGCGGAAGATTCCATGTCTAAACGGAAGTTTTGCAGTTTGATCGTTACATATCGTGCCTTTATTTCAGAATCCATCCCTGAATGGAGGTGATTTTCGTAGAAGAACGTATTAGCATGACAGCATCTTTTAGCAGAAACCCGAAAATAACGCTATTTTCGACAATAATCGCTTATGAAGAAATCTCTCCTGTCTAAACATTCAAGTTCTGACAGGAGAGATTTTTATATACTTTTCTTTCTGTTTGGGAAGGAATCCTCCATCCACTGGATGTACTCCTCCAGGGAAATTTTTCCGTCAGCGCAGTCATCCCGCAGAGAGATGGCCCGATATCTCCATTTCTTGAAGTCGTTTTCTTTGATCTGCCGGGCTTTCACGCGGGCCGCATAGCGCTTGTAGTATTTATTATAAACCGGAATTGCCTTGTTGTCGGCGATTTTCGCCCGGTATTTCTCAGCGGCTGCAAGCTCCTGACAGTTTCGGGTCTCGCCTTCGGCGATCCGGTCACAGTAATGGGTATCGTAATTGCCCTTCATGATGAAATATTTTCCGCATCGTCTGCATTTCCGGAAGCGGATCTTCTGCTCCAGCATCTTGGTGAATTCCAGCTCCAGAATTTCCTGAACGCTCCTGAAATGGTACTCAACGGTCATAAAGGACCGAAGATGAATCCGCAGCGCCAGCTCGTCTGCCGACACACCCAGCTTTTCTGCCAGGGCAATATGATCCGCTGTTTTCTCTGGTTTGGATCTAAGAATACCGATCAGTTCTGAACCGGGCAGACCGTAGGGCATCGTGTCTCCGCTGCCCCGGATGGCCGAATACAGGGAAGCATAGGCAATATCCTGCACGGTACGGAAGGTTTGTACATAGTTAAAAAAGTCCGTCACCTGCGTCTGCGTGCTGTTGAGGATCTTCTCTGCAGTTTCTTGATGCTTTTCGGTTCCCCTTTTTTCCTTTGCAATCCGGAGCATTTCCTCCCACAAATACGCCCGCCGATAGACCTTGTTCAGTGGCGTCACAAAGTCCGCATAGATGAAATCCAGGAGACCCTCGCCGTAGTTCAGGTCGATGAATGAGCCGCTGAACACATTGGTAAACGGCTCTTTGATCCATCCTTCTTTCTGGCAGCTGAGATCCCGGTTGTGCTCCGCTCTCTCCCGATCCATACGGTACCGCATCTGCATTTTCTGAATGATTTCAGAATTGTGGCTCTCATCTTCTGCCCGATTCTGAGCAAATTTCCGGGCATCTTCTTCCGGGATTTCCGCTGCTGTATGTCCTCTTTCTGCATCTTCAGCCGCCGGATCTTCATCGATCAGATCCTGCATCGTGTGGTACTCCATCCTGTCATCCACCAGGATGTGGAAACTCCGCTCCTCCGGATAAAAATGCACGCGGTTGTAGAAGGTGTGCAGATGAAAACCCTTCCGATCAGAGCGAATGCGGCAATATTTTTCGTAGTCCGATGGACGATATTCGGAATAATCTTTCTTCATGGAAGGCCTGCTCCTTTTAGAAAATGGAAATGGGGTCATTTTTAGAGAATAAACATGGATACAAAGAACACTGTACAGATCTATTGAAAAGAAATCAAGAATTCCCTATACTGCAAATTAGAAAATACATCAGCCACTAAGATATATTTTCCAATACAGCAGCTGAAGCTCAGCTGAGAAAGAAGCCTGATATGACAGGCAGATTCTTACCGCAAGCACCATCTCCACTCCATCGGTGCAACGGCCCAAATCCAAGAGGACACGGTCCATTGTGCAAACGACACCCTGTACGGAAAAGAAACGGAGGGATCCCATGCAGGAGATAAAAGAAAAGACCGCCCTGAGTCCGTTTGCGCCAACAAACGGAGGGCAGCCTTCTCATGATTCCAACCATAGTGTACTAATTCCCGATGAAAAAATCAACGATCATTTTGACGGTCCCCCTGAAGAAGATGTGGATGCAATGCTGCAGAAACTCCAGCGCTTGACCGATCCGCACTACCTGCACACCGTTTCCATGACGGAACTTTATCAAACCAGCTACAAAAGCCGACCGCCCATCATCGACGGTCTGCTCTACGCCGGAGCCTACATTCTGGCCGGTGCGCCGAAAATCGGAAAGTCCTTTCTGGTTGCCCAGCTCGCCTACCATATCGGTACCGGAGATCCCCTCTGGGGCTCTGAGGTCCGCTAGGGGGCCGTGCTATATTTGGCCCTGGAGGATGACTACCAGCGGCTGCAAAACCGGATGTACCGGATGTACGGCGTCAACGATACCGGAAGCCTGCACTTTGCCACCAGTGCCGCCAAGATCGGCGCAGGCCTGGACGAACAGCTGGAGAATTTTATCCGGGATCACCCGGACACCCGGCTGATCATCATCGACACCTTGCAGAAGATCCGGGAGTCCGGCGGCGAGTCCTACAGCTACGCCAGCGATTATGAGATCGTCGGCAAACTCAAAACCTTCGCTGACAAGCACGGCATCTGTGTCCTGATCGTCCACCACACCCGCAAGCAGCCCTCCGGAGACAGCTTCGAGATGATCTCCGGTACCACCGGTCTGCTGGGCTGTGCCGATGGTTCCATGCTGATGCAGAAGAAAAAACGCACCTCTCTGGAGGCGACCCTTGAGATTGTGGGCCGGGATCAGCCGGACCAGATCCTCTACCTGACCATGGATCCGGATACCCAGATCTGGAACCTGGATCACACCGAAACGGAACTTCATAAGGAGCCGCCGGACCCGGTTCTGGCTGCAATCAATCAGCTTCTTACCGACAATCTGCCGCAATGGCAGGGCAGCGCCACCGAGCTATCTGCCGCGATCCACACCGATCTGCAGGCCAATGCCCTGACGAAACGGCTGAATGTACAGGCCGGAAAACTGCTGGACGAATATGGCATTCAGTATGAGAACACCCACAGCCGAAACGGCAGCTGCATCCAATTAAGGCGTCTGCCGGACACCGTGTGACGATGGTGACGGTTGTGACGATTCTTTTGGGGGCGGTGCCGGTATCCATTTCATCGTCACCATCGTCACAACCGTCACGGAACCGGAAAAATCCGGCATTTCGTCCATTCCCTGCATAACGCCGCGAAATTGTCTCATACTATTCCTACCCCACATCTGAAAGGAGCGCCTATGATTGCATTAGAACTGAACAGTGAGGTATCCACCGTCCGAATTCACGATGACTTTCTGGATCCGAAACCGGAAAAGCTTCTGACCTTCGCCGGTCATGTTGTCACAGACTCTTACAAACGCCGCTTTCTTTCCGAGGCCGCAGTTTCTCCGCAGGCTGCATCATCCGGCAGCATGAAAGCATAAACCAGCAGGCTGCAGCGACCTTGCTGCAGCCTGCCAAATTTTCTCTGGGTTTCCACAAGCGCATCATTGATTCTGTGTGATACGCCCGGTATAATAGGATACGAAAGGAGGCCCCAAATGGAGCAATATGTAAAATATCTCCGAAAATCTCGCTTTGATCGTGACTACGCTGATTTGAGTATTGAGGAAACACTGAAACGGCACGAAGCAATTCTTGATAAATGTGCGAGCGATCGTGGATATTATATTGCCAAAACCTATTATGAAGTTGTTTCGGGCGAGTCTATCGCGGCACGTCCTGAAATTCAGAAATTGCTGGAAGAAGTCAGCGCAGGTCTCTATGCAGGTGTCCTGGTCGTTGATCTGGAGCGACTGGCCCGCGGCAATGGCGCGGATCAGGCCTATATCAGCCAGATCTTTCAATTTTCGGGAACCAAAATCATCACACCTCAGAAAACCTACGACCCCAGCAATGAATTCGATGAGGAATATTTTGAATTCGGTCTGTTCATGAGCCGCCGGGAATACAAAACCATCAACCGACGACTTATCCGTGGACGAGACAGCTCCGCTTCCGAAGGAAAATATATCAGCAGCATTGCCCCCTATGGCTACTCCCGCGTCAAGCTCCCGGACGAAAAGGGATTCACGCTGGAGATTAACCCCGACGAAGGCAAGTATGTACAGAAAATCTTCGCCATGTACCTTGCCCACAACGGAACGAAGATCATCGCCAATTATCTCAATGATCACAATGTCCCCACCAGGCATGGCGATCTGTGGACGTACTCCACCATTTCCAACATGATTACAAATCCCATCTATATGGGAAAGATCCGGAGAGGATGGAGTCAACAGTTCAAGAGTATTGAAAACGGAGCGGTCAAACGGCACATCAAGCGGAAGAAAAACATCAAGGACTACAAGGTGTATGACGGCCTGCATCCGGCGCTGGTTTCCGAAGAAGATTTCATGCGTGCTCAGGAAATCCGAACCGCCAAAGCGCCTGCCTCCAAGGTAAAAAAGGAGTTTGAACTCCAGAATGCCTTTGCCGGACTGCTGTTCTGTGCCAACTGCGGACAGCGCATCGGACGAACCACCCAGGCCCGCACCAGAGGCGAAGGACTCGCCCGCTTCCGCTGTGTCAACGCCCGGAACTGCCACAATGTCAGCTCTGATTATGAAATCGTCGAAAAAGAAATCATCGACGCCCTTAGAACCTGGCTATGCGGTTACCGAGTTAAAATTGACACAGTTGGATATGCTAAGGACATTGAGGCTTCAGAGAAAGTTCTTGCCAAATATAACAGTGATCTTCAGAAGCTGAACAAGCAGTTGGAAAACGCATTTAATCTTGTTGAACAAGGCGTCTACACTCTTGAGGTCTTCCGTAACCGTCAAGATACCCTGAACGCAAGTATCGCTGAAATCAAAGACAAGATGGCGAGTATCAATATCACCATTCAGCAAATGAGGGATAGCGACGCTGCCAAGGCAAGCCTCATTCCACAAACCGAAACACTTTTAGCAAGCTACGATGAAATGAGCAACGAGGAGCGTAACGCCCTGCTTAAAGAAATCCTTTATCGGATTGAATACAAAAAGGAAGCCAACGGTAAGATCCAAATTGATCTCTACCCTCGACTTCCTAAAATTTAAGTCCTTGTAAGCATCATAATTTCACACACGGCTTTGTAAGCATCATGGGCGTACACACACATGGGTCACGGCTCCCACCAGACGGCCATCCTGCAAAATGGGCGAACCCGACATTCCTGCCACGATGCCCCCGGTGGCCTCCAGCAGCCGGGGGTCGGTGATCTCCAGCAGAAGATCCCGTCCCCGGGACTGGGGCGCAGTATTTTTCCGCCGGATCTCCACGGCATAGGCCTCCACGGTATCGCCCCGGATATTCGCCAGGATCCGGGCCGGGCCAACCCGGATCTCCTCCGGCGGCGCCACCGGAATGGCCTCGCCCTGCCAGGGGCCGCACTGTCCGAACACCCCGCAGGGCGTATTTTTCTCCAGAATTCCCAGCTGCTCTCCGCCGGAAACCGCACCCCGGAGCTGGCCCGGATACCCGGCAAGCCCCCGGCGGATGCCCACGATCTTCGCCGGATACAGCATCCCCGAGCCGCCCTGACAGACGGTGCCATGGGGGTCGCTGACCCCGTGACCCAAGGCCCCAAAGCGTCCCTCCGCCGGGTCATAATAGGTAACGGTGCCGATGCCCGTGACGCCCTCCCGAACCAGCACCCCCAGCTTCGGCCCGTCGGCGGTCACCGCCGGGGACAGGCGCAGGGTAAATTTCCGATCCTTCCGCCGCAGGGTCAGCTCCGTCCTGCCGTCCGACCGGGAAAGGGCCGTCCGCAGGGCCTCCACGGAGTCGATCTCCCGTCCGTCCACCTGCAAGATCTCGTCCCCCACCTGAAGTCCGGCCTTCCGGGCCGAGGCTCCCAGCGCCTCGTCAAATTCTGCCACGGTGACGGTGCCGTTCTGGATCCTTAGACCCACGACCCTGCCCACGGGAACCAGAAGCTGCTCCGCCCGGGCGGTGACTGTCAGGCTCAGCGCCGCCGCCAGCGCAAACAGTCTGATGATTTGTTTGTGTTTCATGTTTTGCCCTCCTTTTTCTCTCACGGCTACTATTCCGCAGATCCGCCGCAAATACTCCGCCGCCGGGAGAAAAAAAGAGGAAATCCTGTCAGATCCTGCACGATTCGGGATAAACTGGAAATTTTGGACAGAAAAAATCCGATACACGGAATGTGTATCGGATTTATGGGGTGGATAATGGGACTCGAACCCACGATCTTCAGAGCCACAATCTGACGCCTTAGCCAACTAGGCCATATCCACCATATGAAATTGGTACGCCAAGAGGGACTCGAACCCCCGACCTACTGCTTAGAAGGCAGTTGCTCTATCCAGCTGAGCTATTGGCGCATTTGAATGGAGCGGGTGACGGGAATCGGACCCGCGTATCCAGCTTGGAAGGCTGGTGTTCTACCATTGAACTACACCCGCAGATCGTTCGCTGTATTTTTCTCAGCCCTAGAATTCTATCACAGCAAACCCATTCTGTCAAGTCTTTTTATAAAATTTCCGGAATCTTTTTGTAGATCACATCGGCCACGGCCCCTTCGGCGCAGGAACAGACCCGGGCATACCGATCCCGGATGATGGCGTCGCCGGGGCAGAAGCTGTGATCCGCCTCGTCCATCATGGACACATCGTTTTCCCCGTCGCCCACGCAGACCAGAATTTTTCGGCCCAGCCGCTCTTGCAGCTCCCGGGCGCAGGCGCCCTTGCTGACGCCCTTGGCCTGAATATCCACGATCCGTCCCGAGGAGCGGTAGGCCACGCATTTGTCCCCGAAGCGCTGGGCCACCACCTGCTCCACCCCATCCATTTCCGCAAATTCCGCCGGGGTCCCGGTGTACAGGTGGGAGACGGTGGTATCGGTGATGGCGCCGTAGACCGTGAATTTGAGAAACGGCCCCAGATCATCCCCGAAGTCCGCATAGCCGCAGGGGCAGCCGTTGGCCCGAGAAAAGGCCAGCCACCGGGGATCCTCCCGGAACAGCCAATGCCGATCCAGCCCCTGCACCTCCACCGGCAGGTGGGGGAACCGCTCCATCATCTCCCGGACGGCCTCCCGCCAGTCCAGATCGATGGGGTGGGAAAAGACCACTTCCCTTCTGTCCCGGTCATAGGCGGCGGAGCCGTTATAGAGCAGGAGGGGGGCATTCACCGGCACCACATCCAGAAGCGGCTGGTACATGGGGATGGAGCGGCCCGTATTGACGGTGAAGGCGCCGCCGTGATCCATGAAATAGCGGATGGCCTCCAGATTGCGCCGGGGGATGGTGGAATCCGGGGCCGTCAGGGTGCGGTCAAAATCCACCGTCAGCAAGACATCCGAAAAATCAATCATGTTCCATCCGCTCCAATTTCTCCAAAACCTCTTTAAAATAATCCGGCAGGGGGGCAAAGACCGCCACGGGTCTGCCGTCCCGGGGGTGGGAGAACCGCAAGGCCCCGGCGTGGAGGCATTGGCTCTCCTGCCCCAGCTCCTTTTTCTGGTGGCCGTACACCGTATCCCCCAGAATGGGGTGGCCGATGTGGGCCATATGCACCCGGATCTGGTGGGTGCGGCCGGTTTCCAGCCGGCACCGGATGTGGGTATAGCCCCGGTAGCGGCGGATGACCTGCCAATGGGTCACGGCCTCCCGGGAATTGCGGTCGGTGACGCACATTTTCTTCCGATCCGAGGGACTTCTGCCGATGGGGGCGTCCACGGTGCCGGAATCCGCCCGGAAGGAGCCGCAGACAATGGCCTCGTAAGTCCGGGCCATGGAATGATCCTTGAGCTGGGAGGCCAGCATCACATGGGCATAGTCATTTTTCGCCACCGCCAGCAGGCCGGAGGTGTCCTTATCGATGCGGTGGACGATGCCCGGGCGCAGCTCCCCGTTGATCTGGGAGAGCTGACCGGGGCGGGCATAGAGCAGGCCGTTGACCAGCGTATCGTCCAGATGTCCCGCCGCCGGATGCACCACCAGACCCTTGGGCTTGTTGAGAACCAGCACATCCTCGTCCTCGTATACAATGTCCAGCGGGATATTCTGGGGCCGCAGGCAGAAATTCTCCGACTGGGGCTGGGGCAGCTCCAGCTCGATCACATCTCCCGGCTCCAGACGGTCGTTTTTCTTGGCAGGTCTGCCGTTGCGCTGTACCTCGCCCTGAGCGATGAGCTTCTGAGCGCCGCTGCGGCTCAGATCCTCCAGAGAACGGGCCAGAAAAGCGTCCAGCCGTTCGCCGGATCGGTCGGCAGTCAATCTCATTGTTTCTTTCCGTCCTTCCAGAATTCCTTGTTGCAGAAGGCCAGATGGGCCACCAGCAGGATGCCGCAGACCGTGATGAAGCAGTCCGCCACATTGAACACCGGGAACTCCATGAATTCCACGGCGATCATATCCACCACATAGCCCAGTCTGGTTCGGTCGATCATGTTGCCCAGACCGCCGCCGTAGATCCCGGCGATCATCAGCCACTCGAATTTGCAAAATCCCAGCCTCTGGCGCCGCAGCTCCCACAGAATGGCCACGGTCAGCACCACAAAAATCAGGGCAAAGAGCCACTGCGCCCCGGCGAAGGATGAAAAGGCGGCGCCGTTATTATGGATCTGGGTCAGGTGGAACACCCCGTCCCAGACGGGACGGACTTCATGCAGGGCGATGCTGCCCACGGTCAGGTATTTGGTCCACTGATCCAGCGCCGCAATGGCCGCCGCAATCAAAAGCAGAACGATGCTCATGGCATTTTCCTCCATTTTTCCTTGATTTCTGTATTTTACCATGGGACGGGGGCGCTGTCAAATAAAAGGGGCCTCCCCCGAAGGGGAGGCCGTTGGACTTAGCAGCAGTTGTGGTCGCAGCCGCAGCCGCAGCCATTGCCGTTGCCGCAGCCGTTGCCGCAGCCATTGCCGCAGCCGCAGAACAGGATCAGAAGCAGGATGATCCAGATCAGGCTGCCGCCGCACATACCATTGTTGCAATTACAGTTCATAGAGAATACCTCCTGAAATTTTCTGAGGGGCTTGTGGGCCGCTCATTCCATGGTATTCCCCACAGCCCGGATGTGTTCCTCCGCAGCTGTATTTCAATCAGCGGTGATCGCCCAAGAAGAACAGCGCCACCGTACCCGGCCCTGCATGGGAGCCGATCACGCCGCCAATGTAGCCGATGACCACATTCTTGACCCCGCAGCGCTCCTTGAGCAGCCCGGCCACCAGCTGTGCATCCTCCAGACAGTCTCCGTGGCTGAGAAAGACCGTGTCGTTCTCTCCGGGCAGACCGGTTTTCTGGAGCTTTTCCACCAGCATCTGCAAGGCGGCCTTCCGGCCTCTGGCCTTGGCCATGGAGATGAGATGGCCTTCGTTGTCCACATGAAGCACGGGCTTGATCTGGAGCATGGTTCCCATCACCGCAGTGGCACCGCTGATCCGGCCGCCCCGCTTCAGGAACATGAGATCGTCCACCGTGAACCAGTGGCAGAGGTTCTGCTTGTGCGCCTCCACCCAGTCGGCCACCTGATCGAGGCTCTCGCCCTCGGCCTGATGCCGAGCGGCATACCAAACCAGCAGTCCCTGCCCCATGGAGGCGCAGAGGGAATCGATGACCCGGATCCCCCGGTCGGGGTACTGTTCCTTCAGCTCCTCCCCGGCGATGACCGCCGACTGATAGGTGGAGCTGAGGCCCGAGGAGAAGGAAATGACCAGCACATCGGTGCCGTCCTTCAGAAACGGCTCCATGGTGTTGGCCCAAGTCTCGGGATTGATGGCCGCCGTTTTGGACACCTCGCCCTGACGCAGGCCGCCGTAGATCTCCTCCATGGAGATCTCGCCCTCGTGGAAGCTCTTGCCCTGATACTCGATCACCATGGGGATCACGCACAGGCCCAGCTCCTCGATCAGCTCCGGGGTCAGATCCGAGCAGGAATCCGTAATGATCTGAAATTGACTCATATGTGAAAACACTCCTTTTGGCAGGATGATATGGGTGAAAAGGCAGATGAAAAGAGCGCCTATTCATAAAGCTACATCTATTATACACTACTCAAAACACGAAATCAAATACCTTTCGCCGATCATACCATAATTTAACAAAAATTGTTTTGTTCCGGCCCTCGGAAATATTTTGACAGCGGTTTTCTGTTCTGTTATAATAAAAAGGTTAAAAACAAATAGATTTCAGGGACAAATCCCCGAAGCAGGGGGTTTTGTGCCGCAGGAGGATACCGATTATGAGAATGAGACGAATGAAGAATCTGGAGCCTCGGATGGAAAAAACCGATGCCTACCGCATCTGTGACCCCCAGAGCCGCAAGGGCAGCTGGCGCTCCCTCAAGCCCGACTGCACCCAGCTCTGGGTGGAGGTTGGCTGCGGAAAGGGCAAATTCACCGTGGAGACTGCCGCCGCCAATCCTCAGGTGCTGCTCATCGCCGTGGAGCGCTGCCGGGAGGCCATGGTCGTCGCCATGGAAAAGGCGCAGGCCATGGAGCTTTCCAATGTGTTTTTCATCGACATGGATGTGGAGCATATGGAGGAGTGCTTTGAAACGGGGGAGATCGACCGGCTGTTCATCAATTTCCCCGACCCCTGGCCCCGGAAGAAGAACGCCAAGCGCCGCCTGACCTATCGGACTTTTTTGGAGAAATACTGCCATGTAGTCCGGGAAAACGGAGAGATCCACTACAAAACCGACAATGCGCCCCTGTTTGAGTTCTCTCTGGAGGAGTTCGCCGCCTGCGGTCTGGAAACCAAGAATGTGACCCGGGATCTCCATGCCAACGGCCCGGTGGGCATCATGACCGGCTACGAGGAAAAGTTCTACGGCCTCGGCACCCCCATCAACCGCTGTGAGGTGGTCTGCAAGCCCTTCGTCGCCCCCAAGGTGGAGAAAAAGCAGCCGTCTCAGGAGGCAGAGGGATGATCCGCTATCAGGCAGGCCGCTGCCGGGTGGCCGTCATCGGAGCCGGTCACGCAGGCATCGAGGCTGCGCTGGCCTGCGCCCGGCTGGGGCTGGATACCATCCTCTTTACCATCAATCTGGACAGCGTGGGCAACCTGCCCTGCAACCCGGCCATCGGCGGCACCGGGAAGGGGCATCTGGTTCGGGAGCTGGATGCGCTGGGCGGTCAGATGGGTCTGGCGGCAGACCGATGCTGCATCCAGTATCGGATGCTCAACCGGGGCAAAGGCCCCGCCGTCCACTCCCTCCGGGCGCAGGCGGATCGCAGAGCCTACCAGAATTATATGAAGCATATTCTGGAGCTGGAGCCGAAGCTGGAGCTGAAACAGGCCACGATCACCGATATTTCCGTGGAAAACGGTCATGTCACCGGGGTGGATACCATGCTGGGCGCCCACTATGACGCCGAGGCCGTCATCATCGCCACCGGAACCTATCTGGATTCCACCGTCATCACCGGGGAAAGCGTCTATGCCTCCGGCCCCGACGGGATGCACGCCTCCGTGGGTCTTGCCGATCGGCTCCGGGCGCTGGGACTGCCCCTGCGCCGATTCAAAACCGGTACGCCCCCCCGGATCAACCGCCGGAGCGTGGATTTTTCCCGGATGGAATTGCAGCCGGGAGACGAGGAGATCGAGCCGTTCTCCTTCCGCACCGACCACACGCTGGAAAATCGGGCGGTGTGCTATCTCACCTATACCAACGAAAACACCCACGAGATCATCCGGAAAAATCTCCACCGAAGCCCCATGTATGACGGCACCATCTCCGGGGTCGGCCCCCGGTACTGCCCCAGCATTGAGACGAAGATCGTCCGCTTTGCGGAGAAAAACCGACACCAGCTCTTCATCGAGCCCTGCGGACTGGATACCGAGGAGCTGTATGTGCAGGGGCTTTCCTCCTCGCTGCCCGAGGATGTGCAGCTGGAAATGCTGCACACCATCCCCGGTCTGGAGCAGGCGGAAATGATGCGTCCGGCCTATGCCATCGAATACGAGTGCGTGGATCCCACCTGCCTGCTCCCCACGCTGGAATGTAAGCAGATCTCCGGGCTTTACGGCGCAGGCCAGTTCAACGGCACCTCCGGCTATGAGGAGGCCGCCGTTCAGGGTCTGGTGGCCGGGATCAATGCGGCGCTGAAGCTGCAAGGCCGTCCGCCCCTGATCCTGACCCGGGATACCAGCTATATCGGCACCCTCATCGACGATCTGGTGACCAAGGGAACCGAGGAGCCGTACCGCATCATGACCAGCCGTTCGGAATACCGCCTGCTCCATCGGCAGGACAATGCCGACGCACGGCTGACGAAAATCGGCTGTCAGGTGGGTCTGGTTCCCCCGGAGCGGCTGGCACAGGTGGAGGAAAAGTATCGGCAGGTGGAAAAAGAGTGCCGCAGACTGGAAACGAGAGGCGTTCCCGGCAGTGCGCAGCTCAACGAAATGCTGGTGCGCCGGGAAAGCGCCCCGGTGACCGGCTCCGCCCGTCTGGCGGATCTGCTCCGCCGGCCCAAGGTCAGCTACGAGGATCTGCGGCCCTTCGACCCGGAGCGCCCGGAGCTTGCCCGGGAGGTGACTCAGGAGGTGGAGATCCAAGTCAAGTACGCCGGTTATCTGGCCCGGCAGGAAAAGCAGGTGCGGGAGTTCAAGCAGGCCGAGGCCAAGCGGCTCCCCGAGGATCTGGACTATGCCGCCATTTCCGGCCTGCGGCTGGAGGCTCGGCAGAAGCTCCAGCAGATCCGTCCCATGTCCGTGGGACAGGCCAGCCGGATCTCCGGGGTCAGTCCCGCCGATCTGGCGGTGCTGCTCATCTGGCTGGAACAGAATTCCTGATTTTACGCCTCCGGGTGTCCACAGGTCCCCGACCTGCATAGGATGTCCGGAGGCGATGTATATATGAAGGAATTTTGGAACGAACCCATGACCGCAGAGCTGGCCCGGCGGGTCATGGAGGAACTGACCGGGGAATACCGCTTTGTGCAGCAGGAGCTTTTGACCGTCAGCCCCTTCGGGCGGCCCATGGAGGCGCTGGTCATCGGCACCGGGCCAAGACGGGTGCTGTATGCAGCGGCCTTCCACGCCAACGAGTGGATCACCGCCAATGTCCTGCTCCGATTTGGGGCGGAATATGCCCGGGCCATTGCGGAGGACGGGGAGATTTTTGGCCGTCTGGCCCGAAAGCTGGCCACGGAAACCACGGTCTATCTGATCCCGGTGGCCAACCCCGACGGGGTGGATCTGGTCACGGGGGTCATCCAGCCCGGGGATGACCCGTACCAGCGGGCCATGGCGCTGGCCCGGGGCTATCCCAATATCCCCTTCCCACAGGGGTGGAAGGCCAATCTCAACGGGGTGGATCTGAATCTCAACTACCCGGCAGGGTGGCAGATGGCCCGGGAGATCAAATTCCGGCAGGGCTACCGCAGCCCCGGCCCCAGAGATTATGTAGGAACGGCGCCCCTGTCCCAGCCGGAGAGCGCCGCCGTCTATGACTATACCGTGGAGGTGGATCCGGCGCTGGTGATCGCCCTGCACAGTCAGGGGCAGGAAATCTACTGGCAGTACGGTCAGGTCGAGGTTCCCGGCGCAAGGGAGCTGGGGGAGGAATTCGCCCGGGTCAGTGGGTATCGGCTGGCCCAGCCGGCCTACAATTCCTCCTTTGCCGGGTTCAAGGATTGGTTCATCCAGTCCTTCCGCCGTCCGGGCTATACGGTGGAAGTGGGCAGCGGGGTCAATCCCCTGCCGCTGAGTCAGGTGGAGGAGATCTATGCAGCGGTGGGGCCGATTCTGGTCACAGGGCTGACAGGCGCTTGACGGACGGCGGCTTTCGTGCTAAAATAGCCCCAGCGCAGATTCGGCGAAACGCCCTGCCTCGGGCTTCCTCCCCGTGTAAAATTTAGAGGAACACAAGCGGGTATGGTGGAATTGGTAGACTCGGTGGATTTAGGTTCCTCTGCTGAAAGGCGTGCAGGTTCGAGTCCTGTTACCCGCACCAGAGAATTTCCGGCCCCATTAGGGGCCGGATTTTTCTATATCAGAACAGGACTCGAACCGATCTCGATCCGTTCTGCCGGTGGCAGAACGGGCGTGAGGCTCCTGCCGAACGCAACAATTCTTTGGCGAAGCCAAAAGCAAATCGAGTCCTGTTACCCGCACCAGAGAAATTCCGGCCCCATTAGGGGCCGGATTTTTTCTATGTCAGAACAGGACTCGAACCGATTTTCGCTTTGAGATGGTCTGTTGTCTATGGGCAGAAACGATGCCCGGTAACGCTACATGGAGCGATACCGGGCACGGCTCCGCCCTGAGATTACCTCCCACCTCAAAGCGTCTTTGGCTCCCCCTACGGGGGAGCTGGCGAAAATCTCTGATTTTCGTCTGAGAGGGGATACCACGCCTTACGCTACCTCGGCAGTAACGGTATGGCTTTTCATCCCCTCTCCGTCACGGCTTGCGCCGTGCCACCTCTCCCGTGGGGAGAGGCAATTTCGCTTTCAGATGGTCTGTTATCTGTGGGCAGAGCCGTGCCCGGTGACGGTACATAGAAAGTTACCGGGCGGTACCCAATGGCAAAAAGACTACCTCCCACCTCAAAGCGTCTTTGGCTCCCCCTGCGGGGGTGGTGCTTTGCGCAGCAAATCAAAATCTAAAAATTGCCGGGGGCAATTTCACAATCTGGGATGGTGCTTTGCGCAGCAAATAAAAGCTCCACAGGAGCAGATCCTGTGGAGCTTTTTTCATAAAAATCAGGGGATTTTCGGAACTTTTAGGCTTCTTCCACCAGACAATAGGACATCCGGCCCAGACAGAGGAAGTCCGGAGCCACGGTCTGGATGTTCCGGCCCAGCAGGATCCGACCGGAGGGGATCTCCCAATCGTCGCTGCTGCGATTCACATACACCCGCAGGGTACGGCCCTTGTAGCTTCTGGTGAAGGCCAGCTGGTGATTTTTATTGTGGAGGAAGCGAATATCCCCCAGCCGCAGGGTTTCGTTGTCCCGGCGCAGCTGTCCCAGACGGCGGTAGTGGGTTTGCAGCTCCCGATCCTCTCTGCCCCAAGGGTAGGGCCTACGGCAGAACGGATCCCCATAGCCCTCCATACCGGCCTCATCGCCATAGTACAGGCTGGGCGCACCGGGGAGCATATACTGGAGGAAGGCCGCCATATTGAGCCGATCATAGGCCCGATAGAGCTGGGAGCGGCTGAGTCGGCGCACGGCCTTTTCCGACCGATCCCCGTCGAAATCATCGATGAGTGCCGTCAGGATCCGGGAGGTATCGTGGGTACCCAGCATATTCATGGTGCAGGCCATGACCTGCGGCGGATAGTTTTCCACAATGGACATAACGGTATTGCGCAGGTTCCGTCCGTCGTCGATCTTCTGCATGAACTGGATGATTGCCGTCCGGAAGGGGTAGTTCATGGCGGAATCCAGCTCTCCGTCCACGAAATACCGCCGCCGCACATCGTAGGCCACCTTGTTGGAGGCATCCTCCCAGACCTCGCCGATGAGCAGGGCGTCGGGCTTGATGCTGCGGATCTTGTCCTTGAGCAGCTTCACGAAGGCGTCGGGCAGCTCGTCCACCACATCCAGACGGAAGCCGTCCGCACCCAGCTTCATCCAGTGCTCCACCACGGAATCCTCGCCGGTGATGATGTATTCGATGAAGCTCGGTGACATTTTCTGCACGGTGGGCAGGGTGTCGAAATTCCACCAGCTGCGGTAGCTGTTGGGGAACTGATAGAAGGTGTACCAATCGTAATAGGGGGAGCGCCGGGACTGATAAGCGCCCAGAGAATCAAAGGTTCCCTGCCGATTGAAGTAGAGGCTGTCGGAGCCGGTATGGGAATAGACCCCGTCCAGCACCACATGGATATTTCTCCTGTGCGCCTCCCGGCACAGCTCGGCGAAGTCCTCCTCGGTACCCAGCATGGGGTCGGGGGTCTTGTAATCGCCGGTATCGTATCGGTGGCTGGAGAAGGATTTGCTGATGGGGTTGAGGTAGAGGATCCCCACGCCCATTTCCGACAAATAATCTAATTTCGAGGTAATACCCCGGAAATTTCCACCGTAAAAGTCGTTGTTTAAGATATTTCCGTCCTCGTCCGGATTCCAGCTGACCTCCTCGTACCAGTCCTTGTGGACGGTATAAGGCTCCAGCTTCCCGGTGCAGTCCACCTCGCCCTCCTTGCAGAAGCGGTCGGGAAAGACCTGATAGATGAGGGCGCCCTTGGCCCAATCGGGGGTGGTGAAATCCTCGGGGATGCAGCTGACCTGCCACAGATCGCCGGATTCCATATTGGTATCGTCCCCCTGCTTGAACAGGCGGAAGCCGCCCTGAGGGGTGGCGATGTGGAAATAGTAGAAATACAGACCCGGCTGGTCCAGCACCAGCTGTCCGCAGTAGATCTCGTAGGGGCCTTGACATTCCCGCAGATGCAGGGGGATGACCGCCATGGGGGAGCCGTTTTCCCGGGTCAGCTGGCAGGTGACGCTGCCGGTCTGAACCGAAGCCGGGATATGGATGCTGAGTCGGCACTTCTGGCCGGGGGTCAGGGTGCCGAAGGGATCTTTATGAAGCAGCAGCTTGCTGTCATACAGAATTCGCATAGGGCATTTTCTCCTAAATCAAATGAATGAAAATCGTTGTGCCGGATACGCCAGCCGGACAGAAGGCCCGACGAATCGGGCCTCCTGCGCTGGGAAAGAAAGGAAAAGAAAAGGACAATCAATTCCGGCACATGGAGCGGAACAGCTCCATATATTTGCCGGCAGGGACATTCCAGCTGAAATCCTGACACATATCCCGCACCTGAAGGGCACGGAAGGCGGCAGGATCGTCGTTATAGAGGCTGAGGCAGCGCTCCAGAGCGCCGTAGAAATCGTCGGCATTGTAGCTCTGGAAGGAGTAGCCCAGACCGTTTCTGCCTTCGTTATCCACACCGGGAACGGTATCCTTCAGGCCGCCGGTGGCATGAACCACAGGCACGGTGCCGTAATGCATGGCATTCATCTGGCTCAGGCCGCATGGCTCGGACTTGGAGGGCATCATATAGATGTCGCCGCCGGCATACATCCGGGCGGCAAGGCCCAGATTGAAGGTGATCTTGGCTGCCATCTGCTCCGGGAATTCCGCCTCCAGCCCCCGGAAGAAGCTCTCGTACTGGGCTTCGCCGGTGCCGAGAATGGCGATTTGCAGATCGTGCTGGGTCAGCAGCCGCCGTGCCACATAGCACAGCAGATCCAGACCCTTGTGTCCGGCCAGTCTGGTGACCATCACCAGCAGCGGCACATCGGGACGCACGGGCAGGCCCAGTTCCTTTTGCAGCTCGGCCTTACAGACGGCCTTGCCCTCGCCGATGGTGTCGGCGTTATAGTGGGCCGGCAGGGCCGGGTCTGTTTCGGGGTTGAAGGTACGCACATCGATGCCGTTGGTGATGCCGGTGAGCTTCCACGAAGCCCCGGCGATGATGCCGTCCAGCCCGTGGGCATAATAGGGATACATCAGCTCTCTGGCATAAGTCTCGGAGACGGTGGTCACCAGATCGCAGGTTTCAATGGCGCCCTTCATCACATTGACGGAGCCGTTCATATCCAGACAGGAGCGATACTCCCAAGGCAGACGCAAAACATCGTCGAAGAAGTTGGCATTGGACCAGCCCTGATACTCGATGTTGTGGATGGTGAACATACACTTGGTACTGGGGAACAGGGGCCGGTAGAGGGATTTGAGGTAGGTCGGCACCAGAGCGGTCTGCCAGTCGTTGCACTGGATGACATCGGGGATGAAGCCCATGACGGCCATGGCGTCCAGACAGGCCTTGGAGAAGTAGGCATAGCGCTCGTCATCGTCGCCGTCGCCGTAAATGGCACCGGGGCGGGCGCCGAAATAGTATTCGTTGTCCACGAAGTAGACCTGCACCTGATCGTCCCGGTTGGTGAGCTTCATCAGTCCGGCGTACTGCTGCCGCCAGCCCAGACTGACCTGAAATTCGGAGACAAGCTCGGTTTCAAACTTGGGATTTTCCTTGATTTTCTTGTAGTAGGGCAGGATGAGGCAGACCTCGTTGCCTTCGATGCGGCTCAGAGCCGCAGGCAGGGCCTCCATCACATCGCCCAGACCGCCGGACTTCACATAGGGTGCGCCTTCGGATGCAAGGATGGCAATTTTCATACAGTTTCGCCTCTCTTGATGATGATGGGGTTCTTGAGGGTGCCGATCAGCTTGGAGCCGGGGCGGACGGTGACATTCTTATCCAGAATGACGCAGTACAGCTCGCAGTTCTCCCCGATCTTGGCGTCATTCATCAGCAGGCAGTTCTCCACCTTGGCGCCTGCGCCGATCTCCACCTGACGGAACAGGACGGAATTCTTCACATGACCCTCCAGCATACAGCCGTCGGCCACGATGCAGTTTTCGGCCTGGGTCTCCTCGCCGTAGTAGGTGGGGACACGGTCCCGAACCTTGGTATAGATGGGTCTGGGGCCGAACAGGCTCTGGCGCACCTCGGGCAGCAGCAGGGCCAAGTTGTTATTATAGTATTCGGCGGTGGACTCGTTGAACAGGGCCACGCCTTGGAAGGGATAGGCATTGACGGTCAGCTCGCCCTTCTTCCACAGCCGCAGGATGAGATCCCGCTCGAAGCGGTAGTAGCTCCGGGCCACGCAGTTCTCCACCTGATTCATCAGGGTCTTTTTGTCCATGATGAACAGACCCATGGAGGCCAGATAGTTGGACGGGGCCACATAGTCCACGGCCATGTCGTCGATCTCGCCCTGCTCGTCCAGGGTCACGGCCAGATCCAGCAGCTTGGTGCCGTTGGCGATGCCGTCCTTAAAGACCACGGTGAGATCCCGGCCGCTGGCGATATGGGACTCGATGATCTTCTTGAGATCCACATTGCACAGCACACCGGAGTCGGCCATGACCACATAGTCCTCGTCGCTGCCGAATTCCAGATATTCCTTGACGGAGTCCAGCGCATCGATCTTGCCCCGGTAGCTGGACTCGGCGCTGAGGGAATAGGGGGTCAGATATTCCAGACCGCCCTCCTGCAGATCCAGATCCCACTCGTCGCCGGAGCCGATATGGGCCATCAGGGACTGATAGTTGAACCGGGAGATGATGCCGATGCGGCGGATGCCGGCATTGGACATATTGGACAGGGTGAAGTCGATCTGACGGTAGCGGCCTCCATAGGGCAGGGAGGCCATGGTGCGCTTATTGGTCAGCTCGCCCAGAGAGCTGTCATAGATATTGGCAAAGATAATTCCTTGAATGGACATATTTCCGCATCCTCCTTAGATCATCTCACCGGGCAGGAGAACGGTATTTTCCTCCAGCACGGCGTTTTTGTGGGTAACGCTGATCTGCTTCTCCTCGTCGGGGCCGAAGGCTCCGCCCACCACGGCACCCCGGCAGATCTTGGTGCCTTCGCCGATGATGGCATGGCGGACAATGGCGCCGGTGGCGATCTCCACGCCGGGCATGATGACGGAGTCCTCCACCAGAGCGCCGGCACCGATGGTGCAGCCGGTGGAAATGACGCTGTGCCGGACGGTTCCGTAGATCTCACAGCCCTCGGCGATGAAGGCATTGACGGTCTTGGCAGCGGCGTCGATGTAGGTGGAATGCTGTGCATTGTTCCGGGCGAAGATCTTGAACTTCTCGTCCCCACGGATGTTGAAGGCAGGCTCCTTGCCCAGCAGCTCCATATTGGCCTCCCAGAGGGAGTCGATGGTACCCACATCCTTCCAGTAGCCCTCGAAGGTATAGGCCATGAGCTTGTGGCCGGAGTTGAGCAGGTTGGGGATGATGTTCTTGCCGAAGTCGTTGGAGGAATTGGGATCCTCCTCGTCGGCGATCAGGAATTCCCGCAGAACCTTCCAGTTAAAGACATAGATACCCATGGAGGCATTGGTGGACTTGGGATGGGCGGGCTTCTCCTCGAATTCATAGATGGAGTTGTCGGGATTGGTGTTGAGGATGCCGAACCGGGAGGCCTCCTCGATGGGAACATCCCGCACGGCGATGGTGCAGTCTGCCTGATGCTTTTCGTGGTAGTCGATCATGGCAGCATAGTCCATCTTATAGATGTGGTCGCCGGACAGCACCACCACATATTCGGGGTCGAAGCGCTCGATGAAATCGATATTCTGATAGATGGCATTGGCGGTTCCCTTGTACCAGCCGGACTTTTTATCGTGGCGCTCGTAGGGGGGCAGCACCTGAGCGCAGGAATGGGTCTTGTTGAGGCCCCAGGGCTGACCGTTTCCGATGTACTCGTTCAGCTCCAGAGGCTGATACTGGGTCAGGATGCCCACGGTATCGATGCCGGAATTGACACAGTTGGACAGGGGGAAATCGATAATGCGATACTTGCCGCCGAAGGGAACCGCAGGCTTGGCGGTTTTCTCCGTCAGAACCTTCAGTCTGCTGCCCTGGCCACCGGCCAGAAGCATGGCGATGCAGCGCTTTTTGTTAAAATACATGGTCACAGCTCCTTTGATTGTTTTTCATTTGTCCTTCTTTGTATGGGTCATGGCGGCGCACCTGCCCAGCGAGGCCCGCCGGCTCTATGATGCAGATGGGGGGCGGCGTTTCCCAGAATTAGCCAAAAACAATAATGCTTCCCCCAGTCCCATCAGACGATGATTGTCCATGGATAACATACCATATTTTCGTCCCCAGCGGTAGTGTCATTTTAGATAAATTCTTTCAAATCTTTCGTTTATTTTCTACAAGAGGCCCATGGCCACCCTTCTGATTTCTGTTATTTTAACCAATCATTCGCCGGTTTTCATCGGAATAACCCTGTATATCCCCATAGTTTTAGCGAAATCAAGCCCGGATCCGGGCCGCCCGGGTCTTCCCATTTGTTCGGCAATGCCGAACAATGTTCTGGTGGGGAGAACATTTTCTGTCATTTTCAATTCCCCTGCTCCAAATTCCCGGGGATTTCCCGCCGCTGCCGCCGGGGAGGCGCCTGCTGCCCCGGGCTTTTTCGGACATTGCCCCGGGAAATTGTTCATTTTTATGGTTGGAGCCTATAAAAAATCACAGTCTGCGGTTGACAGCCGGGGGAAAAAGGAATAAAATGAGTAAGGTTCAACCCAAATATCTGCAAGGAGGAAAAACCATGGACAGTGGAAGTACAGCAAACACATCCGGACGAACCAGCCCTGAACCACCCCCGTGGTTTTGCCGCTGATTCTTCGGCCCGTGTTTCGCTTCCTGATCGCAAAACGAATCTGATAGAGGAGGAAACCCAATGGCTGAACGATTTGAAATCGTCGAGAAGGCCCTGCTGGCCCTGCTGGACGAAAAAAAGTACACGACCCTGCGTGATATCCTAATCACCATGAACCCCAGCGACATCGCCGGAATGTTCGATGCGCTGGACGAAAAACGAATTCCCCTGCTCTTCCGCCTGCTCCCCAAGGAGCTGGCCGCAGAAACCTTTGTAGAAATGGAGTCTGAGGCGCAGGAGCTGCTGATCCGGGGCTTTTCCGACAACGAGCTGAAGGATGTGGTGGACGAGCTGTATGTGGACGACGCCGCCGAGCTGGTGGAGGAAATGCCTGCCAATGTGGTCAAGCGGATCCTTCAGCAGGCCGACCCCGAAATGCGCCGGGACATCAACCAGATCCTGCGCTACAAGGAAAACACCGCCGGCTCCATTATGACCACCGAATATGTCTCCTTCAAGCCCGAGATGACCGTGGGTGAGGCCATTCTCCGCATCCGCCGTCAGGGCATCGACAAGGAGACGATCTACACCTGCTATGTCATCGACCAGAACCGAAAGCTTCTGGGTCTTGTGACCGTCAAGGATCTGCTTCTGGCCGACGATGACGAGAGCAAGGTGGCAGACATCATGCTCACCAATGTGATCTCCGCCACCACCTCCGAGGATCAGGAGGAAGTGGCCCAGATGATGAACAAGTATAATTTCCTGGCCATTCCCATCGTAGACGGTGAAAACCGTATGGTCGGTATCGTCACCTTCGATGACGCCATGGATGTCATGGAAGATGAGGCCACCGAGGATATTGAGATCATGGCCGGTATGATGCCCTCTGAAAAGCCCTATCTCAAAAGCTCTCCTTGGGAGCTGTTCAAGCACCGCATCCCTTGGCTGCTGCTTCTGATGGTTTCGGCCACCTTCACGGGGCTGATTATTTCGTCCTTTGAAAAGGCGCTGTCGCTTTTGCCGGTGCTGACCGCCTTCATCCCCATGCTGATGGATACCGGCGGTAACTGCGGCTCCCAGTCCTCCGTCACCGTCATCCGTGCCCTGAGCCTGAACGAGCTGAAGTTCTCCGATCTGGCCAAGGTCATCTGGAAGGAAGTTCGCACGGCGGTGCTTTGCGCCCTGTGTCTGGGTGTCGTATGCTTCTGCAAAGTCCTTCTGGTGGATCGGATGCTGCTGGGCAACACCAGCGTGAGCCTGATGGTGGCCGCTGTGGTCTGCCTGACGCTGGCGGCAACGGTGCTGATCGCAAAGGTAGTGGGCTGTTCCCTGCCCATGATCGCCAAATCCCTGAATCTGGATCCGGCTGTGATGGCTTCGCCCTTCATCACCACCATTGTGGATGCCGTTTCCCTGCTGGTCTACTTCCTGTTTGCCAGCACCCTGCTGGGCCTGTAAGCCCCAAATAAAAAATCACCCCCGATTTCTTCTGAAATCGGGGGTTTTTCATCCCCTCTCCGGCAGGCATCGGCCTGCACCGAATTTCGCAGTGGGGCAGCCCCCACGGGCAATTCGCACGGGGATGGTCTGTGATCGCTTTTTCCCTGACCCGCCCGGTGACGATACTGCGGCAGTTATGGGAACGCTTTTCATCCCCTCTCCGTCTTGCCCTTCGGGCAATCCACCTCCCCCGTAGGGGGAGGCAATTTCGCTTTGGGATGGTCTGTGATCGCTTTTTCCCTGACCCGCCCGGTGACGATACTGCGGCATTGGCTCCCCCTACGGGGGAGCTGCTGAGCGAAGCGAAGCTGAGAGGGGATACCACACCTTACAATACATGAGCAGTAACGGTATGGCTTTTCATCCCCTCTCCGGCAGGCATCGGCCTGCGCCGAATTTCGCAGTGGGGCAGCCCCCACGGGCAATTCGCACGGGGATGGTCTGTGATCTGTGGGCAGAGCCGTGCCCGGTGACGATACTGCGTCCTAGGCTCCCCCGGCGACTTTGGCTCCCCCTACGGGGGAGCTGGCGAAAATCTCTGATTTTCGTCTGAGAGGGGATACTATGCCTTACGGTACCTGAGCAGTAGCGGTATGGCTTTTCATCCCCTCTCCGGCAGGCCCCGGCCTGCACCGAATTTCGCTTTGGGATGGTCAATAACGGGTAGACCATTGGGAAAGCCCGGTGACGCTACCTTGGAAGTTACGGGGAGGCTAGGATGCGCTCCGCAGGAACGATACCGGGCACGGCTCTGCCCTCCGACTATCTCCCACCTCAAAGCGACTTTGGCTCCCCCTACGGGGGAGCTGCTGAGCGAAGCGAAGCTGAGAGGGGATACCACACCTTACAATACATGAGCAGTAACGGTATGGCTTTTCATCCCCTCTCCGTCTTGCCCTCCGGGCAAGCCACCTCTCCCGTGGGGAGAGGCATTTTCGCACCGGGATGGTCTGTGATCGCTTTTTCCCTGACCCGCCCGGTAACGATACTGCGGCAGTTATGGGAAGGAAAACGCAAAAAATCCCGATGCTTACGCATCGGGATTTCGTCATGGTGACCCGTACGGGAATCGAACCCATGTTACCGCCGTGAAAGGGCGGTGTCTTAACCGCTTGACCAACGGGCCTGGTAGCGGCAATCTGGTTCGAACAGATGACATACCGGGTATGAACCGGGTACTCTACCAACTGAGTTATGCCGCCATGTGTGGTCAAGGTCGATCTCGGCACCGCCGAAATCAGCTTCATTAGTATATCCCGGATTTTCCATTTTGTCAAGCCCTTTTTTCGACTTTTCCAAAATTATTTTCCGGGCTTGGGCAGGAGCCCGGGCCCCTGCCCTGCCGATTTCATTCTACATCCACGAAATCTTCTTCGTTTTCATAGAATTCCGTCACATTGCGCCGATTTTTCGTCTCGGAAATGTGCTTCATCAGGGTGTCGATTTTCCGCATATAGTCGGAAAAATCCATCCCGTTCAGATCTCCGCCCTGCCGCCGGGTCTGATAGTAGAGCTTGCCCAGCGCCTGATAGCACTCCTTGATCTTCTGCTCGTCCGCAGCCACCTGAACGCCGGTGGACACGGCTCCGGCGGCCCGCTTGGCGGCGGCCCCCAGATTATTCAGCAACTTCTCCATCTTCTGTCCCTCCTGTTGTTTCTGTATTCTGAGCCATGACCCGATGGACGAACAGCTCGTCCTGCCCATGGGGACGCATGGCCTGATAGACCAGAACGATCACCGCCGCACCGCAGCTGATGGCCGCCAGAAGCTGGCTGACCCGGATATTGGTGCCGGTGATATAGAGGCTGTCCGTCCGCAGCCCCTCGATGACGGCTCTGCCCAGACCGTACCACGCCGCATAGCCCAGCGCCACCTGCCCGTCGTACTGTCTGCGCTTGGACAGGAAATGCAGAGCCGCAAAGCCCACAAGATTCCAAACCGATTCATAGAGGAAGGTGGGATGATGATATTCTACCACCCCGGTGACGGTGTTGTAAAGGCCCATCCGCAGGAAGCAGTCCGTCACGCCGCCGAAGGCCTCCCGGTTGAAGAAGTTGCCCCAGCGGCCAGCGCTCTGGCCGATGAGAAAGCCCAGCGCCACCACATCCAGCGTGGCCCAAAGGGAGATCTTCCGCTTCTTGCAGAATACGATCACGCCCAAAATGGCGCCCAGCACACCGCCGTAGATGGCAAGGCCGCCCTCCCAGATATACAGCACGGAAATGGGGTTTTCCCGGTACATCTCCCACTGGAACACGCAGTAATAGGCCCGGGCGCAGAGAATGGCGAAGGGCGTGACCCAAAGCACCCCGTCCAGAATGTGGTCTTGGGTCAGACCGAATTCCTTGGCACGGCGGCTGGCATACAGCGCCGCACAGATGAGGCCCAGAGCGATGACCAGCCCGTACATATGGATATGCATGGGGCCGATGGAAAACTCCCGGATCGGATCCATGCTCAGACCCAGACCGGGGAAGGTGATGGTTGTATAGCGATACACGCTTATTCCTCCTTTTGGGATCTGGGGGTGACGATGGCGAGGGCCGCCCGTTCCTCCCGAACCGTTTCCTGTAAAAATTGTTGAATTTCCTCCATTTCCACCGATTCGATGGCATCCGGGAAGGAAAAATAGTCATAATCCTCCGCCGCATAGGCGCACAGCCGGAAGCAGGCGGACTCGAAGCTGTCCAGATCCTTGATCCGTCGGCCCAGCAGGCTCTTTTTGCTCCGGCGTAGCTCCTCGGGGGAGACGCCGGTCTGGGCCAGCTGGGCGGCCCGGGCCAAAACGGCCTCCCGGACAGCCCGGGGGTCGTTGGAATCGCCGCCGCAGGTAAAGACCGCCGCCCCATCCAAAGTTTCCAGTCCTCCGCCGAAGGAGGAATCGATGAGGCCCTGCTCATAAAGCTCCAGATACAGCCGGGAGGACTCTCCGAACAGCGCCTCCCCGGCCAGCTCCCCCACAGCCTCCCACCGGGCGAAGGCTTCGCCCTTGAGGTCGCCCCGGCATTTGAAGCCCAGCTGGAAGGTGGGCATGGACACATCCATTTCCTCCACCGACTCCCGGCGGTGGGGCGTGGGTTGCTCCGGGACGCCCAGATCCTTTTCGCCCACCGGCAGCTGCTCCCGGGGCAGCACCGCCCGGGCCAGCGCCTCCACCCGCTCCGGGTCCACATCGCCCTCCACGCAGAGCATCATATTGGCCGGACAGTAGAAGGCCCGATGGCAGGCATAGAGGATCTCCGGGGTGATGGTCTGGATGCTCCGGACGCTCCCGGCGATGGGAAAGCGCACGGGATGGTGGGCATAGAGGCTTTCCAGCAGCAGCTCGAACACCCGGGAATCCGGGCTGTCCTGATACATGAGGATCTCCTGTTCGATGATACCCCGCTCCTTTTCCACACTCTCCGGGGTGAAATAGGGGGTGCAGACGAATTCCAGCAGCAGCTTGAGGCAGTCGTAGAACTGCTCGGTGCAGGTGAAATAATAGGCGGTCATATCGTAGGAGGTGAAGGCGTTGGGGCTTGCGCCCATGGCGGCGAATTCCTCGGACACATCCCGGTCGGGCAGGGAGAACATCTGATGCTCCAGATAGTGGGCCACGCCGTCGGGACTGCGGTATTTGGTATCGCCCAGCGCATAGGCCGTGTGGATGGCGCCGTAATTGGTGACAAAATAGGCGCATTTCCGGGAAAAGCCCTTTTTCGGCACCACGCACAGCCGCAGGCCGTTGGGCAGCTGGCTGCGGTAAACGGTTTCGTCCAGTCTTTCATAGTAGGTCTTATTCATCGGCGCTGACTCCTTTCAGGAAAAAGACGCTGTGCAGCTTCAGGGTTGCGGCGGCCGCAGCAGCCTCGGCGGCGGTCACGGCCTCCACCGCCCCAATATATTCCGGGATGTCCAGATGCAGCCCCGCCACCTCTGCCACGGCATAATAGCCCTCGATGGAGCCGGGGGAATCCGGCACCGACCGCAAAGACGAGACAGCCGCCGCCTTGGCGGCATGAAGCTCCTCCGGGGTGATCTCCCCGGCGGCCAGCAGCTCCAGCTGGTGCAGGATCTCCTCCTTGGCCCGCTGGGCATTGTCCCCGTCCACACCGCAGGACACATTCACGATGCCCTTGGCGGCGGTATAGCCCGAGGAGGCATAGTAGCACAGGGACTGCTTCTCCCGGACATTCAGAAACAGCTTGCTGGTGGCGCTGCCGCCGAAGATCACATTGGCCACCATCATGGCGGCGAACCGGGGGTCCTGATTGGTGATGGGGGTATAAAAGCCCATGGAGAGCTTGGTCTGGCTGACCTCCATCTCCTGCTCCCACACTCTGGGGGGATTCACCGGCAGGAAGGCCCGGGTCTGGGGTCTTGCGCCCGCCTGTCTGCCCAGCCCTTGGGCCAGAGGCCGCAGAAGTTCCGCCACCGTCTGGGCGCTCTGCTCTCCCACATAGAAGATCTCCACCGGGCTGGTCTGCAAGAGCCTGCGGTAATGGGCCGTCAGGCTCCCGGCGGTGATAGAGCGAACCTGCTCCGGGGTACCCAGTCTGGGAACCCCGAAGGAATCCCCGGCGCAGAGATAGCGGCTCATCTGGGCATTGGCATAGCGCTGCTTGTCGTTCAGCTCCGCCTCGATGGTGGAGATCAGGTTGGTTTTTTCGCTTTCCACATAGTCGCCCCGGAGCATCCCCCAGACCAGCGCCGGCTCCAGCAGCAGCTCCCGGAGGAACTCCACCCCCGGCTCCAGCACCCGATCCCCGGCCATGGCGAACCGATCCTCCAGAAAGGTCATATAAAAGCCCATGGTCTGGATGTCCCCGATCCGGCGGCACAGGCAGGAGACAGAGGCTCCGTACAGCTCATCCAGCCGGTCGGTGATCTGCCGCAGATCCGGGCAGGACTTGGTTCCCCGGAGCAGCACCGCAGGCAGCAGGGCATTGAGGGCCGCCTCCTGCTCACACATGGGCCGCAGCAGAGAAACGCTGACGGCCCCCTTTTTAAAACGCCCGTCCCGGCAGTGGCGCAGGGTCACACCGGGGGTCAGGGCAATGGTTTCGATCATAAAAAGCTCCTCACATCTGAATTTTGACTGTATTATAGCGCATCCGGAGAAAAAGAGAAAGGGTGTTCGTAAAAAGTTTATACTTTCTCCCCGGGAACCGGTTGAGTTTCCCGGGGGTTTGCGGTAAAATAGAGGACGATCACAGAAATTTGAGGTATGCGCTATGGAATATTTGGAATTGACGGTCTACACCGCCTCGGAGAGCATCGAACTGACGGCCAACGCCCTGACCAGCGGCGGCTTTGATTCTCTGGTGGTGGAGGATCAGGCGGAATATGAGAGCTTTCTGGAGGACAACCGGGCCTACTGGGACTATATCGACGAGGACTTTCAGCAGCGGCTTCAGGGGCTGTCCCGGATCAAGCTCTATCTGGAGGCCGACGGCACGGAGCAGGCTCGGCTGGAGCATCTGAACAAGGTGCTGGCCTCCCTGAAAAAACGGTTCCCGGATCGGGAGCTTGGCTCTCTCAGGGTGGAGCAGACCCGTCTGCCCGAAACCGACTGGGAGGAGAGCTGGAAGGAAAACTACCCCGTCCAGCCTGTGGGCCGGAGGCTCATGGTGGTTCCCTACTGGAATCAGGAGGCACAGGGCCGTCTGCCGGTGATTTTGGATCCGGGCCTGACCTTCGGCACCGGCGCCCATCCCTCCACCCAGATGGTCATGGAATTTCTGGAGGAGCAGGTGTTCCCCGGCTGCCGGGTCATCGATCTGGGCAGCGGCAGCGGCATCCTCTCCATCACCGCTCTGCGGCTGGGGGCCGCCTCCTCCGTGGGCGTGGACATCGACCCCAAGGCCGAGGACATCGCCCGGGAAAATGCCGCCTACAACGACTTCGGGCCGGAGTGCTTCACCGCCTGCACCGGAAATGTCACCGAGGATCAGGCCCTCATGGCATCGCTCTGCCAAAGTCCCTATGATCTGGTGCTGGTCAACATCGTGGCCGATGTCATCATCGGCCTTGCGCCGGTGCTGGGACGGTTTCTGAAGCCCGGAGGCCGGGTGCTTTGCTCCGGAATTCTGGATGTCCGGGAGCCGGAGGTGCTGGAGGCGCTGGATCGGGCCGGACTGGAAATTCTGGAGGTACGGGCCAAGGAGGACTGGCGCAGCGTCATGGCCCGGAGAAAGGACGGGATCTGATTGGCCAGAAGGAAGAAACAGACCAAATTCGTCCTGACCTACCGCACCCGGCGCAGACTGCGAACCTTCGGCATCGTGTCCGGCACCGTGCTGCTGCTTCTGGCGGTGCTGCTCACCTGCTGGTTTGCATGGCTGGATCGGTACATCGTCTATGACGAAAACGGCGCCCATCTGGAATTTTCCGACGATTACCGCATCGTGGGCGGCGAACCGGCTCTGCCCCCGGAGCATATGCAGGTGGAGATCCACTACAACGAGGGCGATAACATCGTCAGCACCTCCACGGAGCTGACCCCCATCTCCGGCTTCAGCGCCACCACCTCCATGCTGCTGGACTCCGTGGAGGATGTGACCCGGAGCATCGAGGAGCTGCCCGCCGGTCATGCCATCATGCTGGATCTCAAAAGCATCTACGGCAACTTCTACTATTCCACCGGCCTGCCCGGTGCGCCCGTGGCAGACCAGATCGATGTGGACGCCGTGGACGCCCTGATCCGGCGGCTGGCCGGCTCGGACACCTATCTCATCGCCCGGGTCCCGGCCTTCCGGGATCGGCACTACGGCCTCAACAACACCGGCTTCGGCCTGTCCTCCACCAGCGGCAAGGGCTATCTCTGGGCCGATGACAGCAACTGCTACTGGCTGGATCCCACCTCCACCGGAACCATCTCCTATCTCATCTCCATTGCCACGGAGCTGCGGGAGCTGGGCTTTGACGAGGTGGTATTCGACGAATTCCGCTTCCCCGACACCCAGAAGATCCTCTTTGACGGCTCCCGAACCGAGGCGCTGGCGCAGGCCGCCGAGGCGCTGGTCACCAGCTGTGCCACCGAGAGCTTCACCGTGAGCTTCGTGTCCGATCAGTCGGATTTCGCCCTCCCCGAAGGCCGGTGCCGGCTGTATCTCACCGACGCCGCAGCCGCCATGACCCAGACCATTCTGGACAGCGTGACCTTCCCGCTGAAGGAGGCCCAGCTGGTCTTTGTCACCGACACCAACGACACCCGCTATGACATCTGCTCGGTGATGCGTCCCCTGCCCATAGGCGAGGCGGCCCCCACGGAGCCTTAAAAACCGACACGGAGCGTATCAGTCGATACGCTCCGATTTTTTCTGGATTTCGGCCAGAAGAGCCTCTTTTTCATTGGGAAATGCCCCGGAAAGCACCCCTTCCAGCAGGAAATGCAGAAGCCCTCCCAGCTCCGGCCCCGCCGGGATGCCCAGCGCCAGCAGGTCGCTCCCCCGGACGGCCAGCGTTTTGAGACTCAGCTCCCCCTCCCGCCGGGAAAGCTCCAGCGCCATGGCCCACAGCGCCTCCAGATCCTCGGTCTTTCCCCCTACGGTGGCTCGGCGATCCGCCGCCATCAGGGTCAGCAGCCGCTCCAGCCGGGACTTTCCGTATCGGCTCAGGAGCCTGCGAACCTGTTTTTCCGTCGGCTCATACAGATCCATATGGTGGGCCACCAGCAGCTGCACCTCCTCGGTCAGCTCCGTGGAGCAGCGCAGCCCGTGCAGGATCTCCCCGGAAAGCTCCGCCCCTAGAGCGGCATGGCCGTAGAAATGACCCACGCCCTGTTCGTCCCGGGAAAAGCACCGGGGCTTGGCCACATCATGGAGCAGCCCCGCCCAGCGCAGCGCTTCCTCCCTCGGCAGGTTCCCCACCACCTGCGCCGTATGCCCCCAGACATCCCGGTCATGGTGGGGCGAATGTTGGCAAAAGCCCTGCATCGGCCCCAATTCCTCCACCGCCTGAGCCAGAATACTGCCCCAGCGGAGCAGATCCTCGGGCTGTGCCGCCAGCAGGAAGCCGTTCAGCTCCTCCCGAACCCGTTCCCGGGCGATCTGATCCAGCAGCCCCTTCTCCGCCTCCATGGCGGCCTTGGTTCGGGCCTCCGGCTCCAAACCGAACCGGGCGGAAAACCGCAGACCCCGGAGGATCCGCAGAGCGTCCTCCCGGAACCGCTTACTCGGCTCCCCCACCGCCCGAAGCACCCGGTTTCGGAGATCCTGCCTGCCGCCGAAGGGGTCGGCAAGCCCCCGGCTGGGGGACCAGGCCATGGCATTGACGGTAAAATCCCGCCGGGCCAGATCAGACCGCAGCTCCGGGACGAATTTCACCCACCCCGGGTGACGGCAGTCCCCATAGTCCCCCTCGGTGCGGTAGGTGGTGATCTCCACCGGGCCGTCCGCCGTGAGAACCCCCACGGTGCCGTGCTTTCGTCCGGCGAGGATCTGGCGGCAGTCCGAAAAAACCGCCATGGTCTGCTCCGGCAGGGCCGCCGTGCAGACATCGTAATCGTGGGGGCGCAGACCCAGCAGGGCATCCCGGACGCAGCCCCCCACCACATAGCTTTCAAATCCGGCCTGCTCCAGCCGATCCAGCACCTCCCGGACAGACTCTGGCAGGATCACGGCTGTGCCTCCTCTGTCCGGGGCTGCGGCTCCGGGTCGATGGGGCAGAGATTGCCCAGCGTCCAAAGGATCACAGACAGGGCAAAGATCCGGCTGGACGGCTCCGCCATGGCGATCACGGCGCAGAAAATGGCGGTATAGCCGCTGATTACGCTCCTTCTGGGGCGGCTGGTTCCGGCCTCGGCCTCGGCCCGGTGCAGGGCGAAGATCATGGCGCCGATGCCCCCCACCAGAGGAAAGACGAACCGCTCCAAATGGGAATTGGCCCCCCAGATCCGATAGCTGTACAGCAGAGAGCTGAGGTAGAACAGGCACACCGCCCCGGGAAACAGCCCCCGGGAGGATCTGCCCAGCATCTGCCACATCCCCCCCAGAATCATGGCGCCTCCCGCCAGCAGGGCCGTCAGCAGATAGCCTCGGGGGATGGAGGACAGCCCGTGGCTCATATCCAGCGCCAGAAGCACCCCGGCCAGAACCGACAGGCTCCCCCGGAGCCAGCCGGAGCCAAGTCCGACCCGATCCTCCTCCCGAACCCATGCCCAAGTCAGCAGACACAGCCCCAGCAGGAACAGGCCGCTGACCCACATAAGCCCCTCCGCCGCCGGGTGGCCCCAGTCAAACAATCCCTTCCAATCGTAGGCCAGCTCCGTTTTCTGACGCAGCTTCATGGCCCAAAGGCCCATGACCAGCGTCCCCAGATCGAACACGGCCCATTTCATTTTCTTCACATTATCCCTGCTTTCCCATTGCTCTGCGGCACCGGGGCCATTCCCCGGATGCATCTTACAGTATCTTCCATTATACAGGAGGCCGCCGCCGATTTCCACCGGATTTTAAAAAAATGTTCTCCACGGCTCTTGTTTCCCGACTGTCCCCGGGATATAATAGAAAAGAATGTCATTTAAGGAGGTATTTCATGTTAATCGGACTGATTGCCCTGCTGTCGCTGGCGGCGGCGCTGGGCATTTCCTACGGGACGGTGGGCTTTTCCGCCCTGTGGTGGATCCCGGTGACGGTGCTGGGCTATCTGGTATGCTTCACGCTGGGGCTGGCGCTGGTATTCCTGTTTCTGTGGCTGCTGGCCCGGAGCATCGACCCGTCGGTTCCCCAGACCGAGGACAGCCGCTTCATGCGGGGGGTGGCTCGGCTGGTCTGTCCGGCGGTTTTCACCCTGCTGTGCTGCAAGGTCGAAACAAAGGGGCTGGAGCAGCTGCCCAAGCAGGGGCGGTTCATGCTGGTGTGCAACCATCTGGGCATCCTAGACCCCATTTTGCTGCTGGCCAAGCTCCCGCAGGCCCAGCTGGCCTTCGTCTCCAAGCAGGAGAACGAGGATATTTTCATCGTGGGAAAGCTCATGCATCGGATCCTGACCCAGAAGATCGACCGGGACAACGACCGGGAGGCGCTGAAAACCATCCTCAGCTGCATCCAGATCATCAAGGAGGACAAGGCCTCCATCGCCGCCTTCCCCGAGGGCTACACCTCCACCGATCACAGGCTCCACAAATTCCGCAACGGCGTGTTCAAGATCGCCCAGCGCACCCATGTCCCCATTGTGGTCTGCACCGTCACCGGAACGGAGCAGGTATTTCGGAATTTCTTCCACCATCGCCGCTCCAAGGTCACCCTTCATCTGTTGCAGGTGCTGTCCCCGGAGGAGCTGGCCGGTCACAATACCACCCAGATGGGCGACCGAGTCCATGCGCTCATGGAGGCCGATCTGCCCCCGGCCTACCGCCCGGAGGCGTAAATCGGGCTTCTCCCACCGGCTGTTTTTGTGAGTTTTTATTGTTTTGAGCAAATTTTCACAGGATGGCTGTACATATTTCCATATTCTGCTTGATTTCATCGGCAAAAAGGGCTATAATGAAGCCAGTTATTTTTCCGTACTTTTATACGGAATCAAAAGAGGAGGCAACTTCTATGAAGAACAGTGAAAAAACCTTGGAAATGATCGTCAATCTCTGCAAGAACAGAGGTTATGTATATCCCGGCTCCGAAATCTACGGTGGTCTGGCAAACACCTGGGACTACGGCCCTCTGGGTGTGGAATTCAAGAACAATGTCAAGCGGGCATGGATGAAGAAATTCGTGCAGGAATCCGACTATAATGTGGGTCTGGATGCCGCCATTTTGATGAACCCCACCACTTGGGTCACCACCGGCCATGTAGGCTCCTTCTCCGATCCTCTGGTGGACTGCAAGGGCTGCGGCGCCCGTCAGAGAGCCGATAAGCTCATCGAGGCCTGCGACAAGGGCGTGAATGTGGACGCCATGAGCTTCGAGGAGATGGATCAGTTCATCGCTGACCACGAGGAAGTGGTCTGCCCCAACTGCGGCAAGCACAACTTCACCTCCATCCGCAAGTTCAACCTGATGTTCAAGACCCAGATCGGCGTCACCGAGGGCAACACCTCCACCTGCTATCTGCGTCCCGAGACGGCACAGGGCATCTTCGTCAACTATGCCAACATCCAGCGCACCACCCGCCGCAAGCTGCCCTTCGGCGTGTGTCAGGTGGGTAAGGCCTTCCGCAATGAGATCACCCCGGGCAACTTCACCTTCCGCACCCGTGAGTTCGAGCAGATGGAGTGCGAGTTCTTCTGCCAGCCCGGCAGCGATCTGGAGTGGTTCCAGTATTGGAAGGACTTCTGCATGAACTGGCTGACCTCTCTGGGCATCGACCGGGACGCTCTGCGGATGCGTGACCACGAGCCTGCGGAGCTGGCCTTCTATTCCAGAGCCACCACCGACATTGAGTATCAGTTCCCCTTCGGCTCCGGCTGGGGCGAGCTGTGGGGCATTGCCGACCGGACTGACTACGATCTGGGCCGCCATCAGGAGGCCACCGGCAAGAATATGGAATATTTCGATCAGGAGAAGGGCGAGCATTACATTCCCTATGTCATTGAGCCTTCTCTGGGCTGCGACCGTGTGGCACTGGCCTTCCTGTGTGAAGCTTACGACGAGCAGGTGGTGGGTCAGGACAAGAACGGCAAGGACGATGTCCGTGTGGTCATGCACCTGCATCCCTATCTGGCTCCCATCAAGGCCGCCATTCTGCCTCTGAGCAAGAAGCTCAGCCCCAAGGCACAGGAGATTTACCATCAGCTCCAGAAGGACTTCATGGTGGACTTCGACGACGCCGGTTCCATCGGCAAGCGCTATCGCCGTCAGGACGAGATCGGTACGCCTCTGTGCATCACCGTGGACTTCCAGACCGTGGGCGACGAGAACACCCCTGCGGACAACTGCGTGACCGTCCGTGACCGGGACACCATGGAGCAGGTTCGTGTGCCCATCAGCGAGCTGAAGGAGTACATCGCCAAGAAGTGCGAGTTCTAAGCTTCGACACAATTCATAGATATGCAACAAAATCCACAGGGTCATCACGGCCCTGTGGATTTATTTTTCCCCCGGGGGTCGGGGAGGCCCGACCGGGGAAGGCCCCGGGGCCAATTTCGCTTTGAGTTGGGAGGGAATCGTTACACCATTGGGCGTGCCCGGGTCGGGGAGTCCCGACAGCCAATGTCGCTTTGAGTTGGGAGGTAGTCTCAGGGCAGAGCCGTGACCGGGTCGGGAAGTCCCGACAGCCGATTTCGCACGGAGATGTTGCGAATCTGAGGGCAGAGCCGTGCCCGGTATCGTTTTTGCGGAGCGCATCCTAGCCTCCCCCCACGGGGGAGGTGGCACGGCGCAAGCCGTGACGGAGAGGGGATGAAAAGCTCCGAGGTGTCGTTACCGGGCGGGTCAGGGAAAAAGCGATAATAGACCATCCCCGTGCGAAATTCGGTGCAGGCCGGTGCCTGCCGGAGAGGGGATGAAAAGCCATACCGTTACTGCTCAGGTTCCGTAAGGTATGGTATCCCCTCTCAGCTTCGCTTCGCTCAGCAGCTCCACAGATTGTGAAATTGCCCCCGGCAATTTTTGGATTTTGATTTGCTGCGCAAAGCACCACCCCCGCAGGGGGAGCCTAGGACGCAGTAGCGTCACCGGGGTCGGGGAGGCCCGACAGCCAAAGTCGCTTTGAGCTGGGAGGTAATCGTTACACCATTGGGTACCGCCCGGTATCGCTCCATGTAGCGTCACCGGGCTTTCCCAATGGTCTGCCCATTATTGACTAGCCCCGTGCGAAATTCGTCTTTGGTACTTTCTGCGTCCAGAAAGTACAAAAAGACCGCCTCCGAAGAGGCGGTCTTTCCATTGTCTGTAAAATTACAGCAGCTCAGCGAAGTGCTTGATGGTGCGAACCATCTGAGAAACATAGGAGTTCTCGTTGTCGTACCAAGAAACGACCTGAACCTGAGTCTTGCCGTCGGCCAGGGGGCAAACCATGGTCTGAGTGGCATCGAACAGGGAGCCGAAACGCATACCGACGATGTCGGAGGAAACAATCTGATCCTCGTTGTAGCCGTAGGACTCGGTAGCAGCAGCCTTCATAGCAGCGTTGATCTCGTCCACAGTGACGGACTTCTCAACAACAGCGTTCAGGATGGTGGTGGAGCCGGTGGGGGTGGGAACTCTCTGAGCAGCGCCGATCAGCTTGCCGTTCAGCTCGGGGATGACCAGACCGATGGCCTTGGCAGCGCCGGTGGAGTTGGGAACGATGTTCACAGCACCAGCTCTGGAACGACGCAGGTCGCCCTTACGCTGGGGGCCGTCCAGAATCATCTGGTCGCCGGTGTAAGCGTGGATGGTGCACATAATGCCGGTCTCGATGGTAGCCAGATCGTTCAGAGCCTTAGCCATGGGAGCGAGGCAGTTGGTGGTGCAGGAAGCAGCGGAGATGATGTTGTCTTCCTTGGTCAGGATGTCATGGTTGACATTGTAAACGATGGTGGGCAGATCGTTGCCTGCGGGAGCAGAGATAACGACCTTCTTGGCGCCTGCATCGATGTGAGCCTGAGCCTTAGCCTTGGAGGTGTAGAAGCCGGTGCACTCCAGAACGACGTCAACGCCCAGCTTGCCCCAGGGCAGCTCGGCAGCGTTGGGCATCTTGTAGATGACGATCTTCTTGCCGTCGACAACGATGTAGTTGTCCTCGCCCTCGCCCTCGTTGTACTCGACCACATGACCCATGGCAGCGTAATTGCCCTGAGTGGAGTCGTACTTCAGCAGGTGAGCCAGCATCTTGGCAGAAGTCAGGTCATTGATGGCGACGATCTCGAAGCCCTCAGCGCCGAACATCTGACGGAATGCCAGACGACCGATACGGCCAAAACCGTTGATAGCAACTTTAACAGACATAGTTGATTCCTCCATTTTATGTCACTGCAAAAGCAGTGTGTTATCTTGGAAAGTAATTCTAATATCGGTATTTACCGACCAAATTCATTATATCGCATCGGCCGCCAGTTGTAAAGTACCAGATACCGTGCAAATCCAACTTTTTTCTGACACAATTCAACAGAACCGCCAAACAGGCCCTTTTTTATGGGCTTTCCTTCTACTTTTCCGTCACCCAGCCCTGTCCGGCGAAAAAGTCCCGGATCCGGTCGGCCCGGGCCTGAACGCTGCCCTGCCGGAAGGGGGGCTTTCCGCCGCCCCGGCCCGCAAGGGCCTGATCCATGGCCTTCCCCAGCGTCCCCAGCTCCTGCGCCGGATCCATCAGGCAGTAGCGGTAGCCCGTTTCATCCGAGCCGGAAAACAGCGCTGCGGTGCCGCCGCAGACGGCGCCCACCTGCTCCGCCAGAATTCTCAGCGAGGCGGAGGGGAGATCCTCCCAAAACATGAGGGTATTTCCTGCATTTTTCGCCTGCTCTGCCAGAAGGCCGAAGATCTGCCGCTCCAGCTTGCCCTGCTGGAATTTGGCCTGAGCCAGCCTCTGGTTCATCTCCTGTGCGGCGGCCCCGGTTTCAAAAATCGGGGCGGAGAATTCCCGGCTCACCAGCTGATTCTGTCGGTGGCTGCGGCTGAGATAGTCCAGCGCCCGCCGACCGCAGAGGATCTCCAGCCGAACCCCGGAGCGGAACTTCATCCACGAGAGGATCTGGATGGGGCCGATCTCCCCGGTGGCCTTCACATGGACGCCGCAGCAGGCGCAGCTGTCATAGCCGGGGATGCGGACGATCCGCACCGGCCAAGGCAAGGCCCGCTTGGTGCGGTAGACCACCCCGGGCAGCGCCTCGGGGCTGGGGGTAAAGATCTCCAGCGGCAGATTTTCCCAGACCGCCTGATTGGCGCTCTTTTCGGCCTTGCGGATGGTCTCCTCGTCCAGCTCCCGGTCGAAATCGATGGTGACGGTGTCGGCCCCCATGTGGAAGCCCACATTATGACAGCCGGTGGCGGCATGGAGCAGACCGGAGAGGATATGCTCGCCGGAGTGCTGCTGCATCAGGTCAAATCTCCGCTCCCAGTCGATGCGGCCCTCCACCTGTGTCCCCACGGCAAGGGGCCGGTCGCAGAGATGAAGCACCCGCTCCCCTTCCTCCTTCATATCCGTGACCCGGGCCTGTCCCAGCCGGCCCAGATCGCAGGCCTGCCCGCCGCCGCCGGGGAAAAAGGCGGTCTGATCCAGCTCCACCCAATGGCCGTTTTCGCCGCTGCCGCAGGCCAGAACGGTGGCTTCAAACTGCGTCAGGTGGCTGTCCTCGTAATAAAGCTTTCTTGTCTCCATGGTATCCTCCCGGATGTTTTCTTTCCATTGTACCACAAAAACGGGCGTGTGGAAAGCCACACGCCCGGGGTTTATTTCCGGCTGAGGTAGATGGAGTATGCCACGGGGGCAAGGCTTGTCCCCACCATCACGGCAATCAGCACCGGGTAAAAGCCTCCGGTGAACACCGTCATCAGCACCGCCAGTCCCCCGACCACGCAGACCTTCCCGGCCATGCGGTGGGTCTTTTCCCAGTTCTCCGGGTCATCCAGCGTCCACGGCACCCGGATGCCGATGGTGTAGTTGTGCTGGAATTTGGGCATGAGGCCGCCGAGGATCAGATAGAGCAGCCCCAGCACCACCGCCAACGCCCGGTGCAGATCGAATTCCAGCCCCAGCGCCGCCCCATAGACAAAGGCCATCATCAGGTTGCTGAACACCGGGCAGAACCAGAGGGAAAAGCTCAGGGCCTTCCCCTGAATGTTCTGGCTCTTGGGGTCGAGGCAGATACAGCCCACGATGAACCAATGCATGGCAAGGCAGAACAGCGGGATGAAAAACACGCCGAAGGGCCTTCCGCTCCAGCCGTCGATCTCCCCGGCGAAATTCCAGTGGGTGGGGATGCGCTGGGGCAGTCTGTTCCAGAGGAGCAGACCCAGAAAAAGAGGCAGCAGGGTCACAAGGCTGGTGGTGAGGAGGCGCTTTTTATGGTTCTTTACCATGGTTTTCTCCTTTCCGGGTGGGAATTATTTCTTTTTTCTCAGGGCCGCCATGAGCAGGGCCGCCCAGCAGAACAGGGGCAGGGCATAAAAGCCGCTGCACAGCATGGGGGCGGTGAGAAGCCCCGTGAGGACATGGACGGTGAGCTGCACCGGCTCGGCGGCATTGGCGGTGAGGATGACGATGCAGAGCAGCCCCGTGGTCAGCACCAGCGCCAGCAGGGACAGCCACCGAAGCACCCCCACCGTCCGGGCGTCTCCCTCCCGTCGGGCCAGAACCAGCATCCGCCACGGCGGCAGGAAAAAGAGCAGCGAAAGAGCGGTCATCAGCCCTTGGGTCAGCCCATCGGGACGGGGGATCCACAGGCCCAGCAGGGCCGTCAGGCCGTACAGCACGGCCCAGATGAGACAGAGGGCCTTCCGGCCCGGATTTTTTTCAGCTTTCATGGAGCAGCCTCCTTCGGGATTTCCTCCATTATACCTGCCATTGCCGGGAATCGCAAGCAAAAAAGAGGCTTTACACCGTTTCTTTCCTCTGATATAATAAAAAGATAAAAGAAACATTTTAAAGGAGATGATGCGCCATGAAATGTCCCTACTGCGGCCACACCGAAAGCAAGGTCGTGGATTCCCGACATTCCGAGGATTTTCTGTCCATCCGCCGCCGCCGGGAATGCTGCCAGTGTCTGCGCCGATTTACCACCTATGAGATCGTGGAATCCCTGCCCATGGTGGTGGTGAAGAAAAACGGCGCTCGTCAGGACTTTGACCGAAACAAGATCCTCAGCGGCATGAAGCGCTCCTGCGCCAACCGGCCCGTGCCTACGGCGGAGCTGGAGCGCATCTGCACCGAGATCGAGCAGACCGTCCAGAACTCTCTGGAGCGGGAGGTCAGCTCCGAACGCATCGGAGAGATGGTCATGGAGCGGCTCAAGCCGCTGGACGAGGTCAGCTATGTGCGCTACGCCTCCGTCTACCGGGAATTCAAGGATGTGGATACCTTCATGCGGGAGCTGAGCAAGATTCTGGAGGATAAAGCGAAATGAATGTGGAAGCCGTAACCGAAGCCACGGAATTCAATCCCGTTTCCCTGCTGCCCAGCTGGGACGGGCTGTTTGCCAATCTGGAGCTGATCCTGCGGATCGCCGTGCTGATCGGGCCGCTGTGCCTGCTGGGGCTGGGCCTTTGGTATCTGCTGGCCCCGGCCAAGGAGGCCAACCATCTGGTGGGCTTCCGATGCTGGTGGGGGATGTCCAGCGTGGAGGCATGGCAGTTCACCCAGCGGGTGGCCGGTCTGTGCTGGACGGCGCTGGGGCTGGTGCTGACCATCGTCATGGCCCTGATCTGCAACGGCTACCGGGGCATGGCGCCGGAGGTCATGGTGCTATCCGCCCTCAAGGCGCTGGGCTGGGAGCTGGGGCTGGTGATCGGGAGTATTCTGGTCATCAACGCCGTGGTCATGGCCCTGTTCAATCAGAAGGGCTGCCGAAGAACCCGGGTCAGAAGATAAAAACAGGTGCGTATCTTGTTGGATACGCACCCTTTTTATACCCTTTTTGCGGTTTCTGCCGCCAGCCAGCCCAGCTCCTGCTCGAAGCAGACCCCATAGCGGCTGTCCCGGTCCCGGGGGGTGGCCCGGATGGCACGACCCACAAATTCCGCCGCCAGCAGACCGGCCCGGGGCAGCTCCATCCCCAGCACCGACCCGGCGCAGCAGACAGCCGCAAACAGATCTCCCGTGCCGTGACAGCTCCGATCCTCCCGGGGCAGCAGCAGCTCCGCCTCCTGTGCGCCGCAGGCCCAGTAAACCCCCACCCGATCCCCGGTCCCGGCTCCCGTGAGCAGCACCTGTTCGACGCCCTTTTCCCGAAGCCCTGCCGCCAGCTCCCGCAGATAGCTCCGCTCCCCCTCCGCCCGGAAGGGCAGTCCGGTCATCAGCGCCGCCTCGGTGAGATTGGGCATGGCCACCGTGGCCCGGGCGCAGAGGGCGGTCATGGCCGGGATCATTTCCTCCGCCGTTCCCCGATAGAGCCGCCCCTGATCTGCCATGGCCGGATCCACAAAGATCTGGGGATCGTCCCGGGACAGCGCCTCCATCAGCCTCCCGGCCAGCCGGGTCTGGGCCGGATAGGCCAGATAGCCGGTGAGGATCCCGTCCACGGGAAAATCCAATTTTTCCCAATATTCCACCGTCCGCAGGGCAAAGTCATCCAGCGGCTCCGCCACCGGCGACGGGAAGGCCGCATGGGCGCTGAGGACTGCCGTGGGCAGGACGGTGCATTCCACCCCCATGGCGCTGATGGCAGGCAGCGCCAGTGACAGGCTGCATTTTCCCACGCAGCTGAGATCCTGCATGGTGACGATTCGTTTCATGGTCATCCCTCCGTTTTCCCTATGATAAAAGAAATTTTTCCGGTTGACAAGAAAAATTTCGGGCGCACCCGCAGGTACGCCCGTTTTCCCTAAAATTTGTTGGGGGCCGGGATGGGATCCCGGTCGTTTCGGATCTTGTGATCCACGATCAGATGCTTGGGGCAGACCTGGGCGCAGCGCCCGCAGGAAATGCACTTGGTATAATCGATGGTGGCGAGAAAGCCCTCCAGACGGATGGCCTGCTCCGGGCAGACCTTGACGCATTTTCCGCAGCCGATGCAGCCCTCGGTGCAGGCCCTTGTGAGGATGGGGCCTTTGGCCGTGGAGGCGCAGGCGATGGTCACATCCGTGCCGTAGCCGATGGGGACGATGAGATGCCGGGGGCATTTGCTGACACAGGCCAGACAGCCGGTGCATTTCTCCGGATCCACCTTCGCCACCCCATCCACCACGGAAAGCGCCCCGTACTGGCAGGCCTCCACGCAGCTCCCGAAGCCCAGACAGCCGAATTTGCAGGCCACCGGGCCGTTTCCTGCCACCTTGGAGGCCGCCACGCAGTCGGAAAGCCCCTCATAGACGCCCTTGGACTTGACGCCCCGGAGCTGACCGCCGTTCTCGTCGAACTGCTTGTAGCCGCTGCACCGCACCATGGCGATCTGCCGCTCCACCTTCTGGGCCTCCACGCCCATGACCGCCGCCATTTTCCCGGCGGTTTCGTCTCCGCCGGCGGTGCATCGGCCCACGGGCGCCTCCCCCCGCAGCACCGCCTCGGCATAGGCCGAACATCCGGCATAGCCGCAGCCGCCGCAGTTGGCCCCGGGGGTGGCCTCGATGAGCTGATCCAGCCGGGGATCCGTCTCCACATGGAACACCCGGGAGGCAGCGGAGAGGATCAGTCCGAAGCCCAGTCCCAGACCGCCCAGCACGGCGATCCCAATGAGAATCTCCACTTCCATTCCTCCTTAGAAAATTTTCAAGCCCGAAAAGCCCATGAAGGCCAGCGCCATCAGTCCGGCGGCGATCAGCGCAAGGGGATAGCCCCGGAAGCTCTCCGGGCAGTCGCAGTCCTCCAGCCGCTCCCGAATGGCGGAAAACAGCACAATGGCAAGGGTAAAGCCCAGACCGCCGCAGGTGCCGAACACCACGCTCTGGAGAAAATCATAGTGCTTCTGCACATTGACCAGCGCCGCACCCAGCACCGCACAGTTGGTGGTGATGAGGGGCAGGAAAATGCCGAGCGCCTGATACAGCGCCGGAACGGCTTTCTTGAGGAACATCTCCACCACCTGCACGATGGAGGCGATGACCAGAATGAAGGCCACGGTCTGCATATATTCCAGATGCAGCGGCACCAGCAGGAAGGTCTGCACCGCCCAGCCTGCCGCCGAGGCCACGGCCATGACGAAGGTCACGGCGATGCCCATGCCCAGCGCCGTATCCGTTTTTTTCGACACGCCCATGAAGGGGCAGATGCCGTAGAATTTCACCAGAATGAAGTTCTCCGTCAGCACGGCGGAGAGCAGGATCCCCAGCAGGGAACGGACATATTCATTCATGCCTTGCGCCCTCCTTTACCTCGAAGCGCTTCATGGCCCACTGATAGAGGGCGATGAGCAGACCCATGGTGAGAAAGCCGCCCACGGGCATGATGATCTGGGTGGCGGGGAAGCCCTCGGGGATGAGGCGGATGCCCTGTCCTCCCCGGAGCAGTCCGGCGCCGAAGGTGCCGCTGCCCAGAAGCTCCCGGACGGCGGACATGACCACCAGCGCCGCCGTGTAGCCGACGCCCTGACAAAGACCGTCGGCGGCGGAGGCCAGCACCCCGTTTTTGGAGGCGAAGGCCTCGGCTCGGCCCAGAATCACGCAGTTGACCACGATCAGGGGGATGAACACCCCCAGACTTTCGGAAAGCTCCGGCAGATAGGCCTGAAGCAGCAGATCCACCAGCGTCACAAAGCCTGCGATGATGACGATATAGGCGGCGATCCGGATCTGGGCCGGGATCACCCGCCGCAGGGCCGAGATCAGCACATTGGAGCAGATCAGGATGACCGTCACGCTCAGACCCATGCCCAGACCGTTAAACAGGCTGGTGGTAATGGCCAGCGTGGAACACATTCCCAGCAGCTGGACGAACACCGGGTTCCGGGTCAGAAGGCCCTCCCGGAGCTGTTTCTTAAAATTCAACCAAAAGACCTCCCTTTCTTCACTGGGTCAGCTGCCGGACGCAGTCCAGCGCCGCATTGACCCCCTCGGTCACGGCCCGGGAGGTGATGGTGGCGCCGGTAATGGCGTCCAGCGTTCCCCCGTCCTTGCCCAGAGAGACAGCGCCGCTGACCCCCACATACTGGCTGCGGAAGTCCTGTCCCTTGGGGCCGGGATCGGCGGCCACGGCTCCCAGATTGGGGGTCTCCTTGTGGGAGATCACCGAGATGCCCAGCACCCGCCCCTCCGGGTCTACCCCCACCATCATGGTGATGGGGCTGTCGAAGCCCACCGGAGCCACGGTCACCGCATAGCCGGCAGGGGAGGCATAGACCGCCTCCACCAAATCGGTTTCGTCGGGAAACTCCGAAAGCTTTTGGGCATTTTCCCCATCGGGCAGCACCGCAGACAGGGCTTTTTTCGTTTTTGCCGCCTGAGCGGCGGCGATTTTCGGAGCGGTGGCCCCGTGGACCAGCCCCAGAACCCCGGCCATCAGGCCGGTGATGAGAAACAGCGTCACACTCAGCCGCAGCACATAGCGCATCACGGATCCCTTCATACCTTGGCCCTCCTTCCCGGTGTGCCGTACACCCGGGGACGGCCCAGCCGATCCAGCAGGGGCGCACAGCAGTTCATCATCAAAATCGCATAGGAAACGCCCTCGGGGTAGCCGCCGAAATAGCGGATGACCAGCGTCAGCACGCCGCAGCCCACCCCGAACAGCACCTGCCCCAGCTTGGTCACCGGGCTGGTCACATAGTCCGTGGCCATGAAAATGGCGCCCAGCATCAGGCCGCCGGAGCAGAGCTGCATGGCGCTCCAGAGCAGGGGGTCGTTCCCTCTGGGGAACAGGAAGGCCAGCACCGCCACAGTCCCCAGATAGCTCAGGGGGATCCGGGGGGAGATCACCCGCCGCACCAGCAGATAGCCGAAGCCCAGAAGCAGCAGCAGGGCAGAGGTTTCTCCGATGCAGCCCCCCACCTGACCGAGAAACAGCTGTCCCAGCGTCACATGGGGAAGATCTCCCGTGTGCATGGCCGCCAGCGGAGTGGCTGCCGTCACCGCATCCACGGTACCGCCCAAAGCCAGCCCGTGGGAAAAGCCCGTGGGCACCCAGCTGGTCATATGGACGGCCCAGCTCATCATAAAGGCCCGTCCTGCCAGCGCCGGGTTCACGAAATTCTGTCCGATGCCGCCAAAGAGCTGCTTGACCAGCAAAATGGCGAAGGCGTCCCCCAGCAGCAGCACCCAATAGGGAATGGTCGGGGGAGAGACAAAGGCGATCAGCACGCCGGTGACGGCGGCGGAGAGATCCCAGACCGTGTTATCTAATTTCATCCATCTGCGGTAGGCCCATTCCATGGCCACACAGGCCGCCGTGCTGACTGCCGTCACCACCAGCGCTCTGGGGCCGAAGAAGCAGACCGCTCCCACCAGCGCCGGGAGCAGGGCCAGAAGCACATCCCGCATGATGGTTTCGGTTCCCACCGGGCTGTGGGCATGGGGCGAGCTGGAAAGCGTCAGCTCATAGGTATATTTTGCCACTAGACTCCCTCCTTTTTCGGCTCTGCCGGGGCTTTTTTCGGTGTCTGTGCGCTGCGGATGCGCTGCTTGGCCGCCCGGAAGGACTGCACCAGCGGGATCCGGGCCGGACAGACATAGGCACAGCTGCCGCACTCGATGCAGTCGAGTATATGCTCCTGCTTCATCCGCTCCACATGATGGCTCTGCTCCGCCCGATACATCTGCAAGGGCATCAGGTGCATGGGGCAGGCGTCGATGCACCGGCCGCAGCGGATGCAGTGGGGGTGGGGGAGATAATGGCGGTTGCTGTCGTTCAGCACGGTCACGGCATTGCAGCCCTTGATGACCGTCACCGACAAATCGTACTGGGCAAGGCCCATCATGGGGCCGCCGCAGAGAACCTTATAGGGCTGGTCTTTCAGGCCGCAGGCCCGGATCAGGGTCTCGAAGGAGGTTCCCAGCGGCACCAGAAAGTTCCGGGGCTGCTCCAGCGCATCCCCGGAAACCGTCACGATCCGCCGGATGAGGGGCATCCCCTCCCAGATCGCATCCCGCACGGCCTTGCAGGTGCCGCCGTTGAACACCGCACAGCCCACCGCCGCAGGCAGTCCCCCCGAGGGGACTTCCCGGCCCGTAATGGCTTGGATCAGCTGTTTTTCTGCCCCCTGAGGGTATTTGCAGGGCAGCACATCCAGAATCATCCCCTCCCGGCCCTCCATGGCCCGCCGCAGGGCTTCGATGGCCCGGGGCTTGTTTTCCTCGATGCCGATGTGGGCCTCCCGAACCTCCAGAATCCCCATGAGGATCTCCAGACCGTCCAGAATTTCCGGGGCATAGAGCCGGGTCAGCTGGTCGTCCGCCGTGATGTACGGCTCACATTCGGAGAGATTCACCAGAATCACCCGAACCTTGCCCAGCCCGGAGGAGAGCTTGGCATAGGTGGGGAAGGCCGCACCGCCCATGCCCGCAATGCCGGCCTCCCGGATGATGTCCAGCCGCTGTTCCCGGCTCAGGGCCGCAATTTCCGCCGCCGTCCGGGGATGGATGTCCGGGCAGAGGGTATTTTCGTGGTCATTCTGGATGACCACGCTCATCACCGTGGTTCCGCCGGGATGGGGTCTGGCCCCCACCGCCGTCACGGTTCCCGAAACCGGGGCATGAACCGGAACGCAAAGCCCCGGCCCGTCACCGATCTTCTGGCCAACGGTCACGGTGTCGCCCCGTTTGACCAGAGGCTGACAGGGTGCGCCGATGTGCTGAACCATGGGAACGGTCAGCACCTCCGGCTGGGGAAGCTCCTGCACCGGGCCGTTTTCGGTATATTCCTTATTCTCCTTGGGATGCACTCCGCCGAAGAATCCATACTTCAAACCAATCACCTGTTCCTGCTTATTTTTTCGCATGGCTACATCATAGCTTATATGTCCGAATTTGTCCAGTGATTTCCAGTCATTCTGTACAAATTTTTCCATCCGTATCTTTCTATCGATATATGAAATGCACAATACCTCCAAATGGGACAAAAAATCCGGGTGTGCATTCCTGCACACCCGGGGGCAGCTTCTCAAAAAAAGTCTCACAGAGTTTGCCGCTTTGGCGGCAAAGAAAGTTAAAATCATTTTCTCCGGGGGCGTGTACCTCGGGGAAAATACCGTTCAGCCTGAGAGTGTGGCCTTTGTCCGCTGATAACGGACAAAGGATGCACGGGTCAGGCTGTAAAACCTTGTCGGAAAGCCCTGAAAGGGGTTTTCGACAGAGAAAATCCGGGTGTGCATTCCTGCACACCCGGGGGATGGGGTCTTATCTCACATATTCGATGACCACACGGCGGTTCGGCTCGGTGCCGGTGGAATGGGTGGTGATATTTTCCATATCCTGCAAGGCGGCATGGATCACATGGCGCTCGTAGGCGTTCATCGGCTCCAGCGTGGTGCGGCGGCGGGCCTTCAGCACCTGCTGGGCCTTTTTCCGGGCATAGCGGCACAGGCTCTCCTCCCGCTTGCAGCGGTAGTCCTCGGCATCCACATTGATACGGACATGACCATCCACGCTGCGGTTCACGGCATAGTTGGCCAGATGCTGGATGGCGTCCAGCGTTTCGCCTCTGCGGCCGATCAGGTAGCCCAGACCCTCACCGGTCAGATCCACCCGATAGCTCATCTCCTCGTCGCTCCATGCGTGCGGCACGGCGTCGGAGCCCATATGCTCCAGCAGGCCCTTGAGGAACTGCTCGATCTTTTCCTCATTGGAGCCGGGTTCTGCCGGGGCATAGCTGCGAGGCTCGGCCTTGGGCTGGGGCTTGGGCGCCTCGAATTTCGGCTCGGCCTTGGGCTGGGGCTTGGGAGCCTCAAATTTCGGCTGAGGCTTGGCCGCCTCGGGCTTCGGCTCGGCCTTGGGCTGAGGCTTGGGGGCCTCGGGCTTGGCCTTGGGCTTGGAGCGGGATGCAGAGCTCAGGGCCACATGGGCGGCGGCAGGCTTTTCGTCGGGGACTTCGAAGCTGACCTGCACCTTGGCAGGGGAAGCGCCGATGCCGAAGAAGCCGGACTTGGCCTGCTCCAGAACGGTGACGGAAACGCTGTCCCGGTCCATCCCCAGCTGGGTCAGAGCGGCCTCCACAGCGATTTCAATGGTCTTTCCGGTGGTAATGATACTCTTTTCCATGTGTTATTCCTCCACAGGATCGTAGCGGTCGGGATCGTAGGCACGGCCCTTGCAGTAGGGACGCTCTGCAATACCGGACATGACTTCGTTTTCTTCCTCCTCCTCGTGGATGAGGCCCTTCTGCATGGCATATTCCCGGGCGGCGGCGGCCTTGGCGGCGGCGGTCTTCTCGTTGTGTGCCTTTTGCAGCTTCTTCTTGCTGGTGTTGGTGGTGATGCCGTCGGGGTTCTCGGCACGGCGCTGGGCACGGATGCGCTCCTTCTCGGCCTCGATCCGATCCTGCTCCATCACCTTCTGGAGCCGGATGGCGTCCTCTGCGTCATAGATCTTGCGGTAGCGGCTGGTGAGGATCACATCCTGAGCGGTGCGAACCACGCCGCCCACCAGCCAGTACAGGGACAGGGCCGCAGGCACGGTGAAGCCGATCCACAGGTTCATCAGGGGCATAGTCCACATCATAACCTTATTGGTCTGGGCCATCTGGGAATTCTTGGCAGTCTCCTCGTCCTGAATGCCCTTCTCGTTGGTGACCACGGAATCGTTCTGCTTCTGCATGATCCACATCTGGGCCACCTGAGAAACGGTGGACAGCAGGGGGATGGTGAACAGGCCGATATGGGCGGCATCATAGGCCGTCCAGCGGAATACATTGAACTGGGGGATAGCGCCCAGATCGATATGTCCGAAGAAGTTGAAGTTGACGCCGGCGAGGGTGGCCTCGGAAATGGCGGGAATGGCCTCCTTGATCTGGGCGGCGTACTGGGGGATCAGCTGGGCGGCGGTGACCTGATGGTAATAGGGATTGCCCGTGAACTGCTCGGGGGCAAGACCCTTGATGATGTCCATGATCTGCTGGGCCACCTCCTGAGATTCCATCAGGATGAAGGTGATCGGCTCCCGGATGACGGTGAACAGGGGGATCAGGATCAGCATGGGGATCAGGCTCCAGATACAGCCGCCGGACATACTGACGCCCTCACGCTGGTACAGCTCCCGCATGGCCTCGCTCTGCTTGAGCTGGTCATTGGGGTAGCGCTTCTGAATGTCCATCAGCAGGGGCTGCATCCGGGACATTTTCATCATGCTCTTTTTGCTCTTCATGGTGATGGGCAGCAGCACCATCTGAACCAGAATGGCGAACAGGATCATGGCCAGACCATAGCTGTCGGTCATCCGGTACAGCACACTCAGCAGCCAGCCAAAGGGAACCGTGACAAGGTTCGATAACTTGAATGCCAGAAACATAAATTTTCCTCCTAAAAGATAAGCTGCCTAGGGGACGGGGTCATAGTAGTCCCCCTTATAAAAGGGATTGCAGCGCATGAGGCGCTTGCAGGCCAGCCACCCGCCCTTGGCAGCTCCATACTTCTCAATGGCCTCCAGAGCATATTGAGAGCAGGTCGGTGTAAACCGACAGGCAGGGGGCGTATACGGGGAAATGCAGCTCCGGTAAAAGCGGATGAGCGCCAGCAAAAGCCGTTTCACTGCTCCGCCTCCCGTAAAATACCGGATTTCTTCGCCAGAGACAGATAGGCTCCGGTGAGATCCTGAAAGGATGCCTCCACGGCACGGCCCCGGGCCACCACAACGATGTCCCACCCGGGCAGGAAACGGCTTTCATGGAGCCGATATACCTCCCGCAGACGGCGGCGCACCCGATTTCGGACGACAGCCTTTCCAAGCTTTTTGCCCACGGTCACACCCACCCGGTTGACGCCCAGCCGATTGCGGCGGACATACATCACCAGCAGCCGGTTGCCCTTGCCGCCGGTGCGGTAGAGCCTCTGGAAGATGTGATTGAGCTTGAGGGATTTTGAGTATTCCATGGTTAGATTCTCCCAAACGGGGTAAATTTCCTGTAAAAAAACAGGGAGCGGGGCGAATGGCACACATTCGCCCCGCTACTCGCTCCTGTTAAGCATCTGCGGTATCTGGTTGTGCCGAGACGCCTAAGCCAAAATCGTAAGATCAGGCAGACAGAACGTTACGGCCCTTGGCACGACGGCGAGCCAGAACCTTCCGGCCATTGGCGGTAGCCATTCTCTGACGGAAGCCGTGAACCTTGGAACGGTGACGGCGGCTGGGCTGATAGGTACGCTTCATTCGGATACACCTCCTTCAAATCATTCATGCGAAACAGCAAAGCTGATGCAATCAAAAAGGCCGCATAACTCCATGGTCATGCTAGGGTATTATAACCGAAAAATTTTCTCAGGTCAACAATTATTTTTCCAATCCAAATTTCGCAGTGGGGCAGGCGGCGGCCTGCACCGAATTCGCACGGGGATGGTCAATTATCTATGGGCTGAAACGATGCCCGGTAACGCTACCTCGGAGTTTTTCATCCCCTCTCCGTCTTGCCCTTCGGGCAAGCCACCTCCCCCGTGGGGGGGAGGCAATTTCGCTTTGAGCTGGTCAGTTCTCTATGGGCTGAAACGAAGCCCGGTGACCATAGATGGAACGATACCGGGCACGGCTCTGCCCTGAGACTACCTCTCAGCTCCGTGCGAAATTGGCTGTCGGGACTCCCCGACGCTGGGGTTGACATAGACGGTGCGGTAGGTGTGGTAGATGACCATTCCCGGCTTGCCGCCAGCCGGCTTCTTGAGCTGCTTCACCGCCGTCACATCCACCGGCACATTCTGCCCGTGGACTGCCTCGGAATAATAGGCCGCCAGCTGGGCCGCCTGAGTGATGGTGTCATCCGGCACCTCTGCACCGTGGCTGGCGATAATCACATGGGCGCCGTGTACCTTCTGGGCATGGAGCCAAAGGTCGTTTTTCGCCGCCAGCTTGAAGGTCAGCTCCTCGTTCTGCCGGTTGTTCCGCCCCACATAGATGCCAAAGCCGTCACTGGACTCCACCCGATGGAATTGGAGCTTTTTCGGCTTCATCTTCTTTTTTCCGCCACCGACCTTCAGATACCCTCCGGCCTGAAGCTCCTGCCGGATCTCCTCCAGCTCCTGCTCCGTCTCCGCTCGGCCCAGCTCCTCCAGAACGCTCTCCAGATATGCCTTCTCCCCCCGGCCCAGCTCCAGCTGATGGGTCAGCTCCTTCTGGGCATTCTTCATCCGGGCGTAATCCTTGTAGAATTTCGACGCATTCTCCTGGGGGGACAGCACCTCCGACAGCGGGATCTCCACGAGCTTCATCTCCTCATCGTAGAAATCCTCCGCCACCAGCACCTTCTGCCCCCGGCGGATGGTGTGCAGATTCGCCGTCACAATATCTCCCAGCTGCCGCAGCCGCTCCCGATCCAGCGTGGCCGCCAGCTCCTTCTCCTGAATGGCCGTCTTGCGCTTGAGCCGATTCAGCAGATTCTGCACGGTCTTTCGCACACTCTGGCTCTTCTGCCGCATGGAATCGTTCCGATCCCGGACGGTATAAAAGCTGTCCAGCAGGGTCTCAAAGCTCTCCGCCTCCTGACAGGGGCCGTATTCCCGGATGGGGCAGAAGGCAAACTGCTTGGGCGTTCCGTCGCTCTGGGCGTAGAAATAGGGTCTGGGGTGGTTCAGATGCTCCCGGAAGAACAGATCCAGCTTGTCTGCAAGAGCCTCCGGCTCCCGGCCCTCCAGCCGTGCCTCCGGATCCCCGGCGGCAAACAGCGCCGCCTCCCGGCAGACCAGAGGGGAAAGCCCGCCCAGCGTATCCATCAGCCGGTCACTGAGCAGATCCGCCCCCGGCGCCTCCAGCAGCGCCAGAAAGCCCGCCCGATCCATGGTACGGGGACTTTGCTTTTGGATCGGCTCCGGCTCCTGATAGTACAGCCCGGGCAGCGCCTGCCGTTTGCCCTCGTCCAGTCCCACCCGCCGCAGGCAGTCGAGGATCCGTCCGTCCTCCCCCAGAAGATACAGGTTGCAGGTGCGGCCCATCAGCTCGCAGACCAGCCGCTTCTGCACCGGGTAGCCCATTTCGTCGGTACATTCAAAGGTAAAGGAGGCCGCCCGCTCCATCTCCGGCTGGGAAACGGCACTGAGTCTGGCACCGCCCAGATGCTTACGCAGGAGCATACAGAACATGGGCGGCTCCGCCGGATTCTCCGGGCTGGCGGAGGTCAGCTGCAATCTGGGCGCCGCCGGATTCGCCGCCAGCAGCAGCTTCTGCCGCCCGTTCTCCCCCCGGAGCAGTAAAATGATGGTGTCCCGGCTGGGCTGGTGGATTTTTTCCACCCGGGCGCCCAGAGCCTGTTCCCGGATGTCCTCCAGCACCGCCGAAAGGAAATATGCATCAAATGCCATAAAGCGCCTCCATCACCGTCACAAAGATCTCATTGATGCGCTCCGTTTCCCCGGCCAGATACAGTCCGCCGAACATGGCCTCCACGCCGGTGGCCTTGGCGTACTCCGCCGGGTTGGAGGACTTGGGAACCTGATGGACATGGCTGTTCCTGCCCCGGCGATAGAGGGCCTTTTCCTCCTCGGTGAGCAGGGGCAGCATGGCCTCCGCAAACTTCGCCTGCGCCCCGGCCTTCACCAGCCGAACCGTGTCGCCGTGGAGCTTGCCCACATTTTTTCCTCCGTGGCCGCAGAGCCAGCTGCGCACCAGCAGCTCAAACACACCGTCTCCGATATGGGCAAGGCCCAGATTGGAAATGGCGTCGATCTGCCGCTTCTCCATATGCATCTGGAAATAATTTTCCATAAAAAATCCAACCTTTCCGAAAGGGTTTCCCGGGTGCTTGGCCCGGGGCTGTGTTTTTTCAGTATAACATAGCTGTCTTTCGATTGCAATGCGCCCCGGCTTTACATTTCCCGGCTTTTGCGGTAAAATATTCCCCAAAGGAGTGATTGCCTATGATGAATCCGGAAAATCCCGGTTTTGATGATGAATTCGACGAGCTGCTGCGGCAGGTGGACGAGCTGGTGAGCGAGGAACCGAAGCCCCGTCCCGATGTCCTCCCCCCGGAGGCGGAGGACTTTGACGAGGAGGACTTCGACGCCGGGGACTTTACCCCCCGGGGCTGTCAGGAGGAACCCATCCTCTATCAGAACTTTTCCAACGGCTACGGGGCCGACATCCGCAACTTTTCCAATGGCTACGGCGGCACCGGGCCTCTGCCCCAGACCCAGCCGGAGCCGTCCCAGCCCGTGATCCCGGCCTATAATGCCGACTTCCAGCGGGTCACCCGGGAGGAACAGAGCTACATCGAGGAGCTGGAGGAGCGGAAAAACCCCCGGCCCACCATGTCCCAGAAGGCCGTACAGCGCCAGACCAGAAGGGAAGCCCCCCGGCAGGCGCCTGCCCCCAAGCCCCAGAAGGTCAAAAAAGTCCGCCGCCGTGGCCCCGGCTGCTGCGGCGTCATCGCCATCGCATTGGTGCTGGCGGTGGTGCTGGGCTTTGTGGGGCTGGGCCGGTTCGTGTTCCGGATGCCCAAGGCCTCCGACGCCGTACAGGATCGCAAGCGGGACACCGCCACCATCCTGATCTGCGGCACCGACGCCGACGGCACCCGAACCGATACCATGATGCTGCTCTACCTCAGCGGCTCGGAGCATCGGGTGGGGCTGCTCAGTCTGCCCCGGGACACCTACACCCTCACCGCCCGGGGAAGTGCCGCCAAGCTGAACTCCGCCTATGGCCGAAACGGCACCGGGGAGGAGGGCATGGAGGGACTTTTGGACTATGTGCAGGAGATCCTCGGCTATCGGCCCGACGGCTATGTGCTTCTGAGCTTTGATTTGGTGACCCAGCTGGTGGATCTGATGGGCGGTCTGGAAATCGACCTGCCCAACGAGATCGACACCGGAAATATCGTCCTGCCCCAAGGCGTACAGACCCTCAGCGGCTATGAGACGCTGGAGCTTCTGCGCCACCGGCACAGCTACGCCATGCAGGATCTGGGCCGGGTGGAAATGCAGCGGATGGTGGTCAAGGCCGCCATGGAGCAATGGCTGTCCCTTTCCAGCCTCAAAAAGCTGCCCTCCGCCCTCTCTCTGGTGGAAAACCATTCCCTCATGTCCCTGTCCCTGCCCAATCTGCTGTGGACGGGAAAAACCCTGCTCACCGGCATCAAAAATATGACTACCGCCACCCTGCCGGGCCGGGCGGACTATGTGGACGGGCAGAGCTTCTATCTGCTGGATCGGCAGGCCGTGGCGGAGCTGCTGAATGAATCCTTCAATCCCAGCAAAACCCCCATTTCCGCCGAAAATCTCCAGATTGCGGGGTGAGACCCATGGAAAAGACGGAAACTCCCGTGGGGCGCTTTGCCCCCACCCCCTCCGGGCGGATGCATCTGGGCAATGTCTGCGCCGCCCTGATCAGCTGGCTCTCGGTGAAAAGCCGGGGCGGCAGCTGGATCCTGCGGATGGAGGATCTGGACACCCAGCGCACCAGCGCCGAATTTGCCGACCAGCTGCGCCGGGATCTGCAATGGCTGGGGCTTTTCTGGGACGAGGAGACTCAGCCCCAGAGCCAGCGAAGCCCGGTCTACGACCGATATTTTGAACAGCTGCGGCAGCAGGAGCTGCTCTATCCCTGCTACTGCTCCCGCTCCCAGCTGCACAGCGTCAACGCCCCCCATCTCAGCGACGGCACCTATGTCTATCCCGGCACCTGCCGCAGTCTGACCCCGGCCCAGCGGGCCAAACAGACCAAGGCCCCCTCTTGGCGGGTGATGGTTCCCGACCGGGAGATCGGCTTTCACGATCTTTTGCAGGGGGACTTCCGGGAAAACCTGCGGACGGACTGCGGAGATTTCGTGGTTCGCCGTGCCGACGGGGTCTATGTCTACCAGCTGGCCGTCACCGTGGACGACGGCGAGGCCGGGGTCACGGAGGTCTGCCGGGGCTGGGATCTGCTGGGCTCCGCCCCCAGACAGATGTACTTACAGGAGCTGTTCGGCTTTCCCCATCCGGAATATGCCCACATCCCCCTGCTGGTCAGCGCCGACGGACGCAGACTCAGCAAGCGGGATCGGGATCTGGATCTCACCGCCCTGCGCCGGGAGTTCCGGCCCGAGGAGCTGATTGGAATTCTGGGCCATGCCGCCGGACTGCTGCCCACGGCCCAGCCCATCAGCGCTCAGGAGCTTGCCGGGGAATTTTCCTGGGACAAGCTGGGCGGAACCGAAATTACCGTGGATACACTGGCGCTGCGGCGCCGTGTCTAAAAATACCCAAGCAAAGAAGGCTATGTTATGGAATCCGTTTATCGTTATACCCACACCGTTTCCAGTCTGGAATGTGACTGCTTTCTCCGGCTTCGGCCCGGAGCCATGCTCTCCATCTTGCAGGACGCTGCCAGCGCCCACTGCTCCCAGCTCCATTTCTCCCGGGAGGACCCGGCCATGCAGGGCCTCATCTGGGCCATTACCCGCCACCACATCTCCATCACCCGTCTGCCCCGGTTCGGGGAAACCGTCACCGTCGAGACTTGGCCGGGAAAAACCAGCCGGGTGGCCTATCCCCGCAACAGCATCTGCTATGACGGGGAGGGAAAGGAGCTGTTCCGCTCCGTGTCCCTCTGGGTGCTGATGGACGCCAACACCCGCACTCTGGTGCTGCCGGGAAAGAGCGGCATCGAGCTGCCCGGACACACCCGGGCCGGAGAGCTTCCGGCTCCCGGCTCCATGGCCCCCCTCCATCTTCAGGCCCAGACCCATCGCCGTGTGGTCTTTACGGAGCTGGACGGCAACGGACACATGAACAATTCCCACTGTGCCGACTGGCTCATGGATCTGCTGCCGGTTTCCTTCCACCGGGATCATGCCGTTCGGGATCTCACCATTTCCTATCTGACCGAGGCCCGGGAGGGCGATCAGCTGGATCTCAGCTATCAGCTCAATCCGCAGGGGGTTTTCCACTTGGACGCCCAGCATCAGCAGTCGGGACACCGGATTTTCTCCTTGGAGGCCCGTTTCCTCTAGGATTTTCCACAGCCTCTAGGGCGAAAATGTGGATTTTCCCCCAGAAAACACAATATCATGGGGTAGCGTCCGTTTTCTCCTGTGGATAACTCTGTGGACAATGTGGACAACTCCTGCAAAAACCCTGTGGACAAGTCTGTGCATAGTTGTGTATAACCCCTGTTTATGCACAGATACAGGTGAAATAAACAGCCCGGGATCTCTTTGGATCCCGGGCTTGTGCTGTTTTTAGGAGTTACTCCGTCATCTCCACGGGGGCATTGTCCGAGATGATGGCGATATAGGTCTTGCCGACGCCCATGGAAATGGGGTTGCCGGAATGGTCCAGATACTGGAAGGCGTCGGTCAGCCCGTCCCGCTTCCAGGTAATGGGCATCTGCTTGCCGTCCCAGAAGAACAGGCCCTGCCCCTCACCGGTGGTACGCACGGTCTTATGGACGCCGTTGGAGGCCGTACCGATGTCGGTACGCAGCACCAGCACATTGCGGAACACCACCGGCTCCTTGGTATTGGCGTCGATGAATTCCTGCCCCTGCTGGAAGGCGGTATAGCCCTGCTTGTCCTCGTGGTAGGTGATCTTGGTGGTCTTTCCGCCGTTCTGGAAGGAAATGGTGGCGCTGCTCACAGGTTCGCCGCCCATCAGGGCATTTTCGTCGAAGTGCAGGCCGTAGTCCCGGTCTGCCTCTGCGGTCAGTCTCATGCCGCCGGCCTCGGCAGCGGCATAGAGCTTTTCGCCCTTGACCATCAGGGAATGTTCATAGCCCCGATTGGCCTTGCGCCAATCGTCCCGGTAGAAGGAGCCGCCCTGACTGCCAATGCCGTTGATATAGTCATAGCCCAGATTGTAGACCGGGTTCAGCGCCTCAGGGGGGCCGCCTGCGCTGGAGGCAATGGCGTCATAGCCCCGGATGATGTCGAAGAAATAGGGCCGCAGGCTGCGAACGGGGCCGATGGGGCCGGCCTCGTGGGCATCGGAGAAGACGGCGCACAGCCGGGTGATGGAGCCTTCCACCAGCGTTTCGTAGATGATGTCCGCAGCGCCCACACCGCTTTGGGGCAGAGCCTCGGTATGGTTGTTGAGCATGATGGCAATGGGCCGCAGGTCGCTCTCCTCGGCCATGGGCTGACCGTTGAGGGGATTCCGGAACGCCACAGGCTCGGTAAGGGCCTCGGTGGGCGCCTCGGTGGGCGCTGCCGTAGGAGGCTCGGTGGCGGGGGCAGCGGTGGTCACAGGCACGGTGGGGGGGAGGGTCGTCTCCTCCGTCTGGCCGCCGCAGCCGGAAAGAAGCATGGTTCCCAGAAGCACAAGTGCAATTCCTTTTTTCATCTTTATCAGTTTCCTTTCTCCATATGCATATGGATGCTGTTCTTTCACTATACCACACCTTTTGAAAATTGGAAAGGGAAAGGCCCCATGAAAAATTCTGAAAAATTTTCCACAGGGCCATGATACTTCTGTTATCTTCTCCGGGCGAAGGAGCGGGAGCCTTCCTGCGCCAGCTGTAGATCTGCAATGATGCGGTTGCTCACCAGAAAGCCCTCCGGGGTCAGCCGCCACCGTCCGTCGGTGAGCCGGGCCAATCCCTGACGCTGGTTCTGCTCCAGCACCTGCTCCAGCGGAGCGAAGTCCAGCAGGTAGCGCTTTTCGTATTCCTCCCGGCTGATGCCGTGGGTGGTTCGCAGGCGGAGCATGAGATATTCCCCGGCCCGCTCCCGGAAGGGGATCTCCTCCACCTCGTCGATGATCTGTCCGCCGTCCCGGATGCCCTTGAGGTAGGTATTGAGGTTCGGGACGATGGTATAGCGCTTCCCGGCGAAATCCGAGCTGGCGCTGGGGCCGAAGCCCAGATATTCGCCGCCAGTCCAGTATTTGAGGTTGTGGGCGCTGCGTTTTCCGGGCTTGGCGAAGTTGGAGATCTCGTACTGGTGGTAGCCGTGGCGCTGGAGGATCTGCACCGCCGAGAGGTACATATCCGCCTGCGTGTCCTCGTCCACGATACTCAGATGCTGCCGATCCTCATACATGGGGGTTCCGGGCATCAGGGTCAGATTGTAGCAGCTCATATGGTCGGGGCGGAGCTTCAGCACATTTTCCAGCGTCTGCTCCCACATCATCCGGCTCTGCCCGGGCAGGGCGAACATGAGATCCAGAGAGAGGTTGTCGAACCCGGCCTTGCGGATGCGCTGGCAGGCGCTGACGGCCTGCGCATAGTCATGGGGCCGCCCGATCCGCTGCAAAATGGCATCGTCATCGCACTGGATGCCCAGACTCACCCGGTTGAAGCCCTCGGCCCGCAGGCGCTTGAGCAGGGAATCGGAGACGGAATCCGGGTTGGCCTCGAAGGTGATCTCGGCGTCGCCTGCCACATCGAAGCTCCGGCGCAGCTCGGTGAGGATGGTGGCCAGCGCCTCGGCGCCGAAATAGCTGGGGGTGCCGCCGCCGAAGTAGATGGTATCCACCCGGTAGCCGGGGGCCAGCCGTCCGGCCTCCCGGATGTGGGCGCAGACCGCCCGGAGGTAGCTGTCGGCGCTGCGCTCGTCCAGATTGCACCGGGAATAGAAGTCGCAGTATCGGCACTTGGACTTGCAGAAGGGGATATGCACATAGATTCCCAGAGGGGTTTTGTTTTTGGTATTGGTCAGAAATGCCATGATCTAATCCTCATCCAGCTTCAGCACAGCCATGAAGGCCTCACTGGGGACGGAAACGGTGCCGAAGGTTCGCATCCGCTTCTTGCCCTCCTTCTGCTTTTCGAGAAGCTTCTTCTTTCTTGTAATATCGCCGCCGTAGCACTTGGCCAGCACATCCTTGCGCACGGCCTTGATGGTCTCCCGGGCGATGATCTTTCCGCCCACGGCGGCCTGCACGGGGATCTCAAACTGGGCACGGGGGATGTTCTCCTTGAGCTTTTCGCAGATTTTTCTGGCCCGGGTGTAGGCATTGTCCGAGAACAGGATGAAGCTCAGAGCGTCCACCACATCGCCGTTGAGGAGGATGTCCAGCTTCACCAGATTGCTGGGCCGATAGCCCAGAAATTCGTAGTCCAGAGAGCCATAGCCCCGGGTTCGGGACTTGAGGGCGTCGAAAAAGTCATAGATGATCTCGTTCAGGGGCATATGGTAGTGCAGCTCCACCCGGCTGGCATCCAGATAGACCATGTCCTTGAACTCGCCCCGGCGGTTGGTGGCCAGATCCATGATATTGCCCACATATTCCTGCGGAGCGATCAGGCTGATCTTCACGAACGGCTCCTCCGCCAGCGCAATGTCCGCCGGGTCGGGGTAGTCCAGAGGGTTATCCACCATGAGAACGGTGCCGTCGGTCTTGGTGATGCGGTAGACCACATTGGGGGCGGTGGTGATGAGATCCAGATTGTACTCCCGCTCCAGCCGCTCCTGAATGATCTCCATATGGAGCAGACCCAGAAAACCGCAGCGGAAGCCGAAGCCCAGCGCAATGGAGCTTTCCGGCTCATAGGTCATGGAGGCATCGTTGAGCTTGAGCTTTTCCAGCGCATCCCGCAGATCCTGATACTTGGCCCCGTCGGCGGGGTAGACGCCGGAATAGACCATGGGCTGCACCTGCCGATAACCGGGCAGGGGCTGGGCCGCAGGCCGCTCCACGGCGGTGATGGTATCGCCCACCTGGGTATCCGCCACGGTCTTGATGGAGGCGGTGACATAGCCCACCTCGCCGGCCCCCAGCGCATCTCTGGGGATCAGGCCCTTGGGGCTCATGGAGCCGACCTCCACGATCTTGTATTCTGCGCCGGTGGCCATCATGCGGATGTCCATGCCCGGGCGCAGGGTTCCCTGCTTGACCCGGGTGTAGACGATGACGCCCCGGTAGGAATCGTACTGGCTGTCGAAAATGAGGGCCTGCACCGGGGCATTGCGGTCACCGGTGGGGGCAGGGACTTCGTTGACGATCATTTCCAGCACGGAATGGATGTTGATGCCGTTTTTGGCGGAGATCTCCGGGGAATCCTCGGCAGGGATGCCGATGATGTCCTCCACCTCGGCCTTGACCTCGGCAGGACGGGCCGAGGGCAGGTCGATCTTATTGATGACCGGCAGCACCTCCAGCCCTGCGTCGATGGCCAGATAGGTATTGGCCAGCGTCTGGGCCTCCACGCCCTGACTGGCGTCCACCACCAGCACGGCGCCCTCGCAGGCCGCCAGAGAGCGGCTGACCTCGTAGTTGAAGTCCACATGGCCCGGAGTGTCGATCAGGTTCAGGGCATAGGTCTGACCGTTGTCGGCGGTGTAGTTCAGCTGCACGGCGGTGGCCTTGATGGTGATGCCCCGCTCCCGCTCCAGCTCCATGGAGTCCAGGATCTGACTCGACATTTCCCGCTGGGTCACGGCATTGCACTCCTCCAGAAGCCGGTCGGCCAGCGTGGACTTGCCGTGGTCGATATGGGCAATGATTGAAAAATTACGGATCTGAGACAGTTCTGTCATGATGCACCTCGTAAAATGAGATATTTTCTTACTTTACAGTATAATGAAATTTTCCCAAAAAGTAAACCGTATGTTTTATTTTTCTCCGGGAAAGCTGTTTGGGGAAGAAAAAACAGAAAATGCCAAAATATTTTCCGTTTTTGCCCAATTCCGGCTCTTGCCAAAAGGGAAAAAGGGGGTTATAGTCTTTCCGAGAAACGATATATTCCATAGAAAATGAGGAGATATTATGGCAAACGAAAAGAAGAAAACTCCCAGAAACAACGAGGAGCTGTACTCCGCTCTGCAAAGCCTCATCGCCAAGGGCCGCAAGGATGGCGTCATCCGGGCCGGGGAGCTGAATTCCTATCTGGAAAAGCTGGATCTCTCCCCCGAGAAGATCGAGGAGATCTACGATAAATTTGAAGCACTCAACATCCAGATCGTGGCCGCAGAGCTGGATCTGGATCTGGACGATAATCTGGACCATCTCGGCTCCGGGGACGATGGCGACATCGACCTGAGCAATATGGAGGAGGAGGATCTGATCGACCCCGTGGATCTGGCCGCCGAATACAATCTGGACGACCCCGTTCGGATGTACCTCAAGGAGATCGGTCAGGTCAAGCTCCTCTCCGCCGAGGAGGAGGTCGAGCTGGCCAAGCGGGTGGCCGAGGGCGACCAGTATGCCAAAAATAAACTCACCGAGGCCAACCTCCGTCTGGTGGTCTCCATTGCCAAGAAGTATTCCGGCCGGGGCCTGCATATTCTGGATCTGATCCAAGAGGGCAACACCGGTCTGATCCGGGCGGTGGACAAGTTCGACTGGACCAAGGGCAACAAGTTCTCTACTTATGCCACATGGTGGATCCGGCAGGCCATTACCCGGGCCATTGCCGATCAGGCCCGAACCATCCGGGTGCCGGTGCATATGGTGGAGGTCATCAACAAGGCCACTCGCTGCAACCGCAAGCTGGTGCAGGAGCTGGGCCGGGAGCCTACCGTGGAGGAGATCGCCAAGGAGCTGGGGATGCCCGTGGAGAAGATCATCGAGGCCAACCGCACCGCAGCCGATACCCTGAGTCTGGACACCCCCGTGGGTGACGAGGAGGATACCTCCATCGGCTCCTTCGTGGAGGACGATCACACCCCCGGCCCTGCCGACGCCACCTCCAATGCCCTGCTGGCCGAGGCCCTGAAGGAAATTCTGGACACCCTGACCGAGCGGGAGGCCGATGTGCTTCGGATGCGCTTCGGTATGTACGACGGTCGAACCCATACGCTGGAGGAAGTGGGTCAGATCTTCGGTGTGACCAGAGAGCGGATCCGTCAGATCGAGAACAAGGCCATCCGCAAGCTGCGCCACCCCTCCAGAGCCAAGAAAATCAAGGATTTCTACTGCTGATGCCCCAGCAGTTCCATACCCGGTGCAAAATGCACCGGGTATTTTTTGTCCTTTCTCGCAGGCACCGAATTCGCACAGGGATGGTCGGTTATCGCTTTTTCCCTGACCCGCCCGGTGACGCTACTGCGTCCTAGGCTCCCCCTCTGGGGGAGCCTAGGAGGCGCTCCGCAGGAAAGTTACCGGGCACGGCTCTGCCCTGAGACTACCTCTCAACTCCGTGCGAAATTGGCTGTCGGGACTCCCCGACCCCGGTGACGCTACCTCGGATGTTATGGGAAGGGTTTTTACGGTTCTCTCCATCCCCTCAACCGAAAACGCATCTCCGCAAAAACGATACCGGGAACGCCCAATGGTGTAACGATTCCCTCCCACCTCAAAGCGACTTAGCCTTCCCCTTGGGGGAAGGTGCCGAGCATAGCGAGGCGGAAGAGGGGCCTGCACCAATGGTTTTGAGCTTTGTGGAATAACGAACTACGGCACCCTCTATCCCCCCTTCGGGGTACTTTCCCCCAAGGGGAAAGCGATTCGCACTGGGATGGTCGGTTATCGCTTTTTCCCTGACCCGCCCGGTGACGCTACTGCGTCCTAGGCTCCCCCGCTGGGGGAGCTGGCGAAAATCTCTGATTTTCGTCTGAGAGGGGATACCATGGCTTACGATACCTGAGCAGTAACGGTATGGTTTTTCATCCCCTCTCCGTCACGGCTTACGCCGTGCCACCTCTCCCGTGGGGAGAGGCTAGGAGGCGCTCCGCAAAAACGATACCGGGAACGCCCAATGGTGTAACGATTACCGACCAGCGCAAAGCGAAATGAGGCTGGGATGCGCTCCGCAGGAAGGGTTCTTACGAAAAGAATGTTTCGCAAGAGTTTCGCAGATGTTTCGTAAAAAGTTTCGTCACTTTCTTTCGTGTTGCGCAACACAATTTTCTCCTATTGCGAAACTTTCTTATATTTCGTCAAAAACAACTTTCTTCCGAATTTTTTCCTATTGATTTGGACGAAACTCCATGTTATAATGTAGAAAAGCTTGCAGGAGGAACCGGAACCATGAGAATTGCAGAAATCAGAAAAGCAAAGCATTATACCCAGAAACAGCTGGCAGAGGCTTGTAATGTGAGTGTCAGTGTCATTTCTCGATATGAAAGCGGAAAATTAGCCCCTCCCATTTCCAAGCTTCGCCTGCTTGCGGAATTTTTCGATGTTTCTCTGGACGAAATCATGTCCGATGGGACAAGCTTCGAGCCTTCTCCCGTTTCTGCACCGTCCCCCGCCGAGGAGCTTTCTTTTTGCGAAACTCCCATTTCGGCCCCGGCGCCCCAGAAGCCCCTGCCGATTGCCCCGGCTCCGGGCCGGATTTCCTCCGAGGTTGCGCCGCAGGAACATCCCGAATGGTCGGAAACCTTCCACAGCGTCTCCGACGATCTCTATTTCCCCGTGCTGTCCCCCACCGCCCGGAGGGTGCTGGAGCTGGCCGACGGCTGCTGTGAGCTGTGCGGACACCATTTTCCCGCCGGCCCCAACGGGGAATCCTTTCTGGAGATTCACTATATCCAGTGGCTCACTCTGGGCGGCTCTCCCGAGGCCCACAATGCCGTGGCCCTCTGCCCCAACTGCCACAAGCGGGTTCACTTCTTCCGGGAGCCGGAGGTGCTGGAGCTGCTGAAAAAACACGCCAGACTCCATGCAGACCAGCTGGATCTTCAGGGAAAATAACCCAATCGTTTCATAAAAAAACATCCCCCGGTCACAAAACCGGGGGATGTTCGTCTGTATTAAGCCTCTGACGCCTCGGGCGCAGACTGGGCCGGGGGAGCGCTCCCCAGAGGGATCCGCTGGATCCAACCGATGATCTGGCCGGACAGGGTCACCGTCACCAGAGAGAAAATCATCCGCTTCACGGGAATATAGCTCAGAGACAGGGCCAGCACCGTCAGATCCGTCAGCATATAGGCCCACTGGATCTTCATGCCGCTGAGGTGGGCGATGCTCATGGCCAGAGCATCGTCTCCGCCGGGTGCGCCGCCCATCCGGACGCAGATCCCGGCGCTGACACCCACGAACAGCGCTCCCACGATTGCCGCTGTCAGGGGCATCTGGCCGATCTGGGGGAACAGGGGGTCGAACTGCTCAAACAGAGCATAGAAGACGGAAAAACCGCCGGTGGACACGAAGGAATAGACCAAAAAAGTCCCTCCGAACAGCTTCCAGCCCATGGCATAGCAGGCCACATTCATCAGAAAGCCGGAGACGGCGGGGGAGATGCCGAACCAATATTCCAGCAGCAGGGTCGCCCCCAGCACACCGCCCTCGGTGACGCCGGACTGGGCATGGACATTGTACAGGCCGAAGGCCAGCAGAGCGCTGCTCAACAGCGACACCAGACAGGCTTTCACGGAAACCCCTTCCAGCCATTGGGGTTTTTTCTTGAGATCCATCTAAAATCTTCCTTTCCAAAACATACATCGAATCTTCCCCTTTAGTATAAACTCTGGTATAATACCAGAGTCAAGAGGGGAGTGACGGGATTTTGAAAAAATATTTCCAGATCGGTGAAATTTCCCGGCTGTACGGGGTGGGCGTGGACACCATCCGCTATTACGAGCGGATCGGGCTGATCCGTCCCCGGCGGTCGGAGGGGGGCTATCGGCTGTATCGCCCTCAGGACATCTGGCGGCTGAATGTGATCCGGGATCTGCGGGAGCTGGGCTTTCCCACGGAGGTCATCAAGGACTATCTGGACTTCCAGAATGTGGACAGCGCCCTGCGGCTGCTGGAGGAGGAGCAGCGGGCCATTGAGGCCAAGCTGGAGATGCTCCGGGGGCTGGAGGAAAATGTCCGCAGCCGCCGGGAAACCATCGCCGCCGCCCAAGCCCTGCCTCTGGGGCAGATCCGGCTGCGGACGCTGCCGCCACGGCGGTGTTTTCGGACGGAGCAGGGCTATTCCTCCGACGAGGAGATGGATCTGCTGATGCAGGAGCTTCTGAGCTGCGGCTCCCACCCCTATATCATCGGCAGCAATCAGTTCGGCTCCTTCCTCACCCGCAGGCCCGACGGGAGCCTGTGCTATCGCAGCGTATTCGCCATTGACCCCACAGGGGATCACACCATCCCCGGCGGCTCCTACCTCTGCGTCAGCTATCAGGGCAGCTATGACCAGAGCCAGCTTTGGGTACGGCGGCTGCTGGAGCAGGCCAAGGCGCTGAATCTGCGGCCCGGGGAGCGGCTTTTGGAGATCCTCTGGATCGACATTCACACCTCCCGGGACGAGCTGGAGCATATCACGGAGCTTCAGCTGCCGGTTTCCCCCTGATTGTCCACAGCCCCATGGCAGAATTCGGGAAAACCGCCCAAAAAACCCCCTGTTCCGCAGAACAGGGGGTCGGGTTTGTTACAGGGGGGACTGCTTGATTTTGGCGAAGCGTCTGGGGAACCGGGCGGGGGTGGGGGCCACCTTCCGCAGCAGGATCACCATATGCTCCGTGCCGTCCATGGGGAACAGCCGGGTCTGCTCCACCCGGAGGCCCAGCTGGCGGATGGCATTTTTGGCCTCGGCCAGCTCCTCGGCACCGGCGCTGCCCTTCATGGCCAGAACCATGCCGCCCACCTTCACATAGGGGGCCGTCAGCTCCAGAAGCACATTGAGCCTTGCCACCGCACGGCTGGTGGCAAAATCGTAGCTTTCCCGGCGATCCTTCACGGCCTCCTCGGCCCGGGCGGTGATACATTCCGCCTCCACGCCCAGCCGGGGCAGGACGCCCTCCAGCCAGTTCATCCGCTTGCCCAGAGAATCCAGCAGGGTCAGCTCCAGCTGGGGACAGGCGATTTTCAGGGGGACGCCGGGGAATCCGGCGCCGCAGCCCACATCGATGAGCCGCTTCCCCTTGAGGTCGGCACAGCAAAGCACCGTCAGGCAGTCGGCCAGATGGAGCCTTGCCACGGCGGCAGGCTCGGTAATGGCGGTGAGGTTCATCACCTTGTTCTGCTCCACCACCGCCTCGCCGAAGGCGCACAGCCGCTGCTCCGTCTCCGGGGACAGCTCCAGCGCCAGCTCCGACAGGGAGGTGTGGAGGGTATTCAGCATTTCGTCATTCATGGGGCTCCTCCACAGGCTCGGTGGGCCGGGGCTTGGCATTGGCCAGACCGCTCAGATCCACCTGATTTTCGTCATAGGGGTCAAACTGCTGCTGCACGACCTCCACCGTATCGTACTCCTGAATGAACCAGTTCACCAGATAATCGGTGAGGCTGCCATGCTCGGGCATATGCTCCTCGCCGCCCAGCGCATTGAGGTAGGCCTCTGCGGCGGAATCGCCCAGCTTTTTGTGCTTTCCCTTCCCGAAGGAGGAGAGGAAGCGGTCATAGGCATCCAGATCCCATTTCAGCTCATTGACACAGCCCCCGGCGATCTTCCCGGCGGCGGCAGGGTCGATTTTCTGGAGGGTCTGGACACAGCTGCGGTAGGCCATGAAGGCGCCGGAGTAGCGATATTCCCGGCTGGGGGAGATCTCGCAGTTCAGGAAGGCGGCGAATTCGGCCTCCTCCTGCCGGGCCACGCAGAGCTGCCGGGCCATTTCCTTGGCCATGGCGAAGGGCAGGGCCACCCCGGGGAGCTGGGGATTGACCGCCGCCTCGCCGGTGAGGAAGCAGGTCTGTCCGGCAATGCCCAGAGAGGAATACAGGTCGGGCCAGCCCAGCTGCTTGACCGGGCTGTAAGTGCCGCCGAAGATGGAGAAGGATTTCTCCCGAACCAGCTTCTTGTAGCCGTCGCCGGTGTTCCGGGCCAGCTCCTGAAAGTCGGGGAATTGGGCCTCGCCCTGTTCGTTCCGGGGCAGCTGCACCGCCAGTGCATTGGCCTGATCCCGGTAGTAGGCGGCGGCCTTTTCCAGCTCCTGCTGATTGTAGGCCTGCATTTCCAGCCGCAGATCCTGCTCGATGGGGCCGGCATAGTAGTTGAGGCCGTAGACCGCCGTATTGAGGCAGGTGGCAAGGCTCACCGCCGCCAGCACCCAGCCCAGCCATTGGATCACGCTTTTCTTGCATAGGATCATCACCACCAGCGCCGCCAATGCCGCCACGGCGAACACCAGCACCACGATCTGCCACACGCACAGCTCATAGCCTGCGGTCCATGCGGTCAGGAAGCCCTGCAAGGATCGGGTCACATAGGGGTAGACCATATCCACCAGCACCTCATATCTCTGCCCCAGCTGGGCCAGCGCCCAAGTCAGGGCGGCGAAAATGGCGGCTGTCAGATAACCACGCCAATATTTCAAAGAGAAATCCTCCTTTCAGCGATTTACGCCGGAGCTTCGGCGTAAAAAACTGTATAAATTGTCTTATACAGTATAACACACTTGGAATGGAATGTCTTTATAAATTTTCCTGAAATTTTGGAGAAAAGGGGAGGGGACGGGCTTATTCTGTGCGGAAACCGCCTTCTTCATCCCTGCCACCCATGGTTTTGCGCTATGTGGAATAACGAACTACGGTACCCTCTATCCCCCCTTCGGGGTACTTTCCCCCAAGGGGAAAGCGATTCGCAGTGGGGTAGCCCCCACGGGCAATTCGCACGGGGAGGGTCTATTATCGCTTTTGCCCTGACCCGCCCGGTGACGCTACATGGAGCGATACCGGGCACGGCTCTGCCCTGAGACTAGCAATATCTAAATGCGAAATTGGCTCCCCCCACGGGGGTGGTGCTTTGCGCAGCAAATCAAAATACAAAAATTGCCGGGGGCAATTTCACAATCTGGGGAGCTGCTGAGCGAAGCGAAGCTGAGAGGGGATACAAAAGCGTTCAACTTACTGCTCAGGTATCGAACCTTTTTCATCCCCTCTCCGTCACGGCTTGCGCCGTGCCACCTCCCCCGTGGGGGGAGGCGATTCGCACGGGGAGGGTCTGTGATCTGTGGGCTGAAACGAAGCCCGGTAACGGTACTGCGGCAGTTATGGGAAGGAGTTTCATCCCCTCTCCGTCACGGCTTGCGCCGTGCCACCTCTCCCGTGGGGAGAGGCAATTCGCACGGGGAGGGTCTGTTACCGCTTTTGCCCTGACCCGCCCGGTGACGCTACATGGAGCGATACCGGGCACGGCTCTGCCCTGAGACTACCTCCCACCTCAAAGCGACTTTGCCTCCCCCGGAAAAAAACTCCCGGCCCATAAGGGCCGGGAGTAAAATATTGTTCTAGCGCAATTCATTCTGAACTTTACATCCGTATAATCGTCACCGGGCGGTACCCAATGGTGTAACGATTACTGACCAGCTCAAAGCGACATTGCCCCCGGGGGCTTCCCCGGATTACAGCTGGGGACCGGCAGCGACGAGAGCCTTGCCCTCCTCGTTGGAGGTGTACTTCACGAAGTTGTCGATGAACATACCAGCCAGCTTCTTGGCCTTCTCGTCCCAGTCAGCGCCGTTCTCATAGGTGTCACGGGGGAACAGGATCTTGGTGTCCACACCGGGCAGCTCCGTGGGAACAGCCAGATTGAAGTAGGGGACATTCTGAGTCTCGGCCTTCAGGATGGAGCCATCCAGAATGGCGTCGATGATGCCACGGGTATCCTTAATGGAGATCCGCTTGCCGGTGCCGTTCCAGCCGGTGTTGACCAGATAAGCCTTGGCGCCGGACTTCTCCATCTTCTTGACCAGCTCGTCTGCATACTTGGTGGGATGCAGCTCCAGGAAAGCCTGACCGAAGCAAGCGGAGAAGGTGGGGGTAGGCTCGGTGATGCCACGCTCGGTGCCGGCCAGCTTGGAGGTGAAGCCGGACAGGAAGTAGTACTTGGCCTGCTCGGGAGTCAGCACGGAAACGGGAGGCAGAACGCCGAAAGCGTCGGCGGACAGGAAGATCACATTCTCAGCGGCGGGAGCTGCGGAGACAGGACGGACGATCTTCTCGATGTGGTTGATGGGGTAGGAGACACGGGTGTTCTCGGTGACGGACTTGTCAGCGAAATCGCACTTGCCGTCCTCGGCAACGGTGACATTCTCCAGCAGAGCGTTGCGGCGAATGGCGTTGTAGATGTCAGGCTCGGACTCCTTGTCCAGATTGATGACCTTGGCGTAGCAGCCGCCCTCGAAGTTGAACACGCCGTTGTCGTCCCAGCCATGCTCGTCGTCACCGATCAGCAGACGCTTGGGGTCGGTGGACAGGGTGGTCTTGCCGGTGCCGGACAGGCCGAAGAACAGAGCGGTATGCTCGCCGTTCATATCGGTGTTGGCGGAGCAGTGCATGGCAGCCATGCCCTGCAGGGGCAGGAAGTAGTTCATCATGGAGAACATACCCTTCTTCATCTCGCCGCCGTACCAGGTGTTCAGAACCACCTGCTCCCGGTCGGTCAGGTTGAACATGGCCACAGTCTCGGAGTGCAGGCCCAGCTCCTTGTAGTTCTCGCACTTGCCCTTGGAGGCGATGAAGCAGGTGAAGTTCGGCTCGAAGTTCTCCAGCTCCTCAGCGGAGGGCTGAATGAACATATTCTTGACGAAGTGTGCCTGCCATGCCACTTCCATGATGAAGCGGACAGCCATGCGGGAGTCGTGGTTGGCGCCGCAGAAAGCGTCCATCACATACAGCTTCTTGCCGGACAGCTCCTTGATGGCGGTGTCCTTGCAGGAGGCCCAAGCTTCCTGGGAGGCGGGCTTGTTGTCATTCTTAAATTCATCGGAGGTCCACCACACGGTATCCTTGGAGGTTTCGTCCATCACGATGTACTTGTCCTTGGGGGAGCGGCCGGTGTAGATGCCGGTCATCACATTGACAGCGTCCAGCTCAGTCAGCTGGCCCTTGTCGTAGCCCTCCAGAGCGGGATCCATCTCATCCTCAAACAGCTTCTCGTAGGAGGGGTTGTGGATGATTTCGGTTGCGCCGGTGATACCATACTTGCTCAGATCGATCTGTGCCATGTTGATTACCTCTTTCATTATAATAATATTTATAAAAGGCAACGGAGAAGCACGAAAGGTTTTGGATTCCCCAGAAAGCTCCCACTGCCTCCCATATTTTGCAGATATATCATACACCATCCATGGCCAAAAATCAATCATAATGTTATGAACTTTGTATTTCCCTGTTTCCGGGAGAAAAGCACATTTTTTGTAGGAAAGTGTATTGCGTTTCGGACTTTTATGTGGTACAATTTATGGAGCGAAATTTCGGAATTACGGAGTGTTCTGTTGGATCCCAGCGGTTTATTCCTCCTTTTTCTTATCATTTTCGCCTGTTGTTTTGTAGATTTCAGTAAATCCGCCCTCCATGCACCACGGCGGCCGCTGAATCATAGCTGAGGTTGAGCAAAATCGATTTTCTTCACAGAAAATTTATTTTCTTCATCCACCCAAAATTATTTTACGGAGGTAACTCAACAATGGCAAGAAAAGTCCAATTTGTCGAAACTGTTTTGCGTGACGCAAACCAGTCCCTCATTGCCACCCGTCTGCCCTACGACAAGTTCGAGCCTATGCTCCCCACCATCGATAAGGCCGGCTACTACGCAGCCGAGTGCTGGGGCGGCGCCACCTTTGATGTGTGTCTGCGCTACCTGCACGAAGATCCTTGGGAGCGTCTGCGCAAGATCCGTGCCAAGATGCCCAACACCAAGCTCCAGATGCTGCTGCGTGGCCAGAATGTTCTGGGCTACTCCCACTACCCCGACGATTTTGTGAAGCTGTTCGTGGCCAAGGCCGTGGAAAACGGCATCGATGTCATCCGCATCTTTGACGCCCTCAACGATGTCCAGAACCTGAAGGTCGCCATGGAGGCCACCAAGAAGGCCGGCGCCATCGCCTCCGGCACCATCTCCTACACCACCTCCCCCGTCCATACCCATGCCAAGTATGTGGAAATGGTCAAGGAGCTGAAGGAAATGGGCGCAGACACCATCTGCATCAAGGACATGGCCGGCATCATGGGCCCCAAGGAGGCCTACGATCTGGTCAGCGCCATCAAGGACGCCGTGGATCTGCCCATCGACCTGCACACCCACTGCACCACCGGTCTGGCCTTCATGACCTACCTCAAGGCCGTGGAAGCCGGTGTTGACATCATCGACACCGCCATCTCCCCCTTCTCCGGCGGCACCGCACAGCCTGCCACCGAGACTCTGGCCTATGCGCTGCGTCAGCTGGGCTACGAGGTGGATCTGGACGACAGCGCCACCAAGGAAATGGCCGACTACTTCAAGGGCGTCCGGGACGAGTTCCTGAAGGACGGCACCATGATGCCCAAGTCCATGGCCACCGATACCCAGTGCCTCACCTATCAGGTCCCCGGCGGTATGCTCTCCAACCTCCTGAGCCAGCTCAAGCAGATGAATGCGCTGGATCGGTTCGACGAGGCCCTGCTGGAGACGCCCAAGGTTCGTAAGGACATGGGCTATCCCCCTCTGGTCACCCCCACCTCTCAGATGGTCGGCGTGCAGGCAGTCCGCAATGTGCTGGACGGCCAGCGCTACAAGACCGTCTCCAAGGAGATCAAGGCCTACTGCCGCGGCGAATACGGCCACACCCCCGCCCCCATCGATCCCGAGATCCAGAAGCACATTCTGGGCGACGAGAAGCCCCTGGAGGGCCGCTACGCCGACACTCTGGAGCCTATCGTGGACAAGACCCGCAAGGAGCTGGAGGGCGTTGCCAGATGCGACGAGGATGTGCTTTCCTACATTGCTTTCCCCAGCCTCGCTGAGAAGTTCTTCGACGAGCGCAAGGCCAAGGAAGAAAACATGGCCACCTACACCATCGTGGAAGCCTAAGGAGGGATCGTCATGTTCCTGAGTTCTACCCTTCCCGAGCATCTGGGACTGGCCGACGCCGGCGTCATCGCCCTGCTGGGCTATGCCGTGGTCTTTTTCGGTCTGATCCTTCTGATGATCGTCATCACCATTCTGGGCAAGGCCTTCACCAAGAAGAACGCCAAGCCCCAGACCGCAGCCGCTCCTGCCGCTGCCCCTGCTCCCGAAGCACCCAAGCCCGAGGCTCCCGGTGCCGCCGGTCAGCTCATGCTCCACGATGTGGAGCCTAAGACCGCAGCCATGCTGATGGCCATTGTGGCCGACAAGATGGGCAAGCCCATCAACGAGCTGCGCTTCATTTCCATCAAGGAGGTCAAGTAAACATGAAATACAAAGTTACCCTCAATGGCCGGACCTATGAGGTCGAAGTCGAGGCCGGCAAGGCCATGCTCCTCGATGAGTATGAGGCCATTGCTCCCGCTCCCGCAGCCGCTGCTCCTGCCGCCGCTGCCGCTCCTGCCGCCGCAGCCCCTGCCGCAGCTCCCGCTGCCGCCGTGGTCACCGGAAGCGGTACCCCCGTTGAGGCTCCCATGCCCGGAAACATCCTCAAGGTCAACTGCAATGTGGGCGACGTCGTGAAGCAGGGCCAGGTCCTTGTGGTCCTCGAGGCCATGAAGATGGAAAACGAAATCATGGCTCCCAAGGCCGGCACTGTGACTCAGGTGGTCGTGACCAAGGGCTCCACCGTTGATACCGGTGCTCCTCTGGTCGTCCTCGCATAAGGAGGGCTTCCCATGAGTGTTAATATTGGTGAAATCCTGCAGAACCTGTGGAGCAACTCCGGTTTCGCAGCCCTCTCCTCCGGCTTCTCCGCCGGCGGCTGGCAGAATCTGGTGATGCTGGTCATCGCCTGTGTGCTGCTGTATCTCGGCATCGTCAAGAAGTTCGAGCCTCTGCTGCTTGTGGGCATTGCCTTCGGCTGTCTGCTGACCAACCTGCCCATGGCCGGGCTGTATCATCAGGAGCTGTGGGATGCGTTCATGGACGCAAACAGCGAATTCTATCACAGCTACGGCGAGATCATGCGCCACGGCGGTCTGCTGGATATTTTCTACATCGGCGTCAAGACCAGCCTGTATCCCTGCCTGATCTTCATGGGCGTGGGCGCCATGACCGACTTCGGCCCCCTGCTGTCCAATCCCAAGAGCCTGCTGCTGGGTGCAGCGGCTCAGATGGGTGTGTTTGCCGCCTTCTTCGGCGCAAACCTCATGGGCTTCACCGGCGCTGAGGCTGCCTCCATCGGCATCATCGGCGGCGCCGACGGCCCCACCGCCATTTTCCTGACCTCTCAGCTGGCGCCCCATCTGCTGGGTGCCATTGCTGTGGCGGCCTACTCCTACATGGCTCTGATCCCCATGATCCAGCCTCCCATCATGAATGCGCTGACCTCCGCCGAGGACCGCAAGATCAAGATGGTGCAGACCCGGGCCGTGTCCAAGAACGAGAAGATCATCTTCCCCATTCTGGTCACCCTGTTTGTGGCGCTGCTGCTGCCTGACACCGCTCCTCTGATCGGCTGTCTGATGATGGGCAACCTGTTCAAGGAGACCGGCGTCACCGATCGGCTCAGCGACACGGTGCAGAATGCGCTGATGAACATTGTCACCATCCTGCTGTCCACCGCTGTGGGCGCCACCATGGTCGGCTCCACCTTCCTGACGGCTCAGACCCTGATGATCGTTGCACTGGGCATTGTGGCCTTCGGTCTTTCCACCGCCGGCGGCCTGCTGGGCGGCGTTCTGATGTGCAAGCTGACCCACGGCAAGGTCAATCCCCTCATCGGCTCCGCCGGTGTTTCTGCCGTTCCCATGGCTGCCCGTGTGGCCAATGTGGAGGGTCAGAAGAACAATCCCTCCAACTTCCTGCTGATGCACGCCATGGGCCCCAATGTGGCAGGCGTCATCGGCTCCGCCATCGCAGCCGGCTTCCTGCTCTCCGTCTTCCGCTAAGTCGGGGAGGCCCGACAGCCAAAGTCGCTTTGAGCTGGTCGATAATCGTTACACCATTGGGTACCGCCCGGTGACGATTATACGGATGTAAAGTTCAGGATGAATTGCGCTAGAACAATATTTTACTCCCGGCCCTGTTGGGTCGGGAGTTTTTTTCCGGGGAAGGCCCCGGGGCCAATGTCGCATTGAGCTGGGAGGTAGTCTTTTTGCCATTGGGTGTTCCCGGTAACGCTTTTGCGGAAGTGCGTTTTCGGTTGCTGGGTTGGAGCGCATCCTAGCCTCTCCCCACGGGGGTGGTGCTTTGCGCAGCAAATCAAAATACAAAAATTGCCGGGGGCAATTTCACAATCTGTGGTGGTGGATTGCCCGAAGGGCAAGACGGAGAGGGGATGAAAAGCCTTCCCTTAACTGCCGAGGTAGCGTCACCGGGCGGGTCAGGGAAAAAAGATAACAGACCGTCCCCGTGCGAATTCGGTGCAGGCCGGTGCCTGCCGGAGAGGGGATGAAAAGTCATACCGTTACTGCTCAGGTATCGTAAGGCGTGGTATCCCCTCTCAGCTTCGCTTCGCTCAGCAGCTCCCCCGTGGGGGGAGCCAATTTCGCACGGAGATGTTGCGAATCTGAGGGCAGAGCCGTGCCCGGTATCGTTCCTGCGGAGCGCATCCTAGCCTCTCCCCACGGGAGAGGTGGCACGGCGCAAGCCGTGACGGAGAGGGGATGAAAAGCTCCGAGGTGCCGTCACCGGGCGGGTCAGGGAAAAAAGATAACAGACCATCCCCGTGCGAAAATGCTTTCCCCTTGGGGGAAAGTACCCCGAAGGGGGGATAGAGGGTAGGGCAGTTCGTTATTCTGCATGGATAAAAAATTTAGTGCAGAACCCTCTTCCGCCTCGTTACACTCGGCACCTTCCCCCAAGGGGAAGGCAAAGTCGCTTTGAGCTGGTCGATAATCGTTACACCATTGGGTACCGCCCGGTGACGATTATACGGATGTAAAGTTCAGATTGAATTGCGCTAGAACAATATTTTACTCCCGGCCCGTTGGGCCGGGAGTTTTTTATTCCTTGGGAGTTAGATGCTGTAATATTCCGCATTCATCAGGCGGGTGAGGGCGGTATTGGCCTCCTCGTCGGAGAACAGCCCGGTGAAGCGCTTGTCCACCGCCAGCGCCTCCAGCGTCAGCTCCAGATGCCGCTTATCCTTGAGGATCTGGAAGCCGTCGCTTTCCCGATGGCCTCTGAGACAGCGGTGGGCGGTCTGGAGGGCCTGTTCGGCCTCCATGGGACGCAGCCGCACCCCGATGCGCTGGGCCTTCTCCCGGGCCTGCATCCATGCTTCCACAAATTTTTCTTCCATGCTACCGATTTCCTTTCAACTGTTTCCAGCCGGCCACGGCCAGCTCGTCGCAGCGGTTGTTCTTGGGATTGGAGGCATGGCCCTTGACCCAGTGGGTCCGAACCTCATGCACCTCGCACAGCTCCAGCAGCCGCTCCCACAGATCCGGATTCAGCGCCGGCTTTTTGTCCGACTTGATCCAGCCCCGCCTGCGCCAGCCGGCCGCCCAGCCCTTCTCCAAGGCGTCGATGACATATTTGGAGTCCGAGTACAGCTCGACGATACACGGCTCTCTCAGCGCCTCCAGCGCCCGGATGACGCCGGTCAGCTCCATCCGGTTGTTGGTGGTGGAGGCCTCCGCCCCACTCAGCTCCTTTTCGACGCCCTGATATTCCAGAATGGCGCCCCAGCCCCCGGGGCCGGGGTTGCCCGAGCAGGCCCCGTCCGTATAGACCGTGACCGTTTTCACTGGTTCTCCTCCCGAGCCGTCTCAGGGGCTTCAGGAGCCTCAGGGGCCTTCTCTGCGGCGGGAGTTTCGGAAGGCTCCTCGTCCTCCACGCAGTCGATGCGCTCCACGCTGACCACCTGATCGCCTTCCTCCACCCGCATGACGATGACGCCTTGGGTGTCCCGCTTGTAGACATTGATGGAGCTGGCCGGGATCCGGATGATGACGCCGCCGCTCTCAATGAGCATCACATCGTCATCCTCGGCCACCACCCGGCAGCCGGCCACACAGCCGGTCTTTTCGGTGATGTTGTAGTTCTTGAGGCCCTTGCCGCCCCGGAGCTGGGCGGTCTTTTCCCCGTCGGCGCCGGTACGCAGGTACTCCAGCAGCTCGGTGCGCTTGCCGTAGCCGTTTTCGGTGACGGTCAGCAGGGTCTTTCCGTCCTCGGCCTTTTCTGCGCCCACCACATAGTCCCCGTCGGACAGCTGGATGCCCCGGACGCCCATGGCATCCCGGCCCATGGGTCTGGCGTCCTGCTCGTTGAAGCAGATGGCCATGCCCTCCCGGGTGGCGATGAGGATATTGTCATTGCCGCCGGTGCGCAGCACATTGATGAGATGGTCGTCCCCGTCCAGCGTGATGGCCCGGATGCCGCCTCTGCGGCGGGTCTCCAGCGCTTGGAACTCCATGCGCTTGACGGTGCCGTTTCTCGTGACCATCATCAGGTATTCGTCGGCATGGAACCCACGGGTGGCCACCACGGCGGTGACCTGTTCGCCCGGCTCCAGCGGCAGGATGTTCACGATGGCCGTGCCTCTGGCGGTGCGTCCGGCCTCGGGGATCTGGTAGCCCTTGCGCTGATGCACCCGGCCCAGATCGGTGAAGAACAGGATATAGTCATGGGTGGAGGCCACGAAGATGTTCTTCACATAGTCCTCCTCCTTGAGATTCTGGGCGTTCACGCCCCGGCCGCCACGGGACTGGGTCCGATAGGTGTCCACGGGCATCCGCTTGATATAGCCGGCATTGGACAGGGTGAAGCAGCAGTCCTCCTCCACGATCAGATCCTCGATGTCGATCTCGTCCTCCACATCCTGAATTTCGGTCTTTCTCTCGTCGCCGAACTTGTCCCGGATGGCCGCCAGCTCCTCCCGGAGGACGCCCTGAAGCTTCTCCCGGTCGGCCAGAAGGCTCTCCAGATAGGCGATCTTCTCCTCCAGCTCCCGATACTCGTTCTCCAGCTTCTCCCGATCCAGCCCCTGCAGGGCCTTCAGGCGCATATCCAGAATGGCCTGTGCCTGAATTTCGTCCAGACCGAAGCGCTGCATCAGGTTTTCCCGGGCGTCATCGTAGGAGGTGCGGATGATATGGATGACCTCGTCGATGTTGTCCTGCGCAATGAGCAGACCCTCCAGCAGATGGGCCCGCTCCCGGGCCTTGCGCAGATCGTACTCGGTGCGCCGGGTGAGGATCTCCATCTGGAAGGAGAGGTAGTGATCCAATATCTCCCGGAGGGAGAGGATCTTGGGCTGGGTCTGATTGTTGACCAGCGCCAGCATATTGATGGCGAAGGTGGTCTGGAGCTGGGTCTGGGCGAACAGACGGTTGAGAACCACCTGCGGATTGGCGGAGACCTTCAGCTCCACCACGATCCGCATACCGTTGCGGTCGGACTCGTCCCGGATGTCGCTGATGCCCTCCAGACGCTTGTCCTCCACCTGATCGGCCATGTTCTTGATGAGCATCCGCTTATTGACCATGTAGGGGATCTCGGTGACCACGATCCGGGTTCGGCCATTGCCGAATTCCTCGAACTCGGTTCTGGCCCGAACCATGACCCGGCCCCGGCCCGTGGCATAGGCCGCCCGGATGCCGCTGCGGCCCATGATGATGCCGCCGGTGGGGAAGTCCGGGCCGCTGAGATGCTCCATCAGGTCGGGCAGGGTGGATTCCGGGTCATCCAGCACGCAGATGCAGGCATTGATGACCTCGGTGAGATTGTGGGGCGGGATGTTGGTGGCCATGCCCACGGCGATGCCGCTGGAGCCGTTCACCAGCAGGTTGGGGAACCGGGAGGGCAGCACCCTCGGCTCCTTGCGGCTTTCGTCGAAGTTGGGATCCCAGTTGACGGTATCCTTTTCGATGTCCCGGAGCATTTCGTTGGCGATCTTGGACATTCTGGCCTCGGTGTAACGGTAGGCTGCGGGGGGATCGCCGTCCACGGAGCCGAAGTTGCCGTGGCCGTCCACCAGCATATAGCGCATGGAGAAGTCCTGCGCCATGCGGACGAGGGCGTCATAGACGGACTGGTCGCCGTGGGGATGGTAGCGGCCCAGCACAGTACCCACGCAGGTGGCGGATTTTTTGAAGGCCTTGTCCGAGGTCAGGCCGTCCTCATACATGGCGTAGAGGATCCGTCTGTGGACGGGCTTGAGGCCGTCCCGGACATCGGGCAGGGCTCTGCCCTTGATGACGGACATGGCGTATTCGATATAGCTTTTTTCCATTTCGGGAACCAGCGGATTTTCCACGATATGCTGGTCCGGATACCGGATCTCCTCCGGATTATACTGAGGTTTTTTGGACATGATCGGTTCTTCCTCCCTTAGTAGTCCAGATTCTCGGCGTGCTTGGCATTATACTCGATCCATTCCTTCCGAGGCTCGACCTTTTCGCCCATCAGCACGGTAAAGACCTCGTCGGCGGCTGCGGCATCGCCCAGCGTGATCCGGCGCAGGGTGCGCTTTTCCGGGTCCATGGTGGTCTCCCACAGCTCGTGGGCATCCATTTCGCCCAGACCCTTGTATCGGGAGACATCCACCTTGGCGTTGGGGTTGTCCCCCCGCATTTCGGCGGCGATGCGCTCCTTTTCCGGGTCGGAATAGGCCACTCTTGTCTGCTTGCCTCTGGTGATCTTATAAAGCGGCGGCACGGCGGAATAGACATAGCCCTCCTCGATCAGGGGCCGCATGAACCGGAAGAAGAAGGTCAGCAGCAGGGTACGGATATGGGCGCCGTCCACATCGGCATCGGCCATGATGACGATCTTGTGGTAGCGCAGCTTGTTCAGGTCGAATTCGTCGCCGATGCCGGCCCCCAGCGCCACGATGACGGGCTGGAGCTTTTCGTTGGAATAGACCTTGTCGGCTCTGGCCTTCTCCACATTGAGCATTTTGCCCCAGAGGGGAAGGATGGCCTGAAAACGGGAGTCTCTGCCCTTGGTGGCGGAGCCGCCGGCAGAGTCACCCTCGACGATGTAGATCTCGGTCAGCTCGGGGTTGACCTCGTTGCAGTCCCGGAGCTTATCGGGCATGGCCGCACCGCCCAGAGCGGTTTTGCGGTGGACGGATTCTCTGGCCTTTTTGGCGGCCTCTCTGGCCCGGTTGGCCATCATGGCTTTCTCCAGAATGATCTTTGCGGTCTGGGGATGCTCCTCGAAGTAGGTGGAGAGCTGGTCGGAGACCACCTGATCCACCAGCGTGCGGATGTAGGCATTGCCCAGCTTGGCCTTGGTCTGGCCCTCGAACTGGGCGTCGGTGAGCTTGACGGAGATGATGGCGGTGATGCCCTCCCGGCAGTCCTCGCCGCTGACCTTGTCATCGCCCTTGATGATGCCGTTTTTCACGCCGTAGGCATTGAGGGCACGGGTCAGAGCGGTTTTGAAGCCCGTCTCGTGCATACCGCCGTCGGGGGTGCGGACATCGTTGGCGAAGGAATAGAGGGTCTCGGAGTAGGAATCGTTATACTGGAGGGCGATCTCGGCAGAGGCATCCTTCTTGGTGCCCTGCATATAGATGACGTCGCCGTGGATGGTGGTTTTGTTCCGGTTGACCCATGCGGCAAACTCCCGGATTCCGCCCTCATAGCACATGGTATCGGTCTGCTGCTCGTCGGTACGGGCGTCGGTGATGGAGATGGAAAGGCCGGCATTCAGGAAGGCCTCCTCCCGCATCCGGCTGTGCAGCACCTCGTAGTCATAGATGAGGCTGTCGAACATCTCGGGATCGGGCTGGAAGGTGACCACGGTGCCGGTGCGGTCGGTGCGGCCCACGATCCGCATCTCCTGAGTGATATTGCCCCGGGCGAAGCGCATTTCGTAGATATTTCCGTTTTTGTGAACCTGAACCTGCATCCACTGGCTCAGGGCGTTGACCACGGACGCACCCACGCCGTGGAGGCCGCCGGAGACTTTATAGCCGCCGCCGCCGAATTTGCCGCCGGCGTGGAGGACGGTGAACACCACCTCCATGGCGGGCCGGCCGGTCTGGGCCTGAATATCCACGGGGATGCCGCGGCCATCGTCGGTGACGGTGATGGAATTTCCGGGGTTGATGGTAACAGTGATATGCTTGCAGTATCCGGCCAGCGCCTCGTCAATGGCGTTATCCACGATTTCGTAGACCAAGTGATGCAGACCGGAGGCGGAAGTGGAGCCGATATACATACCGGGTCTTTTCCGAACGGCCTCCAGGCCCTCCAGCACTTGGATCTGGCTGGCGCCATATTCCTGTTCGACTCTTGTTTCGTCAGACATGAATGGACCTCCTAGAATTGAGATAGAATAAAAAGCTTGGGGCCGGCTGGCGGGCGGCCGCCACACCTCCGAACCCTGCATCCGGTCGATCCGGCGCCGGGGTTCAAGGGTCTGGCGGCAGCGCTCCCACAGCATCCGGGAGCCTTCCGGCTCCGGTGCAGAGTGCCTGCCGGCCCATCCGTCGGGCAGGGGAGACGGCTCCCCGATCCGAAGGAAGGGATGAACTGATTTTTTCCACAGGGGCATGGCAGTTTTTCGGAAAAGTTCCACAGCCCTGTGGAGAAGGGCAGATCTGCGGCGGAGCCGCCGACGCTCAGGCCAGAGCGCCCCTGCGGATCTCCACGGTCTGGCCCAATTTGGTGAATCTCCCCGGCTCGCAGCAGGTGATGAACACCTGACCGGAGGTGATCTGGTTCAGGACGAAGTCCTGCCGGCCGCTGTCCAGCTCGGAAAGCACATCATCCAGCAGCAAAACCGGCTCCTCGCCCAGCTCCCGGCCCATGAGCTGCCGCTGGGCCAGCTTGAGGCTGATGGCAGCGGTGCGGGTCTGGCCCTGAGAGCCGAAGTTTTTCACGGAAAGCCCGTCCAGCCGGATGTCGAAGTCGTCCCGATGGGGGCCGGTGAGGCATCGGCAGGAGGCCAGCTCGGCCTCTGCATGGCTCTCCATATGCTCACGCAAGTTTTCCGTCAGAATTTCCACGCTGGCCATGGGATCTTTTACCGTGGAAACGGTATGATAATACAGTTGGAACTCCTCATTGCCGCCGGTGAACTGTCCGTGGTACACGGACGCCAACTGACCCAGACTACTATAAAATCTGGCTCGGTAGGAAATGAGCAAAGCGCCCACCTGACAGAGACGGAGGTTGAACTCGGGGAGGATTTCCAGAAGTGCAGGATTGTCGAATCGGTCTTGCAAAATGCGGTTTTTCTGCTCCAGCAGCCGCATATATTCGCAGAGGGCGGCATCGTAATTGGGGCGAAGCTGGCACATGGCGGCATCGCCCAGCCTTCTGCGCTCCCCGGCGCCGGCCTTAAGAACCAGCAGATCCTCGGGGCAGAACAGCACGGTATGCAGCACCCCGGCCAATTCGGCGGCACTTTTCTTTTTTGCACCGTTTCGGAAGAGCTGTCTGGGTCTGGCGGCAGGGAAGATCACGGCCCGGAGGGTCTGATCCCGCTCTTGGGCATTGATTTTTCCGGAGATTTCTCCGAAATCCGCCCCGAATTTCACCAATTCGCTGGTTTTCTGGGTACGGAAGCTTTTCCCGGAGCCGAGATAGACGATGGCCTCCAGCAGATTGGTTTTGCCCTGAGCATTGTCGCCCACGATGAGGTTGACGCCGGGGGCGGCGGTAAAATCCAGAGAATCGTAATTTCGGAACCCCCGAAGGTGCAGTTCTTTAAGCTCCATGGATGGAAACGAGGTAATTTTTTCCGTTGAAGGAGAAGCGGTCGCCGGGATAGAGCTTTTTGCCCCGCATGGTGCAGATCTCGCCGTTGACGGTGACCTGTTCCTCCAGAATATAATTTTTGGCTTCGCCGCCGGTGGAGGCAGCATGGCACAGCTTCATCGCCGCCTCCAGCTTGATGAATTCCGTATGAATCACAACGAAAGTTTCTTTTTCAGTCATATTTTCTCCTTTTCTTGTACTTTCTGGGCGAAGAAAGTACCAAAGACGAATTCGCAGTGGGGTACCCCCCACGGGCAATTTCGCAGTGGGGTAGCCCCCACGGGCAATTCGCACGAAGTTGGTCGGTTATCGCTTTTTCCCTGACCCGCCCGGTAACGATAGTGCGTCATAGGCTCCCCCTCTGGGGGTGGTGCTTTGCGCAGCAAATTAAAATCCAAAAATTGCCGGGGGCAATTTCACAAGCTGTGGAGCTGCTGAGCGAAGCGAAGCTGAGAGGGGATACAAAAGCGTTCAACTTACTGCTCAGGTATCGAACCTTTTTCATCCCCTCTCCGGCAGGCCCCGGCCTGCACCGAATTTCGCCTTGGGATGGTCTGTGATCTGTGGGCAGAGCCGTACCCGGTGACGATACTGCGGCAGTTATGGGAACGTTTTTCATCCCCTCTCCGTCACGGCTTTCGCCGTGCCACCTCCCCCGTGGGGGGAGGCTAGGATACGCTCCATCCCATCAACCGAAAATGCACTTCCGCAGAAACGATACCGGGCGGTACCCAATGGTGTAACGACTACCTCTCAACTCCGTGCGAAATTGGCTGTCGGCCCTTGCCGACCCGGGCGACTTAGGATTTGAGGCGGACAGGCAGAACCATGTAGGCAAAATCCTGCTTTTCATCCACAGGGGTCAAAACGATCGGACTTAATCCGTTGGTCAGCTCCAGCGTCACTTCCTCGGAGGGGACGGAACGCAGCGCATCCGCCAGATACCGGACATTGAACCCGATTTCCAGATCCTTTCCGTCACCGGCAATGGCGCATTGATCCTCCGCCGCACCGATGGTGGTGGTGGTTTTCAGCTCCACGATCTGGTCGGTGAATCGGCAGCGCACCGGGCTTTTGAACTTTTCAGACACGATCAGGCCGACTCTTTCGATGGATCTGCTCAAATCCCCAACATTTGCAACCAGCTTAATGGGGCAGTCGGTGGGAACCACCTTTCTCCACTGGAGGAAATCGCCCTCCAGCAGACGGCAGACCAGCGTTGCCGCTCCCACCTCGAACAGAATGTGCTTCGTTCCCAGCGTAAATACCGCCGGCTCCTCCACATCGGAGAGGATCTTTTCCACTTCCTTCAGAGCCGGGGCCGGAACCACGAAGGCCATAGTCCGCTGGGTCGACTCCTGCGGATGATAGGTTCGTCTGGCCAGCCGGAAGCCATCCACCGCAACGGCGGAAATGGAATCATTTTCCACTTCAAACCGCACACCGGTCTGGATGGGCCGTTCCTGTCCCTCTGCAACCGCAAAAATCGTGCCGGAAATCAGCTTTTTCAGCTCACTCTGGGGAATTTTCACCCCATGTCCCTGAGAAACATCCGGCAGCTCCGGATAATCCTCGGCACATTCGGCTGCAATGGTAAAAGAAGCAAATCCGGCCTTAATCAGCACCTTATAGCTTTCATCCACCGAAATGGTCACAGGCCCTTCGGGCAGTCTGCGGACAATATCCCCAAACAGGCGGGCCGGAAGGATACAGGCTCCCGGCTCTTGGATCTGGGCTTCGATCTCATAGGTGATCGCAGTCTCCATATTATAGCCGGTGAGGCTGATCCCCATGCCGGTACGGCAGAGGATGCCTTCAATGACAGAAAGACTGCTTTTTTGAGCAACGGTTCGGCTTGCGATATTGAGGCCGGAAACCAGTGTGCTTTTCTCACAGGTAAAACGCATCAGCAAACTCCTTTTGTCTATCTATAAAAATATAAAAATAAATAAATAACAAGTTTAGCAGTAGCAGCCGCAGTAGAGAAAACTTATGTGGACAACTCAAATTCCTCTAGGGCTGCAACCATTTTTTTTCCACACCGTTCTGTGTACAAGCAGGAACTTCTCCACAGGCCGTGTGGACAAGAGACGGGGCCAAAAGTTGTCAACAGAAAAGTTCTCCACTTTCCACAGCGGCTGTGGAGAAAATTTTGGCCGAAAAAAATCCATTCCCAACCGAAAAATTCAAAAAATTTACAGCTGAGAATTGATGTTGGAGGTGATGTCCCGGATGTTGTCGGAGAGGGCGGTGCTGCCGGATTTGAGGCCCTTTTCCACCTTGCGGATGGAGTTCAAAATGGTGGAATGGTCCCGGTTGAATTCCTTTCCGATGTCGGGCAGGCTCATATTGGTCATCTGTCGAATCAGATAAATGGCCACATGGCGGGCGTCAGCCGTACCCTTGGAGCGGTTGGTTCCCCGCAGCACGACCTCGTCGATATTGAAGAATTTGCAGACCTGAGAGATGATGAGGCTGGGGGTCGGCACGGAATTCCCCTCGGATTTGAACATATCGTCGATGGCCCGGGAGATATTGGGCAGATCCAGAGGCATATTGGTGAGATCCCGATAGGCGAGGATCTTCTTGACGGTACCCTCGATCTGCCGGACATTGTTGGTGACATTGATGGCGATATAGTTGCATACCTCGTCACTCAGCTCCAGACCCAGCAGCTCGGCCTTATTTTTGATGATGGCCATTCGGGTTTCGTAGTCGGGGGGCTGAATATCGGCCAGAAGTCCCCATTCAAAACGGGTTTTCAGCCGATCCTCCAGCGTCAGCATATCGCTGGGCTTGCGGTCGGAGGTCATCACGATCTGCTTTCGGGCCTCGTAGAGATTATTAAAGGTATGGAAGAATTCCTCCTGCGTGGATTCCTTACCGGCGATGAATTGAATATCATCGATGAGGAACAGGTCTGCCTCCCGGTATTTGGTGCGGAATTCCGCATTTCTGCCGCTTTGGAGGGAGGCGATCAGCTCATTGGTGAATTGGTCGCCCTTGATATAGACGATTTTGGCGTCGGGATTTTTCTTCCGGATGGAATTGGCGATGGCGTAGAGCAGATGGGTCTTGCCCAGACCGGCGGGGCCGTAGATGAACAGGGGGTTATAGACCTGTCCGGGGCTGTTGGAAACAGCGATGGCGGCGCTGTGGGCGAAGCGGTTGGAGGGGCCGACCACGAAGTTATCGAAGGAAAACTGGGGGGCGAAGTCCATAACCGTGTTGTTTTTCCCACGATTCAGATAGGATTGCTTCTCATTTTCGTCAAAGACCAGAAGCTTTGCATCGGAATCGAAAATTTCCTTGAGGGCTGTCTGGATATAATCGGTGCATCTCTGGCGGATGATCTCCCGGCGGAAGTCGGAAGGGGAGTAGAGGATGAGATTTTCGTCATTCAGCTCGATGACTTCCGCATCGTCGAACCAGCTGGAAACGGTCACAGCACCCAGCCGTTCCTCCAGATTGATGAGGATTTTCGCCCAGACATAGGCGGATGAATACATGGGCATGGCTCCTTTCGTTCAAAGAATTGGTAAAGCCAGTGATTTTAAAAACAGGCATAGAAATACACCATAATTTTAGCACACACCTGTGGAAAACACAAGGAGAAATTCCCGTTTCCTGTGGAAAATCCGCAGGTTTTCCACAACCGGGGTCGGCAAGGGCCGACAGCCAAAGTCGCCCGGGGGAGGCCCCGGAGCCAAAGTCGCTTTGAGTTGGGAGGTAGTCGTTTTGCCATTGGGTACCGCCCGGTATCGTTTTTGCGGAGCGCATCCTAGCCTCCCCCTCTGGGGGAGGTGGATTGCCCGAAGGGCAAGACGGAGAGGGGATGAAAAGTCATACCGTTACTGCTCAGGTATCGTAAGGAATGGTATCCCCTCTCAGACGAAAATCAGAGATTTTCGCCAGCTCCCCCAGAGGGGGAGCCTATGCCGCAGTATCGTCACCGGGCATCGTTGCAGGCCGCCTGCCTGCTCAACCATGGGGGAAAATCCATTGTTTCTTGTACGATTTCGGTCAAATTCCCGGGGGATTTTCCCATTTCGGCCCAAACCCCAAAAATCCAAAAAAAATTTCCCGGAGCTGACGCTCCGGGAGAATTCTTGACTTAGGGATTGTTCTGGGTTCTGGCACTGGTCTTGCCCGAGGGGTCAATCTCCCCGGCCCGGAGCAGCGCCATTTTGGTCAGCATGGGGCCGACCAGCTCGTAGATCAGCACCGAAAACAGCACCACATTCCGAACCATGGCACCGTCCTGAAGCAGCACCGCCGTCTGGGCCATGCCCAGCGCCACCCCGGCCTGAGGCAGCAGGGTGATGCCCAGATTCTTGGTGATCTTCTCGTCGGCATGGCTCATGCGGCAGCTGAGATCCGCACCGAAATACTTGCCCAGCGACCGAAATACGATGTACACCACACCCACCAGCACGATCATGGGGCTGGAGAAGATGCCGAGATCCAGCTCTGCGCCGGAGATGACGAAAAACAGGATGTTGAGCGGGGAAGTCCACCGATCCACCCGGCCCATCAGCTCCTCGCTGAAATCGCAGATGTTGCAGAAAATGGTGCCGGTCATCATGCACACCAGCAGAAGCGAAAAGCCGCAGTGGACGCCGCCCACCTCAAATTCCACCATGGAAAGCCCCACGGTGAGCAGCACGAAGGCCACGGAAAGAGACAGCCGCTTGGAACGGGAATGGAAGAATTTCTCGGTGAAATACAGGCAGAAGCCGGCGGCCGCACCCAGAGCGAAGGACAGCAGGATCTCCAGAATCGGCTCCAGCACCACGGCGGTGATGCTGACGGTTCCCAGCTCCAGCGCTTGGGCGATGCCGAAGGAGGCGGAGAACAAAATCAGGCCTACGGCATCGTCGATGGCCACCACCAGAAGCAGCAGCTTGGTGAGAGGGCCGTCGGCCTTATACTGCTTGACCACCATCAGCGTGGCCGCCGGGGCAGTTGCGGCGGCGATGGCGCCCAGCGTGATGGCGGAGGGGAGGGAGATCACATGGGGGAAGAGCAGGTGCATGACGATGAGGGCCGCATCCACCAGTGCCGTGGTAATGACGGCCTGCCAGATGCCCACGGTGATGGCCTGTTTTCCCATGGATTTGAGCTGGGAAAGCCGGAATTCGTTGCCGATGGCGAAGGCGATGAAGCCCAGCGCCACCTGAGAGATGATTTTTAAGCCCTCGGCCTGTTCCAGACTGGCAAAGCCCAGTCCGGGAACCCCCAGCCGCCCGAGGAAGAAAGGCCCCAGCAGCAGACCGGCCGCCAGATAGGCGGTGACGGCAGGCAGGCGGAGCTTTTTCGCCACACGGGACATGAGCAGTCCGCCGATGAGACACACTGCCATACAGATGAGATATTGTTCCATAATATAACTCCTTATTCGATTTTCATACGCTACCATCATACCATCCTTTCCCCCATTCCTCAACCGCAATCCTCTACAAAGAATCCGGGTCTGTCGGGGAAATTCTCGATGATTTCCACAAGCGGCCCCGTTTTTGGCCTCGGCCCAGCCGGGAAAAGGGGAAAATGTTCCACGTGAAACATCCGAAAAACATCGATTGAAGAACGGCCCGGACTGTGGTAAGATAAGCCCATATCCCATAGAAAACGGAGGAACTGCCATGGCAGAGAAAACACTGGAGCAAGCGAAAAAGCTCATCGGAGAACGGAAATTTCCTCAGGCGGAGAAGGTCTGTCAGGATTTGATTCGGAAGAAGAAGGATGTGGAGGAGGCTGCGATTCTGGCGGCGGCCAGCCTGCTTTGTCAGGGCTGCGGCGAGAAGGAGGCCAAGAAGCGGGAGCGGATCCGGAAGGCGGTGGCGTTGGCGCTGGCCTCGGCGCAGGGGCCGGCCCAAAGGGTCGAGGCTCGGAACCGGATGCTCTCCGCCATGAGCCGGTACCGCCGGGAGCAGATGGAGGCCAGTCTGGCGAAGCAGAGGCAGAAGCCCAGTCTGCCGGAGCTGAAAAATTACTTTGATCTGGGGGCAAAATATGAAAAGCTCCCGGATATGCTCCGGGAGGAAGGGGAGAAGGCCGGGATCTCCGAGGCGGCCCCGGACTGGGAGGGGGAGCTGGATCGTCAGCTTTCCGATGCAGAATATGAGATCTCCCGTTCGGCCTTTGGGGAGGCCCGGATGCTGACCCAGTTCCACGGCAGCGGAACGGGGAAGGAGGTCGGAGAGATTCTGCGGCAGGCGGTGGAGAAGCTGGGGGTGGCTCAGATTCTGGCGGCTCGGTGCCATATGCCTGCGCTGGATGGGGCAACGAAGCAGCAGCGGCTGGAGAGCGAGGCGGAGATCATCCGCTGGGGGCTGTGCTGTGTGCTGCACCCGGACGGGCAGGAGCTGTCGCTGTATTCCGGCGGCAGGGAGGAGCTGCTGGAGAAGCTGAAGGGGCTGTATGAGCAGATCGGACAGAGGGATCCGGCGTTCCAGCCGCCGGAGCTGCCCACGCTGGAGGGCGTCAACACCATCCCCCAGACCTCCCGTAAATAGCAGTCCACCCCCGTGGGGGGGAGCCAATTTCGCACGGAGTTGAGAGGTAGTCGGAGGGCAGAGCCGAGCCCGGGTCGGGGAGTCCCGATGACCAATTTCGCACGGAGTTGGGAGGTAGTCGGAGGGCAGAGCCGTGCCCGGTAACTTTCTATGTAGCGTCACCGGGCATTGTTTCAGCCCATAGATCACAAGACCAGCCCTGTGCGAAATTCGTTGCAGGCCGCCGCCTGCCGGGTCGGGGAGTCCCGACAGCCAATGTCGCACGGAGTTGAGAGGTAGTCGTTTTGCCATTGGGTGTTCCCGGTAACGCTTTTGCGTAAGTGCATTTTCGGTTGATGGGATGGAGCGCATCCTAGCCTCTCCCCACGGGAGAGGTGCTTTGCGCAGTAGCGTTACCGGGCTTCGTTTCAGCCCATAGATCACAGACCAGCCCGGTGCGAAATTGCCTCCCCCTACGGGGGAGGTGGCACGGCGTAAGCCGTGACGGAGAGGGGATGAAAAGCCAGACCGTTACCGCTCAGGTATCGTAAGGTATAGTATCCCCTCTCAGACGAAAATCAGAGATTTTCGCCAGCTCCACAGATTGTGAAATTGCCCCCGGCAATTTTTGGATTTTGATTTGCTGCGCAAAGCACCACCCCCAGAGGGGGAGCCTATGACGCAGTAGCGTCACCGGGCTTCGTTTCAGTCCATAGAGAACAGACCATCTGAAAGCGAAATTGCCTCTCCCCACGGGAGAGGTGGATTGCCCGAAGGGCAAGACGGAGAGGGGATGAAAAGCTCCGAGATAGCGTCACCGGGCGGGTCAGGGCAAAAGCGATAACCGACCATCCCGGTGCGAAATTTGCTTTCCCCCTGGGGGAAAGTACCCCGAAGGGGGGATAGAGGGTAGGGCAGTTCGTTATTCCACATAGCGCAAAACCATTGGTGCAGAACCCTCTTCCGCCTCGTTACACTCGGCACCTTCCCCCAAGGGGAAGGCGATTTCGCTTTGAGGTGGGAGAGAATCGTTACACCATTGGGTGTTCCCGGTATCGTTCCTGCGGAAGTGCATTTTCGGTTGATGGGATGGAAGAAACCGTAAGAACCCTTCCCATGACTGCTCTGTAAAATTCGGGCGGGTCAGGGCGAAAGCGATAACCGACCATCCCTGTGCGAAATTGCCTCTCCCCACGGGAGAGGTGGCACGGCGAAAGCCGTGACGGAGAGGGGATGAAAAGCCAGACCGTTACCGCTCAGGTATCGTAAGGTATAGTATCCCCTCTCAGACGAAAATCAGAGATTTTCGCCAGCTCCACAGATTGTGAAATTGCCCCCGGCAATTTTTGGATTTTGATTTGCTGCGCAAAGCACCACCCCCAGAGGGGGAGCCTATGACGCAGTAGCGTTACCGGGGTCGGCAAGGGCCGACAGCCAATGTCGCTTTGAGTTGAGAGGTAGTCTCAGGGCAGAGCCGTGCCCGGTATCGCTCCATGTAGCGTCACCGGGCTTTCCCAATGGTCTGCCCGTTATTGACCATCCCCGTGCGAAATTCGTTGCAGGCCGGTGCCTGCCGTGCGAAATTCGGTGCAGGCCGCCTGCTCTGCGTCCAGAAAGGACGAAAAAGAGCGCCCGGATCAACCGGACGCTCTTCCTATACAGTATTTTCGTTACCGGGCATCGTTTCAGCCCATAGATAACAGATTAGCCCCGTGCGAATTGCCCGTGGGGGCTGCCCCACTTAAAACTTGGGCCGGATGGCCTTGTGATAGTGGGCGTAGGTGCAGGACGCACCCTTTCCGAGAACCTTGCTCTCCACCACCTCGCCGATGAAGAACACATGAGATCCGAGATTGATCTTCTCCTTGACCTCACAGCTGAACATGGCGTTGGTATGCTCGGTCAGATAGGCAATGCCGTTGGCGGCACGGTCGAAGCCTGCGAAATCCGCAAACTTGTCCACCTCACGGCTGGTCTGCATCCCGAAATGGCGGATGGTCTCGAAAGGCACATCCTCCGTCAGCACAGACACATTGAACCTGCCGGTCTTTTCGATGATCTCCCGGGTGGCGTTGCCTTCCTGAACGGAAATGGCCAGCCGGGTGGGGGTATTGGCCACCTGGAAACAGGTGTTGGCCACGAAGCCATAGTCCCTGTCCCCATCCTTGGCCGTCATAATGTGCAGTCCATAGCTGAGATTTCTCAGAGCCTTGGGGTCCTGCGCAGGTTCCTCCTGCTTAGCGAAAGTAGCGCTCCAGCAGACCCTTCAGAGCCTTGCCATGGCGGGCCTCGTCACGGGCCATCTCATGGACGGTGTCGTGAATGGCGTCCAGACCGTTCTTCTTGGCGCACAGAGCCAGATCGAACTTGCCCTGAGTAGCACCGAACTCGCAGTCCACTCTCCATGCCAGGTTCTCCTTGGTGGAGGCCTTCATGTTGGGCTCCAGATCCTCGCCCAGCAGTTCTGCGAACTTGGCGGCGTGTTCTGCCTCCTCGTAGGCGGCCTTCTCCCAGTACAGGCCGATCTCGGGATAGCCCTCACGATGGGCGATGCGAGCCATGCACAGGTACATACCGACCTCGGAAGTCTCACCCTTGAAGTTGGCCATCAGCTGCTCGAAGATATAAGCCTTGTCCTCATCGGAGATGTCGGGGTTGTTCTTGACGGTCTTGGCGTAGATGCCGTACTCATGCTCGGCAGCCAGCTTGGCGTCGGCCTTCATCTCGGTGAACTTGGAGCCGTCCACATTGCAGACGGGGCACTTGAAGCCTTCGGGCATGGCTTCGCCTTCGTAGATGTAACCGCAGACAGGGCAAACAAACTTTTTCATAAAAATTTCCTCCTAAAAATATGATTGGGATGATTGGGCTTGAATCAGATTTTGTCATTTCCCGGGGACCGGGAGGGGGATCGGCCGGACAGACCGATGGGCTGGGCCTCCTGCGCCCTGCAAGCATGGCAGATGCCGAAGAAGGTGAGCATACATTCTTCCACGGAGGCTCCGACCTCAGAGGCGGCCTGCGTACACAGGCTCTGGGGAACCTCGATGCCTCCCAGATCGCAGACACTGCCGCATTGCTGGCAGATGAAGTGGACATGGGGCTTGGTCACGCCGTCGAACCGCTCCACACCGTTTACACTCCCCAGACTTCGGATCAGACCCTGCTCCTTGAACAGATTCAGATTTCGGTAAACCGTCCCGAGAGAGAGATCCGGGATCTCGGTCTTGAGCTGGGTGTAAATGGTTTCCGCAGAAGGGTGCTGGTCCGAATGGCGCAGGAATTCGAGAATAGCGTCCCGCTTGCGGAACCGTTTTCCGGTGGATTCCATAGAAATTCCTCATTTCGTATTTGGATCAGCCGTAAATGAGAATGATTATCATTTACGCCCTAAATATAGCATACCCGTCCCTGTTTGTAAAGAGGGAATTTCATTTTTTTCTGTACCCCGGGGATTTTCAGCGTTTTTGATGAAATCCGTTGAAATTCACTTGTCAAAGCTCTTGATTTTTGTGCGTTATCCCATTATAATGGAGATATATCAAAATAGGGGGGACTGGTGATTTGGGAGAGACGATCGCAGTGCTGTCCGGCAAGGGCGGTACGGGAAAAACAACGATCTGTGCCGGCGTCGCCTCGGCGCTGGCGCAAAGCGGATGCAGTGTGCTTTGCATCGACTGCGATATGGGCCTGCAAAATCTGGATATTCCGCTGGGAATGTCGGACAGCGGCGCCATTTCCTTTCTGGATGTGGCCAAGGGCGACTATGAGCTGTGGCAGGCCGCCAGCCATCCCCGGCTGGAGGGTCTTTCCTTTCTGACTGCCCCCATCCATTGCAAGCCCGAGGATGTGGAGCCGGAGGCCTTTCGGAGCCTGTTGGAGCAGGCAAAAAAATCCTTCGACTATGTATTTTTGGACGCACCTGCCGGCATCGATGCCGGTTTTGAACTGGCCGCCCGAAACGCCCAGCGGATTCTGCTGGTGACCTCGGCGGATCCCGGCGCCGTCCGGGATGCCCAGCGGGCCGGGCAGAAGCTGGAGCAGATGGGAAAAACCAGCGTCCGGCTGGTGGTGAACCGGGTCAATAAACGGCTGTTCTCCTCCCTGTCCAAAACCGTGGACGACATCATGGACGAAACCGGCCTCCCCCTTCTGGGTCTGGTGCCGGAGGACAGCAATGTGATCCTCTCCGCCGCCGTGGGGCAGCCCCTGATCCTCTATTCCCATCGGGGAGCCAGCAGGGCCATGGAGGCCATTGCCAAACGAATCCGGGGGCTGAATACCCCCCTTTCCGTCCGATAACGGATTTTTTTACTGCTAGAATAGGAGTGATCGTTTTGAATATCGCATTTCTTGCCCACGACAAAAAAAAGGAACTGATGGTGCAGTTCTGCACCGCTTACAAAAGCATCCTGAGCAAGCATACCCTGTATGCCACGGCGACCACGGGCCGTCTGGTGGCCGATGCCACCGGCCTGCCCATCACCATGCTCCTGAGCCATAAGCAGGGCGGTCATCAGCAGATCAACGCCCGCATCGCCTATAACGAGATCGATCTGGTGCTGCTCTTTACCGACCCCAATACCACCAACCCTTGGGACGATTCCCAGATGATCGAAACCATTCGCCACTGTGACAAGCACAATGTCCCCATTGCCACCAATCTGGCCAGTGCCGAAATGTTCATCATGGGCCTCCAGAGGGGCGATCTGGACTGGAGAGAAATGCTCCACACCAAATCCAAATACTAATCAAGACCATAAGCTTCAGAGGGAGGATGCCTCTGCCCTGCGGCAGCGGCATTTTTTCCATGAAATACAGAAAGGAATCATGTACCTATGACCACGATCAAGCCCCGGACGCTGTCCGGTTTTATGGAGCTTCTGCCGGCCAAGCAGGCCCAGATGGAGCGGATGATGCAGATCCTCCGGGATACCTATGCCCTCTACGGCTTCGCTCCTCTGGATACCCCCATCATCGAGGACGCCCAGATCCTGCTGGCAAAGGGCGGCGGCGAAACCGAAAAGCAGATCTACCGCTTCCAGAAGGGAGACAGCGATCTGGCCATGCGCTTCGACCTGACCGTTCCGCTGGCCAAGTATGTGGCCCTTCATTATAATGAGCTGGCCTTCCCCTTCCGCCGGTTCCAGATCGGCAAGGTCTACCGGGGCGAGCGGGCCCAGAGAGGCCGGTTCCGGGAGTTCTATCAGGCGGACATCGACATCGTCGGGGACGGCAAGCTGGACATCCTCAACGAAGCGGAGATCCCCTCCATCATCTACCAGATCTTCCGCTCCTTCGGCCTGAGCCGGTTCCAGATCCGGGTGAACAACCGCAAGATCCTCAACGGCTTCTATGCCATGCTGGAGCTGTCCGAGAAGTCCGGGGAGATCATGCGTACCGTGGATAAGCTGGACAAGATCGGTGCCGAGAAGGTCAAGCTCATTCTGATGGAGGACTGCGGCCTGACCGAAGCCCAGTCCGACGACATCCTGAAATTCATCGCCATCACCGGCTCCAATGCTCAGGTGCTTTCCGCTCTGGAGGGCTATCGGGGCAGAAACGAGATCTTCGATCTGGGTCTGGACGAGCTGAAGGCCGTCACCGAACATCTGGGCGCCTTCGGCGTCCCCGAGGAGAACTTCGCCGTGGATCTGACCATCGCCCGGGGTCTGGACTACTATACCGGCACCGTCTACGAAACCACCCTGCTGGATCACCCGGAGATCGGCTCCGTCTGCTCCGGCGGACGCTATGACGATCTGGCCGGGTACTATACCGACCGGAGCCTGCCCGGCGTGGGCATTTCCATCGGCCTGACCCGGCTGTTCTATGTGCTGGACGAGCAGGGGCTGCTGAATCCCCAGATGAATGCCGCTCCCGCCGATGCGCTGGTCATCCCCATGACCGAGGATCGCAGCGCCGCCATTGCGCTGGCCCGGCAGCTCCGGGAACAGGGGATCCGGGTGCAGGTCTACGGCGAGCAGAAGAAGTTCAAGCAGAAGATGAGCTACGCCGACAAGCTGGGCGTTCCCTACGCCATTTTGCTGGGCGAGGACGAGATCGCTCAGGGCAAATGCTCCGTCAAGGATCTGCGTACCGGCGAGCAGGTCACCGTCCTGCCGGCGGAGGCCGCAGCGCTGATCGGGGCCGACCGGGCCAAGTCCCAGTCCGCCGCCGTGATTCTGGAGCGGTAAGATGTATCTCTCCATCGGACAGGATATGGCCGTCCGGGAAAGCTCCATCATCGGGATCTTTGATCTGGACAACACCTCCACCTCCTACCGAACCCGGGAGTTCCTCTCCCATGCGGAGCAGGAGGGACAGGTGGTTCCCTGCGACGATCTGCCCAAATCCTTCGTCGTGACGGCGGAGTATGGCTTCCCCCGGATCTACCTCACGGAGTACAATGCCTCCACACTGGAAAAACGGCTGAGATAAATCCAAACAGGCGTGTCTGCGGACACGCCTGTTTTTTTGGTAAATCGTCCTAAAAATCCCCGGGATCCGCCGGGGCAATTCTTAGTTGTTTCTTAAATTTTTGAAATATCCTTGAAAAATAATCCATTATCATCTATAATCTCAAAGGAATATCAAACTTTTAGAGAGAGTTTAAGAGGATTACTGTCATGGAAAAAATTTCATATCTATTGACCCATTTTTTCACCCATAAGGCCTATCTGCTCCCCCCGGATCAGCTGCCGGGAACCCTGTTCACCCCCATGGCCTTCGGATTTTATGCCTTCTGGCTGTTTGCGGTGATCGCCATTGCCTATGGGGTGGCCCGTCATCCCCGGCGGATGAAGGCCGTTCTGGCGGCCAACTGGGCGGTGATGGTGGTTTGGGAGGTGGTGATCGTGACTTGGGAAAGCCTCAGCGGCCCGGTCAAAGGGCTGGATCTGACCACCAACCTGAGCCTCTATCCCTGCTCCCTCTACCTTTATACCACGCCTTTCCTGCTCTGGGGCAAGGGCATCTGGAAGAAAATGGCAAGTGGCTATCTGCTGACCCTGGGCCTTCTGGGGGCGGCGGTGAATTTCATCTACCCGGTGACCCGGCTGACGGATTATTCCTGCCTGTCCTTTGCCGGATTCCACACCGCCCTGTTCCACGGCTCCATCCTGCTGGCTTGGCTGACGGTGCTGCTGACGGGCTATTGCAGCTATGAGGCCCGGAGCCTGCGGGAGCTGTTCCTGCCCTGCATCCCCAGTCTGCTCCTGTCCATCCCGGCCAATCTGGTCAATTACTCCGGAATCGATTCGGATTATATGTTTTTCCGGGGAAAAATGGGGGTGGTCGCCTATGCGCTTCCCGGATTTTCCGAGGTGCAGACGACCCTGACCCTCTATGCCCTCTATATTCTGATCCCGGCGCTGTTCTTCCTGCCCAGCTACCTCCACCATCGCCGCCAGCTGGCGGCGCAGGAGCAGGAAAGGCTGGTCTGGGGCTGGTCTTTCCGTCCCTGAGCCTTCGATGGTTCCCCATTCCGCAGTATTTCGGTACTGCGGAATTTTTATATCCCCAGCGAGGGCTTGAGCTGGGAAAGCGGCGCAAAGCGATAGCCCATTTCCTCCCACCGGGTCAGCAGCCGATCCAGAATCTGGGCGTTTGTCTCCGAGGTGGCGTGGAGCAGAACCACCGCTCCCGGATGGATGCGCCGACAGAGCTTTTCGATGGCCTGTTCCGGGTCGGGCTGATGTTCCCGATCCCAGTCCGCATAGGCAAGGCTCCAGAAAATGGTCTGATAGCCCAGCTCCTGAGCGGTTTTCAGATTTTCCTCGGAGTAGATGCCCATGGGAGGCCGATAGAATTTCCCCATAGGCGCTCCGATCTTCTCCTCGAATTCCGCCGCCAGATCCAGAAGCTCCCGCTGGGCCTCGGCCTTGTCCATTCGGCTCATGTCCCGGTGATGGACGGTGTGGTTTCCCACGATATGCCCCTCCTGCACCATCCGCCGCACCAGATCGGGGTTCTGCTCCAGATAGTGGCCCACGATGAAGAAGGCCGCCGGGGCCTTGTGGGCCTTGAGGGCATCCAGGATCCGGCCCGTGCAGCCGTTTTCGTACCCGGCGTCGAAGGTCAGGTAGAGAACCTTTTCCTCGGTGCTGCCCAGATAGTAGCCGTCCAGCTTGGAGAGCTTTTCCGGCGGGACGGGGCCTTCCGGGGCCTGCCCCTCGGTCTGAAAGCTCAATCCCCAGCTTCCGGTTTCCAATACCTGCTGGCAGATGCTCCCCGCCAGCAGGATCAGACAGAAGGCAATGGCAAAAATCAAAATGGCAATGTCCAGTTTTTTCATAAAAAATCCCTCCCCTAGACCATACGGCAGGGGAGGGGCGGATATGCCCGGGGGCGAACCCCGAAAATCCGAAAAAAACAGGCGCTCCCTCGGGAGCGCCTGTGGAATGTAGAAAGCTTAGTTCTGAGCCTTCAGGTACTTGTCGATGGACTCAGCGCCCTTCTTACCGGCGCCCATGGCCAGAATGACGGTGGCAGCGCCGGTCACGGCATCGCCGCCGGCAAACACGCCGTCACGGGTGGTCATCTCGTCCTCGTTGACGATCAGGCAGCCCTTGCGGTTGGTGTCCAGACCGGGAGTGGTGGAACGGATCAGGGGGTTGGGGCTGGTGCCCAGAGACATGATGACGGTGTCCACATCCAGCACGAACTCGCTGTCGGGGATGGCGATGGGACGGCGGCGGCCGGAAGCGTCAGGCTCGCCCAGCTCCATGCGGACGCACTTCATGCCAACAGCACGGCCAGTCTCGTCACCGATGATCTCGATGGGGTTGCACAGGGTCTTGAACTCGATGCCCTCTTCCTTGGCATGATGCTGCTCCTCCAGACGGGCGGGCATCTCAGCCTCACCACGGCGGTAGACAACATAAACATGCTCGGCACCCAGACGCATGGCGCAGCGGGCTGCGTCCATGGCCACATTACCACCGCCCACAACGGCGACAGCCTTGGACTCGATCATGGGGGTGTCGGAGGTTTCCTCGTAGCCCTTCATCAGGTTGGTACGGGTCAGGTACTCGTTGGCGGACATGACGCCCTTGAGGGACTCGCCGGGGATGTTCAGGAACATGGGCAGACCTGCACCGGAGCCGACAAACACGGACTTGAAGCCCATATCGAACAGCTCGTCGATGGTCAGGACACGGCCAATGACCATGTTGGTCATCACATGAACGCCCTGAGCCTCCAGCTTCTTGACCTCGTTGGCCACGATGGCCTTGGGCAGACGGAACTCGGGGATGCCGTAGACCAGAACGCCGCCGGCGGTGTGCAGGGCCTCGAAGATGGACACATCGTAGCCACGGCCAGCCAGATCGGAGGCGCAGGTCAGACCGGCAGGGCCGGAGCCGACCACGGCGACCTTGATGCCGTTGGACTCGACCTTCTCGGGCATGGCGTTGACATTCTCCCGATACCAGTCAGCGACGAAGCGCTCCAGACGGCCAATGGCAACAGGCTCACCCTTGATGCCACGGACGCACTTGCTCTCGCACTGAGTCTCCTGAGGGCAGACACGGCCAGACAGAGCAGGCAGAGCATTGGTGGAGGTGATGATCTCGTAAGCGGCCTTGAAGTCGCCCTCTCTCACCTTCTCGATGAACTCGGGGATGCGGACATTGACCGGGCAGCCCTCGACGCACTTGGGGTTCTTGCAGCCCAGGCAGCGACCGGCTTCTTCCATAGCCATTTCGGGGGTGTAGCCCAGAGTAACTTCCTTGAAGTTATGAGCACGGACCTTGGGATCCTGCTCGGGCATGGGGGTTTTGGTCAGGGTCATATTAGCTTTAGCCATTGCAGTTTCCTCCTCTTACTTAATCAGTGCCTTGCCCATGGCTTCCATGCGGCAGACGTGCTTCTCGGTGACCTCGGCTTCCCGCTCACGGTAAACGCCGTTGCGGTTCATCAGCTCTGCGAAATCCACCTGATGGCCGTCGAACTCGGGGCCGTCCACGCAGGCAAACTTGACTTCGCCGCCCACGGTGACACGGCAGCCGCCGCACATACCGGTGCCGTCAACCATGATGGGGTTCAGGGAAACCATGGTCTTGACGCCGAAGGGCTGAGTGGTCTTGCAGACGAACTTCATCATGGGGATGGGTCCGATGGCCAGAACCTCGTCGAAGGTCTCACCGGCCTCCAGCAGCTCCTGCAGGGGCTGGGTGACCAGACCATGGCGGCCGTAGGTGCCGTCGTCGGTCATGAGGATGAAGCGGTCGGAAACAGCCTTGAACTCGTCCTCCAGAATGACGATGTCCTTGCTGCGGAAACCGACAATTACAGTAACCTCAGCACCGGCTTCCTTGAAGGCCCGGGCAGAGGGCAGGGCAATGGCGCAGCCGACGCCGCCGCCGACCACACAGACACGCTTGTGGCCTTCGACCTCGGTGGGCTTGCCCAGAGGGCCGACGAAGTCGAGGATGTAGTCGCCTTCGTTCAGGGCGCCCAGAGCGATGGTAGAGAAACCGACCTTCTGGAAGATGATGGTGACGGTACCCTTCTCCCGGTCGTAGCCGGCGATGGTCAGAGGCACACGCTCACCCTTCTCGTCGATACGGAAGATGATGAACTGACCTGCCTTTGCCTTCTTGGCGATGAAGGGGGCCTCGATCTCCATGAGGGTAACGGCGGAGTTAAGCTCTCGTTTGGTTACAATCTTATACATAATCTGATCCTTCCTTTTTGTGCTTATGATCAACATAATGGACAGGGCTTGCTTCGATTATTATATACGAAATTCGATATTTTGTCAAAGACAATCTGGATAAAACTATCCTATTTGGACAACTTTGAGTTAAAAAAGAGGCAGATTTCTCTGCCTCTTTTGGGAATTTCTGTCAGCCCCCGGGGAGGGGCAGGCTTTCCACAGCTTTGTGACAGCCCTGTGGAGCGTTACTTGCGCTCGATGATCTCCATGCCGCCGAGATACTTTCTCAGCACCTCGGGGATGACGATGGAGCCGTCGGCTCTCTGGTTCTGCTCCACCATGGCGGGGAAGATCCGGGAGGTGGCGAGGCCGGAGCCGTTGAGGGTGTGGAGGAATTCGGGCTTGCCGGTGGCCTCCCGGCGGAAGCGCATATTGCCCCGGCGGGCCTGATAATCCCGGGCATTGGACACGGAGGAGACTTCCTTATAGCCGTTCATGGAGGGGATCTGGATCTCGATGTCGTAGGTACGGGCCATGGAAGCGGAGCAGTCGCCTGCGGCCAGCTTCACGGTACGGAAGTGGAAGCCCAGCCCCTTGACCAGATTTTCGGCCTTGGTCACCAGCTCCTCGAAGGCGGCGTCGGAATCCTCGGGCTTGCAGAACTGGAACATCTCCACCTTGTTGAACTGGTGGCCACGCACCATGCCTCTTTCGTCGGCCCGATGGGAGCCGGCCTCTCTGCGGAAGCAGGGGGTATAGGCGAAGAGCTTCTTGGGCAGGTCGGCCTCGGAGAGGATCTCGTCCCGGTAAATGGAGGCCAGCGCAGCCTCGGCGGTGGGCAGCATATAGTGGATGCGGTCGTCGGTGGGGTTCTGGATCTTGTAGACCTCGTCGGCGAACTTGGGGAACTGACCGGCGGTTTCGCCGCACTGATACTCCAGCATATGGGGGGGCAGGATGAACTCATAGCCGTCGGAGATATGGGTATCGATGAAGTAGTTGAGCAGCGCCCATTCCAGCCGAGCGCCCATGGCGGTGTACATCCAGTTGCCGGCGCCGGCCAGCTTGACGCCCCGCTCATAGTCGATGAGGCCCAGATCGGTGCAGAGATCCACATGATGCTTGGGCTGGAAGTCGAACTTGTGCGGCTCTCCGAAGTAGCGCAGCGGCTCATTGTTTTCCTTTCCGCCGGGCTTGAGGTCGGGGTCGGGCAGGTTGGGCAGGGCCAGCATACAGTTATGGTATTCGGCCTCGATGGCGTCCAGCTTTTCGGCGGCGGCAGCGATGTCGGCCTTGAGCTGTGCCATTTCAGCGAAGATGGGGGCGCAGTCCTGACCGGCCTTCTTCATGGCGGGGATCTGCTTGGAGACCTTGTTCTGCTGGGCCTTCTTGGCCTCGGTTTCGGTGATGAGGCTGCGGCGCTGGCCGTCCAGCTCCAGAATCCGATCCACGATGGCGTCGCAGTCGATCCAGCCCACCTCCTTGGCCCGGAAGCCCTCCTTGACGGCTTCGGGATTTTCCTTGATTCTCTTAATATCCAGCATAGTTCCTAACTCCTTTTTTCTGCCCAAGAGGGCTGTTCCATAAATTCCAGAATGTTATAGTAGGCATTGAGTGCAGCCTCGTCCAGATATTCCATCTGGCTCTCCAGCGCCTTGAGATTCTCCTCCACGCCCTTTTGGTCGAAGCGGATGACGGCGGACTGGGCCTGCATCAGCAGGGTATAGGCCTGCATTTTTTTGGAGAGCAGCGCCCGTTCGTTTTCGGAGAGGGTGGCGTTGCCCTCGATGTACTCGGCATTGCCTGCCATTTCCAGCATGGTGCGGTTGTTGCGATCCAGCTGCATCTGCATATCCTCCTTCTGGACTTGGAGGGTATCCCGCTCCTGCGTGGTGCGCTCCCAGTCGGCAGTCACCTGATCCAGCTGGGTCTGAAGGGTCTGCACCCGAGTCTCCAGATCCTGGATCCGCTTGGCGTCGGAGCCGGAGGGCCGGTGCATCATCAGAGAGCCGAGTACGATCAGGAAGGCGATGCCGAACAGACCCACCAGATAATAGACCAGCGCTTTTTTCCGCCGGTCGGAGGGGCCGGGCAGGGGATCGCTGTCCTCCTCGTGGGGCTGGGGGGGCATCCGCAGCTCCGGAGGCTGGGTCTGACCGCCCCGCCGGGGCTGTACGGGCCGAGGCTCCCCGTCACCGGGGCTTGGGGGAATGGGGGGGATGGGTGCAGCGGAGGGGTCGGAGGCTTTGGGGCCGGAGGCGGCAGGATCCTGCAAAAGCTCCTGAAGCTCGGGGTCGTTCAGCACATCCTCCAGTGTAGTCTTTTTGTTCTCGCTCATTTTTTCTCTGCTCCTTTGAGTGCCATCAGGGCGTCCAGCAAAACCTGTAAGTCCTCCTGCCCGTAAAATTCCAGTTCAAAGCGGCCCTTGCGCTTGCCGTTGATGATCTTGACGCCCCGGCCCAGCTGTCGGGAGAGGCTTTTCTCACATTCGGCCACATAGTCCACGGTGAACAGGCTTTCTTCCGGCTGGGGCTGGGGCGCCTGTGTCAGATTTTTGACGATCATTTCCGTCTGTCGGACGGAGAGGTCCAGTGCGGTCACCTTCTGGGCGACCTCCTCCTGTTTTTTCTCGGATTTGAGGGAGAGGATGGCCTTGGCGTGACCGGCGGAAATTTTGCCCTCCCGCAGCAGCGTCAGCACCCGGGGGGAGAGGCGCAGCAGACGCAGGGAATTGGCGACGGCGGGGCGGGATTTCCCCACCTGACGGGCGGTGTCCTCCTGTGTCAGGCCGAACTCCTCCATGAGCATCTGATAGCCCAGCGCTTCTTCCACGGGGTTGAGATCCTGCCGCTGGAGGTTTTCGATGAGGGCCAGCTCCATGGCTCTGCGGTCATCGGCCTCGATGACCACCACGGGCAGCTCGGGGATATTGGCCAGACGGCAGGCTCTCCAGCGCCGTTCTCCGGCGATGATCTGGAAATAGCCGCTGGGCATCTCCCGGACGGTGAGGGGCTGGATCAGCCCGTTGGCTGCAATGGAATCCGCCAGCTCCTGAAGCTCCTGTGGGTCGAAGTCCTTCCGGGGCTGGTTGGGATTCGGCTCGATTTTTTGCAGGGGAAGGGTTCTGTACGCAGAGGTTTCCTCGAGAGGCTGGTCAAAATCTCCGAACAGGGCGTCGATCCCCTTACCCAGACCCTTTGACTTTGCCAAAAAGCATCATCCTTTCTTACAATTTTTTTGCAAATTCCTCGGCCAGTGCCTTGTAGGCCTTGGCACCCCGGCTGGAGCGGTCATAATGGACGCAGGGCAAGCCGTGGCTGGGGGCCTCGGCCAGCCGGACATTCCGGGGGATCACATTGGCGAACACCTTTCCGGGGAAATGTCTGCGCACCTCCTCGGCCACCTGATTGGAGAAATTGGTTCGTCCGTCGAACATGGTGAGGATGACGCCGTAGAGATCCAGCCGGGGATTGAGCTTTTTCTTCACGGCCCGGAGGGTGTTCATCAGGTCGGCCAGACCCTCCAGCGCATAGAATTCGCACTGAACCGGCACGATGATGTGATCGGCGGCGCACAGGGCGTTGAGGGTGAGCAGCTCCAGCGAGGGGGGGCAGTCGATGAAGATACAGTCGTAATCTGCACGAACCTCGTTGAGGGCATTTTTCAGCCGTTTCTCCCGGTCGGGAATGGAAATCAGCTCAATGGCGGCACCGGCGAGATCCGAACAGGAGGGGATCACATCGGCGTATTTGGTGGAAATGATGGCGTCCTTGGGGCTGTGATCGTTGATGATGACATCGTATACGGTTTTCTCGACCTTGCGTTTTTCAATGCCGAAGCCGGAAGTGGCGTTGGCCTGAGGGTCAAAATCGCATACCAGCACCCGAAGGCCGGTGTTTTGAAGTGCGGCGGCCAGATTGACTGCGGTGGTGGTTTTGCCCACGCCGCCCTTTTGGTTGACAACTGCAAAAATTTTTCCCATATGGAACCTCCCAAATTGCTTTCCCCATTATAACAGCTTTTTCCGGGCAAATCAACACCCAGCCAAGGCTTTTGCCGACTTTTGGACAGCAAAAATCTCCCAGATGCAAAAAAACATCCCCCGGAAGCCGGGGGATGTTCCACGTGGAACAATTCAGGGCCGCCCTGTCTGGCTGGAGGAAGGCTCCATGGGGGAATAGTTCTGACCCAGACCGAAGCCCTCCTCGCCGGTGGAGAGCCGGAAGGTCAGCAGGCCGATGGCAAGGCCGGACAGCACGATCCAGAAGGCGATCCAGCCGTGGAGCCTGTGAACCTGTTTTTGGAGCTTTGCCACCTGCTCCTCGGGGCGATCCTGAGAATTGAGGGGTCTGCGGGGGGTGGAAGGGGGGCGCTTGGGAAGGATGACGGGGGTACCGGGCTTGACGGGCTGCCCCTCCATCTGGGACAGGCACTGGTCGCAGAACACCTGTCCGTCCTCCACCTCCCGATTACATCTGAGGCAACGCATACAACCTTCCTCCTTTTCTGAGATACCCTTCTATTGTACCCCATGGAGGCCGGTTCGTAAAGGTTTTTTTCAGGAAACGGCCCAGCGCTCCAGCGGCGCTGCGGCCTTCCGGGCCAGCGCTTGGCATTGCTCGTCGGAGGGGGCCTCCACCATCACCCGGATCAGCGGCTCGGTTCCCGAGGGCCGCACCAGAAGCCGACCGGTATCGCCCAATTCCCTCCGAACCTGCTCCATGGCCTGCTGAACCAGCGGATCCTCCATGGCCTGCGCCTTGTCCCGAACCTGCACATTGAGGAGGAACTGGGGATAGATGGTCAGCCCCTCGGAGAGCTGGCTCATGGGCTTTTTCCTTGCCAGCATCACCTCCATCAGCTTGAGGCTGGTGAGGATGCCGTCTCCGGTGGAGGCATATTTGGAGAAGATGATATGGCCGGACTGCTCGCCGCCCAGCCGATTGCCGTGGGCGGTCATGTATTCATATACATAGCGGTCGCCCACTTGGGTTTTGGCATAGTCGATGCCGCAGGCGTCGAAGGCCTTGTACAGACCGAAATTAGACATGACCGTGGTGACCACGGTGTTGCCCAGCAGCTTGCCCCGATCCTTCATGTAGCGTCCGTAGATATAGAGGATGTGGTCGCCGGTGAGAACCTGTCCCTTTTCGTCCACGGCCAGACAGCGGTCGGCGTCGCCGTCGTAGGCGAAGCCCACATCCAGTCCCTTTTCCACCACGAATTTCTGGAGGCCCTCGATGTGGGTGGAGCCGGCCTCCCGGTTGATGTTGTAGCCGTCGGGCTGGGCGTTCAGCACATAGGTCTTGGCCCCCAGAGCATCAAAGACATTCTTGGCGATGTTCCAGCTGGAGCCGTTGGCGCAGTCCAGACCCACCTTGATCCCCTTGAAGGAGTACAGCCCCAGAGAGATCAGATAGCCGATGTAGCGGTTCCGTCCGGCCACATAGTCGATGCTCCGGCCCAGCTGTTCCCGGCGGGCCAGCGGAAGTTGGGGGAAATCCTGCCCGAAGCAGTGGAGATGACCGTCGATATAGTCCTCGATGAGATCGGTGACGGCCTCCTCCATTTTTTCCCCGGCGGCATTGATGAGCTTCAGGCCGTTGTCGTAGAAGGGGTTGTGGGAGGCGGAGATCATAATGCCGCAGTCGAAGCCGTCGGTTCGCACCGCATAGGCCACGCTGGGGGTGGTGGTCACATGGAGCAGACAGGCGTCCGCTCCCGTGGAGACGATGCCACTGACCAGCGCCGCCTCCAGCATATAGCTGGAGCGCCGGGTGTCCTTGCCGATGACGATCCGGGGGGCCTCGGTTCGGCCCTCCTGCCCACGGAGGACGGAATAGTACCAGCCCAGAAATTCTCCCACCAGATAGGCATGGCGGGCGGTGAGGCCCACATTGGCCTCCCCCCGGAAGCCGTCGGTTCCGAAATAATGTCCCATTATCGTTCCTCCCTTTTGACGATGACCCCGGTGTTTTTGAGAATGGACTGCGCCGGGACACAGCCCCGGACGCTCATGGAGGGGTAGCAGATGGAATTTTTTCCCACCACGGTGCCGGGGTTCAGCAGGGTGTCGGCGCCGATCTCCACCCCGTCGCCCAGCATGGCTCCCAACTTTTTGAGGCCGGTGGGCAGATGCTCGCCGTTGGCATGGATGACCACCGGCCCGTGGTCGGAGCGGACATTGGAGGTCATGGCCCCGCCGCCCATGTGAACCTTATAGCCCAGAATGGAGTCCCCGGCGTAGTTGAAATGGGGGATCTGACAGCCGTCAAAGAGAATGGCGTTTTTGACCTCGGTGGAGTTGCCCACCACACAGCCTGCGCCGATGAGGGCCTTGCCCCGGAGGAAGGCACAGTGCCGGATCTCGGTGTCCGGGCCGATGATGCAGGGGCCGGTGATGGAGGCCGAGGGGGCGATCACCGCCGTTTTGTGGGCGAACACCTCCGGGAAGATCTCCACATAGTCGTCACCGAGCTGTGGAAAAAGAGAACGGATCAGCGTCTCGATCTGGGGAACGGCCTCCCAAGGATAGCGCAGACGGCGCAGAGCGTCCCCGGCGAGGCTGTGGCTGAGATCGTAAAGAGCGGAAATTTCAAGATTCATGGTCAGAGGCTCCTTTTTGCATATGCTCATAGTCTCCGTATCATACAATAGAAACGGAGCCTTGTCAAACGAATTCAACTAAAAATGTATACAAATCGATCCTTTCCCCGGGGGCTTCAAAAAAATATACAAAAAAGGTTCTGACAAATGATGCAGTCCTACAAAGAGCTTTGACCCTTATTGACAATCATATGACCCCGTGATACAATCAAATCATCCCATTCAGGAGGTGGAAAAAATGGAATGGAATATTCCCGGCACGACCCTGACCGGCCTGCGGGAGCGCCCGGACATCGTGGAGGACGAGCTTCGCTCCATGTTCCTCGGGGGCGGCATTGCCCGCAGTCAGGTTTCCCATGTGACCGGGCTGGAGCCGCATATGATCCAGAACTGGGTCAGGCGGGGCTTTCTGTCCCGCCCGGAGAACAAGCGGTATTCCTGCCGCCAGCTTTGCCGCATCATCGTCATCAATATGCTCAAAAGCACCATGCCCATGGAGCAGATCTGCCAGCTGCTGCGCTATATCAACGGCCAGCTGGATGACGAATCCGATGACTGCATCGATGACGCCGAGCTGTATTTTGCCTTTCTGCGTGTGACCGCCCACTGTGACGGCAGCATCCGGGATCCCGGACAGCTGACCGAGGAGATCCGAACCGCCCTCAGCGGCTATGTGGAGCCGATCCCGGGGGCCGCCCAGCGGGTGGAGAAGGGACTGGCCATCATGTTTCTGGCATGGCAGGCCGCCTGCCTGCAACAGACCGCCCAGAGCCTGTTTGATGCTCTGGGACAGACACAAAAGGAGAACTGAATATGGAAAACAACGATGGAACCTATCGCTGGACCCCGGAGCCTCGGGATGACCAGCCCACGCCCCCGCCGGAGCAGTCCGGCCACGGCTTCGGGGACTTCCTCAAAAAGCTGGGCCACAGTGTGGGTCTGGGCCTTCTGATCGCCGTGCTGATCTTCGGAGCGCTGACCTGCTTCTATACCGTGGACGATAAGCAGCAGGCCGTGGTCACCACCTTCGGCAAGGTCACCGATGTGACCGACGCCGGCGTGCATTTCCGTCTGCCCTTCGGCATCCAGCGGATCCAGAAGGTGGATGTGAATGTCTATCAGAAGATCGAGCTGGGCTACCGCAAGAACAGCGGCGCCACAGAAATGGCAAATGTGGAGCAGGAGAGCCGGATGATTACCGGCGACTACAATATCGTCAATGTGGAATTCTTCGTGGAGTATAAGATCTCGGATCCGGTTCGCTATCTCTATGCCTCCAACGATGCCCAGCTCATCCTGCGGAACCTGATCCAGTCTCAGGTTCGGAATGTGGTCGGCTCCACCAGCGTGGACGCTGTCCTCACCGACGGCAAGGAGAACATCCAGATGCAGGTCAAGGATCTGGTCACCGAGATCCTTGCGGACTATGACATCGGCCTGAGTCTGGTGGATGTGAAGATCCAGGATTCCGATCCCCCCACGCAGGAGGTCATCGAGGCCTTCAAGGCCGTGGAAACCGCCAAGCAGAAGGCCGCCGCCGTGGTCAACGACGCCAAGGCCTACAAAAATGCTCAGCTGCCCAAGGCTCAGGCCGAGGCTGACCAGCTGATCCAGAACGCCGAATACCTCAAGCAGAAGCGCATCAACGAGGCCACCGAGCAGGTCGCCATGTTCACCGCCATGTATGAGGAATATTCCAAGAATCCCCAGATCACCAAGTCCCGGATGTACTACGAGGCCGTCCAGCAGATCCTGCCGGATGTGAGGGTCTTTGTGGATACCACCGGCGGCAATGGCAATGTGCAGATGCTCCTGCCTTTGGAGCAGTTTGCGAACGGAGGGAATGCCCAATGAAAATGATGAAGAAAATTGCGCTGATCCTTGCGCTGGTGGTGGTGCTGGTGGCACTCACCGGAACCTTTACCGTCCGGGAGAATGAATATGCCTGTACCGTCCGCTTCTCCCAGATCATCAAGACCAACGATCAGGCCGGACTGCATTTCAAGGTGCCGTTTCTGGACAGCGTGAAATATTTCCCCAAGGCCACCATGCTCTATGATATTCCGCCCTCCGAGGTTCTGACCTCCGACAAGCAGAATATGACGGTGGACTGCTACATCCTCTGGCGGATCGAGGATCCCCTCAAGTTCTACCAGACGCTGGGTACCACCATGGTGGCCGAGGAGCGGCTCAATGCCATTACCTACAATGCCCTCAAGAATGTGATGGGTACGCTGGCTCAGGCCGACATCATCAATATGGATGACGGCGCCGAGCGAAACGAGATCTACGAGGGCATCACCACCTCCGTGGACGAGCTGGCCCGGACCTACGGCATCGCCGTGGAGGATGTGAAGATCAAGCGCTTCGACCTGCCCGAGTCCAATGAGAACGCCGTGTTCTCCCGGATGATCTCCGAGCGGAACCAGATGGCCGAGAAGTTCACCGCCGACGGCAACTACGACGCCTCCCTGATCCGAAACAATGTGGACAAGCAGGTGAACATTGTCATCTCCAATGCCAAGGCAGAGGCCGCCAAGCTGGAGGCCGAGGGCGAGGCAGAGTATATGCGGATGCTGGCCGAGGCCTACGATACGCAGGATAAGAAGGACTTCTACGAGTTCACCATTGCGCTGGATGCCCTGAAGCAGAGCCTGACCGGCAGCGAAAAGACCATCGTGCTGGATCGGGATTCCGCTCTGGCCCAGATCATCGCCGGAAACCGATAAGCGAAGAACCGAATCAAATATTTTGCCGGGTGTGCCTCTCGCACACCCGGCCTTTTTATGGTATAATGAGGAAAAATTCCCAAGGAGGAGATCGTATGGAAGTAACAGTGGCACAGATGAAGGCCATAGAGCAGTCCGCCGATGCCCGGGGCCTGCGCTATCCCCAGATGATGGAATATGCAGGGCAGGCGGCGGCCCGGTTTTTGCAGGAGCGGCTGCCGGTGCGCCGACTGGCGGTGTTCTGCGGCACGGGCAACAACGGCGGCGACGGCTATGTGCTGGCCCGGGCGCTGCATCAGGCCGGGGCAGAGGTTCGGATCTACCCGGTGGGGGGACTGCCCCGGACAGCGGACGCCCGGACGAATTATGACCGGGCCAGAGAACTGGGCATCCCGGTGGTGGAGGAGCCGGGAGCGGAGGAGCTGGCCTTTGTGGCACAGGCGGATGCTTTGGTGGATGCCATTTACGGCACGGGCTTCCATGGGGCCTTGCGGCCCGAGGGACGCTGGGCCTGTGACCAAATCAATCGGGCCGGGGGCCGGGTGCTGGCGCTGGATCTGCCCAGCGGACTGGGGGCAGACACGGGCCTTGCGGCGGAGGGAACGGTTCGGGCGGACTGGACGGTGACCTTCCATGCAGCCAAGCCCTGTCACCGGCTGGCGCCGGACTACTGCGGCCAAACGGAGGTCGTATCCATCGGCATCGAGGCGCTGGACGGCCTTGCCGCCGAGACGGAGCAGGCCATGACACAGATCGGCCTTGAGGCCCGGGAAGTGATTGTGGAGCTTGTGGAGGCGGCGAAGCTGGGGGAGGGGGATCTGCTGGTGATCGGCTGTTCCTCCAGCGAGATGGTAGGCAGCCGCATTGGCAGGAATTCCTCTCTGGCGGCGGCGCAGGCGGCCTTTGGGGGGATCTATCCGATCTTGCAGCAGCGGGGGATCCGGCTGGCGGTGCAGTGCTGTGAGCATCTGAACCGGGCGCTGATCGTGGAGGAGGAGACGGCGGAGAAGCTGGGGTATGAGATCGTGAATGTGCGCCCCCAGCCCAAGGCGGGCGGCTCCTTTGCGACTACGGCGTGGGCAGCTTTTTCCCATCCGGTGGCGGTGGAGCATATCAAGGCGAAGGCAGGGCTGGACATCGGCGGCACCCTGATCGGGATGCATCTGAAGGAGGTAGCGGTGCCGCTGCGGCTGAGTCGGAATCGGATCGGACAGGCGCAGATCCTCTGCGCCCGAACCCGGCCCAAGTTCATCGGCGGCGAACGGGCCTTCTATAACGACTCCCTCAAATAACAGCCAATGTCACCCGGGGTAGGCCCCGGAGCCAATGTCGCACGGAGATGTTGCGAATCTGAGGGCAGAGCCGTTCCCGGTATCGTTTCTGCGGAGCGCATCCTAGCCCCCCGCAGGGGGAGCCTATGCCGAGGTATCGTCACCGGGCGGGTCAGGGCGAAAACGATAATAGACCAACTTCGTGCGAATTCGGTGCAGGCCGCCGCCTGCCGCCCGGGGGAGGCCCCGGAGCCAATGTCGCACGGAGATGTTGCGAATCTGAGGGCAGAGCCGTGCCCGGTATCGTTTCTGCGGAGCGTATCCTAGCCTCTCCCCACGGGAGAGGTGGCTTGCCCGAAGGGCAAGACGGAGAGGGGATGAAAAGCCTTCCCATAACTGCCGCAATATCGTTACCGGGCACGGCTCTGCCCATAAATAACTGACCAACTTCGTGCGAAAATGCTTTCCCCTTGGGGGAAAGTACCCCGAAGGGGGGATAGAGGGTACCGTAGTTCGTTATACCAACACATCTAAAACTTTTCGTGCAGAACCCTCTTCCGCCTCGCTATGCTCGGCACCTTCCCCCAAGGGAAGGCAGAATCACTCTATCTGCTCCATTACCGATTATTTTCTCTAAATATCAATCGTATTTAAAATGTTGCAGTTTTTTGGACTTGTCTATCAATATCTTCGCAAACAGCCTGAAATTGTGTATTGATTTCATTGTTAGCATAGCGCAGAACCGTGATTCCTAGATGATTCAGATAAGATGTCCTTTCATAATCAGCTTGAATATTTTTAGGTTCAAAGTGCTGACTCCCATCCAGTTCTACGACAATTTTTGCTTTAGGGCAATAAAAATCCACAATATAATTTCCAATTACTTTTTGTCGGTGAAATTGTAAGGGATGGGTGGAGAGAAAATCGTACCACAGGTGTCTTTCTTGAGAAGTCATGTTTTTTCGTAGATTTTGGGAATTGGATTTCAGCTTTTTGTTATAGGGTAAAGGCATGGTCTCGATTCTCCTTTATGTTTTGCGTATTTATAGCAGAGAAGCAACTGATAGAAGCAGGTGCCGCAGTTGGGCATACTGCATGGTAAAAACTTTTCGTGCAGAACCCTCTTCCGCCTCGCTATGCTCGGCACCTTCCCCCAAGGGAAGGCGATGTCGCTTTGAGGTGGGAGGTAGTCGTTTTGCCATTGGGTACCGCCCGGTATCTTTCTATGTAGTGTCACCGGGCGGGTCAGGGAAAAAGCGATAACCGACCATCTCAAAGCGAAATTGTTTCCCTACGAACGGTTGTCCACGATGAGCATATTGAGGCTCTGCCACCGGCGCAGCTCCTCCGGGGTCAGCAGCAGGAGCTGCCGCAGCTGCTCGGTATGCGCCCGGGGATTGAGGGTCACCAGACATTTGAAGGCGCAGGGCATCAGATCCACGCTGGAAATGCCGCAGAGCAGTCCCTCGGTGAAATCCCGCAGCTCCAGAGGGTTAAAGATGTAGAGCAGATCCTCCTCCAGAGAATTGTACTCGTTGACGAAGGAGAAGCGGATCAGCATATCGCTGTACACCACCTTCCCCCGGTAGCGGACTTCGCTGCGGCGGCCGCTGGGGGTGGTGGAGCGGATCACCAGAGAGGCCCGGGCCATGGAGGACAGCTCCCCGGTTTTCTCCACATGGATGATGCCGTCCTTGAGCCGATGGTATCGGCCATCGTAGAAGTAGAAATACAGCTCGCTGGCGGCAAAAAAGGGGCTGTATGGGCTTTGGCGCTGGGGCAGGGGAACGGGCTGGGGCCGGGGCGGCTGGAAGTCGGTGAGCTGGCTCAGATCCACGCCCAGCGCATGGCTGATGTCGTAGAGCGTCTCCACATCCACGGTGATGTCTCCGGATTCATATTTGCTGACGGTGGCTCTGCTCTTGTGGATCAGATCTGCCAGCTGCTGCAAGGTCATGTGCTGCGCCTGCCGGAAATGGCGGATGCGGCCTCCGATGTGTCGGGTCAGGGCGGTCATAGGCTCCTCCTTTGTTTCGCAAGAATATACACTTTTCCAGAAAATGAAAAAAGAAAAGGGAAAAATCCCTCTGGTACGGATAGAATTCTATCACAGAGAAACAATATCCGTCAAGCCGTTCTTCTGACGAAACTTCCCCCGGTTTGCCTTTCCCGGGGGGAGCCGCTATAATGGGGCCATTGTTAGAGGAAAAGAGGACGAAACCATGAAAAAGAGAACCGGATTCACAGGAACCTTAGGCTTTGTGCTGTCCGCCGCTGGCAGCGCCGTGGGCGTTGGCAACATCTGGCGCTTTCCCTATCTGGCCGCCAAGGACGGCGGCGGCGTCTTTCTTCTTGTCTATCTGGCTCTGGTGCTGACCTTTGGCTTTACCCTGCTGACCACGGACATTGCCATCGGGCGGCGCACCAAGGAGACGGCCCTCAATGCCTTCGGCGCCATCCGCCCCCGGTGGGACTTTCTCGGCAAGCTCACCTTTCTGGTGCCGGCCATCATCATGACCTATTACACGGTCATCGGCGGCTGGGTGCTGAAATACATCACGGTATATCTCACCGGGCAGGGCGCTGCGGCGGCACAGGACGGCTATTTCGGCAGCTTTATCTCGGCTCCCGTGGCCCCTGTGGTGTTCATGCTGGTCTTTCTGGCGCTGACGGCGCTGATCGTATACTTCGGCGTGGACAAGGGCATTGAGCGCTTCTCCAAAATGGTCATGCCGGCGCTGGTGCTGCTCATCGTGGTCATCACCGGCTACACCCTCTCCATGCACCATCAGGCCGCCGACGGCACCGTTCGTTCCGGTCTGGAGGGATTGAAGGTCTATCTGATCCCCAATTTTGAGGGGATGACCTTCGGCAGATTCCTGCGCATCCTGCTGGATGCCATGAGCCAGCTGTTTTTCTCCCTCAGCGTGTCCATGGGCATTATGATTACCTACGGCTCCTATGTGGACAAGAATGTGAACCTCTCCAAGTCCATCCGCTCCATTGAGCTGTTCGATACCGGCGTGGCGCTGCTGGCCGGAGCCATGATTATTCCTGCGGTCTATGTGTTCTCCGGCACGGAGGGCATGAAGCAAGGCCCCAGTCTCATGTTCATCTCCCTGCCCAAGGTCTTTGAGGCCATGGGTTCCATGGGACAGTGGGTCGCCGCAGCCTTTTTCCTCATGCTGGGCTTTGCCGCTCTGACCTCCAGTGTTTCCATCATGGAGACGCTGGTGGCCAGCTGCATGGATCTGTTCCATACCAGCCGGAAGAAGATGTGCATGGTCATCGGCCTGATTTCTGCCGCAGCGGCGGCCGTCATCTGCATGGGCTACAATGTGTTCTACTTCGAGTGGACTCTGCCCAACGGAAGCCCCGCCCAGCTGCTGGATGTGATGGATTATGTGAGCAACAGCTTCCTGATGCCCCTGATCTCCTTCCTGACCTGCATCTTTGTGGGCTGGGTGCTGAAGCCCCGCTGGATCGGCGAGGAGATGGAGGCCAGCGGCCACCCCTTCGGCCACAGTCGGCTGTATTCCTTTATGATCCGTTATGCAGCGCCCGTCATCATGGCAGTGCTGTTTTTCCAGTCCACCGGACTTGGTGGCTTTTGATACCTCCTTTCGGAAAGACCCGCCAGACGGCGGGTTTTTTCCCGTTTGGGATTTGTGGTTGCACTTTCCCAAAAAAGGGGGTATCATAAGCTGTTGTGACCCAATTCAATGAGAAAGAGAGGAATTTCAATGAAACGCTCCAATGAGGATATGCTCAACGGCCCGCTGCTGGGGGGCATCATCCGCTATACGCTGCCCATTGTGCTGTCGGGGATTTTGCAGCTGCTGTTCAATGCGGCGGATCTGATGGTGGTGGGCCAGTTCTGCGGCAGCGTCAGCGTGGGCGCCGTCAGCTCCACCGGCGCTCTGAGCAATCTGGTGGTGAATCTGTTCATGGGCATTTCCGTGGGAGCCGGCGTTTGCGTGGCCCACGGACTGGGCGGAAAACGGGAGGAGGAGGTTCGCCGGACGGTGCATACCGCCATTCCCGTGTCCATCCTCAGCGGCCTGATCCTGACGGTGCTGGGCATTGCCATGTGTACGCCCATGCTGCGGCTCATGTCCACCCCGGCGGAGGTGCTGCCCCTGTCGGCGCTGTATATGAAGATCTATTTTCTGGGCATCACCGCCAATATCCTGTATAACTTCTGCGCCTCCATCCTCCGGGCCGCCGGAGATACCAAGGGGCCGCTGCTGTATCTGACGGCGGCGGGCGTCATCAATGTGCTGCTCAATCTGCTGTTCGTCATCGTGTTCGACCTGAATGTGGCCGGCGTGGCGCTGGCTACCACCCTGTCCCAGACGGTGTCCGCCGTGCTGGTGGTTCGGGCGCTGATTCGCCGGACGGACGCCTGCCAGCTGCGGTGGAGGGAAATGAAGATCTACCGGCCCCAGCTGGTGAAGATGATCGAGATCGGCCTGCCTGCCGGGGTGCAGGGCTCCATGTTCTCCATCTCCAATGTCATCATCCAGTCCGCCGTGAATTCCTTCGGCAGCGCCTTCATCGTGGCCGGAAACGGTGCGGCCTCCAACATCGAGGGCTTTGTCTACATCTCCATGAACGCCCTGAACCAGACCGCCGTGAACTACATCGGCCAGAATCTGGGTGCGAGACAGTTCGACCGGGTGAAGAAGATCTTCCGGGTCTGTCTGCTGAGTGTGACGGTGGTGGGGCTGGTCATGGGGCCTGCGGCCTATTTTGCGGCGCCGTGGCTGCTGCGGTTCTACATCCCGGATTCCCCGGAGGCCATTGCCTACGGCGTCCTGCGGATGGGGCTGATCGCCCTGCCGTATTTCGTCTGCGGCCTGATGGATGTGACCACCGGAGCGCTCCGGGGTCTGGGCAGCTCCTTCGTACCCATGGTGGTGACGGTCATGGGCGTGTGTGTGCTTCGGGTGGTGTGGGTGTTCACCATTTTTCAGGTGCCTCGGTTCCACACCCCTCAGTGTCTGTACCTGTCCTATCTGGTGTCATGGACTCTGACCTTCGGGGTGGAATTTGTGCTGTTCTACCGGGTGCTGCGGAAAAAGCAGCAGGAGGCCCAAGAATTCATGCCATAAGGAATCAGAAAAACCCAGCCCGACGGGCTGGGTTTTTTGCGGCATGATAGGGGGCAGGCGGCGCTGGAGGACGGCCCGTTCCATTCAATTGTTCCACGGGAAACATTCCCCTCTCCGGCAGGCGGCGGCGAGTTTGGCTCCCCCCACGGGGGTGGTGCTTTGCGCAGCAAATCAAAATCCAAAAATTGCCGGGGGCAATTTCACAATCTGTGGAGCTGGCGAAAATCTCTGATTTTCGTCTGAGAGGGGATACAAAAGTGTTCAGCTTACTGCTCAGGTATCGGTAGCCTTTTCATCCCCTCTCCGTCTTGCCCTTCGGGCAATCCACCTCCCCCGTGGGGGGAGGTGGATTGCCCGAAGTTGGTCAATTATCTGTGGGCAGAAACGATGCCCGGTAACGATACTGCGTCCTAGGCTCCCCCCACGGGGGAGCTGTCAGCGTAGCTGACTGAGAGGGGATACAAAAGTGTTCAGCTTACTGCTCAGGTATCGAACCTTTTTCATCCCCTCTCCGGCAGGCGGCGGCCTGCACCGAATTTCGCTTTGGGCTGGTCAATTATCTATGGGCAGAAACGATGCCCGGTAACGCTGCCTCGGAGCTTTTCATCCCCTCTCCGCCTCGTTCCTCGGCACCTCCCCCGTGGGGGGAGGCAATTCGCACCGGGATGGTCTGTGATCGTTTTTGCCCTGACCCGCCCGGTAACGATACTGCGGCAGTTATGGGAAGGGTTCTTACGATTCCCTCCGTCCCATCAACCGAAAACGCATTTCCGCAGGAAAGATACCGGGAACGCCCAATGGCAAAAAGACCACCGACCAGCTCAAAGCGAGTTTGGCTGTCGGGACTTGCCGACCCCGGATTAGAAGTCCACCTCGGTGTCGTAGTAGCAGCACTTGAGCAGCTTCTCCATCTCCTCCTGAGAGGGCTGACGGGGATTGGAGCCGGTGCAGGCATCGGCAATGGCATTGCTTGCAATCTCAGGCAGCCGCTCCAGGAACACCTGCTCCGGCACAAAGCCCTCCTCCGCAGGCATCCCGTCTGCACCGTAGTGCCGGATGCACTGGGGAATGTTCAGCGCCTCGTTCATGCTCCGCAGATGGGCAATCAGAAGTGCAATCTTCTCTGCCACCGTCTCGCCGCCCAGATGCATGAAATCGGCAATCTCTGCATAGCGCCGAGCCGCAGTCTCATCCTTTGCATTGAAGGCGATGACCTTGGGCAGATACATGGCATTGGCGGCACCGTGGATGATGTGTGCGCCGTAGTCCTGGAAGGCAGCGCCGGTCTTGTGGGCCATGGAGTGGACAATGCCCAGCAGTGCGTTGGAGAAGGCCATGCCGGCCAGACACTGGGCGTTGTGCATCAGATCCCGCTTCTCCATCTCGCCGTTGTAGGAGGGGATCAGATCCTTCTGGATCATGGTGATGGCGAAGATGGCCAGAGGATCGGTGAAGGAGCAGTTGGCGGTGGAGACATAGGCCTCAATGGCGTGGGTCATGGCATCCATGCCGGTGTGGGCCACCAGCTTCTGGGGCATGGTCTCCGCCAGATCCGGATCCACAATGGCCACATCCGGGGTGATCTCAAAGTCAGCCAGAGGATACTTGATGCCCTTTTCATAGTCCGTGATGACGGAGAAGGCAGTCACCTCGGTGGCCGTGCCGGAGGTGGAGGGGATGGCGCAGAAATGAGCCTTCTTGCGCAGCTTGGGCAGACCAAAGACCTTGATCATCTCCTCGAAGGTGATGTCGGGGTATTCGTACTTGATCCACATGGCCTTGGCTGCATCGATGGGGGAGCCGCCGCCCATGGCCACGATCCAGTCGGGCTGGAACTTGAGCATCTCGGCAGCGCCACGCATCACGGTGTCAACGGAGGGGTCGGACTCGATGCCGTCAAACACCTGAACCTCCATGCCGGCCTCCTGCAAATAGGAAACAGCCCGGTCGAGGAAGCCGAAGCGCTTCATGGAGCCGCCGCCAACGCAGACCATTGCTCGCTTGCCTTCAAAGGTTTTCAGGGTCTCCAGAGTGCCTTTGCCGTGGTACAGATCTCTGGGCAGGGTAAATCTAGCCATAATAAATTCCTCCAAATAACATTCTTCTGTTGTTGTCAAACCAAACGCCAAATCGAATTGCATCAAAGCTTGCAAGGACTATGTATCGATTTGTTTGTATCGATAATATGACACGAATTGAAAAATGTCAATACCAATTTATCAAAAAGGGGAGATTTATATAAAACTTCTATCATTCTCACAAAAAACAACATAAAAACAGAAATAATAGATAAAATGTATACAATTCGGTTTATCGATAAAAAGATACGGTACAAAATAGGACTTGAAAAAGAAAAATCCGGTCACAGGAGCTGTGACCGGATTTTGGATAACAGGGGATGATATTCAGAGAAGCGTCTGAAATATGCGATTTTGGGAGAATTCCTGCTGATTTTATTTCGACTTTTTCCCGGCGGGATGGGCCGAATCCGATTCTACTGCGGCAGCCTCCACCAGCTTACGGATGAGGGCCTCGTCGGCGCCGCAGTAGAGCGTCCCGTCCCAGCGCAGGATCGGCCCCTGACCGCACAGGTGCATACAGGGGGTGATACGCAGGGTGAATTCCTTCGGCTCTCTGCCGTAGGTCTGCTCCACGAACTGGCGGAGCCTGCCCCGCTTGGAGCAGCCCGGGCCGCCGCAAAGCTCCAGCAGATGACCGCCGCCCTCGGGGGCCAGCTTCAGGCTGGGATACCGGCGGATGACCGCCAGCAGAAAGGATGGGGAGAGCTGATAGGCGCAGGCCACCGTGGGGATGACCCACCGGGGGATGGCGCCGCCATGCTCCTGCTGGATCTCCAGCAGAAGATTTTTGAGACTGAGCTGATCGGCGGGCGCTCCCTGACTGCGGTAGTAGGAAAGGGCCTCGTCCAGATTCCATGCCATAGGCCGAACCTCCTTTGGGGTGTGTTTGCTCTATTGTATCAGGGGAGCAGGCCCCTGTCCAGAGGCAATGCGGAAAAGGGATTGACAGTCCGTGGGAATCCATCTAAAATAGATGGTATAAGGAAGAAAAATCACCCACCGGGTCAGGCGCTCCCTGCCCCGGAATCCACCAAAAGGAGAACGCCTATGTACCGTATTATGGAATATAACCCCCAGCTTCGCCCCTTTACCGGGGATATTGACCTGCGTATGAATCAGTATCATGCCACCAAGTACCGTCTGGTGGGCGAAACCGGAACCCTTCGGGACTTCGCCAACGGCCACCAGTATTACGGCATCCATCATGTGGAAAACGGCTGGGTCTACCGGGAGTGGGCGCCCAGCGCCCAGCAGCTCTATTTTACCGGCGATTTCAACGACTGGGATCTGACCGGCTGCCCCATGGAACGACTGGACGGCGGAAACTGGGAGGTCTTTCTCCCCGGTGACAAGGCGCTCTGGGCCGGCTGCCGGGTCAAGACCGTGGTGGATGCCAACGGTCAGCGCACCACCCACATCCCCCTCTATGCCAGACGGGTGGTACAGGATCCCAAGACCATCACCTTCAACTGTGAGGTGGTAGACGACAAGCTCCGGTTCCACTGGACGGATCAGAATTTCAAGCCCGAGGATTCCCTCTATATCTATGAGGCCCATGTGGGCATGGCGCAGGAAAAGGGGAAGGTCGGCACCTATCGGGAGTTCGCCGTGTTCACCCTGCCCCGGATCAAAAAGGCCGGCTACAACACCATTCAGCTCATGGCCATCATGGAGCATCCCTACTACGGCAGCTTCGGCTATCAGGTGTCCAACTTCTTTGCGGCCTCCAGCTGGTTCGGTCAGCCGGACGATCTCAAATACCTGATTAACACCGCCCACGAAATGGGTATTCGGGTGCTTCTGGATGTGGTTCATTCCCACGCCGTCAAGAATACCACCGAGGGCATCAATCTGTTCGACGGCACCGAATGGCAGTTCTTCCACTCCGGGGACAAGGGCAACCACCCGGCATGGGATACCAAGTGCTTCAACTACGGCAAGGACGAGGTCATCCACTTCCTGTTGAGCAACCTGAAATTCTGGATGGAGGAGTACCATTTCGACGGCTTCCGCTTCGACGGCGTGACCTCCATGCTCTACCACGACCACGGTCTGGGGACGGACTTCAATTCCAATGACCGCTACTTCTCCCTGAATACCCACACCGAGGCCATCACCTATCTCCAGCTGGCCAACGAGCTGATCCGGCAGGTCAACCCCCATGCCGTGACCATCGCAGAGGATATGTCCGGTATGCCGGGAATGTGTCTGCCCATTGCCGACGGCGGCATCGGCTTTGACTATCGGCTGGGCATGGGTCTGCCCGATATGTGGATCAAGACCGTGAAGGAAAAGTCCGACGAGCAGTGGGACATCGGCAAGATGTGGGGGGATATGTGCCTCAGACGGCCCGGTGAAAAGACCATCGCCTATGTGGAGAGCCACGATCAGGCGCTGGTGGGCGACAAGACCATGATCTTCCGGCTGGCGGATGCGGCCATGTACACCGACATGGACAAGGCCTGCCACAACCCGGTGATCGACCGGGCCATTGCCCTGCACAAGATGATCCGGCTGATGACGCTGGGCGGAGGCGGCGAGGGCTACCTCAACTTCATGGGCAACGAGTTCGGCCACCCCGAGTGGATCGACTTCCCCCGGGAGGGCAACGGCTGGAGCTTCCACTACTGCCGCAGACAGTGGAGCCTGCTGGACAACGGCTACCTCAAGTATCAGTGGCTGGGCGAGTTCGACCGGGATGTGGTGAATCTGACCAAGGCGCATCAGATGTTCTACCAGTGGATGGCAGACCTGATGCTCCAGCGGGAGAAGCTGCTGGCCTTCTATCGGAAGGGGCTGTTGTTTGCCTTCAACTTTGACCCCAGCAGATCCTATGAGAATGTGGGCATCCGGGTGCCGCAGCTGCGGGACTATCAGGTGGCGCTGTCCACGGATGACAGCAAGTACGGCGGATGGGATCAGATTGCACACGGGGTCTATCCGGCCAAGCCCGACGGCCATGGCGGTGCGTACATCGAGCTGTATCTGCCGGCCAGAACCGCCGTGGTTCTGGAGGAGCTTCCGACCGGGTCGGGGAGTCCCGACGGCCAAAGTCGCATTTAGATATTGCTAGTCTCAGGGCAGAGCCGAGCCCGGTGTCGGGGAGTCCTGACAGCCAAAGACGCTTTGGGCTGAGAGGTAGTCGTTACACCATTGGGCGTGCCCGGTAACGATTATGCGGATGTGACTTTCAAGTTGACGGGATGGAGGAAATCGTAAGAACCCTTCCCATGACTGCCGAGATAGCATTACCGGGCGGGTTAGGGAAAAAGCGATAACAGACCAACTTCGTGCGAAAATGCCTCCCCCCACGGGGGAGGTGGCACGGCGTAAGCCGTGACGGAGAGGGGATGACAAGCTCCGAGGCAGCGTCACCGGGCACGGCTCTGCCCATAGATAATTGACCAACTTCGTGCGAATCGCCCGTGGGGGCTACCCCACTGCGAAATTCGGTGCAGGCCGCCGCCTGCCCCCACTGCGAAATTTGTTACAGGCCGTCGCCTGCACGGATGGCCCAGCGCATTTTCGTACATTTGGCCCGGGAATTGCGGACACATTCCGCCGCCGAGGGCCGGATCACATCCTGAGCGATTTCGGAATATAGTCCCTCCCGGGCAAACTGCTTGAAGGACTTCTTCACCAGCCGATCCTCCCCGGAATGGAAGGTCAGAATCGCCACCCGTCCGCCGGGTGCCAGAACCTCCGGCAGCTTGTCCAGAAAGGCATACAGCACCTCAAATTCCGCATTGATGTCGATGCGGAGCGCCTGAAAGACCCGGGCGCAGGACTTTTTCACCGCATCCTTCTGCGCCTTTTTGGGCAGGAAGGACAGCGCCTGCTCCACGGCCTGCCGCAGCTGGGTGGTGGTTTCGATGAAATCCCCCCGCTGCTGCCGCTCCATGACCACCCGGGCGATCTCCTCGGCATATGGCTCGTCGGAATTCTCAATCAGCATCCCGATGAATTCCTCCTCGTCCAGCTCCCTGAGCCGCTGGGCGGCGGAAACACCCTTTAGGGGATTCATCCGCAGATCCAGAGGCCCCTCCACCTTATAGGTAAAGCCCCGCTCCGGGTTGTCGATCTGCATGGAGCTGACCCCCAGATCCGCCAGAATGAAGTCCAGCTTCCGTCCGGTGTCCTTGACCACCTGATCGATGTCCGCAAAATTCTGGAGCCGCACCGTGAGGATCTCCGGGCCGAAGCCGGCCTCGGCCAGCCGCTTTTTGGTTTTCTCCGATTCGATGGGATCCACATCCAGCCCGTAGATATGGCCCTGCCCCTGAAGCTTTTCCAGCATTTTCCGGGTGTGGCCGCCATAGCCAAGGGTGGCGTCCAGTCCTACCTGTCCGGGCCGGATATCCAGAAAATCCAGAATCTCGTCCACCATGATGGAGATATGCATCCCCGCCGGGGTGGCGCCCCGGCCCATCACATGGGCGATCTCGTCGGCATATTTTTCCGGGTCATGCTCCTTGTATTTTTCCTTGTAGCTTTTGGGATGGGTGCCGGAGTAGTGGATCCGGCGGCGATGTGTTTCTTCCATGACAGCTCCTTAAAAGACAAAATTGTGGAAAATCAGCGCATTGAGGATCCCGATGAGGATCCCAGCGCCGACCTGAATGGGGGTGTGGCCCACGAACTCCTTGAGGGTCACGGTGGGCAGCTTTTTGATGTCGAACATCTCCAGCGTCTGGATCAGCTCGTTGAGGACGGCGGCCTGCTTTCCGGCCTCGTGGCGGACGCCCATGGCATCGTGGCAGACAATCACCGCCAGAATCCCGGTGACGGCGAACTGGAAGGAGCCGGGGCCGTAGGCCAGCAGGCAGGCGGTGCAGAGGGAGGAAACCGTGGCCGAATGACCGCTGGGCATCCCTCCGTCCCCCACCAGCCGCTCCCAGTCCAGCCGATGGTTCACCAGCGCAAAGAGCAGAACCTTGAGGATCTGCGCCACGAACCAAGAGGAGAGCGGGATGATGAGGAAGGGATTTGTGATGAGTTCATAGAACCAATTCATGGGCAAGCCTCCATTGACAAAACAAGTGAAAATATTATACCATGGACAGGCCGGACTGCCAAGGGGCAGAGGGCAAAAAGAAAATTTCCGGAAAATTTCTCCAATGTGAGTTTGTCACGGTAAAAGGGAAACCATTCGGGTAAGATAAGGCCATAAAACAAAAACAAATTCCAAGGAGGAATCGAATATGTCTGAGCTTCACATCACCAATCAGAATTTTGAGACCGAGGTCATGCACAGCGACAAGCCCGTGCTTCTGGATTTCTTCGCAACCTGGTGCGGCCCCTGCCAGATCATGCTCCCCATCGTGGGGGAGATCGCTCAGGAGAGAGCGGACATCAAGGTGGCCAAGATCAATGTGGACGAGAACGCCGAGCTGGCCCGCAAGTTCCGGGTCATGAGCATCCCCACTCTGGTGGTGGTCAAGGACGGCAAGGTGGTCAAGCGCTCCACCGGAGCCATTTCCAAGGACGAAGTCCTTGCCATGCTGTAACCCCCGCCCAGCCGTAAAATCGCAGATCCGCCGGTCACAGACCGGCGGATCTTTTTTATAAGCCTAGGCTTTGCCAAGGGCCTCCAAGCCCGCATGGTCGATGATCTGGATGGAGCCACGGGTGAGCCGGACGAAGCCCTCGCTCTGGAAATACCGCAGCATCCTTGTGACCACCTCCCGGGCAGTCCCCAGATGGTTGGCGATCTTCTCGTGGGTGATTTTCAGGGCGTCGCCGTCAATGGCGCTCTCCTCCAGCAGAAAGGCCGCCAGCCGCTTGTCAAAGCTTTTCCACATGACCTGCTCCATCAGCCACATCACATCGGAAAATCGGCTGCTCATGATCTCCCGGGTGTAGTTGGCCAGAGGAGCGGACTGCTCCATCAGCTCCTTGTAGAGCTGGGGCGGCAGGACAAACACCTCGGTGTCCTTCTCGGCCTCGATGTGCAGCTCGAACTGGATGGAGTTCATCATGCAGGAGGCGGAAAACAGACAGATGTCCCGTTCAAACAGCCGATAAATGGTGATCTCCCGGCCTTCGTCGGAGAGAATGTAGCACCGCAGCTGGCCGGAGCGCAGCAGCAGCAGTCCGATGCAGTCCATGTCTCCCCGGTGAACCACAGTCCCGGCGGGGATGGAGCGCAGCGTGGCGCTGTCGGACAGGGCCTTTTGCTGCTGGGGGGTCAGCTTGGGCCAGATGGGAAAATAGTCGGAAATGACCATCAAAAACACCTCCTGCTCAGTTACGCACAGTATAATGGATTTTTTTCCGAAAGTCAAAAGAAAATAAGGATTGACAGACCGGGAAAAGAGGCGTATGCTAAGAGTAGTAAATGACATATGTCAGAAATAAAACCAGAACAGGAGGTTCGATCTGATGCCCAGACCGAGAAAATGCCGCAGGGTCTATGCCCTGCCGGAAAACCGGGCCTTTGCACCCCAGACCCCGGGGCAGGGCGAGCCGGTGATCCTGACCGTGGACGAATATGAGACTCTCCGCCTCATCGACCATGTGGGATATTCTCAGGATGCGGCAGGAGCCTATATGGGCGTGGGCCGCACCACCGTGCAGCAGATCTACACCGCTGCCAGAAAAAAGCTGGCGGCGGCGCTGGTGGAGGGCCTGCCCATCCGCATTGAGGGCGGAGCCTATGAGCTTTGCCGCTCCGGCGGTCACTGCCGCTGGGTCAGACAGGGGGAAACCCCGGAAGGAGGAAATTCCATGATCGTCGCAATTTGCGTGGACGAGGATCGGGAAAGCACCTGTCCCGTCTTTGCCAGAGCGCCGTTTCTGCTGGTGGAGCAGGACGGAGTGGAGAAATTTGTAGAAAATCCCGGCGCAGCCGCCCAGTCCGGCGCCGGCTTGCAGGCCGCTCAGGCCGTGGTGGATACGGGGGCCGCCGTCCTCATCACCCGGCGCTGCGGAGAAAATGCCGCCGCCGTCTTTGCCGAGGCCGGGGTGGAGGTCTATAAGGCCCAGGCATCCGATGCCCGGGAAAATCTTCGGCTGTATCACGAGGGCCGTCTGGAGAAAATGGCACAGTTTCATCCGGGCTTTCAGGGCATCCAATGAAGCTTGCGGTCTTGAGCGGCAAGGGCGGCGCCGGGAAAACCATGCTGGCCGCCAATCTGGCTGCCTGCCGCAGCGGCTGCTATGTGGACTGCGATGTGGAGGAGCCGAACGGCGGATTGTTCCTCCGCCCCCGGGAGATCCGGCAGGAGCCGGTCTGTGTCCAAGTCCCGGTGCCGGACGGGGAGCGCTGTGTGGGCTGCCGAAGCTGCGTGGAGCTGTGCCGCTTCCATGCGCTGGCCTTCGTAGGCGGAAAACCCAAGCTGTTCCCGTCGGTGTGCCATAGCTGCGGCCTGTGCGCCATGGCCTGCCCCCAAGGGGCCATCACAGAACAGCCCCGGGCCGTGGGGGTGCTGGAAACGGGCATGGCCGGGGATACCAAGGTCATCACCGGCATCCTGAACCCCGGCGAGGCCTCGGGCGTCCCCGTCATCCATGCCGCTCTGGAGCGGGCCGCAGGGGAGGACTGCACCGTGATCGACTGCCCTCCGGGAAGTGCCTGCACCGTGATGGAGAGCATCGGGGATGCGGATCTGTGCCTGCTGGTCTGCGAGGCCACCGCCTTCGGCTTCCATAATTTTAAAATGGTTCACGAGCTGACCCGGATCATGGGCAAAAGGGCCGCCGTGGTATGCAACAAGGTCACCCGGCCCTATGAGCCGCTGGAGGACTACTGCGCCCGGGAGGACCTGCCCGTGCTGGAGCGGATCCCGCTGGATCCCGAGCTGGCCCGGCGCACCGCCGCCGGACAGCTTCTGGTGGAGGAGCCTCGGTATCGGGAGAAGTTTCTGGCGCTGTGGGAGAAGATCGGAGGGGAAGTCCAATGAAAAAACTGCTGATCCTCAGCGGCAAGGGCGGTACGGGCAAAACCACCACCGCCGGAGCCTTTGCGGCCTTTTCCCGGTGCAGAGCCGCCGCCGACTGCGATGTGGATGCCCCCAACCTCCACCTGATTTCCCGGTTCCCCGGAGAAATGCAGGAAACCCCCTTCTGCGGCGGAGAGAAAGCCGCCATCGACCCGGAAAAATGTGTGGGCTGCGGCCTCTGTGCCGAAAGCTGCCGCTTCCATGCCATCGAAAAAAGGGGAGCGGTCTATGCCGTCCGGGACTGGGCCTGTGAGGGCTGCGGCGTGTGCCGGTTCGTCTGCCCCCAAGGGGCGGCCAGCCTCCGGCCCGATGTGTCCGGCGCCCAGCGGCTGATTCCGGGGGAGCGGGTGTTTTCCGGGGCCAAGCTCAAAATGGGCCGGGGAAATTCCGGCAAGCTGGTTTCCGCCGTCAAGCAGGAGCTGCGGCGCCATGCGCCGGACTGTGAGCTTGCCATCATCGACGGCTCTCCCGGCATCGGCTGCCCGGTGATCGCCTCGGTCAGCGGCGTGGATCTGGCGCTGGTGGTGGCGGAGCCTTCGGTTTCCGGCCTCAGTGACCTGAAACGGCTGGTGCGGACTGCCGAAATGCTGGAGACCCCGCTGGCGGTCTGCGTCAATCGATGGGAGCAAAGCCCGGAGAAAACCCGGCAGATCCAAGCCCTCTGCCGGGAAAAACAGCTGCCCTTTCTGGGACAGATCCCGTGGGATCCGGAAGTCCCTGCCGCCGTCAACCGGGGGGAGAGCATCGCTCAGGTGGACTGTCCCGCCCGAAATGCATTATTGGAAATTTATGGAAAGATCCGGAGCCTTCTGGATCTGCCCGTGGAATAAAGGAGAATGTTATGATGATGAAAATTGCAGTTGCAGCCAACGGTCATACCGTTGCCGGCCATTTCGGCCATTGTGAAACCTTTATCCTCTTTGACACCGAGAACGGCGTCATCACCGCAGAGGATCCCGTCCCCAATCCCGGCCACAAGCCCGGTTTCCTGCCCAATTTCCTGGCAGACCGGGGGGCCATGGTCATCATCGCCGGCGGTATGGGCGGCGGTGCCGTGGACATCTTCAACGAGCGCAATGTGGAGGTCATTCTGGGCGCTCAGGGCGACGCCCGGGAAAATGTGGAGAAGTACCTGCGGGGCGAGCTGCGCTCCACCGGCTCTGTCTGCCACGAGCATGAGCATGAAAACGAGTGCAGATAAGCACCCGGCCCTTCGGCACCCGGCGGCTCCGCCGGGTGCTTTTTTTGTTCAAAAGTGGAAGGGTGTGTTGAAATTTATAAAAATATCGTTGCAAAAATAGGGGATAAGTGGTATAGTATCTAAAATATCGATCCAATTAGAGGGGGGAAAGAACTTGATATTCGGCAAACACATCAATCGCTATTATGTCCGATACGGGTTGTGGTTTCTGGTGGGCCTGATTGCACTGGCCGTGGTGGATATCCTCCAGCTCCGGGTTCCCGGCCTGTATCAGATGCTCATCAACGGCATCAACGAAGGCTCCGTGATGATCGGGGGCGCAGCGGTTCCCTTTGACACGGCCTTCCTGCTGGACCGCATCTGTATGCCCATGCTGGTCATCGTGCTGGCCATGGTGTTCGGACGGTTCCTGTGGCGCATCACCTTCATCGGTGCGGCCATCCGGATGGAGACAGACCTGCGCAATCGGATGTTCGACCATGCCAAGGATCTGAGCCACGAGTATTATCAGGTCAATAAGGTAGGCACCCTGATGAGCCTGTTCACCAACGATCTGGACACGGTGCAGGAGTGCTACGGCTGGGGCGTCATGCAGCTGTTTGACGCCCTGTTTCTGGGCTGGCTGGCCATCCGCAAAATGTGGGGCATGGATCACACCCTGACGGTTTTCGCCATGGTTCCCATGCTGCTGCTGTTCGCCTGCGCCACGGTGGTGGGGCGGTACATGACCAAAAAATGGGACATCCGGCAGGAGGCCTTCTCCCGGCTGTCGGACTTCTCTCAGGAGAGCTTCTCCGGCATCGCCGTCATCAAGGCCTTCGTCAAGGAAAGTCGGGAGCTGCTGGCCTTCCGCAAGCTCAACGAGGAAAACGAAACCGCCAACATCGAGCATACCAAGGCCTCGGTGCTGCTTCGGATCCTTGTGACCATGTTCGTGGAAAGCGTGCTGTGCATCATTCTGGGCTATGGCGGCTGGCTGGTTTATACCCATCGGTTCAATGCCGGTCAGCTCATGGAGTTCATCGGCTACTTTACCGCCGTGGTCTGGCCCATCATGTCCGTCTCCGAGCTGATCGACATGACCTCCCGGGGCAAGGCCTCCATGGATCGCATCGCAGAGCTTCTGGATGCAGAGTGCAGCGTGGTGGATCGGGAGGGCGTGCGGGATCTGGAGCAGATCCGGGGCGAGATCGAGTTCCGGGATCTGAGCTTCCGGTTCCCCGACGGGGAATTCGATGCGCTGGAACACGTGTCCTTCCACATCGCCCCCGGCGAAAATGTGGGTCTGGTGGGCAAGACCGGCTCCGGCAAATCCACGCTGGTGGATCTGATCCTGCGTACCTACAATGTGCCGGACGGCACCTTGCTGATCGACGGACAGGATGTAAATTCCCTTTCCATCCGCTCCGTCCGGGAGGCCTGCGCCTATGTGCCTCAGGATAATTTCCTGTTCTCCGACACCATCGAGCATAACATCGCCTTCTCCACCCGGGAGCCGGATCGGGAGAAGACCGTCCATGCGGCGATCATGGCCGATGTGGACGAAAACATCAAGGAATTCCAGCACGGCTATGAGACGGTGCTGGGAGAGCGGGGCGTCACCGTTTCCGGCGGTCAGAAGCAGCGCATTTCCATCGCCCGGGCGCTGATGAAGGACGCTCCCATCCTCATTCTGGACGACTCGGTTTCCGCCGTGGATACCAAGACCGAGCGCAACATTCTCAAAAATCTCCGGGATACCCGGGCCGGAAAGACCACCATCCTCATCGCCCACCGGATCTCCACCATCGAGCAGATGGATCGGATCCTCTTTGTGGACGGAGGGACTGTGGCGGCAGTGGGCACCCATCAGGAGCTGTATCAGACCTGTCCGGCCTATCGGACGATGGTAGATCTGCAAAAGCTGGACGAGGAAGGAGGCGGCGCAGATGCATGAGAAACTTCCCATTCTGATCCTTGGGGCCATCATCGGCAGCTTCACCGTTGCCTTTCTGATCGCCTTCATCGCCCTCAAGCGGCACAAGAGCGCCGATGACGATTACGGTCGGAAAATGTCCGACTGGGAGATCGTCAAACGGCTGGCCTCCTACGGAAAGCCCTACTGGAAGCAGTTCGTTTTGGTGTTTGTGGTCATGCTGGCCTCCATCGCCTATGATATTCTCTCGCCGCTGCTCATCGGCCATGTCCAGAATATCATCAAGGGGGAATTTGAGCTGCCCCAGCTCTATCGGGTGGTGGCGGTCTATGCCTCCATTCTGGCGGTGTCGCTGGTCTGTACCTATATTCAGGCCATGCTCCTGCAAAAAATCGGCCAGAAGATCCTTTCCGCCCTGCGGATGGATGTGTTCACCCACATCGAAGCGCTGTCGCAGGATCAGCTCAACCAGATCCCCGTGGGCAAGCTGGTGACCCGGGTCTGCAACGACCCCAACTCCATCTCCTACCTGTTCACCAACATTCTGGTGACCCTCATCAAGAACACCATGGTCATCGTGGGGGTGCTGGGCGCCATGCTCCTGCTCAACTATGCCCTGACGCTGATGGTGCTGTGCTTCGTTCCCTTCGTGGTCTTTTTCACCGTGGTGTTCCGCTCCTTCTCCCGCCGGTGCCACCGCCGGGTCATCAACGCCACCACCGATGTCAATACCTACCTGTCGGAGAACCTCTCCGGCATGAAGATCACCCAGATCTTCAATCAGGAGGATCGGAAGCTGTCGGATTTTCTGAGCCTCAGCGGTCAGCTCCAAAAAACCAAGCAGCAGCGGCTGTTCGTGTTCGGCATTTTCCGCCCCACGGTGTATATGCTCTATATCAGCTGTGTGCTGTGCCTGTTCTATGTGGGCGGCAAGGGCTATATCGACGGCGTGATGCTCTTTGGACAGAGCATTTCCAGTGCGGTCATCGTGTCCTTCTATATGTATATCTCCAAATTCTTCAACCCCATCCAGACCCTTGCGGAGCAGTTCGATATGCTCCAGAAGTCCTTCGCCGGTGCGGAGAAGATCTTCGGCATCATCGACATGGTTCCCGAGATCGTGGACGAGCCGGATGCCATCGAGCTGACCGAGCTGCGGGGCGAGATCGAATTTCAGGATGTGTGGTTCGCCTACGAGCCGGACGAATGGGTGCTGCAAGGGGTGTCCTTCCATGTGCTGCCCCACCAGACCGTGGCCTTTGTGGGTTCCACCGGCTCCGGAAAAACCACCATCCTCTCCCTGATCTGCCGCAACTACGACATCCAGAAGGGCCGCATCCTCATCGACGGCATCGACATCCGGAAAATCAAGATCTCCTCCCTGCGCCGCCATTTCGGCCAGATGCTTCAGGATGTGTTCCTGTTCTCCGGCGACATCCGCAGCAACATCGTCCTGCGGTCGGAAAATGTCAGCGACGAGGAGGTTTGGGAGGCCTGCCGGTATGTCAATGCCGACACCTTCATCTCCCGGCTGGACGACGGGCTGGACGAGGTGGTGCGGGAGCGGGGCAATAACTTCTCCGCCGGTCAGCGCCAGCTTCTGAGCTTTGCCCGCACCATCCTGCACAAGCCCTCGGTGATGATTCTGGACGAGGCCACCGCCAACATCGATACGGAGACGGAGCTGCTCATTCAGGACTCTCTGGAGAAGATGAAAAACATCGGAACCATGCTCATTGTGGCCCATCGGCTGTCCACAGTCCAGCACGCCGACAATATCATCGTCCTCTCCCACGGAAAAATTCTGGAGCAGGGCAGTCATCAGGAGCTGGTGAAGGCCCGGGGCCGATACTATCAGCTCTACACCCTCCAATATACCCGTCAGCAGCTCCAAAAGGGCTGATCCTCTCCCGGCGCACCAAGGTGCGCCGGGATTTCCCTTTGTTCGCCGTTGACATTGTTCCGTGGGTTCGGTATACTGTAATTGAAACCTTTTCAGGCTATAAGTACAAACTCACGACAAAGGAGAAAGGTGATAACATATGTTTCTCAAGGATTATGAGCGCTGGCTTCGGGCAGATCTGGAGGATCCGGCGCTGACCGAGGAGCTGCGCTCCATCGAGGGTCAGGAGGAGGAGATCAAAGACCGCTTCGCCGTGGCCCTGAAATTCGGCACCGCCGGTCTGCGGGGCGTGCTGGGCGCAGGCTCCAACCGCATGAACATCTATGTGGTGCGGCAGGCCACCCAGGGCCTTGCCAACTGGGTCAAGACCCAGGGCGGAAATCAGCTGGTGGCCATTTCCTATGACAGCCGCATCAACTCCGATGTGTTCGCCAGAACCGCCGCCGAGGTGCTGGCCGGAAACGGCATCCATGTGCGGATCTATGACGCCCTGATGCCTGTCCCGGCTCTGAGCTTCGCCACCCGGTACTATGGCGCCAACGCCGGTATCATGGTCACCGCCTCCCATAACCCCGCCAAGTACAACGGCTACAAGGCCTACGGCCCCGATGGCTGCCAGATGACCGACGACGCCGCTGCCGCCGTCTATGCAGAGATCCAGAAAACCGACATCCTCGAGGGCGCTCTGCGGATGGATTTTGCCAAGGGTCTGGAGCAGGGCCTCATTGAATATGTGGGCGAGGACTGCAAGGAGGCCCTTTACGATGCCATCAAGGCCCGTTCCGTCCGTCCCGGCCTGTGCAGAACGGCGGGGCTCAAGCTGGTCTATTCTCCCCTGAACGGCTCCGGTCTGGTGCCGGTGCTGCGGGTGCTGGAGGACATCGGCATTACGGACATCACCGTGGTTCCCGAGCAGCGGGAGCCGGACGGTCATTTCCCCACCTGTCCCTATCCCAACCCCGAGATCTATCAGGCTTTGGAGCTGGGCCTCAAGCTAGCGGAGCAGTCCGGTGCAGACCTGATGCTGGCCACCGACCCCGACGCAGACCGGGTGGGCATTGCCATCCGCTGCCCCGACGGCAGCTATCAGCTGGTCAGCGGCAACGAGGTGGGTGTGCTGCTGCTGGACTACATCTGTGCGGGCCGCATCGAAAACGGCACCATGCCCAAAAATCCCGTGGCGGTCAAATCTCTGGTCTCCACCCCGCTGGCGGATCAGGTTGCCGCCCACTACGGCGTGGAGCTGAGAAGCGTCCTCACCGGCTTCAAGTGGATCGGCGATCAGATCGCCCGTCTGGAGGCCGACGGAGAGGTGGAGCGGTTCATCTTCGGCTTCGAGGAGAGCTACGGCTATCTGGCCGGCCCCTATGTCCGGGACAAGGATGCGGTCATTGCCTCCATGCTGATCTGCGAAATGGCGGCCTATTATCGCTCCATCGGCTCCTCCATCAAGGAGCGGCTGGAGGCCATCTATGCCCAGTATGGCCGCTATCTCAACGAGACGGATTCCTATGAATTCCCCGGTCTCAGCGGCATGGACAAAATGGCAGGGATCATGGAGTCTCTGCGGAAGGATCCCCCCAAGGAAATCAGCGGCTACCGGGTGGAACGGGTGGTGGACTTCGAGCATACCGCCGAAACCGGACTGCCTGCGGCCAATGTGCTGACCTTCGCTCTGGAGGGCGGTGCATCGGTGGTGGTTCGGCCCTCCGGCACGGAGCCGAAGATCAAGACCTACTTCACCACGCTGGGGAAGGATCTGGCCGAGGCAAAGGAGCAGCGGCGCATCCTCACCGAGGGAGTCAAGCCTCTGCTGGCCTAAACAATTCCAATCCAAAGCAAAACGCACCCCGTCCGGGGTGCGTTTTTTCAGTCCGCCGGGTCGGGGAGTCCCGACAGCCAATTTCGCACGGAGCTGAGAAATAGTCTCAGGGCAGAGCCGAGCCCGGGTCGGGGAGTCCCGACAACCAAAGTCGCTTTGAGGTGGGAGGGAGTCGTTACACCATTGGGCATTCCCGGTATCTTTCCGTGTATCGTCACCGGGCACGGCTCTGCCCCTAGATAACCGACCATCTGAAAGCGAAATTGCCTCTCCCCACGGGAGAGGTGGATTGCCCGAAGGGCAAGACGGAGAGGGGATGAAAAACTCCGAGGTAGCGTTACCGGGCATTGTTTCAGCCCATAGATACCAGACCATCCCCGTGCGAATTCGTTGCAGGCCGCCGCCTGCCGGAGAGGGGATGAAAAAGGTTCGATACCTGAGCAGTAACCTGAACGCTTTTGTATCCCCTCTCAGTCAGCTACGCTGACAGCTCCACAGCTTGTGAAATTGCCCCCGGCAATTTTTGAATTTTGATTTGCTGCGCAAAGCACCACCACAGATTGTGAAATTGCCCCCGGCAATTTTCGAATTTTGATTTGCTGCGCAAAGCACCACCCCCGCAGGGGGAGCCTATGCCGCAGTAGCGTCACCGGGCACGGCTCTGCCCATAGAGAACTGACCATCCCCGTGCGAAATTGCCCGTGGGGGCTACCCCACAGCGAAATTCGTTGCAGGCCGGGTCAGCAAGGACAAGCCCCGGAAAGGACAAGCAGGAGCTGGCGGCCATGCTCCCGCTCCTGATCCCGGAGCCGGGAAAATACCTCCCGGTGTTCGCCGCTGCGGGCCAGCTCCTCATATGCCGCCAGATTCCGCATCTGTCTGGCATAGCACCCCCGGAGAAGCTCCTCCCGTGACCCATCTGCCGCCGCTATGGGCCGCAGATGGAGCTTTTCCCCGGTGAGTACCGTGCAGATCCCTCTGAGACAGCCGCAGTGGGCCTGCTCCTGCTCAAACAGCCGGTGCAGGATCTGTCCTGCCGCCCCCTCCAGCTGCCGGGAAAGCTGGAGGCAGACACAGGCATTTTCCCATTCCCGGTCAATGAGCGGCTCCAGCACGGCATACAGGCCACGGGAGCTTTGGACTTTCGTGATTTCGTTCATGCAGCACCTCCTGAACATACAAGCTGCCTCCAGTATATGCCACCCGGCGGGAAAATCCGGTCGAAGGGCGGCAGACCCGTCCCTTGTGCGAAAAAAAGATAGCATCTTTCGGAATCTATGCTATAATACTCTGGATGGAACCCCACAGAAAAAGGAGGCAGATCCGGTGTCTTTTGATGCACTTCTCGGAAATGAACAGCTGAAAAGCGGCCTCGGCGCCGCCAGAGCCAAAAACAGACTGTCCCACTTCTACCTCATCTGCGGCCCCAGCGGCTCCGGAAAGCATACCCTGGCAGGTCTGCTGGCGCAGGCCATGCTCTGCGAGGCCCCCGACGGGCCCTGCGGCGTGTGCCGCAGCTGCCGGAAGCTGGCACAGGGCGTCCACCCCGACCTGATCGTGGCGGACGATCCCTCCTCCAAAACCGTTACCGTGGATTTTGTCCGGGGCATCCGCAGCGATCTGTTCATCCGCCCCAACGAGGGGGAGAAGAAAATCTACCTGTTCCCCCGGGCGCAGGACATCCGTCTGGAGGGGCAGAACGCCCTGCTCAAGGTGCTGGAGGAGCCGCCGGCCTACGGCGTGTTCCTGCTCCTGACCGACAACCCCGATAAGCTCCTGCCCACCATCCGTTCCCGGTGCGTGGAGCTGCATATGAAGCCCCTGCCCCAAGACCTGCTGCGCTCGGTGCTGCGCCGGGAATTCCCCGACAGCAGCGAGACTGCCCTCAGCGGCGCCGTGGTGCGAAGCGGCGGCTATCTGGGTCAGGCCCGGGCCATCCTCAGCGGCAGCGGCCTCAGTCCCCAGAGCCTGAGCTTCGCCCGGAGCTATGCAGACCGGGACACCTGCGGCCTGCTGGAGCTGCTGGTTCCCATGGAAAAATGGAAACGGGATACCCTGATTCCCGAGCTGGCCCAATGGCTGGAGCTGCTGGAGCAGGCGCTGGCCGCCCGTTCCGGGCTGGCGGCCGGATCCGAGGCCGTGGCCCGTATGGCAGAGGCCAGAAGTCCCCGGGATCTGATGCAAGGCTGCGAGGCCGTGAAAAAAGCCATGGATTATGCCGCCGCCAATGTGTCCTGTGCAGCGGTCTGCGGCTGGCTCAGCTGGGCCTTGCGTTGACCGACGATTTACGACTTGCAGCTTCGGGCTGCAAATGAAGGAGAAACCTATGGACGAAACCAATATGACCCCCGAGGCGCTTCTGCCGGAGCTGCCCCCGGAAATGCCCCAGCCCCCCCAGCCGGAAATGGCCGAGGTGGTGGATGTGCAGTTCCGGGCAGGGCAGAAGGTCTATTTCTTTGACCCCGCCGGAATGACCATTCCCACGGGCGCACACCTGATTATCGATACCGCCAGAGGCCCGGAATTCGGCACCTGCACCGCCGGGAACCACAAGATCCCCCTGAAGGATGTGGTTTCCCCCCTGCGATGTGTCATCCGTCTGGCCAACCGCTCCGACGAGAAAATCATCTCGGACAACCGCCAGAAGGAAAAACGGGCCTATTCCATCTGCTTGCAGAAGATCGAGGAGCATCAGCTGGATATGCAGCTGGTGAGCGCCGAATATGCCTTCGACGGCAGTAAGATCCTGTTTTTCTTCACCGCCGACGAGCGGGTGGATTTCCGGGAGCTGGTCAAGAACCTGGCCTCCATCTTCCATACCCGCATCGAGCTGCGCCAGATCGGCGTCCGGGACAAGGCCAAAATGGTGGGCGGTCTGGGCATCTGCGGCAGACCCTTCTGCTGCGCCCAGTTCCTCAGCGATTTCCAGCCCGTCTCCATTAAAATGGCCAAGACCCAGAACCTGAGCCTGAACCCCACCAAGATCTCCGGCACCTGCGGACGGCTCATGTGCTGCCTCAAATACGAGCAGGAGGCCTATGAGGATCTGATCCGCACCAGCCCCAAGCTGGATTCCTTCGTGGATACCCCCGACGGACGGGGAACCGTGGTGGAGGTCAACCTCCTGCGCCAGAGCGTGAAGGTGCGCATGGAGAAAAACCCCGAGACCCTCTGTGTCCACCGCAACAGCGACATCTGTGTGCTGCGCAGCGGCAAGGCCAAGAAAAACGATCCCCCCATCCCGGCGGATCTGGCCCCCATCTCCGGGCCGGATGCCAAGCCCCGTCCCAAGCAGGAGGAGGCGGAAGAGCCGGTGCTGGATCCGGTGAAGTTCCGCTATCGGATGGACAGCGTGGTGGACGAAACGCCCACGGACAAGCCCCCCAGACGGGAGCGCCCGGAGCGCCCGGAGCGTCCCCAGCGGCCTGCCAAGCCCAAAGCCGAGGGAGAACGGGAGGAGAGCGAGCATCGCCGCCGCCGCAAGCCCAGAAATCCCCAGCGGCCCGAGGGCGAGGCCCATCCCGGGGAGAAGCGGCCCGACCGCCCCTACAAGCCCCGCCCCCCCAAAAAGCCCAGACCCGAAGCACAGGAGCATGGCCCCAAGCCCGAGGCGCCCAAGCCCGACGGCCCCCGGCCCCACAGACCCAATCACCCCCGCCGCCGCAAGCCCAAGGCGCCCGGCGAAGGCCCCAAGGAAGGATAAAGTCTCTTTCAGCCGCTCTGGAAACAGGGCGGCTGTTTCTGTAAATTTTTTTCAAAAAATAGTTTGCCGTACTGGAATGACCCCGGGATCTATGCTATAATGCCTGTAAGTATACCAAAATGGAGAGCGAATGATATGCTGGAATTATTATCCCCTGCCGGGTCTATGGAAGCCCTTCGTGCCGCCGTTCAGAACGGCGCAAATGCGGTCTATCTGGGCGTCGGCAGTTTTAACGCACGGCAGAGTGCGAAGAATTTTACCCTGCAAACCTTGCAGGAGGCAGTCAAATACTGCCATGTCCGGGGGGTGGCAGTCCACCTGACCCTCAATACGCTGGTTTCCGACCGGGAGATGAAGGACTGCGTGGAGCTGATCCGGGGGGCGGCCAGCGCCGGCGTGGACGCCTTCATCGTACAGGATCTGGGCGTCATCAAGCTCTGTACCGAGGTGGCCCCCGGGGTCGCCATCCACGGCTCCACCCAGATGACCGTCCATTCCCTGCCCGGTGTGCTGCTCTGTGCCGCATGGGGCATGACCCGGGTGGTTCTGAGCCGGGAGCTGAGTCGGGAGGAGATCCGTTACATCTGCGCCAATTCCCCCATCGAGATCGAGGTATTCGCCCACGGCGCCCTGTGTATGTGCTACTCGGGCCAGTGCTACCTCTCCGCCGCCATCGGCGGACGGTCGGGGAACCGGGGCCGCTGCGCCCAGCCCTGCCGTCTGACCTACGGCTACGGCAGAGCGGAGCAGAAGCACCCCCTGAGCCTCAAGGACAACTGTCTGGCTCCCTACCTGCGGGATCTGGAGCAGATGGGCGTGGCCTCCGTCAAGCTGGAGGGCCGGATGAAAAAGCCCGAATATGTGGCCACCGTCACCGGGGTCTACCGCAGGGCGCTGGACGAGGGAAATGTGACCAAGGCCATGATGGAGCAGCTTCTCACGGCCTTCAATCGGCAGGGCTTCACCGACGGCTACTATACAGGCCGCATCGGACGGGAGATGTTCGGCATCCGCACGGAGAAGGCCGAGGACAGCCGCTGGGCGCAGGAGGCCAGAAATTCCTACGAGACGGCGGAAAATGCGCTGGTTCCCGTGCGCTTCACCGCCCGGATCACCACCGAGGGCTGTGAGCTGGCGGTGGAGGATCCTCAGGGGAATGTGTGCAAAACCACCGGCCCTGCGGCGGAAATGGCCCGGAATGTGGCGCTGGACGGGGAAACGCTGGCCCAGCGGCTGGCAAAAACCGGCGGCACCCCCTTCCGCTGCGTGGATGTCCGCTCCCGGATCGAGCCGGGGGTCACCCTGTCGGCCTCGGCCATCAATGCCATGCGCCGGGATGTGCTGACCCAGCTGGCGGCTCTGCGTGGCCGTCGGGATCCGGTGGAGCTGCGCCGCCCCCGGAGACTGCCGCAGGTGTTTGGCCGCCGGGAAAGCCCGGTGCTGACGGTGCAGGTGACCCAGCGGGAGCAGATCACCGGCAGACTGCTGAAAATGAAGCCTGCGGTGCTGTATGTCCCCCTGCACCTGCTGGGACAGGATCCGGCCTATTTCGGAGAGCTGGCCAAAACCCAGCATCTGGCGGCGGTGCTGCCCCGGATCGTCCATGACGGAGAGCTGCCCCGGCTGAAGGCCCAGTTGGCGGCCATCCGCAGTCTGGGCGTCCGGGAGGTGCTGGTGGGAACCCTGGGTCTGCTGGTCACCGCCCGCCAGTGCGGCATGGAGGCCCGAGGGGATTTCAGCCTGAACCTCTATAATTCGCAGGCGCTGGAGGTCTGCCGCAGTCTGGAAATGGCCTCGGCCACCTTGAGCTTTGAGATGACCCTGCCCCAGATCCGGGATGTGAGCAAGTGTCTGGATACGGAGCTGCTGCTCTATGGGCGGCTGCCGCTGATGGTCACGGAGAACGATCTGACCGAGGGCCAGTCCGCCCAGCATAACCCCCGGCTGGTGGATCGCACCGGAGCGGAATTCCCGCTGATGCACGACGGCGATTCCACCCGCAGCGTCCTGCTCAACGGCAAGAAGCTCAGTATGCTGGATCGCCGGGAGGAGCTGCAAAGGCTGGGCCTGTGGGGCCTGCGCCTGAGCTTCACCACGGAAAATCGGCAGGAGGTGGATCGGGTGCTGCACGATTATCTGGACCCGGCACCCTTTGACCCCGGCGCCTATACGAGAGGGCTGTACCTGCGGGGTCTGGACTAGAAAGGATATGCAATGGAATTGATTTTAGCATCCCAGTCGCCCCGGAGAAGGGAGCTGCTGGGCTTGACCGGTCTGGACTTTGTGGTTCGGGCCGCCGATATTGACGAAACCATGAACCCGTCTCTGCCGCCTCGGGAGGAGGTGGCCCGGGTCAGCCGGGAAAAGGCCCGGGCCGTGGCCCGGGGGCCGGAGGATGTGGTCATCGCCGCCGATACCATCGTGGTCTGCGGCACGCAGGTGCTGGGAAAGCCCAAGGACGAGGCGGACGCCTTCCGGATGCTCTCCCTGCTGTCGGGCCGGGAGCATCAGGTGATGACCGGCATGACCGTTCTGCGGGGCGGGCAGACCGTGACCGAGACGGAGATCACCTCCATCCGGTTCCGGGAGCTGTCCCCGGCGGAGATCCGGGCCTATATCGCCACGGGAGAGCCGATGGACAAGGCCGGGGCCTATGGGATCCAAGGGGGAGCGGCGCTGTTCGCCCAGAGCCTCCAAGGGGACTACTATAATGTCATGGGCCTGCCCATGTGCCGTCTGGGCCAGATCCTGCGGCAGCTGGGTCTGCCGGTATGGGGGGTCGAGGCATGAAGAAGCTGTTCAGCGGAAAGATCCGCACGGTGCTGATTCTGGCGCTGCTGCTGTCGGTGGTGCTGGCGGTGGGCGGAAAGGCCATGAATATCGATGTGGGCAGCGTGGTGGTGCAGGGTCTGCTCAAGCCCCTGCGCTCCGGCGCTCAGATGCTCACCAATCAGGCCGAGAGCCTGTACAGCTACGCCTTCCGCTATGAATCCCTGAAGGCCGAAAACGAGGCCCTCAAGGAGGAGATCGCCCAGATGAAGGACAATGCCCGTACCGCCGATGCACTGGCCCGGGAGAATCGGTATCTGCGCCAGCTCACCGGCCTCCAGCAGAACCGGGAGGACTTCAAGGCCGTGGACGCCTATATCATCGGCTGGGGCTCCAACGACTGGAACAATACCCTGACCATCAACAAGGGAACCACCTCCGGCATCAAGGAGGGGCTTTGCGCCATTACCTCCAACGGCGAGGTGGTGGGTCTGGTGGTGGAGGCGGGGCTGAACTCCGCCAAGGTCAAGACCGTGCTGGATTCTTCTTTGGAGATCTCTGCCACCATCGCCTCCTCCGGCTATAACGGCATGGTTCGTGGCGGCTATGCCACCGGCCAGAACGGGATGCTCCGGATGAACTACCTGCCCTCCGACTCCGTCATCCGCAACAACGATCAGGTGGTGACCGCCGGTTCCACCGTCTACCCCCGGGATCTGATCCTCGGCAATGTGGTGGATGCGGACTTTGACGAAAGCGGCGTGGCAAAATTCGCCATTCTGGAGCCTGCCGCCGACTTCGGCGCTCTGGAGCAGGTGTTTGTCCTGACGGATTATGAGGTGGAATGAGCAAATGGCAAGAAAAAAACATCAGTTCCGCCCGGATCGGGAAGGCTTCGATCTGGCGAACAAGCTCTATCTCACCCCCACCCAGCGCCGACACCTGCTCAAATGGACGCTCTACGGCCTGTCCTGTGTCTTTTCACTGGTTTTGCAGGATTCCGTGCTGGCCCGGGTTCGGATCTTCGGAGGCGTCCTCGATCTGGCCCCCTGCGCTTTGATGCTCGTCTGTATTCTGGAGGGGGGAGAAAACGGCGGTGTGTTCATGCTGCTGGGCGCTCTGTTTTTTGTCTTTTCCGGGACGGCCCCCGGCAGCTATGCGGTGGGCTTCCTCACAGTCTACGGGGTGCTGGCGGCGGTGTTCCGGGAGAATTTCCTCCGGCGGTGCTTCAGTTCCGACTGGCTCTGCGCCGCAGGGGCCATGCTGCTGTATGAGCTGAGTGTGTTTGTTACAGGCGTGTTTCTGGGGGACACCTATCCGGGACGGTTCCCGGTGTTCCTCATCACCGGACTGCTGGCAGCGGCCTTGGTGGCCCTGCTCTATCCCCAGATGACACGCATCGGCCAGATCGGAGGAGAAACATGGAAAGAATAAGCAGATTTCGGGGCTTCGTGATGATGGTTCTGCTGGTCATCCTGCTGTCGGTCTACGGCGTTCGGATGTATGCCCTGCAAATGAAGGGCGCAGGCAATGTGGTCACGAATTCCAGTATGAACACCTCCTATACCACCGTCAAGGGCGTCCGGGGCAATATCCTGGATCGCAACGGCAATACGCTGGTATCCAACCGGGCCAGCTATAATCTGGTGTTCAACAACTTCGTCATCATGTCCAGCGAAAACCCCAACGAGGCGCTGATGCGTCTGGTGAGCCTCTGCGAAGAACGGGGCATCGAGTATATCGACCATTTCCCCGTGAGCATGGAGCGCCCCTATGAGTATATCCACGACGAATTCGGCTCCAGCTGGAAGGGGTATTTTCAGAGCTATCTGGCGGATATGAGCATCGACTCGGATATTTCCGCCCCCCGGCTGGTGAAAAAGCTCCGCAGCTACTGTAAGATCCCCAAGGAGTGGTCGGATGATCTGGCCCGGCGGGTGCTGGGGCTGCGCTATGAGCTGGCCCTGCGGGCGGACATCACCAATCTGCCCAGCTATATCTTCATCGAGGATGTGAGCAACGAGGATCTGAATGCCATCATGGAGCTGAGTACCCCCGGCCTGACGGCGGAGGCCTCCACCGTCCGGGAATACAATACCAAATGCGCCGCCCATGTGCTGGGAGCCATGACCAAGATCGGCCCCGACGAATGGCCGGAATACCGGGAAAAGGGCTATTCCATGGATGCGGAGATCGGTGACAGCGGCTTTGAGCGGGCCTTCGAGGAATACCTCCACGGCACCGACGGCGAGCTGGTGCGCACCGTGGACAAAAACGGCGCCGTCATCAAGGAATATTACCGGGTCAAGCCCAAGGCCGGCAGCAATGTGGAGGTGACGCTGGATCAGAACCTCCAGATCGCCGCCGAGGAGGCCCTCAAATATTATGTGGAAAACCTCCGGCTCACCAGCGTGGACCAGAACGGGAACCCCCTGCCCGGACACGATGCCAAGGGCGCAGCCGTGGTGGCCATCGAGGTGGCCACCGGCGATGTGCTGGCCTGCGCCTCCTATCCCACCTATGACCTGAGCCGCTTCCGGGAGAGCGACTATTTCAATGAGCTGAACAGCGATCCGCTGGCTCCCATGTTCAACCGGGCCTTGCAGTCCCCTCAGGCCCCCGGCTCCGTCTATAAAATGGTCACAGCCACCGCAGGCATGGAAAACGGCGTCATCAGCCGCTATTCCCAGATCCTGACCCAAGGCCGCTATACCAAGTACGACGGCGAATACGGCCCGGTCTGCCTGCTGTTTGCCAACCGGGGTACTACCCACGGCCTGATCGATGTGACCCAGGCCCTCCAGTATTCCTGCAACTGGTTCTTCTACGAGGTGGGTGACCGCCTGAGCAATGAGGCGCTGGACGCCACCGCCAAAAGCTTCGGTCTAGGCGAGCATACCGGCGTGGAGCTGTCGGAGTCCATCGGACAGCGGGCCAACCCGGAGACAAAGGAAAAGCTCTATGAGGGTGTGTCCGGCCATTGGTACGCCGGAGATCAGCTTCTGGCGGCCATCGGACAGTCCGAAAACCGCTTCACCCCCATGCAGCTGGCCTCCTATACGGCGACCATCGCCAATAAGGGAACCCGGTACGCCTGTACCTTCCTCAATCGGGTGGTTTCCTCGGATTACAGTACGCTCATCAAGGAAAATACACCGCAGGTGCTGTCCACGGTGAAGATGTCCAAGGATACGCAGGAGGCGCTGTTCGAGGGCATGAACAAGGTCACGAAGTCTGATGAAGGCGGCGTGGGTACGGCGGTCTATTACTATACCAGCGGCCCTGACGCATGGTACCGCTCCCATCCTGATATTCAGGTCTGCGCCAAGACCGGTACCGCAGAGCATGGCTCCGGCGGCTCTTCCAACGGCTCCTTCGTGTGCTTTGCCCCCATGGAGGATCCCCAGATCGCCATTGCCGTCTATATCGAAAAGGCCGGTCAGGGCGGTTACGGCGCCAATGTGGCAAACGCCATTATGGAGGTCTATTTCTCCGGAGATGTGGCCAGCGATCTGGTCACCAACGAAAACCGGGTCAGCTGAGACCCTGCCCCCGCCCCTATGGGCGGGGGCTTTTTGTGTCCAAAAAAGATTTTTTCAAAAGAAATCGAAAAAAGATGAAAAAAGGTGTTGACAAATGAAAACGGGCA
>SAMEA104404100__coassemble_64_pt1 | contig 214078 bp, 180 predicted proteins | sample SAMEA104404100__metabat2_low_PE_102 | metagenome-assembled genome bin SAMEA104404100 (sample SAMEA104404100) | Balaenoptera acutorostrata | reverse complement strand
CGTCACCGGGCACGGCTCTGCCCATAGAGAATTGACCATCTCAAAGCGAAATTCGTTGCAGGCCGGTGCCTGCCGGAGAGGGGATGAAAAGCTCCGAGGTAGCGTCACCGGGCACGGCTCTGCCCATAGAGAATTGACCATCTCAAAGCGAAATTCGGTGCAGGCCGGGGCCTGCCGGAGAGGGGATGAAAAGCTCCGAGGTAGCGTCACCGGGCACGGCTCTGCCCATAGAGAATTGACCATCTCAAAGCGAAATTCGGTGCAGGCCGGTGCCTGCTCGTCACCGGGCATCGTTTCAGCCCATAGATAACAGATTATCCCCGTGCGAATTCGTCTTTTGTACTTTCTGCGGGCAGAAAGTACAAAAAAAGAACCAGAATCCGAAGATTCTGGTTCTGGTACGCCGGAAGGGACTCGAACCCCCGACCTACTGATTCGTAGTCAGTCACTCTATCCAACTGAGCTACCGGCGCATACACTCTTAAGTGCCTGAACATAATAACATGGGAAATCATAATTGTCAAGCATTTTTTTGCAAAATTTTTAAAATTCTGAAAATATTTTTCCTTGACAGTTTTTGGCCCCGGTGTTACCCTTAAAAAATGACGAAATCGGAAGGAGCGTGACCATAGATGCTGGAAAATCTGCCCCGGGTACTGCCAAAATGGTATGAAGCAAACAAACGGGAGCTGCCTTGGCGGCAGGATCGGGAGCCTTATCATATCTGGATCTCCGAAATCATGTTGCAGCAGACCCGGGTGGAGGCCGTCAAGGGCTATTATGCCCGGTTTCTGGAGGCCCTGCCCGGAATCCCCCAGCTGGCGGCCTGCGACGATGACCGCCTCCACAAGCTCTGGGAGGGGCTGGGCTATTACAGCCGGGTGCGTAATCTCAAAAAATGCGCCGGTATTCTCATGGAGGAATACGGCGGACAGTTTCCCCGGGATCATGCCCGGGTGCTGCGCCTGCCGGGGATCGGGCCGTATACCGCCGGAGCCATTTGCTCCATCGCCTTCTCTCAGCCAACTCCGGCGGTGGACGGGAATGTGCTTCGGGTGCTGGCCCGGATCCGCCGGGATTTTGACCCCATCGACGCCCCGGCCACCAGAAAACGGGTGGAGCAGGAGTTGGAAAAAATCTATCCCACCGACGACCCGGGGCAATTTACCCAAGCGCTGATGGAGCTGGGGGCCACGGTCTGTGTGCCGAACGGCGCACCCCGGTGCGGGGAATGTCCCTGTCGGGAATTCTGTCTGGGCCGGGAGGATTGGGAGAAGCTTCCGGTGAAGCTGCCGAAAAAGGCCAAAAAACAGGAAAACCGCACGGTTTTTGTCCTGCGCTGCGGGGATCGCTATGCCGTGGAGAAGCGTCCCTCCACGGGTCTGCTGGCGGATCTTTGGCAGTTCCCCAACCGGGAGGGCCGTCTTTCCACAGAGGAGGCCATTGCCCTGTGCAAACCCTGCCGCCCGGTGCAGGTGGAGCGGATGCTGGAGCGGAGCCATATCTTCACCCATATCCGCTGGGATATGCGGGCCTTTTACATGGAGGTCCGGGAGGAAAGTCCGGAGTATGTATGGAAAACGCTGTCCCAGATCGATGGGGAGGCCGCCCTTCCCACGGCCTTTCGGCAGTTCCGGGAGCTGATCGAACCATGAACGCACCGTCCTCCCCTCCGGGGGAGGATTTTTTTGTATAAAAAATCACCCCCGGTTTTCGGGCGCTCTGCCCAAAAATCGAGCGTGTCAGGGGAACCCGGGGATGATTTTTACAGCGCCGAGAGCGCCTTTTGGCGCAATCAGTAGGAGGCGGCGTCGGCACCCTTGAGCTGGAGCTGTAATTTGTCTGCGATGAGGGCGATAAATTCGGAATTGGTGGGCTTTCCTTTGGTATTGCTGACGGTATAGCCGAAGAATCTTTGCAGGGTATCCAGATCCCCTCTGTCCCATGCCACCTCGATGGCATGGCGGATGGCCCGCTCCACCCGGGAAGGGGTGGTCTGGAAGGTCTTGGCGACCTGCGGATAGAGGACTTTGGTGATGGCGTTGATGACATCCATATCCTCCACCGCCAGAATGATGGCCTCCCGGAGATACTGATAGCCCTTGATGTGGGCCGGGACGCCGATCTCGTGGATGATATTGGTGACCATGGATTCGATGCTCTGCTGGCTGGGCTTTCGCAGACTGGGGCAGAGACTGCTGCCGCTGCGGATCTCCTCCAGCCGATCCATCAGGGCCTCCAGATCGCAGGGCTTGAGCATCAGATAGGTCACGCCCAGACTGGCGGCGGTGGAGGCCACATAGTCGGTGACAAAGCCGGAGGTGGCAACGACGCTGGGCCGATGGTCGGCGGCAGAGATGGTCTTGAGGATGCTCAGTCCGTCCCGCTTACTGAGCATCAGATCCAGCACCAGAATGTCCGGCTGCCGTTCCCCCAGAAGGGTCAGGGCCATTTCGCCGTCATTGGCGATGCCTGCCACGGTAAATTGCTCCGAGCGCTGCAGGGCAGCGGCCAGTGCCGTACAGAATTCCTCGGAATTGTCGGCGATGAGTACGCTAGTTCGTTTATCCATATCGTTCCTCTCCTATGATCGTTTTAGATGTTTCTGCCCCTTGGGACAAATAAATCATAGCATGGCAGATCCTTTTTTGCAAGAAAAATACGAAACAATCGTTCGACGAAAACCCTTGAAAAATGACTATTTTGTGCCGAAAATCCAATATTCTTTCGGATAAAAAGTCGAGCCGTGGGGAAGGGTGGGGAAGGGTGGAAGGTTGACGGGGCAGGGGCTGTCGTGTAAAATAAAACCATCATTTTTTATGCAAAGGAGACTGAATATGAACGAAGTATGGAACCTTGCCCCCATTTATGCGGGCTTTGACGATCCGGCCTTCCGGCAGGATCTGGAGCAGCTGCGGGCCGAGGCGGCAGCATTTGCAGACCTCTGTGCCGATCTGACCAAATTCGACCCGATCGACGGACTGCGCCGGGGCATCGCTGCGCAGGAGCAGCTGACGGAGCGCATCAACCGTCTGGCGGAATACGCCTCTCTGCGGCAGGCCGCCGATACCCGGGACACCGAGGCCGGTTCCCGGATGGGACAGATCATGGAGGCCGTCAGCGCCATGGCCGCCCCCGAGGCCGCCTTCCGGGACTGGGCCAGTAAGCTCCCCAATCTGATGGAGCTGGTACGGGGGGACGATTTCCTCCGGGACTATGAATTCCTCTTTTCCCAGATGCAGGATTCTGCCCGGTATCTTCTGCCCGGGCTGGGGGAGGAGATCATGGCAAGGATGTCCCTCTCCGGCGGCAATGCATGGGCAGATATGCACCAGTATCTCACCAGCACCGTGCCGGTTCAATATGAGGGAAAAACCACCAATCTCTCCAGCATCCGCAATCTGGCTTATGACCCCGACCCGGCGGTGCGAAAGGCGGCCTACGAGGCCGAGCTGGACTGCTATCAGCGGATTCAGGATGCGGTGGCCTTTGCCCTCAACTCCCTGAAGCTGGAAACCATCACCGACTGCCGGCTCAGAGGCTACGAAAGCCCGCTGGATCGCACCCTGCGCCAATCCCTGATGAAGCGGGAGACGTTGGATGCCATGTTCGGTGCCATAGACGAGTATCTGCCCAAGTTCTGGAAGTATCTCAGGGTCAAGGGCAAGGCGCTGGGCCACGAAAACGGCCTGCCGTGGTACGATCTGTTCGCCCCCATGGGCCATTCCTCCACCAAATTCACCGCCGAGAGCGCCAGAGATTATCTGGTCAGCCTCTTTGCAGGCTTTGACAGCCAGCTGTCGGAGATGGTGGCAGAGGCCTTCGATCAGGCGTGGATCGATTTCTACCCCAGAGACGGCAAGGCCGGAGGCGCCTTCTGCGCCGGGGTGGAATGTCTGGGCGAGAGCCGCATCCTCACCAATTTCGACGGGATGTTCACCGATGTGGTGACGCTGGCCCATGAGCTGGGTCATGCCTTCCACAATCTGAACATCCGGGACCAGCGGCCCCTCAATCAGGGCTATTCCATGCCCGTGGCGGAGACGGCCTCCACCTTCAACGAGTGCGTGGTCATGGCGGCGGCCATTGCCGGGGCCAAGGACGATGCAGAAAAGCTGGCCCTCATCGAATCCCAGCTTCAGGATGCAACGCAGATCATCTGCGACATCTATTCCCGCTTCTGCTTCGAGGACGGGGTCTTTGCCCGCCGCAGCGAGGAATTCCTGAACGCCGACCAGCTGTGCCAGCTGATGCTGGACGCCCAGAAGAAGTGCTACGGCGACGGTCTGGATGCCGCTTGCAGACATCCCTATATGTGGGTGTGCAAGAGCCACTATTACGGCTCCACCTACTATAACTTCCCCTATGCCTTCGGCGGCCTGTTCGCCCGGGGCCTCTATGCCCAGTATGAGAAGGAGGGCGCAGATTTTGTGCCCAAGTACAAAAAGCTGCTGCAAACCACCACCGTGGCCACCGCAGAGGATACCGCCAAGGTGGCAGGCATTGACCTGACCGACAGGGAATTCTGGAGAGCAGCGCTCCAGACCATCGCAGATCAGATCGACCTGTTCTGCCAGCTTGTGGAGGAAAAGTAAAATGGCAAGTGAAAGAATCAAGCAGTTGCAGCGGTTTCTGGACGCATCCAGAAGCACCTATCATGCCGTAGAGGGTCTGCGGCAGCAGCTGGAGGCCCAGGGTTATACCCGGCTGGACGAGGCGGCGGCATGGGAGCTGATTCCCGGCGGCAAATACTATCTGACCCGGGGCGGCAGCGCCGTGCTGGCCTTCCGGCTCCCCACCCGGGAGCCGAAGGGCTTTCTGATGACCGCCTCCCATTCTGACCGCCCCTCCTTCAAGATCAAGGAGAACGGCGAGCTGGAGAGCAAATACACCCGTCTGGCCACCGAGCGCTATGGCGGGATGCTCATGGCCCCGTGGCTGGATCGGCCTCTCAGCGTGGCAGGCCGGGTGCTGGTGGAGACGGAGAACGGGGCCGAAACCAGACTTCTGGACATCGACCGGGATCTGATGCTCATTCCCAATGTGGCCATCCACATGAACCGCAAGGCCAACGACGGCTATACCTACAATCCCACCAGCGATACCGTGCCGGTGCTGGGAACGGAGGCCGCTAAGGGCAAGTTCTGGAGCCTGCTGGAGCAGGAGGCCGGCGGAAAAATTCTGGGTCACGACCTGTATCTCTACATCCGCCAGCCCTCCACGGTCTGGGGCGTGGAGGAGGAGTTCCTGTCCTCTGCGGCGCTGGACGATCTGGAATGTGCATGGGGCTGTACCCAGGGCTTTTTGGAAAGCGGCGAAAGCCAGTCCATCCCGGTGCTGTGCGTGTTCGACTGCGAAGAGGTCGGCTCCTCTTCGGTGCAGGGTGCGGCCTCCAAGCTGCTGGTGGATACGCTGGAGCGCATCTGCGAGGCCCGGGGACTGGATCTGCGGCGGATGCTGAGTCAGAGCTTTATGATGTCTGCGGACAATGCCCATGCCCTCCATCCCAACCACCCCGAGTATGCGGATGCGGCCAATGCCCCGCTGGTCAACGGCGGCGTGGTTCTCAAATTCAACGCCGGTCTGCGCTATACCACCGACGCCGTGGCGGCTGCGGTGCTGCGGACGGTCTGCAAGAAGGCCGGAGTCCCGGTTCAGACCTACTATAACCGTGCAGACCTTCCCGGCGGCTCCACGCTGGGCAACATCTCTCTGGGACAGGTGTCCGTCCCCACCGCCGACATCGGCCTTGCCCAGCTGGCCATGCACTCCTGCTATGAGACAGCGGGCGTCCGGGACGCAGAGTATCTGGTGGAGGCCATGAAGGCCTATTATTCCAGCACCCTCACCGTCACCGTGGACGGCACTTATTCCCTGCGCTGATCCTCGGCCCGACCATAAAAATCACCGCCTTCGGAGGGTTCCGAAGGCGGTTTTTGGCGTATAAACGGAAAATCAGAACAGCGCAAAGGGGGAGAGGGTGATTTTCCACGAATTTCCGGTTCCGATGTTGTAGGCCCGGGCGAAGCTGCCCTGATTGATGGCCACCGCCATGCAGTCGAGGCTGTTGACATAGCACAGCGCCTCTCCCACATAGACATCGGCAAAGCTTCTGGCGAAGGTGATGACATTGCGGTAGACCGTGCGGGTGTCATTCTGGATGGTGATGCACAGATGGTCGCCGTAGCGGATCCCGGTTTCCAGAAACAGGCTTCTGGGGATGTTGGTCCAGAGGGAGCCGAAGCGCACATCCAGCACATCGATGGTGCCGTGTACCCCCTCCCGATCCAGCACCGGCTCCTCCACCGGAAGGGTCACCAGTTCTTCTGTCGGCAGCGCAGGCCCCACCTCCTGAAAGGAGATTTTCCCGGCGGCCAGACGGGCGCCGGTATAGGCATAGACATCCCGGCCATGGAAGGTGTAGCTTTCTCCGGAATTGGGCAGACGGTTGATCTGCTCGTCGATCTGGCGGACTTGGGCGATGCCGTCCAGCCGCAGCACATGGGTGAGGGTGCCGTTGTCCGGGGTGACGATGTATTTCCCGGAGCAGGTCTTGGCCACGATGCTGCGTCGGTCGGAGCCGACCCCCGGATCCACCACGCTGACGAACACCGTTTCCCCGGGCCAGTAGGAGATGGTCTGAATGAGGCGGTAGCTGGCCTCCCAGACATGATAGGGGGTGATCTCGTGGGTCAGGTCATGGATGTGCAGATGCGGCTCCACACCGTAGGCCACGCCGTACATGGCGCAGACCGCCCCATCCGCCAGCCCGAAATCCGACTGAAATACCAATGGATGCAAGAAAATCCCCCCTTATTTCCGCAGATACCGCTCGCAAAGGGAATTGATCTGGTCTGCAAATCGGCCCAGCTCCTTGTTGCTCAGGCCCTTGCTGGCCTGAATGACGGACATGAGCCGCTTTCCCGAGGAAACCAGTCGGTCGAAGGCCGCATTGGCCCTGCGGCGGCCCTCGCTGACTCTGGTGGCCCGAACCACCTTGGCCTTGGCGGTACATTCTCCGGTGATGAGATCGTATTCGTCGCCGGAGAAGGGGGCGATCGCAGTGCGGTTCAGGGTTCGGCCCACGGACTCGGCGAATACATCGCAGACGGAATCATCGCCGTGGTTCACAAAGACCATCTTCGGCGTCTTTTCCATGGACTGGAGCCAGCCCAGCAGCATATTCCGATCGGCATGACCGCTGGTACCCTCCAGCGTGGCGATCCGGGCATGGACGGAGATCTCCTCCCCGAACAGCCGGACGGTTTCCGCTCCCTCCACCACCTTGCGGCCCAGCGTCCCCTCGCTCTGGTAGCCCACAAAGAGAATGGTGGACTCTCCCCGCCAGAGATTGTGCTTGAGGTGGTGGCGGATGCGGCCTGCCTCACACATACCGGAGGCGGAGATGATGACCTTGGGGGTGGGGTCGAAGTTGATGGCCTTGGAATCCTCGGGGGTGACGGAGAGCCGCAGATCGGGGAAATCAATGGGGTTGATGCCCTTTTTCAGCAGATCCAGCGTCTCCTGATCGTAGTATTCGAACAGGTCGTTCTGATAGATCCTCGTGGCCTCCACCGCCAGCGGAGAGTCCAGATACACCGGGAAATCCGGGAAATCCCGAACCAATCGGCGTTCCTTGATGATCCGCAGCAGATAGAGCAGCTCCTGCGTCCGGCCAATGGCAAAGGCCGGGATGACCAGATTGCCGCCCTGCCGGAAGGTGTCCTCCAGCAGCTGACTGAGCTGGGCGGCGTAGTCGGGCCGCACCCCATGGAGCCGGTCGCCGTAGGTGGATTCGATCACCACATAGTCGGCGTTGGGCGGCGTTTCCGGGTCCCGGATCAGCGGGCGGTTCTGATTGCCCAGATCGCCGGAAAAGAGGATGGAGCGGCGCTGACCGTTTTCCTCCAGCAGCAGACGGATGCTGGAGGAGCCCATCAGATGTCCGGCATCGTAGAAGCAGAGGGAGACGCCCTCAAAGATCTGAACCTCGGTGTGATAGTGGTAGGAGTGGAACAGCTTCATGGTCTGCTCCACATCCTGCATGGTGTAGAGGGGGCGGTAAGGCTCCTCGCCGGAGCGCTGGGCCTTGCGGTTGCGCCATTCGGCCTCAAATTCCTGAATGTGGGCAGAGTCCCGGAGCATGATCTCGCAGAGCTGCCGGGTGGCCTCGGTGGCATAGATGGGGCCTCGGTAGCCTTGGGCCACCATGGCCGGGATCTTGCCGGAGTGGTCGATGTGGGCATGGGTCAGACAGATGGCGTCCAGATCGAAGGGGGCGATGGGCAGCTCGCAGTTTTCATAGATGTCTGCGCCCTGCTCCATGCCGCAGTCGATGAGGATGTGTTTTCCGCCGATCTCCAGAAGGGTACAGGAACCTGTTACCTCGTGGTCGGCACCTAAAAAAGTAAGTTTCATAGAACTCCCTCCTTTGTATTCACTATACCACGAAAATGGAATTTGGCAAAGGCACAGCTGAAAAATACCCCGAATGGAGAGAGAAAAACACCCTGCACATTTGTGCAGGGTGCATAAAATCGATGGAAGATGGAATTACTTCCGGCCGCTCAGCAGGGCCTCGATCTTCTTGATGGGGTCGCAGATGGAGCTGACGGACATATCGTGGTTGATGGCTGCGATGAAGTAGGCGGTGTACTTGGAGCAGTCCACATCGATGTACCAGTCACGCTGGAGCAGCTCGGGGGTGCGGTAGGTCAGGTTGGTACCCAGAACGGCGGTCAGGATGCCCTCCTCGTGGTACTTGTCGAACTTTGCCAGACCGCCGGTGAACAGGGGGAAGGTGGCATTGGCGATGATGTGCTTGGCGCCACGCTTTTTCAGCTCTGCGGCGACCTCCAGCATACTCTCGCCGGAGGCGATGATGTCGTCGGCGATAAAGACGGTCTTGCCCTCCACGGATTCGCCCAGATACTCGTGAGCGACGATGGGGTTGCGTCCGTTGACGACCTGAGTGTAGTCACGGCGCTTGTAGAACATACCCAGATTGCAGCCCAGCACGGAGGAGAAGTACATATTGCGGTTGATGGCGCCCTCGTCAGGGGAGATGACGATGAAGTGATCCTTGTCGAAGTTGAGGTCGGGCATCTGCCGCAGCAGGGCCTTGAGAACCTGATAGGTGGGCATGACATTGTCGAAGCTCAGCAGGGGAACGGCGTTCATCATTCTGGGATCGTGGGCGTCGAAGGTGATGATGTTGTAAACGCCCATGGCCTGAAGCTCCTGAAGGGCCACGGCGCAGTCCAGACTCTCCCGCACCACACGGCGATGCTGACGGCCGCCGTAGAGGGAGGTCATAATGACGCTGACCCGGTGGGCACGGCCAGCCACAGCCTGAATGACCCGCTTGAGGTTGGCATAATGGTCATCGGGGGACATATGATTTTCGTAGCCGAAGAGGTTGTAGGTCACAGCGTAGTTGCCGGGATCGCAGACGATGTAAATATCATCGCCCCGGACGGACTCCTTGACGATGCCCTTTGCGTCGCCGTTCTGGAATCTGGGGCAGTCGGAGCCGATGATGAAGGTGTCCTGATGGATGCCGACCTCCTTGGCCCAAGCCACCAGATGACGGTCGATGAGGTTGGTGAACTCCTCAGCGCCGGGGCAGGCGATCAGGCCCAGATGGGCGATCTGGGTTTCGGGGTTAAAGAAACTGGAAGGCTGGATGCTGTTATTGGACATGGTTACAAAATCTCCTCTTCATAGATACTTTATAAGGATGGATCGGTTCCGGGCCGGTCCCGGATGAATAACACGCCCCCATTGTATCATATTTTTTCGGAAGTTCCATAGTAAATTCGATTTATTTTTACAAATTTTTCACAGAAGGGGTAAAAATAGACAAAGGATGGACAGCCGACGGGAAAAAAGTCCGCATCGGAGGGGGAAATCGGCAGGGTGCATAAAATCCGGGCCGGCGGCTTTCCGGATTCCTGACGAAAGGACGGGGAAAAATGAATCAAAAAGCTGCATGAATAAAAATTTTTTCAGCCTGACGGTACAGAACTTACCAAAAACAGGGAGAAATACGAAAAAAACACGCAGAACCGTCCATTCTGAAGAAAAAGATAAAAAGACTTTTTGTGAACTTTTACTATGGATAACTACGGTAATAGAAGCGAAAAAACTGAATTTTCGGTATGCAAATATTGATAAAGATGGATGGAAAGAAAAAGGGAAAATCGAAGTTCCGTCAAATTGTTGTAAAGATACTTGACAATATATGAAAAAAATGTTAACATTGGCATAAAGTCAAACGAAAGACGAAGCTGAGGAATTGCTGCGGCCTATGGCCGGGGTCTGCCCGACTGCTTCGTCACTCTGGAGAAGCCCAGAAATGGGTACCGAAGGTGCAGGCAGCAAAGCTGCCGGTCTCTCAGGTAAAAGGACGGAGCAGTGCATCAGGGAGAACTGTCTATCCTTTTTCTTTTTCAGAGCAGCACAGGGACTGTGCTGTTTTCGTTTTATTAAAAGGAGGAAAATGACAATGGAAGAAACCCTGTTGAAAATCGCATCGACGATTAACACGTACCTCTCCAACTATCTGCTGGTAGCCATGCTGCTGGGCGTTGGTATCTGGTACACCGTCAAGACTAAGTTCATTCAGGTCCGCTGCTTTAAGGAAGGCTGGAACCGTGTGTTCGGTAACCTGTCCCTCAATGGCGGCAAGCAGGAATCCGGTATGTCCTCGTTCCAGGCTCTGGCCACTGCAATCGCAGCTCAGGTCGGTACCGGTAACATCGTCGGCTCCGCCGGCGCTATCATGATCGGCGGCCCCGGCGCCATCTTCTGGATGTGGCTGATCGCCTTCTTCGGCATGGCTACCATCTACGCTGAGGCTACTCTGGCCCTCAAGACCCGTACCAAGGATCCCGAGACCGGCGAAATTCAGGGCGGCCCTGTTTACTACATCACCAAGGCTTTCCCCGGTGGTCTGGGCAAGTTTCTGGCAGCTTTCTTCGCAATCTGCATCACTCTGGCTCTGGGCTTCATGGGCTCCATGGCTCAGGCAAACTCCATCGGCGAATCCATGCACGCAGCTTTCGGCATCCCCACTTGGGTCGTCGGTGCTGTTCTGGTCGTCCTGTGCGGCTTCATCTTCATCGGTGGTACCCAGCGTCTGGCTTCCGTTGTTGAGAAGCTGATCCCCATCATGGCTGCTATCTTCCTGCTGGGCGGCGTTCTGGTTCTCATCATCCGGATCAAGTTCGTTCCCGCAGCCTTCGGCATGATCTTCAAGTATGCCTTCAAGCCCGAGGCAATCCTCGGCGGCGGCTTCGGTGCTGCTATCGTGGCTGCTGTTTCTCAGGGCGCAAAGCGCGGCCTGTTCTCCAATGAAGCTGGTATGGGTTCTACTCCCCATGCACACGCTCAGGCCAATGTTGCTCATCCTCACGAGCAGGGCACCGTCGCTATGATGGGTGTGTTCCTCGATACCTTCGTGGTTCTGACCCTGAACGCTCTGGTCATCATCTCCTGCCTGTACTCCGAGGGCGGCCTGCTGGCTGAGACCGGCGTTGCCTGCGGCGCTGCTGGCGCTCTGCCTGTCGGCGTTGGCGGCCAGATCCTGTCCAAGACCAACCTGGCTCAGAACGCTTTCGCTGTTGCCTTCGGTCAGAAGATCGGCCCCGCATTCGTGGCCATCTGCCTGCTGTTCTTCGCATTCTCCACCATCCTGGGCTGGAACCTGTTCGGTAAGATCAACATGAACTACCTGTTCGGCAAGGTCGGCACCAAGATTTACACCCTTATCGCTCTGGTTCTGATCTTCGTCGGCACCATGGTCGGTAACGATGTCATCTGGGAGTGGACTGATGTGTTCAACAACCTGATGGTTATCCCCAACGTCCTGGCTCTGTTCGCACTGACCAAGATGGTTACCACCTCTGTCAAGGAGAAGAACCTGCTGTAAGCTTCCCCTGACACCCTGAAATGTCCCTGAATCCCGGAACGGTTCCCGTTCCGGGATTTTTCACGTCCTTTTTCCCCGGCGAGGCCCGAGCCTCGGATCCATGCCCTACACGATTTGTGAATCTTTTTTTAAATCCGGGGATTTCCCTTGATTTTTTCCGGGGAAGTGTGATATTATCACGGAACTTTCAAATTTATTTGGGTATGATAATAAAAAAAGGAGGAACCGACCATGCATGAATTTTCCCATCTGCTGCGGCCAGCGGCATTTATCCTAGGCGGTGCGGCCATTGGCTATGTGTATTACTGTCTGGTGGGCTGCCACGGCGGCTGAGCCATTACCTCAAGTCCCGTGCGGACGATGCTCTATATGGCACTGATCGGCTGGCTCCTCAGCGGTGTCACCCAAAAAGGAGGATAACCCCCCATGCAATACTTTATTCTGTTTCTCGAAGGCATCATCACCTTCATCTCCCCCTGTCTGCTGCCCATGCTGCCCATCTATGTTTCCTATTTCGCCGGGGGCGGGGAGCGAACCACGAAAAAAACCCTGACCGGAGCCTTCGGCTTTGTGCTGGGCTTCACCCTCGTCTTTACCGCCATGGGAGCGCTGGCCGGAACGGTGGGCAGCTTCCTGCGGAATCATCAGACCGCCGTGAATCTGGTCAGCGGCCTGCTGGTCATCTTCTTTGGCCTGAATTTTCTGGGGGTCTTTAAATTCAATCTGTTCCACGGCAGCTCCCGGGATGTGGAGACCGACAACATGGGCTTTTTCTCGGCCATGCTGTTCGGCATCATCTTCTCTCTGGGCTGGACTCCCTGCGTGGGCGCCTTTTTAGGCTCGGCCCTGATGATGGCCTCTCAGCAGGGGCATATGCTGACCGGGACGCTGATGCTTCTGGCCTATTCTCTGGGGCTGGGCATCCCCTTTGTCCTCAGCGCCGTGCTGATCGACTACCTGAAGTCCGCCTTTGACTGGGTCAAGCGGCACTATACGATCATCAACAAAATCAGCGGCTCCCTGCTGGTGGTCATCGGCGTTCTGATGGCGACCGGGATGCTGGGCAGACTGCTGAACATCCTCAGCTAAGGAGAATTTTCCATGAAAAACAAGCAGAATCTGCTCATTGTCATTTTGACGCTGGTGATCGTGCTGGGTCTGGCAGGCCTCGCCTATCAGCGTCTGGGCGGCAGCATGGCCCCGGATCAGCTGGCCACCCAGCCTCAGCAGTCCCAAGATCCCTCCGACCCCGATCAGGAGACCCAGCCCAAGGTGCAGGTTCCCGATTTCACGGTCTATGACCGGGAGGGCAACGAGGTTTCCCTCAGCTCCCTGTTCGGCAAGCCCATTGTCCTGAATTTCTGGGCCAGCTGGTGCGGCCCCTGCAAGATGGAAATGCCAGATTTCGACAGGGCCTATCAGGAGATCGGAGAAGATGTCCACTTTGTCATGGTCAATGCCACCGTGGAGCGGGAGACAAAGGAATCTGCCGAAAAATTCCTGACGGAAAACGGTTACAGCTTCCCGGTGTATTTCGATCTGGACGGAACGGCTCTCCAGACCTATGGGATCTTTTCCTTCCCCACCACCTATTTTATTGATGCCGAGGGCTACGGTGTGGCCATGGCAAAGGGCGCTATTTCCGCCGAAATGCTCCAGCAGGGTCTGGACATGATCTACCAGAAGTAAGAAAATCCCCGGCTGGATTTCCAGCCGGGGAAATTTTTATAACAGCTCCTGCCGAAGCTCAGCAGGGGTTTTCGGGCTTAGATCGCCGGGAGCCACATCCAGCACCGTGATGCAGCCGGTTTGGCCCCGTTGATGCATCCGTCCCACAGCCCGGGCATAGGCCAGCAGAACCGAGGCGGTGAACTCCGGGTTGGAATCCAGCTGGAGCCGAAATTCCACCACATGGCTGTGCTGGCCTTCGGTACCGGTGCGGCCGGTGCAGAGGACGCTGCCGCCGTGGGGGATCTCGGCATGGTCCCGATCCAGCTCCTCTTGGGAGAGGAAGTGAACCTCCGTGTCATAGGGAGCAAAATAATGGGGCATGGTTTTGATTTCCTGCTCGATTTTCCGGGGGTCTGCCCCCTCCTCCAATACCACATAGCACTGGCGCAGATGCTTTTCCCGGGGGGTCAGCGCCGGGGCTTCCCCCCGACGGACGGCCTCCAGCGCCGCCTCCACCGGGACGGTGTACTGCCGTGCATCCCGGACCCCGGGGATCCGCCGAATGGCATCGGAATGTCCCTGACTGACCCCCCGGCCCCAGAAGGTGTAGATGCTGCCGCTGGGCAGCACCGAGGAGGCATAGGTTCGGGCGATGGAGAACAGACCCGGATCCCAGCCTGCGGAAATGAGGGCCAGATGACCGCTCTCCCGGGCGGCCCGTTCCACGGCCTCAAAATGGGCCGGGATGGAGGCATGGGTGTCGAAGCTGTCCACCAGAGAAAAATGGGCGGCCAGCTCCGGGGTCAGGCCGGGCAGATCGGTGGCGCTGCCGCCGCAGAGTACCAGCACTTCGATTTCGTGCTGATGGGCCAGCAGCTCCCCGGCGGAAAAGACCCGGGTCTCGGGGAAGGCAGGGGTGATGGTTTTGGGGTCCCGCCGGGTGAACACGCCCACCAGCTCCAGATCCGGGCAGGCCCGGATCCCGATCTCCACCCCCCGGCCCAGATTGCCGTAGCCGTAGATTGCAAGTTTCATAGAAGCTCCTTATTCTGCCAGCAGGCTGTGCATATCGTAAAGACCGGCGGGCTTTCCCACCAGAAATGCGGCAGCTGCGGCGGCGCCGTCGGCAAACAGGCCCCGGTCGTGGGCCTCGTGCTTCAGGGTGACGGTCTGGTTGTCGGTGCCGAAAATCACCTCATGGGAGCCGACAATGTTGCCCAGACGGATGGAATGGATGCCGATGTCCTCTTTTTGGCGCTGCTGATGACCGCTGCGGCCCTCCACGATCCGGGAATCGGGGCGGACGGTGCATAGCTCCTTGGCCAGCATGACGGCGGTGCCGCTGGGGGCATCCAGCTTGCGGTCGTGATGGGCCTCGACGATTTCGATTTCCGCACCGGGCATGGCGGCGGCGGTGAGCTTGGCCAGCTTTACCAGCAGGGCAATGCCCACGGACATATTGGCGGAGAAGAACACGGGGATTTCCCGGGCGGCCTCCCGGATCAGCTCCAGCTCCTGAGGGGTGTGGCCGGTGGTGGCGATGACCACGGGAAAGTGCTGCGCCCGGGCAAAGTCCAGCAGCTGGGCCACGGCGCTGTGATGGGAGAAATCAATGATGCAGTCGGCGCTCCCGGCAGGGAACAGGCTCCGGGCCTGAGAAAAATCCCGGGCCACCGGCTCGCTGCCCCCATAGGCCGGGTCGATGCCGCCCACAATTTCCATGGAAAGCTCCGGCTTTTTTGCGGCTTTTCGGACTTCCCGGCCCATATAGCCGTCGAATCCGCAGAGAAGGATCTTCATTTAGCGCTCCTCCAATCGGATGCCCAGAGCCTGCATCTGGCGGAGCAGGTTCTCCTCCAGAGCCTTGTCCATGGGACACAGGGGCAGACGGAGGTAGTTTTCCCCGTAGCCCATGGCAGAGACGGCGGCCTTGACGGGAATGGGGTTGACCTCGCTGAACAGGGCATCGACGAGGGGCAGATACCGCAGCTGGGCCTCCAGCGCCTGAGCGGTGCGGCCCTCCAGATAGTCGTGAACCAGCCGGGAGGTTTCCCCGGGCAGGACATTGGACAGAACGGAGATGACGCCCTTGCCGCCCAGAGAGAGGATGGGAATGATCTGGTCATCGTTGCCGGAATAGATGGGGAAATCCGGGCCGCAGAGCCGGCGGATCTGGGCCACCTTGGAGATGTCGCCGCTGGCCTCCTTGATTCCGGCGATCATGGGATGCTTGCTCAGTTCATAGACGCTTTCGGCGCTGAGGTTGAAGCCGGTTCGAGAGGGAACATTGTAGAGGATGCAGGGGACGGTGGAGGCGTCGGCAATGGCCCGGAAGGAGGCCACGGCCCCACGCTGGGTCGCTTTATTATAGTAGGGGCAGACCAGCAGAACGGCGTCGGCGCCTGCTTCGCAGGCGAACCGGGTCATTTCAATGGCGTGGTCGGTGTAGTTGGAGCCGGTACCGGCGATGACGGGAACCCGGTGGCGAACCTTTTCCACGCAGAAGCGAATCACATTTTGATGCTCCGGGTCGGTGAGGGTGGCATTTTCGCCGGTGGTTCCGGTGACGACCAGCGCATCGATGCCTCCGGTGATCTGGGCTTCGATGAGGCGCTCCAGCGCCTCGTAATCCACACCGGCTGCGGTCATGGGGGTGATGAGAGCCGTTGCGGCTCCTTCAAAAACAGGATGATGGCTCATAAGACGGATCCTTTCTGTGACAAAATAAAAAAACAGCTGACGGACAGCTGTTTCCCGAATCGATGGGGTATTGGAAACAGCATCAGAAACCGAAAAAGCAGTCCGATGGTCTGCATGGGCCGACCGGCTGCGGCAGTGATACTGACAGGGAAAGAGTAGCACATACCGCTGGGAATGTCAATATTATGCCCGGAATTCCCTGTAAACATTGTGTGAAATGCTGAAAACAGCCGCAGACAGAAAAATCCCCACCCTTGTCCGGAGGGTGGGGATCTTGGCTTTTCAGGCTGCTTCCCATGCGCCGTAGCCCGTGGCGCAGAGGGAAGGCCCGAGGGGGGATCGGAGCAAGGCCCGTGCTTTCCCAGCCGCCCAGCTGTGAAAGCCGATCTCCCGTGGCGTGACAAAATTTGATCAGAGGTTAGGAAGGAAATTATTGTATTATCAGCCGGGATTCCCGACAGATAAACGAAAGAAAATAAGGGGCGGTCTGCCCGAGCGAGGGATCCCCTCCCGGCCAGTGTGGCGCAGCAAGCCGAAAGGGAATCCGTGAAAGAGAGATCGGGATGAATCCCGGAGGCGGCCAAAGAAACGGTGTTTTGGTTAGCCTCAACTAACTAATGGCATCATACTCCATTCCAGCGGATTTGTCAAGCATTATTTTTCCATTTCAGGAAGAAAAAACCGGGGTGCGTCCGACGCACCCCGGTGCAAGGGGCTTTACAGCCCCAGACCCTTTTGAAGATGAACCACGAAATCCTGCACATTGGTGACAATGCCCTTTGCGGAGAGGGAGCCACGGTCAGCCAGCTTGTTCACGGCGAATTCCGAAATATCCACGGTGTAGAAATAGACCTGCCGCACGGTTCCGTCGGGCAGCACCCGGAAGGAGGGGGTCATATTCCCGGTGGCGATGGTATGCAGGGTGGTGGCCATGCAGATGACGGTGGTGGCGGTGCGGATCTGATCCCGCATGGCGTTCTGGGCCTCGTAGGCATTGCCGTAGACCGGGGGCAGGGGGCCGTCATCCCGGATGGAGCCGCCCAGCACATAGGGGACGCCCATCTTCTCACAGGTGTAGATGATGCCGTTGTTTATGCCCTCGGCCTCGATGAATTTTTTCACGGAGCCGTGGAAGCGCACCCGGTTGATGGTGTCCAGATGGTTATAATGGCCGTTGGGCTGGGATTTCTGGGTATAGATGTCCTGTCCCAGAGCGGTGTGGAGATAGGCCCCCTCCAGATCGTGGGTAGCCAGCGCATTTCCGGCCAGAATGGCGTGGACATAGCCGTTTTCGATGAGCTTTTCCATGGCCCGTCTGGCATCGTGGTCGAAGGCGAAGGCCGGCCCCATGACCCAGACGATTTTTCCGTGGTCACGCTCGTGCCGGAGCAGATCATAGATCTCGTCATAGTCCCGGGAGAAGGCGGTTTCCCGGCTCCGCCCGGAGCGGAAGGCGAACACATCGGCTTGCTCCTGCTGCTCCCGGAAGCCGTTGGGATGGACGAAAATGCCCTCCCGGCCATCCTCGGTTCGGCCGGTCACCACCAGATCCCCCTGCTTGAGCACCCGGAATTCCTGCACCAGAATTTTTCCCTGGGCATAGACCGGGACGCAGTCCATGCGGCTTTCCTCAGCCAGAAGCCATTTCCCGTCGATCTTGAAATATTCCGGGAAAATGGACAGGGCATGATAGCCCTCCGGAGCCACTCCGTCCAAGGGACAGGGAACCAGCGTGGCATTGGGGGCATTTTTCAGGGCCTCCACGGAAAAATCCGGGGGCGTATAGGGCTTTAACTGAAACATGGGAAAACCTCCTTATCGAAGTGTGGCATACAGGACAGCCTTGATGGTGTGCATCCGGTTTTCTGCCTCGTCGAACACCACGGACTGGGGGCCGGAGAACACCTCGTCGGTGACCTCCATCTCGGTCAGGCCGAATTTCTCTGCGATCTGAGCGCCGATGACGGTCTTGGTGTCATGGAAGGAGGGCAGACAGTGCATGAACAGGGCGTCGGGCTGGGCCATGGCCAGCACCCGGGCATTGACCTGATAGGGGCGCAGCAGTTCGATTCGCTGGCCCCAGACGGAATCCGGCTCGCCCATGGAAACCCAGATGTCCGTATAGAGGATGTCGGCTCCGGCGGCTCCTTCCGGAATGTCCTCGGTGAGCCGGACGCTCCCGCCCTCCCGGGCGGCGATTTCCCGGCAGGTCTGCACCAGCTCCGGCTCGGGGAACAGGGCGCTGGGCGCACAGGCGGTGAAATGCAGGCCCATCATGGCGCAGGCCACCATGAGAGAATTGCCCATATTGTTCCGGGCATCCCCGAAATAGGTGAAATGCAGCCCTTTGAGCCGGCCTTTCTTCTCCTCGATGGTCAGAAGATCCGCCAGCATCTGGGTGGGATGGAACTGGTCGGTGAGGCCGTTCCACACCGGGACCCCGGCATTTTCCGCCAGCTCCTCCACGATTTTCTGGTCGAAGCCCCGGTATTCGATGCCGTCGAACATCCGTCCCAGCACATGGGCGGTGTCAGCGATGGATTCCTTTTTGCCCATCTGGCTGGAGCCGGGATCCAGATAGGTGACCCCCATGCCCAGATCGTGACCGGCCACCTCGAAGGCGCACCGGGTTCGGGTGGAGGTCTTTTCAAACAGCAGGACAATGTTTTTCCCCTCCAGATACCGATGGGGGGTGCCGCAGCGCTTGAGATCCTTGAAATTTCTGGAAAGATCCAGCAGATAGCGCACATCCGCCGGGGTGAAGTCCAGAAGCTTGAGATAATTTCGTCCGGAAAGATTGACAGGCATGGCAGATTTCTCCTTTTCTCCATGAAATTCATCAGGCTTACAGGGGCAGACGCTCCAGAGGCATACTCATACACCGGGGGCCGCCCCGGCCCCGGGACAGCTCGGAGCCGTTGAATTTGAGAACCCGGACTCCGGCGTCCTCCAGAAGCCTGTTGGTCACATAGTTTCGGTCGTAGACCACCACGGTGCCGGGGGCGATGCACAGGGTATTGGCGCCGTCGTTCCACTGTTCCCGCTCCGAGGCGATCTGGCTGTCGCCGCCGCAGCGGATGAGCTGCACCTCGTCCAGATGGAGGTATTTTTTCAGGGTGTCCTCCAAGCTGGAATCCAGCTCCCGAACCCGAACCTGCCCCATGCCCTTGCCGGTCAGCTCGAAGATCCGCAGGGATTCCAGAATGGCCGGGTGGATGGTGAACTTGTTGGCGTCCACCTGCGTGAACACCGTGTCCAGATGCATGAAGGCCCGGGTCTGGGGGATGCGGAAGGCCAGACAGGCGTCGATCTGTGCCTGTTCGTCGGCAAAGATATGGGCGGCCAGCGCCTTGACGGCCTCGGGCTGGGTGCGCTGGGACAGGCCCAGCCCCAATACCGTGGGACTGAGATTCAGGATGTCGCCGCCCTCGATGGAGAAGTTTTCGCTGTTTGTATAGTAGGTGGGAACCTGACCGGCGAAATCCGGGTGATGGTCAAAGATGTATTTCCCGTAGATCGTCTCCCGATTCCGGGCGAAGGTGTGCATATGGCTGACGCTGACCCCCCGGCCAATGCAGGCGAAGGGATCCCGGGTGAAATAGAGGTTGGGCATGGGAGGGATCAGGAACCGGGTGGCGGACTGACTCAGCTCCATGGGGTAGGCCTCGCTGTTGGGGAACACATCGCAGAAGGGAACCCCCTCCATGGTTCGCAGCACCAGCTCCTTGAGATCCTGTATGTTGGAGAGGTAGGCATAGAGGGCATCCTGATAGCCCAGCGCCGTGTCCCCGGCCCGCTGGATCGTCTCCCGGATGAAGTCATATTTGAGCTGGGGGGCCTGCGCCAGAGCTTGGGCCGCCAGATCCTCCAGATAGACCACCTCCACGCCGCTTCGCCGCAGCAGCTGGGCGAAGCAGTCATGCTCCCGCTGAGCGCCGTGGAGATAGGGGATGTCCTCGAACAGCAGCTGATCCATGGTGTTGGGGCTGAGATATTCCAGCTCCCGGCCCGGACGCTGGAGCAGCACCCGTTTCAGAGGCCCGATCTCACTTGTTACATTGATCGCCATAATAAAACTCCTTTTGGATACCGATTTCTTTGACTATGGGCATTTTACCATAGATTGGCGAAAATATCCAATGAAACCCCGGATCCTGCCCGGAAAAAATCAGCAGTTTGCCCATGGGAAAACCGGGGGAATATACACCGAATGGGTTTTCATCCGGGAGAAGGTATTGGATATGCAAAAATCCTTTTATTTTATGCATTCTGCTGCGAAAAAAAGAGGAGAATTTTTGTGCAAAATGCTCCTCAAAAAAACGGCGTCTGTCCAAAGACAGACGCCGAAGCAGACCTATTCACATTCAAAAGCCATAATGAGGCCGCCCTGCTCGGAGTAGAAGGTGCAAAGACCGCCGTTGGGGAGGATCTGGACATCGCTTTCGGGATATTTCTCCCGTACCATCCCTGCCAGAGTCTGGGCGGCTCCCAGATTCTCCGTATGGCAGATGCGGAATTTTCCGCCGGCGTAGCCCATTTCCTGAGCGCTCTCCCAAAGCTGGGCCAGCGCCTTCTTTTCCCCCCGGGTCTTGTGCGTGGGATGCAGATCGCCTTCGAGTGCAGAACCGATGATCCGCAGGCCCAGAATCCCCACGGCCTTGGCCAGCGCCATGGGAACCCGCCCGTTTCGGCCCAGATTGTTCATGGATTCCAGACAGAACAGCAGATGCAGCTGGGAATGATAGTCCCGGATGCGCTGGGACACCTCCTCGAAGGACAGCTCCTGCGCCGTCAGCTCCCGGAGCTTTTCCGCCAGCAGCAGGATCTCCGGCCCGGTGGAGGCGGTATCCAGCACAAGGATCTTGGCCTCGGGATTCTGCTCCTGATAGGCCTGTGCAGCGATGCAGGCGGATTGATAGCAGCCGGAGAGCTTGCCGGTGATGGTCAGAGCGAAGATCCAGTCGGCGCCCTCGAATTCGTCCAGCCATTCGGCGACGCTGGGGCAGGCGGTACCGGATTTTCCCTTGTACTGGCTGAGAAATTCCATCATTTCATGGACATCCAGCTGCGCATCGTCCACGAATTCCCGTTCTCCGGCAATGATTTTCAGCGGCACGGAGCGAACCTCGGGGGCCATCGTCTGCGGCAGATTGGCGGAAGAATCCACAATGATCTTGATATTCATAAACATACTCCTTTTTGGCCGGCGCACCGACCGGACATGGGAAATCATCCACAAATTGGAAGCTTGGTTTGACCCGACTATATCATAATTCCGATACGCTGTCAAGGGTTTTTGAAAAACCTGTAAAAAGGTTTTTATTGACAAGCTTGGAGATCCCTATTATAATAAAACCCATGGATACAACTATGAAACAGGCCCTGACACAGTCTATGGCGGACTTTCATCTTCCCCGCTACGGTCAGCTGCCTGATATGGGGCTTTATCTGGAACAGACCACCAAATATATCAACCATTGTCTGATCCCCTTGGGCTGTCTGGAGATCACCAGCTCCATGATTCGGAATTATGTGAAGATGGGGCTGGTGCGAAAACCGACCCAAAAGTTATATTATGCCGATCAGATCGCCCATCTGATGAGCATTGCCATCCTCAAAAATGTGCTTCCTCTGGAATATGTGGGGGAGCTGTTTGCCATGCAGGAGAAGGTCTATTCCGATCAGGTGGCCTATGATTATCTGTGCATGGAGCTGGAAAATGTCCTCAACTGGCGCTTCGGCGTCACCGACCGCATCGACAATATCGGCACCAGCTCCTCCCGGGAAAAGGAGATGCTCCGCAGCGCCGTGACCTCCGTCTCCCATATGATCTATCTCAACGCCTGCTTCGCCTACCTCAAACGGGAAAAAGAGGAGGGCCGCAGGGAAGATTGACCGAAAAATCACCGGCGGATTCTGGCACAATACCCGAAAAAACGGCGCAGGGATTAAAATTTGCACCTTTGCCCTTGTCATTTGCAAAAAAATGAGCTATGATAGCGCTGAATACCCTCCCGGATGCAGCCTGCCGACGGGAGAACATGAGAAAGGATATGATTCCAATGGAGAATACTGTCAGAAATGCCCATGATACCGTGAAGAATGTGGATCTGGAGGTCACCCGTGATTCCCTGATCCAGCTGATGAAGGATGGCCGTCAGGTCGATTTCGTCCTGTTTGAGACTGCCTCCGATGATATGGGGTGCAGCTGGGATACCGAATACTGGTCTCTGCTCAGCGCCAACAAGTTCATCCGCACCTACTCTCTGGGCGGCAAGGTTCTGGGCGAGTACACCCACTTCAATATCTATGACATGGCCACCGAATTCAATCTGGCCCGTGCCAAGGAGATCCGCATCAGCTGATTCTTTTCATACATCCGGCCCGTCCCCTCAGGAGGACGGGCCTTTTCTTCGGATATGAAAAATAGGCGGCCCAAGGGCCGCCTATCCTCTTCAGTATAGCATAGCAGAATAAAAAGTCAATCTTTGCCGGGCGAAAACATGGAAATTCGGATGAATATACAAAAAAGATGAATTTATTCGTTGGTTCTGGCTATTGCATCCCACGGCGGGATGTGCTATGCTTTAGATACAAAGAGGTGAGTCCCATGCAGAGGTGAAATCCCCCAAGCAGCGGAGGGAGGCCCTGTTCCGATCCTTCCGAATGCCGCAGTCAGATCCCGGCCCTTCGGAAATGCCGTGGCGGATCGTGCTTCCCAGTGCGTAGAAAGCGAGGTTATCCAATGATGGAACCCAAGAATCAGAGAAACAGCCCTTGACAGCATCGCAGCAGGATGAAGGTCGGGGGCTGTTTCTTTGTCTCCGCCCCGTGGACAGTCCTCCGGGCAGAAGGGGCGCAGACCCGGAAATGAAGGGGAAAATCCAATTTTTTCTAATTTTTGTAGGATGATACAAAAACTGTGCTTGACCAAACCACAAGGATGTGCTACACTACTCCTGCAATCGGCGTGGTTTGCGCAAATCGTTGGAATCTGTTCCTTTTTCGGATTCCACCTCCAGTCTGCGCCGATGGCTCCCTCAAATGGCACTTTTCCGGCCCTCGGGGCGGCGGTTTTCCCGGCTCCCGGAGGAGGGGATAGTTGCTTTTGAAAAGACTTCTGTCGGTTTTGAACCCTCATGTTCTGATTGGACGAATCGATAAAAAAGAACTTATTGACCCGGTATTTTCGGGACAAACCCTGAAAAAATATAATTTCCAAAGATAAACATGATTATTTTATAGTCATTTTATTGCAAAATGGCCTCAAATTTTCGTGAAATATTACGGAGGAACTTGTCGCTTTAGGGCTTGATTTTTCGATTCAGTTATTATAAAATAGAACTGTGAGTATGACCGAGAGGGGGAGGCGTTTTCAGAACGCTCGTTTGTTATGGGCAGAGCAAAGTACTCCGATGAAGAACGCATCGTCATCGTCAGAAAATTTCTGAAATGCACCACCGACATCATTCGGGAGGAAGGTCTGGAGCGGATCTCCATCCGAAAGGTCGCACAGCGGGCCGGCTTCAACAGCGCCACCCTGTACCTCTATTTCAATGACTCCGACGAACTCATTACGCTGGCTTGTATGCATGATCTGGAGGATTATTACCGGGTTCTGCTGGATGAGCTTCAGCGGACGCCGGATGTTCAAATGGCCTATCGGATGGCGTGGCAGGTGTTCTGTCAACACGCATTCCGAAAACCGCAGAGCTTTTTGCGGCTGTTTTTCTATCCGCACAGCAAGCCTCTGAAGGAAACCGTCCGGCGTTATTACGAGATTTATCCCGAGCTTTTGGATCGGGCCGATGGAATCATGCGGGAAACCCTGCTGGACGGGACGCTCAGCGCCCGCAATGCCCGGATGCTCCGTCTGGTCTGCCGGGAGCGGAACATCCCCGAGACTGCGGTGGAGCTGATCAGCTCCTTCACCATCTGCTATCTGGAAAGCGCCTTGCAGCATATGCCCGCACAGATCAGTGAGGAACTGATCCGGGAGCGAACCGAGCATCTTCTGGATGCACTGGATTTCCTCCTCAACTGCGGTGCGGCCTCTGCATCTTCTTCTGAATCCTAAGAGCAGTCCCCGGCGAGGGAAGGCTCTGTGGTATATGCGCCCGTTCCCCTGTGAACGGCCTCTACTATTATGTAATTATTTTTTAGGGAGTGACGAATAAGTGGAAAAAATTTATGACCTGATTATTCTGGGCGCCGGCCCTGCCGGCCTGGCTGCCGGCCTGTACGCTGGTCGTGCAAGACTGGACACTTTGATTATCGAGAAGGGCCAGGATGGCGGTCAGATCGCTATCACCAACGAAATTGAGAACTACCCCGGCCAGCGTGTCGATGTGGAAGAGTCCGGCCCCAGCCTGATCGCCCGTATGACTGAGCAGGTCAAGAAGTTCGGTGCAGACCGTGTCAGCGACACCATCAAGAGCGTTGAGCTCACCGGCGACGTCAAGACTCTGGTCGGCAACAAGGGTACCTATCAGGCCAAGACCGTGATTCTGGCCACCGGTGCTTTCCCCAGACCCATCGGCTGCGAGAACGAGGGCAAGTTTGTCGGTAAGGGCATCTCCTTCTGCGCTACCTGCGACGCCAACTTCTTCGAGGACTTCGAGGTTTATGTGGTCGGCGGCGGCGATTCCGCTGTTGAGGAAGCCATGTACCTGACCAAGTTCGCACGGAAGGTCACCATCATCCATCGCCGTGACGAGCTGAGAGCTGCCAAGTCCATTCAGGAGAAGGCTTTCAAGAACGAGAAGCTGCACTTCATGTGGGACAGCGTTGTTGAGTCTGTCGGCTCCACCGACGGCGACGACGGTATGCTCAACACCATGATCGTCAAGAATGTCAAGACCGGCGAGACCGTCACCGTCAATGCTGACGAGGAGGACGGCCTGTTTGGTCTGTTCGGCTTCATCGGCCTGCTGCCCAAGTCCGATCTGTTCAAGGGCCAGGTTGAGATGGACGACCGTGGATACATCATCACCGATCAGGATATGCACACCAACATCCCCGGCGTTTACGCTGCCGGTGACGTCCGTGTCAAGTCCTTCCGTCAGGTTGTTACTGCCGCTGCTGATGGCGCTATCGCTGAGAAGCAGGCAGAGCACTATATCGCAAATCTGAAGTAATTAAGGAGATTGAACAAAATGCTGGAACTCGATAAGAATACTTTTGAAGCTGAAGTCCTGAAGGCTGAGGGCAAGGTCCTCGTTGATTACTACGGCGATGGCTGCGTTCCCTGTGCTGCTCTGATGCCCCATGTCCATGCTTTTGCTGATGTGTACGGCGACAAGATCAAGTTCTGCGCCCTGAACACCACCAAGGCTCGCCGTCTGGCTATTTCTCAGAAGATCCTGGGCCTGCCCGTCATCGCTATCTACGAGAACGGCGCCATGATCGATTCCTGTGTCAAGGACGACGCTACCCCCGAGAATGTCGAGGCTATGATCAAGAAGCACCTGTAATTCAGGTCAGACTTCTGATTTCCCTGCGACCCCTATTCTGTTAGTAAGCCATGGGGGCGTTCTGCCCCCGGCTTTCTATAAAATCTGATGAAAGGAGAGATATGACATGAGCATTTTGGCTGATAAGAAGGTTGTCATCATTGGCGACCGCGACGGCATTCCTGGCCAGGCTATTGAGGCCTGCGCAAAGAGCGCTGGTGCTGAAGTTGTGTTTTCTTCGACCGAGTGCTTCGTCTGAACCGCCGCTGGTGCAATGGATCTGGAAAACCAGAAGCGAGTGAAGGACTTCGCCGAGCAGTACGGCCCCGAGAACGTTGTTGTTCTTCTGGGTGCTGCTGAGGGCGAGGCTTCCGGCCTTGCTGCTGAGACGGTCACTAATGGTGACCCCACTTTCGCTGGTCCGTTGACTGGAGTCCAGTTGGGACTCAAGGTTTATCATGTGTGCGAGCCTGAAATCAAGGCAGAGGTTGACGCCGATGTTTACGAAGAGCAGGTTAGCATGATGGAAATGGTTCTGGACGTTGACGACATCGTCTCGGAAATGACTTCCATTCGCGAGCAGTTCTGCAAGTATTGATACCCATCAATAAGCTGAGTTGTACGCGGGGGCGGTAGCTTCGGTTGCCGCCCCTTTTTCTATTTTTTCACTTTTTAATCGCAATAGGTCGATTCAATATTGGATTTGATGATTCTATCGAGCAATCGAAATTTTAATAAAGGTGGAGTTTAACATGAAAAGCGTTATCAAGGGCGCAGGCTATGTCCTGTGCCACACCCCCGACATGGTGCTGCACAACGGCACCACCCAGACCACTGAGATGATCGTCAACCCCGAGGGCGAGTACCTCAAGAAGCTGCCCAGCCACATCCGTAACTTTGAGCAGGTCGTCAACTACTGGCCCAATCAGGTCTACATCGGCAACAAGACCCCCGATGAGCTGGCTGCCATCCCCCAGCCTTGGTACGACAAGGATGTTGAGGGCGCTGACCGCTACGGCAAGTTCGGCCAGATCATGCCTCAGGAGGAGTTCCTGCTCCTGATGCAGGCTTGCGATGTTTTCGCTCTGGTCAAGCTGGAGCAGGGCTTCGTCGATGCACACCGGGCCGCTCTGGCTGCCAACCCCATGATCGACGAGACCATCATGGCTCGTATCCCCGAGCAGCAGACCGCTGCCGAGGAGATCGCCCGTCTGGTCGCTGAGGAGCATTCCGAGGGCCTGTACCACAACGGCGAGCTGGTCGGCTGTGTCAACCGTGCCCACGACATCGACGCCAACCTGAGCGCCCATGTCATGCACGAGAACATCGTCTCCAAGGCTTCCTCCGTTCTGTCCCTGCTGTCCGGTATCAAGAACGCCGGCATCGACAAGGACGAGATCGAGTATGTCATCGACTGCGCCGAGGAGGCCTGCGGTGATATGAACCAGCGTGGCGGCGGCAACTTCGCCAAGGCTGCTGCTGAGATCGCCGGCCTGAAGTCCGCTTCCGGCTCCGATGTCCGTGGTTTCTGCGCTGCTCCTGCTCATGCTATGATCGAGGCTGCTTCTCTGGTTGCTTCCGGCGCCTACAAGTGCGTCGCTGTGACCGCCGGCGGCTGCACCGCAAAGCTGGGCATGAACGGTAAGGACCATGTCAAGAAGGATCTGCCCATCCTCGAGGATATGATCGGCGGCCTGTGCATCATCGTCACCGCTGACGACGGCGTTTCCCCCGAGATCAACCTCAATATGCTGGGCCGTCACACCGTCGGCACCTCTACCGCTCCTCAGGATGTGACCACCGCTCTGGTGTTCGATCCCCTGGAGAAGAACGATATGAAGGTCACCGATGTGGACAAGTACGCCGGTGAGCTGCACAACTCCGAGATCCTGAAGCCCGCTGGCGGCGGCGATCCTGCAAACGCCTTCTTCAAGATGGTTGCAGCCTGCGGCGTCAAGCGTGGCGAGCTGGAGAGAACCGATGTCAAGACCTTCCCCGAGAAGTACGGCATGACCGGCTGGGCTCCCACTCAGGGCCACATCCCCTCCGGCGTTCCCTGCATCGGCTACCTGCGTGACGAGATCATGGCCGGTAAGATCCGCAATGCCATGGTCGTCGGTAAGGGCTCCCTGTTCCTGGGCCGTCTGACCAACCTGTTCGACGGTGTTTCCTTCGTCATTCAGGCCAACTCCGGCGCAGAGCAGACCGGCGTTTCCGAGGACGAGGTCAAGGGCCTGATCGCCAAGGCCATGAAGGAGTTCGCTGCAACTCTGCTGGCACAGGCTGAATAAGGCGGTGACCAAGATGAAGAATCTGGAACAGACCGTTGCAAATGCCTTCCTGCAGATGGCAGAAGGTTTGGAGAGCGGCTCCTTTGGCACCAAGCCCAAGATCGCTCTGACCGGTATGGGCAGCGAGCATGGTGAAGAAAACGCCATGAAGGCTGCTGTTATGGCTGCGGCCAAGGGCATCGATGTGGTCTACATCGGTTCTCTGGAACACGCAGGCATCACCACCGTTCATGTCAATGATGATGAAGAAGGCCATAAGGTGATGGAGAAGATGGTGGACAACGGCGAGGTTGACGGTGCCGTTACCATGCACTTCCCCTTCCCCATCGGTGTTTCCACCGTTGGCCGTGTGATTACCCCCGCAAAGGGCAAGGAGATGTTCGTGGCCAACACCACCGGCACCTCCTCCACCAACCGCATCGAGGGCATGGTGAAGAATACCATCTATGGTATCATCGCTGCCAAGTCCTGCGGTGTTGAGAACCCCACCGTCGGCATTCTGAATGTGGACGGCGCCCGCCAGACCGAGAAGGCCCTGAACAAGCTCATCGACGGCGGCTATGATCTGCACTGGGCTACCTCTGCCCGTGCCGACGGCGGCTCCGTGATGCGTGGCAACGATGTGCTGCAGGGTACCCCCGATATTCTGGTTACCGACTCTCTGACCGGCAATGTCATGGTCAAGATGATGTCCTCCTTCCAGACCGGCGGTTCCTTCGAGGCTTTGGGTTATGGCTACGGCCCCGGCATCGGCAAGGGCTACGAGAAGCTGGTCATGATCGTGTCCAGAGCTTCCGGCGCTCCCGTCATCGCCGGCGCCATCGAGTATGCTGCACAGCTGGTTCGCAACAAGGTCTTTGAGATCGCCAAGGCGGAGTTCAAGGCTGCCGAGAAGGCTGGCCTGAACGCCATTCTGGAGGAGATCAAGGCTGCTTCCAAGCCCGCAGCTGCCGCAGAAGAAGTCAAGTGCCCCCCCAAGGAGATCGTGACCGCTGCCATCCCCGGCATCGAGGTTCTGGATCTGGAGGACGCTGCAAAGGTTCTGTGGAAGGCCGGTATCTATGCTGAAACCGGCATGGGCTGCACCGGCCCTCTGGTCATGATGAGCGAAGCAAATCATGAGAAGGCCACCGAGCTGCTCAAGAAGGCTGGCTACATCGGCTAAAAGCTTATGCGGAGTTATCCGCAGGGATATGGGTCCCCGGGCATCTGCCCGGGGATTCGACCCCAAAGCTGCATAGAAATGCAGCCGGGGCATGGCCCCAACGAAAAATTTTTGAGGAACTGCGAAGAACCGTGCGAAATCGCACCCGCAAAATCGACTGGTGCCTCGGCACCCCCAAATTTTGGATAAAATGCTCGGAATCAGATGGATTCTGGGCTTTTCATAGAGATTGCAGCTCCCGGTTTCCCATGTGAAAGGAGATGACCTTGTGTGGGCAAAAAGAATGTCAAGCTGACAGAGATGACCTCTGCATCCGGCTGAGCAGCCAAACTGGCCCCCGGGGCCCTTGCGCAGGTTCTGCGTAAGATCGAAAATCTGAAGGATGACAATTTGCTGGTGGGATATGACACCTCCGATGACGCCTGTGTCTACAAAATCAGCGAGGATCTGGCATTGGTGCAGACGGTGGATTTCTTCCCCCCCATGGTGGATGACCCCTATCTGTTCGGCCAGATCGCAGCAGCCAATGCGCTGTCTGATGTCTATGCCATGGGCGGCAGACCCACCATCGCCATGAATCTTCTGTGCTTCCCCGATTGTCTGGATCTGGAAGTGGCAGGACAGATTCTGGCCGGCGGCGCCGACAAGGTTCGGGAGGCCGGCTGTACCGTGGCCGGCGGTCACTCCATCACCGACAAGGAGCCGAAATACGGCCTCTGCGTGTCCGGCTTTGTGGATCCCAAGCGGATGCAGGTCAATTCCGCCGTGCAGCCCGGAGATGTGCTGATCCTCACCAAGCCCGTGGGTACCGGCATCCTTTCCACCGCCTGCAAGGGCGAGCTGACCACCCCCGAGCAGGAGCAGCTCATGGTGGATACCATGCGAACCCTCAACCGCTATGCGGCGGAGGCGGCGCAGGAGCTGGATGTCCATGCCTGCACCGATATTACGGGCTTTGGTCTGGCCGGCCACCTCTGCGAAATGGCAGAGGGCAGCAAGCTGACCATCGTTCTGGAATCTCAGGCCGTCCCCATCCTGCCCGGTGTGCTGGACTTTGCCCGGATGGGCATGATCCCCGCCGGAGCCTACCGCAACCGCAGCTATTTCGGCGGAAGCCGGGTGGTGGCACAGGAGCAGGTTCCCGTGGAAATCACGGATACCATGTTTGACCCCCAGACCTCCGGAGGTCTGCTGTTCTCCGTGTCCCCCGAAACCGGGAGAACACTGGTGGAGAAGCTGACCGCCTCCGGAATTCAGGCAGCTGTCATCGGCTCTGCAAAGCCCTTTGACGGCGCATCTGTCCATATCATTTAACAGGCGGCAGGCGGCGCAGAACCCCCTGCGCCGTCTGCTTGATCCGATGGATGCCCCCGGGATTCAGAAGCGTAGAATTTTCTGCTTGACATTTTGGCCGATGACGGCTATAATGTAAAGGTACGATCTGAATGACCGAATATGGAAGCAGTTGGGTAACTGGTGTGCCCTCTGGTCTTCAAAACCAGTATGAGCAGAGAATGCTCGGGTGGGTTCGATTCCCACCTGCTTCCGCCAAATGAATGCCTGTGCCGAGTCCTTCGGCACAGGTTTTTTGTTTTCATCAGACCAAAAAGGGAGAAAACACATGAAACAGGATTTATTGAGACAATTACCCAAGGTAGATCTGCTGCTGGATCGTCCCGCTCTGCTGGCAGAGCAGGAGGAGCTGTCCCGCAGCGCCATTAAGAAAATCGCACAGGAGGAGCTTCAGAAGCTCCGCCAGCAGATCCTTCAGGAGGAGCTGACCCAGCTGCCCGGTCTGGAGGAAATCGAGGCCCGGATCCTGACCCGGGTGCAGCAAAAGGCCCCCTTCCACCTGAAACGGGTGGTGAACGGCACCGGCGTGGTGCTGCATACCAATCTGGGCCGCTCCCCTCTTGGCAAGGAGGCAGCCGAGCATATCTATCAGATCGCTCAGGGCTACTGCAATCTGGAATATGACATCGACGCCGGTGGTCGGGGCAGCCGCTATTCCCATGTGGAGGATCTGATCTGTGAGCTGACCGGCGCAGAGGCCGCTCTGGTGGTCAATAACAACGCCGGTGCGGTGTTCCTCATGCTCAATACGCTGGCCAAGGGCAAAAAGGTGGCCATTTCCCGGGGGGAGCTGGTGGAGATCGGCGGCTCCTTCCGAGTGCCGGAGATCATGGAGCAGTCCGGTGCGGAGCTGATCGAGATCGGCACCACCAACAAGACCCATGCCGCCGACTACGAGAGCGCCATCACCGACCGGGAGGCGGAGATCCTGCTGAAAGTGCATACCTCCAACTTCTCCATCATGGGCTTTACCGAGTCCGTCGGCGTGGAGTCCCTGTCTGAAATTGCCCAAAAGCATGGGGCCATGGTTCTCTATGACATCGGCTCCTGCCTGCCCTTCCCCTGCGAATACATCGGCATCCATCAGGGCGAAACCGCCCGTCAGGCACTGGAGGCCGGAGCAGATGTGGTCTGCTTCTCCGGCGATAAGCTCATGGGCTCGGCGCAGGCCGGAATCCTCGTGGGCAAGAAGGAATACATCCAGCGGATGAAGAAGAACCACCTGACCCGGATGCTCCGCATCGACAAGCTCTGTCTGGCGGCGCTGGAGGTCACCTTGCGGAACAGTCTGGATCCCAAGCAGGCCATGAAAAAGGTTCCCATTTTCAGGAGCCTTGCCATGTCCCGGCCTCAGGCCCGGGAGTTGAGTGAGGGGCTTATCCGCCTGCTGGAGCAGGTGAAGGACTTCCGGTTCCAGACGGTGGAGATGGAGGATGAGGTGGGCGGCGGCTCTCTGCCCATGGTCATGCTGCCCAGCTGCGCCGTGGCCATTTCCTCGGCCCGATACAGCGCCAACGAGATCGAACAGTATCTGCGCCTCAAGGCCCATGTGACCATCATCACGAGGATCTGGCATGGGCAGGTACTGATTTCCCCCAGAACCCTGTGCGACGGCGACGAAAATGATATTTTACAGGCCCTTCAGGCCCTTGCAGCGGAGGAGTAAAACAAGATGAAACATATTGTGATCGGCACGGCAGGCCATGTAGACCACGGCAAAACCTGTCTGACCAAGGCCCTCACCGGCACCAATACCGACCGGCTTCGGGAGGAGCAGAAGCGGGGCATCACCATCGAGATCGGCTTCGCCCAGCTGACCCTGCCCAACGGCCAGCAGGCCAGCATCGTGGATGTCCCCGGCCATGAAAAATTCGTGAAAAATATGCTCATCGGCGCAACCGGCATCGATGTGGTGCTGCTGGTGGTGGCAGCCGACGAGGGCTTCATGCCCCAGACTCAGGAGCATCTGGATATTCTGTCCCTGCTGGATGTGAAGAACGGCATCGTGGTGCTGACCAAGGCCGATATGGTGGACGAGGACTGGCTGGAGGTGGTCAAGGAGGACACCCGGGAACGGGTCAAGGGAACCTTTTTGGAAAATGCCCCCATCCTCCCGGTTTCCTCCTATACCGGCATGGGTCTGGAGGAGCTGAAGCAGGAGGTGGTTCGGCTGGTGGAGCATACGCCCCCCCGGAAATGTGACCGTCCCTTCCGTCTGCCCGTGGATCGGGCCTTCACCATCAAGGGCTTCGGCACCGTCATCACCGGAACGCTGGTGGACGGCTTCCTCCATCCCGGCGACAGCGTGATGATCTACCCCCAGCAGAAGCTGGCCCGGGTTCGGGAGCTGCAAAACCATGAGCAGACCCAAGAGGAGGTTCAGGCCGGTATGCGTGTGGCGGTGAACCTGTCCGGCGTGGAAAAGAGCGAGCTGGCCCGGGGCTGCACCATCGCAGCGCCCGAGTCCATGCAGATGAGCCAGCAGATCGCCGTCCAGCTGCAAATGACCCCCGACGCCCCCTTCGGCATCAAGAATTCCTCCAAGCTCCACTTCCATCTGGGAACGCAGGAGCAGGTGTGCAAGGTGCGCCTGCTGGACAGCGACCAGCTGGAGCCGGGAGAGAGCGGCTATGCGGTGCTGACCTTCTCCGAGGACATCGTGGCCCGGTGTCTGGACAAGTTTATCATCCGGTTCTTCTCTCCCATGACCACCATCGGCGGCGGTGTGATTCTGGATATGGAGGCCCGCAAGCTCAAGCGCAAGGACGAAAAGGTGCTGGCCCGTCTGGAAAATCTCAATGCCACCGCCGAGCGCCGGGTCCAGCAGATGGTCATTGACGGCAGGTTCTCCATGCTGCGGGAGGCAGACCTCATCAATCACAGCGGTCTGGCCGCCAGCGTGGTTCATGAGGTGGTGGAAAAGCATCTGGCCGAGGGAACCATCCTCCACATCGAGGGCGGTCTGGTGGCCAAGGAATCTCTGGACGCCCTCTGGCAGAGAGCCGAGGCCATGCTCTCCAAATACCACGAGGAAAATCCCCTTCAGGATGGAATGTCTCTGGGCGAGTTCCGGGAGAAGCTCTTCGCCTCCTCCTCCAAGGAGCTGGATACGGTGCTGTCCTTCTTCGTCAAGGAGGGCAAGCTCAAGCTGCACGGCAGCTTTGCCGCCCTCAAGACCTTCAAGTGCAAGTTCTCCCCGGAGCAGAAGCACATTCAGGCCCAGCTGGAGGAGCTGTATGGCGCCGCCGGCTTTGAATGTCCCCTGACCAGCGAGGTGGAGGCCAAATACTCCGAAACCCCCGCCCGGAAGAAGCAGTTCAATCAGGTTCTGACCAAGATGCAGAATGACGGGATTCTGGTTCCCATCACCCCCACCACCTATGCCCTCAAGGCCAATATCCAGAAGGCGCTGGATGCGGTGCTGGAGATGTTCCAAGAGAGCGACCAGATCGCTCTGGGCGATTTCCGCACCAAGATCGGCGTGTCCCGGAAATATGCCCAGATGTATCTGGACTACTTCGACAAGCTGAAAATCACCAAAATGGTGGGCGACCACAGAAAGCTGTTAAAGCCCGACGCCCAGCTGTAAGGATAGGAAAAAACCGCAGTTCCGTAGGAGCTGCGGTTTTTGATCGGTCATCCAAGGGCGATTTCCCGGCGGCGGAGGATCTTGCGGATGTTTTTGAAGTACAGCGGGATGGACACAGCCACCGCCAGAATGTCGGAGATCGGCTCGGCATAGAAGATCATATTGGCCTCGGCCACCAGCGGGATCAGGAAAATGGCGGCGAAATACACGCCCTTTCGCCAGAAGGACAGAGGCAGGCTCATCTGTACCTGCCCCATACCCGTAAAGCCGTCCACGATCTCATACTGGATGCCCAGCGGCACGGCAAAGATCGTGCAGATCCGAATGGCCCGGCAGGCCTCGGCGTTGATCTGGGGATCGGAGGTGAACAGGGAGGCAAACAGCGGCCCGGCCACCCGAGCCAGCACAAACAGCAGGGCAGTGTAGCCGGCACAGAGGGCGGTGATGTATTTCTGAGCCTGAATCACCCGGTCGGAATAGCCGGCTCCGTAGTTGTAGCTCAGGATGCACTGGGTTCCGCCGCTGATGCCGCCCAGCGGCATGGTCATCACCAGCATGAAGCTCTGGACGATGGTGTTGACCGTGACCAGAAAATCGCCCTTGGCCCCGCCGTATTTCTGGAGCAGGCTGTTCATGGAAATAATCATCAGATTGTCCATGGCGATGATGAGAAAGGGCGTGATGCCCAGTCCAAGCACCCGGCCCATGACCCGTAGGTGATACTGCCCGAAGGTGATGCGGATGTCGGCCTTGCGGAGCAGGAAGGTGACCACAAACAGGGCGCTGGCGGCCTGACTGATTACCGTGGCCGCCGCTGCCCCCCGGATACCCATGTGGAACACATAGATGAAAATGGGATCCAGCAGGATGTTCAGCACCGCTCCCAGAATCACCGAACACATTCCGGTTTTGGCGAAGCCCTGAGCCACCACGAATTGGTACATCCCGATGGAGAGCAGGGCAAAGACCGTGCCGCAGACATAGATGGTGAAATAGCTTTCCGCATAGGGCAGGGTGACGGCACTGGCCCCGAACAGCAGGAGCATGGGCCGCCGCAGCCAGAGCGCTCCCAGCGTGACCACCGCCGAGATGCCCACCAGCATGATAAAGCAGTTGGAGAGGATCTTCCGGGCCTTCTCCCGGTCGCCCTCGCCCAAGGCAATGCCCATCAGGGGAGAGCCGCCGATGCCCACCAGAGAGGCAAAGGCCGAGATCATGGTGACAATGGGGCCGCAGACCCCCACACCGGCCAGACAGAGATTTCCGGCGCCGGGGATGTTTCCCACGAACATCCGGTCTACGATGCTGTACAGCACGCTGACAAACTGGGCCAGCATACTGGGAATGGCAATTCGCATCACCAGCCGGGAGATTTTTTCCGAGCCGAGTGCATTTTCTTCCTTCATGGAAACGCTGCTCCTTTCGATACCTTAGATTCAAACCACCGAGATAGTATACACCGAATCGTGGAAAAAACAAGGAGCTTTCTCAGGAAAAATGGGATTTGGGCAAAAAAAGAGGGCAGATGCCGAAAATCTGCCCAACAAGCACATCATAGCAGATGCCGCCGGGGCTTGTCAATGGAAACTGTCCGCCAGATGGGGAAATCTGTTTCTTGCACAAAATCATTCCCCGAGGTTCATCCAAGATGCCATCTTGTAAACCATACCGGCCTGTGGTACAGTATAGGTACAAAGAAAAACAAATATCCCAGAGATCCAGAGAAAACCGAGGAAAACAGTGGAATCTAAGGAGAAACCAGAATGGAAAGCTCCAGAATGAGAGACTGTACCTTCCGAAGAAGCAGATGGAGATCGGGATGGGTTTTTCAGACGGTCAGACATTCGGAAGCCTTCCGAAGCGGAAAAAGTCCCCGGTGGGATGCGTTGTGTGAAGTATTCAAATTTTGTCATCGAAGGTCTGATCGATCCCGTAGAAACGGAGGTAACCAATGATGTTAGATACCAAGAATTCACAGAAATAACCCTTGGCTGTGGAGCGATCGAAAGATGACACGGTCAAGGGTTATTTCTTTTTGAAGCACTTTTCGCCCGGATCGGGCGTTTTTTTATAGATACCGCAGAGGAGGAACGGCCATGATCGATTTTGCCCATTTGGAGCAATACCGGGAGGACAACCGGCTGGAAGCCAAAAAAGCGCTGGGCGGTCTGCCCGACAGCCTGTGGGAGACTTATTCGGCTTTTGCCAACACGCTGGGCGGCCTGATCCTGCTGGGCGTGGAGGAATACCCGGACAAATCCCTCCATCCCATCGATCTGCCCGACCCGGCGGCCATCATGCAGGATCTCTGGACCACGGTGAACAACCGGGATCTGGTCAGCGCCAATATCCTCTGCGATGGGGATGTCTGGATCCAGACCATCGACGGAAAACACATCGTCGCCGTGAATGTCCCCCCGGCCCCTCGGGAGCAGCGGCCTGTGTCGGTGTATGGGGATCGGGAAAACGGCATTTTTCTCCGCAGCGGAGAGGGAGATTACCGCTGTCCCAGAGAGATTTATCGCCTGTTATTCGGAAAACCGATCGGTTCCTATTGACATTATATAGGCGGTATGATACTATTTTAATGTTTAAGTGGAAGCTGTTTTCACCTTTTTTCAAAAAATTTGATAGATTGGAGATTTTACCATGAAGAAGATCAAGACTCTTGAGACTCGGAACCTGTGCCAGAGCGCTAAGAACGGCGGCTGCGGCGAGTGCCAGACCTCCTGCCAGTCCGCTTGCAAGACCAGCTGCGGTGTTGCAAACCAGAAGTGCGAGAACGCTGGTAAGTAAGTTTTTTGACCTGAAAGGTGCCACCGTTTCCGGTGGCACTTTTTTATTGTGCATTTCCAAAAGGGAGGAACTTTTATGGTTCATCAGTACAAACTCAACGGCTATAACATCGTTCTCGATGCCTATTCCGGCTCCATCCATGTGGTGGACGAGGTGGGCTACGATATTATCGCACTCTATGAAACCCACACCCCCGACCAGATCGTGGCCGAAATTCTGGCCAAATACCCCGGCCGGGAGGATGTGACCGAGGCCGACATCCGGGATTATATCGACGATGTGACCGAACTGAAAAATCAGGGCAAGCTCTTTGCCCCCGATACCTTTGCAGACATTGCAGGCACCTTCAAGCAGCGCTCCGGCGATGTGGTCAAGGCCCTGTGCCTCCATGTGGCCCATACCTGCAACCTCAACTGCTCCTACTGCTTCGCCAGTCAGGGCAAATACCACGGCGAGCGGGCCATTATGAGCTTCGAGGTGGGCAAGCAGGCGCTGGACTTCCTCATGGATCACTCCGGCAAGCGGAGAAATCTGGAAGTGGACTTCTTCGGCGGCGAGCCGCTGATGAACTGGGATGTGGTCAAGCAGCTGGTGCAGTACGCCAGAAGCGTGGAAAAGGAACGGGGCAAGAATTTCCGCTTCACCCTCACCACCAACGGGATGCTCATCGATGACGATGTGATCGAATTCGCCAACAAGGAAATGAGCAATGTGGTTCTCAGTCTGGACGGACGGAAGGAGATCCACGACCGGACCCGGGTGGACTATGCCGGAAAGGGCAGCTATGACCGCATCGTACCCAAGTTCCAGAAGCTGGTCAAGGCCAGAGACGACAAGGAATACTATATGCGTGGTACCTTCACCCATGCCAACCCCGATTTCACCAAGGATCTGTTCCACATGGCCGACGATCTGGGCTTCACCGAGCTGAGTATGGAGCCTGTGGTCTGCGCCCCCGATGACCCCGCCGGTCTGACCGAGGCCGACCGGGAGATTGTCAAGGAGCAGTACGAGCTGCTGGCCAAGGATATGCTCCGCCGGAAGAAGGAAGGCCACCCCATCACCTTCTACCACTATATGCTGGATCTCACCGGCGGCCCCTGCGTCTATAAGCGCATTTCCGGCTGCGGCTCCGGAACCGAGTATATGGCTGTGACCCCTTGGGGCGATCTGTACCCCTGCCACCAGTTCGTGGGCGAGGAGAAGTACAAGCTGGGCGATGTGTGGAACGGCGTGACCAATACCGAGCTGCGGGAGGAATTCCGCTCCTGCAATGCCTATGCCCGTCCCGAGTGCAAGGACTGCTGGGCCAAGCTCTATTGCTCCGGCGGCTGTGCCGCCAATGCCATGCACGCCACCGGCTCCATCCGGGGCGTCTACGAACCGGGCTGTGAGCTGTTCCGCAAGCGCATCGAGTGTGCCATCATGATGAAGGTTGCCGAGGAATACGGCGATCCCGAATAAGCATGGAGACACCCATCTGGAATTTTATCCGGGCGTACCGCAAAAGCGGTACCGCCCGGTTTCATATGCCCGGTCACAAGGGGCGGCCCGTTCTGGGCTGCGAGGAGCTGGATCTGACGGAAATTCAGGGGGCCGACTCCCTCTATGAAGCCGAGGGCATCATTGCACAGAGCGAGCAGAATACCACCCGGCTGTTCGGCTCCGGGCAGACCCTGTTTTCCACCGAAGGCTCCAGCCAGTGCATCCGGGCCATGCTCTATCTGGCCCTGACCCACCGCAGACCCGGCACGGCCCCGGTGATCGTGGCGGCCAGAAATGTCCACAAGGCCTTTGTCTACGCTGCGGCCCTGCTGGATGCACAGGTGGTCTGGCTCTGGCCCGAGGAGCCGTCCCAATCCCTCTGCGCCTGCCCCATCACCGCCCAAGGGCTGGAAAACACCCTGAAGGCGCTGAAGGAGCCTCCGGCGGCGGTGTATCTCACCAGCCCGGATTATCTTGGAAATATGGGGAAATTGTCGGAATTGGCCCGGGTAGCCCATGGATACGGCACCCTTTTGTTGGTGGACAATGCCCACGGGGCCTATCTGAAATTTCTGGAGCCTTCCCGGCATCCTCTGGATCTGGGGGCGGATCTGTGCTGTGACAGCGCCCACAAGACCCTGCCGGTGCTGACCGGGGGGGCCTATCTCCACCTGAGCCGCCGCATCAGCGAGGAGATGGGCGGAGACGCCAAGGCGGCCATGGCCCTGTTCGGCTCCACCAGCCCCTCCTATCTCACGCTGGCCTCTTTGGACTGCTGCAATGCCTATTTGGCGGCGGATTATGGGGAAAAGCTGAAAAAAACCGGGGAAATGCTGGAAGCCATCCGGGAGCAGCTCCGGGAAAACGGCTGGCAGGTGGAGCAGACCGACCCTCTGCGCCTGACCATCACCGCCCGGGGCCGGGAAACCGGTCTGGAGCTGGCCCAGCGCCTGCGGCAGCAGGGGATGGAGTGTGAGTACGCCGACCCGGATTCTCTGGTGCTGATGCTGACCCCGGAAAATGCCCCGGAGGATCTCCACAGGCTTGTGGCAGCGCTGGGGAAAACCACGGAGACAACGCCCCGGTGCGCCGGACTGCCTCTGGCCCGGGGGGAACAGGTCATGTCCATCCGGCAGGCCCTCTTTGCTCCCCATGCGCCGATCCCGGCCTGTCAGGCTTTGGGCCGCATCTGCGGAGCGCCCACCGTCTCCTGCCCACCGGCCATTCCCATCGCCGTCAGCGGCGAACGGATCACCCGTCAGGCGCTGGAGCTGTTTGCTTATTACGGTGTGGAAACCGTGGATGTGCTGAAATGACAAAAAGGGCAGCCGAATTTCGGCTGCCCAACAGACTCAGTATAACACAGCTCCCGGAGATGTGTCAAGAAAGCTGTGCAGATTAAATAATATTCTGCAATATATCTAAAATAAACTGGGAAGTTTGTACAAAATAGCCTCTTGCAACGGGGGAAATCCCGTGTTATACTGTAATCACAAAAAGAAGAAACCCCAACGGTTCCTTCTCAGATGCAGATTCCGAAAGGAAATGACATCTTCGGTGAATGAGCCTCTCATCAAGGTATCGTTCAAATGAAAGGGTGTCCCCCGGAAGATTCGCTCGACTAGGATCCATCATCCGGATCTCAAAGACGAAAATCGGAAAGGTAAACCCACATTCAGGAGCTTGGATGCAAGGATGGATCGGAAGAAACATTCCAGAGAATGATTCGAAAGGTCGATCCGATCAGGCAGAATCAATCGAATATTTCCAATCGATGAATGGATCAATTCAGGTGCAAGAAGTTCAGAGATTTTGGAATGAAAGATGAAAAGCCGCAGAAAAGTATCCTCCGTACAGATGAAGCATCCTTTCCATTGATGAGGGATCATCGCAAATGCCCATAAACAGGAGCGATCCAAATGCAGATGAGAAGCCGGAACGGTGTTCCTCTTTTCAAAGGATGTTTGTTTTTCCTCAAAATAAAATCTTCCGTTTTATATATATCTTTTCAATGGCCGAACGAAAACTTAAATGTTACGGGAGCATACAGGATTTGAGTGAAAAGCAAGGATCAATATAAGAAAGCGAGGTTATCCAATGATTGAGCCCAAGAGTTCAGAGGAATAACCCTTGATGGTCGGAGTAGTTCGATGATGCATCAAGGGTTATTTCTTGTTTTATGAGGACTTTTTTGGAGCCGAACTTTTTTCATGCAGGGGCCAGCGAAGCTCCATTGACCCTTCGGGAAATGTGACGGAATCCGTTTGGATTCCGATTTTTTTTGCCCAAAGGCGCTTTTTGGATTGCCCAAATCCCCCGGCGGTGCTATACTGAGGGAAAAACGAAAGGATCTGTTGTGATGATACAGCTGGAACACGGGCGGCCCGCAGACTGGGCCGAGCGGATGGACAATGAAAAAAGGGTCTATGAATTTTTGGAGAAATTGGGCATCTCCTATGACCGGGCCGACCACGGCGAGGCCATGACCATGGAGGCCTGCGAGGCCGTGGATGCGGCTCTGGGCTGCCGGATCTGCAAAAACCTCCTGCTCTGCAACCGCCAGCAGACGGATTTCTACCTGCTGATGCTCCCGGCGGAAAAGGTGTTCAAGACCAGCGTGCTGTCCAAGGAGATCGGCTCCTCCCGGCTGTCCTTTGCCGATGGCCGTTTCATGGAGGAATTTCTGGACATCACCCCCGGCTCCCTCAGTGTGCTGGGTCTGATGAACGACCGAAACCATCGGGTGCGGCTGCTCATCGACGAGGCGCTGACCCGGGAGGCCTTCGTGGGGGTTCATCCCTGCCGCAATACCTCTTCTTTGAAGCTTTCCACCCGGGATTTGCTGGAGACAATCCTCCCGGCGCTGGATCATACCCCGACCTTTGTGACCCTCCTGCCCCAATAATGGGAAAATCGGCTGCCGAAGCAGCCGATTTTTTGTCTAAAGAAAGCCGAACATGAACAGCCCCACGGTGTTGATGGCCAGATTGGCGCTGCCGTGAACCAGCCAGGAGGGGTAGAGGCTGCCCCGGCGATCCAGAAAATCAAAGAGCAGTCCGCCCACAAACAGTCCGGCCAGCGCCAGCAGAAACAGCCAGAGGGAGAACCAGCCGTGGAGGATGCCCACATGATAGAGGGAAAAGGCCCCGGCGCTGAATATCCGGGCCATGACCTCGGAGCCGTGGCGGCGCAGGGTCAGATAGGCGAAGCCCCGGAAGAACACCTCCTCCAGAAAGGAGTTGCACAGGCTGATATAGAGGGCCACCGGCAGGAAATTCCCGGCGGTGATTTTTTCCGTGGACAGCAGATCCCGGGCGATGGTTTGCAGATCCAGCAGGGGCCGCAGCAGCCAGAAGCCCAGCAGGAGCAGCCCATAGACCCCCAGCCCCATCCAGACCGCCTGCCGCAGAGAGGAAAGGCGGAACATTTCCCGGAGGGCCGGGTCACGGGTGTACAGCCCGTACAGCCCCACACTTCCGCCGAACAGGCCGATCTTGCACAGGGATTTGACCACATATCCGGGCTGGATGACCAGCTCCACCAGCGTCATCAGACCGCAGGCGGCTGCAACCGTGATGAAAATGAGCCAGCGATTTTTCTTCATGGGACTCCCTCCTTTTGGCCTTATGATAGCAAACGAAAGCCGGAAAAACAAGAAAGGAAGCGGCCCGCAGGCCGCCTCCCGGAAAATTTAAGAATTTAAGCGCCGTAGTAGGCCACAGCGGTCTGGGCGGCGACTTTGGCATTGTTGCATACCAGTCGGATGTTGGATTCCAGACTGTCACCGCCGGTGAGCTGGGCCACCCGATCCAGCAGGAAGGGGGTGATGTGCTTGCCGTGGATGCCCTGAGCCACGGATTCGGCCAGCGCTTGGTCGATGGCGGCGTCGATGATGTCCGAGGGCATGGCATCGGCCTCGGGGATGGGGTTGGTGACCAACATTCCGCCCTTCAGTCCCAGCTCCTGCTGAACCCGGAAGGCCTTGGCCAGCTCCTGAGGCGTGTCGATGCGGTAATCCACGCCAAAGCCGGAGCGGCGGCTGTAGAAGGCGGGCAGCTCGTCGGTGCCGAAGCCGATGACGGGAACTCCCTTCGTCTCCAGATATTCCAGAGTCAGGCCCAAATCCAAAATGGCCTTGGCTCCGGCGCAGACCACCATCACCGGGGTCTGGGCCAGCTCCTCCAAATCGGCGGAGATGTCCATGGTGGTTTCCGCACCCCGGTGGACGCCGCCGATGCCGCCGGTGGCGAAAATTTTGATTCCGGCCATGTGGGCGATCATCATGGTGGTGGTGACGGTGGTGGCCCCGTCCTGCCCTCTGGCGCAGAGGACGGCCAGATCCCGGCGGGAGGCCTTGGCGATGGCCTGCCCCTTCCTGCCGAAGTATTCGATTTCCTCCGGGGTCAGTCCGGCCTTGAGCCGACCGCCGATGATGGCAATGGTGGCGGGGACGGCGCCGTTTTCCCGGATGATGCGCTCCACCAGCAGGGCGGTCTGCACATTCTGGGGATAGGGCATCCCGTGGGAGATGATGGTGGATTCCAGCGCCACCACCGGTTTTCCGGCGGCCAGAGCGGCGGCCACCTCGGGGTTCACATCCAGATAGGGATTCAACATATTGGGACCTCCTTACGGTCTTTGGTGAAATTCAGCCAGTCGTGCGTCCAAAAGAGCGGCGCACATGGCAGGGTTGATGGTTTCATGGGATTCCATGGCGATGGCGGCGGCACACTGGGCGATTTCCAGTGTCTCCTGCAAATCGGCCCCCTCCAGATAGGCAAAGACCAGAGCCGCAGAAAAGGCATCGCCGCAGCCGGTGGTGCTGACCATCCGAGCCGGCAGAGGGGGCATCCAAAGTCCCCGGCTGGGGGTGGCTCCGTAGCAGCCCTGAGGGCCGAGGGTGAGAAATACCTGCTGGAGCCCGGCATCCAGAAGAAGGGCGGCGGCCTGTTCTGCCTCGGCCCGACTGCGGATGGAGCGCCCGGTGAGGGCCTCGGCCTCCAGCCGATTGGGCTTGAGGGTGTGGAGCTGTCCCAGCATGGGCAGGAGCTTTTTGGCCTTGGTGGCGGAAACCGGGTCGCAGAACAGGGGAGCGCTGACCTGCTCACAGAGGAAGGACAGGCTTTCCGCCGGGAGATTGGTGTCGCAGACCACGGCTCTGGCCCGATTCAGCAGGGGCAGATTCCGGCTCAGATAGGCCGGGGTGATGCACTGGCAGATTTCCATGTCGGATACTGCCAAAGCCATTTCGCCCTCCGGCTCTGCGATGTAGAGATAGGTGGAGGTGGCGGCCCCGGAAATTTCCAAGGCATGGCTCAGATCGATGCCCAGCTCGGCGCAGGAGGAGGCGATTTTTCTGCCGTAGAGGTCGTCGCCATAGGCGGTGAGCATCCGCACATCCGCACCGAGCAGGCTCAGATTGTGGGCGATGTTCCGGCCCACGCCGCCCAGACTCATGCGAACCTGCCCGGGATTGGAGTCTGCGGCCAGCAGGGGCTTCTGACTTCTGCCGCCGATGTCCATATTGACGGCGCCCACCACGGCGGCATAGGCGCCGGTTTTCAGCACATAGCCCTTGCCGGCAATCAGACCCTTTTTCATCAGGTTGGAGATATGCACGGCCACGCTGGATCGGGTGATTCCCAACCGCTGGGCCAGCTCCGCCTGAGAAATCATGGGATTTTCCTCGATCCATCTCAGAATCTGTTGTTCTCGCTGGGTCAAAGCCTCCACCTCCTAAACAAAAGCTGGTTTCTAATCATATATTTAGATTGTAACGGAAAACCCCCGGTTTGTCAATCCCGGGGGCAAAAAAAAGAGCCGCCCAGCGGGCGGCTCTCGGGGAGAATGCAATTAGTCGGCAAAGCCGTTGGGGTTCTTGGACTGCCAGTTCCAGGAGTCCCGGCACATATCGTCCAGAGTCTTCTCGGCCTTCCAGCCCAGCACCTCGGCGGACTTGGCGGGGTCTGCATAGCAGGTGCCGATGTCACCGGGGCGGCGCTCTACGATCTCGTAGGGAACCTTGACATTGTTGACCTTCATGAAGGAGTTGACCATGTCCAGCACGGAGTAGCCGGTGCCGGTACCCAGATTAAAGACCTCGCAGCCCTTGTGGGAGGTGACGAACTTCACGGCAGCCACATGGCCCTTGGCCAGATCGACCACATGGATGTAGTCCCGAACGCCGGTTCCGTCGGGGGTGTCGTAGTCATTGCCGAAGACGCTCAGATGATCCCGACGGCCAATGGCGGTCTGGGTGATGTAGGGCATCAGGTTGTTGGGGATGCCTCTGGGATCCTCACCGATCATGCCGCTCTTGTGGGCGCCGATGGGGTTGAAGTAGCGCAGAAGCACGATGCCCCACTGATCGTCGGCATGAGCCATGCCGGAGAGGATCTGCTCGGTCATGTACTTGGTCCAGCCGTAGGGGTTGGTGCAGTGACCGGTGCGGCTGGTCTCCCGCAGGGGCATCTCGTTGTCGGCGGTGTAGACGGTGGCGGAGGAGGAGAAGATGATGTTCTTCATACCCACCTCGTTCATCACCTTGGTCAGCACCAGAGTGGAGTTGAGGTTGTTGTCATAATACTTCCAGGGAATGGCGACGGACTCGCCCACGGCCTTGAGGCCGGCAAAGTGGATGACGCAGGAGATTTCGTTCTCAGCGAAGATCTTGCGAAGCAGAGCCTCGTCCCGAACATCGCCCTCGTAGAACTTGATTTCCTTGCCGGTCAGCTCCCGGACACGATCCAGACTCTTGGGGTTGGAGTTGCACAGATTGTCGATAACAATAACGCCGTAGCCGCTTTCCAGCAGCTCCAGGCAGGTGTGGGAGCCGATATAGCCGGCGCCACCGGTGACCAATACATTCATTGGAAAGACCTCCTGTTTTTACGGGGGGACGAACCTCCCTGATTCTATCTTCATTTTAGCCCAAATCCCCCGGAAAAGCAACCGATGGAGGGTACCATTATAAACATTTTTCTTGCTATTATCAGGAAGTGCCGCTATAATAGCCCTATCAAATCACATGGGGAGGATTTCCATGAATCGTATGAAGCGAATCCTGCTGCTGACCACCGGCGGAACCATCGCCTCTCTGCCCGGAGGGGACGGCCTAGAGCCGCACCGTTCAGAGGTGATGGAGCGCCAGCTCGATCAGCTTCGCAGTTATTTTGAAATCACGGTGGAGGATCTCATGTGTCTGGATTCCTCCAATATGCGTCCGGCGGAGTGGCAGGAGATTGCCAAAAGCGTCTATGCCAGCCGCCTGAGCTATGACGGCATCGTGATCTCCCACGGCACCGACACCATGGCCTATACCGCCTCGGCGGTGACCTATATGCTGCCGGGGATCGACCGGCCCGTGGTCTTTACCGGCTCCCAGCTGCCGCTGGCGGATGTGCTTTCCGACGCACCGGACAATCTGCGGACGGCCTTTGCCATGGCGGCCTCGGGGAATCCGGGGGTCTATCTGGCCTTCGACCGGAAGGTGATGCTGGGCTGCCGTGCGGTGAAGGTACGGGCCTCGGGCTTTTCCGCCTTTGAGAGCATCAATGCCCACTATGCCGCCCGGGTTTCCAATATGGGTCTTGTGGTCTATCCCGAGAGCCTGCCCCCCAAGGGCGGCGTTCCCATGCTCCTGCCCCAGATCAGCGACAATGTGTTCCTGCTGAAGCTGACCCCGGGCCTGCGTCCGGAGATCTTCCAGATGCTGGCGGAGCTGGGCTATCAGGGCATCGTCATCGAGGCCTTCGGTCTGGGCGGCGTCAATGTGCTGCACGAGGGGCTGGAGGGCATCCGTCTGGCGCTGGACAAGGGCATCAGCGTGGTGGTCATCACCCAATGCCTCTATGATTCCTCCGACCTTCGGGTGTATCAGGTGGGCAAGAAGCTCATGGAGCTGGGGGTCATTCAGGGCCGGGATATGACCGCAGAGGCGGCCATGACCAAGCTCATGTGGGCGCTGGGCCAGAATATGGGACAGGAGCAGATCAAGGAGCTGTTCTGCCGGAGCATTGCCGGCGAGGTAACGGTATCCTGACCGCATAGAAGCGGAGGAGGGGACAGCCCTTCTCCGGCTTTTGACTTTGAAAGGAGAATGTCTATGGATCCGATTTTTGTGACAGGTCATCGAAACCCCGACACAGATTCCATTGTGGCGGCGATGGCCTATACCTCTTTGCGAAACGCACTGGGCGACCGGGAATATGAAGCGGCCTGTCTGGGCCATGTGTCCGACGAAACCCAGCGGGTGCTGGATCGGTTTGGCTTCCAGCCCCCCAAGCGGATCTTCAATATGTACACGCAGGTGCAGGATCTGGAATACGAAACACCGCCCATCCTCTCCGCCGGCGTCACCGTGGGACGGGCATGGACGGTCTTGCAGGGCCAGAAAAATGTGTCCAGCGTGGCGGTGGCCAAGGAGGACGGAACCCTCTATGGGATGCTTTCGTGGGACGATGTGGCAAAATTCAACATGGGTCTGGTGAGCAGCGCCTACCTGCGCCCCGTCAGCGTATTCAATCTGCTCTCCGTGCTGGAGGGCAAGCTCATCAACGAATCCGAACGGGACAACACCATGATCTCCGGCGAGGTCACCATTGCCCTGCCCCAGAGCCGGGAAAATCTGCTGTTCCACAAGAAGGAATCCATTGTGGTCTGCGGCAATCAGCCGGATATGATCAAACGGGCGCTGGATCTTCAGGTGAACTGCCTGATCCTCTGTCAGGCGGAGATCACCGAGGAGCTTCGCAATGCGGAGACGGAAACCAACATCATCGTGACCCCCTATGACGCCTACCGGGCGCTGCGGCTGATTTTCCAGTCCGCCCCGGTGGGAAGGGTCTGCCAGACCAAGAATCTGACCTGCTTCCATCTGGAGGATCGGGTGGACGAGGTCAAGGAGCGGGTTCTCAAAAATCAGGAGCATGACTATCCCATTCTGGATTCGGACGAAAAAGTGGTGGGCATCCTGACCAGACACCATCTGCTCCGTCCCCGGCGCAAGCGGGTGGTTCTGGTGGATCACAACGAGGCCGCCCAGTCCGTTCCCGGTCTGCGGGAGGCGGAGATCCTGGAGATCATCGACCACCACCGTCTGGCGGACATCCAGACCAGCAACCCGGTCTATGTGCGAAACGAGCCGGTAGGCTCCACCAATACCATCATCGCCTCCATGTTTCAGGAGCGGGGCCTCATGCCCTCGGAGCCGATGGCCGGGCTGATGGCGGCGGCCATTGTGTCCGATACGGTCATGTTCAAATCCCCCACCTGCACCGACCGGGATCGGCGGATGGCCGAACGGCTGGCCCGGATCGCCAATGTCTCTCTGGACGAGCTGGGACGGGATATTTTCTCCGCCAGTCTGGACAACAAGAGCGCCCGGGATCTGCTCTATACGGACTATAAGGAATTCCACATCGGCGGCTACAACCTGTCCGTGGCCCAGATCACCTGCGTGGACAGCCCCAGTATGCTCAAGCGCAAGGAGGAATTTCTGGAGGAGATGGCCGTTGCCAAGAAAAACGGCGATTTTGCCATGGTGCTGCTGATGCTCACGGATGTGCTGCTGGAGGGAACCCAGATCGTCTATCTGGGCGACGACGAGGTGATCCGGCAGGCCTTCAATGTCCAGCCCAAGGAGCATACGGCCTTCCTGCCCCATGTGATGAGCCGGAAAAAGCAGGTCATTCCCTCTCTTTCCGCCCTCTGGGGTTAAACCCAACCGAGCCATGCAAAAACGGCGTGTGTCATTGACACACGCCGTGGTTTTTTCGGAAAATCAATCCAGAGTTTCGCCCACATGGAGATAGGGGCTTTCCAGCGGGGAATCGGTTTTGGCGTCCTTTGCATACTGGGCCACGGCCTTGGTGGCCTGAGCGGTGGAGAGGATGGTTCCTGCACCGGCGATACAGCCGCCGGGACAGCCCATGCCCTCCAGCAGATAGCCGTTGTACTTGCCGAATTTTGCGGCCTGCATCATCTTGCGGCAGTCCCGCAGGCCGTCGGCCCGGGCGATTTTCACTTCCATATCCGGGTGTGTCTCATGGATGACCTGAGCCACAGCGGCGGCCACGCCCCCGGAAACGGCAAAATTCCGACCGGCGGCAGTCCCTTCGTCCAGCGTTTCGGCCTCCTCCATGGCGGCAAAGTCCACCTCCTTGGCTTCGAACATTCCCTGAAGCTCCTCGAAGGTCAAAACGAAATCCACATCGGAGCGGATGTCCGCCCGGATGGCCTCCAGCTTTTTGGCGGCGCAGGGGCCGACAAAGACCACCTTGCAGTCGGGAAATTCCTTCTTCATCAGCCGAGCGGTATAGACCATGGGGGTCAGAGTCATGGAGATGTTGTCGGACTGGGCCGGGAAGAGCTTATGAACCATGGAATGCCATGCCGGACAGCAGGAGGTGGCCATGAAGGGCTGCTGGGCCGGGACTTTTTCCAGAAAGTCCTTGGCCTCCTCGATGGTACACATATCGGCGCCCACGGCCACCTCCACCACCCGGTCGAAGCCCAGAAGCTTCATGGCGGCAGAGAATTTGCCCGGGGTGGCGTGTTTTCCGAACTGACCGGCGAAGGCCGGGGCCACAATGGCGATGACCCGATCTCCCTGAAGGATGGACTGGATGACCTGATAGATCTGTCCCTTGTCCACGATGGCGCCGAAGGGGCAGCTCACCAGACACTGACCGCAGGCCACGCATTTGTCCTGATCGATGACGGCCCTGCCGTCGGGGCCGGGGGAGATGGCATCCATGCCGCAGGCGGCCTCACAGGGCCGTTCCAGCCGGATGATGGCGTGATAGGGGCAGGCCTCGGCGCATTTGCCGCATTTGATGCACTTGTCCCGGTCGATGAAGCTCTTGCCGTTGACGAAGGAGATGGCACCCACGGGGCAGACCTTTTCGCAGGAGGCGGCCAGACAGTTCTGGCAGCTCTCGGTGACCCGGTACTGCTTGGTGGGGCAGATGTGGCAGGCATAGGGGATGATATTGATGAGCGGCGGCTCATAATAGCTCTCGGCGATGGCGGCCTGATCCATACCGTCGGTCATCAGGGTTCGGGTCTGCACATCCCGGACGCCCAGTCCCATGGCCAGCCGCACCCGCTCACCGGCGATGGCCCGTTCCAGAAAAATGGATTCCCGATGGAGGGGACGGTCGCCGGGAACGATGCGATAGGGCAGATCCTCGGCCTGCTCATAGCCGTTGCCCTCGTAGGCCATTCGGGCCACCTCGGTAAACACTTTTTTTCGGATGTCTGTAATCAATGAAGGAATTCCACGCATAGGAAGTCTCCTTTCCGCTCTCATCATGGTATTTGGGAAAATTATATCACAAAATCGGCCAAAATACCAATATCTATTTTCGCAAAGCATCAAAAAGACGAAGGGGCAGCCCCATTCGGCTGCCCCCGAGGGCTTACATGATATGCTCCTCTGCACAGTTGTCGAGTACCCGGATCCCCATTTCCCCTCGGTCGGCCACCCGGAATTTACGGATGCTGACGCTGTCGAAGCAGGGGCAGAGCTGATGCTCCGGGTTGAGACAGAGATCCTCGGCTCCCTTTGGCGTTCTGGACATTTCATCACCTCGGGAATATCATACCCAAAAGGAGGGGAAAAATTCTGTAAAAAAAAGTCGGAGATTTATGGTTGATTTTTCAAACAGACCGTGCTATAATAAACCCACGATGCGGGTATAGTTCATCGGTAGAATGCGACCTTCCCAAGGTTGAGAGGTGGGTTCGATTCCCATTACCCGCTCCAATGGAGAAGCCACCCAGTTTTGGGTGGCTTTTTTGCACGCTGAGAGGCGCTGAATCGGCCCAGAGGCAAAAAAACGGAGCATACCGGCGGTATGCTCCGAAGGGATCAGATGCAGCAGGGACAGCAGGCTTCCGGTGCATCGTCGTCGATGCGGCGGATGACCGCTCCCAGCTTGGTGAATTTTTCAATGAGATGCTCATAGCCCCGCTCCACATAGTGGATGTTTTCCACGGTGGTGGTACCCTCGGCAGCCAGTCCGGCGATGATGAGGGCGGCTCCGGCCCGCAGATCCCGGGCGCAGACGGTGGTTCCGTGGAGCTGCTCGGTGCCGGTGACGGTGGCGGTTTTGCCGTTGATGGCGATGTTGGCGCCCATATTCTGCAATTCGGTGCAGTAACCGAAGAACCGAGTCTCATAGACGCTTTCGGTCAGGCGGCTGATGCCGCTGGCGATGGACATACAGACGCAGATCTGAGCCTGCATATCCGTGGGGAAGCCGGGATAGGGCATGGTCTTGACGGTGATGCGCCGCAGAGGCCTGTCCCGGATGACCCGGATGGAATCGTCGTATTCGGTGATGCGGGCGCCCATTTCCCGCAGACGGGTGGTGATACATTCCATATGCTTGGGGATCACATTCTGCACCAGCACATCTCCGCCGGTGGCGACCACGGCGGCCATATAGGTACCGGCCTCGATCTGGTCGGGGATGACGGCATAGGTGGCGCCGTGGAGCTGGGAAACGCCCTTGATTTTGATGGTGTCGGTGCCAGCGCCGGAGATCCGAGCGCCCATGGTATTGAGGAAGTTGGCCAGATCCACGATATGCGGCTCCTTGGCGGCATTTTCGATGATGGTCTGTCCCTGCATCAGGGCGGCGGCCAGCATGATGTTGACGGTAGCGCCCACGCTCACCACATCCAGACTGATTCTGGCACCCTGCAAGCCGTCGGGGCCGGCCTGAATATCCACGAAATCGGCAGTTTCTTCCACATCGGCACCCAGAGCCAGAAAGCCCTTGATGTGCTGGTCGATGGGACGGGCGGCAAAATTACAGCCGCCGGGAAGGGCCACATGGGCTCGGCCATAGCGGCCCAGCAGAGCGCCCATCAGATAATAGCTGGCCCGCATCTGGGTCACCAGCTGGGGGTCAGGCTCACAATATTCGACATCCGTCGTATCGATTTCCACGGTGCTTGCGTCGGTCCAGCGAACCTTGGCATGGAGACTGCGGATGATGTCCAGCAGAATACGCACATCGGAAATATTCGGTACATTTTCAATGCGGCAGACACCCCGGGCCAGCAGGGTGGCAGGCAGAATGGCGACCACGGCATTTTTTGCCCCGCTGATCGTCACATCGCCCTCCAGACGATTGCCGCCGACAATTTCGTATTTTGCCAAGGCGATCATCTCCTTGTCCTTCAAAAAGTGTATATAGATACCTTCTCACATTATAGCATGAAAAGATAAGGCTGTAAAGTGTGAATATTTACCGCCGCAGGCCCTTTGGATAGTGGTTTTTGAGAACTCTGCCGTCTCCTTTTCCCCATCCGATGGAAAGTCCTCCGGCAGTCACCAGACACCAGCCCTTCTTGGGAGAGTTTACCACATTCCCATGGAGGTATTCTGTCATTTCTTGGGAGTCCACGGGAAAATCCTCCACATTGTTGCAGGATTTGAGCCAAAGAGCCAAAGCGTGGGCAGGCTCGAACCGTCCCTTGCGGCTTTCGCCCAGCTCCAGACCGGGCCGCAGAACCTTGAGCCCCCGCAGATCGGGAGTTTGATTTGGTACAAAATAGAGCGAAGAACCGAAGCTGACCGGCTTGCCCTCAGGCAGGGAGATCCCCAGCTCCCCGGCGAAATCCGTAAATTCCCGGGGCAGGCTCTGGGGCTTGGAGGGGCAGAGGGTGGAGGCCTCGTCCCCGGCCTTGCGCAGCACGGCGGCATAATGGCCCTCGCCGTGCTGATGATGGGGCCACAGCCGGAAGGTATGCTCCAGTCCGGGGGCCGGGTGTTCGATCAGCTCCGGGCGGCCCGGGGAAAGGGCCGGGGCCTCCACCTGCTCCACGGAGAACTCGGGATGGAGCCGCAGGAAGGCGGAAACAGCCCCCTCGTCCTCCTCCGGGGCAAAGGTGCAGGTGGAATACACCAGCCGTCCGCCGGGACGCAGGAGCTTTGCGGCGGTGGAGAGAATCTCGGCCTGCCGATTGGCGCACATCCGAACGGTTTCCGGGCTCCAGTCGGTGACGGCGGCCTCCTCCTTGCGGAACATCCCCTCTCCGGAGCAGGGCGCATCCACCAGCACCCGGTCGAAGGCCCCGGTGAAGTGCTTTTCCAGATCGGCGGGGTGATGGTTGAGAACCAGCGCATTGGCAACGCCCATGCGCTCGATGTTCCGGGAGAGGATCCTAGCCCGTTTGGGGTTGATCTCGTTGCAGACCAGCAGGCCCCGGCCCTGCATCTTCCCGGCGATCTGGGTGGTTTTTCCCCCGGGTGCGGCGCAGAGGTCGCAGACCAGCTCCCCGGGCTGGGGATCCAGCAGCTGCACCGGGGCCATGGCACTGGCCTCCTGCAAATAGTAGAGGCCGGCCTCGTGCCAGACATGAAGCCCCGGACGGGCCTGAGGGTCGTAGTAATAGCCCCAGTCCGCCCAAGGGACTGCATCCATCAGAAAGGGCAGCTGGGGGAAATCCTGGGTCTTGAGGGGATTGAACCGCAGGGCAACGGCTCTGGGGCGCTGGAGCGATTCCAGATAGGCGGGAAATTCCTCGCCCAGCTGACGCTCCATGCGGCTGAGAAATTCTTGGGGCAGCATGGCAGATCCTCCTTGCATAAAGTGAGAGTATTATAGAATTTCGGGGCTTGCTTGTCAAGAATGGGGAAATATGGTAAAATATCGAAAAATGATCGGAGGTAATGGAATATGGATCATGGAACAAAAGCGGCAGAGCTTTTTCTGAGCGGCTATAACTGCGCCCAGTCGGTGTTTGTGGCCTTCTGCGATGTGACGGGGATGGAGGAGGAGCTGGCGAAACGGCTGTCCTCCTCCTTTGGCGGCGGTCTGGGCCGACTCCGGGAGGTCTGCGGCGCTGTCAGCGGCATGGCCATGGTGCTGGGCATCCTCTACGGGGCAGGCACCATCGGGGACGATGAGAAAAAACAGGCCCACTATGCCCGGGTGCAGGAGCTGACCAAGGCCTTTCAGGAGAAAACCGGCAGCTATATCTGCCGGGAGCTGCTGGATCATCCCTCCTCCAACCCCAAGCCCTCGGCCCGGACGGCCCAGTATTATGCCCAGCGCCCCTGTGCCGGGTTCGTGATGGAGGCGGCCCAGCTGTTGGACGATTATATCAAGGCCCATCCCTATGAGACGGCTCATCTATAACCAGCGGCAGCTGCCCGGTCAGCTGCGCTACGGCCTGCGGCCCAGCCGGGAAACGGGCTGCGGCTGGATCGCCGTATACAATGCGCTGGAGCTGATGGGGGGCCATGCGGAGCCGCAGGCGCTGATCCGCTATTTTGAGCGGCAGGCCCCCTTGCTCAACGGCAATATGGGTACCGTTCTCTGGGGGCCGGCCCAGTGCTTCCGCCAGTGGGGCTTTGAGACGAAGACCCTGTTTCGCCGGGAGCAATTTGATTTGGCCGCCCGACAGGCTCAGGCTTGCATCCTGTTCTACCGTTGGCGCAGGGGATGGAAGGTGGGCGCACATTTTGTGGCGCTGGAGCCTGTGGAGGGGGGCTTTGTGGGCTATAATACCTACAAAAATTCCTGCGGCCCCGATGCCTACGGCCCCAGTCTGGAGGCCTTCCTCCGGCGCAGAGGCTATTTCGGAGCCGTTCTGCTGACCCTGAAACGACCGTAAAAAAGCCGCCCGACCGGGCGGCTTTTGGGGATTTTGGGGTTAAAATGCGATTTGCAGGAACAGGGCCACGGCACACAGGATGACGGTGATCGGCACATAGAGGAATCGGCCCGTGCAGTACCAGCCGCTGCCCAGAGGCCGGGAGCTGCCCCGGTTGATCTCGGACAGGAACTGATCCTTCTTCATCACCCAGAACCAAGAAATGGCACCCAGCATGGCACCCAGCGGGATGATGTAGATGGATACCAGATCCATCCAAGGCCCCCACTGGAAAATGGCCTCCATGTTCACGCCGAAGCCCAGACAGATGACGCCCATGAGCAGAAGCACCAGCTTGCGGCTGAGCTTGGGGAAGCGGTGGGTCAGGGATTCGCCCACGGCCTCGAACATATTTTGCAGGGAGCTGACCCCGGCGAAGATCATGGCCACATACAAAATGATGGCAAAGAGCCGCCCCATGGGGATGCCCTGCAAGATGGTGGGCAGAACCACGAACAAAAGCCCCGGGCCTGCGGCCACATCCAGATCGTAGGCGAAGCAGGCCGGGATGATGACCAGAGCGGCCACCAGAGCGGCCAGCGTATCAAAGAGGGCGGTTTTCATGGCCAGCGGCACCACGCTCTCCTTTTCGTCCAGATAAGCGCCGTAGACGATCATGCCGCTGCCGGTGATGGACAGGGAGAAGAAGGCCTGTCCCATGGCGGTGATCCAAACCATGGGGTCTTTCAGCGCCTCCCACCGGGGGATCAGCATGAACTTGTAGCCCTCGAGGACATTGGGCAGGAAGGCCACCCGGACAGCCAGCGCCAGAAAAATCAGGAAGAACAGGGGCATCATGACCTTGTTGGTCTTTTCGATGCTCTTGGCTCCCAGAAACAGGGTCAGCAGGGTGGCGGCCACCACGGCGATGTGGAAGGGGATCACCGAATAGGGGGTCAGGGAGAAGCCCTCAAACCACGCCCCGGCGTCGGCTTGCAGCAGCGTCCCGGTGAGGGAGCCGACCAGCGCCTTGAGGACATAGGCCACGATGACGGCATAGCCCACGGCGATGCACATGGAGCCTGCCAGCGGCAGCCAGCCAATGGCAGCGCCCACCTTTCCGGCCTTGCGGGTCTGCCAAGCGTTGCGATAGGAGCCGAGGGTGCCGGTTCTGGCTCTGCGCCCGATGGCGAATTCCGCAGGCAGGCCCACCAAACTGAATAAAAATACAAAAAACAGATAAATAAGCAGGAAGGCGCCGCCTCCGTTGCGGCCCATCTTGCTGGGGAAGCCCCAGACATTCGCCATGCCTACGGCAGAGCCGACAGAGGCCAGAATGAAGCCCCAGCGGCTGGCAAATTTTCGTTCGTGTTGTCTTTCCATACCGATCTCTCCTTGCATTGTCTCCGTGCAGACAGGTTAATAGATTCTATTGTTCTCCATAAAATGGCAAAAGTCAAGGATAAATTTCTAAATTCCCCCCTCTTTACAAATTTACATTTCCATTATACACTATTAGGCGATTATGGGCCTTTTGCCCAAGCCTTTTGCAAAGGAGCGCATACCATGAAAGGTCAGGAATATGTATTAAATAGCCAGCAGCTGGAGGACGCCGTCAAGGCTTTCGTCCACGATTTCTGTGCAGATAAGCACGAGATCCACACCCAGCCGGTGATTCAGGAATCCGACGAGCTGCTGCTGGATAAGATCCGTCACATCGGCATCCCCGAAAAGGGCCGGAATGTGGAGGAGGTGGTCCGGGAGATGCAGGACCATGTCTATCGGTTCAGCGGAAACCCCAATCACCCCCGGTTCTTCGGCTTTATCCCCGGCCCGGCCTCCTGTGTCAGCTGGCTGGGCGATATTATGACCTCCGCCTACAACATCCACGCCGGCGGCAGTAAGCTGGCCCCGGCGGTCAACTGCGTGGAGCAGCAGGTCATCCGCTGGATGTGCGATCAGGCCGGCTTCGGCGCAGCCAGCGGCGGCATTTTTGTCAGCGGCGGCTCCATGGCCAATATCACCGCCCTGACCGCCGCCCGGGATCGCAAGCTCACCGAGGATACCCTCCGTCTGGGTACCGCCTATGTCTCCGACCAGACCCACAGCTCCGTGGCCAAGGGCCTGCGGGTCATCGGCATCAACGACAGCCGCATCCGCAGCATCCCCACCGACCAGAGCTTCCGGATGAAAATGCCCGAGCTGCGCCGTGCCATCCGGCAGGATCTGGAGGACGGGCTGATCCCCTTCGTGGTCATCGGCACCGCCGGTACCACCAACACCGGCAGCGTGGATCCGCTGGAGGAAATTGCGGAGATCTGCCGGGAATATGAGCTTTGGTTCCATGTGGACGGGGCCTACGGCGGCTCCGTGCTGGCAAGCCCCCGCTACCGCCATCTGCTGCGGGGGGTGGAGCAGGCGGACAGCCTGAGCTGGGATGCCCACAAGTGGCTGTTCCAGACCTATGGCTGTGCGGCGGTGCTGGTCAAAAATCTGGAGGATCTCTACCGCAGCTTCCATGTCAGCCCCGAATACCTCAAGGACATCGAAAAGGACGGCGACGCCGTTAATATGTACGACATCGGCATCGAGCTGACCCGGCCCGCCCGGGGCCTCAAGCTCTGGCTGACCTTGCAGGTGCTGGGCAGCGAGCTGATGGGATCTGCCATCGAGCATGGGTTCCAGCTGGCTGTCTGGGCGGAGGAATTTCTCCGCCGCCGGAAAAATTGGGAAATCATCTCCCCGGCCCAGATGTCCATTGTGAATTTCCGCTATGCGCCCCCGGAGCTTTCCGAGGAACAGCGGGATCAGCTCAATGAGCGCATGGCCGCCCGGATGAACGAAAGCGGCTATGCCGCCATTTTCACCACGGTTCTGAACGGAAAGAAGGTTCTGCGCTTCTGCGCCATCCACCCGGAGACGACCCAGACGGATGTGCAGACCACCTTGCAGCTGCTGGAAAAATATGCGCTGGAGATCTGGGGCGAAATGCTCCGGGGATAAAAAGTCCATGGGAAAAAGACTGCGAAGGCGGTCTTTTTCTTGTCTCTGGGGGGATTAGGAGAAAAAACGGACTGAAACGGTGTAAAAATCACAGTTATGCCGGGAGCTTTGTTGACAAAAATCGGGGAAAAGAGTATAATCATCTTATTTATGCAGAGAATTTCCAAGGCCGGCGCAGCGGCAGGCGTTCCGATGGAACATGGGATTTCTGCATCGGAATGATGAAGGAAAGGCGAAATGTATATGGATCTAAATGAGAAGCTGGAGCAGGTCAGCCGCCTGTTCTGTATCGGCGGCACCTATCTGGGCTGCCATGCCATTCAGGTGGGCAATGTCAACCAGACCTATGAGGTTCGTTTTCGGATGGAGGACGGCAACCCCAAGTCCTTCCTGATCCAGAATGTCAATACCTATGCCTTCCGCCGCCCGGTGGAGCTGATGGAGAATATCGACCGGGTCACGGAGCATATCCGGCGGAAAAAGCCGGGTCAGCTGGCCCTGCACTTCCACCACACCGCAGATCGGAAGATCTATGTGGAGGACGGGGAAAATTTCTGGCGGATGACCAACTTCATCCCTTCTATCACCCATTCCTCGGTGGTGGATCTGGAGGTGGTTCGCAATGCAGGCCGTGCCTTCGGAGAATTTCAGCTGGATCTTGCGGATTTTGACATCCATCAGCTCCATGAGACCATCCCCGGCTTCCACGATACCCGCCTGCGCTATGAGCAGCTGGAGCAGGCCATTGCCCAGGATCCGCTGGGCCGGGTCAAGGAAGTGGAGCCGGAGATCGCCTATCTGCGCTCGGTTCGGGAGCAGGCCTGCCGTCTGACCGATCTGCAGAAGGACGGGACGCTGCCTCTGCGGGTGACCCACAACGATACGAAGATCAACAATGTCCTCTTTCATCCCGATACCAACGAGGCACTGGTGGTCATCGATCTGGACACGGTGATGCCCGGATTGGTGGGCCATGACTTTGGCGATGCCATCCGCTTTGCGGCCAACACGGCGGCGGAGGACTGCCCGGAGCCGGAGCTGGCCGGGATCGATCTGGAGATCTTCCGCACCTTTGCCCAAGGCTTCCTGTCCAAAACCGCCCAGTCGCTGACGGAGGCGGAGCTGGATACGCTGGCCATGAGCTGCCCGGCGCTGACCGTGGAGCTGGCCACCCGGTTCCTGACGGATCATCTGCTGGGCGACCCCTATTTCAACATTCGCTATCCCGGGCATAATCTGGTCCGAACCAGATGCCAGATCGCTTTGGCCCGGGACATGGGCCGCAAGCTGGATCGGATGGAGGAGATCGTCCGGGTCTGTACAGGCCGATAAAGGGAGAAAATAACCATGAAAAAGAGAGAAAATCAGAAGAAATGGGCCGCCGGCATCAAATGGTCGCTGGCCCTCTATGATGCGCTGGCCATGCTGTCGGTGACCTTTCTGCTGCATCTGATGCATCCGGGGATGGAGAATTCCACCAGTCAGGGACTGACCATGGCCTTGGGCGGCGTGATGCTGGTGGTGGTGATCGGCCTGCGGCTGCTGTGCCACTGTTATAACCAGATTTGGCGCTATGCCAAGGCCCCCTGCTATATCCGGCTGATCCTCTGCGACGGGGCGGCCTGTCTGCTGACCTATACGGCCCAGCGGCTGCTGCTGCGCCCGGGCTTTCCCTTCCTGTGGGTGGCTTGCGCCGTGTGCATGAACCTGCTGGCCGGTCTGCTGATGCGGCTGCTGTATCAATATCTTTACCAGTCGGCGGTGGAAAAAACCAGCCGTTTCCCCTTCGGAGCCAAGCTGATCGCCCTGCTCACCGGCCTCAATATGGAGCAGGAGCAGAAGCAGCATCAGACCCAGCAGCGGAAGATCGACATCGCCATCGTGGGCGCAGGCCGTATCGGCGTGATGCTGGCGGAGGAGCTGCTGGGCAATGAAAAGGCCTCCTATACCCCCCGGTGCTTCATCGATGTGGATCAGGGCAAGGTGGGCCGTTTGATCCATGGGGTGGAGGTCCTGTCCGAAAATGAGGTGACGCTGGAAACCCTCACGGGACTGGGGGTGCAGGAGATCGTATTCGCCATTCCCGGCGCTCCGGCGGAAAAGAAAAAGCTGCTCTACGAAACCTATCAGGCCACCGGCTGCCGGCTCAAGACCTATGACTTCCCCGTACCCCAGAGCGTCGGCTCCGGAAGCCCCAAGGGCAAGCGCCAGCTCCGTTCCTTTGACCCGCAGGAGCTGCTGTTCCGGGAGGTCAAGGACTTCACCACCCCGCAGACCCGGGCCTATTATGCCGGAAAAACCGTGCTGATTACCGGTGGCGGCGGCAGCATCGGCAGCGAGCTGTGCCGACAGATCGCCAAAATGCAGCCCAAGCAGCTGGTGATTCTGGATGTGTATGAGAACTGCGCCTACGACATCCAGCAGGAGCTGAAAATCGCCTACGGCGAGGCGTTGGATCTGGCGGTGGAGATCCTGTCCGTGACGGACTACGACCAGCTGGAGACGATTTTCGCCCAATACCGCCCCAATGTGGTGCTTCATGCCGCCGCACACAAGCACGTGCCGCTCATGGAGCATAACTGCTGTGAGGCGGTCAAGAACAATGTGTTCGGCACATACAATGTGGTGGAGCTGTCCGAGCGCTACGGCGTGGACAAGTTCATTATGATCTCCACCGATAAGGCGGTGAATCCCACCAATGTGATGGGCGCCACCAAGCGGATGTGCGAGATGATCGTCCAGAGCCGGGACGGGGGCAAGACCCGGTTCTCGGCCACCCGGTTCGGCAATGTGCTGGGCAGCAACGGCTCCGTGATCCCGCTGTTCCGCCGTCAGATCGAGGGCGGCGGCCCGGTGACCCTCACCGACCGACGGATCATCCGCTACTTTATGACCATTCCCGAGGCCAGCCAGCTGGTGCTGACCTCCGGTGCCATGGCGGAAAACGGCGAGCTGTATGTGCTGGACATGGGCAAGCCGGTGAAGATTCTGGATCTGGCAGAGAATATGATTCGGCTGTCGGGCTTTGAGCCGTATCGGGACATCGACATCGTCGAAACCGGCCTGCGGCCCGGAGAAAAGCTCTACGAGGAGCTGCTCATCAAGACCGAGGAGCTGGACAAGACCGACAACAGCATGATCTTCGTGGAACGGGATCAGCCGCTGAGCCGGATGGAGATCGCCGGGAAGCTGGAGCTTCTGAAGGCGGCCTGCCAGACCGAGGACAACGACCGGGTCCGGGAGGCCCTCAAGCAGGCAGTCCCCACCTATCGTTCCCCCGAGGAGGTCAATGCCTCCGCCGCAAAATCCGCAGAAATGCAGAACATCCGGCAGGTTCAGCCGGTGGGCTGAGCATAGAAGATCCGCAGAGGCTGGGGCCTCTGCGGATTTTTTGGGCTTATTTCTGTTTCAGCTCCTGCTTGATCTGGGTGGAGGAGATCTCCGGGGTGCGGGGCAGATATTTGACCTCGCAGTAGGGCTTGAGGAAGTCGAATTTCCCCTCCCAGTCGTCCCCCATGACGAAGGTATCCACCCGGAACTCCTGCACATCGGAAATTTTCTGGTCCCAATCCTCCTCGGGGATCACCAGATCCACATAGCGGATGGCCTCCAGCAGGCTCTTGCGCTGCTCATAGGTGAAATAGGACTTCTTGTGCTTCTGGTTCCAGTTGAATTCATCGGTGGAAAGGGCCACGATGAGATAGTCGCCCTCCTGCTTGGCACGGCGCAGCAGATTGATGTGACCGTAGTGCAGCAGGTCAAAGGTGCCGTAGGTAATGACTTTTTTCATGGTTCAAAATCCTCCCTGTTGATTGTCTGTATTCTAACACAGATTCCGGGAAATGAAAAGCCCCCTGTCCGGCAGAGACAGAGGGCTTTGGATTTATTGGGGCAGCTGCAAATCGGACTCGGTGAGAGAAGCGCCGTCCAGAACCTGCTGAATCAGGTGGGAGGCGTGATCCACGGAGCTTTGGTCGGGGTACATCACATAGGCATACAGCCCGGGCATGGAATAGGGAATGTTGGAGCCGCCGGTGCCGGTGACGGCAAAGGAGGAGATATGCCAGGGGGCCATATGCTCCAGCTGCATCCGGATCAGCTGAGAAATTTTCTCGCTGGGCATATTGGTGACGAACATCCCCTGAAGGCTGTCCAGAATGTCGGAATAATGGGTGATGATGCTGCCGGAGAGGAGCTTTTCCACGGTGGCCTGAATGACCTGCATCTGGTGGCGGCCCCGGGCATTGTCTCCGTCGGAATAGGAATAGCGGTTGCGGGCGAATTCCAGCGCCTTTTTGCCGTCCATATGGTTGTCGCCCTGACGCAGATACACGCCGTCGTCGAAGTCGGAGCGGACATTGATGCCGCCCACGCTGTCGATCAGCGTCTCAAATCCGGTGAAATTGATCTGGGCATAATAGGGAACCTCCTGCCCATACAGATCGCCCAGCGCCTGAGCGGAGCATTCCTGCCCATACAGACCGCAGTGGGTCAGCTTGTCCAGAGCGCCGTTTCCGGCAGGATTCGGCACGTAGTAGTCTCTGGGGGTGTTGACCAGCAGCATCTCATGGGTTCGGGGATTGAGGACAGCCAGAATGTTCACATCGCTGCGGCTCTGGCTCAGTACGGAGCTGCGGGTGTCGGAGCCGCTGAGATAGATGATGAAGGGATCGTCGGGCTGGACGGTGGGATCCTTTTTCTGCGGCTCGGTGGGCAGGACGGGCTGCTCCACCGTGATCTCATGCCGATGCAGCTGCCTTGCCCGGGCTTCAAAATCCTCATAGCCCTCGGCATCCTGCAAAATGGACAGATAGGCCTCGTCCATCAGCAGGCCCTGTACACTCCCGTCATAGAGGGCGTCGATCATGGCAAAGACCGTGGGGAAGGACTGGGTTTGGGGGGCGGCTCCCCAGCGGTTCTCCAGATCGGAAAGGGCGGCGGAGAGATTTTCGGCGCCGAAGGCTTGGGAGACAGCCAGCGTATAGTCCTTGGCGTCATCCAGCACCTGAGCCGGATCCTCGCTGCGGACATAGAGACTCAGATAGGCCTTGACGGTGGTGGGGCGGGTGACATTTTCAAAGGTTTCCCCCAGCTTGCCCAGCATCCGGCTGCCCACACCGGAGCCGAGCATGACGGCGGCGGACAGCACATAGGCGGTGATGCGCCGGCCCAGCCCCTTGGAGCGCTGATGCCGTCCGATCTTTGGGAACATGAGCAGACCCAAAATCAGGGTCAGCAGGGCAAAGACTCCGCAGATGGCAAGAAAATATTTCAGCGGCAGCAGCGCCAGCTTCCACAGCCGCCCGATGGCGACCAGCTCCGTACCGATGAGCAGAAGCAGGACGAGCAGGGACAGAAGCTTCCAGCCTTGCCCCGTGGATTTTTTCTGATTCTTCATATGACACAATTCGGTCCTTTCCGAGAAGTAGAATTTTCCGAAAAATGGAAAAAAGCAAGTGTATCATAGCACACCACCCCCTGAAATACAAGTTTTCTCCCCCTTAATAAATGTGAATTTTTTTCTTGATCCCGGAGGGAAGGGCGGAAAAAACATACGGCGCCCCCGACTTCCGGGGAAATCGGGGGCAGGAGCCGTTATTCGGGAAGGGAAGGCTGGGTCTTGGCCCATTCCTCCAAAAAGCGCTGGAACCGGCCTGTAAGGGGCTGGCGATTCCGGGGCCGCTGGAGGGAAACGGCATAGAGCTGCCGCCAGAGGATCTCGCTGCCCAGCTCGAATTGGAGCAGCCGTCCGGAGGCCACATCCTCCTCCGCCGCCAGAGAGGACATCACGGAAACCCCCATGCCCTGAGCCACGGCACGGCGGATGGCCTCCGGCGTCTCCATCCGGGCCACCAGATGCAGGGACTGGGGCAGGATGCTGTGATGCCGCAGCCAAGCGGCGGTCATCTGCCAAGTGCCGGATTCCTCCTCCCGGGCGATGACATTTTCCTGCAAAAGCAGCCGTTCGCCGTCCAGCCGGGAAAGGGCCTGATATTTGGGGGAATTGGCGGTGATGACCACCAGATGATCCCGGAAGATGGGGAAGTAGTGGAATTGCTTTTCATCCATCTTGAGGCCCACGAAGCCCAGCTGGGCCTCGCCGTCCTGAAGCATCTGATGAACCTTGAGGCTGTCGCCCCGTTTGAGCAGGAAGCGGCAGCTCCGATCCTGCTGGGAAAACTCCGCCAGAAGCTTGGGCAGCAGATATTGGGCCGGGACGGTGGAGGCGGCTACGGTGAGAATGGGCAGCTGTTCGGAGCTGCCCAGACAGTCCTGAAGCTCCTGACACCGTTCCAGAATCTCCCGGACTACCCCATAAATGCGGCGGCCCTCCTCGGTCAGCTCCATTTTCCGATGGGCGCTGCGGTTGAACAGCTGAACCCCCAGAGCATTTTCCAGATTTTTCACATGGGAACTGACCGTGGATTGGCTGAGATAGAGCATTTCGGCGGCTTGGGTGAAGCTGTTGTATTCGGCAACGGCGGAAAATACCTCCAGCTGCTTGAGACTGAGATCGATCATGGCAAAATCCCTCCTGCGGCCTATTGGGCCAGCTCCCGAAGCGCCGCAGCGGCGGCATCCACCTCGGCCTCGGTGTTGAACCATGCGAAGCTGAACCGGACGGCTCCCTGTTCGGCGGTTCCCAGCGCCTGATGGAGCCGGGGGGCGCAGTGAGCGCCGGGACGGGTGGCGATGCCGTAGTCCTCCATGAGCGCATCGGAAACGGCCCCGGAATCCTCGTCTGCCAGATTGAGGGCCACCACGGCGGTGCGGACGGCGGAAAAATCGCCGTAGACGGTGATGCCGGGGATGGTTCGCACGGCCTCGTAGAACCGGCGCATGAGGGCCGTCTCCTTGCGGTGGATGGCCTCGACGCCTACCTCCTCCAGATAGCCCAGCGCCGCATGAAGGCCGGCAATGCCGTGGCCGTTGAGGGTGCCGGCCTCCAGCCGGGTGGGATAGGCCATGGGCTGGTGGGGGTCGAAGGAATGGACTCCGCTGCCGCCGACCTTGAAGGGACGGATCTCCACTCCCTCCCGGATGCACAGGCCGCCGGTTCCCTGAGGCCCCATCAGGCCCTTGTGACCGGTGAAGCAGAGGATGTCAATGTGCATCCGCTCCATGTCAATGGGCAGAACCCCGGCGGTCTGGGAGGCGTCTACCACAAATAAAAGCCCATGCTTTTGTGCAAGCTGCCCGATGCGCTCCAGATCCAGCACATCGCCGGTCAGGTTGGAGGCATGGGTGCAGACGATGGCCCGGGTCGTGGGCCGGATGAGGGCTTCAAAGTCGGCATAATCGATGCGGCCCCGGGCATCCGCCGGGACGAAGCTGAGGGAAACTCCGTTTTCCTCCTGCTGGCGGTAGAGGGGGCGCAGGACGCTGTTATGCTCCAGATCCGTGGAGATCACATGGTCCCCGGGGGCAAAGCTGCCGCTGAGGGCGATGTTCAGGGCCTCGGTGGAATTGGCGGTCAGCACCACATGGTCGGGGCGGGGACAGCCGAAGAGCCTTGCCAGCCGCACCCGGGTGTCGTAGACCACACGGGAGGCCGCCAGCGCACTGTCGGAGGAGCCACGGGCGGCATTTCCCATGGAGGAAAGGGCCTGCACCATGGCGTCGATGACGCATTGGGGCTTGTGCAGGGTGGTGGCGGCATTATCAAGATAAATCATGTTTTTTCTCCTGTATACCGGGAAAAGCTGCCCGTGGGCAGCCTTTTCCTAAATTTCAACGATATGGCAGCCGGACCAAAGCAGTCCGGCCTGTTCCAGAGCCGCCAGCAGCGGCTCCCTTGCCTCCGGCGCAGCCTTCCAAGAAAGTCCGCAGCCGGCGCTGATCTGCCGGGGAATGGGGATCAGACGGCCCGGAAGCGCCAGTTCGGTGCAGAGCTTCTCGGCGGCCATGGCCTGGGTGGTGGAATCAAAGGTGATGACGAGGGTGGGCTTTTTTGCTCTCATGGCTCAGGGCCTCACGATCAGGTCGGCCAGGGTCAGCTTTTCCACGATGGAGTACATATTGGAAACCTGTCCCACAGCCAGCCGGTCGGTCAGACCGTAGAAATTGAGGCAGGTGCCGCAGGTGAGGATCTCCACGCCCTGCTCCTCCATTTCCCGCAGATCCTCCAAAGAGGCGGAGCCTTCGCAGCTGAGCTTTGCGCCGCCGTTGTAGAGCAGAATGGTGGCGGGCAGCTCCTCCTGCTGGCTCAGGGCATAGACAAAGCCCTTCATGAGTGCCGCTCCCAGCTGATCGTCACCGCTGCCCATGGTTTCGGAGGCGATGGCGGCCACCACCCGGCGCTGACGACCTGCGGCGGCGGGAGGGGTCTGAGGGGCCGGAGCCGTGGCAGCCACGGGGGCGCCCACGGTGATGGTGACTTTAAACTCGTGCTTGCCCAGCGCTTCGGCGGAAACGGGGCAGTTTTTGCTGTTTGCAAACCGGGTCAGGTTTTCCACGGCAGTCTCATTGTCCACCCGGATCTCCAGAATGTCGCTGCCCTGAAGGGCCTTCATGGCGTTCATGGTCTTGACCACGGGGATGGGGCAGGCCAGACCCATGGCATCAATTTGAATCATGGGGATTCTCCTTTAATCGATTATTTCGATCGGGCCGCCGGATTTTTGACCGACTGCCCGAAAACAGCCCCGGTCTGCGGGGCGCTTTCTGTTCATTTCTATGAATATCATACTAAAGTCCATGGAAGAAGTCAAATCGACATTTTCCGGGGAAGGAGAGGGTATCATCGATTTTATCGATGATACATCTTTTGGAAAAAAGATCGTTGCATCCCCGGAAAAAGGGTGGTAGAATAGATCCGATTTCCCTCTTTGGGGAAGAAGTTCTGGTTCATCGGATTTACGGAGGGATATTGTGAAGGATTACGCCAAAACACTGCTTTATACCGGGGCCGGAAATGCCCTGCTGGCCTTTGGGGTCTGCGCTTTTGTGGTGCCACGGGGCTTTATGATGGGAGGGGCCAACGGCATTGCCCTGACCATCCAGCAGATCCTGCCCATCCGGCTGTCCATTCTGGCAGCCTGTGTCAATGCGGCCCTGTTTTTTCTGGGGATGGGGGTGCTGGGCAAGAGCTTTGCCGCCAAGTCTTTGCTGTCCACGATGATCTATCCGCTGTTTGTGGCGCTGTTCGAGGGGATGCCCATGGAACAGTGGTTTCAGGAGGAAACGGTGCTGTGTGCCGTGTTTGCGGCGGTCTGCATCGGCGGCGGTGTGGGTCTGGTGGTTCGGGTGGGCGGCTCCACCGGCGGCATGGACATTCCACCCATTATTTTACAGCGGAAGAAGGGGATCCCCGTGGGAACCTCTATGATGGTCTTTGACGGGAGCATCATCCTGCTGCAAATGCTGCTCCGAGGCCCCAGCGGCATCCTGTACAGCATCCTGATCCTCTTTGTCACCTCGGTGGTGGTGGATCGGACGGTAATCAGCGGCGAGCAGAAGGTGGCGGTCACGGTCATCTCTCCGGAATACAACCGGATCCGGGGGGAGATCCTGCGGACGGTGGATGTGGGCGTCACCATGTTGGACATCGAGACCGGCTATGCCGCCGAGCATCAGAAGGCCATTTACAGTGTGGTCTATGCGAAGAAATATCCCGACATTCGGGATGCGGCCCTGCGGATCGATCCCCATGCTTTCATTGTGGCTTCGGATGTGAAAAATGTCAACGGACGGGGCTATACCCTGTCCCGCAAGGAGCATACGGTCTGAGCGCCTGCCCCACCGCAGCTTTGTCTGCGGTGGGGATTGACTTTTTTGGGGGCTGCGCTTACCATATAAAGGAAAACAGAGAGGGGGATCCTGCGCATGAACAAGCGTTTTTGGGCCTGTTTTAAAAATCATGCCATTGTCTGGGGCCTTCTGGCGGCGGCCACGGTGCTGGGCAGCTGGTTTCGGGCCATGCAGATCCACGAGGCCAATCTGGTCATGCTGTATCTGCTGGCGGTGCTGCTGACGGCCCGGTTCACCACGGGCTATGCCTACGGTATTTATGCCACGCTTTGGGCCTTTCTGCTCTATAACTGGTTTTTCACCGAGCCGTTTTACAGCCTGAAAATCAATGACCCCACCAACATCGTGACCGTCCTGATTATGACGGTGACGGCCACCATCACCAGCGCCCTCACCGCCAAGGTCAAGCAGGCCGCCGTGGAGGCCCGGGAGAAGGAGGCCGAGAGCAATGCCCTGTATCGGATGACCAATCATCTGACCGATGCGGAGAACGCCGAGCAGATCGCCTCCATCGTCACCCAGACCGTCAGCGGGATCTTGGGCTGTCTGGCCGGGGTGGCGCTGTTCGACGAGGCCGGGAGGCCCCAGCCGGGGTTCCTCCAGCAGCGGGAGGACGGCAGCCAGATCCACCGCCGCATTGACAATCCGGTGGAATTTCGCCGGAGGATGGAGCGGCTGTCCACGGCTTGGGAGACGGAGGGGGAGTTCTGCGACTGCCCGGTGTATGGCCGCAGCAAGCTGCTGGCGGTGGTGCGGATCCCCCGGGACTGCGCCGAGGAGCTGACCGAGCCGCAGCTGCGGCTGCTCCATGCCCTGATCGAAAATGCCTCTCTGGCGCTGGATCGGCTCCACAGTCTGGAGCAGCAGGCGAGGAGCCGGGACGAGGCGGCACAGGAGCGCTACCGGGGCAATCTCCTCCGGGCCATTTCCCACGATCTGCGAACCCCCCTGTCGGGGATCATGGGAACCGGCGAAATGCTCATGGGCATGACGGAGCCGGAAGACCCCCGGTATCAGATGGCCCGGGACATCTATGAGGATGCGGACTGGCTCCACGGTCTGGTGGAAAATATCCTGAGCCTGACCCGGGTGCAGGAGGGTCGGCTGACGCTGCACAAGGAGCCGGAGGCGGCAGAGGAGATCGTGGGAGCGGCGCTCTCCGTCATGGAGAAGCGCTGCCCCGGACGGGAGATCGGGGTGCAGACCCCCCCGCAGCTCCTGCTGGTGCCCATGGATGCACGGCTGGTGACGCAGGTGCTGGTGAACCTGCTGGACAATGCCCTGCGCCATACCCCTGCGGGCCGGGAGGTTCGGGTGGAGCTTGGGCAGGAGGGGGAGCAGGCGGTGTTTTCCGTGCTGGATCGGGGCTGCGGCATCCCGCCGGAGGCCATGCCCAGACTGTTCCAGATGTTTTATACCACGGCGAAAAATGAAACCAGCGGAAAACGGGGCATCGGACTGGGGCTTTCCATCTGCCAGTCTGTGGTGGAGGCCCACGGCGGCACCATCGAGGCCCGGAACCGGCCCGAAGGCGGTGCGGAATTCCGCTTTACCCTGCCCATGAAGGTGTGCCGGACGGATGCACCGGAAGGGGTCAGTTGAATTTATGATGCAAGGAGGATCCCCATGACAAATCGAAACGAATCCATTCTGGTGGTGGAGGACAACACCCAGATCCGGAACTTTATCTCCTTTGTGCTTCAGCAGGAGGGCTTCCGGGTGCTGACCTCCGGAACGGCACAGGGGGCGCTGTCCATTCTGGTGGCGGATCACATCGATCTGATGCTGCTGGATCTGGGCCTGCCGGACTATGACGGCATGGAGGTCATCGACAAAGTTCGACAGTGGTCGGAGGTTCCCATTTTGGTGGTGTCCGCCCGGGATCAGGATCGGGAAAAGGCAGCGGCTCTGGACGCCGGAGCCGACGATTACCTCACCAAGCCCTTCTCGGCCACGGAGCTGCTGGCCCGGATCCGGGTGGCGCTGCGCCATGCCAGCAAGGCGGCCCGTGCCAGCCTCCAGCCGGTGCGGACGGTGGGGGAGCTGTCCATCGATCTGGAGAAGCGGCTGGTGCTGCTCCGGGGAGAGCCGGTGCATCTGACGCCGCTGGAATACAGCCTGCTTTCCCTGCTGTTCAAAAATATGGGAAAGGTTCTCACCACCCAGTTCATCCTCCGGGAGGTCTACGGCGTGGGCTACGGCACCGATACCCAAGCGCTGCGGGCGCTGATGGCCGGACTGCGGCGGAAGATCGAGGAGGTACCGGCGAAGCCCCGGTACATCCGCACGGAGATCGGCGTGGGCTATCGGATGGTGGATGAATAGAAAAATGCCCGGAAGCGGCAGACTCCGACACCTGAGGGTGCCGGAGTTTTTTTCTCACAGGATCCTCACAGGAATGGGCGATCACTCACACCGTCCTCACCGATGGGATGCTATCATAAGGACAGAAACAAACCCATTCCATCCCATGCAGGCGGACTTGGGCCAAAGGAGGAATCAGAAATGAAGGTTGAATATGCCGAGGAGCTGGCCCAGCTGTGTGTACAGGCCCGGAGTCTGATCGGTCATAGAGAATATGAAGCCTGTCGGGAGGCGCTGTGTGAGGCCATGGCCCGTTTTCCGGATGCGCCCCATCCCCACAATCTGATGGGGATCCTGCTGGAGCAGGAACGGAATCACCCGCTGGCGATGCGGCATTTCCGGGCGGCCATTGCGCTGGATCCGTCCTATCTGCCGGCAGGGGACAATCTGCAATATTATGGCACCTTCCTCAGCGCAGGCCGCTGCGCCTATGACGAATCGGATTGCCGGCGGTAAAGAGGAAGATGAGATGCAGTCAGGAGGGACTGAGTGATGAAGCTGAGACAGAAAAAAGAGGAATATATCATTATTGTGGGCTGTGGCCGTCTGGGGGCCAATCTGGCCAATACCCTGTCGGACAATAACGGAAATGTGCTGATTATGGACACCAGCAAGGAGGCCTTCCGGCGGCTTTCGTCGGATTTCGGCGGCCTTTCTCTGGTGGGCAGCGGTACCGATCTGGACGATCTGCACACGGCCCGGATCGAGAAGGCCGATGCAGTCATCGCCGTGACCAACGATGACAATATCAACATCATGGTGGCCCAGCTGGCCCGGGAGCTGTTCCATGTGGAGCGGGTCATCGCAAGGCTCTATGACCCGGAGCGGGAGAGCGTGTACCAGCAGCTGGGCATCGACACCATCTGCCCCGCCATCCTCTCGGCCAAAGAGGTGGATAAGCTTTTGGAGCAGGTGAAGAAGGAGGAAAAGCAATGAGAAAATTGGAAAAACCTCAGGTTTTGCTGATCGGAGGCCGAAATAAGGCCAAGTCTCTGGCAGATTCCCTGATTTCTCAGGGCTACCGTGTGACGGCGGTGAACGATTCTCTGGAGGAGTGTACCCATCTGGCCCAGATCCGCAGCCTCCATGTCTACCACGGCGACGGCACCAAGCCCTATGTGCTGGACGAGGCCGGGGCCGCCGACTGTCAGATCGCCATTGCACTGACCAGCCGGGATGAGAGCAATCTGGTGGCCTGCCAGATGTGCAAGCGGAATTTCGGCGTGGCCAAGACGGTTTCTCTGGTGTCTGACCCGAAAAAGACGGAATTTTTCCATCAGATGGGGGTGGACAGCGTGGTTTGTGCCATTTCTGCGGTGACGGGCATCATCCAGCAGCAGGCCCTCATCGACGAGATGGTGAACATCATCCCCGTGGGCATGGGGCAGGTGCAGATCGTGGAGGTTCCCATTCCGGGGACTTCGCCCATTTCCGGGAAAAAGCTCTGGGAGATCGATCTGCCCAAGGAAGTAGTGGTGGGCTGTGTGCTACGCCGGGATCAGGCGGTGATCCCCCGGGGCGACACCCGGATCGAAGCCGGGGATACGCTGGTTATCATTGCCGGGAACGGTCAGGAGCTGGCGGCCATCCATGTGCTGACCGGGAGGTAGCCATGAAGCATCATGCCATGGGCGCATCCGTGATCGGGAAGCTGATGATTCTCATCGGGCTTCTGGTGGCGGCGCCCCTTCTGATTTTACCATGGTATCCCGAGGATCGGATCTATTTCTGGGATTTTCTGCTCCCCGGCGGCGGCTCGGTGCTGCTGGGAGTGATTGTCGGCGCTCTGCTGCCCAGCCGAAGCAGCGGCACGGGCTTTGTGGGCTGGCGCACCAACATGGGCCGTTCCAGCCTGACGGTGCTGTTTGCGTGGGGCTGGGGCGTGGTCATCGGGGCAGTCCCCTTTGTGCTGGGGGATCAGCTTCGGGTGGTGCAGGCACTGTTCGAGGCGGTGAGCGGCTGGACGACAACGGGACTTTCCGCCATGGATGTGGGAAAAACTACCCCGATTTTCCTGTTTCACCGAAGCTTTATGCAGTATTGCGGCGGTCTGGGGTTTATCATGGTGATGATTCTGTTCATCTCCAATAAATATGCCATGAACCTGTACAGCGCCGAGGGGCATCCGGACAAGATCATGCCCAACATCAAGCGCACGGCTCAGGCGATTTTCTGCATCTACAACGGCTGTCTGGCGGCAGGCTCCGTGGCCTATCGGCTGGCGGGCATGAACTGGTTCGACAGCATCTGCCACTGTATGTGTTCGCTGTCCACCGGCGGCTTTTCCACCAAGCTGCAAAGCATCGGAGCCTATGATTCTCTGGCCATTGAGCTGATTACCATTGTGCTGATGCTGATCGGAACCACGAATTTTGCGGCGCTGATCCTTCTGGCCACGGGAAAATTCCGCTCATTTTTCCGGGTCAGCGAGGTGCGGTTCATGTTTCTGGTGCTGGCGCTGATGATTCCGCCCACGGCCCTTTCGTTGAGCCGGGGACTGGGGGTTTCCTTTGGAGAGGGGCTGAGAAGGGCCTCCTTCGATGTGGTTTCCGCCATGTCCACCACGGGCTATTCCACCATGAGCTATGACCAGTGGCCCCAGTTTGCCATAGCGATGCTGATTCTGGCCATGGTGATGGGCGGCGGCATCGGCTCCACGGCAGGCGGCCTGAAGCTGGCCCGGGTCTATATCCTCCTGCGGATGGCGTGGCTCCATTTACAGGAGCGGCTCCAGCCCTCCCGGACGGTTCGGGCGCCCTATTATTGGCGGGCCAACATCAAGTCACCGCTGGACAAGGAGCTTCAGGAGGACACCACGGGATTTTTCCTCAGCTATCTGCTCCTGTTCGTGCTGGGAACGCTGGCGCTGACGGTGGCGGCGGACTGCACGATCACCGAAGCGATGTTTGACTTTGCATCCTCTCTGGGGACGGTGGGGCTGTCCATCGGCATCACCGGGCCGCAGACAGGGGACGGGGCGCTGATCGTGGAAATGATCGGGATGCTTCTGGGACGGCTGGAAATTTTCATTGTGCTGATCGGCCTGACCTTTGGCTTCGGGATGCTCCGCAGCCGCCTGCCGTGGGTCGGGAAGGCCCGACGGCCAATGTCGCACGAAGCTGAGAAATAGTCTGAGGGCAGAGCCGAGCCCGGTATCGTTCTTGCAGAGTGCATCCTAGCCTCCCCCCCACGGGGGAGGTGGCACGGCGTAAGCCGTGACGGAGAGGGGATGAAAAGCCATACCGTTACTGCTCAGGTATCGTAAGGTATGGTATCCCCTCTCAGCTTCGCTTCGCTCAGCAGCTCCCCCAGAGGGGGAGCCTATGCCGCAGTAGCGTCACCGGGCATCGTTTCAGCCCCTAGATAACCGACCATCCCGGTGCGAAAATGCCTCCCCCCACGGGAGAGGTGGCACGGCGTAAGCCGTGACGGAGAGGGGATGAAAAGCCATACCATTACTGCTCAGGTATCGTAAGGTATGGTATCCCCTCTCAGCTTCGCTTCGCTCAGCAGCTCCCCCAGAGGGGGAGCCTAGGACGTAGTAGTGTCACCGGGCACGGCTCTGCCCATAGAGAACAGACCATCCCTGTGCGAAATTGCCTCTCCCCACGGGAGAGGTGGCACGGCGTAAGCCGTGACGGAGAGGGGATGAAAAGCTCCGAGGTGTCGTTACCGGGCGGGTCAGGGAAAAAGCGATAATAGACCATCCCCGTGCGAAATTCGGTGCAGGCCGGTGCCTGCCGGAGAGGGGATGAAAAGCCATACCGTTACTGCTCAGGTTCCGTAAGGTATGGTATCCCCTCTCAGCTTCGCTTCGCTCAGCAGCTCCACAGATTGTGAAATTGCCCCCGGCAATTTTTGGATTTTGATTTGCTGCGCAAAGCACCACCCCCGCAGGGGGAGCCTATGCCGCAGTAGCGTCACCGGGCATCGTTTCAGCCCACAGATAACAGACAATCCCCGTGCGAATTGCCCGTGGGGGCTACCCCACTGCGAAATTCGGTGCAGGCCGTCGCCTGCCGCCTGTCCAGTTTGATAGAACAAAAAAACAGCTCAGAGCAAAAGCTCTGAGCTGTTTTGGTGGGGGAGGACGGATTCGAACCATCGAAGCGATACGCAGCAGATTTACAGTCTGTCCCCTTTGGCCACTCGGGAACTCCCCCATATGAAGTTATCTGTTTAAGTCTGAGTGGAGCCGGCAGACGGACTCGAACCCCCGACCTACTGATTACAAATCAGTTGCTCTACCAACTGAACTATGCCGGCGTCTCAAACAGAACACGCTTATTATACCATGTGTTCCGGAAATGTCAAGCCTTTTTTTGAAAAATTTTTAAAAAAATTTTTACCCCCTCAAAAGAGGGGGTAAAATCGGGAAATCAGGGGTTAAATTTCAACTTCCAGTCGGGACATGACACCGGCGCACCGGGGGCAGAGGCCATTCTCGTCGGCCTGCTCGGAGTGCATCCAGCAGCGGGGGCACTTGGTACCCCGGGCCTCGGAGACGCCGATGGTCAGGGTGGGGAAGTTGGTGCCGACATCGGTGGTGCAGCCCTCGGCCACGGCCTCGAAGGCACAGCTGGACACGATGCACACCTCGCTGAGGTTCAGACCCTCGCAGGCGGCCTTCAGCAGCTCGTCCTCGGTCTGGAGGGACACATGGGCCTCCAGCGCCTTGCCGATGCGCTTCTCGCTTCTGGCCAGCTCCAGAACGCCGTTGACATCCTGACGCAGCTTCATCACGGTGGCCCACTTTTCCATGGCCTCGGGAGCCAGTGCGTAGTCGGCGAAGCCCTCGGGCATCCGGTTGAGGACGATATTTCTCACATCGTCGCCGTCCCGGTGGGGCATGGCCTGCCAGATCTCGTCGCAGGTGAAGGCCAGAATGGGGGCAAAGAGCTTTGCCATGGCATCCACGATGAGGTAAACGGCGGTCTGAGCGCTGCGGCGGCGCAGGCCGTTGCGATCCTCGCAGTAGAGGCGGTCTTTGATGATGTCAAAGTAGAAGGAGGACAGCTCCACCACGCAGAAGTCGTTGATGGCATGGGACACCAGATGGAACTCGTAGTTGTCATAGGCCTTGCGGCAGGTCTTGACCAGAGCATCCAGCTTGGTGAGCGCCCAGCGGTCAAGCTCCTCCAGCTCGGCGGCGGGAACCAGATGGTTGGGGTCGAAGCCGTCCAGATTGCCCAGGCAGTACCGGGCGGTGTTGCGGAACTTGAGGTAGTTCTGGCTCAGCTGCTTGATGATCTCCTTGGAGCAGCGGACATCGGCATGGTAGTCGGCGGAGCCGGCCCACAGCCGGACGATGTCGGCGCCGAAGTCCTTGATGAGATCGGCAGGATCCACACCGTTGCCCAGACTCTTGTGCATGGCACGGCCCTGACCGTCCACGACCCAGCCGTGGGTCAGAACCTGCTTGAAGGGAGCGCCCTGACCCAGAGCGCCCACGCTGGTCAGCAGAGAGGACTGGAACCAGCCACGATACTGGTCAGCGCCCTCCAGATAGACATCGGCAGGCCACAGCTCGGGGGTGTTGCGATGGAGGGAGGCATAGTGGGTGGAGCCGGAGTCAAACCAGCCGTCCAGCGTATCGGTTTCCTTCTCGAAGCCGTGGTTCTTGCCGCAGTGGGGGCAGACCAGACCCTCGGGGATCAGATCCTCGGCCTCATGCTCGAACCAGTAGTTGGAGCCATGCTCCTTGAACAGGTCAGAGAGGAAGGCGATGGTTTCGGGGGTGCAGACGGGCTTGCCGCACTCCTTGCAGTAGAACACGGGGATGGGCAGGCCCCAGCGGCGCTGACGGGAGATACACCAGTCGGCCCGCTCCCGAACCATGCTGATCATCCGATCCTCGCCCCATGCGGGCAGCCAGCGCAGGCCGTTGCAGGCGGCGGCAGCCTCGTCCTTGAAGGACTCCACGGAGCAGAACCACTGGGGGGTGGCCCGGAAGATGATGGGGTGCTTGCATCTCCAGCAGTGGGGGTAGGAGTGAACGATCTCCTCGGAGGCGAAGAGCATACCGCTCTGCTTCATATCCTCCAGAATGACGGGGTTGCTCTCGTCGGTCTTCATACCGGCGTACTTGCCGGCATACTCGGTGTGGCGGCCCTGATCGTCCACGGGAACCACCAGATCCATGCCGTAGCGCATACAGGTGGCATAGTCATCGGCACCGAAGCCGGGAGCGGTATGGACACAGCCCGTACCGGAATCCATGGTGACATACTCGGCATTGAGCAGACGGGAGGTTTTGTCCAGGAAGGGGTGCTTGGCCAGCATATTCTCGAAGAACTTGCCGGGGTAGCGGGCGATGACCTCATAGCTTTCGACGCCGCCCCGCTGCATGACGCCGTCCATCAGGGCCTCGGCCATGATATAAGTCTCGCCGTTATCGGCCTTGGCCAGCACATAAGTCTCGCTGGGATGCATGGAAATGCCCATGTTGCCGGGGAGCGTCCAGATGGTGGTGGTCCAGATGACGAAGTAGGTCTTGGAGAGGTCAAACTCGCTGAGCTTGCCCAGATCGTCCGCAATGGGGAACTTCACATAGACGGAGGTACAGGGGTCGTCCTGATACTCGATCTCGGCCTCAGCCAGAGCGGTTTCGTCCTTGGGGCACCAGTAGACGGGCTTGAGGCCCTTGTAGATGTAGCCCTTTTCGTACATCCGGCCAAAGACCTTGACCTCCTCGGCCTCGAACTCCTTGTCCATGGTGCGGTAGGGATGCGCCCAGTCACCGATGACGCCCAGACGCTTGAAGCCGTTCATCTGGCGCTGGATATAAGTCTCAGCGAACTCGGCGCAGGCGGTGCGGAATTCGGGGATGGGCATGGCCTTGCGGTTGATCTTGTTCTTCTTGATGATGGCGGACTCGATGGGCATACCGTGGTTGTCCCAGCCGGGGACATAGGGGGTGTAGTAGCCCTGCATGGCATGGCTGCGGACGATGAAATCCTTCAGGGTCTTGTTGAGGGCATGGCCCATGTGGATGTCGCCGTTGGAGAAGGGAGGGCCGTCATGGAGAACGAAGGGCTTCTGATCCTTGTTCTTCTCCAGCATCAGGTTGTAGACATCCAGCTCCTGCCAATGCTCCAGCATACCGGGCTCCCGGTTGGGCAGACCGGCCTTCATGGGGAAGGAAGTCTTAGGGGTAATAATGGTGTTTTTGTATTCCATTTTGGGAAAACCTCCATAATATAGTCAAATATAGGAAAAGAAAACGCCTTTGTCTCCCAATAAGAGACAAAGGCGTGAATCCTCTGCGGTACCACTCTTGTTCCGGCAGAAGCCGGCACTCGCTGCGCAGTATCGGGCGCACCCGGCGCAGCCTACTTGGATTCGGTGCGCTGCTCGGAGGTGATATGTCCACAGGTCTGTCTGCTGCCTTGCACCTACCGGCAGCTCTCTGGAGACAGAGGGGAGGGACACCTGTCCTCGTCCTTGCATTGTCCTATGAAAAAAGAGGCTTGACCGAAAAATCAGCGGCCCGTGGGGCTGTAATTGCGGCCAAACTGCAAATTTGCGAACTTGTTGGTGGTTTCGGAAACGGGGTGATTGGGGATGGGAGGGGGAACCAGATCGTCGGTGGTACCCACGAGCGCCTCCAGATTCTGGGAGATCTCGTCAGCCAGAGCGTCGGCGGTTTCCTCAGCGGCCTCCACGGCACCGGCAGCAGGGGCTGCGGCAGTCTGCTTGCGGGGGCGGTTTGCGGTCTTGATCCGCTCCAGAGCCTGCACACAGGTCTTGAGCTGGTCTTGGATCTCGGTGATCTTCCCGGCGGCGGCCTTCTTGGCATCCTCCACCCGGGCATTTTCGGCTTCAATCAGGGAGTCGGCGTTCTTAGCATTTTCAGCGGCGGTGGCGTTGGCATTGTTGAGCATCTGGGTGCATTTGCTCTCGGCCTCCCGCACCATCTTGTCGCAGGTCTTCTGGGCATTGACGATGGCATCACGCATACTGGCTTCGTTGCGGCGGTATTCCTCCAGCTTTTCCACCAGAACCCGCATCTTGCTCTTGAGCAGGGCATTTTCCTTGTAGAGCGTCACATAATCCTCGGTGAGCGGCTCCAGAAATTCATCCACGGAAGCCATATCATAGCCGCCGAACACGGCCTTATCAAAAGAGATCTCATCGATCTGCTGTGGTGTAAACATAAGTGTGATCCTTTCTGTTTCGATGATTAGACGATGCTCTCGGGATCGGCCTCCAGACCGCCCATATCGTCCACGACTTCCATATTATTGGGGCAGAACATATAGGTGTAGGCGGCGACCTTTTTCACGGAGCCGTCCACGGCGAAGGTACAGCCGGAGAGGAAGTCCACACAGCGCATGGAGAGGCTGCGATCCACGCCCTCGAGGTTCAGCAGCACGGCCCGTCTGTGGCGGAGATTCTCGGCGATCCGGGAGATCTCGTTGAAGGACTTGGGCTGAGAGAGAACGGTCTGGGTCTTATCAGAGGCAGAGCCGCCGAGGATCTGTCCCCGGAAGCCGGTGGAGCTGAGGGGATCGGACTGGAAGGAGGGGGAGGGAGCAGAGAAGCTGTCCCCCAGAGGCTCGGGCTTGATGTCGCTGGTGTCAAAGGAATTGGAAGCGGAGCCGAAGGGGCTGCGCCGAGGGGCGTACCGGGAATCGGGATCGTCCTGCTCGGGGCCGAAGCCGTCCTCCATCTGGTCGTCCATATCGTCGTACTGGCTATCGTCGGCGGAGTAAGAGTTGGCAAAGCCCTTCATCCGATCCCAAATATTATTTTTCATATATCTTTTGTTCCTCCTGTATGTGCGCATCGGCGGGAAGGAATTCCTGGTCCGAGTGACCAACGGCGGAGCCGTCTCCCTGATGAAGCTATGCGTAGGATCGGGCGCCGAAGATGGCAGTGCCGACCCGGATCATGGTGGAGCCGCAGGCAATGGCGTCGGCATAGTCGCCGGACATTCCCATAGATAGGCAATCCATGGCTACATTATCGTACTTTTTTTCTCTGATGTCAACAGAAAACTGATAAATTTCTTTGAAATATCTTCGGTTTTCCCCTTCAAAATGGGAAACCGGGGGAATGGCCATGAGGCCCTTTACCGATAAATGGGAAAACTTGTACATATTCTCCAGTACGGCGGGAAGCTCCTCGGGAAGAAAACCGGATTTGGAAGGCTCCCGGCCCACATTGATCTCCAGCAAAATGTTCTGCACCAGCTCCTGCCGGGCGGCCTCCTGCTCCAGCGCCTCCAAAAGCTTCATGCGGTCTACGCTCTGGATGAGGTCTACCCGGCCCACCACCTGCCGGACTTTGTTGGTCTGGAGGTGGCCGATGAAGTGGACGGGAGCGCCGTCATAGGCGTGCTGGGCCAGCTTTTCGGTCAGCTCCTGCACCCGGTTTTCGCCGCAGCAGTCGATCCCGGCGGCAACGGCCTGCCGCACGGCCTGAGCATCGTTCATTTTGGTGGCGGCCAGCAGCTGGATCTCTGCCGGGTCCCGGCCGCAGCTTCTGGCGGCTGCGGCCATATTCTGCCGGATGACGGCAATGTTTTCTGCGATAGACATGGAAAAAACTCCTTTCAAAAGACGGAAAAGCGGTGGAAAAACTCCACCGCTTCGGGCATTTAAGCCGGTTGTCCGTTGCAACGCAGGGGCCGGATCGGCACCAGAGTGGAGATGGCGTGCTTGTAGATCATCTGCTGCCGTCCCTCGGTGACCAGAACCACCACGAAATTATCGTAGCCTGTCACCACACCCCGGAGCTGAAAGCCGTTCATCAGAAAGAGGGTGACGGGGATCTTTTCCCGGCGAACCTCCTTGAGAATGGCGTCCTGCAAATTTACGATATCAGACATATGTATTCCTTCTTTCTTTGGGATACACACATCCTAGCACAACTCAGTTGTCAAAATCCCGAACAAGCTGACGAGCGGCTTCAAATACCTCCTCCCCGGAAGCGCCGGGGCGGCGGATGAGCCAGTGCATGGCCCGGTTGCGGCGGAACCATGTGAGCTGGCGCTTGGCATAGCGCCGGGAGGACTGCTGGACTTGGGCGATGGCCTGCTCCACAGTGGAGCGGCCTGCCATGGCATCGATGAATTCCTTGTAGCCGATGGCCTGCATGGCGGTGGCCTTTTCGGGGATGCCGGAGCCGAGGATGTCCCGGATCTCATCCAGAAGCCCCTGCTCCACCATGCGCTCCACCCGCAGGTCAATGCGGTCATAAAGCTCCTGCCGGGATGCAAAATCCAATCCGATCCAGAGGGGGCGGTATCTGGGGGGAAGGCTCTGGGTTCGCAGGTCGTGGGCGGTGATGGTTTCGCCCGTTTCCTGAAAGACCTCCAGCGCCCGGAGGATCCGCCGGGGATTTCCCTGAGAGCGCTGGGCGGCTTCGGGATCGATGGCCTCCAGCTCCCGGCGCAGCGGCTCCAGCCCCTCCGCCAGCAGACGCTGCTCCAGCCGCTCCCGGCAGCCGGTGGCGGGACAGGGGGCGAAATCCTGCCCCTTCATCAGCGCTTCGGCATAGAGGCCGGTACCGCCGGTGACGATGACGGTCTTTCCCCGGCGCAGGATCTCATCGACTATGGGGGTGGCCATTTCCACATATTTTCCCACGGAGAAATCCTCGTCCGGGTCGATGACATCGATCATGTGGTGGGGGATGCCCTGCATCTCCTCGGCGGTGGGCTTGGCGGTGCCGATGTCCATGCGGCGGTAGAGCTGCATGGAGTCGCAGGACACCACCTCGCCGTTATATTCCCGGGCCAGCGCCACCGCCAGAGAGGTTTTTCCCGAGGCGGTGGGGCCGACCACACAGATGATTTGGTTCATGGGGTGTCTCCTTTCAGCTGCGGCGGAACTGATGCTCCAGCTGGTGCTTGCTCAGGGTGGTGCAGATGGGCCGACCGTGGGGGCAGTATTTCAGCTCCTCCCGGCTCATGACCTGCTCCACCAGCGCCAGAAGCTCCTGTTCGTCGGTTTTCCAGCCGGCCTTGATGGCGGCCTTGCAGGCCATGGTGTGGAGCAGATTGTCCCGAACGGTGTCGGTATCCGCCTCCCGACCGGAGAGCAGCTCGTCAGCCATTTGCAGCAGGGTGTTTCCGGCCTCCTCCTGACTGAGATCCATGGGGATCCGGCGGATCAGCAAGGTATTTTCCCCGAATTCATCGATTTCAAAGCCCAGCTCCTCCAGCAGCTCCTTTTTGTAAAGCAGCTGGGCGCAGCTGTCGGGCCGCATCCGCAGGGGGAGGGGAGAAATCAGGCTCTGGGAGGAAATTTCCTGAGTTCTGGCCCGGAATTTTTCAAACAGGATGCGCTCGTGGGCGGCGTGTTTGTCGATGAGGAAGGCATTTTCCCCCTGCTCCACCACCACATAGGTTCGAAACAGCTCTCCCACCAGACGCCAGCTCCGGGCAGGCTCCACGGGCAGGGCCTCCTGCACGGGCATTTCCAGAGCCTGCTGCTCCGGTTCCTCCGGCGGTTCCGGCTCCGGCTGGGGCTTGGGCTGGGGGACAGGCTCCGAGGGCAGCGCCGACAGGGGCGGATGGGACACCTGATCGGTGGCAATGGCGGCAGTCTCCTCGTCGGGGATCACCACCACCGGGCGCAGGGTTCGGCCCGGATACAGCACCGGCTCGTGAAGCGACGGGGTCTGCTCCATTTCCACCCGGATGGAATGTCCGGCGGCCCGGGCGGCGGCAGGCTCCGGCTTGGGAGCGGCCTCCATGGCGGCGGTAAATTCCTTGAATTGCCGGGGGGTCATGGTCTGGAAGAAATCCGGCTTTTTCCGGGGCAGCTCGGGATGCACCGGGGGCTGGCTCTGGGCTTCGGGCTGGGCCGGGGGATCGGAAAGCCGGATCTGGGGCCGGTCGGGGGTCTTGTTCAGCGCCGCCAGCACTCCGTAATGGACGCAGTCGAAGGCGGCCTTTTCTGACAGGAATTTGACCTCGGTTTTGGCCGGGTGGACATTCACATCCACCACATGGGCCGGAAGGGTCAGATGCAGCACGCAGGCCGGGAATTTTCCCACCATGAGCTGATTGCGGTAGGCCTCCTCCAGCGCCTGCATGAGAAGCCGGGATTTCACCGGGCGGTTGTTGACGAAGAAGGTCTGAAAGCTGCGGCTGGGCCGAGCCTCGGAGGGTTTGGAGACGAAGCCCCGGAGGGAATATTCCTCCCAGCGGGAGCGCACCTCCACGAATTTGGCGCTGTCCCGTCCGTAGACGCAGTAGACGGCGGAGCCGAGCTGTCCATCCCCGGGGGTTTGCAGGCTTTGCTTTCCGTCCCGGATGAAGGTGAAGGACACCTCGGGATGGGCCAGCGCCTGCATCTGGACGGCGGCGGCCACCTTTCCCCCCTCCACCGAGTCGGATTTCATAAATTTCATCCGGGCCGGGGTGTTGAAGAACAGGTTCCGCACCAAAATGGTGGTGCCGTCGGGGCAGCCGGCCTCCTCCTCCTCGGTGATCTGACCGGCCTCCAGATGGAGGCTGACCCCGGCGATGGCCCCGGGGGTCTTGGTCAGCAGGTCGATCTGGCTGACGGAGGCAATGGCGGCCAGAGCCTCCCCCCGGAAGCCCATGGTGGAGATGGCGGCCAGATCGTCGGCGCAGCGGAGCTTGGAGGTGGCATGGCGGAGGAAGGCGGTTTTGGCATCCTCCCGGCTCATGCCGCAGCCGTCGTCGGTGACCCGGAGGAAGGTCATGCCGCCGTTGCGGATCTCCACGGTGATTTTGGAGGCTCCGGCGTCCACGGCATTTTCCAGCAGCTCCTTGACCACGCTGGCGGGCCGCTCCACCACCTCCCCGGCGGCGATCAGGTTGGAAACATGGGTCGATAATTGGAGAATTTTCGGCATATACTCACCTCATGGATAGAAAACTCAGAAGATTGACGGCGCTGTGGATCAGCATGGGGGCAAAGAGGCTCCCGGAATAGTCCAGCGCCCAAGCCAGCAGCAGCCCTGCCGGAAGATATTGGAAAAAGCACAGCAGCAGGGTTCCGGCAGGGTAGGCCCCCCAATAGCCGATCACATGGATGGCGCAGAAGCACAGGGAAGAAACGGCATAGCCCAGCCAAGGGCTTTTCTGCCGCAGGGGCAGGAACAGCAGTCCCCGGAACAGACATTCCTCGGCCACGGGGGCCAGCACCACCGTCCCCAGCAGAAGCAGGGCCGGGGCTTCAACAATCATCCCCCGGAGGGAGGCGTCGTTCACATTGAAGAAGTCCGGGGCCAGATACCGAAGCAGGAGCTGATTCAGCTCCGTACTCAGCTCAAAGCCTGCAAAGCCCACAAGTGCCGCCAGCAGGAACCGCAGAGGGCGGCTCCCGGCCTGCCGCAGGGACTGGGCCAGCAGCTCCCGGAAAATCAGCAGGCAGAAGCCTGCATTGCAGAGATAGTAGAGAAAATTGGCGAAGGCCGGGGAAAAGCCCCCCAGCAGATCCCCGATCCCGTAGATGATCGGGGGAATGACCAGCAGCTCCGACAGCAGATAGAGCAGCCCCAGCCGGATCTCCCGGCCGCTCAGTTGGGGCAGAGAAGGGCGTTTTTTCATTGGAGCATCTGCTTGAGCTTGTACAGCTCGTTCATGGCCTCGATGGGGGTCAGGGTCTCCACACTCAGCCCCTCCAGAGCTTGCCGGATATTCTGAGCGGTCATATCCAGCATGGAAAGCTGCTCCCGAGGCGCCTCCTGTCTGGGGACGGGGGGCTGATAGCCCTCGGATTCCAGCTCCCGCAGAAGCTCTCTGGCCCGGGTGATGACGGAACCGGGCAGTCCGGCCAGCTTGGCCACCTCCACACCGTAGCTGTCATCGGCGGCACCGGGGACGATTTTCCGCAGGAAAATCATGTCACCGCCCCGCTTTTTCACGGCGATGTTGTAATTTTTCACATTGGGCAGCTCATTTTCAATGGTGGAAAGCTCGTGATAGTGGGTGGCGAACAGGGTCTTGGCCCCCAGCTTTTTGGGGTTGGCGGCGTGTTCCAGCACGGCACGGGCAATGGCCATGCCGTCATAGGTGGAGGTTCCCCGGCCGATCTCGTCCAGAATCAGCAGGCTCCGGGCGGTGGCATATTTGAGGATGGAGGCCACCTCGCTCATCTCCACCATGAAGGTGGATTGGCCCGAGGCCAGATCGTCGCTGGCACCGATCCGGGTGAACACCCGGTCGACCAGCGCCAGCCGTGCGGAGCGGGCCGGGACGAAGGAGCCCATCTGGGCCATGAGGACGATGAGAGCCACCTGCCGCATATAGGTGGATTTGCCGGCCATATTGGGGCCGGTGATGATGGAAACCTGATGGTCGGCCTGACCGAGACTGGTGTCATTGGGGACGAACAGGGCATCCTTCAGCATGACCTCCACCACGGGATGGCGGCCATCCTTGATGTCGATTTCCCCGGAAAGGGTCATTTCCGGGCGGCAGTAGCCCCGTTGGACGGCCACATTGGCCAGAGAGCAGAGACAGTCTGCGGCGGCCACCGCTCCTGCGGAGCCTTGCACCCGGGAGGCCTGCTGGGCCAGATACTCCCGAACCCGGGTGAAGATCTGGTATTCCAGCGCCGTCAGCCGATCCTTGGCGGTGAGAACCTGAGTTTCCAGCTCCTTGAGTTCCTGAGTGATGTAGCGCTCGCAGTTGGTGAGGGTCTGCTTGCGGATGTATTCCGCCGGAACCTGATCCAAAAAGGACTTGGAAACCTCAATATAGTAGCCGAATACCCGGTTATAGCCGATTTTCAGGGTGCGGATCCCAGTCCGTTCCCGCTCGGCGGCCTCGATGGAGGCGATGGTGCCGGAGCCGCCCTCCATGATGTCCCGGAGCCGGTCTGCCTCCGGATCTGCGCCGGGTCGGATCATGCCGCCCTCCCGGACGGTGAGGGGCGGTTCGTCCACGATGGTCTGTTCCACCAGATCGGCGCAGTCTGAAAGGGCATCGATGGACTGCTCCAGCTTCCGAAGCAGGGGAGCCTCCAGCCGGGAGAGCTGATTTTTGACCTCCGGCAGGGCACGGCAGCCCCGGGCCAGTCCCAGAAGATCCCGGCAGTTGGCAGTCCCGGTGACGATGCGGGTCATCATCCGCTCCAGATCGGAGACTTCTCCCAGCGCCTGACTCAGCTCGCCCCGGACGATGGTGGAATTCACCAGATCCTCCACGGCACCGTGACGGCGGGTGATCTCGGTCAGATCCAGCAGGGGCTTTTCCAGCCAGCTCCGCATCATCCGACTGCCCATGGCGGTCTTGGTCTTGTCCAGCACCCACAGCAGGGTGCCTTTTTTCTCCTTGCCCCGGAGGGTTTCGGTCAGCTCCAGATTCCGTCGGGCGTCCAGATCCAGCTCCATGAATTTTCCGCTGGTGTAGAATTCCAGCTGGCGGATGTGGGACAGGTCGTTCTTTTGCAGATAGCGCAGCCGTTCCAGCAGAGCGCCGCAGGCGATGACGGTGCAGTTGAGGCCGGCAATGCCCAGCTGGGCAAGGCTCTGGTCAAAATGGGTCTGGAGGGTGTTTTCACAGGCCACCAGATCGAATTGCTCCGGGGTGCCGTCGTCCACACAGCAGCTCAGCCGGACGAACAAAGTGGTTTCCAGCTCCTCGCAGTCGATCTGACTGCCGCCCCGGATGACCTCCGAGGGGGAGAACCGACCCAGCTCCGAGGCGGCGGAGGCGGCGTCGGAGCAGACGGTGGCATAGAAGGCACCGGTGGACACATCGCAGAAGGCAAGGCCATAGCGGCTGCCCTCGCCGTAGAGACAGGCGAAATAGTTGTTCCGGCTTTCGTCCAGCATACAGCTTTCCGTGACGGTGCCGGGGGTGACGATCCGAGTGATGTCCCGATCCACCAGACCCTTGGCCAGCGCCGGGTCTTCCATCTGCTCGCAGATGGCGACCTTGTAGCCCTTGGCCACCAGACGGGCGATGTAGCTGTCCACGCTGTGGAAGGGGACGCCGCACATGGGGGTCTGTTCCTCCTTGGGCTTGCTGCGGTCCCGGCTGGTGAGGGTCAGATCCAGCTCCCGGGCCGCAATTTTGGCATCCTCGTCGAACATTTCATAGAAGTCGCCCAGTCGGAAAAAGAGCAGGCAGTCGGGGTTCTGCTCCTTGATGGTGTGATACTGGCGCTTCATGGGGGTCATTTCCTGCTTCTGAGCCAATCCGATCCCTCCTTATTCGCTGAGGGTGCCGCTGAGGCTCCATGTGGTGGAGCCGGTGATCTGGACATCCAGATACCGTCCCACCAAAGTTTCGTCGCCGGGGAACCGAACCAGACGGCCTCCCTCGGTGCGGGCGGTGACGGTTTCTCCCTCCATGCCGTCGGTGAGAACCCGCAGGGTCTTTCCGATGTAGGCCCGGTGGATCTGTTCGGAGATCTCGTTCTGCTTGGCGCAGAGCCGGTCGAACCGGGCGCTCTTCTCGGCCTTGGGGGTGGGATCCTCCATGGAGGCCGCCGGGGTTCCCTGTCTGGGGGAGAAGATGAAGGTAAAGAGGGCGTCATAGTGGACTTGCTCGATGAGGCTCATGGTCTGCTCGAAGTCCTCGGCGGTTTCGCCGGGGAAGCCCACGATCACATCGGAGGTCAGCACCAGATCGGGCATGACCTGCTTGGCATAGGTCACAAGCTCCAGATAATGCGCCCGGTCATAGTGGCGGTTCATGGCCTTGAGGACCCGGGAGGAGCCGGACTGGAAGGGCAGATGGAGCTGCTTGGCGATTTTGGGATAGGCGGCCATGGTGTCGAAGAGCTTCTTGCCTGCATCTCTGGGGTGGCTGGTCATGAAGCGCACCAGAAATTCTCCGGGGAGCTGGGCGATTTGAGCCAGCAGGTCGGAGAAGTCCACATCGATGCCCAAATCCTTGCCGTAGGAGTTCACATTCTGCCCCAGCAGGGTGATCTCCTTGCAGCCGTTGGCGATCAGCTCTTTGCACTCGGCCAGAATATCCTGAGGCAGACGGCTGCGCTCCCGGCCCCGGACATAGGGGACGATGCAGTAGGTGCAGAAGTTGTTGCAGCCGTACATGATGGACACCCAGCCCTTGAGGGTGCTGCTGCGAACCAGAGGCAGGCCCTCGGCGATGGAACCCGGCTCGTCCTGCGTAGAGAACACCCGTTTTCCCGTGGTGAGGATGCGCCAGAGAATGCTGGGGAACTGCCACAGATGGTGGGTGGAAAAGACCCCGTCCACATGGGGATAGCTCCGGCGGAGCTTCTCCACCACATGGGGCTGGCCTGCCATGCAGCCGCAGAGGAAGATTTTCTGGCTGGGGTGGGCCTTTTTGGTGTGGGTCAGGATGCCCAGATTGCCGAACACCCGCTGTTCGGCGTGTTCCCGGATGGCGCAGGTGTTGAGGATGACCACATCGGCCCCCTCGGCGGTGTCGGTGATGGCATAGCCGGACTCACTGAGCATCCCCCGCAGGGCTTCGGAATCGGCCTCGTTCTGCTGGCAGCCGTAGGTTTCCACATAGGCCGTAGGGGTCAGGCCCTGCGACACCCAGTAGCCGTGGATCTTTCCGCAGATCTCCAGCTGCTCGTCGATCTGCTCCGGGGTAATTCGGGTGGTTTTGGTATTCACGATCTATTTCCTCCATATGGATAAAAGTTAAACTCAGACAGTATATTTTACCACAGATCCCCCGTTTTTTCAAGCAGACGATCCCCAAAATCCCCCACCGGAGGGCAGGATACCGAAAATTCCGGCAAAAAGCCCCCGGGAGCCTCCCGGGGGCGCAGGGATCCTAGGTATCTTCGTCAGGGGGGAATACATACCGGGCCTTGCAGGCCTCCAGCCGCTTTTCATACTTCTCGCTTTCGTCCAGCTCGCCGGAGCGCAGAGCGCCCAGATATTCGTGGGCGTCCATCCGGCCCTGAGCGCTCTGGAGCATTTCCACGGCGATGTTGGAGCAGTGGTCGGCCACCCGCTCGCAGGAGGTCAGCAGATCGTCCAGCACGAAGCCGTAGGTCACGGAGCAGCGTCCGTTCCGCAGTCGGCGGACATGGCGGGATTTGACCTCCCGTACCAGACCGTCCACCACCTGTTCCACCGGCTCGACCTTGGAGGCCAGATACAGATCCTGCTCCGTGAAGGCCCGGGCGGTCTGATCCAGAATGTCGTTGATGGCCTGTTCCAGCACCGCCAGCTCCTTCTGGGCGGAGCCGGAGAAGGTGATGTGCTTTTCGTGGATCTCCCGGGCGGCCTTGGCGATGGAAACCGCATGGTCTGCGATGCGCTCCCAGTCGTTGATGGAGTAGAGCAGGGTATTGAGGCAGTGGTTGTCCTGATTGGAAAGGGGCAGGGCGGAGAGCTTGACCAGATAGGTGCCGAGGGCATCCTGATAGCGGTCGGTTTCCTCCTCCATGGCTTGGATCTGCTGGGCCTCGGAGCCGGAGAAATTCCGGGTCAGGGCCATGGAACGCTCCATGGCCACCCGGGCGGTTTCCGCCATGCGGCCGGAGATCTCCTGCGCCCGCTGCACGGCCACAGCCGGGGTGGCCAGCAGGCGCTCATCCAGCAGCTCCATATGCTGGGGCTTGTGTTCTCTGGGGATGGTCAGATAGGCCAGCTTTTCCAGCAGCCCGTGGAGAGGCAGCAGCACCAGCGTGGTGGCCAGATTGAAGCAGGTGTGGATCAGGGCAATGTCCATGGCGCCGGCGGTATGCTCCAGAAATTCCCAAGGAAATACCATGCCGAGTCCGTAGAACACCGCTACAAACAGGGTCACGCCCACGATATTGAAGTAAAGATGAACCAGAGCGGTGCGCCGTGCGTTGCGGTTGGCGCCCACGGTGGAGATCATGGCGGTGACGCAGGTGCCGATGTTCTGGCCCAGAATGATGGGCAGGGCGGTTCCCATGGTCACGGTACCGGTGGCGCAGAGGCCCTGCAAAATACCCACCGAGGCGGAGGAGGACTGGATGATGCCCGTCAGCACCGCACCGGCCAGAATGCCCAGCAGGGGATGGGAGAACGACACCATGAGCCGTGCGAACCAAGCCTCGTCCCGGAGAAATTCCATGGACTGGCTCATGAGATCCATGCCGGTCATCAGGGCCATGAAGCCCAGCAGGATGGAGCCGACGCCCTGCTTTTTTTCGGACTTTGTGAACATGAACAGGACGATGCCCACAGCGCCCAGCAGGGGAGCCAGCGCCGAGGGCTTGAACAGCTGGATGAAAAAGCTGTCGCCCTCCAGAGCGCTGAGGGAGAGGATCCAAGAGGTGATGGTGGTACCCACATTGGAGCCCATGATGACCCCGATGGCCTGCCGCAGGGTCATGATGCCGGAGTTTACAAAGCCGACCACCATGACGGTGGTGGCGGAGGAGGACTGGATCACCGCCGTAACGGCGGCTCCCAGCAGCAGCCCCCGGAAAACGGTGGAGCTCATTTTGGCAAGGAGGGTCTGGAGTTTGCCGCCGGCAAGGCGTTCGAGGGACTTGCCCATCACATCCATGCCGAACAGAAACAGGGCCAGCCCACCCAGCAGGGAGATGATCTGAAAGAAATACATGGTCATCTGATTGTTCCTACTTTCTTCGTTTTATGCAGATAATTTTTGAATGATTTATGACGAACAAGTTCATTGTAACAGGCGAACCGGGGATTTGTCCACTGAAAACAGCCCCATAAATGTGCCAAAAAACGGCTAATAAACGGCAAAGAAATTGAAAACCGCTCCGGTTTGTTCGGAAAGAAAAGAAGGAACCGAAAAAAGGAATAAAAAAATCCGGGAATCCTTTCGGATTCCCGGAAAATGGGAAAAGCTTAGCCCTTGATTGCCTCTTCCACAGCAACGGCAACGGACACGGTCATACCGACCATGGGGTTGTTGCCAGCGCCCAAGAAGCCCATCATTTCCACATGGGCAGGGACGGAGGAGGAGCCTGCAAACTGAGCATCGGAATGCATACGGCCCATGGTATCGGTCATGCCATAGGAAGCGGGACCGGCAGCCATGTTGTCGGGATGCAGGGTACGGCCCGTGCCGCCGCCGGAGGCGACGGAGAAGTACTTCTTGCCCTGCTCGACGCACTCCTTCTTGTAGGTGCCGGCGACAGGATGCTGGAAGCGGGTGGGGTTGGTGGAGTTACCGGTGATGGAGACATCCACGCCCTCATGGTGCATGATGGCCACGCCCTCACGGACATCGTCGCAGCCGTAGCACTTGACAGCGGCCCGCTCACCCACGGAGTAGGGGATCTCCTGCACCACGGTCAGCTCGCTGGTGTAGTAGTCGAACTTGGTCTGCACATAGGTGAAGCCGTTGATTCTGGAGATGATCTGAGCAGCGTCCTTGCCCAGACCGTTCAGAATGACACGCAGAGGCTCCTTACGAGCCTTGTTGGCACTGCGGGCGATGCCGATGGCACCCTCAGCAGCGGCGAAGGACTCGTGACCGGCCAGGAATGCGAAGCACTTGGTCTCGTCCCGCAGCAGCATAGCGCCCAGATTGCCGTGGCCCAGACCGACCTTGCGGTCTTCGGCGACGGAGCCGGGGATGCAGAAAGCCTGCAGGCCGATGCCGATGGCCTCAGCGGCGTCAGCGGCGGTCTTGACATCCTTCTTGATGGCGATGGCAGCGCCCATGCAGTAGGCCCATGCCACATCCTCGAAGCAGATGGGCTGGATGCCCTTTACGATGGTGTAGGGGTCGAAGCCCTTGGCCTGACAGATCTCCCGGCACTCCTCCACGGAGTTGAGGCCGTACTGAGCGAGGACACCGTTAATCTTGTCGATTTTTCTCTCGTAACCTTCAAACAAAGCCATTGTGTAGTCCTCCTCTTATTCCTGACGGGGGTCAATGTACTTGACAGCGTTGTCAAACTGACCGTAGTGGCCCTTGGCCTTCTCCAGAGCGGTGTTGGCGTCGTCGCCCTTCTTGATGAAGTCCATCATCTTGCCCAGATTGATGAATTCGTAACCGATGATGAGGTTCTCGTCATTGAGGGCGCAGCGGGTGACATAGCCCTCTGCCATTTCCAGATAACGGGGGCCCTTGGCCTTGGTGGCGAACATGGTGCCGACCTGGCTGCGCAGGCCCTTGCCCAGATCCTCCAGAGAAGCGCCGACCTGAAGGCCGCCCTCGGAGAAAGCGGACTGGCTGCGGCCATAGACGATCTGCAGGAACAGCTCACGCATAGCGGTGTTGATGGCGTCGCAGACGAGGTCGGTGTTGAGGGCCTCGAGAATGGTCTTGCCGATGAGGATCTCGGAAGCCATAGCAGCGGAGTGGGTCATGCCGGAGCAGCCCAGAGTCTCGATCAGAGCCTCCTCGATGATGCCTTCCTTGACATTCAGGGTCAGCTTGCAGGCGCCCTGCTGGGGTGCGCACCAGCCGATGCCGTGGGTGAAACCGCTGATGTCCTGAATCTGCTTTGCCTGAACCCACTTGCCCTCCTCGGGAATGGGTGCAGGACCGTGGTAAGCGCCCTTACCGACGGTGCACATGTTTTGTACTTCTGCACTGTAAATCATGGCAAAAATTCCTTTCCTTGTAGGGATTGCTCCCAGATTTCAAATTTTGCTCGCTCCAATCAGGCGGAGTGGAACACGCTCCGCAGAGCTGGACTTTTTCCACAGCCTATTATACATGAACGGCCCGTTCTTTGTCAATGAACAGGCAAAAAAATATCGAATTAAACCAAAAGAAAGTATTATTTTGGACTATGCCTGTACCTGTTTGGCAAAATCTGCCTTATCGGCGGCCTTGAAAAAGGCGGAGCCGGAGACCAGAACATCGGCGCCGGCCTGCTTGCACACGGGAGCGGTGGCAAGATCCACGCCGCCGTCCACTTGGAGCAGGCAGCCGGGGTTGACGGCCTCCAGCCGGGAGCGGAGCCAGCGGAGCTTCTCCATCATATCCGCCATGAATTTCTGGCCGCCGAAGCCGGGTTCCACGGTCATGACGAGGATCATGTCACATTCCGTCAGGAACGGCTCCACCGCCTCGGCCGGGGTACCGGGCTTGATGGAAAGGCCGGCCTTCATGCCCAGCGCCCGGATCTTTTGCAGGGCCTCGTGGGTATGCTCGGGGGTATCGGCCTCCAGATGGATGGTCAGATAGTCGGCCCCGGCCTTGGAAAACTGCTCCACATAGCGCAGGGGGCGGTCGATCATCAGGTGGACATCCAGCACAAGATCGGTGACCCGGCGCAGAGCGGCCACCACGGGGATGCCGATGGTGATGTTGGGGACGAAGATGCCGTCCATCACATCGATGTGCGCCCAAGGAGCGCCGGCGGATTTGAGAACGCCCATATCCCGTTCCAGATTGACAAAATCCGCAGAGAGGATAGAGGGAGAGAGAATGGCCATAGAGAAATTCCTCCGATCATTTATGATAAAGTCTGGTATTTTCGTATCGAGGCTCAAAGCTGACCCGGATGCCCAGCCGCTTGAGCAGCTGTTCGTCCTCATCACTGAGTACCACGGAGAAGTGGGCCTCGCAGCCGCTGAGATTTTTGAGCTGCTCCTTGGCCTTCTGGGCGGTGGGGTTATCCAGAGCGGAGATGGTCAGCGCCAGCAGCACCTCGTCGGTGTGGAGCCGGGGGTTGCGGTGGCCCATATACCGGGTCTTGAGGTCGCAGATCGGCTCCAGCACCGAGGCGGCGATCAGCAGCTCCTGATCGGGGATCCGGGCCAGTGCCTTGAGGGCATTGAGCAGCAGGGCAGAGGCAGCGCCCAGCGTGTCGGAGGTGCGTCCGGTGACCACCCGGCCATCGTTGAGTACCATGGCACCGGCGGGAGCGCCGGTTTCCTCGGCTTTTTTCAGGGAGGCGGCCACGGCGGGGAAGATGTCCTTGGTGACCTGAGCCTGATTCATAAGCAGCTCCAGCTTGCGGATGGCGTTGTCGGAATCCTTGCCCCGGAGCCGTTCCACACAGGCGGCATAGTAGCGCCGGAGAATTTCCTTCCGGGAAGCCTCACAGCAGACGGCGTCATCGGTGATGCAGAAGCCGGCCATATTGACGCCCATATCCGTGGGGGACTGGTAGGGGGAATGGCCTTGGATCTTCTCAAAGGTGGCGTTCAGCACCGGGAAGATCTCCACATCCCGGTTGTAGTTGACGGCCTTTTCGCCGTAGGCCTCCAGATGGAAGGGGTCGATCATATTCACATCGTTGAGGTCGGCGGTGGCGGATTCATAGGCCAGATTGACGGGATGCTTGAGGGGCAGGTTCCAGATGGGGAAGGTTTCAAATTTGGCGTAGCCTGCGGTGATGCCCCGCTTGTGGTCGTGGTAGAGCTGGCTCAGGCAGGTGGCCATTTTGCCGCTGCCGGGGCCGGGAGCTGTGACCACCACCAGAGGGCGGGTGGTTTCGATGTAGTCGTTGCTGCCGAGGCCCTCGTCAGAGACGATATGGGCCACATCGCTGGGATAGCCTGCAATATCATAGTGGTGATAGCAGCGGATGCCCAGCTTGGAGAGGCGGTGGAAGAAGGCGTCGGCAGAGCTTTGGCCGCAGTACCGGGTCAGCACCACGCTGCCCACATACAGCTCCATCTCCCGGAAAATATCGATCAGACGAAGCACATCGTCCTCGTAGCTGATGCCCAGATCTCCACGCACCTTATTTTTCTCAATGTCGGCTGCGTTGATGACGATGACCATTTCCACATCGCTCTTGAGCTGCTGGAGCATCCGCATTTTGCTGTCAGGCTCGAATCCGGGCAGAACCCGGGAGGCGTGGTAGTCGTCGAAGAGCTTTCCGCCGAACTCCAGATACAGCTTTCCGCCGAACTGGGCGATCCGCCTGCGGATCTGCTCGGACTGGGTACGCAGGTATTTTTCGTTGTCAAAACCGATCTTTGTCATATCCACACTCTTTCCGTAATCAAAATTTAAAATCAGTATATCACAGTTTTCGGACTTTTGGAAGGAATTTTCCCCGTTTGCCCGTACAAAAAAAGGGGGAGATTTTTGCAGAAAGACTGTGACAGCAGACCATTGACTTTCCCGCCTGCGGAGGGTATCATGGAAATATCCTGCCCCCTTCCGACGGAAGGAGGGCTTTTTTCTTCCGCTGGGAGGTTTAGCGGCCCTGAAACTGGAAATACTGGGTTTTGGAGGTGCTTAACCATGAGTCATCAAAAAAACAGCCGATCCAGCGGCTATTCGCTGGCCCTGATCCTCTGTGCCTGCGCCGTGGGTGCGGCAGGGATCCTCTATGCAGCCACCGCCGGCGTACGACGCTCCCCGGCAGAGCCGGTGCTGGCCACGGAGGAACCGAAAATCTCGGCGGCAGTCCCTAAGCCCAGTCAGCCCGATCTGCCCCGGCCCGACCCGGAGCCGCCGACCCAGACCACGCCTGCGCCCCAGACCCTCAAGATCTGCCGGCCCTTGGAGGGGGAGCTGCTTTGCGGCTATGCGGAGGAATGTCTGGCCTTCAACGAAACCACCCGGGACTGGCGCACCCACAAGGGCATCGACATCGGCGCCCAGCCGGGAGCGCCGGTGGCGGCAGCGGCAGACGGGGAGGTGTATACGGTCTATAACGACGACCGGATGGGAACCACCGTGGTGATCCGCCATCCGCTGGGCTATACCACAAAATATGCCAGTCTGTCGGAGGAGGTGGCGGTCAGCGCCGGAGAGACCGTCACCGTGGGTCAGACCATCGGCACCGTGGGCCATACGGCCCTGATGGAATCGGCGCTGGGCGACCATCTGCATTTTTCCGTCACCAAGGACGATGCGCCCATGGATCCGGCGGAATTTCTGGGCAGCGTGGACGGGGATTGAAGCCGTTTTCCGCTTTTTTTCGGGGCCGCCGGGATTTCCGGCGGCCCTTTCCCTGTCCGTGGTGCAGAAATTCCGGCAGATTCGGCCAATTTCCCACAAATGATTGACTTTTCCCGGGAATTGTGAAATAATATATCAGCTAAAAATGAAAGATAAGGGGATATGTTCCATGTTCCAGTCCAGAACTCATAACTGCGGCGAGCTGCGGCTCTGCAACGCAGGAGAAACTGTTACTCTGGCCGGTTGGCTGGAGAATGTGCGGGAGGTCGGCGCCAATTTTGCCTTCCTCGTGCTGCGGGATCACTACGGCACCACCCAGATCGTGGTGGAGACCGAGGAAATGATGCAGCTTGTCAAGGGCATCACCAAGGAGTCCACCATCTCCGTCACCGGCACCGTCCGGGAGCGGGAGAGCAAGAATCAGAAGCTGGCCACCGGCGAGATCGAGGTGGTTCCCAGCGAAATCAAGGTTCTCGGCAAGTGCCGGCACAGCCAGCTGCCCTTCGAGATCAATAAGTCCAAGGAGGCCGACGAGAATACCCGGCTCAAGTACCGCTATCTCGACCTGCGCAATCCTGCGGTCAAGTCCAACATCGTCCTGCGCTGTCAGGTGGTGGCCGAGCTGCGCCGCCTGATGACCGAGAAGGGCTTTTTGGAGATCACTACCCCCATCCTGACCGCCTCCTCTCCCGAGGGCGCCCGGGACTATCTGGTTCCCGCCCGGAACCATCCCGGCAAGTTCTATGCGCTGCCTCAGGCACCCCAGCAGTTCAAGCAGCTGCTGATGACCTCCGGCTTCGACCGCTATTTCCAGATCGCTCCCTGCTTCCGGGACGAGGATGCCCGGGCCGACCGGACCCCCGGCGAGTTCTATCAGCTGGATATGGAAATGGCCTTCGCCTCTCAGGCAGATGTGCTTCAGACCTTGGAGGAGGTTCTGGTTCCCGTGTTCGAGAAGTTCGGCAAGTACCAGAGGATTTCCCCCGCTCCCTTCCGCCATATTCCCTATAAGGAAGCCATGGAGGTCTACGGCTCCGATAAGCCCGACCTGCGCATCGACCTCAAGATTCAGGACATCTCCGCCGAGGTGCAGGGCTGCGGCTTCGGCCCCTTCGAGGGTGCCACCGTCAAGGCCGTGGCCGTGGACGATTTCGCTCAGGCCAGAAAGTGGATCGACAAGCTGCTTAACGATGTGGAGGTTCAGACCGGAAACAAGGCCTGCTGGTTCAAGGTGGGCGAGGACGGCGAGCTGACCGGCGGCATTTCCAAGTTCCTGGGCGACTGCAAGGACGCTTTGGTGGAGAAGCTCCGGCTGAAGCCCGGCAGCTTCGTGTGCATGGCAGCGGGCAAAAAGACCGCCGCCCAGAAAACCGCAGGCGTCATCCGCACCATGCTGGGCAAGCGGGTTCCCGGTCACTTCGACGAGGAGCAGTATGCCCTGTGCTGGATCGTGGATTTCCCCATGTACGAGATCGGCGAGGAATCCGGCGAGCTGGAATTCTGCCACAACCCCTTCTCCATGCCTCAGGGCGGTATGCAGGCTCTGCTGGATGCCGAGGGAGATACCGAGAAGCTGCTGGCCATCAATGCCGATCAGTACGATCTGGTCATCAACGGCTATGAGTCCGCCTCCGGCGCAGTCCGGAACCATGACCCCGAGATCATGGTCAAGGCCTTCCAGATGGTGGGTCTGGGCGAGGAGGATGTGAAGGCCAAGTTCCCCGCCATGTACAATGCCTTTACCTACGGCGCTCCCCCCCATGCAGGCGCAGCCCCCGGCGTGGATCGCCTGATCATGCTGCTCACCGGCGAGGAGTCCATCCGGGAGGTCATCACCTTCCCCATGAACAAGAATGCACAGGATCTGATGATGGACGCTCCCACCACCGTTTCCCAGAAGCAGCTGGACGATGTGCATATCGCCATCCAGATCAAGGACTGATTCCTGATTTTCATGCCCCCGTGGAAGCACGGGGGCATTTTTCTGCCCGGAGGGGAAAAAGGGGGATTTCACAGGATGCATAATTTCTTGCACTTATGCAGGAGAAAAATACGATGATTTTCGTAAAAAACATGAAATATGACAAATTTTCGGGAAAACTCCATTTACATTTATTGACATGATTGTACCAAATGGCTATAATGAGAGCTATATTTTTATAGACAGGAGAGAGTCTTATGGAAAGAGAACATCTGGGAAGCCGACTGGGCTTCCTCCTTCTCAGCGCAGGCTGCGCCATCGGCATCGGCAATGTGTGGAAATTCCCCTACATCACCGGGCAGTACGGCGGCGCCATCTTTGTGCTGATCTACGCCGTATTTTTGGTGCTTCTGGGCATCCCGGTGATGACCATGGAGTTCGCCGTGGGTCGGGCCGCTCAGAAAAGCCCCGCCAGAATGTACCAGCAGCTGGAGAAAAAGGGCAGCCGCTGGCACCTCCACGGCTATGCCTGCTTGGCCGGTAATGTCATTCTGATGATGTTTTATACCACCGTTGCCGGCTGGATGATCCAGTATTTCGTCAACACCGCACGGGGTGTTTTCGCAGGCATGGATACCCAGCAGGTGGCCGGAGCCTTCGGCGGAATGCTGTCCAAGCCCGGAACCATGACCGCCTATATGGCCCTCGTGGTCATCGGCGGCTTCACCATCAATTCCGTGGGCGTCCAGAAGGGTCTGGAGCGGGTCACCAAGGTGATGATGACCGCTCTGATCGTGCTGATGCTGGTACTGGCCGTTCACAGCATCTTCCTCGAGGGCGGTCAGGAGGGCCTCAAGTTCTATCTGCTGCCCGACTGGAGCCGCACCAAGGAGGCCGGCATCCTCAATGTGGTGGTGGCGGCCATGAATCAGGCCTTCTTCACCCTGAGTCTGGGCATCGGCGCCATGGCCATCTTCGGCAGCTATCTGGGCAAGGATCGGGCGCTCATGGGCGAGAGTATTCAGGTTGCCATTCTGGATACGCTGGTGGCCTTCTGCTCCGGCCTGATTATCTTCCCGGCCTGCTCCGCCTTCGGTGTGGCTGCGGATTCCGGCCCCCAGCTGATTTTCATTACCCTGCCCAATATCTTCAACAACCTGCCTCTGGGGCGGCTTTGGGGCAGCCTGTTCTTCCTGTTCATGTCCTTTGCAGCCCTGTCCACAGTGCTGGCGGTGTTTGAAAACATCATGGCCTGTGTCTGCGACATGACCGGATGGAATCGGAAAAAGTCCAGTCTGGTGTGCTGCGTGGGCATTCTGGTTCTGAGTATGCCCTGTATTCTGGGCTTCAATGTCTGGTCTGGCTTCCATCCCCTGAAGCCCACCAACTGCATTCAGGATCTGGAGGATTTTCTGGTCAGCAACATCCTGCTGCCGCTGGGTTCTCTGATTTTCGTGCTGTTCTGCACCCACAGCAAGGGCTGGGGCTGGGACCAGTTCGTGGCCGAGGCCAATACCGGAACCGGTGCCAAGGTTCGCAGCTGGATGCGTTGGTATATGACCTGGGTTCTGCCCGTGATCGTCATTGCCATTTTCGTCATCGGCATGGTACTCTATTTCAAATAAGCGACCTACCCAAAAGGCAACGAACCCCCCATCCGACCGGATGGGGGGTTTTTCGGGGCAGGATCAGCGGTGACCCAGCTGCCAGAAGGCCACGGCGCTGGCGGCGGCCACATTCAGGGAGTCCACCCCATGCCCCATGGGGATTTTTACGGTGTAGTCACAGCGTTCGATGGTCTGACGCTCCAGCCCGTCCCCCTCGGTGCCCATGATGACCACCAGCTTTTCCTCGGCCAGAAGCCGGGGGTCGTCCAGAGAAACGGAGTCGTCACACAGGGCCATGGCGGCGGTTTTGAAGCCCATGGCATGGAGGGTGTCCATGCCCGGGTGGGGCCAGCCCTCCTCCATCCGGGCAAAGGGGATCTGAAAGACCGTTCCCATGCTGACCCGGGCGGCCCGCCGATAGAAGGGGTCACAGCAGGAGGGGGAGAGGATGACCCCGTCCATGTTGAGGGCCGCCGCAGAGCGGAAAATGGCCCCCAGATTGGTGGAGTCCACGATCCCCTCCAAAAGCACCAGTCGGCTGGCGCATTGGCAGATCTCGGCCAGAGAGCGGGGCCGGGGACGGCTCATGGCACAGAGGATGCCCCGGGTGAGGGTGTAGCCGGTGAGCTGCTCCAGCACCTCCCGGTCGGCGGTGTAAACGGGGATGTCGCCGCAGCGCCGGATGATCTGCCGGGCCTGCCCGTCGATGTGCTTGCGCTCCATGAGCATGGAACGGGGCGTAAGCCCTGCATCCAGCGCCGTGGTGATGACCTTGGTGCTTTCCGCAATCAGGATGCCCTTTTCCGGCTCCAGCCTGTTTCGCAGCTGGGCCTCGGTGAGCCGTGCGTAGACATCCAGCTCAGGCCGGTTCAAATCGTCGATTTCGATGATGGTTGCCATATGATCTCCTTATTCGTCGTAGTCCTCGTCCCGCAGATGCGCCCAGCATTTCTCAATCAGATGATGGGGGCCGTAGGAGAGCTTGGCGGTACGAAGGCCCTCGCTGCCCACATCCTCCTCCCGATTGAGGAATCGGACGGCAGGGTATTTCTCCCGGATATATCGGGCAAAGGCCCGGTTGATGGCGGCATAGCCGGCGGGATAGCCGGGGTCGGCCTTCTCGAAATGCACATCCACCGTGGTTTCGTCCAGAAAGCTTCCCATGGTCATGGCGATCATTTTGCCGTCGGCGTAGAGGGCCAGCCCCTCCATGCCCAGCGCCCCGTAGTCCTTCATGGCACGGCACAGCGCCACCTTTTCGGAGTGGAGGTCGGCATGAGGCTCCGCCTCCAGCCGCTGGGCGTACCAGTCATTCAGGAAGGCCATGCATTCCTCCAGATTCCCCGGGCCGAGGGGCCGAACCGTGGCCTCGGGATGCTCCTCCACGAAGCGGTTGAGCCGGGTGCGCTTGGATTGGTATTTCCGCCCCTTGAGGTCGGCCAGATCGTTGATGTCATACACATAGTCAAAATTGCCCCGGTCACAGTGGAACCGGAACCGTCCGGGGAAGGCGGCCTCCAGCGCCTCCTTGTCCTCCGGGCGCAGATCGCTGATGCGGCAGGGGATGCCCCGCTGCCGGGCGTCCTCCATGATCCGCTCCACCGTCTGGGCCAGATCGCCCCCCACGGGGTTGGGATACATACTCCGGCCCTGATAGTTGTGGAACAGGAGCAGCGTCCCATCCTCCACGGCGTAGTCCATCCGCCCCCAGAGATAGAGGTTTGCAAAGGAATAACTGCATCCCCGATGGGCCGCCGTCCGCAGCATAGGCTCCAGCCGGGACTTCTGGGCAATGTCCAGCTTTTTAAAATCTATCATGGTTTCTCCTCCTTGCTGGGGCTATGATACCATATTTTATGCAAAGGTACAACCGCCGTTGACAGGAAAGAGGCCCGGGCTTACAATAAAGCTACCAAAACAGGGAGGCAGCTATGGAAAAAGAAACCACCATTGAGCGCATGAAGCTCTATCTTCTGGATATGGACGGAACCCTCTATCTGGGAAACCGGCTCTATCCCTTTACCAAGGAATTTCTGGAGACCATCCGAAAGACCGGGGGACAGTATCTGTTCCTCACCAACAATTCCTCCAAAAGCGTGGAGGCCTATGTGGAAAAGCTGGGGGCCTTGGGCATTGCGGCCCGACGGGAGGACTTTCTGACCTCCGCTCAGGCCACGGCCTACTATCTGCGGCAGAACCACCCGGGGAAGCTCCTCTATGTCTGCGGCACGGAATCCTTCCGGCAGGAGCTGCGCCGGGAGGGCTTTGCGGTGACGGAGCAGGCCGACGAGGCGGAATGTATTGTCATGGGCTTCGACACGGAGCTGACCTTCCACAAGCTCCACGAGGTCAGCCGAATCCTGTCCAGCCGGGACATCCCCTATATCGCCACCAATCCGGATCTGGTCTGCCCCACGGAATTCGGCTTCGTGCCGGACTGCGGGAGCGTGTGCCAGATGATCGAAAATGCCACGGGCAAGCGGCCTGTGGTGGTGGGCAAGCCCGGGCCGCTGATGCCCCGGCTGGCCATGGAGCGCCTGCACATTCCGAGGGAGCAGACCTGCGTCATCGGGGATCGGATCTATACCGATGTGAAAAGCGGCCTCAATGCCGGGGTCACGGGAATTCTGGTGATGAGCGGCGAAACGGACGAACGGATCCTCCGGGCCTCCCCCGACCAGCCGGATCTCATATTCCGGGACTGCGGAGAGATTCTGGAGCTTCTGCGAAAAATCTGCCCTTTCCCCTGACCCTGCTATTGAAAATGATGGGAAAATCGGATATAATACATATTTGACGAATTCTGTTTGGCAGAGGGCCTGTTCCCCCTGACCGTTGGAAATAAAGGAGAAGCAACTATGAAATTAGGTATTGTCGGTCTGCCCAATGTGGGCAAGTCCACCCTCTTTAACGCCATCACCAATGCCGGCGTTCCTGCTGATAACTATGCTTTCTGCACCATCGACCCCAATGTGGGTGTGGTGTCCGTGCCTGACGAGCGGCTGAACTGGCTCAGCGAGTTCTATACCCCCAAAAAGACCACCCCGGCGGTCATCGAGTTCGTGGACATCGCCGGTCTGGTCAAGGGCGCCTCCAAGGGCGAGGGTCTGGGCAACAAGTTCCTGTCCAATATCCGCACCACCGATGCCATCGTCCATGTGGTTCGGTGCTTCGAGGATTCCAATGTCACCCATGTGGAAGGCTCCACCGATCCCCTGCGTGACATCGACATCATCAATCTGGAGCTGGTCATGGCCGACATCGAAATGGTGGAGCGCCGCATCGACAAGTGCCAGAAGGCGGCCAAGGGCGGCGACAAGAAGTATCTCCACGAGGCCGAGCTGCTCACCGAGCTGCTGGCTCATCTCAACGAGGGCAAGCTGGCCCGAACCTTCGACTGCGACGGGGACGATCTGGCCCTCATCGCCGCCAACGACCTGCTGACCCTGAAAAAGACCATTTATGTGGCCAATCTGGCCGAGGACGAGGTCAATGAGCCGGAGTCCAGCCGCCACTACATGGCCGTCAAGGCGCTGGCCGAGCAGGAGGGCAGCCAGGTTCTCCCCATCTGCGCCAAGCTGGAGGCCGACATCGCCGAGCTGGACGACCCCGAGGAAAAGGCCATGTTCATGGAGGAGCTGGGCGTTAAGGAGTCCGGTCTGGATCGGCTGATCCGGGCCAGCTATGCCCTGCTGGGCCTCATTTCCTTCCTCACCGCCGGTGCAGACGAATGCCGTGCATGGACGATCAAGAACGGCACCAAGGCCCCGCAGGCCGCCGGTAAGATCCATACCGACTTCGAGCGTGGCTTCATCCGGGCCGAGGTCATCGCCTTCGAGGATCTCAAGGCACAAGGCTCCATGGCAAACGCCAAGGCCAAGGGTCAGGTTCGCAGCGAGGGCAAGGAGTATGTGATGAAGGACGGAGACATCGTGAACTTCCTGTTCAATGTCTGATTTTTAACGGTTCTTCCGGAGCTTTGCCCAGTCATCCCGGCGGGGTTCCTTCTGACGAAGCTGGGACTTTCTGGATTGACAGGATCCAAAATGGTGTCCTGCCGTCAAGCGTTGGGATGAGATAAGAGAAACTCATCCCCCTTGCTTCGCAATGGGGCCTGTATGATGCAAGCCAGCACCCAGTAGAAATACTGGGTGCTTTTCTTTCTGGTATTTTTTGCTCCACATGACCCGCAATGCGGAAAAGCCTTAGACGCAAAAACTCCCCGGCTGTGTTCACAGTCGGGGAGTTTCTTTAGATAGAACGGTTTCCTTCCATCTCTTTGAAGCCATGCACGCTTGTTCTCATTGAGAACGAATCCAGCTGTCTGCGCCTTAGTTCATCTCACGGATCGCAGCCTGAGCGGCGGCCAGACGGGCGATCGGCACACGGAAGGGAGAGCAGGAGACATAGTCCAGACCGATCCGGTGGCAGAACTCCACGGATACGGGATCGCCGCCATGCTCGCCGCAGATGCCCAGATGCATCTCGGGACGGGTGGCTCTGCCCTTCTCCGCAGCCATCTGCATCAGCAGGCCCACGCCGGTCTGATCCAGCTTGGCGAAGGGGTCGCTCTCATAGATCTTGTTGTCATAGTAGGCGTCCAAGAACTTACCGGCGTCATCACGGGAGAAGCCGAAGGTCATCTGGGTCAGGTCGTTGGTACCGAAGCAGAAGAAGGCGGCCTCCTTGGCGATCTCGTCAGCGGTCAGGCAGGCTCTGGGGATCTCAATCATGGTACCGACCTCGTAGTGCAGCTCCATGCCGGCGGCAGCGATCTCTGCATCGGCGGTGGCGGTGACCACATTCTTGACATAGGCCAGCTCCTTGACATCGCCGATCAGGGGGATCATGATCTCGGGAACCAGATTCCAGTCGGGATGGGCCTTCTTGACATTCAGGGCGGCCTGAATGACGGCCTTGGTCTGCATGGCGGCGATCTCGGGATAGGTGACGCTCAGACGGCAGCCACGGTGACCCATCATGGGGTTGGCCTCGTGGAGAGAGGAGATCAGATCCTTGATCTGCTGAACGGTCTTGCCCTTGGCCACAGCCAGAGCTTCGATCTCGGCCTCGGTGTTGGGGACGAACTCATGCAGAGGGGGATCGAGGAAACGGATGGTGACCGGAGCGCCCTCCATGGCGGTGTAGAGCGCCTCGAAGTCGGCCCGCTGGAGGGGCAGGATCTTATTCAGAGCGGTTTCACGCTCCTGCTTGGTGTCGGAGCAGATCATCTCACGGAAGGTGCCGATGCGGCTCTCGTCGAAGAACATATGCTCAGTCCGGCACAGGCCAATGCCCTCTGCGCCCAGCTCCCGGGCCTTCTTGGCATCCCGGGGGGTATCGGCGTTGGTGCGGACGCCCATGCGGCGGTACTTGTCGGCCCAAGCCATGATGCGGCCAAATTCGCCGGCGATCTCAGCGTCCCGGGTGGGCAGGATGCCGTCGTAGATGCAGCCGGTGGAGCCGTCCAGACTCAGCTCGTCGCCCTCGTGGTAGGTCTTGCCGCCCAGCACGAAGGTCTTGTTCTCCTCGTCCATGACCATGGAGGAGCAGCCGGAGACACAGCAGGTACCCATGCCACGGGCCACAACGGCTGCGTGGGAGGTCATACCGCCACGGACGGTCAGGATACCCTGAGCGGCCTTCATGCCCTCGATGTCCTCGGGAGAGGTTTCCAGACGCACCAGAACGACCTTCTCGCCCCGGGCAGCCCATTCCTTGGCGTCCTCGGCGGTAAAGACGATCTTACCGGCGGCAGCGCCGGGGGAAGCGGCCAGAGCCTTCCCGGCAGCCTGCGTCTTTTTCAGGGCATCGGGATCGAACTGGGGATGCAGGAGGGTATCGAGGGTTCTCGGCTCGATCATGGCCACGGCCTTCTTCTCGTCGATCATGCCCTCGTCCACCAGATCGCAGGCGATCTTCAGAGCGGCGGCGGCGGTGCGCTTGCCGTTCCGGGTCTGGAGCATATAGAGCTTGCCATGCTCGACGGTGAACTCCATATCCTGCATATCCCGGTAGTGATCCTCCAGAACGGCGCAGACCTTGACGAACTGCTTGAAGGCCTCGGGGAACTTCTCAGCCATCTCGTCGATGTGCATGGGGGTTCGGACGCCTGCGACCACATCCTCGCCCTGCGCATTGGTCAGGAACTCACCGAAGAGCTTCTTCTCGCCGGTGGCGGGGTTACGGGTAAAGGCAACGCCGGTGCCGCAGTCATCGCCCATGTTGCCGAAGGCCATGGACTGGACATTGACGGCAGTACCCCAGGAATAGGGGATGTCATTGTCCCGGCGGTAAACATTTGCACGGGGGTTATCCCAAGAGCGGAACACGGCCTTGATGGCGCCCATCAGCTGCTCCTTGGGGTCGGAGGGGAAGTCCACACCGATCTTGTTCTTGTATTCGGCCTTGAACTGGGAGGCCAGCTCCTTCAGGTCGTCGGCGGTCAGCTCGGTATCCAGCTGGACGCCCTTCTTTGCCTTCATCTCATCGATGAGGGCCTCGAAGTACTTCTTGCCCACTTCCATGACCACATCGGAGTACATCTGGATGAAGCGGCGGTAGCAGTCCCAAGCCCAGCGGGGATTGCCGGACTTGCGGGAGAGAACCTCGACCACATCCTCGTTGAGGCCCAGATTCAGGATGGTATCCATCATACCGGGCATGGATGCACGGGCGCCGGAGCGGACGGAGACCAGCAGAGGGTTCTCCAGATCGCCGAACTTCTTGCCGGTGATGTCCTCCAGACGCTCCACATACTTCATGATCTCGGCCTGAATGCCGGCGTTGATCTGACGGTCATCCTCATAATACTGGGTGCAGGCCTCGGTGGTGATGGTGAAGCCCTGCGGAACGGGCAGACCGATATTGGTCATCTCAGCAAGGTTTGCGCCCTTGCCGCCCAGAAGTTCACGCATGGAGCCGTTGCCCTCGGTGAACAGATAAACATACTTGTGTGTCATTCGTGTACCCCTTTCAAATGATCCAAGGTGGTAAAACCACCTGAAATTTTATCGTTTTGGATGCATATAAGATGCTCATACAGTATAGCATGGGAGACGGAAAAATGCAATTATTATTTCCCGGATTTCCCGATATTTTTGTGGAAATTTTCCGAAATTTTCTCAGAAAGATCGTTTTACGCAAATTTGAGACAGGGAGAGCCGAAATTATGCACCTCCCAAAAAGAAAGAGTGTCGCTCTCTGAGCGACACTCGGTTAGATCCGATACAGCCGTTTTCCGTTTTCCACGGTCAGTCGCTGAAGCTCCTCCAGAGGGATCCCCCGGATCTCGGCCAGCTTTTCGGCCATGCGGAACACCTTGCCCGGGTCATTGCGTCTGCCCCGGAAGGGCTCGGGGGCCATATAGGGGCAGTCGGTTTCAATCACGATCCGGTCGGCCCGGGCAGCGGCGGCGGCCTCCACGGCCCGCCGGGCGTTTTTGAAGGTCAGCACCCCGGTAAAGCCCACATACCAGTCCCGGCGCATCAGCTCCCGAACCATTTCGGCGGAGCCGGAGAAGCAGTGGAACACGCCCTTGACCTGCGGGAATTCGTCGATGATCTTCAGGCTGTCCTCGTGGGCCTCCCGGTCATGGATGATGACCGGCAGCTCCAGCTCCCGGGCCAGCTCCATCTGCATCCGAAAGGCCCTCTGCTGGACGGAGCGGGGGTTGTCCTCGTAGTGGTAGTCGAGGCCGATCTCTCCGATGGCCCGAACCTTGGGATGGGAGCGGGCCAGCTGACGGTAGCGCTCCACCAGCTCCTCGGTGACATTTCCGGCGTCGTCCGGGTGGGACCCGACGGCGGCATAGATGAAGTCGTGTGCTTCCGCCAGCTCCACCGCCATTTGGGAGGAGGGCAGGTCACAGCCCGGGTTCATCACCAGGGTCAGGCCCTGCCGGGGCAGGGAATCGATGAGTTCGGCCCGGTCGCCGTCGAAGGCGTCGGCGTCCAGATGGGCATGGGTATCAAAGAGCATGAGCGTCCTCCTTTTGGATCACGGCCACGAAGCACCCCTCCAGAAGCCGGATGCGGGGGTCCTCCGGGGAAAAATCGGTAAAATTCGGGTATCCACGCAGACCTTCTCCGGTGGATTTCACCAGCGCCTCCTTGAGTACCCACAGCCGCAGCAGACAGGCCCGGGGATCGTCTGACCGGGAAAAGCGCTGATATTCGGAGGGGGAGAGGATCTTTTCCGCCAGAGAAAGGCGGATCGCCCGATCCTGCTCCTCGGCGTCGATGCCCACAGGCCGGTCGGACAGGGCGCAGAAGGCATGGCGTGGGGTGTGGGAGATGGAGAAATAGACGGATTCTCCGGGGAAATAGGGCTTTCCCCCGGGGGCAATGGCGATTTCCGGCATTTCCCGGTGGAATTGCGCCCGGAACATCCGTTCCAGCAGAAGCCTGCCGGTCTGATGCCCGGTGCGTCCCTCCAGAGGAAGGCAGTCCAGTCGATACATTTTAAACTCCTCCATAAAACAAAAGAGAGCCGATCCATGACCGGCTCTCGAATTGTGCAAGGAAAGGGCAGTTAATTAGCCGTTCTCACGCATCTGAGCGAAGCACTCGCTGCAGTACACGGGACGGTCGGACTTGGGCTGGAAGGGAACCTTCGCCTCGCCGCCGCAGCGGGCGCAGACAGCGGTGTAGTACTCACGGGGGCCACGGGTATTGTTCTTACGAGCATCCCGGCAGGCCTTGCAGCGCTGAGGCTCATTCTGGAAGCCACGCTCTGCGTAGAACTCCTGCTCACCGGCGGTGAAAGTGAATTCCTGGCCGCACTCTTTGCAAGTCAAAATCTTATCTTCGTACATTGTAGTTACCTCTCTTCGGTGAAGTGTTTCCCCGTGAAACGACCATAGTGGCAGAACCCGGTGGAAGTGAAAAATATTGCGACGGCAGAAGCCGCATTCGCTGGTATGACTCTTGCGCAACGGAGCCATAAGAAGAAAGGGAACCGTAACTGCAATCAAGAGATGGGGTGAAGTCTCACCACGAGGTAGATTATAGCGGCACAGAGGGGACTTGTCAATCCTTTCTTCACAATTTATCAAAGATTTTCCCGGACTTTACCGGGACAGACCCTATAAGGAGAGCTGAAGCTGGCCGTCGGAGGGATCCATGGGCAGGTGGAGATGCTGATAGGCCGCAGCGGTGGCACAGCGGCCCCGGGGGGTTCGGGTGAGGAAGCCCAGCTGCATGAGATAAGGCTCGTAGACATCCTCCAGCGTGACGGCCTCCTCGCCGATGGTTGCGGCCAGCGTTTCCAGTCCCACGGGGCCGCCGCCGTAGCTCTTTATGATGGCGGTCAGCATCCGGCGGTCGATGGCATCCAGCCCCAGATGGTCCACATCCAGCCGCTGGAGGGCCAGATCGGCGGCCTCCTTGGTGATGACCCCGTCGCAGCAGACCTGAGCGAAATCCCGGACCCGGCGCAGGAACCGATTGGCGATCCGGGGGGTTCCCCGGCTCCGGGAGGCGATTTCCATGGCCCCTCGGGGGTCTATTTCCATGCCCAGAATGGCGGCGCTGCGGGTGACGATCCGGGCCAGCTCCTCCGGGGTGTACAGCTCCAGCCGCAGGCTCACGCCGAACCGATCCCGCAGGGGGGCGGAGAGCTGTCCGGCCCGGGTGGTGGCGCCCACCAGAGTGAATTTGGGCAGATCCAGCCGGATGGAATTGGCGGAGGGGCCTTTGCCCACGATGATGTCGATGGCGAAATCCTCCATGGCCGGGTAGAGGATCTCCTCCACCACCCGATTGAGCCGGTGGATCTCGTCGATGAACAGGATGTCGCCGGGGTTCAGGTTGGTGAGCAGGGCGGCCAGATCACCGGGCTTTTCGATGGCGGGGCCGGAGGTCACCCGGATGCCCACGCCCATTTCGTTGGCGATGATGCCGGCCAGCGTGGTTTTGCCCAGACCGGGAGGGCCGTAGAGCAGGGTGTGATCCAGCGGCTCCCCTCGGAGCTTGGCGGCCTCCAGATAGATGGAGAGATTGGATTTGGCCTTCTCCTGACCGGTATAATCCGCCAGAAGCTTGGGCCGCAGGCCCACCTCTGCTGCGTCGGTGTGCAGCTGGGTGGGGGTGGTGATGGGAGCGTCCAGCTCCTCGGAAAATTCAAGACTCATATGAAAACCTCCCATGGGGGGAATTTAGCCCTTGGTGACCATGGCCCGCAGGGCGTAGCGAACCAGCTCCTCGGTGGTGGCCTTGGGATCGCAGCCCTTGAGGGCGGCGGCCACCTCGGCGGCGGAATAGCCCAGCTCCTGCAAGGCCGCAGAGGCCAGTGCGGCGGGATTCTGGGGGGCTGTGGCGGTGGCGGGAGCGGCCCCGGAGAGATCCAGCTCGGCGCTGCCGTCGCCCACCTTGTCCTTCAGCTCCAAAATGATGCGCTGGGCGATCTTTTTCCCCACGCCGGGGGCGGTGGTGAGCATTTTTTCGTCTCCGGTCAGCACGGCCATGGTAAAATTCTGGGGGCCGCCGGAGGAAAGGATGGAAAGGGCCGCCTTGGGGCCGACGCCGTTGACGGAGGTCAGAAGCTCATAGCAGCGCTGCTCCTCCCGGGTGGAAAAGCCGTAGAGATCGTGGGCATCCTCCCGGATGGACTCGCAGAGGAACAGCTTGGCGGGCTGATCCAGCTTGAGCTGGGCGGCGGTATAGGCGGTGATGCGGCAGCCGTAGCCCACCCCATGGCAGTCGATGACGGCAAGCCCCGGCTCCAGCACGGTGACGGGACCGGATACATAATAGAGCATAAAGGCCCTCCCTGTTAAAATTTACTGGTTCTCTGCTGGAGTTGGCCCAACAGAGAGGTGCGGCTTCTGGCGTGGCAGATGGCAATGGCGATGGCGTCGGCGGCGTCGTCGGGTCTGGGGATCTTTTCCAGATGGAGGATGCGCCGGGTCATGTCCTGCACCTGATGCTTGGTGGCATTTCCGTAGCCCACCACGGCCTGCTTGACCTGCATGGGCTTATAGGGGTAGACCGGGACCCCGGCCTGCCGGATGGCCAGCAGGATGACCCCCCGGCTCTGGGCCACGCCGATGCCGGTGGTCACATTCTGACCGAAGAACAGCTCCTCGATGGAGACGGCGTCGGGCCGGGACAGCCGCAGAAGCTCGGTCATATCGTCGTAGATCATTTCCAGCCGTGCGGAAAAATCCGCTCCCGGCGGGGTGGTAATGGCCCCATAGCGCAGGAGCGAGAGCTGTCCCCGCTGGGCCTCGATCAGCCCGAAGCCGGTGATGCCGTAGCCCGGGTCGATTCCAAGAATTCGCATGGATGGATTCACCTCACCTTCTATCATAGCACATTTGTTCTGGCTTTCCTAGAGGAGATTTTCCCACCGTGAGGGGAAAATATTTTCCCCTTCTATCTCTTTACAACCTCCGGGGAATCGTGTAGAATGGGGGGCAACAGAGTAGGATCCTCCGCGTCAAGTGTCGCCAAAATGGGGAGTTGTCTGGCGGACGAAGGGCATTTGCCCGCGGTGGGGGGTCTGCACCCGCTGTTGCATATTGGCGGCAAGCCTCCATATGTAGCATCGATACTCGGTTGGGTGAGGGACAGGGCGCTGCTTCCGGCCTGACGGGTATTTCCAAAGTGCCATTCCTCCCCCCGGGGCAGTCTGCCCTGTGGGGGATTTTTTGGCGGAAAACCGTTGGGATGGGAGAATTCCCATGATCTCACCGCATCTAAAGGAGGTTTTTCCATGTCAAAAAAACAAAAAAGCAAGACCCTTTATGCCCACCCCTTTTCCAAGGCCTACTGGCGGGATGCCTGTGCTGAGCTGCGGGATGTGCGGATGCTGGTGACAGCGGCCCTTTTGATCGCCCTTCGGGTGGCGATGAAGGGCATTTTCATTCCGCTGGCCCCCAATCTGCACATCAATCTGGGATATTTTGTCAATGCGCTGGGCGCTATGATCTTCGGCCCGGTGGTGGCGGCTCTTGCGGCGGCGGTTTCCGATACGCTGGGCTGCATCTATTTTCCCAAGGGGCCGTATTTCTTCCCCTTTATCTTCATTGAGATCGCAGGCAGCGTGATTTTTGCCCTGTTCCTCTATCGGAGCAAGGTGTCGGCATGGCGGCTGATCCTGAGCCGGTTCAGCGTCATTTTCTTTGTGAACATCCTGCTCAATATGCCTATCATGGCGTGGTTCTACAAATTCGTCATGCACAAGAGCTATGTCTGGCTCCAGCTGCCCACCATCGCCAAGAATCTCAGCCTGTTCCCGCTGGAGGCGCTGCTGCTCATTCTGTTCATGTCGGTGATGCTGCCCATCTGCTATCAGCTGGGGCTGGTCTACTTCTCCGGGGAAGGGCTGAAGGTCACGAAAAAGGTGGCCATTGGGCTGGTTTCCCTGTCGCTGGTGGCGGCGGTCACCACCGGCTCCTATCTGGTTTACAACTATAATACCTCCAATCAGGCCAGCTGGCTGGATCCGGCGGAGAAAAAGACCCTCAACACCGGCCTGACCCGGGAGGCTGTGGAGCAGGGGCTGATGGAGGAGGATCAGATCTGTATTGTCCGCCGGGTGTTCAAAAAGCTGGGCAGGGATCAGGCAGAAATCGTCTTTGACGTCTATGATGTGGCGGAGGGCGCCGATCTGGACACCATTATGACCTTCCGCTCCAAGGATGCCAAGGAGCATAAAAAGGAGAGCAAACACCTGACGAAGCGGTATGAGGGCCATGCCACGGTGGATAAAAAGGAGCTGGGACAGCCCCTGACCATTTCGGTTTCCTCCGACGAATAAAGCGGAAAGCACATCGCCTCGGCGGTGTGCTTTTTTCTTGCGGCGGGCGGGCATCTGTGGTAGGATAGGAAAAAATACAAGGAGGCAAATGCCATGTTTGAAGGGTTCTCGCCGGAAACGGTGGATTTTCTCTGGGGCATCCGGATGAACAACAACCGGGAGTGGTTTCTGGAGCATAAGAAGGAGTATCAGCGGTATCTGTACGAGCCGATGAAGGCCTTGGGAGCGGAGCTGTTCCAGCCCTATCTGGATCGGCCCGGGAAAATCCTCAAGGTCAGCCGCATCTATCGGGATACCCGGCTCCACCATCCCACACCCTATAAGGAGAGCCTTTGGATCAGTATCCGCAGGGATGTGCAGTGGTGGGCCGAGGAGCCATGCCAGTTTCTGGACATCCATCCCGAGGGCATCAACTACGGGCTGGTGTTCTGGAGGCCCCGGCCTGCGGCCATGGAGCAGTTCCGCCGGGAGCTGACGGCAGACCCGGAGCCGTTTCGGACGCTGATCCGACAGACGGAGCAGGCGGTGGGGATCCCGGTGTCCGCCAACTGCTACAAGCGGAAAAAGCCCTGTCCCAATCCCCAGGCAGAGCCGTTTTTCCAGTGGAAGGACGGACTCCACTGCATCTGCCACGAGGAATTCGGCCCCGAAGCCTTTTCCCCGGCACTGGCCCAGCGGTCCGCCGCCGTACTTCAGGCACTGGATCCCCTGACGGAAGCCCTCTGCCGCTACGGAGCCCGGGAATAAGAAAAACCGGGCCTCGGCCCGGGGAGTCTGTCGAAAACCCCTTTCAGGGCTTTCCGACAAGTTTTTGCAGTCTGACCCGTGCAGAATTTGTCCGTCCAAAACGAACAAATTCCACACTCTCAGCCTGATATGTATGTTCCCCGAGGTACACGCCCCCGGGGAACATGATTTTCATGTTCCTTGCCGCCAAAGCGGCAAGCTCTGTGAGACTTTTGGAATCAGAAAAACCGGGCCGAGGCCCGGTTTTTTCAGTCCAGAAAGGAATCGGAGTAGATCACATTGTTTTTGAGGATGTCGCAGGCCCGGAGCGTCTCCATCAGCCGCCGGTCACAGGGGTTCACAATGGCGGAGCTGAGGCCCTGCATCATGGCCATGGACAGCAGAGCGCTGTCCAGAATGGGCCGCAGCGCCTTGGGCGCACCGTTGGAGGGATTGGACAGGCCGCCGGTGGTTTTGAGGCCCTCCCGGGACAGCATCCCAATGGCCTCCAGCACCTCCATCTGCTTGTCCTGCATCCCCTTGATGACCAGAAACAGCGGGTCGAACCAGAGGTCATCGCTGGACATTCCCAGCGACAGGCCCCGCTCCAGCATGGTGTGGCAATGGCGCAGCCGCTCCTCGTTGTCCCGGGCGATCCCGTCGGCGGAGCAGAGGGCAATGCAGATGGCATCGTTGGCGGCGGCCAGATCGATCATCTCAATGCGGGAGCCGGCATCTGCGGAGTTGATGATGGGCTTGCCGTGGCGGCGGTCATAGACCCGGATGCCGGCCTCAATGGCCCTGCGGTTGGAGGTATCCAGCGCCAGAGGAACCTGATCGAAGTTCTCCTGAAGGAGCCGAACGGCCCACATCATCCGCTGAGGCCCATCCTGCTCCGCAGGGCCGATGTTCACATCCAGATAGACGGCTCCGGCGGCGATCTGCTGGGCGGCCCGTTTCAGGATCGGCTCCGGATCCCGGGCGTCCATGGCGTCCCGGATGGAGGGGGAAATGCAGTGGATCCGCTCTCCGATGGGGATGAAGGCCTTGGAGGCCGGATTGCGGCCCTTGTAGGTGACGCCGAAATCCAGATGCTCGATGGGGGGCAGCTGGCGCACCAGCTCCTCGAAGCTCTGCTCCGGCCGAACCGAAACGGTCTGACGGGTGGATTTTCCGGCCTCCACCGCCCGGGCGGCGGCCTCATATTCCCGGCTGCGGAGATATTGGGGCAGCTCCACGGCCTCTTGGGTGCCGACCACCACATTCCACCGGGGCAGCGCCTCCTGAATTTCCCCTTGCAGGACGCTGACCTTGCCGGGAAGGATCAGGGTGCGGCTGTGAATCTGTTCCTCGATCTGCTCCCGCTCCATGAATTCCCGCACCGTGGCGGCGGAGAATTTCCCGGCGGCCCACGCCGTCAGCACGGACATTCCCGATGCATCCAGAATCAGCAGGTTCACCGGAACGCCGGAGCGCTCGATCTCCCCCCGCACCAGAAAATAGGTCAGGGCAAAGTCCACCGTGACCACGCAGGGGGAATCGGCGTCCGCTCCGTTGAGGGGGTAGCATTTGGATTCCACCTTCATGGGCTTCTGGGGATCGGTATAGATATTCTGCCGCAGGCCGAACAGGGGCAGGGCCTGCGCCATGGACATCTGCTCCAGAACGAGGACGGAGCCGTATTTTTCCACAAACAGGGAGGCATAGGCGGTTTCCAGCCGGGGATCGCCGCCGGTGAGCCGGGGCAGATCCACCACGGAGGGGTAGCCCAGAGAGCGCTCGCCCTCCTGCAAGGCGCTGCGGCGGCAAAGCACCGCATTTTTCAGGGTTTCCTTCGCCGTGGCCCCGGTCACATCCAGAAAAATCTGCCGCTGGCCCAGAGCCTCCACCTGCCGAACGGTGTCGGAAAGCGCCGAAAGGGAAGGGGCGGTGATGGCTACGCTGGCACCGTATCGGAGGGAAAGGGCGGTCATTTCCCGGAAATTTTCCGGGGTCACGCCCCAGAGCATGGGGGTCTGACCGGCACAGCGGCGCAGAGCCGCCTCGGCGCAGGCGGGATTTTGGGTGTGCAGCAGCACGGCCCGGCCAGTGGTCAGAGTTTTTTCCACAAGGCTGTCGTAGGCCTGTGGAGAACTTTCCAGATCCCGGACACAGACGGCCTCCACGAACATCCGCTGTCCGATGCGTTCATAGTCGATGGCCTGCATTCGGGCCAGCCGCTGGGCCACCGTGGCGGCATCCATGGAGGTATCCACGCTGACGGCAAAGAGATTTTCGTGGACAAGGGTTTTCTCGTGGCGGAACAGCACGGTTTCGCCGCCCAGCAGATGGGCGCCCAGCGGAACCGTGGCCATGGGCGGGGTGGAGGCTGCGGCCAGCTTTTCCACCGCCTCCGGGGAAAAATAGGGGCATTTTTCCAGCGCTGCGGCCCCCTGCGCCACCTTCATGCAGAAGGCCATGCAGGTGGGAAAGCCACATTCCTTGCAGTTTTTCTTGGGGGACAGCTTGAAGATGTCCAGTCCCTTGAGTGCCATATCCTTTCCTCCCTCAGTTCAAATCGGAAATCATCCGGGCAATGGCCGCCACGGCAGCCGGATGGCGCAGGATGACTCCGTCGGCACCGCCGCACAAATCAGCGGCAGCGGTGGCAATTTCCATTTGGATGGCCCGTTCCTCCCGGCTGCCCCAGCCGGGTTCCTCGTTTTCGTCGGCGGTGGATTCCTTGACGGCCCAGCTGTCCGGGGAAACCGGGGCCAGAATGGGCATTTGCAGATCCTCGTCCCCCTGAGCCAGCGCCGCCAGACGGATGCGGTCCAGAGTGGAGGCCGCATATTCGTAGCCATAGCCCACGGCGGCAGTCCCCACATTCAGAACCGTCTGCTCCGGGGCGATCCCCGCCTCCCGGAGCATGATGTTGAGCTGCTTGGCCAGATTCATGTCGTCGGCAGTCTCCGCACCCAGCGGATGACCGCCCTCCCGGGCGGCTGGGGCCAGAGTGCGGTAATTTTCCTCCCGGGCGGAGAACAGCAGTACATTTTTCCCCCGCAGGGCCGAGGCCATGGCGGAGAAAAGGGCCTCGTCCTTCTCCACATTCTGGCAGCCCAGAATCACCAGCGGCAGCTCCGTGACGGCGGACACGGCCAGCGCATCACAGACGCAGTCCTCCACCGGGCGGTTTTCGCCGTTGGGGTCGGCGGCCTCAAAATGCAGGGCCAGAAAGGACACACCTTCCAGTGTCTGGGCCTTTTGGGCCAGCTGGGCCATGGTGGTGCAGTCGGCATAGAACTGCTTGAGCTGGGGGGTCTGCCAGCCGGAAAACCGATCGGAAAGCTCCAGACCGATCCGCTGGGGATGGGGGGCCGGGGCATCGAAGGCATAAAAGGGCAGGGCAGACTGACCGCCCAGCGTGATGGCTTTTGCTCCAATCCCTAGGGTGACTTCTCGGATTTTTCCGGGGAAGGCCCCGGTTTTCGGTTCAAAGGACAAAGTGTGCGCCTCCTATCCTTCCTCCGGGAGCAGGTCTGCATCCCGGGCAATCTGCATGGCATCGCCATGGCGGTTGAGTGTATACAGGTGAATTCCGCTGATGTCACAGTCCTGATATTCCTTGATCTGGCGGACGGTGTAGGCCATGCCCTCCTCCCGGAAGGCCTCCCGTTTGGCCTGAGCTGCCGGGTCGGTGGTCGGAGAAAAGGGGTCGGGGAAGATCCAGTGCCGGGAGATAAGCTTACATAATTCTCTGGGCATGACGCAGGCGTTCCGGGACAGGGCCATGCGGATGGTGGCAGCCTGATCCAGCACGGGCATGATGCCCACATCCACCGGAAGGGTGATCCCGGCGGCCCGGATGGCCTCCATCCACCGACGGAACTGGTCCATATCCCAGCAGAGCTGGGTCATAATCAGGTCGGCGCCCTCCTCCTGCTTCTGCTTTAGGAATTCGATGTCGGTGATAAAATCCGGAGAATCCACATGACCCTCGGGGGAGCCGGCCACAGCCACGGTGAACTGACGGCCAAACTGGGAGCGGATGAATTCCACCAGCTCGGTGGCATAGGAAAAGGCACCGCCGGTTTCCCATTGCCCCTCGGGCAGATCTCCCCGCAGGGCCAGCACATGGCTGACCCCGAGGCTCAGGTAAGTCTCCAGCTGGCGGCGGATCTCCTCCCGGCTGTTGCCCACGCAGGTGAAGTGGGTCATGGGGATGGTTTTCCCGTCCCGGGCGATCCGGCTCAGAACCTCCAGATTCCGACCCGCATTGCTGCCCCCGGCCCCGTAGGTGCAGGAAATATAGTCCGGATGCAGCTCGTACAGGCGGTCCAGCGTTCCGGCGGCACCGCAGAGCTTCTGCATCCCGGCATCGGTTTTGGGCGGATAGATCTCCAAGGAGAAGATGGGCCGCTTCTTCATCAGGTCTGTGATACGCATGGCAGTGCAACCTCCAAAGCCGCTTCCGGGAAGGGGAGAGCGGCGGTAACATTCATTTCGATAAGGAACATCATACCATAAACCCCTTTTTCCTGCAACTGCCTTTTGAAATGGACAAAAAAAGGACGCACCGATGGCTCGGTGCGTCCCGAAGGGGCAGGCTTTAGCAGAACTTTGCGATGGCGTCCTTGATGAGCTGGGCGCACTTCTCGACCTGAGGCATATCCTCGGGGATCAGGGCGGGCATGGGCTTGCGGACGCCGCCCAGATGCAGACCCTCGTTGATCTCCAGAATCTTCTTCATCACGGCGTAGAGGTTGCCATGGCAGGCGCACATCTCATAGATGATGTGGTCGATGGCGTACTGAACCTCCCGGGCCTCGTCGATCTTGTTGGCATTGAACAGCTCGTTGGCCTTGAGCAGCAGCTCGGGCATGACGGCATAGGTACCGCCGATGCCGCCGTCGGCGCCGATGGCACGGCCTGCGATGAACTGCTCATCGGGGCCGTTGAACACCACGAAGTCCTTGCCGCCCTCCATCTTGAACATCTGGATGTCCTGAGTGGGCATGGAGGAGTTCTTGACGCCGCGAACCTGAGGATTCTTGAGCATCTCCCGGAACAGGGGCATGGTCAGAGCCACACCGGCCAGCTGGGGAATGTTGTAGATGATGAAATCGGTGTTGGGAGCGGCGGAGGAGATGTCATTCCAATACTGGGCGATGGCATACTCGGGCAGGTGGAAGTAGATGGGGGGGATGGAAGCGATGGCATCCACGCCCAGAGACTCGGCATGGGCAGCCAGCTCCATGGAGTCGGCGGTGTTGTTGCAGCCGACATGGGCGATGACGGTCATCTTGCCCTTGAGCTCGCTCATCACGGCCTCCAGAATGGCCTTCTTCTCGGCGACGCTCTGATAGATGCCCTCGCCGGAGGAGCCGTTCACATAGACGCCCTTGACGCCCTTGGCCAGCAGATGGCGGGCAAGGCTCTTGACGCCCTCGATGCTTACCTTGCCTTCCTCGTCATAGCAGGCGTAGAAGGCGGGGATGATCCCCTGATACTTGCTGATATCCATTTGAATAACCTCTTTCTGAATTGATCGTAGTGGTTGTATAACAAAGGGGCGGCTAGACATGCTTGCAGGCCAGAGCCGCGGCGATGTTTTCGATATTTCTGTCACATTCTGCACTGTGACGGTGGTAGAATTCCTGATACAGCACATCCATCACCACCAGCTGGGCGATCCGGGCCGGGGTGGAGCCGGGCTGGAAGGGGCTTTCGTTGGAGCCGCAGTGCAGCACCACATCCGAAAGCTTTGCCGCCGGGGATTTGAGGAACCGGGTGACCAGAATGGTCTTGACCCCTCTGGCCCGGGCCAGCTCCAGCACCTCCAGAGAGTTGACGGTGGCGCCGGAATAGGAAAACAGGATGACGGCATCGTTTTCGTCCATGGTGGCGATGGCCGCCAGCTGTAAATGGGAATCGGGCAGGGAATAGAACTTGTTGGAAATGGTGGAAAAATGGTGGGCGCATTCCTGAGCGGTGATGAGGCTGCCGCCGTTGCCCAGACATAGGACATGGTTGGCCTGCTCCAGATGCTCCACGGCCTCGGAAACGGCCTCCTCCCGGATCAGGGAGAGGGTCTGATTGACGGCCTCCGTGGCCAGAAGCCCCACCTGATGACAGCGGCCGGAGAAGGATCCCGCATCGGCCTGTGCCTTGGGCGCAGCGCCTCCGGCGGGGCTGTTCTGCCGTGCCAGCTCCATTTTAAAGGCGTTGAAGCCCTTGAGGTTCATGCTGCGGCAGAACCGGGAGATGGTGGCCTCGGCCACCCCGCATTCCTCCGCCAGCTGGGTGATGGACATATATTCCACCTCGGCATATTGCACCAGCACATAATCCGCAACCTTGCGTTCGGCGGCGGTGAGCTGATAGTAGGCAGAGTGGATCTGCTCCAGAATACTTTGACCGCTCATAGGCTTCCTCCTTTCCAAACCGGGGGCTTAACCCTCCAGGATCTCGCCCATCATCTGATCGACCATGATGAGGCAGCGAGGCACATGGAAGGGTCCCTTGAAGGTGGAACCCTTGCAGGCAGGCTGGGTGGGCTGACCGTCCCGGCGCAGGTAGCCGTACCACTCGCCGTAGGGGGTGTCGGCAAAATACTTCTTGCAGTAGTCCAGAAGCTGATAGAAAATATCCAGATACTTCTCGTCCCGGGTGTCCCGGTAGATCATCATGGAGGCGATCAGGGCCTCGTTATGGGGCCACCACAGCTTCATGTCATGCTCGTAGGCCTCGGGGGGATTGCCCAGACAGTCCATGAAGTAGAGGATGCCGCCGTATTCCTTGTCCCAGCCCATGTTGAAAGCCATGTTGAACACATCGATGGCCTTGGCATGAAGCTCGGGGTCGTTGGTCTGATTGGCCCGATCCATGAGGAACCAGCTGCACTCGATGTCGTGACCGGGGTTCACCATCCGGCCCTCGGTGATATTGAGCCGGGTGGAGCCGTCGGGGGCCACATTTTCCAGAGTGCATTTCAGCTCGGGCTTGACATGATAGGCAAAAATATCGTGGACGCACTCCTTGGCCCGTGCCTCGTAGACATCCTTGCGCTCGGGGTCCACACGCTCCATGACGCCGGTGACATTCAGGATAATCATGGGGATGCCCAGCGCTCTGCCGGTTCGGGTCTCGGGAATGGTCTTGGGGCCCATGCCGGTGGGATCGGGCATTCCGTGGTTCAGGTTCCAGTACAGATCATAGGCACGGCGGGCACGCTCCAGATGCTCCTTCTCGCCGGTGACGCCGTAGTATTCGGCATTGGCGATGCAGTAGAAGGCCTCGGAGAAGCAGTAGCGGCGCTGACGCAGGGGCTGACCGTCCTCAGTCACGGTGAAATACAGACGGCCCTCGGCGTCGTGGTTGACGCAATGCTCCTCCAGAAAGTCGATGCAGCTCTTGGAAGCCTTGAGCCACTCCTCCCGGACGCCGTAGACATGGCACAGGTAGGCATAGGTCCAGCCGCAGCGGCCCTGCATCCAGACGCTCTTATCGGTGGAGTAGACCTTACCGCTGCGGTCTACACAGGTGTAGACACCGCCGTGGGTCTGGTCCATTCCGTTTTTCAGCCAGAAATCGGCTACATTGGCCAGCTGGGAACGAATCCACTCCCGCTCAGCCAGAAATTTTTGCTGATCCATGGGAAATCCTCCATTGAAGTTTATAATCTGTTCTCCCGATGGGGGGAGAATGGCGGAGCGTCGGCGATGCGTACTCCGCAAACTCTTACATCTATCATACCACCCCGGAAAAAGTTTTTCAATATGAATTCATAAATAAAAATTTTTTGCGTTTTCCATGACTTTTGACCAAGGCTGTGGTAGAATAAAGGAACAGCTTTGCTGCAAAACAGAAATTTCGAGGTTGATTTTATGTTCCAAAGGCTTTTTGATCCGGAAAACGATTTTATGATTTTCCTGTCCCAGATCACGGATCTCATCGTTCTGAGCTTCTTCTGGATCCTCAGCTGCCTGCTGGTGGTGACGGCAGGCCCGGGGACGGCGGCGCTCTACGATGCGGTCTTTCACGGCCTGCGCAAGCAGGATCTTCACAGCTGGGAGCGGTTTTTGCACAGCTTCCGCCTGAACTTCAAATCGGGCTGTCTGGCGGCCATCCCGGTGGTGGGGGGGTTCCTGCTGGGACTGGATGGGGTGCTGCGGCTGTTCCGGGGAGCCTACAACGGGCAGATCTCGTGGGCGGTGTTTTCCGCCGGACTGTTCCTGCTGTTCCTGCTCATCGGGATCCTTTCCATCGTGTTCCCCCTGCTCAGTCGGTTTGAAACCAGCCTGCCCCGGCTGTTTTCCAATGCCCTGCGGCTGGGCATGGCCCATCTGCCCCGGACGCTTTTGCTGGCGGCCCTCAACTGTGTCATTTTTTACCTCTGCGCCCGGTTTGTGGTGCCGCTGTTCCTGCTCCCGGCGCTGGGGATGCTGCTGGGGAGCTTTTTGATCGAGCCGATGCTGCGGCCTTTCCTGCCCGAGGATTTTGGGAGCGATTCCGAGCCAAAAGAGCCGGATACATTATAATAAAATGCGCCGAAAAGCGGTCTGCACCCCAAAAACCGCTCCCACGGAGCATCGGAGGCCGGAGCGTGGAATCGGAAACCGTTATAGGCAAAAGTTCACAAAAAAACGGGTCATTTTTTGGCAGCCTCCCGGAGCAGAGAAAATACTTTTGATTATTTTGGAACAATTTAACCGACAGGATGCTGAAAAGAATGGAAATCATAGGATATTTCCCATCTTTTTGAAAAATTTTTCTTGCGGCACATGGATGGAAAAATATTTTCAGATGGTGTTGACAAACAAAAGAGATTCGTGTAATATCTGTTAATAGAATGTACTTTCACGCAAAGTCGATTGTACAAATTAACGAAAGAGGAGAATGAATGATGAAAAAGATTCTTGCACTGGCTCTGGCACTTTGCCTGGTCATGGGTCTGGTCGCCTGCGGCGGCAATGATACCAACGAGACCACCAAGGCTACCGAGCCCAACACCACCACTGCTCCCGTGGAGAATCAGGACAACAAGCCTGCTCCCACCGAGGGCACCGAGATTTCCCTGTGGACTTACCCTGTCGGTAAGTGGGGCGATCAGGCTACCGTCGAAAAGCTGATGGCCGACTTCAAGGCTGCCACCGGCATCACCGTCAAGGTTCAGTTCCTGTCCTACAAGGACGGCGACGACAAGATCAACACCGCTATCACCGCCGGTCAGGCTCCTGACCTCGTCCTCGAAGGCCCCGAGCGTCTGGTCGCCAACTGGGGCGCCAAGGGCAAGATGGTCGATATGTCCGATATGCTGGACGATCAGGACAAGGCTGAGATCCTGCCTGCTACTCTGGCTGCCTGCACCAGCGCCGACGGCGCTCTGTACGAGTATCCTCTGGTTATGACCGCTCACTGCATGGGCGTCAACCTGACTGCCTTCCAGGCTGCCGGCGCTGACCAGTATCTGGATCTCGATACCCACACCTGGACCACCGAGAACTACTTCAAGGCCATCGAGGCCCTGAACGCCAAGTTCCCCGGCCAGCCTGTTACCGCTGTCTTCTGCGGCGGTCAGGGCGGCGACCAGGGCACCCGTGCTCTGATTAACAACCTGTACGGCGGCACCTTCACCAACGCCGAGCATACCGAGTACACCTGGGCCGACGAGGCCAATGTCAAGGCCATCACCAAGCTGTACGAGACTGAGGGCGTCAACTTCGACGCTGCTATCGTCGGCGGCGACGAAATCAAGCTGTTCTATCAGGGCGTTCTGAAGATCGCCAACTGCTGGAACATCCAGCAGCAGCTGGATCCCAACTCCGCCGGTACCGGCGCCGGTAAGACTGTGACCGGCGACGAGATCGTCTGCATGGCTTTCCCCACCGAGAACGGTGAGCCCAAGCTGCAGGGCGGTATCTGGGGCTTCGGTATCTTCGATAACGGCGACGCCGCTAAGATCGAGGCTGCCAAGACCTTCGTCAAGTATTTTGCAGATTCCGAGCATACTGTTGAGGCTGTCAAGACTTCTAACTTCTTCCCCGCTCGTACCGCCGCTGAGGGCACTGACCTGTCCAATGTCTGGGCTGACAACGAGACCATGCAGGAGTATCAGATCCTGATGCCTTATCTGGGCGACTACTATCAGGTCACCAAGGGCTGGGCTCAGGCTCGTACCTCCTGGTGGACTATGCTGCAGAAGGTCGGCGAGGGCGAGGATATTGCCGAGGCCATCGACACCTATGTGGCTGAGGCCAACGCAGCTGCTCAGGCCTAATGCCTGCCATCTGTAAAATCCTGTGATCCATTAGGGTTTGCGCGCCTCTTCTCACGCGCTCTGCGAGGGAAGAGGCGCTTTTTTACAATCCAAATTTTGAATTTTTTGTGACGGCGTATGCGACTGAAGTATGCATCACAGACCCGGATGGAGCGTCCCTTCTTCCGGCCCTGTGCTGCATATTTCAGCAAACTATCTGAAAGGGAGTGTTTTTCTTGTCCAAGCAGAACAAGCAGCCCATGAGCAGAGCCTTGCAGCGCAGAGAGGATCTTTCCGGTTATTCCTTCATGCTGCCCAGCCTGATCTTTTTCTTGGGCTTCGTTGTGGCTCCTATGATTATCTGTATCGTAATGAGCTTCACCAACGCCAATATGCATGGCGATATGTTCGGCAGCTTTGCCGGATTGAGCAACTACACGAAGCTATTCCATGACCCCGTTTTTCTGGAAGCGCTCCGCAACACCTTTGTCATCGTGATCGTGAGTGTGCCTGCGACCTGCGCTTTTTCCCTGTGGGTTTCTTCCTCCATCTATGAGATGAAGAGCTTCAGCCGCAGCTTCTACCGCATTGTGTTCTACCTGCCCGTGGTCACCGGCTCCGTCGCCGTTACCGCTGTGTGGAAGTGGATGTTCGACGGCTACACCGGCATTTTCAACTCCGTACTCAACGGCTTCGGCGTCCCCAACATCAACTGGCTGGGCGATACCCGCTATGCCCTGTGGTGCATCATCCTGATCCTGTTCACCACCTCCGTGGGCCAGCCCATCGTCCTCTATGTGTCCGCTCTGGGCAATGTGGATAAGACGCTGGTCGAGGCCGCAGAAGTGGACGGCGCCAATGATTTTCAGGTGTTCTGGAAGGTCAAGTGGCCCCAGATCATGCCCACCACCCTCTACATTCTGGTCATCACCACCATCAACTCCTTCCAGTGCTTCGCTCTGATTCAGTTGTTGACCGAGGGCGGCTCCGGCACCAATACCGTTATGTATCACATCTACTACACCGCTTTCAAGCTCACCGAGCAGGCCGGTCACTTCGGCTACGCCAACGCCATGGGTGTTGTGCTGGCCATCTTCATCGGCATCCTGTCCGCTGTGCAGTTTAAGCTGGCCAAGGAAAAGTAAGGAGGGATTTTCATGAAAAAGAATAAGAGCCTTGCTTACCGGATCTTCACCTATGTCCTTTTGGCTTTGGTGGCCTTTACCTTCCTGTTCCCCCTGTACTGGATCGTGACCGGCGCATTCAAGACCGGCGCTGATATTTTCAACCCCAAGCCCGTGCTGTTCCCCACGGAATGGACCATGGATAACTTCCACCGTCTGCTCAACAAGCGTACCAGCCCCCTGTTCAGCATCTTCGGCATCGACGGCCCCACGGCCCCCTCTGCCTACCGCTGGCTGCTCAACACCGTGTTCATGTCCGTCGGCGCCATGGTCATCACCTGCGCCACCGCCGCCATGGCCGGTTATGCGCTGGCTAAGAAGCGCTTCCGTGGCCGTCACATCATCTTCGGCCTGATCGTCTGCGCCATGGCCCTGCCCAAGCAGGTCATCCTGATCCCTCTGCTGAAGGAAATGTCCGCTCTGAAGCTGTACAACACCCTCTGGGCCGTTATCTTCCCCACCGTCGGCTGGCCCTTCGGTGTGTTCCTCATGAAGCAGTTCTCCGAGAGCGTTCCCGGTGAAATGCTGGAGGCCGCCAGAATCGACGGCGCCAGCGAAATGAGAACCTTCTCCACCGTGGTTCTGCCCCTCATCAAGCCCGGTATCGGCGCTCTGGCCATCTTCACCTTCATCAACTCTTGGAATGACTATTTCATGCAGTTGGTCATGCTGGCTGACAACGATATCCAGACCATCTCTCTGGGCATCTCCACCCTGATGGGTGAGAGCAGCGTGGATATGGGCGTTCTGATGGCCGGCTCCGCTCTGGCAGCCGCCCCCATCATCATCGTGTTCCTGATCTTCCAGAAATACTTTACGCAGGGCATCACCATGGGTGCTGTCAAGGGCTAAATCCCAATTCCATAGGCGGACGCACAGAAATTCTGTGCGTCCGTTTTTCGTTGACAACATCTGGGAAAAATCCTATAATAAGACCAATTACACCGAGGGAGGAATGGATATGGCAACCGTATGGATGGTTCAGGAGGATGGGGCCGTGGTGACGGCTCAGGCCCAGCCCGGGGAGATCCTGTGGGATGTGGCACGGCGCTCCGGCCTTGCGCTGGACGCCCCCTGCGGCGGAAACGGAACCTGCGGCAAATGCCGGGTTCGGCTGCTGGAAGGAGAGCTGGACAGTCACCAGAGCCGGAAGATCTCCTCGCAGGACTGGGAGCAGGGCTGGCGGCTGGCCTGCGGGAGCCGGATTCTGGGGGATGTGAAGGTCGCCATTCCCAGAGCCGTCTGGGGCTTGCAGCGGCAGATGAAAATCGAGGCCCTCTCCCAGACAAGGCTCAAAACCGTGCTGTCCTCTCTGCGGATGGATGGGATTGCCATGGGACAGCCCTTCCGGGCGGTGGAGCTGGCGCTGGAGCCGCCCACGGCGGAGGACAGCCTGCCGGACAATGAGCGGCTGGTCGGGGCCTTACAGCAGGCCGCCGGGGCCGGGGAGGTTTTCCTCTCCATCACGGTGATGCAGAAGCTCAGTCGGCTGCTGCGGCAGGAGGGCTTTCGGGTGACCGTCCGGGGACGCATGGAGCCGGAGGGGTTCCGGGCCATGGATCTGGCCCCGGTGGGGGACAGACGGCTGGTGGGCGCTGCCATCGACATCGGGACAACGACGGTGACGGCGGTGCTTTTGGATCTGGAAACCGGCGAGCTGCTGGCGCAAGGCTCCCGGGGCAACGGGCAGCTCCCCTACGGAGCGGATGTCATCAGCCGCATCATACAGCAGGGAAAGCCCAACGGGCGCACCACGCTCCGTCGGGCGGTGACAGAGGATACCCTGACCCCCCTGCTGGAGGAGCTGTGCCGGAGCGTGGGGATCTGGCCGGAGTCCATTCTCCAGCTGGTGGTGGCCGCCAATCCCACCATGAACCATCTGCTGGTGGGCTGCGACGCCTGCGGCATCCGCATGGAGCCGTATGCCCCGGGCTTTCTCCACTGGGAGGGGCTGCAAGCCGGTGACATCGGTCTGCCGGGAAATCCCCAAGCCCGGGTGACCCTCTGCCCCAATGTGGGGGCCTATGTGGGCGGAGATATTACCGCCGGGGTGCTGGCCTCGGGAATGTGGAATCAGGAGCCGCTGACCCTGTTGGTGGATCTGGGAACCAATGGGGAGATCGTTCTGGGGAACCGGGAATTTTTGTTGTGCTGTGCCTGCTCGGCAGGGCCGGCCTTCGAGGGCGGAGAGATCTCCTGCGGGATGCGGGCCAGTCCCGGGGCCATTGAGGCGGTGCGTCTGGATCCCAAGACCATGGAGCCAAGCTGCTCCGTCATCGGCGGCAGGGCCGCAGGGCTGTGCGGAAGCGGTCTGATCGACTGCGTGGCCCAGCTGTTCGAGGCCGGGATCATCGATGCCCGGGGCAGCTTTGTCCGGGAGGGCAGCCGTATCCGCCGGGACGAAAACGGCGTGGCCCGGTTCGTGCTGGCCCGGAGGGAGGAAAGCCAGACGCAGAGGGAAATTTCCCTGACGGAAGTGGATATTGCCAGCTTCATCCGGGCCAAAGGGGCCATTTATGCCGCCATCGACACCATGCTGGAGGCGGTGGAACTGCCCATGGAGGCAGTGGAACGGCTTCTGGTGGCCGGGGGCATCGGCTCCGGCATCCATCTGGAAAATGCCGTGGCCATTGGGATGCTGCCGCCGCTGGCCCAGAGGCAGATGCAGTACATCGGAAATTCCGCTCTGCTGGGGGCCTGCGCCGTGGCTTGCAGCGCCGAGGCCGAGGAACAATGCCGGGAGCTTGCCCGGAGCATGACCTATTTGGAGTTGAGCAGCTGCCCGGATTATATGGAGCGTTTTGTGGCCGCCTGCTTCCTGCCCCATACCGACGGGAAAAAATTTCCCAAAATTAAAAAATAATCTCCGATTTCCCCTTGTCGAATTTTGAAAAAAGGGGTAAAATAAATGTGTAAGCGCCTTTGGAGAAGTCCGAGGGCGCTTTTCATTGCGAAATGGGAGCGTTCATGTTATAATCAGCACAATGATTCGGCCTTGCCGGGAAAAGAGTTTCAAGAATGTATAGACGAGTTTATGTGGAGATCACCAACCGGTGCAACGCAAATTGCAGCTTCTGCCCCGGTACCAAGCGCCCGCCCAGAGCCATGACTCTGGAGGAATTCCAGCTCATTGCGGACAAATTGCAGGGCGTGACCAAATATCTGTATTACCATCTCATGGGCGAGCCGTTGACCCATCCCCAGCTGCCCCAGATGATCCGCTATGCCGGGTCGCTGGGCTATAAGTCCGCCGTGACCACCAACGGAAAGCTCCTGCCCAAGCGGGGACAGGAGCTGCTGGATGCTGGTGTGTACAAGGTCAATGTGTCCGTCCACTCCTTCGAGGAGGGGAGCCGGGAGCAGTATCTGGACTACCTCAACGGCTGTATGGATTTTGCGGAGCAGGCTGCCCAGACCGGGACGCTGGTGGTGTTCCGGCTGTGGAACCGGGGCTACGACAAGGGCCGCAACATCAGCACGGTGGATCTGATGCGCCAGCGCTTCGCCGGGGAATGGACGGAGGGAGAGCGGGGCATCAAGATCCGGGATCGGTTCTTTCTGGAATACGGGGAGCGGTTCGACTGGCCTGATCTGGAGGCCGAGGATCAGGGACAGGATGTGTTCTGCTACGGTCTGCGGGATCACTTCGGCATCCTCAGCGACGGACGGGTGGTACCCTGCTGTCTGGATCGGGAGGGGGAGATCACCTTGGGCAATATCTTCCGGCAGTCTCCCGAGGAAATTTTGGCCAACCCCCGGGTCAAGGCCATTGTGGACGGCTTTTCCAACCGAAAGGCCGCCGAGGAGCTGTGCCGCAAATGCGGCTATGCCAAACGATTTCGATAAAAAACGGAGCGTATCGCCAATGGATACGCTCCGAAATTTTTTATCCGATGCCGCCCAGCAGGATCCCGGCGATCAGAACCAGTACACAGATGCCGCAGAACAGGTATTTGCCCATGGGATAGAACCAAGGGCCGATGGGCTTGTCCCGGCCCTGATTCACCTGCCGAAGCACGAATTTCTTCCCCAGAACCCAGAAAAACAGGATCCCGGCCAGTCCGGCTCCCAGAGGGCAGATATAGATGGACAGCACATCCATCCAGTCGGAGACAATGCCCTGAATGGCCAGAGACACCAGAAGGCCGATGATGCCGATGATACAGCAGGAGGCCGTCCGATCCAGACCGAACCACTCCTGCACCGTGGCAATGGGAGCCTCGTAGAGATTGATGAGGGAGGTCAGTCCGGCGAAGAACACCGCCGCAAAGAAAAGAATGGCGATGAGCTTTCCTCCGGGCATGGAGGCAAAGAGATTGGGCAGGAAGACGAACATCAGCCCGGGGCCGCCGCAGTCCAGCCGGGTCCCGGCGGCGGCCATGGCCGGGATGATGACCAGCGCTGCCAGAAGTGCCGCCAAGGTGTCGAAAAAGGCCACCCGGGCTGCGGATTTGGGGATATTTTCCCCGTCGGACAGGTAGGAGCCGTAGATGAGGGTTCCGTTCCCGGCCACGGACAGGGAGAAAAAGGCCTGCCCCAAAGCAAAGATCCAGGTTTTCGGATCCCGGATGGCTGCCGGATCCACCCGGAAGATGTAGCGGTAGCCGTCCATGGCCCCCTCCCGGGTGCTGATATAGATGCCCAGCAGGGCAAACAGCAGGAAAAACAGGGGCATCATCACCTTGTTGGCCTTCTCAATGCCCTTGCTGACCCCGAACATCAGGATGCCCAGCGCCGCCGCCAGAGCGATGATCTGGAACAGATTGTTGCCGAAGGGAGAGGCCATGGTGAGGAAATGCTCCCAGAAGGTATCCACCGTGAACTGGGTGATGGGCGGGCAGGTCAGGGCGTCCACCGTGTATTTGACGATCCAGCCCATGACCACCGTATAGCCGATGGCCAGCGCCAGAGAGCCGAGGGCCGGGATCATGCCCAGAAGCTGGCCCAGCTTGGGATGCCCTTTGGAGCCGGTGGCGGCGCTGAAGGCGTCGATGGGGCCGGAACGGGTGGCTCTGCCGAAGGCCATTTCCCCGATGACCCCGGTGGCGCCGATCAGGGCCACGAACAGCAGGTAGGGAATCAGGAAGGCTCCGCCGCCGCAGGTGGAAACCCGTGTGGGAAACAGCCAGATGTTTCCCATTCCCACCGCAGAGCCGATACAGGCCAGAATGAAGCCCCAGCGGGATCGGAAGGACTCCCGTTTTGGTTCAGACATACTTTTCCACCTCCGAAATTTGTATATTTTTCCCATTATAACATACAAAGCCCGGGGTGTGCAAGGGAGAAAATGGAAAATCCCGGCATCCACTGGGGATGCCGGGGGAAAATCAGCGCTTGGAGGTGCGACGGCAGAGCTGCCGCTGGGCGTCCGCCCGACTGAGTCTGCCTTCGTTGCACATACTCATAATGGCCACATCGTGATCCCGGAGCTTGTAGCAGCTGAGGATCAGAAGCCCCACCAGCAGACCGGCGGCAGGGATCAGAATTCCGGCCTTCCACAGCCGACGGGCAAAGCCGGTGGCCTGCAAGGCACCCTCGCCCTCCACAAAGCCCAGATAATGGAGCATCAGCGCACCGGAGACGGTGACCGCCGTGGTCTGGAGCTTGACGAAGAAGATCTGGATGGCCAGAGGAAGCCCCGGCACCGATTGCTGACCGATGTAGCGGCCATATTCGATGCAGTCTGCCGTCAGGCGGAACAGGATGGAATTGAGGACGGCGGTGGGGATGGAGGCTGCCACAGCCGCAAGCACATAGGCCGTCTGGTTCCGATAGCCCACATAATAGCGCACCAGCTGCATGGCCAGCGCCAGCACCACGGCGGTGTAGAACAGGCGGAATTTGTCACAGCGGGGGGTGATGGACGGCAGAAGAATGCCGATGCCAATGGCGGGGATCATGCACAGGATGCCCGTGACCGAGAACATGGATTCCCGACCCAGACAGTGGCGGGCCATGTACAGGCCGCCCCAAGAGGAGAGCTTGGTGATGCTGATGACCAGAAAGGCCAGATAGTAGATGGTGAGATACCGATTGCCCCGGAGATAGTGCAGGATCTCCCGAATTCCGATGGACTGGATCGGCTCGGAGCTGTTGGGCAGCTGGCTCCGGTGGAGGGTGCTGGGCAGCAGGAACAGAAAGCCCAGCAGGGCAATGCAGGTGACGCTTTTGCTCCAGCCCCCCAGACGGCCCCGGAAGCTGGGGATCACCACCAGAAGCACCGCCGTTGCAGCCATGGCGCAGCCCCGGCCAATGGGGTTGAGGGCGGTGTGACCGTGACTCAGCTCTGTCAGGCAGTCCTCCATGCCGAAGCTGGGAGCGCCGCAGACGGCAAAGGAGAAATCCCAGATCAGATAGCCCAGTCCGGCCCAGAGGATCTTAGACCAGAGGGGGAGCCAGAAGGGGATGGAGAACAGGAAAATCGTGGAAAGCGGCACCGCCAGCGCACACAGCCGCAGCAGGAGCCTTGCCCAGCGGGAGCGGCGCAGCTGCATCACCCAGCGCCCGAAGAACGGCCCCATGACCAGCCCCCACAGCTGGACGGCCAGCGCAATGCCAGCCAGCGCCAGAACCGGGATGCCCATGTCCGTGAAATAGATGTTCATATAGAGATAGACCAGAAAATAGAACAGATTCTGGCCCATAAAGTACAGTCCGCACCGCATCAGCTCCGGCAGACTGCCTGCGGTTTTGCTACGCAGTTTCATAGAGAATCCTCCTATCTGAGAATGATTGTTTGTTTTGACAACAGCTATATCATAGCAGAATTTCCACTCTATTTCCATAGAACGAAGAAATATTAAGAATATTTCTACATTTAATACAAATTCACGGGAATAAAAGAATAAAAAATAGTCATTCAATTTCAAAAGAAACTGGAATTTTTCTGAAAATATCCCGTTTGGGGCAAGCGAAAAAGATAAATAATGTATGGAAAATTTTGTATCGACAGAAAAAGACTTGTTTTTTTGCCAAAAGGATGGTATGATGGATGCATTATACAAACAAATGTATTTATCACAAGGACATAGATGGAAGGGAAAGGGTGCGATGAGATGAAATACTTGGTTCTGCTGGGCGACGGTATGGCGGATGAGCCGCTGGAACAGCTGGGGAATCGGACGCCCTTGGAGGCTGCGGATACGCCGCTGATGGACGCTATGGCAGGAATGGGGGAGATGGGGCTGGTCAAGACTGTACCCGAGGGCATGACCCCCGGCTCCGATGTGGCCAACCTCGCCGTATTGGGCTTTGATCCCAGTCGGAACTACTCCGGGCGCTCGCCGCTGGAGGCGGTCAGCGTGGGCGTTCCCATGGAAAAGCATGACATCATCCTGCGTTGCAATCTGGTCACACTCAGCGACGAGGAGCCTTATGGGGAAAAGCGGCTGCTGGATCACAGCGCCGGAGGCCTTTCCACCGAGGAGGCCGATGCCCTGATGGACGCCGTTCGGGAGGCCTTCGACGGGGAGACCTATCGGTTCTATACCGGCACCGGCTATCGGGAGCTGACCGTCTGGAAAAACGGCGCTCTGCCCCGGCTGGCCCCGCCCCACGATCATCTGGAGCAGGTCATCGGGCCGTGGCTGCCCCGGGAATCGGAGCTGCGGCGGATGATGGAGGAGAGCTTCGCCCTGCTGGACAGGCATCCGGTGAATCAGCGTCGGGCCGAGCAGGGTCTGCCCAAGGCCAATTCCCTCTGGTTCTGGGGGGCCGGCACCAAGCCGGAGCTGGAAAATTTCCGGGAAAAAACCGGGAAACGGGGGGCCATGATCTCCGCCGTGGATCTGCTCAAGGGGATCGCCATGGGCAGCGGCATGACGGTCATCGAGGTTCCCGGTGCCAACGGCGGACTGGACACCGACTACGAGGGCAAGGCCCGGGCGGCCTGCAAGGCGGTGCTGGAGGAGGGCTTCGACTTCGTTTATATCCATGTGGAGGCTCCCGACGAAATGGGCCATCTGGGCAGCGCCGAGAAGAAAATGCAGGCCATCGAGGCGCTGGATCATCGGCTTCTGGCGGTACTCCGGGAGCAGATGGATGCCTCCGGGGAGCCGTATCGGCTGATGGTTCTGCCCGATCATCCCACCCCGGTGCGGCTGCGCACCCACACCGCAGAGCCTGTTCCCTATTTCATCTACGACAGCACCCGGCAGAATCGGAAAATCGGAGCATACTCCGAGGCCGAGGCTCGGCTGACGGGGGTGTATCAGCCCGAGGGCTATCGGCTGATGGATGAATTTCTGGAGTTGGATCGATAGAAAATGCAAAGACCTGTCCCGGCTGGGGCAGGTCTTTTTTGGGATCATACAGAAAAACAGGCCGCCCAAACGGACGGCCTGCAACAAATTCAGTTGGGCAGAGACTTAGTAGTTTTCTGCACGAACCTCAAAGAAGGACTGGGGATGCTTGCAGACGGGGCAGACGTCGGGAGCCTTGGTTCCGATGACCATATGGCCGCAGTTGCGGCACTCCCAGACGGTCACACCGGCCTTCTCAAAGACGGCCTTCTCCTCCACATTCTTCAGCAGCTTGCGATAGCGCTCCTCGTGGGACTTCTCAATGGCGGCAACCCCCCGGAACTGCTCGGCCAGCTCGTGGAAGCCCTCCTCGTCGGCCTCCTTGGCCATCCGGGCGTACATATCGGTCCACTCGTAGCTCTCGCCCTCGGCGGCATGGAGCAGATTCTGAGCGGTATCGCCCAGCTCGCCCAGCGCCTTGAACCAAAGCTTGGCGTGTTCCTTCTCATTCTCGGCGGTTTTCAGGAACAGAGCGGCGATCTGCTCATAGCCGGCCTTCTTTGCCACGGAGGCGAAGTAGGTGTACTTATTCCGGGCCATGGACTCACCGGCGAAGGCCTCCAGAAGATTCTTCTCGGTCTTGGTTCCGGCGTAGGGGTTCTTGGCAGGGGCCTCCAGCTTCACGAACTTGGAAGCAGGGACCTTGCAGACAGGGCAGATAAAATCTGCGGGCAGGGGCCCCTCGTGCAGATAGCCGCAGACGGTGCATTTCCACTTTTCCATAATCATTTCCTCCTTGCCCGCCGAAAAGCTCCGGCGGTGTAATCCTCATGCCGCAGGGACAGTGCAGCACTTATTGGCAAAAGTATACCACTTTTTGCCCCCATCGTCAACCGAAATCCGGCGCTTTTTGGGGAAGGCTCCGGGGGAAAATCAGGCGGCTAGAGGGCCTTGCAGACCAGACGCAGAGAGGTGCGGAGCTTTTTGTAGATCTCCAGTCCCTTTTTCTGACCGAATTTCTTGAGATAAGCCTGATAGATCTTTGCCATATCCTGACTGCCGTGCTGGCGCAGGATCTGCACGGTCGGCTCGATGTAGGCGCTGCAATCCGAGGGAAAATGCTTCTGCACCAGCTGACGGATCCGGGCCGGATCCAGCGGCTTTTCCTTGGGCTTTTCCGCCTTGGGGACAGGCTTTTCCGCCTTTGGGGCGGGCTTTTCGGCCTTGGGGACAGGTGTTTCCGCCTTTGGGGCGGGCTTTTCGGCCTTGGGGACAGGCTTTTCTGCCTTTGGGGCGGGCTTTTCGGCCTTGGAGACAGGTGTTTCCGCCTTTGGGGCGGGCTTTTCGGCCTTGGAGACAGGTTTTTCGGCCTTTTGCGCTGGCATTGGAGGCTCCGGCTTGGTCACGGCCTGTACCGGGACATTGGGGACAGGCGGCTCCGGCCTGACCGGGGCTTGGGCCGGGACATTGGGCTTGGGCGGTTCGGCCTTGGGCTGGGCGGCCTCCGGGGCCTGCGGCTCTGCTTTTTTCATGCTTTCCGAAAGCCGGCGATTTGCGATCACCTGTTCCGGCAGGGACAGCCGCCGCTCATCGCCCTCCTTCTCGCTGCAGAAGGGCTGGCGGCGCACCTGGATCTCCTTCTGGATCCAATAGCGGCAGACCGGATCGTAGCCGTGGTCATTGGAGCAGATCACATAGGCGGCCTGCGGCTCCCGGGCGATCAAATAGCCCAGCTCCGTCACAAGCTGAAAATCCATGGCGTTCTGCCCGGTATAGCAGGGGATGAAGTGCATAAGTTCCTTGTATTGAATCACAGCATCCAGCAGGGAATAGGGGATCCCCGGGGAATTTTGGGTATAAAACAGAAACATTTCCTGATTCGGCTCCATGGGCAGAAGGCGTTTCCACCGATCCCGGATGTTCTCCGTATCCACCAGAAAATAGGTTTTTTGATTTTCCATCCTTTGTTCTCCTTCCGAGTTTCTTCTGTGATTATAGCCGCTGGGAGCGGTTTCGTCAACTTTTCCGTTGAGGTATTCCTGTGAGCGTGCTATAATAGCTCCATTATGAGGAAGGGGAGCAGAGGCCATGCACCAGACACAGATGAAAATTCCATACGGCACGCCGCCCAATGTGCTGATGCTGGGAAACGGCTTCAACCGGGCCTACGATCTGGCCTCGTGGGACGATCTCATTCAGTCCATCGGCACCCGGGAGCTGTCCGAGGGGGAACGGCAATGCCTCGATCAGATGCCCTATCCTCTGCGGCCCATCGTCCTCACCGATGACCAGCTGGACACCCAGATGCAGCACATCGCCCCGGATCTCATCGAGCTGCGCCCTGCCGAGGGGGAGATCGACCTCATCCGGCAATATGCCGCCCTACCCTTCGAGGCCATTCTGACCACAAATTATACCTATGAGCTGGAGTATGCCCTCCACCCGGACTTTCAATGCCCGCTGGAGCGCTCCTGCCCCTATCGGCACATCACCTACGATACCCCCAGCCTTCAGTCCATCCGGCAGCTGCACACCTATTTCGAGGGGAGCCGACCGGGCCAGTCCATCTGGCACATCCACGGAGAGGCCGCCCGGCCCGACACCATGGTGCTGGGCCACTATTTCTACGGCAAGCTCCTGTCCCGGATGCAGCAGTATATCCGCATTTTACAGCGCCGCTGCCACGGGCAGACTTATCGGGAAAAAGGGCTGCTCTGCCGTAGCTGGCTGGACTATTTCATGCTGGGCAATGTCTGCATCGTGGGGCAGGGCATGGATCTGTCGGAGCTGGATCTGTGGTGGCTCATCAACTGCAAAAAACGGAATTTCCCCCACACCCGTGTGACATTGTTCAAGCCCGACGCCGCCCCGGAGCATCGGATGCTGGCGCAGGCCTATCAGGTGCGGCTGGAGGATCGGCCCCCTGCGGAGGGGGATTATCGGAGCTATTATCGCTGTCTGGCCTGCGAGCTGGACGAAAAGCTGTCAAAAGGAGAAAAACGGATATGAAATTTGAACTGACCTTTACGGATTTTATCAGCGGAAAATCCTGTCGGCGGATGGTGGAGCTGGAGGGGGATGCCCAGCGGGGGCTTTGCCTCTATCGGGACAAGTACGCAGAGCATCCCGACCGGGTCATGGAGCCGGAGGATGAACAGCCCCTGCTGGCGGCCTTCTGTCAAGTCCACGATGCCATCACCGACCACATCATCGAAGCCTGTCAGGCGGATTTTTCCTATTGCCGGCGGCTGACCCAGAGCGCCTGCCGGGCCCTAACCGCCCAGCAGGGCATGGATTGGATGGAACTGGGCGAGGGAAAGCTGGAAGCCTTCCGAAAGGCCAAGGAGGAGGGCAGCCTATCCAAGTGCTTCCCGGAGTTCTGCGCCTTTGTCCAGTTCCTGCTCCGGGCAGAGCGGCCCGTTCCCAGTCTGTTTCAGGATGTGACCGGAATCAAGGACGCATAAAAACAGCCGCAGAAAAAACCGGCTTTTTTCACCATCACCTGTTTTATTTTCCCGCACCGAAAAAGCGTACTCAAAATGCACTAAAAAATCCCGGAAAAGCAAAAAACCCGTTGCACTGCAACGGGTTTTTGTTTGTGATTTTATTCCCACTCGTCACTGTAACACAGAACTTAACTGTTTTCCGTTAGGTTTTATGTGCGACAGTCTACGATTTCTACATTGTGTTCGTATCGTATCCCTTATCCTGATGACTCCTATCGTCCTGTTATCAGGGTTGATAACAGCAGATTCTCTGTGGCAGTCTTGGATGTAATCTAATATTACCATGAGGCACCGAAAAACGCAAACGAAATATTAAATACTTGAGGGTATATTTCTCTTTTCCGATTCGGTAACGATCAAACAAAATAATGCTGGAAAGTAATGATATACAAAGAGTGCCGCCGTACCGGGGGCTTTTTTCAGGACTTTGGAATCCGTAGGTATTCAAATACTGCTTTCGTCCATGCCGCATCTCGTGCACCGAAGAGGTAGTCCGTGCCGGATGCCGTTCGGATGAGCAGATAGGGCGGCGTGGTGGGATCGAGAATTAGCTTTAAATCCGGCATACCGGAGGCATAGAAGCTGCCCTTGGCCAGATACTGCCCGCCGGTGCCCCAGGTTCTCCATAGGCCCTTCGGCAGCTCGTCCAGAAGCTCGGCCGATTCGATTTCCTCCATCGGCACCTCATAGCGGGTGCCGCCGTTTTCACAGATGACTGCTTCTTCGGAGATCTCCAGACGGATGTCGCTCTTATCCTCCAGCGCCAGATCCGCGAGCCAGACCAGAGAGCCCACCAGAACCGCCATGGTGATTACCGTGAACAGCTTTCCGCCGAAGGTGGCAAGGTTTACCGTAGTGCCCATGCCGGTGCGGGCATTGACCATCAGATGGGCGTCGTTGGGATTGCAGTAGAACATGCCGCCCAGCCAGTAATCGTCTTCGTCGGCGTACCAGTCTTTGCCGCTGTCCTGCGTCAGCTGTTCCTGCTGTTTCCTCGTCTGCATTTCAAGTCCCAGCAGCGCAGCACAGAGAAAGACAGAGCTGACCACCACCAGACTCATGCCCACCATGGGGGACAGAGCCATGACCCAGAGGGAATAAGAGGTCAGCACGCCGCACCATGCGCAGAGCAGCCAGATCTGCTTCCACTTGCGGTAGCGCAGCTGGCTGAGCGCCTTGGTGCGCTCGGGATCCCCGTCCACGGTCTCGGATTTTTTCCGATAGCAGAGAACGGCAAACAGATAGCTCAGAAGGGCAATGCCTAGATCCATCAGATGGACCCACCAGATACTGCGCTGGAACGCCATGGGGACTGCGCAAAGCGCCGCACAGAAGAGATATCCCCAGAGCTTCGGCTTCGGATAATCGATCATAACACGGGTATCCACCCGGACGGGGTTTTTCCGGGGCGCAGTCCAGCTCCGCTGCTTTTTGAGGGCCTTGAGCTGCCGGTTTTCGAGGGCGTATACCACCATGGGAACCACCATGATAAATACCAGCATCACGGTCCAGCAAATGAGACTGGCGGTGAGATCCGGGATGAATACGCCGGCGATGCCCGGAATCAGGAGGATCAGACAGGAAACATTCATCTTTTTCCGGAAGTTCTGCAGAATCTGCTGAACGCCGGGGTCCTCCTGCGCTTCCTTTGGAAGCGTCACGCCGAGAACCAGATTTTTCTTGAATTTTGCTTCGTTTTTCAGGGGAAGCCATTCGCCGAGAAGCGTCACCCACAGGGCGCTCCAGAGAATCAGTCGTCCGAGCATATTATCGTTCCTCCTTCAGGAAAGTTTTGCATAGAACCAGAATGTGTTCGTCGTCCAGTCCCTGCAGCCGCAGCTCCGCTAGAATCAACCGAAGCCGTTCCGAGGTGTCGGGATTGACAGCGGCTACCGGTTCGGACTGCGCCACAACGGTGCCGCTGCGGCGGTCGGTATGCACATAGCCCTCAGCTTTGAGCATCTGATAGGCTTTGCTGATGGTCATCATGTTGATGCCGCTTTCCTCGGAGAGGGCCCGGATGGTGGGAAGCCGATCACCGGGCTTCAGTGCGCCGCCGGAGATGGCCAACACAATCTGATTTCTCAGCTGCAGATACAGAGGCGTTTCGCTCTGAAAGTCAAATTCCAGAATCAAGAACACCACCTCCTTCTGATTGCATTATAACATATAATGCATATAATGCAACTAAAATTTTCATCGAGGTCAGGGGAAGGGTGGTGATTTTCGGAGAAAATACGCCCCGGCTTTTTATTTTCAATTTTAATTATAACATCATATCTTATATCAATCATTCATAGTGTTAAAACTGAGATTTGTATACGGAAAAATAATGGAAAGTAACATATTCAGGTGTTTTAATCAAATTCTTACCTTTTTGTTTCGAGTATAACATTTTTAGGTGTTGTACTGAATCCTGAAATTTAATAATAATTGTTTGTAACACGAAATATTACCGGGTGCAGTCTAAATGGACTGCACCCGGCTTCTTTATGCGTAGATGATTTCGTTTTTCACGATTTCCCGAACCCGGTCCCGGATGCTGTTCATCCGCTGGAACCACTCCATGGGATCCTCTGCCTTGAGCTGCTCTGTCAGGGTTTCCTCCAGCTGAAGGACTCTCTGCTCCACATCGCTCAGATACTCTGCAAGCTTCATATCCGTCAGAAGGTTATAATACCTCACCCGGTGCTTCTCCTTCAGATACCTGCGGTGCATCTGGGCATAGGGGCCCAGATTTACTTCCGACTGCTCCGGAACGGCCAGACAGGGTACGGATTGGATGGAGCTGGGCGAGGGAAAGCTGGAAGCCTTCCGAAAGGCCAAGGAGGGGGGAAGCCTATCCAAGTGCTTCCCGGAGTTCTGCGCCTTTGTTCAGTTCCTGCTCCGGGCAGAGCGGCCCGTTCCCAGTCTGTTTCAGGATGTGACCGGAATCAAGGACGCATAAAAACAGCCGCAGAAAAAACCGGCTTTTTTCACCATCACCTGTTTTATTTTCCCGCACCGAAAAAGCGTACTCAAAATGCACTAAAAAATCCCGGAAAAGCAAAAAACCCGTTGCACTGCAACGGGTTTTTGTTTGTGATTTTATTCCCACTCAATGGTTCCGATGGGCTTGGGGGTCAGATCCAGACAGACACGGTTGATGCCGGGGACCTCGTGGGTGATGCGGTCGGTGATCTTGTGCAGGACGGCATAGGGAATCTCCTCGATGGTGGCCGTCATGGCATCGACGGTATTGACCGCACGGATGATGGCGGGCCAGCCCTCGTAGCGCTTGCCGTCCTTGACGCCAACGCTCTTGAAGTCGGGAACGGCCACGAAATACTGCCACACATGGTTCAGGCCGTTCTTGTCGAACTCCTCCCGAAGAATGGCGTCGGCCTCACGCAGAGCCTCCAGACGATCCCGGGTGATGGCACCCAGACAGCGCACGCCCAGACCGGGGCCGGGGAAGGGCTGACGATAGACCATGGCATGGGGCAGACCCAGTGCCTCGCCCACCACACGAACCTCGTCCTTGTACAGAAGCTTCAGAGGCTCCACCAGCTCCATCTCCATCTCCTCGGGCAGACCGCCCACATTGTGGTGGGCCTTGACGCCCTTGGACTCCAGAATGTCGGGGTAGATGGTACCCTGCGCCAAGAAGGAGATGCCCTGCTGCTTGCCGGCCTCCTCGTCAAAAATTTTGATGAATTCCTCGCCGATGATCTTGCGCTTGCGCTCCGGCTCGGACACGCCCTGAAGCAGCTCCAGATACCGGTCGGTGGCGTCCACATAGATGAGGTTTGCATCCATCTCCTCACCGAACACCTTGATGACATCCTCGCTCTCGCCCTTACGCATCAGACCGTGATTGACATGGACGCAGACCAGCTGACGGCCCACGGCCTTGATGAGCAGAGCGGCCACAACGGAAGAATCCACGCCGCCGCTGAGGGCCAGCAGAACCTTCTTGTCCCCCACCTGGGCACGGACCTGTGCCACCTGTTCGTCGATGAATGCAGCCGCCAGCTCCGGGGTGGTGATGCGCTGCATGGATTCGGGTCTTACATTGGAATTCATCGCATTTTCCTCCTAAATTGCAGTAAAGCTAAAAATCATATGGACTTCTCGACATTATGCCGAACTTTTCCCATCCATTGTAACCCATTCCCACCTGCAAATCAACAGCTATCTGTGCATTTTCCCCCTGTCAAAATACAGAAATTGGGGCCTTAAAATTTATGCGATTTGCAAGGATTGACAAAAACTGTATCAGTGCTATAATACAGTTAGAAAGTGTATTACGCACATAGTACAGTAAGGCGGTGAATCCGATGATTTCCTTTGAGCAGTTTGCCCCGGAGGGGAGCCTGCCACTCTATCTTCAAATTGTCGGCTTTCTCAAGCGGGGTCTGGTGGCCGGGACCATTGCAGACGGGGACGAGATGCCCTCCCGGCGGATGCTCTCGGCGCTGCTGGGGGTCAATCCCAACACCATCCAGAAAAGCTATGCGATGCTGGAGGAGGAGGGACTGATCTCCTCCCGGGCCGGTGCCAAGAGCTGCGTGGTGGCGGATGCCGAGGCCATTGGACGGCTGCGGCGGGAGCTGCTTCGAGAGGGCTTGGGGGCTGTGGTGGAGGAAATGAAGCAGATGGGCATGACCTTGGCCGAGGCCCACGAGGCCCTCGGTCTGGAATGGGAGGGAGTAAAATGAGACAAAAAACCAGTCTTGCGGGGCTGTATCTGCGGATGACCGCCCTGCCCGTGGCGATCCTGTTTCTTCTGGTGGGAGGCTTGCAGCTGCTGTGGTTCCAGCCGCCCCAGCTGGTGGAGGGACGGTTTCTCGCCGTTTTTGAGCATCAGCTGCAAGCCGGCTTTCCCCAGATCGGCACCGCCGGACTGCTGCTTCTGATCCTGCTTCTGGTGGGGTGCGGTTCCCAGACCAAGGGCGGCGATTTTTCCATGACGCTGGGGCGGCTGGGGCTTTCCCCCCTGACCCGGCAGCTGATTCTGGCCGGGGTCTGCACCGGTTACTTTCTGCTCTACTGGGCCTTCCAATTTCTGATGGTGGTGATCCTGTTTGCCCGGTCTGCACCGGTCATGGCCGCCCTCTACGAAGGAACGGCCCCCGGGGAGAGGCTGGATCCCATCTGGTTCTTCCTCAGCTGCTATCGGATGCCCTATGTGCATTTCCTCATGCCCCTGCGGGACGGCTTCGGCTATCTCCGAAATCTGTTTCTGGCGCTGGCCTGCGGAATGTGGACGGCGTACAGCTGCCCGTGGAAGCCCCGGCGCAGCTGGCCCCTTGTGACGCTGATCCTTACGCTGAATGTTCTGCGGATCCTGCCCATGCATTCCCCGGCTACCCAAGTCACCTGCATCGCCCAGAGCCTGATTTGTCTGATCCTGACGGCGATTGCCCTGCATCAAATGAAGGGGAGGGAAGAACATGAAAAAATTTGAGCTTCGCCGGGAGCTGCAACGGCTCCTGCCCCCGGGATTCGATTCCTGTCAGAAGGAGCCCCGCCTGCTTCTCTGGGGCCTGCTCCTCTGCGGCGGCTGGAGCCTCTACACCCCGGCGGCCTACTGGAATCAGCGGCAGCTCCTGTTCCGCCGGGTGGGGGGCCAGACCATCCTGATTCCGGGCCGATCTATGCCGCCCTTTTCCCGCTTGGCGCTGCCCGGACTGTGGGGGCTGGGGCTGTTTCTGCTCCTGCTGATGGGGCTGGGCCTTGCCCATATGCGCTATCACCGCACGGATTCCATGAGCATCTACCTGATGAAGCGCCTGCCCGACCCATGGGAATACCATCGGCGCTGCTGGGGAATCCCGCTGCTGGGGGCTGGGCTGGGCCTGAGCCTTACGGGGCTGCTGCTTGTGATCTATTACGCCATCTACCGTTTCATGACCCCGGCCTCGTGCCTGCTGTAAGGAGGAACGCTTATGCTGGAACTGCAATCTGTGACCAAACATTATTTCGGCGGCAAGACCGCCCTTGCGGATGTTTCGCTCTCCATCGGCCCGGGAGAGATCGTGGGCCTGTTCGGAGAAAACGGCGCCGGTAAAACCACCCTGATGAAGTGCATCCTGAATCTGCTTCGGTTCGAGGGGCAGATCACGCTGGACGGTCAGTCCATTACCCATCGGAACCTGCCAAAACTGAGCTTTGCCACCTGCGAACACTCCTTTTTCCCCACCCTGACCGCCACCGGCCACCGGGAATTTTATGAGGAGCATTTTCCGGGCTTTCGCCGCAGACGCTATGAGGCGCTGATGGATTTCTTCGAGCTGCCCCGGCACAAGGCGCTGGGGGCCATGTCCACCGGCCAGAAAAATCAGTTCGAGGTGATTCTGGCCCTTTCCCAAGGGGCCGACTACATCCTCATGGACGAGCCATTCGCCGGGAACGATGTGTTCAACCGGGAGGATTTCTATAAGGTGCTGCTGGGGATTCTGGAGCCGACGGAAACCGTGATCCTCTCCACCCATCTATTAGAGGAGGTTTCCCCCGTCATCAGCCGGGCGGTTTTGCTCCATCAGGGCCGGATCGTGGGAGACAAGACTGCCGAGACGCTGGAAAACGAGGGCAGGAGCCTGATGGCGTATATGAGAGAAACCTACCATTATCGCTCCGACCGGGTGGGAAAGGCCCTGAAGGAGCTGAGTGGAGAGGAGGAATGAGCGATGAAAAAGCTGCTGTGCTTTGTGCTGGTACTGGTGCTGGCGCTGGGCGGTCTGGGCTATGCCGCCGGCCGGCTCAATGCCATGGAAAATCAGATCACCTATGAGCAGCAGGTGGTGGTGGGCGACCCGGCGGTTCTCAGCGGCAAAACCGCCCACATCATCCACACCGGCGGCGACCATCTGCGCTGGGACACCGCCTATTCCTTCGGGTCGGAGCCGACCTACCGGACGGAATTCACATTGTCCCAGAAAAAACCCGTCCGGGAATTTGCAGACTGGGAGCGAATGGATCTGAGGGCCTATCAGGGCGGTGGGCGGTTCAGTCAGGGCAGCTCCTTTTCCGTCAGTCCCCGAACCCCGGTGGGAAGGATGATCCTCGCCTGTGCGGAGCAGGTTCCCAGCGGCCAGAGCCTGACCCAGACCGTTCGGGCCGCAGACTATCTGGAGGTCTATCCCCTGACCATGTATCTGGATTATCAAAGCGCCACCCTTCAGTCCAGCGTGGTGGCGCAGTCCCCCTACGAGCTGGTGGAGGAGCTTCCCGATGACCCGGAGATGCCGGATCAGATCTTTTTCGAGGAATTTCAGCAGGCCTTCCGATTCCCGGTGCAGGCGGATTCCACCTACGAACTGACCCTGACGAAGAACAGCCGGGGAGAGTTGGTGGAGGTGGAGCTGCTTCCCATGGAGATGCCCCAAATCGACTTTCTCTACGCCGTCAACGATCAGGGCCTCTACCTTCTGCCCCGGTTCGAGGATCTGGACGGCCATGGGCTGGAGGGAGACTACCCTCAGGGCAACGGCCTGTATTTCCTGCCGTGGAGGGTGGTGGGGGACTATTTCACCTATGGGGACGACGGCGTGACCATGATCGAGGGTCACACGGTTCTGCCCGACCTTGCCGCCATGAAGAACATCTATCCCCTGCCCGCCGATGGGGCGTGTATCGACTTCCGGCCCTCTCCCGACGGGACGGTGGGCTGGCTTCTGTCCAAGGGGGCGCAGACCTACCGGCTGACGGTGCTGGATCTGGAGCATGGAAGGGCCATGCAGGAACACGATCTGAGCCGGGTGGGATCCGGGCCTCTGGGCCTTCAATATCTCTACCGGGACGGCTATCTTCTGGCCCTTTCCGACGGCCAGCTGGTGCTGGTGGATTTGGAAGGGGAGGGGAGCCGGGTGCTGCGCACCGAGGCAGGAGAAGCGGAGGAATATCTCCGCAGGCTGCCCCACGATCCGCAGGAGCTGTGCCTCCGATATGCGGATTCCCAGCTGATCCTCCTGAATCCCAGTTACGGCATGGAGACGTCCTTCTGGGCGGCGGTGTACACGCCTCAGGGACTTGCCTATCTGGGCCGATATCAAAGCTCGTTCTACCCCCTCCAATTTCAGGGCTATCACTTCTCCGTCCATAATTTCGCCAACCCCATCACGCTGGAGGGCTGAACAGCCTTCTGAGCGCCAAACGGTATACGGATCGGGTCTGCCGCCGAACACGGATCCTGCGGCAGACCCGTTTTCCTGTTCACTTTTCCCGATGACCGTCAGGGAAAGTCCCCTGCCGAAGGAAACGGAATTTTCCCTCCGTCCCAAAAGATAAATGGGGAAGACCTGTTTTTCCCCCTTGCATTTCCGGGAGACATCAGATATAATAAGTGTACTCTTGCTGTGCATTCATGCACAGTGTCCGCAAAAATTCAATAACCGGGTGTAGCGCAGTTGGTAGCGCGCCTGCTTTGGGAGTTCACGCACAGCATCAGCATAAAATCAAATAACCGGGTGTAGCGCAGTTGGTAGCGCGCCTGCTTTGGGAGCAGGATGCCGCAGGTTCGAATCCTGTCACTCGGACCACCTTATGAGAAAAACCGCCAGAAATGGCGGTTTTTCTGCGTTTATTGTTCGGTTTTCTGTTGGGCGACGACCGTCGCCTGTCCCCGGTTCAGTCCAGAGAACCAGGAAGTGATCCAAGCCCTGCCGGACGGTCAAATCGTGCGTTTCCCTAACCGTTCCCTAATTGGGGAAAATCATACAAATAATTAGGGTTAATTGAGTTGCGTGACTGTATCTGTATCAACGACAAATCCCACGAGATGAAAATATTCTGAGTGCTTATCCTTGTGCTGATTCTGACGGATCATACGAAACAATATTACCCTCTAATGCATAAAAATTGATATTAACCGACTGATATTTCTGTTTGAAGGAATCGAGGTATTTTATATATTCAATAGTATCACACGGAGAAACAGTAAATGTACGGTATACTTCATCAGTAGATAACCCATTTTTTAATTTGGCAACTCCAATAATGGAATCATCGTTTTTCCTTTTTATAAAAATTTCCTCAAAACGGAAATCAAAACTATAGATTTCATCGTTTTCCTTAACACGCAGGGGGTACACATTTATTTCTGATGGGAGTTCACTTAAATCATTATTTACATAAATGAAGAAACAGATATGTTCTATTTTAGAGGTACCCTCGTGTTCCTGCATCTGCATATGAAAGCTTAACTCCTGTATGCGTCTTTGATTGTCTAAGCAGTTCGGAACTTGTGCTTCCATTTCAATCAAGATTTGTTCAACAGTGTGATTGACATATGACTGTATTTCTTGGATTTTAGTTATAGCGTCGCATTCTGGAAACTCTGTATGACCATAGATAAAACTCGAAATTTTAAACGAGTTTTGATTTCCCAAAATAAAGCTATTTCTGATATTTACAAGTATTGTTTTTATATGTTTAACATGATTATCAAAACTCTGAAGATAGATATACTCAGGTGCTGTTTTAATCATATCGAGTTGTGATTTTAGTACTGCAAAACTTGGTTCTTGATCCAATGTGTCAAGCAAGAGTTTGATAATTCTTTTATCATCTACATTGATAGAACTATCCCCAAGCAACGACGCATTAATGATCTGAAATAAAACATCCATGCTTAATCTTGCATAATGAAAAAATTCAGATGCTGTCTTTTTTAAGAATATAGCATCATTTAGTTCGTACCCCGCTATATTTAGATGTGTGCGATTCAATGTTTCTGTCGAAATGCTTACATGACCTTTTTCTATAGCGGTCTGAAACAATTCTTGTGTAGTTTCATTCAGTACTAATAACCTATTTTCATATACTTTTTTGATTAATTCTGCAGACATGTTCATATAAGCAAGAGTTTCTTCTAAACTTTGAACATATTGCCACGCATCGTAAACTTTGTTTTGTGCCAAAACTTTTTGTAGACTCTGGAAATTCATAATGCCCCTCCTATCTGTTTTATAATACTATATCATGAATTCTATGTGTATGCTATCAGCATTTCCTTCTCGAACTGGGGTGTAACGGGTATCGTGATTTTGGGGTCGCATATGGCGCATATATTGTGGCGTTGTCTTTTTCTGTACCGAGCAGACCTTGGACGCCGACCCTCACGGGTATCGCTCTGATGTTCGGCTTTGGTATGGCATTTGACAGCGTGGTATCCTGGGTCGCTTACCGCTATCTTCTGAAAAAACAGAATATCCAAATCAGATAAAATCAGCCTCGCCGCTCCGAAAATGGGCGGCGAGGCTTTTTCTTTGTTTATAGCGGCGCAGATCTTAGAGACGCATTCAGCGGCTACTGCTCTCCATCTGCCCCTCCACCTCTGCATCGTAGGAGTACAATCCATCGGCTTCCAGCTCCTTTGCAATTCCTGACGCCAGCTTGAAGCCTGCGGCGAAGCTCTCCAGAGATACATCATTTTTCAGGTAGCCCTGCACATCAATCAGCCGCAGCAGGATTTTTCGCTGGGTCGGATTCAGTTCTGCCTCCAGCTCCTGCCGCAGCTTTGTGATTTCCTCATGCAGTTCGGTATGCTCCGGTTCCCGGAAGAAGCGCTGGTGGAGCGCCTGTAAGTATTCGTACATGGTGGTCACCTCGTTTTATTTTGGTAACACAAACACATACCACAACCTTTGCAGAATAGCTACTGAAACAATCAGCAGCACACAAAGATATTCGCCCAGCCGCTTTCTATTCGCCTGTTTTTGAAATTGGTTAGGCGATTATTCTCAGATTCGATTGATTATTCGCCTATTGTGTGGTATGATTCAGGCGAATAATACTTTGCTGGGGGATTAGACATGAGAGTATTCGACTACCGAAAACTGAAAAGCCGAAGCTGGGACAACGAGATCGTCAGCCTGATTGCCCAGATCCATGAACACAAGGGAAGGCAGGAAGCCTATCTTCAGCAGGCGCCGCAGGAGCTGAACCGTCTTGTGGAGATTGCCAAGGTGCAGAGCACGGAGGCTTCCAACGAGATTGAGGGCATCCGCACCACCAGTACCCGTCTGAAGCAGCTCTGCGCAGATAAGACCACGCCACGCAACCGGGACGAAAATGAGATCATGGGGTATCGGGATGTGCTGAATACCATCCACGAAAACTATTCGTACATTCCGGTGCGTTCCAACTATATTCTGCAGCTGCATCGGGATCTCTACCGGTATTCTGAGACGGGCATCGGCGGCAGCTTCAAGAACACCCAGAATTATATCAGCGCCACCGATGAAAACGGAAACCATTTTGTCTTGTTTACACCGCTCCCGCCCTATGAAACACCAGCGGCAATCGATGCGATCTGCGAAAGCCTGAGCAGTACGCTGGATAGCGGCGAGGTCGATCCGCTGCTTTTGATTCCGGCATTCATCCACGACTTTCTCTGCATCCATCCTTTCAACGATGGCAACGGCCGCATGAGCCGTCTGCTGACCACGCTTCTGCTGTATCGCAGCGGCTATCTGGTAGGCAAATATATTTCTTTGGAAAGCAAGATTACCAAGAATACATCCAGCTACTACGATGCACTGTCGGCTTGTCAATCTGGCTGGCATGAGGGGACGGAGGACGTCGCACCCTTTGTCAAATATATTCTGCGGACCATCCTGGCTGCGTATCGCGATTTCGAGGATCGGGTGAAGCTGATCAAAGAGAACTTGCCCACAGCAGAAATGGTACGCCGTGCGGCTTACAGCAAGATTGGCAAGTTTACAAAGCAAGATATCCTGGAGCTGTGTCCGTCCATTGGTAAGTCTTCCGTAGAGAATGCACTGAAGCAGCTGATCCGCGAGGGTGCTATCATCCGCCACGGCGGTGGCCGCTCCACATACTACACCCGTAGAGATGCAGAGAGTTGATGTCAAAATGATTCATGCCTATGACAAACTTTATCTGGAGAAGGCCCAGTACGCTCTGGTCAGAATGCTGGATTTTGCCGTGTATGAGCTGGACTATTCTCTGGAGAAGTTCTTTGATTTGTTTCTCGGAACCGGTGTAGCAGACCGATTTGGCTCTGGAGATTATGAGTTGCTCGTGGGAAGATCAGGCGTAGAGCTCGCCTATACGGTTTTGGAAGAAGCCGATATACCGTTAGATCGGATACCTGTCCATTATCCAATTGACCGGAGTGATGTCTATTGGACAGGCTGGGCCCTTGCTTATTACCAGTGGTTTACGGCCTTGTCCTTTGCAGAGATCACTGAGGCGGTATCCATCACAGAGATTGCAGCGATGTACACGCCCTATCACGAAATGGATATCCGGCAATTTACAGACCACATGAACGAGTTGTACCTGAAAGCTACTCCTGATACAAACTTGAAACGGCTTCGCAAGAAAACCGGACTGAGCCAAAGTGCTTTGGCGGAAATATCCGGCGTACCGCTTCGGACAATTCAGCAATATGAGCAGAGACAGAAAAACATCAACAAAGCGCAGGCGCAGTATGTTGCTATGCTGGCACAGGCATTGTACTGCAAGATGGAGGACCTGCTGGAGAAGGTCATTCCAGAAAGAGAATAAAAACCAACTCGCAGGGTCCTGCCATTTCGGCAGGACCCTGCTTTCTCTTTCTCATCCTACCCTCTCGAACGGAATCACCTTGCAGCCGCTTTCGGCTTCGGTGGGTGTGGTGGGCGGCTCCGGGTCGGGAGCATTGCCGGTGGCCTGCTCCATGAAGCCGCCGATCTTCTGAGCGGCGCCGTACTGCATCTGGTCGGTGACATGGGTGTAGGTGTCCAGGGTGAAGCCGGCCGAGTAGTGGCCCAGCATACTGGACAGGGTCTTCACATCCACGCCGCTCTGCATGGCCATGGTGGCGAAGGTGTGGCGCAGGTCATGGAATCTGACGCCGGTGTCGATGCCTGCACGGGCCAGCAGATTCTTATTGATGCGGGAGACGCCGTCCGGACTCCAGTAGCTTCCGGTGCGTGGTGACGGGAACATGATGGGATTGTCCGGGTGCTTTTCGTGCTCCTGGATCAGCAGTTCCACCGTCTGCCTGGGCAGGGCCACCTTGCGGATGGAGTTGGAGGTCTTGGGCTCCGTGACCTCCAGCTGCCCCTTCACCCGCACCACCTGCTTGCTCACCGACAGGATGCGGTTCTCCACATCCAGGTCTTCCCACAGCAGAGCCATCAGCTCACCACGCCGCAGGCCGCTGGTCAGCTCCAGATAGAACATGGGCAGCACACCATAGGCTTCTGCCTCCCGCAGGTAGGCGCCCACCTGTTCCGGCGGGATGATCTTCATTTCTTTCTTCTCCTTGGGCGGGATGCGGCAGTTGTCGCAGGGGTTATAGGGGATGAGCCGCTCGTTCACCGCCTGCTGCAGCGCCGCCCGCAGCACCATGTGGACCCGCCGGACATAGCTGTTGGACAGCCCCGGCGGCATGGGCTTTTTGTACCGTGGCACCCGTCCGCTGGTCTTGATCTTGTTATACATCTGCTGGATCTGCACCGAGGTCAGCTTCTTCAGCTTCACCATACCCAGGTTGGGAATGATGTGCTGGTCGATCACATTTTTGTAAGTGACGCCGGTGTTGTAGCGGACATTGGGCTGGGAGTAGGTTTCAAACCACAGGTTGCACCACTCGGCCACCGTGTAGTCGCCGGTGTGCTGGTGCATGGGGATGCCCCGGTTGTCCCGGATGGCCTGCCGCAATTTGTCACGGCACTCGGCTTGTGTCTTGGCCGACACGCTTTTCTGGATCGCCTTTCCGGTGACGGGATCGATGCCCTGGGTGTAGCGTCCCTCCCAGGTTCCGCTGGGCTTGCGGCGGATGCTGCCCTCACCGTTGGCGCGTTTTTTCTTCATGGGATCACTCCTTCCTTGTTGTTAGTACAAACACATACCACAGAAGGCGAGCAATAGCTATTAAAATATTTCAGATTTTTGATCTGCCTGCTCCTCCAGCCATTGGATCAGCCGGTCACGGGGGACGATGATGCGGCTGCCGATCTTGATGGTGGGGAAGTCACGCCGCCTTGCCACCTCGTAGGCGTGGGCGATCCCGATGCCCAGCACCCCGGCCACTTCTTCTACGGTGAGCATCAGAGGCAGCTCGTCGAAGGATTTATATTTACACTTTCTCATTCAGTTCTCCTTTGTATTCGTCTTCGTATGTGATCACGCCGTTGGTCTGCCGGACCTGCCGGACGCAGTAATCTTTTACCTGCCGGAACTCCTGATCGGTCAGTTCGTAGTCCTGGGCCAGCAGAAATGTGATCATGCTCTGCCCCACGGCGGTCTTGAACAGCAGAGAGGCCAGACGGTTCACGATGGGCTTCATGCCCATCTGGATTCCCTTCGCCACGGCTTCTGTCAGATAATTTTCCGTCCTTCCGGCATCCAGAGCGCCGATATAAAAGGCCAGGGCCTTCTCTACAAACTCGTTTTGTGTGGTACAATCGTCCTCCCGATAGTGGGATTTTACCTTGTCCCAGATCTCATCCGAAAGTCGGATGGTGTGCCTGCTTTTGGTCATTCAATCACCTCCAAACCAAATTGGCGCCAGCGAAAAGCCTTGCGGCTCTAAGGGAAACGGGATTCAGAGCGTTCCATGTCCCCGGAAGGCGCAAAAGGAACGCCCTGCGACCCCGGTGGAAAACCCTTGAAAATGCCCGCACTGCGGGCATTTGTGAGTGGAGAGGGGGCGTCCACGACCCCTCTCCTTTCTCCTGCTTCGTTTTAGCCCAGGGTTTACACCCTGCGAAACCGGCCTGTTTGCGGGGCAAAGGGGCTTCGGCGGGTGTTTCCCCGGCCTCCCCCGGAAAACCGCACACAGCGGCTCACAGGGGGCACAGGGGTGCAACCTCTGCCGATGACCAGGTGGGGAAGATCTGCCGGTATTCCTCGACATTCCGTACCACCTGTTTTCCGACCATCTCATTGCAGAGGAAGATATGAAACACGGTATTCAGAAGGCAGTTGTTAATCTCGCTGCGGCAGCTGCTGACCAACTGCTTCTGCTCCTCCGTCAGCTTTGTGTTGGGAGAGTCACTGAGAAACAGACCCACTGCGTCTTTGTCCAGCGGCTCCGAATGATTCCGCTTCCAGAGACTCATCGCCAGGTTCTGGATCGCCAGCGTCCGCTTTACGCACAGGTCGAAATCCGTGTTGATGATATTTTCCAGCATCAGTCTGATCACCTTGTTATCCATTCACGATCTCCTTTCTCTGATTCAGCTTGTCCATGGCCTCCGCCATTCTCCGTCGCTGGGCGGCTTCCTCCACCTGGCAGAACTGCCGCTGGTAGAAAGCATCCACCGCCTGCTGGATGGGCAGGATGGTGTAGAGCAGCGTTCCGTTGCGCTTCATGCCGTCCCTGGTGAACACCGTGGTGGGCTCGGTGAGCACCAGACCTTTCTCCTCCAGCATCCCCACATATTTCCGCACCGTGTTTTCGCTCATGCCCACCGCTTTGCCGATGGTTTTGTAGCTGGGCCAGCATTGGTAGGTCCTGCGATCCTCGCACCGGACCAGGTAGCCGTAGACGGTGATCTCACCGGGGCAGAGCCCCAGAGAGAAGATTTCGTTGGGCAGCAGAAAATAATTTTTGACGGGATCGCGCTTGGGCCAGTAGTTTTGCTTCAAGTACATACCTCCTGAATTTTGATTCTCCCTGCGGCGGCTTTTCTTTGTTTCAGCGCCGCAGATTTTTTGCAGATATTCCGACCGCAGCTTCTCGACCACAAAAAAGATTTCTCCCTTGGCACGCTCGCTCTGCCCAATGCAGAGGTCCTGGCGATGCTTCCCCGGAAGTGTTTTTTCTTCGGTGGTGAGTATTCTTTTTCTGGGTACGGAATCTTTTCCTGCCCATAGCATAATCTATAGATTGATTTTCGTAAATAGAAAATGTATAATTTAGATACATACTATATCAGCGCAAATAGATTCTCTACCGGGAAAGGATTTATGACCATGGGAATTTTGGGTAAGGACTTATTCGATGTCCAGCGACCGATGACAAACATTAAAATTCAATTCGGTGAACAAAGCTATTGGGTGGAGGACAACCTGTTTCCTTATCCCTATGGTTGTATCCTGACCGAGATTCTCAACTACGATCTGGCCCCGATGCAAAAGAAACTGGATGAACTGAATCGAATCATTTCAGAGCAGAACAGAGATGCCGCACCCGGATGTTTTGGGGAGCTGCTGGAATTGTTTGCCTCTCTGCCGCTGTACCGCTCCAAGATGGAGGATTTCCGTAATTTCACTTCCGTGCCGATTGAAGCGTTCTTTGGTGCCGAAGCGATGGAAGAATTTCGGACCCATATCCTTGAGCGGAAGTTCCGGCTTATGCAAACGATGGAAAAAACCGTTGAGGAGATCCGGCAGATCCAAACCCGCTATACCTGGTTTTTGGACGGTGTTTTCAGTGGATCGGAATTTGAGAAGAAAAAAGGCCAGAAGAAAATTCCTCTGGTCATGCTCATGATAAAAAATAATCTGGAAGCCATGGTGAGCGGAATCAGTCTCGGAGAATCTCCGGAGGTTGACGCACCGGCTGTGAACATTCAGTATGCGGTCATCGAACCCGAAGGTCAGTCTCCGGAGCTGGTGGAGAAACTGTATTTTGACAGCCTGCTGGATTTTGTCTATGTGGAGCTCATGAAGGGACTTCAAAAAGGCTTCATCCCGAAACGCTGCGCCAATTGCGGACGATGGTTTTTGCAGCTTCCCGGCGCCACCTTTGCCTATTGCAATCACCCGGCTCCAAATGCAGAAGGAAAAACCTGCCGGGAGATCGGTGCAACAACCAGCTTCAAGGACAAGGTGAAAAATAACGAGGTCTGGCAGATTCATCAGAGGGCCTACAAAAAATACTTTGCCCGTACCCGTAAGAAGACCATGAGCGTGACCGATTTTGAAATCTGGTCACGGGATGCTGAGCGAATTCGGGACGATGCGCTGAAATGCTACACCTCCGCAAGGACAGAGGATGAGCGAAAGGAGATTGCAGAAAAGCTGCGGTCAGATCTGAATCAACTATAACGGCAAACTCTCCCGGAAAGAGCCTGCTGCCCCTGATACGAATCAAGCCCCAGAGGGTGTGACCCTGTAGTCACTCCTTCTGGGGCTTGTCTGTTTTATCCCTGCGTAAAGGGCAGAGATGTTTTTCCTTGTTTATAGCGGCGCAGATCATGGTCGTATCAGAAATTCATTTTCAGAATCCCAGCAGATTCTCCATTTGCGCTGACGCTTCCTTCAGTTCCTCCAGCTCCGGCTCTTCGTATTTTGCTTCCGCTGCGGTGGGCGCCGGCTGTCCGATATAGGAACCATAGTTCTGCTGGGTCAGGGCTGTCCGGGCATGGCCCAGGATCTGGGACAGCTCCCGAACCGCCATGCCGTTTTGAAGGGCATTGACCGCACAGGTATGCCGGAGATCCTCAAACCGGATGTGGTCCAGTCCGGCTTCCCGGATGATCTCGTCGTGCATCCGGCGCACCATCAGCGGCGTGAATGGCTTTTGCGTGCCGGGGTGCATGAACAGGAGCGGACTGCTGGGATGCCGGTCATGCTCCCATTGCAGCAGCGCCGTCATATCCTCCGTCAGCCGCAGCGTCCGGATCTCGCCGCCGTAGTCCACCAACTGCCCCCGTACCACTGCTCGGCCTTCGTGGATGGTCAGCGTCCGCTGTGCCGGGTCCAGGTCGCTCCATTTCAGTGCGATCAGTTCCCGCTGCCGCAGTCCGGTGGTCAGCACCAGCATGAACATGGGCAGGTATTCCAGCCGCTCTGCGGCGTCCAGGTAGTCCTCAATTTCCATGGGTGTCAACACATTGGCCTGCACCGTTCGGGGCTTCCTGCGGCGGAAGGGCTTGGCCGGGTTGGCTGTCAGCAGACCATCCCGGACCGCCTGCTCCAGAACCTGCTGCAGCAGCGTCTGGATGTGCCGGAGCATCTCGTCTCCCAAACCGGGGTATTCCGGCTTCTCCGGCCGGTGCCCTCCGAATTGCCGCCGTTCCTCCATAAATTCGCCGATCCGATCCTCGGTCAGTTCAGAGACAGGAATGTCACCCAGCCCTGGCAGGATGTGATTTTTGAAGATATATCCGTGGGCGGCATAGGTGCTGGGTCTGCTTTTGTGGCTGTCATAGTCCTCCTGCCAATGGGCGATATATTCCCGGAGTGTCATACGCCCACCTCCATGCACTGACGCTGTAAGTCACGGAAGGACACCCATGGCAGCTTTGCCTGCTTCAGCAGGATTTTGTGTAGGTAGTAGAACTCGTGGAGCTGATACGGCCTCCCTGTTTTCTGGTTCAGGAACACATACGGGGATTCCGTGGGTCCCATGTTTTTCAGCAGCGCCGATGCCTTGGGGTTCAGAGTCAGGAGCCTGCCCCGCTGGTGGATGTACCGGTACGGGACATGAAAATCGGCCCACGACAGTGTGAGTAATTCGCACTGCCGCAGGCCGCTTGTGAGTCCGATATAGATCATGGGGAGGACGCCGTTCTGCTCCGCTGCGTTCAGATAGCGCTGGATCTGGCCCAGCCGCAGGCGCACGGGACGGCGTTCTTCGTGTTCGGGGACGGTGCAGTACCGCACCGGGTTGTGGGGGATCAGGCCGTCACGGGCAGCTTCGTCCATGCACCGCCGCAGCAGCAGATGGACGCACCAGACGCTCTGGTTGTTCAGCCCTTTGGAGTGCAGGCTCTCGTAAAAATCCGTGACCGACTGCGCATCCAACTGAGACATACCGACCTCGCCGATACCGGGGGTGATGTGGTGCTCGATCAGGTTCCGATAGCCGCCCTCGGTCCGGGGATTCCACTTGCAGCGGTTATCCTGGAACCACCGGCTGCACCAGCTTCCGACTGTATATTCTTCTCTCTGCATATTGTTCGCCTCCTTTGGCAGCGACAACAATATCACAGAAGGGAGAGAATAGCCAGGGGAAAGAATAAGAGCTGCCACTGGTGAGCGGCAGCTCTGTTATGGTACTGCTTAAATTTTTTCGAAAAACTCAGCGTCAACTTCGTAGGATTTTACTTCCTTGACGCCAATACCGTACTCAGCGATTTTATTAATCAGTTCTTCGCCGTCAATAAGATCAATCTGTTGCTTTCCGGGATTGGCAGCTTCCTCTTTGGCTGCTTTGGAAAATGTCCCTGTGGTAATCAGAACCCCTTTTTCAATATCTGTTGTAAGAGAGCCTCTGAAGTCCCGAATTGCTCCGGCGCCAACCATCCCGCTGTATCGTTTACACTGAAATGCAATATTAAAACTGAAAATACCATTGATTTTCAGTTTCCCGGTTCCATCAATCCCACCATCACCGGTTTTCTTGGTTACTATCACCTGAGAAAATCCACATTCCCTAAGAATCCGCTGAGCGAGACGCTCAAACCCAAAAGGATCCATTGAGTGCAGAATGTTGGCTAATTCACTGCGCCAGGACTGCACTTCTTCAGGAACAATCATTTGAGTTGGTTCAATATTGGGTGTGTCTGGTTCATCAGGAATATTTGCAGGGGGATCCTGCTTTTTCTGCCGATTTTCTTTATTCACAGATGATACAATATCACGGCCATTCAATTCTGTGATGTGGTTGAAATCAGGATTGATCGCCCAAACACTTCGGCCACTGTTGGTCACGGCACCATATTTACGCAGATAAGTTCGTGCCCAAGCAGCCTGGTAGGCCAACTCGCTGAGAGAGTTGCTTCCCAAATGGGGAAAATCAACCACTTCATCCGGCAGATTCAGATCGGAAATAATTCTATTCAGAATATCTTCGTTGTTACCGGAGCCACCCAATTCTTTCAACGCCTGAAAGACCGGCCAGATCAGATCTGGGTAGCGGGGAATGCGCTCATCAAACTTCTGAGCCATGTGAACCACCTCTTTATACCGACGCCTTATATGGTATCATAATTGATTTTTCAGTTCTTCACTGAGGGCAGACAATGTCCCATCCCGCTGTTTTTTTCGGAGTTGGCACTCCCATATCGTAACTACATGCCATCCCATAGTCTCCAGTTGCTGCTTTTGCTTTTGATCTCGGGCAATATTAGTCTGAATTTTGGTTTTCCAGAATTCCGCATTATCTTTCGGCCAGACAAAATATTTACAACCTTCATGTCCGTGCCAAAAGCAACCGTTTATGAATATCACAGTTTTGTATTTGGGCAAAACGATATCCGGTGTTCCCGGATATCGTTTGTCATTCTTCCGATAGCGGAATCCCTGTGAAAAGAGGTAGTGCCTCACTATGGATTCGGGCTTTGTGTTACTTGCTTTTATTTTGGACATATTATAACTACGGGAAGCCTTGGATTTGTTATCAGCCAAATCAGGACACTTCTTTCTTCTGTTCCGTGTAGTTATGGCGGAGCTGATGCTCTAATTTCTTCAGGGTTTTTCCCATGTGTGATTCATCCAGTTCGCATTTCCATACGACAATGACGTGCCACCCGCTGTTTTCAAGCTTGGCATGTTCTGCAGCGTCACTGTTTTGGATTCTCTCTACCCGTTGCTCCCAAAACGCTCTGTTCTTTGCAGGGAGAAGAGATTGTTTACAACCATGATTATGCTGCAGACAATCTCTCAGGAAAATGACCGTCTTACAGCTGGGAAAGACGATATCCGGTGTGGAAGGATACTGTCCACCGGGCTTCCGACAGCGGATCTGATGGGCAAACATATATCTGGTGATTGCTTTGGCGCAACGCTTTCTTTCTGAATACTCTGCATTTATCTTGAAAGCGTGTGCGTTGAAATCGTCCAGAATCTGGGTCAGCTGAACGGCCTGAAGGAAGATACCTTCCAGCATTTTGACCGGGATGCTGTTACCAGCCATTCTGATAACCTTATCACGGCTGAAAAGGGCATCACCTTTATGGAATTCCATCTTATTGGTCTTCAGTTTTCGGAAATCTTCATCTGTAAACCCCATGAACAGAAGGCATTCCCGCGGAGTCAGGTAGCGGAATTTACTTTTTCCTGCCAAACCACAATCAAAATACAGATTTCCGGAATTTGGATTCCGATCCTGCTTTGTAGTAATGGTACGTACCACATCCATATGTTCATTGAACACATTGTTTTTCAGAACGATCTGCGGATTCTCATCCCAGATCTTTTTTCTGGATACTGTATCATTGGGGACACACTCAACTGCTTCAGCACGGATTTTGGGATTTTCGTAGTTGATCCGTAGAAGATCCCTTACTGTGTATTGATGAAAATGAGGGGACTCACGGTAATCGGCTATAATTTTGTCCTCATCAGTAACATCGAAATATTCGTTGACTACATCTGCAGCTTCCTGATTGTTACCGACATAAATGCTGAGCATAAGAAGGCGGGGACGATTCTGTGGCAGGCCAAAGTCAGATGCATTCAGTTGAAAATATTTACTGATATAACCGAGTTGATTCAGTTCTTCAATCCACATCTTGAAATTGGGTAAATGCCTTGATGACAGAAGCGTGGGGACATTTTCCATCAGCAATGTACGGGGCAAGGGAATTTCGGACTCCTTCATCTCGGACAAAATTCTGCCAACCTGCCATAACAAGCTGGAACGGCTGCCGGAATCTTTATCGATACCTTTATTATATCCGTGAAAGGCACCGACGTTGGATAGATCCTGACAAGGAAAGGAATATGTCATGATGTCAATATTTTCTGGCAATTCATTTCCCTTGAGAGAACTGACATCGACAAAGTTATGGTTTCTGGTAATTGCAAGGTACAAATGCTGAAGTACTTCCAAAGAATATGTTTTCAGAGAAGTAAACGCCAGCGGCTCTTTTCCGGAGTTGCTGAAGGTGTACTGTTCCAAAATCTTCAGAAGTTCCTCCTTGCTCATATTCTGAATAGATTCAGGCATTTCTGCAGAGTTGTGAATCAGATCATATGCAATGATTGCATGCACATCCCATTCACAGGTGCCCACGAGATTTATTTTCAAGCCCAGGTTTTTAAGAGCTTTCGCCTGGCTCCCTATTCCACTGAATAATTCAACAATGTTATACATCCGAGTACACCCTTCTGCTTACTTAATTATGATTACAAGTCTGAGCACTGATTGCTACATATCAACCTGGCAGAAACGGAGATATGCAGCAGAGCAACTGAAAGTATCCTCGGCGACAACGGAAATAGACATTACTGCTGTGGAGAGGTCCGGATAATAGAGAATGTGCATTGAACCTCAGAAGTTTGTCCCAAGCATATTTTTCGAAATCCTGCGAAGAAAACAATTATTTTCTTCACGGGTTACCAATTCAGATCAAAAGTATATTCTATCATGCTTGTAGCTGTTCATCAAGTCCTATTGGATGCGGACAGCCGCGTTTTTTTGCTTTAACTCAGAGAATTTCCGATTACCTGAGCAATCCCTCTGCTTCCAGTTTTTCCTTTACTGCCAAAGCCAATCGTAAGTTTGTCATGACTTTTCTCGGAATCTTCCCGGTTCCGGTTACAGGAATGTTTCCAGTCTGTGCCATAACAATAACATCCTTGACCGCTAACTGTTCCTGTCGGTTTACCAGTGCCTTTGAAAGTCCGATAGAAAGGATGTTGTTCCAGAAATCGATACCGAGTGCAACTGCATCCATAGCGAAGCTCAGGTCGTTTACTTCCTTCTGCTCCGTTTTTGCTGCAGTCTCTGCCTCCTTGACCAAACTTTCAGGGAGAAGCTCATCAATAAACTCAGCAGACAGTTCATACGGTACATTGTCCCGATATGCATTCCAGGTTGTTGCCTTTTTGCAGTATTCGGTTACGATAACACCATGGCTGTCGCAGATAAAGTCATTGGTGAGCTTTGTAACCTTTTCAATTTCGCGCATAAATGCAGGGGACAGAGTTTGTTTTTTCCAGATCATATCCCAATTCAAAGTATAGCCCTTGGGGATAGAACTGATGATTTTTGCAATGGTGTACGGCACAATGTCCAATTTGTAACCACCGGTTTTATACCAGAAACCTGTCGGATGGCGGGCACTGTCCTTGTTAGTTTCAAGATAGGTATCTACAGTTCTGAAAATAATAGCTGCGCAGACGCACTTATGGAAATAAAGTTCATTGAATTGTTCACGATTGCTCCGGTATTCTTCGGTAATATCTGTTGCAAATGCCCCAATAACCTTCGACTTACCTTTACAGACTATATCAGGCTTACAGTTGAGAGTTGTGATATACATTGCCAGCTGCTCTTTGTTGATAACCTGCTTTTTAGGGAACTTTGCAATAAATCGCTTGAGTTCATCTCCACGAAGTTTAATCTGCTCCTGTTGATACCTCTTTCGGGAACGCTCGTAATACCATCCCGTCGGAATAGGGTATATAGCCGGAGGTGCCAAATGTTTTTTGGAAAGTTGTTCCATGCGGCGGTGGAAGGGATCGTTAGAGAATAGGTCAGCATCCGTAATATTGTTTTGTTTGTTGGCAAACTTAGCAATATTCTGCACCATTTCTTCGTAGAACGGAATCCCGTCTTCATTTTCGGTCTCCCGGTCTTCAATAACGGTCAGTTTCATCGGAACATAAATACCTTCAAGGTTTACATTCGTTTTCTTCAGAACCGCTTCTGCAAGAGAAGCGGTAGTCTGACCACCGTTGATAATCTGAAGGTCCACCAATTTTGTTATGAATGTTTCGCCACCAATTGTTTCAAGCTCAACATCTGCAGCGGTAGTTGCAATACCATTGTTATACGTAAAGAATTTTGTAGGGTCCGTATTGATCGTTTTGCGAATACCATAGTTTACACTTTTTCTGGAATTGCCTGCGCCAAGAAAGGCACGGACGTTTCCTTCAAGAACTTTACTACCATGCTCAATATAAATATGTGCAAGTAAATCACCCGGAATAATGGCAATATAGGCTTCATACCCTAAATTCTCACCAATATTGCCTTTAATGCATGGAATTCCTTTGTAACCTAATTCGGGGAAGTCTGAGTGAATATCTATCACTATAGGATCGTTACTATTGGACTCCTCCATCTGATAAAATCGTTCGAGATGCCATAGGGTGATCTCAAGTGGTTTCTCATTAAAATCAGCCTTTTTAATTTTTTTGGTAGATTTAGTCTTTTTGGCTTTTCCCTTACTTTTACGGATTGTGGTTTCCAGAAGGTTACTGCTCATCAGTTTGCTGTCGAGTTCTTTGTTTGTGACAATGACGAATCTGATTTTGAGAACCATATCAGGATCATCGCCGACAGCATTTACCCGGTTGCGTATCATCTTGGAAATCTTCAGAATGTCATCTGAATCATCAAAATAGTCATTGATTTTTCCGTTACAGACTTCATCCAGGAAGTAGTATAGCCTCCAATACAATTCATCTACTCTTGTCATATTAAGATTATCGGGCGTATAGGAGTCCTGAAAATCACTGATAAACAGAATCAGACTGCGGTCAGCCTCGTCAAAGCTGTATCCATCAAAGCGCATGATTCTGCCGCCTTTTCCGCGTTTATCGCCCATGCCGACACGCACGGGATCCTCCACTTCGTCATAGTCAGACAAAAGATTGAATGTACGTTCAATAAACTCATCTTCAGTATCAGAGCCGTTGATGGCAGAGTCATTACGTAACAATTCCAGAAAGTCATGTTTATATTCAGAATAATCCATACCAAGCTCCTTTCCGCCAGAAATCAGTCAGCAATTTCAAACTCTGCCAGTTCTGCCAAAGAGATTTCATATGAGACTTTCGGAATGGCAGTCGGCACATCTTTGGGTGTGAGCCGTGGAAAATCTTCATGAACAAGATATCTCTTGAAACTGCTGATTTCATAGACGAAATTATCGTAATAGCTGCTATATTCATATCCCTGCAATGCAACCTTGGACATGAACAGATCCTGGTCTTCCTTTGATACAAACTTTTTGAATGTTTCAAGGACCAGCTTGTTAAGGGTAATGCCATTATATTCGGTGCTCATTTTTTCAAGAGAGCACACGGCCAGTTCTCCCGGAACATCGCTTTCCAGCTGTTCGAGGGACGAAATTTTCACAAGAGAGCTTCCCCGGCTGATCGCCTTGCTTTCAGCCCATGTATCCCCATAAGAAAAATCCTTATGGGTCAGTTCCTGTCCACTCCAGCTTTTCAATGCTGGGGACAGTCCGATCCGCATTGCCAGAGAATCCCGCATAAAAAGGATTTCACCAATCAAACCCATGATGCTGTTTTCACTGAGAAAATCCTTTTTGGAAGATACAAACATCTTCTTCCATTGATGAAAGCGATTGATAATTGAAGTATATCCGGTCTGATCCGGATTAGGATCTCTGGTCTGTTCAATAAGGTCTTCGCAAAAAGTGTAGAACAGGCCGCACATATCTTCATCGGTCAGAGAAAAGCGGATAATATTATATTCCGGCTTCTTGTACTGGTTGATTTCGATGGCCGTTGTGCCGATGACCTTGCGGGGCTTGAACTTTTCCCGGAGTTCAATGGATTTTCGTCCCTTATCGTCCAGTCCCATATGCAATTCCAACGGGTGTACATTATCCACTCGGGAGTAAAAATTGGCCTTGGTAAATTGGGCAAAAAAGCTCTTTATATCAACCATCAGTCCTCATCTCCTTCAGCCAAAACATCAGCCTGATCAAACCAGTTGTAGACCTTGTTGACCTTATACTTGGTACCGGTGAGATGAGCAGCCTGATCATTACGCGGAAGGCCCATGGCAAAGCCAAGAGCTGGCGTTCCGTTCATTTCGCTGCGGAAGCTCTCAATCTGTTTTTGCTGGTTGCTTTCCTCGTCATCAATGCCGACATCAATCATATATACAAGGATGATAGGAGCGCGTTTTTCAACATATTTGAACCAAGTGTCAGAAGGATATGTTTTCTTCTCCGTAAAATCTACGCCGTATTTGATCCGATAGTCTTTACGATACAGAGTTTTAGCCTGCTCCAGAATTGCTTCCGCAGTCATACCACCAAAGTCAACAATACCGGCACGGCCATCACCAGGACCGCCGAGTTTTCCTCTCTGGCCGATACGCAGACGGTCTTCCTTGCTATCCAGAATACAATTTTTTCGCAGAACTTTCGGGATTTTTCTGCCCTCCATATCGACGATGAGCTGTTCATCAGTGGTGGCAGATCCTTCCATGAAAGCAAGATCAAATTTATCGATGGATGGATCTACGGTATTCTGAAGGAATACCGCAATCTGCTTGGGGTCAAAATCAGAGCTGTATTTTGAAATCCTGAGTTTTCTGATGAATTCACAGATCTTGATTTTGGGAATACCCTGAATGATATAATGCCCCTTTCCGGATGCTGTCTGCTGACGTTCAAAGACAAAGCCATCGGCGACCAAATCGGCCACCAAAGCCTGCAGCAAAGCAAAATTATTTTTCTGGAAAGTGGTGTTCAGGTGCAGATACGGAGTTTCGACGATTGAGCCAAAGTAACTGGAAATCTCATATTCATTGGCAGCATTACGCATTTTATTATAGGCAGTGATCTGCAGTTCGCTGGAGTTATTGCGTACACGGATGCCGAAGTCCTTGGGTTTCTGACCGTAATCTCTCATTACGGTCATATCAGCTTTGAGCTTTTCCGTGGCATCAGCAATTTCAGCGTACCATTCAGCAGAAGCCTTATGGGTCCAGATACGGAACAGGTCTTCGTAATTTTTACGATAGCCGAACCAGCGTCCCATCTGCATCAGGACGTCATACGTACAGGTATTTCTGTAAAAATAGCTTACAATCAAGCCCTCCAATGTCAGGCCACGGGAAAGAGCCAGACCGCCGATTGCAATCACGCGCAAGGATTCATTGGGAGGATACTCCAACTTTTCGGAACTTTTGGAGCTGTTGACTACTTTGATCTGGATATTCTCAATAGAGGAATAAAGAGTATCAACAATCTGATCCCAGGAAAACTCAGTCTGAGCATACTGATTTTCCCACACACGGTACAGTCTGTTCAGAATGGGATCTTTCATGGATTCCTCAAAGGAATGACTGAGATTATACTTGATCGCCCGATAGGCCGCAGCATGAATCGAGTCAACCTGCTCCTTGATATATTTCTGGACGTTCACAAATCGGGAAATATTTACAAGCATGGACCGATGTGCCTTGAAATCACCTCGGAGGTCACGGATTGCATTGGCCAGATAGAAGGTATAAATAGAATCCGTCAGGCTGCCGGGGAGCTCATCTTTCCATTCCTTTTTGTGCTTGAAGTAGAACGGGTAACCATCATCTTCTTCTCTGCCTGCATCGGTGATATATCGCAGCTGAGAGCGGAATTCGCCATCTTTGGCAAAAATACGGTTTGGGCCGATATAATTGCTCGGAGTAGGCAGTGCAACGATGAAATCCTCCGGAAAAAGGTCTGCCGTCTGCATAGCTTCTGTTGTTTCCGGGTCAATAAATACATTGGCGAAGGGAGTTGCCGTAAACCCTACATAGTTGGCCACTGTAAAAACATTGGCGAGTTCACGGATCAGCCTGTTGATGGTTGTGGGATCTTCTTTATTTTTGCTGGTATTGATAGAGGCGTTATCAGCTTCATCATCAATCATCAGCATCGGAAGATTGATTCTCCCGGAAGTCGGATCTGCATTGAGGGAGACCAGCCATTCCTTGAGCTTGATCAGAACATCCTTCTGCTTTTTGATGACAAAAACAACTGCATTTTTATCAGACAATGCTACGGCAATTTTATCAGAATCACCGGTAAAATCTCCCTTTCTGGAGGTCAGCGCCATGGCCCTGATGGGCTTGTTGTCAAGACCGACGCCTACTCGTTTACCGCCGGTGGAGTTGGCTGACATATCAATACCGATAAAGCCTTCTTCAACACGCTCCTGCGTCTGCTTGCGAAGGGATTCAATTGTACCGGTCAGCAAAATGAATACCTTGTAGCCTGCATCCGCAGCTTTGCAGATATAACCGATGTATGTAGAGGTTTTACCAGACTGCACATCACCGATAATCAGTCCACGACGGAGAACCTGAGAAGTATAGTTCGCCCTGGGGTCCAGAATGTAGTTCATCAGCTTTTGGTCCAAGGTGTCCTCACCCAATGTACTGACAACGCTGGGACTGAAATGCTTTTCATCGATCAGGTAATTTTTATATCTGGTCCAGAATGCCGGTACAATATCAGCTTTTGCATCATCATACCAGTTTTCCTGATCATAATCCGCAAGAATGCTTTCGCCGGGAGGACACAAGATTTTATATCTCCATGTAATATCCCGTTTGGCGGCATCAATTTCTTCGGGAGAGTAAGCTACCCCGGTAATCATAAGCGCCTGATTGATCAGTTCTGTTACCGTATCTTCATCAAGATTATTTTCTATTTCTTTGATCTGTATGAATTTATCGACAAAACCAGTGAGTTTTGCGACTTTTTCGATGTCAACGCTCATTACAATCCTCCAAAAGCTTATCTTTAAGCTGCGGGTACTGATTAAATGGTTCCGAATTGAAGAGATTTTCAATGACTGTCCGTCTGGATGCAGCGCCCATGCTCATAGCAGTGGAGATCATGATCTGTGCCTTTGCTTCAATTTCAGCTTTTCTCTCGTCGCTGACGGTATCATCGATTTTATTTTGGGACTGATCAATATAGATTTGTTGATACGGGACTGAATTTTCAATTTCTTCCAGAACCATATCGATCCTGCTCCATGTATCATCGTCCACATTGTTCTTCAGTAGGTCAAAAATACGGGCATCCCGGTTGATGTGATATGAGAATTGAGTCCGTTCCTGTACCCGATTCCAAATGTAATCAATATGTTCATCGACCTTTTCAACTCTGCCACGGAATTTTTGAGCTTTGACCGCTGTATCCATAGCATCATCCACCGCTCTGGTGAGCCTGTGTCTGATGACCGATGGTATTTTAGCGCTCTGCTTTTTGATATCAATTCCCCAGATATCATCCAGCGAGTTGGGAATATCAACGCGGATACGGGCATACTTGGTAAGTTCGTCACGGTGTCTGCCAAACCAGTTGCCCCAGACAATCAGACGCTCATTTCTGTAAACATAAAAGCCCTGTTTGGAGCGATAATTTTCAATACCGCCGGACAGACGCTGATCTTCTGCAGAAAGATCTTTCTGATACGGCAACACAAAGGGCTGCACAATCACCATTTGTTCCACACCATTGGTATCCTGCACAGGAATTTCAATTTTTCGGCGGACATTGGTCTTTTTATGATTTTCAAGAAATGGATCCAGGCCCTTCAGCGTAAAATTATTCACCTTGATGGTCAACTTATCGGAACCAGATTTGTTCAGATAGCGATGGAAAATCAGAGAAAGATAATTAGTCGTGGATTCCTGGTATTTACTCAATTCCGCGTATACATTTCCTGATGATTTTTCTATAATATCGAAATTTTCCCAGACAACAACAGTTCCGCTGCTGACTTTATCCAGCCAATCCACATATGGGATAGTAGAAATCATCTCAGGGGAACACTCAAGAATATACCAACCCTTCTCTTTGGCAACAATGTCCAGATCCCAAATATAAGCAGAGACATTTCCGCCTTTTTTACTTGCTACAGTCAGTTTCTTGCATTGCGACAGGGAGGCAGACTTCAAGCCAAGGCCGAAACGCCCCAAGTCAGAAGCAGCCCGTGCTTTTCCAGACTTTTGCTCGCTTCCATATTTCATGGCGTCAAAGAGTTCTGAATTTGTCATACCACATCCGTCATCACAAATTGCAATACGACAATCTATGGGATCAATCGGGAAACGCAACTGAATTGTTTTAGCTCCTGCACTTATACTGTTGTCAATTACATCGGCAACGGCGCTTTCAAAAGAATACCCCATGGCTCTCATGGAAAACATGAGTACTTCCGCCGTAGGCTTATTTTCTTTCAGTTTCTGTTTCATAGTGGCTGCCCTTCTCTCAAGTTCACTTCTGATTGTACCTAAATATAGCAAAAGATCTGTCCAATAATCTGGACTTATCTCTGACGTGTCGGAAATTATTTGTGTCATCCATTCGCTTTTTGTATCAATGCACAAAAATATATAATATTATATACCATTTTTTGAAATTTTTCAAGAAAGAAGTCGAATCGACGCGAAAAAATATGCAAAGGATACATGAATATTTGTAAATAGAAGAACCTGTCTTCAGGAGAATTTATCAGAGATATCTTTGATGTTTATATTGTAAGCTCATAAAATACCAAATGGTCGATTGTCAGGCGACAATTGACCATTTGGTATAGGAAGCTCGCCATGATAGTCGTATTCTTTCTTTGTTTATAGCGACGCAAATTCATATCCGTGTAACCTGCATCAGCCCACGCTTCTGACGGGCTTCAGCGTACTCCACCAGCTCCCGCGCATTGCTGGCCGGATGCCATGCGTATGCGATCAGGTAGTCGGTGTGGTCCACCATATATCGGTTGGCCCGGACGATGGCAAAGCGGCGGGGCACGCTCTCCATGCCGGGTGGGTAGTAGGTTCCATCGTAACCCTCCGGCAGATCCACCGGCGCCTCGGCTGGATGGTACGGGATCAGCTGCAGGAGGCGGATGTACGGAAACTCTCTTTTGGCAGCGATAACCGCCTGTCCTGCCATGCTGTCAAACCGCCCGTAATGGCCCACTATAAACTCAGTTACACCTAATTCTGTGATGTGCCTGCGGACCTCCGAAGCCAGGGTGGCGGCGATATCCTCCGGGGCTTCCCGGTGGCCGATAAAGAAACAGGATCTGCCCTGCATTGTCCTCACCTCATACTACGCTTTATCGTTAAAAGTATACGATAGAAATGATTAAATTGCAACGATTTGTCGAAGTATACTAAACGAAGAATAGAAGCATCGAGGTGATCGCAATGAAAGATATTCTTTCGGTCATAACTGTATATCGGGAAAAGCGCGGTTGGACGGAATATCAGCTTGCGGAACGCTCCGGCCTGCCGCAGTCTACGATCTCCTCCTGGTACCGCAAGAACATGACGCCGTCGCTGCCGTCTCTGGAGAAAATCTGTGACGCCTTTGACATCACCCTGTCCCAGCTGTTCTCTGAAGGGGACGAGCCTGTGGCGCTGACGGATTCCCAGCGGGAGCTGCTGAAGCGCTGGTCCCGCCTGAGTGCAGACAAGCAGGAAGCTGTTCTGGCGCTGATCGATAAGATGTAAAAAATGCCGCTTACAGTCCGAATGGATACTGTAAGCGGCGTTTTTCTTTGTTTATAGCGGCGTAGTTTTTGAGTTGCTCGAATGATTCCGTGTATTGTTCCGAATGATATGTGCTTTATTCGGAATAATAGGTTGATTTTATTCCGAATGATGAGTATACTATAGGCAACGATACCATGCGGAGGGATTTTTATGGCAGAGATGATGACAACGAAAGACGCTGCTGCGCTGTGGAATATTTCCGAGCGGCGGGTCAATGAACTTTGCAAAAACGGTCGGATCAAAGGAGCCGTCAAAAAAGAAAACCGGTGGCAGATCCCCATTGATGCCGAGAAGCCACTGGATCAAAGACTGAAGGACCCTGTGGCCGTTGTGCGCAGTTCCTCCGGGAAAAAGCTGCCTCTGCCCATCGGGATCTCTGATTATCGCAAAGCATCTACGGACTACTACTATGTTGATAAAACCCTGATGATCCGGGATTTCATTGATGAGCGGCCGCAGGTTTCTCTGTTTACCAGGCCCCGCCGTTTTGGCAAGACGCTGAATATGGATATGCTGCGGACCTTCTTTGAAAAAACAGAAGAGGATACCTCCGTTTATTTCCGTAATAAGAAAATCTGGGCCTGTGGTCCCGAATATCAAAGCTATCAGGGGCAGTATCCTGTGATTTTCGTTACCTTTAAGGATGTCAAATGCGAGACCTGGGCAGAAACCTATGACCTGATCTCCAAAATCCTTCGTAACGAATTTGAACGGCACAGCGAACTTCTGACCAGCGACCGGCTGAGTTCTTATGAGAAGAAATATCTGATCGATATTCTCAGCGGAGAAGCGTCAGAAAGCGATATTTCCATGGCTTTCCTGAACCTTTCCAGGATGCTGGATGAGCATTACGGAAAGGCGCCCATCATTATCATTGATGAATATGATACCCCCATTCAGCAGGGCCATATGCGGGGCTACTACGATCAGGTTGTTCTGTTTATGCGAAACCTGTTTTCCGGTGGCCTAAAGGATAACCGTCACCTCTCCTATGGTTTTCTGACCGGCATTTTGCGCGTCGCCAAGGAAAGCATCTTCAGTGGCCTGAATAATCTGAAGATCAACTCCATTCTGGATCGCCGATATAGTGAATATTTCGGCTTCACTCCAGAGGAAGTACAGCAGATGGCGGAATACTATGGCGTTCCCGAAAAGTACGAGGAGCTTTGCACCTGGTATGACGGCTACCGCTTCGGCGATACGGACATTTTCAATCCCTGGTCCGTGATTGGGTACTTCAATAACGAATGTATCCCCCAGGCATTCTGGCAGTCTACCGGCAGTAATGACATTATCCGGGAGATTTTAGATCAGGCCACTCCGGAGACCGTGGAACGGCTGGAACAGCTGATGCAGGGCAAATCCTTTATCACACATATTGATACCAATGTGATCTATCCTCAGATTCAGAAGGAGCCCTCCTCCATTTACAGCTTCCTCTTGGTCGCTGGTTATCTGAAGGCGATCAAGTGCGACCAGCCTTTCGGCGGCGACTATATGTGCGAGGTGGCCTTACCCAATCGTGAAATTTCCTTTGTATACAGCAAGGAAATTCTGGCCCAGATGGAGTCTGCAATTCCCCGGTCTTCTGCCATCGCTGTTCAGGAAGCAATCTATTTGCAGGATGTGCCTGCCCTTCAGAAGCGACTGGAGCAGTTTCTGATGCAGACGATCAGTTTCCACGATGCTGCAAACGAAACCTTCTATCACGGACTGGTTCTCGGCCTGTGTGCGATGCTGGATAACTGTTATCGGATCACCTCCAACCGGGAAGCCGGTACCGGACGCTTCGATATTCAGATGATGCCTCTGAACAAAAAACTACCGGGCATTCTGGTAGAGCTGAAAGCCGGAAAGGACTGCTCCGCAGCGGAACTGGAGAAGCTGGCCCAAACAGCTATCGACCAGATTGAAGACCGGTCCTATGAAGTGGATCTGAGCGCCATGGGCGTGAATAAGGTCCTCAAATATGGTGTGGCATTCTCTGGGAAGAATGTAAAAATTGCGATTGTATAGATAGAAAACCTTTCATACTATAATTCAAATATTTATAAGGAGTGACTTCGATTGCTGATTGATAATATCTGTGTGAAAAATTTTAAAAGCATAAAAGAGATTAATATGGATTTAAGCCCGTTAACATTAGTTGTAGGGGCTAATGCGTCTGGCAAATCCAATCTTATCAATGTGTTCAGATTTATATCTAATATAATGACATCTGGTGTCGATAATGCAATTGCACTGCAAGGAGGCATTTCGTATTTAGCAAATGCAAGCCTGCCCAAAGGAACACCGATTGAAATTGAGTTTTCAGTAGATTTATCTGATGAAGGTTGGGTTAGAACTGCAGATGAAAAAAATTTTGGTTACGAAGTTCAAAAACTCCACTACCGTTTTGTCATACAGCCCAATTTAAAAGGAAATGGTTACCACATAGAAAGTGATAATCTAAAAGTAGTTTTCAACTGTATGCAGATTAACCCGACGGCTAAAAAAGAAGAGCGCTATATTGATTTAAATCAAAAATTTTCTTTCTGCTTTAGCAGAAAAAGTAGAAATTCAAGTATACAGAGTTCTTTTGAATTTGAGGACAATAAACTTAATGAGAGTCAGCAGCATTCTATATCCAATGACACAGCTGCTTACTTCTTCCGCAGAATCGCAAACGAAGATAAAAATGAACTGATGCTATACCGCATTTCAATACTATTTCCACCGGTGTTTTCGGAAGAAATGTTCATTCGTATTTTCGACTTTGATCCAAGAGAGTTAAAGAAAGCTTCGTCAATGGCCTCCATACGAAGACTTAAGGAAGATGGTTCTAATTTAGCATCTGTATTACAAAGCATTCTGCGAACAAAAGAGAACAGGCGCAAACTGACTGTTCTTTTAAAGGATTTTTTGCCTTTTGTAAATAGCATAACAATAGAAAACAATGTAGATAAATCGTTTTCTTATAAGATTCAAGAGCAGTTTAGCAAAAAATCATTTCACGCAAGCTTTTTATCTGATGGTACAGTAAGTGTTTTGGCGATAATTGTTGCTTTATATTTTGAAAAAGAGTCTAATATTATTATATTAGAAGAACCGGAAAGAAATATTCATCCTAAGTTACTTGCAAATTTATTATCAGCAGCAGAAGACATATCTACCGAAAAGCAAATAATTATTACAACGCACAATCCTGAATTAGTAAAAAATTCAAAACTTGAGACCATACGATTGATTACTAGGGATAAAAATGGATTCTCAAAAATTTCCAATCCAAAGGATAGCGAAATGGTGAACTGCTTCATTCAAAATGACTTAGGTTTAGATGATCTGTTCGTTCAGAATCTGCTGGGTGATTGATATGTTGTATATTTTTGTGGAAGGTCCAGACGATGAACGATATGTCAATCGAGTGATTTCTCCCTTGGTAGGAGAGTGCGAAGTGGTAAAATATGCCACCTTAACTCAGGGAAAAATAAATAGCTTTATTCGATCAATTAACTGTATGCCCTCAAGAGATTATTTGTTCTTAGGTGATGCCGATGGGAAAAATATATCGGACAAGAAGGCGGATTTACTACATAAATATGTGAGCTTGGATGCTAATAAAACATATATTGTAGAATATGAAATTGAAAGTTGGTATTATGCTGGATTATCTGAGGCAGATGCACGAAAACTCAAAATGAAACATTATGTCCTTCAAACAGATACCTTAACTAAGGAGCAGTTTTATGCAAAGATGTTAAATATTTCTGAAAAGAGATACATAATGGATAGTATTCTTGATAGCTACTTATTTCCTCTTGCCGTAACAAGAAATCGCAGCCTGAAAATACTATCAGAAAATATAAAGAAAGAACCCTAAACGCTGTTTATTGAACAACAGGTTACAGCAAACTATTGTCCAACCATTGGCAGGGTTCTTTCCTTAATAGTATAAACAACAGTTACGGAAAAAAAGCACGAAATGAATCCATAGTCATCTGTTTTTGTAGCGACACATTTCTACAAAAGTTTATCCTATGGAAACTGTGCTAAATCGAGAGGATTTCGTCTGATCCACACGGCATTTGGTGGTAATCTGGGCAATTGAGGCACAACCCTGTGACACACATCTTTTAATATACAGAATCGTATCCCTAACCCATCCCATTAGCTGAAAGCAGCGGGTGGACACAAGAGTGCCGGAAAGCGCTAAAGAGCAAGGGCGGGAGCAGCGGAAAGCGTCAAACAGCGCCGGAAAGCGCCGGATGAACTTTCTCAGACAGGTTTGGGAGCATGTGCGAATTGCCGCAAAAACTAAATAACGGGGTGTAGCGCAGTTGGTAGCGCGCCTGCTTTGGGAGCAGGATGCCGGGAGTTCGAGTCTCCCCACTCCGACCAAAAAACCGCCTATTTAGGCGGTTTTTATTTATTTTTGATAACTTTTCTCGATAAAAATTGACCCAAACCGTGCCTTGCGGTTTGGGTCAATTTTTTTAATATGGACACTTTTCAGCATTCATAATACCCGCACATAATTCGCTTGACCCAATCAATTACCCAAACGGCGGAACAGGCAAAAAGCTTTTATTAGGCATAGATTGAATTGCAGCACCTATCAATAATTATTTGATAATGATATAATACGCTCAGACGCATAATTTACAAAAATGGGAGGATGAATTTTGACGATTAATGAAAAAGAAATGCTAAATCAGCAAGCACGTGAATTTTGGAACTCTTTTGTTGTAGAAGTAACTAATCACAATAGATTTCAGCCCAAACATCCATTGCCACTGTTCATCAAGGATTATTTAAATACACATACAACTTATATGGAAAGTGGTACTATTCTATATCGTGCACGGATTATTGACTGGGATAAGCCAGATGCAAAGAAAACAGGCATAATACGAAAATATGTAAACCATGAGGATTACGGAGATTTTGAGGGATTTGACGAACAGCGATCATTTGTTCCACCAGCAGATTTTGTTCCATCTGGAAGAGCTAATCCAGAAAAAATAGTATATCTATATGCTGCAACAGAAACAATTACCGCAATTGGAGAAACTCGTCCAAGGATACAAGATGATATTAGTGTTGCAAAAATCGAAATTCTTAGAAAAATAAAACTGGCTGATCTTACACAGAAAATTGCATCCAACACAGAATCACTTGATGAATTGAAGATTGCTCAAATTACGCATGCTTTTTCGCACCCTTGCAAAGATCCCGTTGAATACATTCCTACACAATACATCGCTGAGTATATTAAAAATTTGGGATATGATGGAATATTGTTTAGGAGTTCCTTTGTTCCAGATGGTACTAACGTTACTATTTTTCATCCCGATGTAGCTAAGGCGATTGCATCTGCACCATATAAAATTGATTCAATTGCATATTATGCGAGGCGGACAGGCTCGTGTACGCCGTGGAGCGCTTTCGAAATTATGGCTACCAATGATAAAAGGTATCAGAATAAAAGCTAATCCCATTTTGAGCTAAAACAGCACTCATACCAATGAATTTAAATTATCTTTTTTCTTTGTTTTCTGCAACGCAAATTCCAAGCCTTTCAACTCCGGATAAAAGTCGCCTGCAGTGTGCTTCTATATTTTGATTAGGCTATTTATGTTGGTCGTAATTTTTCAATACAGGTGGCTTACAGCGGCCACACAGGGCAAACAAACAGGAGCCGGAGCATTACGCTCCGGCTCTTGCTTTCTTTTCAGGTATTCACAGCTCTCTTGAATTCAATGACCTTACAGCTATTGTCCTGCGGCGGGTCTGGATGCTCGTTGGGTAGGGCTGCATCCATAACTCCCTGCATCCGCTGGGCGGCGGCTTTCTGCATTTGGTCGGTCACATGGGTGTAGGTGTCCAGTGTAAAGCCTGCGGAGTAATGTCCCAGCATATTGGACACCGTTTTCACATCGATACCACTTTGCAGAGCTACGGTCGCGAATGTGTGTCTCAAATCGTGGAACCTAACATTCTCGTCAATTCCGGCGTTCTTCAGCAGTTTCTTATGTACCCGTCCGATACATTCCGGACTCCAGTAGCTCCCTGTTCTCGGGGATGGGAACAGGATGGGGTTGTCTGGGTGTCGGTCATGTTCCTCAATCAGAAGTTCCAGCGCTTTCTGCGAAATCGCCACGGTACGGATGGAGTTCTGCGTTTTCGGCGGTGTCACGATCAGCTCGCCTTTCAGTCGACAGACGGATTTGCTCACCGATATGGTTTTTGCTTCTACATCCACATCCTCCCACAGTAGAGCCATTAGCTCTCCACGGCGAAGTCCTGTGGTCAGTTCCAGATAGAAGATGGGCAGGACACCCTCGTTTTTTGCCTGCTCCAAGTAGGCTCCAATCTGTTCCGGCGGGATGATCTTCATCTCCTTTTTCTCCTTGGGTGGGATGCGGACACTTTCGCAGGGGTTGTGGTTAATGAGCCGTTCCTCCACAGCCTGTTCCATGGCTTGCCGCAGAACCGTGTGGACACCTCGTACTGTCCGGTTGGATAGTGGTTCACCATCCTCCTTGCGATTTTGTGATACTCGTCCGTTTTCTTTCGTGAAGTTATAGAACTGCTGGATCTGGATGGGTGTCAAATTCTTCAGCTTGATATGACCCAGCCCCGGCTCAATGTGATTGCGGATGTAGTTTTCGTAGTTGTCCTGTGTGGTTGCTCGGATGTTGGGCTTAGAGTAGGTTTCGTACCAGAGCCACATCCATTCGCCCACAGTATAATCGCCCTTGAAGTTGATGGCAGGGCCTCGATTCTCGGCAATGGCTGTCCGCAGTTTATTCTTGCACTCTGCCTGTGTCTTACCAAACACGCTCTTGGAGATCCGCTTGCCGGTTTTGGGGTCGATGCCTACTGTATAACGCCCTTCCCATCTTCCGTCTGGGCGTTTGCGTAAACTTCCTTCGCCGTTTGCTCGTTTATTCATTCAATCGCCTCCTTTTGGCAACACAAACATATACCACACTCTTTGCGTAATAGCTATCACAAAGATTTTTCGGTCTGCTGATCCAGCCATTCTTTGAATTTTTCTTTTGGGATAATGATGCGACTGCCCACCTTGAAGGCGGGGAAACCCTCGCTCCGCACCAGCTCGTATGTACCTGCCTGAGAGATTCCAAGGATGTCATGCACCTGTGTCACAGTCAGCATCAGGGGCAGTTCGTCAAAGGATGTATAGATTTTCTTGCTCATAAAGCTCCTTCCTTAGTTCATGGTCATGCCATAGTCCGGGTGGTCATCCGGTTTGTGACCCATGGCAAGTCGTTTCTGTCTTAGCTTTTGCAACCGCTTGTGGTCGATCTTCACGCCGCCTGGATTGCTTTTCGGCAGAGAGTTGTCCGCAAAAATCCGGCTCATGTGATGGAGCAGTCGGCACACACCGAAGAAGGCAGATGCTTGCTCCGGATCATGCACTCGTTCCAGCAGGCTCTCCGCATAGGTGTTGCCCTGACCAGATGCCTGTTCCAACCAGTAGACCGCTCGGTCTTGGTCACGGGGCAAGTCTTTTCCGAACAGATACGCTTTCCCCAGCGCGTACTGGGCAAACTCATTTCCGCTCTGTGCCGACTGTGTGAACCACCACTCTGCTCGTTTTGTATCTTGGGGAATGTTTTTTCCGGTGAGGTATTCCTTTGCCAACCGATAGGCGGCATAGGTGTTTCCATTTTCAGCGGCTTGGTTCAACCAATAGATGCCACGCTCGGTATCTCGTACTTCTGCATCGCTAGAAAGATACAGCTTACTCGCTGCCAGCTGTGCGGCAGAGATACCCTGTTGGGCAGCCGCTTCGTAGTATTGTGCGGCTTTTATATCATCAGGCATTAGGACATTTCCACTTTGATAGAGCCAGCCCAAGGTGTACTGCGCCCAGGCATCGCCCTCCTGTGCCAGCTGTGTGACTTCCGCTGCTGCCTTGAGCCGCTCCTCAAAGGGGATGCTATCGTCCCGAACAATCTGCCATAACTCCCATGCCATTCGAGTAACATCCTCCATCGGTTCCTCATTCAGTTCCATGGATTCCATGTCGCTGTCCTCGAAGGTCAGCTGGTTCAGATGCAGTGCCTGCTGGATCACGGCATTCTTAATGGCACGGAACTCCTTCTGCTCGGACAGCTTTTTCCTTACTGGTTCTCGGTCGGTGTAGTAGCTTTCCACCTGTCCCTGCAATTCCTGCCACCGCTCATAGTACTCTCGAACCGGGCGGAGCCGTGCCATCTGGTCAACGATTTCGTTCACCGTCTGCTTGACTTCCTTCGGCAGATAGGCGAAGGTCTTTTTGCCTTTCACTGTTTTCAATTCAGAAGTCAGCCGCAGCATCAGCGTTTCCGCTTCGGGCAGTTCACAGACACCATTGCGCATGGTTCGTATCAGCGCCTGCATGGTTTCTCGTGCCTCCTGCACCAGTTCATCACGGGCAGTAGATTTTTCTTCATACAGTGAATACATTTCCTGTTGGAAGATATCATTGGTGAGCTTGGAGCGAATGGAACAGATGCCGTCCTGATTGAGATAGCCTTCCTTCGGGTCGCTGGACCATGCCATCAGATGGACATGGGGATGGTCGCCCTCGTCATGGAAGGCGGCATACCAGCGGAAGTGGTCGGGCGGTATCTTCATGGCAGCGGCGATATCGTTGCGGTGCAGCCGAAGCAGGTCACGCCACGCATGAGCATTGTCGAAGCCCAGCCGCTCAGCGTCCGCTCGTTTCAGAGAGAGGATGTGTGTCCACACTCGTCCGGTGTAGCTGTCCAACTCATTCGTGGCCTTGCTGAGACTTACCACATCCTCATCTCCGAACAGACCATGACTGCCCATCTTTTCTACATGGGGACGGGTTGCGATGTACTTCATGTACACATCACTTTGTGCCGCATCTGACCAGTTGCATTCCAACGCTGTGTGAATGAAAGCAGAGGCAAGATACTTTGTCGGCTGTGCCAGGTAGTCCTCATATTCAGCCAGCTTCTTACTGTCCGGGAAGTCCTGTACCAGCTTTTGGATCAGTTCTGTCTGCCTTTGCGTAGGAGGGGAATCGTCCGGCAGCAGCTCCACTCGCTCTCTGGTGGCGATGTATTTCATGTATCCGCTGATGCTCTTTCCGTTTTTACCGCACTGGATGTAGGGGCTTTTCAGGATCAGATTCGGCATCAGTCCTCACCGACCTCCCGCGCGATTTTCTCAAAGCTCAGCTGTCCGTTGGTGGCTTTCACGCTTTTCACGCTTCGTGTTCTCTGCTGTTGGAGGTAACCCTCGTCCAGATTCACACAGTCGGTGAGAGTACGCAGCCCCATTTCATGTTCCACTGTCAGCTTGAAGAGTTGGGCAGACAGACGATGTTCGAACATTCCCAGCCGCCCATCAATGACCGAGCGAACGGCGTCCGGGAGGAATTGACCGGCGTTCTGTGTGCTGAGATAGTCCAGATAAAACCGCAAAGCATTCTGGACGAAAGCGGTCTGGCTGGTGCTGCCGTCCTCGGTGTAGCGGCGTTCCAGCTCGGCTTTTTCTTCGGGTGTGAGATAGAAGGCAAATTTGATTTTTTCGCTCATAGAGCTCCTTTCTGGGGTTCGACCCCCTTGTAAAATGTTGTGAATACGGGCGTTTTCCGATTGCTGACCCTAAACCTTGATTTTGTGTGCCTGTTTGACCCCAGTCGCATCTTCCGCAAAACCCTGCCCGCACTGCGGGCAGGTGGGAAAGTCCAGCCGACTTGACGGCAGGACTTTATCCTGCTTGTGGTCGTCGCACCGAAGTTTGCTCCGAACTCGGCTTGTTTCGGGGCGAATTTGCTTTGATGTGCGTTTCCTCGGCTTTCGTTTGAAAGCCGCACACAGCGGCTCACAGGCGGCACAGGGGCGGTTATGCAGGCTCTTCGGCAGGTGACAGGTTCAGCTTTTCCATGAGTGCCGCAGTACGGTGTTTCTGCTGTTCCTCATCCGCCTTTTGGAACTGCCGCTGGTAATAGGCATCTATGGCACCTTGGATCGGCAGGATGGTGTAGAGCAGATTGCCGTTTCGCTTCATACCGTCTTTTGTGAAGATACTGGTTGCCTCGGTGGTGATGAAGGATTTTTCCTCCAGCAGACCAACATACTTTCGTACTGTGTTTTCACTCATGCCCACCGCTTTGCCAATCGTTTTGTAGCTGGGCCAGCACTGGTAGGTCTTACGGTCTTCACAGGAGAGCAGATAACCATACACGGCAATCTCTCCAGAGCAGAGGCCCAGAGAGAAAATCTCATTGGGCAGGGGGAAGTAATTTTTGATGGGATCTCGCTTGGGCCAGTGATTCATTTTCAAATGCATTCCTCCTCATTGATTGGTTGTGTTTTTCACTGATTGCTTTTTCTTTGTTTCAGCGCCGCAAATTTCAAGCGGTGTATACTCAACCTCCTTCCGATTTTCTTTTTGTGGGAGCAGCATCCTTTTACAAAAATATTTTTTCATGTGTTTGCTTAAGCCACGTACCGTACTCGTTCCTGCCCCAGGTTGTCTGCGGCGTTGCTGCTCTCTTGGCACGCTCGGCCTGCCGATGCAGGTGTCTTGGCGATGCTTCCCTGAGAGCGTATCTCCTTCGGTGGTGGGTATTCTGTTTTCAAGGTGCGGTTTCTTTTCCTGATTTAAGCGTAATTGATAGATTGATTTTTGTAAATAGAAAATGTATAATTTAGATACATACTATATCGGCGCAAATAGATTCTCTACTGCGAAAGGATTTGTGACCATGGGAATTCTGGGAAAGGACTTGTTTGATGTTCGGCGACCGCTGACACATATCAAAATTCAATTCGGCGAGCAGAGTTACTGGGTGGAGGATGACCAAGAGCCACAGCCCTATGGGATCATCCTAACCGAGATTCTCAACTATGATTTGAGCCTGATCCAGAAGCAGTTGGATGAGCTGAATCGTATGATTGCGGAACAGGACAGAGCCTCCGCTCCCAGATGCTTTCTGGATCTGCTGTCCTTATTCGCCTCTCTGCCGCTGTACCGTTTTCGTATGGAGGATTTTCGCTTTTTCACCTCTCTACCCGTTGAAGCCTTGTTTGTAGGTGAAGCTCTGGAGGCGTTTCAGGATCATATCTGCAACCGGGAATCTCGGCTTTTGCGTGTGATAGAGAGAAGCATCGAGGAGATCCGGCAAATTCAAACCCGCTACGCTTGGTTTCTGGACAGCGTTTTCAGCGGAGCGGAATTCGAAAAGAAAAAAGGCCAGAAGAAAATTCCTCTGGTCTCTCTCATGATAAAAAATAATCTGGAAGCAATGGTCAGTGGAACCAGCCTTGGCGAATCTAAAAAGATTGACGCACCAGCGGTGAACATTCAGTATGCGGTGATCGAACCAGCGGGCCAGCCGCCGGAGCTGGTAGAGAAACTGTATTTTGACAGCCTGTTGGATTTCGTCTATGTGGAGCTGATGAAGGGCTTGCAAAAAGGCTTCATCCCGAAACGCTGTGCCAATTGCGGAACATGGTTTTTGCAGTTTCCCGGAGCCACCTTTGCCTATTGTGATAACCCAGCCCCAAACGCAGAAGGGAAAACCTGCCGAGAGATCGGCGCAACGACCAGCTTCAAGGACAAGGTAAAAAACAATGAGGTCTGGCAGATCCACCAGCGGGCCTACAAAAAATACTTTGCCCGCACCCGTAAGAAAACTATGAGCGTGACCGCTTTTGAAATCTGGTCACGGGACGCCGAGCAGCTTCGGGATGACGCACTGAAACGCTATGCCGCCGCTGAGACAGAGGATGAACGAAAAGTGATAGCCGAAATGCTGAAGACAGAACTGAATCAGCTATAAAAATAAGAACTCCCGGAAGGAGCCTACCACCATCGGCAGATCCTTCCGGGAGTTCTCTTTTACTTGGTGTTAGTCAACACCTAACGCTTTATAAACAGCATCTTCTGCGCTCTGGTAGAAGATCAAATTAAAGCATCCAATCAGCTCTGCTGGCACAGTTCCAAGATCTGCGGCAGAAGTAATCGGCAGCAGTACCTTTTTTGCACCACTGTCCAGGCAGACCTGCAATGAGTTTGCCAATTCATCAACTTTCATCATGGTTCCAGCGATGCTGATTTCACCCATCACCGCAAGTCCACTGATGGTAGGCTTTCCAAGAGCAATTGATGACAGCGCAATCAGTGTGGGAAGAGCAAGCTTTGTGGTCATGCCGATACCCTGTAAATCTTGATAATTGACGATGTAATCCTTTGTCGTGGTGCTGATCGTTCCACTGATATGTCCTGCGTTGGCTTTGAGGAAGTTAAAAGCGGTGTTTGTCGCTTCTTTTGCTTCACGATCTGCTCCAAGACCGGTTCGCTCGAACTTTCCGTTGCCGGGGAGCATCTGCGACTCCAAACGGAACACGCCAATCATTCCGGATTTCCCCTGAGATACAGTGTAGACCTGACCGGGATTGCACATCCCCTCCGGGATCAACTTACCACCACCTTGTTCTGGTACGGATACATAGGTTTCCTCAAAGCTGTCCTTGTCGATATAGGAGAAGTTCACATCGTAGAACTCCATGCCGCCCAGCTTTTTCAGCTGCTCTTTGACACGGCGTCGCATCTCCAGCGCGAGTTTCAGAATCTCTTCAAGCTGCTCCTTTGTGAACTCACCGTCTGGATAAACCAACTTAATCAGCCCGTCTACCATTCTTCTGACTGCAATGGTGTCACGCTGATTGAGGTTAGAGCCTAAGCGGAAATATTTGTCAAGGGCATCTCCATATTGTTCCTTTCGTAGCTCACGAATAAACTCTGCCAGATAGTCCGTGATAAAGCCATAGTCGTTGGTGAAATGGTCTGGACGGAACTTGGGAATTTCCCAACCGGGAAGATAACAGTGAATGCGGTCAAGGAAGGCCGTATCGGTTCCCATCTCCGGCGGGAACGGATCAAACAGGCTGGAAGTCTTGAGCAGCACATCCACGCTCTGATTGATGTTGCCCACAAAGACCATCGAAGCACTGGCGGCTTTTTCCTCCTTGCCACGGGCAAAGGAACCGGAAGCCATGTAGTCCTTCATGATTTGTACACCGTCTTTGTCCTTGAATCTGATACCGGCAACCTCATCGAAGGCCACACAGTCCCACAAGCCAACTAATCCAACAGTTTTGCGCCCCATATTATAAAAGAGATTGGCAACGGTGGTCTGTCCACCGGACACCAGAATACTGTTCGGGGAAATCTCTTTATAGAGATGGGATTTTCCAGTACTTCTTGGTCCCAGCTCGCAGAGGTTAAAGTTATTCTCTACAAGCGGCAGCATACGGATGATGAGCAGCCACTTCTCACGGTAGGAGAGTATATCCGGCTCCATACCGATAGATCGAAGCAGTACATCCATCCACTCGTCCTGCGTGAACGCCTTGCGTCCTTGTTTCAGCTCAGCGATGTCTACATGGGGCATCTGGATGGGTGTTAGCTTGCGAATGCTGATCGGTGTTCCATTCCGATCCTCTTCGGTGTACTCGTAATCCAGCTGAACAATACACCAGATGCCACCGCAGAGCAGTCGGTCAAACTTGGCTGGGTATTCTTCGTCAATGGGAATGTTTTTCAGTCCAAGATTGGAAAATTCAGCCTCATAGTAGTCCCGTTTGATATTCAAGTTCACTGTGATCCTATCAATCACTGTATAGCTGCCTCGCTGCCGGAGAATGGAGAGGATCTTCTGCGCCTCATCCGGGCGGACAAAGTTGTCTGCCAGAATGCGCTTGACATTGTTCACCCCGTCTTCAACGACTTCCGGGTCATCTGAACTGCAATATTGTCCCAAAAGAAACTCCAAAACATAGACCGGGACATTTGCGCCCTCTTTGATTTTCTTGGTTAAATCCTTGCGTACAATCTTTCCGTCAAATTGCTGCCGCAATTTTTCTTTGATAACAGATCGCTGATCCTCAGTCTCTATAAAATCAGTCATTGATACCGCCCCCCTGTCATGCCATATTCTCAAAACCCATAATCATCAGCAAACGCCAAGTCCATGATGACAGGGTGACGGAATATTTCAAGCCCTGTTGCATCGTCGCATACGACAAAGAAATACTGCTTGTCCTTGTCGTACTTTTTGTCTTTGAACTGGAACTTCATGCGGAAAATGCGCTTCTGTGCGTCTTGATCCCGGCTATCTGCGATGTAGCTGTTCTCGTTGGAAATGCGCTCGTTGTCTTCGGAGAGGAAGAACAGTCGGTAGGTCACGGACTTCACCACATCGCTGACCGGCTCAGACTGGATGAAGTCCAAAATGGTAATCTTGTTGGTAATCTTGCGTACCATGCTCACCAGCGCAATTCCAGCATTCCGGGTCTCCATGTGTCCGCGCTCCATCTTGATGTCAAGCACCGGCACCAACATTTCTTGCGGAGACGAGCCGCCGTGGACATAGTTTTGACCGCCACCGGCCACCTTGAATACATCGTCGCTAATCGGGAAGGACACCCATTTGCTGTCCGCACTACGCAGGATTGTTCCCATATTCATGCTGGCAATGCCATCGCCGGAGATAGGTTCAGGAGCAACTACAAAGCGTCGATTGACAAAAGCGGTCTTATTTTTGATGCAGTCAATCTTGTCACTCTCCGCAACCTTGTCCCGCTTGTAGATAAAGCCATGATCCGCTGTGACAATGAAACGGTATGTATTGGCACTGGTGGAGATGCGTCGGATCAGGTCGATAATCTCCGATACCGCCTCACTGCAAGCTACAAAAACTTCATCCTCAGTGTTGGGCTTATCACCTCGTGCATCAATCTGGTTATGGTACACATAGACCACCTGTTTGCCGGTAAAGACGCTGCGTAGCTCTGTAACTTTCAGCGACTTAATGCTGTCAAACTGCGCACATACGGCATCGCAGTTATATTTTTTCAGAATTGCTTCCCGCTCTGCAAGGTTGTCACAGGGCAGACCATCCACCTGTACCTTGAAGCTATCGGTCATGGTGAGGTCAGTATGAGGAAGCAACGCCGCCATGCCAAGGCGGGTGTAGGAAGGAAGCACACTCAGCTGCACCTCCAGCTTTGCCGTACATTTGGGGTCATCTTGCATCCTCTGGAACAGTTCCTTGCCCACCTCATAGCGCATGGCATCCGAGATAATGACCACAGTGCGCTCCCTGGCATTTTTGATATTCCGGGCATAGAAGTCCCGCTGTAAGGGAAGCTGTGTAAAGGAATCCGGATGCTGAATTGCATGATTCCACTTGGGCAGCAGCGTCTCCAGATATTCGTTTGTGTAGATGTTCTCCACGAGATCCCGCAGTGGCTCAAAGGGCGTGGTGTCCTCAATCTGGTCGTAGGATGAGTAGAAGCGGCGGTACTCGTAGTCAAGCCTAAAGTCTTCTTGCTGATACTGCCGCAAGATGTCCCCAAAGCTGTCCGGGCAATGATAATTTCCCGCCTGAATTATCTGGTATGCGCTACTAAGCATCTGATACTGGCTTCCGACCTTTTCTCGGAAATACATCTTGCTTCGCTTTTCGCAGAGCTGAGGGATGTTTAAGTTATCTAGCTTTGCGCCGATGTCCTCGGACATCAGCCGCTCCACCAGCCACTTGATGAGGATTTCATCGATGACTGCAAAGGTATCACAGTTTACCAAATTCTCTGGCGGATAGTATGAAAAGGTGGTCTGGGCATTCAATTCTGCGGCAACATGGGTGGACAGCTCGTTGTACCGACTGCGATAGAGAATATTGTTCATCAAGTTGTCCATAAATGCGATGATATTCCCAGCCTTGTAGGACAAAAACGTCTTCCATGGCTTCGGAAGCTCGGACGGGACATATTTGGCTGTGTAGGTAACAAACATGGTCATAACCAGCTTTTCCAGCGTAGGATTCACATCCGCATAGCCAAAATGCTGCTCGCACAGCTTCCAGAAGTCATTCAAAAGTCCGTACTTCTCAGCTTCAATTAAAAACTTGTTGTCTTCCAGTGAGCTGTCGGTCAGCATGACCCGCATGACTTCCTCGAAGGAACAAGTATGAGTTCGGCAAATGGCAGACAGGAGGCCAGTGATAATGTTCTCTTCGTTAAAATTCTCGATTTCCAGATTATAAAAGCACTGCGTTCGTTCTTTGTTAGCAAAAAACTTTATGTATTTTTCGATAATTGGTTTATACTTCTCATCAATTCCTAAATCAACAGAGAGTAGGGATGCACGATCAGCATAAAACCGTTTGGAGTACAACAGAGTATCTTCCAAATGATTATCCCTAACATCAGGCTTCGGGAAAGGTGCATAGATTAGATAATTCGTTGTGGTGTCTGTCCGTTCGAGAAAAAGTTTGGTAGCAAACTGGTTGTCCGGCTGCAAGAAGTAGACCTTGGCATTGTCCAGCGTCACATTCTGCATATCCTCCTCAAACTCACCATTGTCGTCATACCAGAAGACAAGCTTACGGGCATCCCCGGTGAACTCCTCATTTAGCCTATTTATAATTTGAGTTAAACTTAATCCTGCCATATTCTAATGTTCCTCAGATGATAAAATGTTTTTCTCTGGCTTGTTGCGGGGTAATCACAAACAAAGATTGAATCTTCCAGATTTTCATTTCATCTTTCAAATGTAGTCGCAAGTCATCTTGAAGTTCTGGTTCCGGCTCCCAATTTCCCTCTCGAGGATTGATTACCAATACCAAAAAGATCTGGGTATTAGACAAATCTGGATTTACCAGATTTCCCGAAACTTTATCTTGTGAATATCGTTTTAGAAGGATATTTCCATAGAGAGAAAGGGAATGACGCATTTTTAAAACGATTTCTTCGATAAATTTGTCATACGCTTTTTTCTTTTCCTCTTTCTGCTCTTCAGGAATATCCTCCACAATCTGTCTGGGGCATGAAGACTTTGCCTCGAAGAAATAAAGCTTTTTGCCCCTCTGTAAAATAAATTCACAAGATTTTATTCCGTTCCGGCGCAGACTCTTGGTATACTGTTCACTTGTTTCTATTTGAAAAACTTGATCCTCAGGATATTCCCCGAATCGCATCCCCGATTCCTCTATAATCACTCCCATCACAGCACCTCTGTAACTTCTTGCTTGTAAAGGTCGATAGATGCTTGAATGATAGAGTTCTCCGGCATTCCTTCGCTAAGATTACAAATTTGAGGTTCTTTTCCCTTGGTGAGAGAGATACAGGATACTTCATCAGGATATTTTAATGCAATTAGAAATAGCTTTTTAATCACAAAATACGAATGGGTAGAAATAAACACCTGAATTCCCATCTCGTGGGAAATGGAAGAAATCATATCGAGAAATTCGCAAATTGCATCAGGGTGCAAGGCGGATTCCAATTCGTCAATAAATAGCACGGATTCCTTGTTTACATAGCCATTGCCCAGCAAACGATCCATAATTGAAATTTTCTTGACGCCTTCTGATGTTGCACCAATAGAGAACTTCTGACCGGATTCATTTTTGTAAAACCACTTGCCGCTATTATCATCATAGTCCACTTTTCCATTGATAACGGCACTTAGTTCTTTTCGCGCTTGTGAAAAAGCGGTAAAGTTTTTTCCTTTGGCCGGTGCAATTCGGAGCGCTTTTACCAGATCATAATAAGTGTCATCAAATCCAAAAGACTTATCAATCTCTCGCGATTTCAGAATGACGGAAAAGAGTGAAAGGACTTCTTTTGCCGGAATGAAGATAGAATTACCTTCTTTTTGCGACTCCGGCGCAGTTACATTGACAACCTTTGTAGTGGTACTCTGAGAAAACTGATAGTCTAAATAGTTCTGCTCATGGTCTGTGTCCATCTTAAAATGCAAAGGCTCACTTGCAGATCGGGTTACAATGTCTCCCAACTTATCAACCTGAAATGTCCAGCGCAGCTTTTCGGACAGAATCTCATTCATAGAGCGGACATCGTCTCCGCGCTTATAATCTTCCATAGCACGGATAGCTGAATACATCGCTTTTAGCAAAAAAGTTTTACCTGTTGCATTTTCACCAATGATGAGGTTGATGTTGGAAAAATCAGAGCACTTAAATGACTGAATATTCCCGTAGTTTTCCAATTCAATCGCTTGGATTCTAAAACCCATCGTCGATTCCTCCCTTTCATTTGGACTAGAGTTTCAATTTATTACTATTGTGACCCATCTGATTCTTTAAGATGCGCCAGAGGATAAAGTTATCTGCTTATTTTTCTTTTACCATAATGCTTTTGGAATCTGCCAAGACCTCATAGAACTTGCCGTCAGCTGCGGTCTGCATCTTGCGGTAGTTGACCTTCACGCCATCGTCCAAGTCCAGTTCGATGCGGCTCAAAGCCAAGTGGCCGATCATTTCATCATAGTCACGGCACTCCTTGAGCTGTTTCTGGAGCTTTTCTTTCCGCTTGGTGGAGGCGGCCACTTCACGGGTGTTGGTGCTGTGGTCGATCATGTCCTGCATACGGCTAATCTCTGACTCATAGACCCGCTGTATCTTGTGGAGATAGTCCACACGGAGGTTGCCAATGGTGTCCGGCGTATAGCGGTGGAGGTAGATCAGAGCCTTGAAGCCGTTCTGCTTGCCGCTTTCGAACAGCCAGTAGATGGGCCTTTTGCCAGAGCCGGTAACAGAGTAGGTCTGGCAGTGATCCTTGAAAAAGTCCTTGAGGAAATAGTTTCGGATGATCTCCCGGCTGCTGTTGCCCTTTGTCCCGAGCGCTTTTGCGATGAAGTCCAGATTTTCTTCCAAGGTGTTCTCACCATAAACCACTTTCAGCCAGCTGCACAGGCGGGTGACAATATCATCCTCCAGATACTCTTCGTCAGTGATGGGAATGATGCCATCTTTGTCCGGGAAGAAGGTTTTGTACTTGCTCTCGTCCCAGTCTCCGCCCGCATAGGCCAAACCTTCCACATCCAGAGAGTAGCGGCCAAACATACAGCCCACGGCATAGGACAGAAGGCTCTTGATGTCCCGCTGTAAGTCGGCTTTGCGGACGGTCACATCCTTATCTTCCACTTCCGGAGTAAGCTCATCCTGTAAGCCATAAATATCAATAAAAATACGGTTCAGTTCTTCCTCGTTGGATTTCAGTTTGTCAAATCGGTCATTACACTCAGTTTCCCATGCACGATATGCACTTTGTAAAAAGCAAGATTTTGTTTTGCTGTCACCATCCGTAACAATAAATCTCATGCTGTCTTTCAAACGAACAAGCGGATGAATTTTGAAATCCCATGAAGTTTCAAAGGCGTCCCAATCGTTCTTGCAAACCTCTACATTTGCATTGGAAAGATCAAGAATCCTGGGATCGCTTTCCTTTTCCTTTACAATTGGTAAAGCCCCAATATTTCCAGATTGGAAAGACATTGTGGGATTCAAAATATGAAGGAAGTAATCGCCAACTACCGAATTTATCAATGCAAGCACATAGTTATGTGTTTCCTCGGGCATAAAACAACTTGACCCTTTATCATCGAACAAATGTCCAAAATCAGAATTTCTACAAGAGATCATTCCGGTAGTGAGTGTAGCCCATGTAATCGATTTACGGAAATACAAGCGTTCACTTCTGACACTTGCTATTTTTCTTCCTTGTTTTGTTGCATTTTTTATGGCATAACCATCATTTTCCCAAAGCACGACATAATCATTTAAGCCATACCACTTTCTGAATCCGCCTCCTTTATTGTATGGAAACCACTTTTTTCTTGAATGATTTGCTTCATGTGAACTGTGGTATCCAAGACCAATTCCAGATTGCTTTACTTCATACCATAGCCTTAAAAAGCGTTCATTGTCACCTGTAGTCATACCCGCCTTTGCTTCTCCAAGGTCAGAAACACTAGGATTCATCGAGAACGCTCTAAAGACTAGTTCTCCAATCCAATACGCCACCGGGGTTCCCGGAATTTTGGAGAAGTTGGACTGCTGAGCAGGATAGCGTTTTTTTCCCGAAAGGAACATATCTTCCTTGCCCTTCTGGGTAGTTGGTTCAATCAGGCGGCAATAAGTTCCTTTGTAATCGGCAACATGACTTTTCCGCATAACAAAGCTGGTAGTCTGTACTACCTCGCCGCCGATTTCCTCAAAGGCCCTTGGCCCCAGATGGGCCATATTAACCGTATCTTTTTGCAACAGCTTTTCCCGCAATTTTTCAAAACTGGAGAGGAACATCCAAGAATGCTGTGTGATCATCGCCTGATAGCGATTTTGATTGGTCATTGCACCGCAACGCTCCATAAACACAGCAAACAGGTCGGCCTTACTGTCGGGATAGTTTTTCTTGACATATTCGTTGAGTCGTGCACCGCCATTGCTAACTGCCATGTAGGGGGGATTCGTTACCACCACATCATATTTGCGCTCCATCGTCTCAGCAATGTCGATAAGGGGCAACAGTTGCTCCACCGTCACTTCCAAGCCGGTGCTGTCCATGGTGATTTGCTCCCCGGCATCTGCCGTGGACACAAAGCGGCGCAGCAGCTCCCAGTTGCAGTTTTCTACCTTGAGGATGGAGCCATACTCCTTTGCGTCCCGCAGGGTGTCCAACAGCCCTTCCAGCTGCACGCGGGCGGTGTTGCCCTCCAAATCGTCCATCCCTGCGCCGAGGTATTTCAGGTGGGCGCGGTTGATATTGTTGCTCTCCTGAATGGCATAGACATGACAGGTGGTTTCACCGTTCAGAATGCGGCGATTGTACTGCCGCGCCTTCATCATCACAGCAAAGTAAGCCAGCTGATAGGCACGGTCGTCAATGTCAAGGCCATAGAGGTTGTTTTCGAGGATGCTCTTGGCCGCATCCCGCTGGCTGTACCCTGCATCCTCATATATCTGCATCAGCACATCAAAGGCATAGACCAGAATGTGTCCGCTGCCCATGCAGGGGTCGATGACCTTGATGTCCCGCACATCCTTGTATGCGCTTTCCCGCTGGATTTCATCCAGCTGCCCACGCACCTCCCGCGTCTGGACAGCTTCGGGCAGATAGTATTTCCATCCCATCTGATCGGCAAGGCTCTGCTCAGTAGCAATCCGCTGTTCCTCGGCCTCGTCCCAAGTCATTTCGTCTGGATCGCACCCATCAGAAAAAATACCCTCATTTTTTCGTTTGTCAATGAAGATACGACCCAAGCTGTTCTGCACCATGTAGCGGACAATCCAGTCAGGCGTGAAAAGCTGTGTGACAGCGGGGATCTCGTCCTTGGTGATCTTTCCGCTTTTGGCAAAGGCGGCATTCTTCGGCTCCGTATTGTAATACTGATAGAGCCAGCCGATAATCTCCACCTGACCTCCTTGCTCGATGTTAAAGTCTGCCTCGTCAATGTCGTGGATAAGATGATAGACTACACCGTTCGGATCCACCACCGACAGGTTCATCAGCAGTTCCGTATAGTCGCTGGTCTTCTCGAAAAGGGCAGGAAGTATCTCGTTCAGGGCGTTGCACTGCTTGATAAAGAGCAGCCGGAACAGCTCATCCAGTGCATTCTCAGTTTTCAGCCGCAGGATGATCTCTTCCTCGGCGGGGGTAAACTCCAGCTTCGCATCAAAGGGAGTCGTGACCAGATCGGGTTCCACCTTACCGCTCTCAGAGGATAGGACACGGATGTGGGAGGGAAGATAGTCGTTGACCTCCATGAAACGGATGGCAATGAGCCGGTTGAACCAGGTGTAGGCCACCTCTTCCAAGATATACTTGTAGGCGGTGGAATAGTCGCTGTCCGTTTCTTTCTGGCGGATAATCTCCACCAGTTTTTGCCGTTGACGGATCTCTTCACTGGTAATGGAATACGGCTCAGCAGTGCCGATGTCATAGAACTCCATATTCAGGGTGGATTGGGGCAGCGCACTCTTGATGCCCTCTGCCGTAATGCCCATCAATCCGGCACGGTACTGAATGTCCGCAATCAGCTTATTCCGTGCCCAGATTGCAAAGTTTTTAATTGCTGTTTTGTTCATCCGCTTTTACCTCCTCAAGAAGAGCAAGGATTTGTTTTCCCAAGGTCTCTACAATTCTGGCATATTCTGTTATATCTTCTGCCTTAATAATCAGATGTTGTCCAACCTTATAGGAAACATCTCCGCTTTTGGTAATATAGTCTTGATCTACAATGCCATCTTGGTGTTGCAGCAAGTGCCGCTGCTGAAAGCATTTCCGCAACTTTGTATACTGCACATCCGTAATCCAATCGTCGTAGCCTTTGCCGACCAGATCATGCCAAAGTTTATTTCCATCATCCAATCGCTGAAACACATTTCTTTTCAAGGGCTTTGCCCCTTCAATCTGTGGGTAAACGCATTCACACAGACGCTGAAATGCAACAACAAGATCCGGAACCGAAGTTTCCACAAGCGAGATACAAGTTCTGGCTGCTTCATCTTTACTGACGACTTCCAAAGCTTTTCGGATCACATCCAGATTATTGATTTTTGCCTTAACTTTATCGATGGTATTGAGGAATGTTAATTTTGCAGAGTTATGGCCGCAGCAAGGACAATAAAACGCAGACCCAACAACTGCATAACGCGCACCACATTTTTCACATTGGATTTTCTGCTCCATCTCTTCAAGTGCGCTAGCCGGAAGATTGATAAAAGATGTACGCCCAGAAAACTTCATAGACATTTTGATGAAACTCTTTCGAGGCTGTGAGCGATTAAACTCTCTGGCATCAGCTTCCAGAGCTTGGCCAATTTTTGCAGACACCTGATTAATTGCTTGCTCTTTAGCTTGTTCAATCTGCTCTGTTGTCCACCAACTTCTGGCGGGAGCCGAATGACCACAAAACGGGCAGAAAACCGCTTCATCAGAAAATAAGTTCTTCCAATCTTCTGCGTTTACTTTAAATTTGGACAGACATTTTTCGTTTGGACACTCTTTGTCATAGTATCCGTCTTCATCAGGAAGCACATCCATTTTATAAGTCATTGTTCCATTTAGCTGTTCCAGCATCCTGAGTGTATTTCTAAACATAGCAGATCTCCTTAGAACTCCACATTCACAATCGTGTCCTCAGCCAGCTGCGCCTCCAGCGACTTGCGCAAACCGGCGATGTATTTGTCGATGTCCGCTCTGTTCTCCAGACGCCAAGAAGAAGTCCCAGTCATCATCTTGATGGAGACATTTTTCGTCTTGCGGATCTTAACCGGGGTGAGGGTAACCTCTTCCGCAGGAATGGGTGTACCAGCTTTCTTGGCTTCCTCAGCCTTGCAGCGAGCTTCTTCCTCTGCCCGCTGCTGCACCAGCTTGTTGTCCAGCGCATCCATCTCATTAAGCAGTCGGAGCTTGAGTGCATCTGCCTTATCCGCATAGCTGCGGAGGGATGACACATTGTTGCAATGCTCTGCGCCGTCCCGGATTTCTTGGAACTGCGTGAAGTAGTTATTCCGCTTCTGGTCGTTGTATTCCTTAGTGGACAGAACTTCCAGCACCCGCGTTCTCGCCTGATCGATGGAATCCAGCACCGGGGCGGACTCGGCCTGTAAAATCTTCACATAGCAAGCCATGAACTTCTCCCGCAGCTCAGGCAGCTTCGGAATGTTGGAGTAGGGCTTTTCCTGTCGGACGATAGAACGCATCTGCGCCACAATGTTCTCCAGCTCCGCATTCACGATATAGGTTTTGCTGTCATCGTAGATTGCCAGCATATCCAGAGTGCGAGTGAAAATGGTCAACTGTTCCCCGGCAAAGAACGCCTTAACCGGCTCATAGTCCTCAGCAAAGTCATAGAAGTCATCCCGTCTTTTGGATACAGTTGCGAAGAAGTCTATGGCAGACTGAATCTGCACAACAGCCAGCATTAGGTTCTTTCCGGTTTCCAGAACCTTCTTGCCAGGATAGCTATGATCCTTGTAGTAGACTTCCAGACGTTCTATCTCATATATGGTATTCTGTGCATACCGCTGGAAGTTCTTCATGATGGTGTCTTCGTCTTCCGCCGAAGTGGTGGTCTGAAACACCTCCTTCATTACATCGCGGACAGCCTTCTTGTCCTTATCCGGGACGCGGACACGCTCTTCCATCAGCAGCTTGTCCACAAACGCTTTTTTGGTGATGAAGCCGATAATTTCTTCCTCGGTTTTGTTATTGAGGCTGACGGTTGCCCCATTGACGGTGAATGTCAGATCGCCGCGCTTGAACAGACGAGCAACCAGCCAATGCACATCGTCCTCCACAAATCCATAGGGGGCTTTCATGAAGCGGTCCTTCACGCTCTTCATGGATGTCTTCATGTGGTTTCGGGTATTCATGGAAATGAAGCCCTGCACATCATCCAGCGCATGAGAGTTACTCTCCGTACTGCCCTCTAGTCCAAGAGACAGCTGGTTGCTGATGTGGAGCAACTTGCGAATCTCTGCCTCGCCCATGGGGGTGTCGATATAAGACAGCTTGTGGTAGACTGTCTGTACCAGACGGCCAATCGCTTCATTGATTCGGGTGCCGACCTCCTTACCAGTCACACGCGCAATGTCGCCGTTCACATAGATGGTCGCCTCTTTCAGTGCCTCACTCAAGTAGAGTTTTGCGTTGGCGCTGCGCTCCCGCATCTCTATACGCTTTGCTTCCTTGATAGTCTCATACTTCGCCAACTGCGTAGAGGTATTCTTGCGCAGGAAGCCCTCAATCTTCAAGTAGGCTTGAATTTCTTTCAGGAACTCTGCGTCACCCGGAAGAACAACAAGAACTTCCTTACCCTGACCGGACATCATGCGGAGGGTCGCATCGTCTGTGCTGCCGTCGTACCACGGGGTCAGAATACGCAGCCCCACATCATAGCTCTGATTTGCCTTATAGGGGCGGTCATCTACCGACTGATTGAAGTAGAAGGCATAGCGCCCATTAAAGGCGGGATAAGTGTATTTCTTTCCAGGGAAAATGTCCTCAAAAATCATCTCCGAAACCTTCGTGATAATCTCAGGGGTCTCCACATTTTCTTTCTCAATCTCGTTGTTAACTTCCTGTTCCTCGTCGGTCAGGAAGACATAGATGCTGCCATTTTTCTGTACGAGCATCTGCCGCATCAGAATCTTCAGCGCATCCTCCACACGGTCTTTCAGCTCAATGCGGTCGTCGTCGATATTCTCAATCATCAGGCTGGTGATGTTGTCGATATTTGCCTCAATCTCCAGTACGTACTTGATCATGAAGAGGGTTTTGAGAACATTGATGACAAAGACATCTCGATCCTTCTTCTCCGGGTTGATAAAGCTATTGCCGTAGGCGCGGATAATAACTCCGCTATGACTGTGATCCAAGAAGTTCTCCAGCGCGTCATAGAAACGGTGGAAGGGTACGATTACCCCCATCTCATCGTTCATGATATTGACGGCGGACTCTTTGAACAAAGCCAGCATGGAACGCTCACCGCCAGACAGGTGTTTGCCGGACGCACCGTGGGTGCGGATGGATGTCAACACGCTGGAGAGCAAGTTGAACTGGTAGGGTACAAAGGGATAGACTTCGGCAAAGTCTTTTTCATTGGCATATAACTTTTTCTCCGCCGTGTCGTTGAAGAGAATGAGGTTCTTGATGATGGTTGCCTTCTGTTCATAAAGCAACCGAAGAGACTGCGCGGCGGGTTCCGTCTTTTCAAGGATTCTCTTTTTGATAACCGCATCTACATTGGCAGAAGAAAGGGAGAGACGGGTGTCAAAGCGACCCTGAATTTTGGAGAAATCGTTGCCCTTGACTTTGGTGATGGAGTCGATGTCCTGCTGGCTGGTCACGATGACCCACGCCTTGCCCATACATTCTTTACCCAGTTCCTCTGTCACCGTTTGGAGGTTGAGCATGAGCTTGGAATCGTCTCCGATGTACTGGCCGATCTCATCTACGAGGAAGACAACATGATGGTTGTTTCCCTTACGGTCAATGTAGGACTTGACACGCTTGGCAAAATCTTCAATACTGATTTTGTAAGGCTCCATGGCCTTTTCGCACCAGTTCCGTGCAGCAGCCTCGCTCATGAAGTCCATCGACACTAACACATCCACAACACTGTCCTGAATGAAATCAAAATCCTGCCGGGATTCTTCCCAAGGTTCGCCGTATTCTTCCTCGAAAGCTGCTTTAAAATCGGTATAGCGGCCTTCCTCAGACAGTCTGCGCTCCAGATCAGCAACATGAGGAATAGATCCGCAGAAGCCTTGCATCTGATTAAAAACCTTGAGGAAGACATTCACGATGGCATCTTTGTTCTGCTTTCCTGTGGACTCGCTCTTGGAATCAATGTTAAACAGAATGACATCGGTAGAGGTTTCGGCGGCCAGCTTCATATCGGCCAGCACCATCGGGTCGATAATCTTTTTATCGTCGATAAAGTAGTCGAGAGCTTTCTTGCCGCCCACCTGACGGTTCTCCAGAAGGTAGGAGAGAATCTTCAGGAAGTGCGATTTACCGCTTCCAAAGAAACCGGAAATCCAAACGCCCATTTTCGGAGTAGTACCTACGATACCCTTTTTATAAGACGCATAGAAATCTGCAAAATGCTTTTGCAGCTCACGGGTCACAACATATTCTTCAAGTTCCTGCGAGACATTGGAATCCTTGCCCTGTCCAACAATGATAACGCCTTGAATCTCTCGGTCAATCTTCTTGGCAAACATTTCTTTGATCTTCATTACACTACCTCCATCACTTCACAAGCCGGAAGGCTCTGTAATAGTTATCGTCTTTGATCTCATTAAAAAGAATCAATTCTTGTTCGTTGTATGTACCGGGGAAGAACATGACCACTGGAGCGCGAAGGTAGGATTGATGAAGGTTGTTCAGCACATTATGAGAACGCAATAGAGGATAGCTTTTACCAACTCCGGTCAGAAAGACGATAGCGTTTTCCGGTGTGTTCTCCTGAATATATTGAACGATCAGGCTGTCGCTTTCGCTTACCTTCATGGAGTTGCTGACCGCCTTCACAATCCGCTGGAAGCCACGCTTCTTCTCAAAGTCGCAGCACTTATCTACGAAATTCTTGTGCTCCAAAAAGTTGATGATGATGTCGTAGAGATCAAAGACAACCAGCTCATATTCATCATTTCCTTTCTGGTTTTTGTTCTTCATATACTCGATCCGCTCACGGACTTCTAGTTCCTTCTCTGGCGGATAATCAAAAATCCAGTAATTGACCTCATTGGCCTTTCCGCTACTTTGACGGAAGGAGGCCTTTTTGATTGCCACTTCCATCGCATCCAGCCTTGCTGTTAAATCCATTACCTCACCCCCGTTAATGCCTTCTCGTAGATCTCCATATTATTTCGCTCCAACCATCGGGATAATTCCGGATCGAAGATCGGTTTCAAAATTTTTCTGGCTGCTTTCGATTTATCAATCACTCCGGCTTCGTAGAGCATCGTCTTGTAGCAGCGCCCCAACCGAACCACGGTTGCGTCTGTCCAACCGGCCACTTTTTCGTTTTGCTGCTGCTTGTCCTTGAAAAAAATACGCACATCGCTGTCTGTTAGCTCATTACTGCCCACAATCATTTTCTCCCGGATGATCTCATAAACAAAATCAAAGAAGAGCGTGTCATACGCCATTGCAGCAATCAGCGCGAAGAGCTTCTGCGTCGCAAGGTCACTGGACAGGAAGAGAGGGACAAAGTCATGTTCCAGAACTTTTATTCTTCCGGACACAGTGCTGAAAATCTGATTGGAGCGTAAAGATGTTGGTGCTGCAAAGATATTCTCGTTCAGTGCAAGTGTCTTTATCTCGTCGATACTTTTTCCTTCATTAAGAAGCTGGACTACTTTGCGGAACTCTATAAACCAGAAGGACATCTTCACTGCTCCCGCGCTATATTCTTTTCTTTCCATCCTGCTGATTCTTCCTCCCCAGTATTACTCTATACCTTTCTCTGTCCCATTATCAGGACTGTTAGGTAAAATTTCCATTATATCATCAATCCCACAGCCGAGCTTGAGGCATATTTTTTCCAGAACTTCGACGGTTGTATTCTCGCCCTTTTCCAGCTTGCTCATTGTTGAATAGCTGATGCCGACAAAATCACGAAACTCTTTTTTCTTCATATCTCGATCAATGAGAATCTTGAATAACTTTTTATAGGACACTGCCATTTTTTGCACCTCTTCTTCTATACTACATGGTTGCAAAAGTACAGTTTAATTATAGCATGTCTCATTGCGAAAAGCGAGGAAATTTATGCGAACGCATTACTTTTTTGCTTGAAACCATTCATTTTAAAAGTACTCTCTTTTTGCAAACGGGAATAAAAACTCAATCGATTATAGGCAAGAAAACTTTTCTCTAAGAAATCCAATTATTACATCTGTCATTTCATCTATCAAAACGAGAGATAAATGAGGGATGAAAGCCACTTTTCATTGTTTACAGCACCGCAATTTGTGAACCGTTCAAAATCCCAGCAGGGTATCCAGTGCCTGCACTGCTTGCTGTTGTTCCTTTTGAGAATCTTGCTGTTCGCTTGCTGTTTTCTGCGTCAGCTTCTTTTTCGTGAATGCCATATGCTCCGCATAGCTCTGCCGGGTCAGTGTGGTGCGGCAGCGGCCTTGCAAGTGTGTTAGTTCTGTGGCAGTCATACCGTTTTGCAGAGCCAAAACTGCACAGGTATGGCGCAGATCTTCAAAGCGGATGTGCGGGATCTCTGCTTTTTCCAATATTTGATTGTGCCGAAGCCGCACCATATTCGGGGAGTAGGGCTTTAAGGTTCCGGGGTGGATGAACAGCACTGCACTGCTGGGATGCTTGGCGTGTTCCTGTTCCAGCAAGGCGGCATCTTCTAGAGATAGCTGCAACTCCCGAACTTTCCCTGCATACTGTACCAGTTTGCCCTCTTTCACCACACGCCCGGCATGGACGGTGAGAGAGGGCTTTTCCATGTCCACATCGCTCCATTTCAGAGCAATCAGCTCCCGCTGCCGCAGTCCATAATGAATCGCCAGCGTGAACATGGCACTGTAGCCAAGCTGCCCGGCGGTATCCAGATAGTCTGCCACCTCTTGTGTAGTCAGGGTTTCGGTTTTGACTGATTTTGTTTCATGGAAACTCCAGTCTGCCATTGGTTCTGTTTCCAACCAGCCATCAGCCACTGCCTGCCGCAAAATTTTCCGCAGAAGTATCATGATGTGCCGCATGGTCACATCGGAAAGCGGCTGATTTGTACGATGGTTTCCAGTATTCCGGCATTGGTTATAAAATCGACGGATACGCCCATTCGTCAGCTCATTCAATTCCCATTTGCCCAGCCGGGGCAGGATGTGATTTTTCAGCAGATAGCGGTGGGCATCATAGGTACTGGGTCGCACCGATGGTGCATCATATTGCTCCTGCCAGATTGGAATCCATTCTTTCAGCTTCACAGTAATTCCTCCTTCACCCTGAGCTGGAGCTCTCGAAAGCCCATCTTTGGCATTCGTGCAGCAGTTAGGATCTGATTGTGCAGATAGTAAAGTCGAGATGGTGTGTAGGGCTGTCCTGTTCGTGTATCCTGAAAGACGGTGGCACTATCTGGATGGTTTTTCTGTTCCTGTCTAAGGATGGTTTCCATCTGTTCTGTCAGCTTTACCCATCGGCGTGGCAGGATCAAGCGATGATGATCTAAATCGAAAGCGGCCCACGACAGTGTGATCAATTCACCCTGCCGCAGACCGCTTGCAAGTCCAGTATAGAAGATGGGGTAAGCACCGACCTTTTCAGCTTCAGCCAAATATTGCCGTAGCTGCCGTTTAGGAATCGGCGCATATGTCCGTGAGTTGGACGGTTCGATTTGAATATTGGAAGCCGGATTGATATCCAGAAGCCCTTCCCGACAGGCTTCACCAAAGATTCTTCTTAGCAGAAGATGAACGCACCAGATGCTCCGATTACTCAGTCCGTCTTCTGCCAGCCTTCCATAGAAGCTCTGAATTTCTTTCTCTGTCAATTCAGAGAGGGGGAGTTGATTCATCCGTGGAATGATGTGATGCTCAATCAGATTGTAGTATCCATGCTGTGTGTTGGGCTGCCAGTGGTCTTCTCTGACCGTGTACCAATGCCTGCTGTATTCGGTAATGTTCATGTGTTGTCCCTCCTTTGGGCAACACAAACATATACCACAGAGCAGGGGAAATAGCTATACTAAAATGGAAAGAAGAAACTGTTCAAAAGAGAGATGAACGAAGTTGTTGCATTTTTTGCAACAACTTCCACGCCTGCCGTTATCGGCAAAAACACCGCTTTTCCCCGACGTGTTTCATTTGATTTCTTGCCGATAAAATGTTACAATAATTCTACTGGAGGTGGCAATTTTGAAGTATCTTTCTGTTGCAGACACAGCCAAAAAATGGGGTGTCTCGGAGCGTACAGTTCGGAATTACTGTGCAGATGGGAAAATCCCAGATGCATTTTTGACCGGTAAGACATGGAATATCCCGGATACGGCACAGCGTCCGGAGCGAGCAAACAAACGCTCCGATGCCCCCAAGACACTGTTGGGATTCTTGCGTGCAGAAAAATCCGGCGGTATCAAGGGCGGTATTTATCACAAGGTGCAGATCGATCTGACCTACAATTCCAACCACATTGAAGGCAGTCGGCTCAGCCATGACCAGACCCGCTATATTTATGAAACCAATACCATTGGTGCCTCTAATAGCATTCTGAATGTGGATGACATTGTAGAGACCTCAAACCACTTCCGCTGTATTGACTTGGTGATTGAACAGGCAAATCAGCCATTGAGCGAAAAGTTCATCAAAGAACTGCATCGCACCTTGAAAAACGGTACCAGCGATTCCCGCAAGGATTGGTTTGCGGTGGGAGAATACAAAAAGCTGCCCAACGAGGTCGGTGGTCGTGAGACGGCCGCTCCAGAGGAAGTTGCAGCTATGCTGCAGGAGCTGCTTTCCAGCTACAATGCAGAGAAGGAGAAAACGCTGGAGGAACTGCTGGAATTCCATGTCCGCTTTGAGCAGATCCATCCCTTTCAGGATGGCAATGGACGAGTGGGTCGTCTGCTCCTTTTCAAAGAGTGCCTGCGAAATAACATCGTACCCTTCATCATTACAGAAGAGCTGAAAATGTTCTACTATCGTGGTCTGCATGAATGGGACAGGGAACGAGGCTATCTGCGAGATACCTGTCTGACAGCACAGGATCAGTTCAAGGCGTACTTGGACTATTTCCGTGTTCCCTACGAGAAGGATTGAGCAAACGCTTTTTCTTTGTTTTCAGCGGTGCAGATTCTGCACTCTAAAAAATCGCACATGACTCAAAAATATGCAGAATTTTGACCCAAACCGTGACCCACAAAGATGAGATGCATGTGTTTGTGTGGCACACAGTGTCGTTGCCGCTTTGGGTAAATGCCACTGCTGTGTCATTCTTCTCTCCTCCGTGAAAAAGTCATTTGTTCTTGAAATTCAAATCCTGCTAACAGCTGTAAAACGCTGTGTTTCTGCGGCTTTATGACCCAAACTCGTACCCAATTGTGGAAAGGGGACAATGGATACAACACTTCTAAACAGGGCAGGAGAGCAAATGCCATTGGAGTGAATACTGCACAATATGGCTATAAAGCGCCCGTTGTCCACTCTATGAGGACATTTGGGAGCAGGATGCCGGGAGTTCGAGTCTCCCCACTCCGACCAAAAAACCGCCTATTTAGGCGGTTTTTATTTATTTTTGATAACTTTTCTCGATAAAAATTGACCCAAACCGTGCCTTGCGGTTTGGGTCAATTTTTTTAATATGGACACTTTTCAGCATTCATAATACCCGCACATAATTCGCTTGACCCAATCAATTACCCAAACGACCAAACAGCCTGAAATGCAGTGAAGTTATACTGTGAAATGCTTTTTCTTTGTTTCAGCGGCGCAAAATTTACGCCCCCATCGCTATCAATGCGAAAAGAGTGTGCCCTATCAGCAGTCTTCCTGACCAATGATAAATGCGGTATAGTCCATGTAAGACTATACCGCATTTTTATGTGTTATGGATTGAGACCGTTTTCCTCCAAAAGATACTTTGCTTTTTCCGACATCTTATTCTCGTTCCTGATAATGTGCTGCGATTTCAGGTGTCATTGGAATCAACCGACAATCTTCAATCGTATAGATGAGATCACAAAGCTGCTCAAGATCTTTATAGTGGTGAGATGTCAGGAAAATCGTTTTCCCCTCGGCTTTGAGCATTCGGATAATGGATTTTACATCCTCATAGGTGTGATAGTCCAGTGCATTGAACGGTTCGTCCAGCACCAGAATGTTCTGCCCCTCCATGATGGCCTGAGCAAGTCCCAGCTTCTGCTTCATGCCAAGAGAATAGTTGCTCACCTTTGTTTTATTCTCGGGATCAAGGCCGACTTTGCCCATTGCCTCCCGGATTTCCGTCTCGGAGATTTTTCCATGAATATCAGCCAGAAATTTCAAATTCTGAAGACCGCTGTACATTCCGATGAAACCAGGAGAGTTGATAAAAACACCCATATTTTCCGGAAAATCTCTGCCGCTTTTACCAAGCTGCTTTCCACGAATGGATACACTGCCGGAATCCGGTTTCTCAAAACCGCAAAGCACTTTGAACAGGACAGACTTACCACTGCCATTAGCGCCTACCAGACCGATCGTCTGTCCCTGCTCTACGGGCAGCGAAACATTTTCCAAAATCGTTTTCTGCCCAAATCGTTTGGATACATTTTTTATTTCAATATAGGAACTCATAAGGTTACCTCCTAATCAATTTTTTAGAGCCTAACAATTCCAGCAGGCCCAGTGTAACAGCCAGACCTCCTATTAGGATCATAACTGTCGTCACGACCGGAATCCCTACACCAAAGGAAATCCAATCAACTCGTGTTGTTCCGGATAAGCCAAAGGGAAGATAGGTGACCCATTTTTGCGGAATCACACACAAGAAGTTACCGGCAAGGATCACTAAAAAGCCAACTGTAATCTGCTTTGTCAGCAGATAGCAAAGCAGCATAACGAATGCCTGCAACAGAATGTCAAGAAATTTGATGCCTGCACATTCCAGTAAGAACCGAATTGTATTTGAATCCATGGTATCCACAAAGAACAGACCTCCCACGAGCCCGGACAGGAGCCATAGAGCCGAATAGATGGCAGTGAATCCAATGACCGTTCTGAGAATTCCGTGAAACATCTCTTTTCGGCTGTTAGTCCGAATCGCCACAAAAATGGACTGATCGCTGATACTGGCTTCTACAAACACGGCAATCAGATAAAGGGGGGCTGTATTCACCAGCAGCATTTCCAGAAATGCCAGGATATGAAAGAGCCCGGTCCCATGGCCTGAGAACAGGTGATAGACCCATTCCTGACCGGAGGTCAGATAGGGATTGCTCAGCCCTTTGTACACAGTCATTCCCAGCACAATGCCGCATAAAATCATGAGGTTTTGTTTTTGAATCAATGCTTTCCGATAGTATGCCTGAATGCCTCGTCCTTGCAATCCTTTTCTCTGTTTTGTTTTCATCGGGAAACGGACGGTTCCAACCAAAAACAGAAACAACAGAGCGGCGGTAATTCCTGTAACGAACCAACGAGTTGGACTTCCCAAATTGTGGTGAAAAATTAGCAGATGATTAAGTCCTGTAACGGGAAGGGCATGAATAGCCGGTACCTTAACCCACAAAATCGACAAGACATAGAGACCGACCATAATCCGCACAGCCCATTTGTGGCCTGCAAAATGAGCCAGCCACATGGAAAAACCGAAGATCAGCCAGATCCCAAGAAACAAATAACCAGTGCAGGCTGCAAGTGCTGTCAACGGGGAGGAAAACACCTGACTGAGTGCTTCAAAAAGCTCCGCTTCTAAACTCCCGACAGGTAGAATCCATGTGTTTCCCCCGGAAAGGCCCACTCCAGACAGAAGGATTGCTGCCATCTGAACCAGCACCAGAATGGCAGGCAGCACACAGAGGCTGATCCATTTCCGGAAGAAATAGCGGTGATAACTCCCAAAACGGAAAACGACATAGGAAGGATCATCTTCTGCCAGAGAGAAGCAGCTCAAGAGAATCAACGGCAAAAGAAAAAAAGTCAGATAGTAATGGTCTGTTACGGCAGACAGCAGGTGCTGCTCAAAACTCAATACAGCGCCACTCCGAGAACTGAGAGAGAAAAGTAAGCAACCAATAAACAGAAGCAAAGGTTTTCCAATTCTCAGTAATCTGATGTTCTTCCGAATCAAAGGGATCATACCTTGATCACCTTTTTCTTTTTTACCTTAGAAAAGTAGATGGCCAGCAGCATGATAACGGCAGTCAATAAAGAAGGACCAGCAACAAAGGACATTGCTGTAATAACTTCCGGGCTCATACAAGCAGGTTCAAATGCAGTCACAAGCCGATATTGTGGGACTCCCAAAATCGCAAGCACAAAATTCTCCAAAACCGTGTACAGGAAAGGACCCGTCAGTACAACAAAAATATTCTCGCAATACATGGCTAAAATAAAGCCCATCGTCATCACCAAAATACCAATCAAGCCTCTAAAAACAGAGAGTGCCACCGCATAAATCACAGGCTGAGCTGAATAGGTGTTTTCAAAGATGTGATTGCCCATATTAAGGGTATCAAGAGGAGGATCAATGAGTAAGGCTGTAGCTGCCGAAAGAATGTACGGAATCGTGATGATGCAAAATGCGCTGATTGCATAGACCATCCACTTTGCCCAGAGGTATTTCCTCATGGACACACGGGGCTGCACATAGAGGAGAAAATTGTTTTTTCGTTCCTGATGCAGGTTCCAGCACAAAGGCAGAACCACAAACAGAGGATACAGCAGCAAAAGATACTCTGTGCCAACCTCCCATGCGTCCAATGTATAAATGAGCGAATACTGCTGATACATTGTAGCAGTCATAGCACATGCGGCTGTGGTAACGGCAATCAGTGTCAGCAGTACCGGTACCCATATCTTTTTCCATTCATTTTTCATGAGTCGAAGCATATATATCGTTCCTTTCTTCGTTTGGAGATAGTATAGGCAATCTGTTTTCCGATTACAACTGAATGGAAATAAGGAAGGGTTTTGTGGGAACGAAACAAATTTCATACCCGCAAAACCCTTGTTCATACCGCATATTTAGGAAAACCGAACGCCAAACACCACATAATTCTGATTGTTCCGGATCTCGTTCCGGGTCAGGATCTTACCATGATAGTGCACTGTGATCTACATAAGCTGATACAGTCCGTATCCACGGGAGCTGCCCGTCTTTGTGGAAACGCCTTTCGAGAACAGTCGCATAAACTCTGTTCCGGACAGCGGCGGATGGGGATTGCATACCCAAAGCTCCGTAGCGTTTTCCGTCTGGTGGCTTTCAAGATAAATGGTATCCCCCTGACTGGATGCCTCTATGGCATTATCCAGTAAGATCCCGATCAGTTCGATCCATACCGTTTCAGGAACACCTGTTTTTTTGAAGCTGGCAGAAAGCTGAAGGCAGATGTTCAGTCCGGAAATCTCTGCCTGCTTGATTTTTCCGAAAATAAGGCCGGAAATGATTTTACTGTCACAGGCCAGCAGGGTGCTGTCATTCGTGTTCAGAGCAAGCCCCTTTGTCAGTGATGCAACAGCATCCTGTGCTTCTGTCAGGTTTTCTGCGGAAGAAACGGCCATATCAATGGCAATCATTCGGTTATTGAATTCATGCTGTCTTGCCCGAACCTGGGAAATCAGCTCCTCTACAATGGGAACATACTGCTCCATCATTCTGGTTTGTTTCCGCTGTTCCTCCTGCCGACTGTTTACCATCCATAAAGTGGTGTCCAGGAATAAAAGCAGCAGAAGCAAAAAGCCAATCAACTTCCAATGATCCATAAAACGAACCGGATCAAAAGAAGTGAAGACAAAGACTGCTATGAAAAATAATGTAATATTGACGGAAAGAATCTGCACCAGAAAGGTCCCTGTTTGCAGCGCCTTGCGAAGTTCCTGAAACCAAGGCAGCATTACAACGAGGATACACAGCAGTAAGGTGACTGCGCTGCTCATGAGAGCAATACCAGGGGTTATCACGCCAAACAGGCTTACAAAGGCAACGCCAAAGAAGCGGCATAGCAAATATACAGAAAAAGCCGCCATTGACCCACAGAAAGTAAGTCTTCCATCCTGAATATGCAGCAGAGTACTGATCAGCAGTAAAAGTCCCAGCAGAAGAATCAGTAAAACAGGGAAACTATTAGCCGGAGCCAGGAAAAAGCCTTGCTCAAGATGCAAGCCGGGAGATTCGCCACCAGCTGTATAACTGGCTCGGGCTGCAAGCAGGCAAAGTAAGACTGCGGGTGGAAGAATAAGGTCCTTTTTCATTCGATCCTTTCGATCTCTGAACACAGCCAGCGCACAGCATGAAAGGGCAATCACTTCCACCAGAATGGATAGAAAATTAAAAAACACATCCTGCATGGACATTACCATAGTGCGGACTGATATTTATTGCCCACCGGCAGCTTTTCCGCAAATCCTTTCAGTATGATTTCTTTTTCTGCTTTATAGATTCGGTCAATGTATGCGGTGTTGACCAGAATACTTTTATGACACTGCACGACCTTTGGATCATCGATCAGCTGTAACAGGCGAACCAATGTATAGCCTGAAATAACATCTTCCTTGATTCCGGAAATGGGGTTTCTTGTATGGATGGTAAGTTTTTTCCCAAAGGCTTCCACATATACGATTTCTGAGATTGGATAATCCAGAATGAACTGTTTTTGTTCAATTTGAATATGCTTTTCTTCCTGACGCAGATGAGCGGAAAACCCCATAGCATCACAAAATACGGTGCGAAATTCCGCTTCGGTATATGGTTTGACCAAAAATCCGTAGCACTTTACATCCCGGTAGGCAGACAATTCTTCCCCGGCCAAGGCACTTTCAAAAATAATCGGAGTGTACTTATATTCCGGCAGATTGCGCAGCTGGGCAGCAAGGTTGGTTCCCTTATAGTCTTCCAATTGAATGTCCAGGATAAATAAATCTACTTTTTCCTTTTGAGCAAGGCTATACGCTGCACCGGCTTCTTTGCATGTCACAAGTTCTAACGAGGAATCTATATTCTTGATATATTGTCTGATTTTTGTGACAGCAGCCGGATTGTCCTCCACAAGTAAAATTTGGTGCATTGCGACACCTCTTTCTTTTGTAATCATTTTATACAATCATTCTCCGTTGGCCAAGAGAAAGCAAATTCAGCTTATGGCTAACATGACCTTCAGAATTGATGTATATGCAGTAAAATTTTGAAACACAGGTTATAGACACTTACCAACAACTATATCATGAATAGACGAATTTTTGAACTGTGTTTTGATTTTTAACATGGATTCTAGTTTTGAGAAGTCGCTTGAATATCTGAATTGATTTCAGGTCTAGTGTATAGGAAAATAAAGATACTGGTTGTATATTCTTTTACACGCAGGTTGAGCAAACAAGAGCCGGAGCGTAATGCTCCGGCTCTTGTTCTCTTGGGCGCTTTAGCCCAATAAAACCCCCGGTTCTACCGGGGGTCAATAAAAAATACTTTAGTATATGCAAAAACAGCCTCCTAGGATACAATGGTAATGGTTTGGCGACCGCATTACCGAGATCAAAGGAGGCTATTTAACAATGGAAAGAAATGCAGTAAATCACAGCGCACACTCCACATGGAGATGTCAGTATCACATCGTCTTTGCAACACTCATCTGAATCACACAAAGACAATTTGGCGGTGAGTGCGCCGCCTTCACTCGTATCAGATATGTAACCGGTTGCCCGGAAGAACTCTTCATAGTCCTCTTTCGTGCAACCTTTAATAAAGATATGACAGTAACGCTCGTCATTTTCATCCACGATATAGATACGCTCCACAAAGGATTGTATCAGCGTTACCAGCACATCCGGCTGTGCGTCCTCTGCGTATTTACCAAAGGACAACAGCCTCTCTTTGATTTCTTCAATATTTCGGACGGCATACATCTGATTGTGTTTGCTGTCCTCTAACTTTTCAAGCAGAATGTCTACCTCACGAAGCTCGTCGGACAGGTTCTGAATATCTTCTTGAATAAAGCGTTTCAAATCGGTACCTGCGTCACGCATATTTTTGACCTGATTGGAAATAGATGCTTCGATCCGTGCTTTCTTTTTCTTCAATTCATTCAATTCCTGCTCATTTTGTGACTGACTGAAAATATCCGAAGCCCGTGCATTGAGAAGCTTTACAAAGTATTCGTTATCTTCGTCAGAAAGGTTGGATAACTGCTTGACTACAAATTCATCCAGCAACACGCCGTCCACCGCCTGAAACGTACATTCCTTTTCACGATACCCGGGGCAGACATACTTAAATCTCGGCTTGTTGTTTGTCCATCGGTTGGATTCAGAAATGACACGCAATCTTTTTCCGCAGATCGGGCAGTAAACCAGACCGGAGAGCAAGGCATTGGTTTTGCGGTGCGGCCTGTTGTATTTTTCGGCGATGTCCTCCAGCATATTTTGGGTATCGATCCATTGCCGGCTTGGAATAAAGCCCTCGTGTCTGCCTACGGAGATGATCCATTCCGATACAGGCTTTGCGGACATTACCTGTACAAATTTCGGAGAAATAAAGGTGCTGTCTGTATCTTCAAATTTTTCCTGATCGGTCTTATTGTATGCAGACAATCCGTGCTGACCGTCAAAAGCGGAAAGCTCATCGCATAAGCCGCCGCCGTTTTCATAAAAGTAGTTATATACATTTTCATCCGCAACACAGTAAACAGGATTTTTCAGCAAAAGCCTTGTGGTTGAGGTGTTGAATTTCGCTCCTGCTTTGGTCCGATAGCCCAGAGCGTTCATCTGGTCTGCTGTTTTCTTAATGGAGCGCAGCTGTCCAAAGATTTCATAGAGCTTTTGGATCATTGCTTTTTCTTCGGGAATGCTTTCCAAATAGCTGTATGCGGATTTGTTTTTCCCACTGCCGGTGGTAACTCTTTTTACGGTAAAGCCGGTGGGCGTGTTGCCGCCCAGCCAGCGTCCGTCTTTTGCAAGCTCCATCATATTATCTGTAATACGCTCGGTCAAAGTGTCTCTTTCAAATTCTGCAACAACGGCGAAAATCTGGATAAAGATTTTCGATACTCCTGAAGCCGTATTGATATTATTGGAGCAAATCAAAAGATCTACCTTGTGTTTTTCCAGAAAATCAAGCAAACGGAGCAAGTCTGCCGTTTTTCTTCCGATACGGTCCAATTTATAGCAGACGATTGCCCGTATTTTTCCCATTTCAATATCGTGAAGCATCCGCTGAAAATCGGGACGGTCAGAATAATATCCGCTCAGTCCCTTATCTTCGTAATTGATAAAGGTGTAATCATCATCGAGGGACAGCTCACGCTTTGCATATTCTGCACACTGCTTAAACTGAACACCGATACTGTCACCCTTGTTGGTAATGCGGGACTTTCGGGCGTAGATCGCTACGCCACGATTGTCCTCTGCCAATTGTTTTGTCTTTTTCTTCATAAACCCAGTCCTCCTTTGTCTGTGCATTATACTGCAATTCCGGTGATTTCTTCCAATGTGCGGCCTCGCTTTTGCAGGGCATTCAGGAAGCAATACAAGGTTTCGGAATCAAAGGCCCTGATTTCGTTTTCGATATATTCCATCCGTTTATGCTGAAAGGTTCGTAAGGACTTTTCATAATCCTGTCCTTTGTGGATCACAGCATTCATCTTAAAAACCATAAGTACACCTCCTATCTGGAATCTCTGTCCCGCTGACGCTTACGGTAACGGGACTCACACATTTTTACGATTTCTTCTTCCATCTGTGCCGGGGTATAGTTCTTGGGAAAGAACTTGCGGACACGCTCCGCAGGGATTTTCAGCTTTTCTTTCTGGTTGGCTTTTACCTCACTCATTACGGCGTAGATTACATCGGCATTCAGCCGTCCCTCCCGGCTGAACCGGTGCAGGCGAATGGCTTGGGACAGCGAAGGTGTGGCATCTGCATATTCCATTTCAGAGAGCAGTGTTTGCTGCTCCTGATCTGTTAAGTACGAAAGTTCCACAGCCGGGGTAAAGGCAATCTTTCTTTCATCTACCATCTGTAAAAGTTCAGGAATTAAGTAGGTCAGGCGGATATATCGCTGGATCTGTCTGCCACTTTCGGTTTCGGAAAGCATATCCCGTGACTTGTGGCCAACTTGTCCACAAGTTAAATCTGTTCTTTTGCCCTGTACAGAAAGCGCATCCATTTTCAGTTTGTAGGCAAAGGCTTTTTCGCTGGGCAGAAGATGCTCTCTTTGCAGATTACTGTCTACCAAGGTAATCGCTGCTTCGTTTCGGTTTAACTCCCGAAGGAGAACAGGCACTGTTTGCAGGCCCAGATATTCACAGGCGAATTTTCTTCTATGTCCACTAATAATTTCATATTTTCCGTTCTCAACTTCTCTTGCGATGATCGGGGTAATAACCCCATTTTCTGCAATGCTTTCAATAAGCTGTTCCATCTCCGCATCCATCTGCACCTTGAAGGGGTTATCCGGTGCAGCGGTCAGATCTTTGATTGCAATATGTTTAATTTCATTCATTTCTGTTCACCTCAATTCCATTTCAGATTGCTTTTATCAGGCCGAAGAAAATGGCTTTCGATATCTGCCTCAAGCCTGTGCCAGCGAAGGGCTTCTTCCCTTAACATCGGGACATCTATAAATCCCAGGGTATTGGCTTTTACTGCCAGTTGATTGATGTTGTTGCCAATGGCGGACAGTTCCCGCATTGTTTCATAAAATTTGGCATCCGGTTGTTCTCTGGGAATAAACCCACGGATTAAAATGCGAATGGCCGCTGTTTCGGTTATTCCGCAGAGATTAGCTTTTCGTTTCAGCTCTGCCGCATCCTCCGGGGAGAGCCAGAATTGTTTCTTGATTCGTTTATTCATTTGTTTTTTTCCTTTCTTGAGATAGGTATATATAAGAGAGATAGTTATTATTTCGGGAGATAGATTTACTCTATTCCGTCTTACTTGCTTCTGTTTTTCGGACTTCAAGACTTCTGATTTTCGGAAGTCATAGAAATTTCTTCAGATAGATGATGCTGGCCTTGCCCTGTCCTTGTCGCTTCCGTTCAATGAGATCGGCGGCGGACAGCTCTGCAAAAAGCCGGCATATTTTTTCGTGACCGAAGTTTAATAGTTCCTGTGCCTGCTGAACGGTAAAGAATTGATAGACCCGACCTTGTCGGTCAACCCAGCCGTTCTTTACTGACAGGCTCATCCGATCCAGCAGTAATCCATACAGCATTTTGGAATCGGTGGAGAGTGCCTTGTATTTTTCCTCTGTGAACAGTGCCTTCGGCACACGGTAAAAGGCAATCTGTTTGGCGTCATTTTGATTAAAGTATTTGTTCAGCTTGATCCCTCCTTTTTTGGTAGTGATTGGGTGCGTGTTTTGGTGTTTTTCTCCTCTGTACGCCTTGTAAAATTTACAAAGGTAAAACTACCCTCAGAACACACACCGCTTGTTTTGGAATGGAAAAGGTGCGTTATTTGCCCCTTTTGCATTTGCTTTTTTGAGCGTAGTAGGCAGAGCGCTTGGATAAGTATCTGGGACACTCCAGCACCTCCGCCCGAAAGCTCTGCTTGCAGTCGTTCACACAGCTGCGGCAGAGGGGATTGTAGGTGCGACGGCCTGTTTTCGGGTGCAGGAAGAACGCCCATTCTTCCCGCAGGCGTTTTGATAATCTGGGCATTGGAAATACCTCCTTCTGAAAATTCATATTCACAGCAGATAGATAAGCCGTTTTCCCCGTGATCGTTCCTGCCCCCTACTTAAGCGGCGTTGCTTTGCTCCGGCTGATCACACAGCCATCGTGGCAAAGTCATATCCCTCACGGACGGTCATTCAGTTTTCAAAGTACAGATTTGAGGAGGGCTGTTTATCCCTCAATGGGTAGCCAAGCGGGTACGGTGTTTCTTACAACCCCCCTCTACTTGTTTTGACAGGGATACGGCATTTGGACACCCTGTTTTCTCAAGAAAATGTAAATGAAACAGAAAAACGCCGTAAAAGCCCTGAAATGCAAGGGTTTTACGGCGTAATAAATTTTCTAAAAATCTTTTATGAGAATTGAAAAATCAGCTAAAAACAGCTATAATTACAGAAAGGTCAACTTATGATATGATAATTATAGCGAGATGGTGATAAAATGAATGTTCCGATTCAAGATATTGAAGATAGGTTATGGTACACAGAAGGACAAGCGTATTTTCTCAGTGGGATTCCCGGTATGGGCAAGACAAGGGCGGCACTGGAGTATTGCAATAGACACCCGGAGAGTCTGTATTTTTCCTTTCAGTATTTGGATTCCGCTTTTGCTCCGATTGTGTTCGCAAACCGCTATCCTGAAATCTTCGGCAGCTGTAATGACTGGCAAAGATTTTTCGCTGCCCTTAAAACCTACACAAAAGAAAAATGCCCCACGATCTTTTTTGACCGTGTGGGCAATCTGAAAGAGCAGGACCTGTTTTATGCAGAGCTTCAAAAATTTCTAAATGCAAACCCTTCCTGCAAGATAATATTTGTCGGCAGACCTTGGGACAGTATTCCATTGTCTTATGCTGACATTGAAGCAGAGAAAATGACAATGCCAAAGCTTGCGGATCTCTATTCTCTCAAGGATGAAACAGCGGCAGAAATATTTTCACTGACCGCCGGACTGCCGGAGCTTCTTTCTGCTTATGACTTGGAAAAATCCCTTGAGGAAAATGTTCGGGCGATGCTGCATAAGGATTCTGTATTCTATCGTCTTGCTCCTGAATGGATGAGCGAGTGCTTTCGCACACCGGAGAGCTACAACACACTGCTTTATGGAATGGCGCAGGGAAAGAACCGAATCAATGAGCTGTCTGCTTTCAGTGGCTACCCAAAAAACAAATGTGACAAGTACATCAAGGCTCTGATGGAACACGGCCTTGTCCGCAAGGAGGACGGCAAAAACGGACACAGCAAATATTATCCTGCGAACAGTTATCTTTGCTTGTGGTACGGTACGCTGTTCACAGCTGTTCCAAATGTGGACGGCAGCTTCAGAGAAGAAACCGTCTGTGCCTTTTTGGACTACTTCCGCCAAACTGTGATGAGAGAATTTTACCGGCAGCTCTGCGTCCACTGGTTCAAGAATAACTTAAATCACGATACACATTGCTACATCGATACAGATGACCCTTCTAACTATGATATTGAAATCGGCGGTGTCTGTTTTGACTTTGCCCATATCACCGACACAGGTTACTACGCTTACTTCGATTCGGCTTTAGGTGAAGGACTGACCGGCAGACTTTGGGAGGAAATCGACCAGGTTACTACCAGACAGCGACCGTTTTACAAAAACGAATATTATCTGCTCACCGTGAACCGGGTGCCGGACAGTTTTTGGGATCTCAGCAAACAATATGACAATGTGCATATCGTCCAGAGGAAGAGTCTTTTTGCAGAGTTTAAGAAAGATTACAACAGAATTGCACATCCGAAATTTGTTCCGGGCTTTGTAAGACAGCAGCGATAACAAATATCCTGTATCATCTAAGCGAGCATCCCCTTTGGATAGCCACAGCTGCCAAAGGGGAAACTTTTTAAGGCTGGCCCTAACACCCGAATCAAAATTTATTTTCTTACAAGCAGAAAAAGCGAGCGCCGGAAAATTCCGAAACTCGCTGATTTTTTTATATGCTTTCTTGGGGGAGGTTTTAGGAGGACACTCCTAACGATTTTACTGTTTTACGACCTTTGGGAGTACAAACAGACTGCTCGCTAAAGATACACACGCTACTTTTTGAATGAACATCGTGTCACAGAACGCTCTATAAAAAAGGCAGCAAAAAGCGCATATGCATAAAACAGTCAATTTGTCAAGTACGAGTTATGGCGGGTATCACGGCAGAATCGGTACTTGAGCGAAAGCCGGGAGGAGGATAAAATGGATATAAGCGAAGTGATTTTTCACCAAAACAGTCCATTGATCCAACGCAAAGATCAGACGGAAGGGAGGGAACAGGCATTGTCGGGTACAAGACTTGTGCTGAGCAAGCGTTACTCCATCGAGGAGCTTTATGAACTGCTGAGGGATGCAGATCTGGCAGCCGGGAGAGCTTCTCTGATGACACAGGGGCCTACCAGGTGGATCGTCTTTCCGCCTCTGGATCGGCAGAATCAAGTGGTCATCGGCGGCCAAAACGGCATCTTTTATGTACAGCGCAGCGCCCAGCCCCTTGCCTTTGCATCCGGCCCCGGCAAAAAATGGCTGCATTCCTTCTCGGCTTTCCTGCCAAGGTGTTCAGGATGCAGCGACAGGGCGAGAAAGCGCTGTGAGCAGACCGCAGCCGCCGTGGGCAGGCAGATCAACAAAATGGATCCTTAGCAAAAAGAGAGGGATGTGGCCGTGAAACAGCTTTTCATCAGGGGCGTTGGTCTTTCGGCGATGAATTTCACCAAAAGAGACCATATTTTCTAAGAGGAGGAAATGTTGATATGAAACGATTTGACAAGCTCATGGCGTCGGTACTGTCTGCTGCTATGATATTTCAAATGGGAGCGGCCACCGCTTCGGCGATGGGGGAACCTCCCGAGCAGCTCCCAATGGCCCTTTCCGGCGAATCGGTGTCTGGAGAGACGGGAGCGGCCTTGTCCGAAGCATTGATGATTGAAGGGATCTCGGTTTTGGGGAAATCCGGCCAGATCAGTGGCACTGAAAGTGCAGAAAAGCTGTTTGATGCTGACCATCAGGGGACGAAGTGGTGTGTCGATGGCAACACCGGCTATGTGGTGTTCGATCTCCAAAAGCCTATGATCGTCACCGAGATGGTCGGCTACCATTGCAAGCAGAGCAATAATAATTGGGATAAGGAACACGAGGGCAATACAAAAGCCTATGCCTTGCAGGTGTTCAGCGGCGAGGGTGCGCCCACCGAGGGGCAGTATGCTGAAGATGCAAGCTGGATGACCGTAGGCGCTGAGACGGAGAATTTGGATTCTGTGAAGCATACAGCGATTTCCATGTCCGCTCCTGCCCGATATTTCCGGCTGGAGGTCACAGACGCAGGTGGAAATCAAAATGCCATCCGTTTTTACGGTCTGGAGCTGTATGGAAGGGAAAAGGAAATTACCGAGCCGGTAACGGTCAGCTTTGACGCAGGCGGCGGTCAGGGAGCGCAGGAGGCTTTGATCTTATCAAAGGGCGATACCTGCACCCTGCCGGAGTGCAGCTTTAAGGCTCCCTCCGATCATCAGAAATTTGCCGGATGGAGTGTAAATGGGGAGATAAAAAATGCTGGCGAAGCCATTCCGGTTTCTTCCGATCTCATCGTGACAGCCACGTGGAAAAACATGGAATATGCGACAATCACCTTTGAACCGGGAGAGGGCGGAAACGGTGATATGCCTGCAATTCAATGGGACAAGGAAGAACCATACGCTTTACCTTCCTGCACCTTTACGCCCCCGAATGGCATGGTCTTTGGAGGCTGGCTGGTAGACGGCCAAGGCCCTGCACAACCGGCAGGAGAACGGATTTCCGTCACGCTGGATACCCACTTGCTTGCCACATGGAAGGCACAGACAAGCGGCCCCCAAAGACCTGAAAAAGCGGCTAATGAAAAGTATTTTCAAATCAACAACGAAGGAATTATCACTGGTATCGCCAACAATGAATATGGTGACCCCTACTCGCTCCCGGAAAACCTGTTGGTTCCTAGTCAAATCGGCGGCAAGACCGTCACGGGCATCGGCGAATATGGATTGTATGATGCTTATGCTAGAGTGAAAAATATTTGGCTGCCAGATACCGTCAAGACGCTTGCCGAGAACGCATTTACGAATATGAGAAGCAGTCCTGAATATATAGACATCGGCGACGGTGTAGAAATATTTGGGAAAATTGTGTTCAATGATCTGAATGGATTGAAAACAGTTCGTTTTGGAAAATGTGTAACAAGTTTCCTCCCCGGAGATGGTATATCCGGTACATTCACTAGCTGCGAAAATCTCAAAAACATTGAGGTGGATGCAGAAAATACCACCTATCAATCCAAAGACGGCGTTGTTTACAGTAAGGACGGCAAAACACTGGTGATGGTACCCAGAGGCCGCACAGGAGAGCTGACCGTTGCAGAGGGAACCACCACCGTGGGAGAGGGGTCTTTCTATTACAGTGCCCTTACCACTGTGAAATTGCCGGCAAGTGTCACTTCCATTGCAGACTATGTGTTTGGGGGCTGCTATCGGTTGGAAGAAATCCAATTTGCAGGAACCAAGGCACAGTGGACGGCTGTCGTAAAGGGAGAGGAAGCCATCCCCGAGGGTGTCCGCATCCAAACAAGCGAAGGCTATATGCCTATGGATGTTACAAAGACAGGGCTTGACTTCTCGGAGAAAACACCTGCGGAGGAAACTACCTATCTTGCAGGCAAGGGCACCATTACCTTTACCCCGGCAAAGGATGGAGGCGTTCCCACTGTCACACTGGAAAATGCCACATTGATGTCAGGAAATAGTAGGAGTCCTTCCCAGCTGATGTTTACCTCGGCGAACGACATGGGGGGAACACAAGGAATCCCTAAGGTGAATCTGGTGCTGAAGGGGCAGAATACCGTGGACGGGATTCTGGCAAATGACTTGGAAATCAGCGGCAGTGGCCGCCTAAGTGTGGGGGACGAGTTAGGTATCGCAGGCACGCTTGCGGGAACGACCACAGGGCTAAATGCACTGGTTAATGAACACAAATTTTCTCAGACACCGCCTATGGAAATGAAGGCAAAGTATACGGTCTATGGCAATTATGAAGTTCGGGACAAAATGGAAATGCCAATCGGAAAACATTCGATGGATGGCGGCAGCGTAACTGTGGATGTATCCTTCTCTGTACCAGAGGGAAGTGCGTTTACCATTCCTGCACTGGTTAATAAGAGGTATAGTTTATTGGTATCAGATGCAGCATATCTGCATAATGCAGGAACCATTCGCAACGAGGCAGAGGGAGGCATCGAACTTTATGTAGGAGAAAACGCCGATGATGAAGCAATCAAGGCCGCCATTCTTAGCATGAACCTCACAGGCTCCGGCACGGTGGAGGTTTATAAAACAGATTACTTTAGCGAGGATGAAAGCATAGAGCCGATTGTTTACAGCAACAGCGGTGTCCCCATCAAGGTAATTGATGCGGCATTGGACTTTACACAGGAAACGACCCCGGCAGGTGATCTGGATGCAGACGGCTACCACTGGGATCAGGCAACCAATGTATTGACACTGAAAAATGCGAATATCACAGAGAGTATTACCCTGCCGGATACGGCTGTCATTGAAACCGTAGGTGAGAGTTTGATTAGAACCGTGCAGGGTGCGAAGACACTGACCTTTGACGGCTCTGCACCGCTGACATGGCTAAGAATTTCGTATGATGACATCAAGGTTGTTCAGATCAAGGAGGGGGCACATCTGAATATAGAGGGCAGACAGCCCCTTTACGGAAATAAAGTTATTGTTTCCGGTGTCCTGAATACCCAAACAGAAATTTCTGCTTTCGATCAGTTGACCATTACCTCCACGGGTTTTGCAGGCTGTACCGGATCTGGTTGTTTCACCACCCGTAATTTTACCATGGAGGATGGTGCCAGATTTGAAGGAAATGGTACTACTTTAACCCTAGGTGTTGCGGGAAATCACGGTGACTCTGAAGAACAGGTCAAGCAAGCAATCCATTTGCCGGAGGGCTATCTGGGAAATCAGTATGAAATTAAAACAGCTGTTCCTAATAGCGGAGTGACCTGGGCATTTATTGTAGAAAAAGGGAAAACTCCGAGCTTTGACGAAAATAATCGTTTCAAAGATGCAGGTGGTACAGTGGTATTGCCCTGTAAAATATTCTCTATTACCTTCTATGATATCAATGAAACTGTTTCTACAACAGGAGAAAGCAAGCTGACCGATTTGCCCACGCCTACCAAGGAGGGCTATACCTTCGAGGGATGGTTTACAGCGGCAGAGGGCGGCGATCAGATCACCACCGACACCGTGTTCACGCAGAACACCACGATCTATGCCCATTGGCAGCAGAATCATGTCCACATCTGGGGCGAACCCACCTATGCGTGGAGTGCCGACGCAAAGACCTGCACCGCTAAGCGTGTCTGCAAGAATGACCCTAACCACACAGAAACAGCCAACGCCGAGGTTACAAGTAAGGTAACTACTCCTCCTACCTGCACTTCGATGGGGACTACTACCTACACTGCGAAGGTAACCTTTGAGGGACAGGCGTATACAGAGGTCACCACAAGACAGGATGTGGCCATTGATCCCAACAATCACAACAATCAGCTCAAAAAGGTAGATGCAAAGGCTGCAACCTGCACAGAGAGCGGCAATCAGGAATACTACCAGTGCGCCGGCTGCGGTAAGCTGTACCGTGATGCAGAGGGAACCGCAGAAATTACTCTGGAAGAAGTTACCATTAAGGCCACCGGCCACCATTACGGTTCCGAGTGGAAATCCGATGAAACGAACCATTGGCACGAATGCTCCTGCGGAGCCAAGTCGGAAACCGCAGAACACAGCTGGGACGCTGGTCAGGTGACCACCCCTGCAACCTGCACCGAGAAGGGTATCAAAACCTATACCTGTTCCGTTTGCGGACGGACGAAGACCGAGGTCATTCCTGCCGCCGGACACAAGTTCGGAGATTGGACTGTGACCAAGGCGGCCAGCTGCACCGAGGAAGGTGTGGAAACCCGAACCTGTTCTGTCTGCGGAGAGAGCGAGACCAAGACCATCCCGGCCACTGGCCACCATTACGGTTCCGAGTGGAAATCCGACGAAACGAACCATTGGCACGAATGCTCCTGCGGAGCCAAGTCGGAAACCGCAGAACACAGCTGGGACGCTGGTCAGGTGA